>PJTO01000007.1_pt1 | contig 452438 bp, 365 predicted proteins | sample 1512101 | NCBI WGS metagenome assembly PJTO01 (sample SAMN08177690, study PRJNA422409) | Soil metagenome, whole genome shotgun sequencing project.
GGATCAAACTCTCCATAATAGAGAGCCAGAAGGCTCATTTCTTGCTGGTTACCGTCTTTCGACGATGTTTTGTTTCTTACGCTCAATGTTCAGTTTTCAAAGAACAATCGGTGTTTCTTTTTTCAGTGCCGCTCGAGGCGACCTTTATAATATACCACAGCGCCCAATCGGTTTGCAACAAGTTTTTTATTCCAAAACCCGATTTTTTTTGTTGATCTTCTCGACTGCTTTCGCCGATCTTTTCGACCGCCCAAGAGGCGCGAGATCTAATTTAACACATGCAACCTCACGCGTCAACTGCCTGCGACAACATTTTTCGAAAAAGCTTGTTTTTCATCGCATTCCGCACTTTCTAACGCTGTCTGGACTTCTCCCAAACAAACTCACTTAGGCCAGCAGCGTCCATTGCAACCCCAGCACCAGTCCGATGCCCGGCAACCCTAGCAGAGCAACGGTTCCAATCGTAAACGGGTTCAGCGGAACATACCAGCCGGTCACCCATCCCGAGAAGTTCAGCGTGTATAGCGCCAGCGCGGCTAACACCAGATGAATACCGAACCTTGTCAGCCAGCCCTTAGGAACATTGCGCCTTAGGAGCACGACGGTCAGCGACAACCCCGACACGACTAGCAAAGCAAGCCAGAACATTTTCATTTCGCTTCTCGCACCTCCTTAATAAACTCGGCGGATTCGCCAAACCTTCCTTTTGCCTGTTTGAGCAGCATGCCCAGCTTTTTCTCGGCGGCTTCGAGACAGTAGATCGCATAGTCCACATGATCGTCGCCCAATGCATGCTGAAATCTCCATTCCGCAATCCTCCACTCCTGCTCGGCTCTACGAATGTCCGCAATCAGCGATTCATTTTCGAGCGGCCGCGCCGCGCTTGATCTACGTTTTCTTAACCATTCCATATTGAAACCCTCCCCTTCGCTCATGCATCCCCTAATCGAGGGACAACCTATAGTTATTTCTATGAGAAGGCTGAAGTCTCTTAGAACTGCCAGATCATAAAGCAGGGTTACCCGAACGGCTCATCGAATAACCAAGGGAGGATATTGGAGGCTAATTCATGAAAGCAATCGATACAAATAGGAGAGGAGCAGTAAAATGAAATTCGCCGAATATCGCTACGAACGCCCGGACGTGCAAGCGATCGAGCGCGACTTCAAAGCCCATCTGGGCACATTCGCATCCGCCGACAGCTTCGAGGAGCAAAACTCCGCCATGACGGAGCTCAACAAGCTGCGCAATACCTTCGAATCTATGAGGGAAATCGCCGGTATTCGCCATTCGATCAATACAGAGGACGAATTCTACAAAGCCGAGCAGGACTTTTTCGATGAAAGCGGCCCCGTGGTCCAGGAGTATGTGAACGATTATTATCGAGAGCTCTTGAATTCCCGCTTCCGCCCTGAACTCGAACGGAAGTGGGGCTCGCAATTGTTCCGGATGGTGGAGCTGTCGCTTAAAACGTTCAGCCCCGAGGTAATCGAAGATCTTCAGCAGGAAAATAAACTGACGACGAAGTATGCCAAGCTGATCGCTTCCGCCAAAATCCCGTTCGAGGGAGAAGAAAGAACGCTCGCGCAATTGACGCCGTTCCAGCAATCGACCGAGCGCGAAGTGCGTCAGCGCGCTTCGGAAGCGGCAACCGGATTTATGTCCGCCAACGAAGAACAATTCGACAATCTGTACGACGAGTTGGTGAAGGTGCGGACAAGAATCGCTAGTAAGCTAGGCTTTTCCAGCTTCGTCGAGCTTGGTTACGCCAGAATGAGCCGAATCGGATACGATGCCGGAATGGTGGCGAACTTCCGCAAGCAGGTGCACGAGCACATCGTCCCGACTGTCACCAAGCTGAAGGAACGCCAAAGAAAGCGCATAGGCGTCGACCGTCTGCTCTACTATGATGAGAATCTTACGTTTCTGTCGGGCAATGCCAAGCCCAAGGGCGATCCGGATTGGATCGTGGACAACGGTTCGCGAATGTATGCCGAGCTGTCGCCCGAGACGGACAAGTTCTTTCGTTTTATGCGAGATAACGAATTGATGGATCTGGTGAGCAAGAAGGGCAAGCAAAGCGGAGGATATTGCACCTATATAAGCGATTATGGAGCTCCGTTTATTTTCTCCAACTTTAACGGGACGGCGGGGGACATCGACGTACTGACTCACGAGGCCGGACACGCGTTCCAGGTTTATGAGAGCCCTCGACTGGGCATACCGGAGTACAGCTTCCCTACTTATGAGGCTTGCGAAATCCACTCCATGAGCATGGAATTTTTCGCTTGGCCGTGGATGGATCTCTTCTTCGAGGAAGAGGCGGATAAGTATCGTTACCAACACTTGGCGGGCGCATTGATCTTCCTGCCTTATGGAGTCACCGTGGACGAGTTCCAGCATTATGTGTACGAAAATCCGGAAGCGACTCCGGCGGAGCGCAAACGCGCCTGGCGCGATATCGAGAAGAAGTACCTCCCTCATCGCGATTACGCGGACAACGCTTACTATGAACAGGGCGGATTTTGGCATAAACAGGGCCACATTTTCAACTCGCCGTTCTATTACATTGATTACACGCTGGCGCAGATCTGTGCGTTTCAGTTCTGGAAAAGGATGCATGGGGATCGCGCCGAAGCTTGGACGGACTACTTGCATCTGTGCCGTCTGGGAGGTACGTTGTCCTTCGTCGAACTGGTGAAGGAGGCCGGATTGGTCTCGCCGTTCGAAGACGGGTGCGTCACCTCGGTCATCGGAAGTATTGAAGAGTGGCTGAACGGCGTTCAGGATCAGACGTTATAGGAATGTAGAAAACCCCGAGTTCGCCTTCGACGGCGGTCTCGGGGTTTGGCTTATCTCGATGCGCGTCAATTCAGTTCTCTGCGACCTTCCAACGCCTTGGAGATCGTCACTTCATCCGCGTATTCCAGGTCTCCTCCGACCGGCAATCCATGAGCGATTCGAGTGACCTTAATGCCGAATGGCTTGACCAGACGGGATAGATACATCGCCGTCGCCTCGCCTTCAATGTTCGGGTTGGTCGCCAGAATCAGCTCCTGTACCCGCTCGTCGCCTAGCCTACGCACCAATTCGGCGATGCGGATATCGTCCGGCCCGAGACCGTCCATCGGAGAAATCGCCCCGTTAAGCACATGATAGTGACCATTGTACTCGCGGGTTCTTTCCATAGCTACGAGATCTTTCGGCTCCTGAACGACGCAGATGACGGAGGCGTCTCGCGCCTTGTCCGAGCAAATCCGGCACGGGTCTGTATCGGTAATATTACAGCAGACGGAGCAGTAAGTGAGATTGCGTTTGACGTTCACCAATGCCTTGGCAAAATCGATCACGTCTTCCTCTTTCATCCGCAGGACGTGGAACGCCAGCCTTGCGGCCGTCTTCGGCCCGATGCCGGGAAGGCGAGAGAAGGAGTCGATTAGCTTGGCAATCGGTTCCGGATAGAACAAGGGCTCAGTCTCCTCTAAAGAAGTTGTTCAAAAAACGTTCTAGAACAAGCCGGGAATCTTCATGCCCCCGGTATATTTGCTCATATCCTGATTAGCCAGATCGTCCGCTTTAGTAAGCGCATCGTTAACGGCAGTCAGAACGAGATCCTGCAGCATCTCGACGTCTTCCGGATCGACCGCCTCCGGCTTGATCTTGATGTCGAGCAGCTTCTTGTGACCATTGACGGAAACGGTAACGACTCCGCCGCCCGCCGATCCTTCGATCGTCTTGTTGCCCAGTTCCTCTTGAGCCTTCAGCATTTGCTCCTGCATTTTCTTAACTTGCTTCATCATTTGGTTCATGTTGTTCATGTCGTGCAACCTCCCGTAGTTTGGTTTAATCGTCCTTAATCGTGACCAGTTCTTCCCCGAACAGCCGTACAGCTTCGTCTACCCAAGGCTCGCGGCCGGGCTCCTCCCCCTCGGGAACAAGCTGCAGCTCTTCTGCCTCGGGGGAACCTCCGGGCGTGCTCTCGGATTCCGCGAGCACTTCTTGCCACTCCCGCTGCAAAGTCGTCACGAGCTGCGTCGGACTGCCGAAAATCGAGTTCAGCACCCCTTCGATTACGCCCCTGTTAGCCGGCTTCTCGGTCGTTTCCCGATGAATCGAGTTTTTGAAAGCGACCAGAATCGAGCCGTCCTCGAAGGAAACCGGTTCGCCGTCCACCAGCCAAGCATGAACGGTAACCCGCTCTTCCTTGACTCTCTGCATGATCTGCGGCCACTTGGCCAAATAAGAGCCTGCGGAGCCGCGGGCGGAAGCGAATGCCGCCAGCTTCTGGCGCGACACCGTCGCTGCGCGCGGAGCCGCGGAGGAGCCGGGGCCTGCGGAGCCGCGTGAGCCCCCGGACCCGGACGCCGGCTTGCCGCCCGGCGAAGCGATGATCGCCGCTCCGCCATTGGTCAGCGCACCCAGCTTGCTCTCCAGAGCCGCGAGCTGCTGTTTCAACTGTCCCAGCTCTTCGCGACCGACTCCCGATTCCGCTGTACGGATAAGTGGCTGTTCGCCGGCATCTCCGGAGCACAGCTTAAGCAGCGCGATCTCGAACATCGTCTGAGGATGCGCCGCGTATTTCATCTCCCCTTGATAACGGTTCAACAAATCAATGATAGCAAATAACCGCTCGCGAGAAAATCCGGCAGACATTTCCTTCAGCTCCGCTGGGTTGCCGACTCTTCCCGAGGACTCGCCGGCTTCCGGAGCAAGCTGCGCCAGCAACAAATCGCGGAAATAATGCATGAGCTGCTCCAGACATTTTTCTGCGCTTTTTCCCGCTCTCATCATCTCGTCGATTTCCAGCAAAACCTTCGAAGCATCATTCTCCCTCACGGCAATCGCCAATCGGGCGAATTGCTCGGAAGGCAGACCGCCCGTCGCCTCCACCGCCAGCTCCAGGCTGACTCGCCCGCCCGTGAACGAGGAGATCTGATCGAGCAGACTTAACGCGTCCCGCATGCCGCCGTCGGATAGGCGGGCAATATAGCGTAGCGCCTCATCCTCCGCAGCGATGCCTTCCTCTTCGCAAATCTCTCTCATCAATCCCGTCTGTTCCTCCAGCGGAACTCTGCGGAAATCGAATCTCTGACAGCGGGAGATAATGGTTGGAGGCAGCTTGTGAGGCTCCGTCGTTGCAAGAATGAACATGACGTGGCCGGGCGGCTCCTCCAACGTTTTGAGCAGCGCGTTAAACGCTTCCGTAGTTAACATATGAACTTCGTCGATAATATACACTTTACGCCGTACTTCTGTCGGCGAGTATTTGACCTTGTCGCGAATATCGCGAATTTCCTCTACGCCGCGATTGGATGCCGCATCGATCTCCACGACGTCCATAACCGAACCGCTGGTAATCCGTTCGCATTGCGAACACGAATTGCAGGGCTCCGGCGAAGGGCCGTGCTCGCAGTTTACCGCCTTCGCCAATACTTTCGCCGCGCTGGTCTTCCCAGTTCCCCTCGGACCGCTGAACAGATAGGCATGCGAAAGGCGATCTTCGCGAATCGCATTTTGCAAAGTCTGAACGATATGTTGTTGTCCGACCATGTCCTTGAACGTCTGGGGACGCCATGCCCGGTACAAAGCTAAATGTGCCATTGCTAGTCGCTCCCGTCGGCTTGCCGTTTCATCCCCCATTATACATCATCGGATGGATGTGCTCCACCTTCGTTCAATAACAAGGAAGACCTACGATAAACAGCGCGCCGTCTCCATCGGAGGCCACTTCGATGCTCCCTCCCAAATCGTCCACGATGCGCTGACAGACGGACAGCCCCAGTCCCGTGCCTTGGGGCTTCGTTGTGAAGAACGGGTCGAACACCTTGTCGAGCGCTTCCGAAGGAATCCCCGGCCCCGTATCCTTGAATTCCACTGTAATTCGATTAGTCTCTTCTGAGATGCCGCACTCGCGAATTATTAATGTCCCTCCTCCGTCCATCGCTTCGATTGCATTTTTTCCCAGGTTCAAAAATACTTGTTTCAGCAACTCCTTATCCGCCAAGATCGGAGGCAGCTCAGGCCTGGGCAAGTAAATCACCGTTACGTTATGCAGCAACGCTTCGTTGCGTATCATCGGCAATATTTCCTGAAGAACCCTCCCAACCTTCATCGAAGCTTGGCGCAATTCTTTGGGCCTGCTTAACAGCAGAAACTCGCTGACCAGATCGTTCACCCTATCGAGCTCGGACAATACAATTCCGACGTAATCATACTCCTTCTCCATATCGCGATCCCTGAGGGATTTGCTCAGAAGCTGCATAAATCCTTTGATTGCCGTTAGCGGATTGCGAATCTCGTGAGCCGTGCCCGCAGCGATCTGGCCGATCGTCTTCAGCCGATCCGAACGTCTGACCTGCTCCTCCAAAGCCATTCGGTGAGATACGTCCCGGAACAGTACGAAAGCGCCGGTCCGCTTCTCCCCTTCCATCAAATTTTCGCCGTCGATCATAAGCGTATGTAGTTGCTTGTCTTGCTTCCAGTTCAAGACCTTGCTGCGAAAGGTCCTTCCTTCGAGCAAGCTCCGGTCGAACGGATGAGGCTTCAACCCAACCTCGTCAAACCATAACTCCGCATGCTTACTCACGATATCGGCTCTTGGAAGTCCGCACAAGGACACAATCATATCGCTGACTTCCACAATGTGAAAATCGGAATCCAGCAGCATGACGCCGACTCCTTCCATGGATAGAAAGCGGTTGACGAATTGCCTGACGTAGCGTTCCCGCTCGGCTTCAATTCCACCTGCCGCACGGACTCCTTCAAGATTTGCCGATTCGTCCATCATTTTCATTTCACCTCCGGACAACGAGCCAGCAATTGTAAATATTCGGTATTCCGGGCGATTTCCCTCCTTTCGGCCTATATGAAAAAAAGCACCATGACCGAATCGTCATGGTGCTTTGCTCATATGCGCGATCAGAACCGTGCACCTGATCTCGATAATTGCGATCCAGCCGTATAGGAGCGAGACGCTCAGGCAAGGCTGCCCCCCAGCACAAGAACTAAACCACTTACGGCTGCTTCCTTCCGGACCTGACCGGGTTCATGGCCGTCCCTCGCGGAGGACCTTGCCGTCAACACATCCACACACCTACCGGAACCTGCATCGCAAAACCTCAAACAGGAATTCAACCTCGCTGGAGCGGATTGCGAGTTACAGGGCACCGCTACCTCCCCGTCTAGCACGGCAAAACTAAGTATAGCGACTTGCGCGAGGAAATGCAACCGAAGGAAACACTTCCCGAAAAAAAAGCTTATTTCATCGATTGAACGTGAATTGTGTACCGAGGATAGTTGAATCGCAGCACTGTCGCCGCCTGCTGCTCGACCGTCGGGATTTCGCGCGGGGCCAGGCCCGCTTCCAGCTTGATGGTAACGTACGCGTCCGCTCCGTTAAAGGTGATGGAGGAATCGGCTACGCCCGGCACATTTTTGATCGCCCGCCGCATGGAAAGATTGTCGTTTTTGTAATCCGTCACGATATGATGCCCAGGCAGCCCGGGATGAGCGTTCGTCTGGCCGAGATAACCGTCCTGCTTGTAGTTTTGCGTTTTCACGCCCGAGCCTGTTTTTCCATTCGTTGCGCATCCGGTAAGCGCGAGCAGCAGACATAACCCGGTAAGTAACGCGATCAATTGTCTTCTCATGAAAAAAACCTCCCTTGTATCCCGTAGGATTTCAAAGGAGGCTTATCTCTATACGGCCTAATTTTGCCATGCGTCGATAACCGGAAAGGCTGACGGCACTGACTGGCGATTGCATAATTAGATGCCGTATTTTTTCTTAAACTTGTCAACGCGACCGCCCGCATCGATAAACTTCTGTTTACCGGTGTAGAACGGATGGCAAGCCGAGCAAACTTCGACTTTCAGATTCGACTTGATCGAACCTGTTTCGAAAGTGTTGCCGCATGCGCAAACAGCCGTAACTACGTTGTATTGCGGATGAATGGATGGTTTCACAGGTTTCACCTCTTTCTGCCCTGGATCAACAGTCGGATCCAGAGTATTAGACACATGAGGGATTATATCACAGCGCTGTCCGGCCATGCAACTGCTAATCCCCGCCGCGGTCTTCGGCTTCTTGAGCTCCGCGAGGTTTGCGGCATTTTAGGTTCTGACCTCGAACTCATCCATGAATATCCATGAGCTGAGCTGAGTGACCTTCGCTTTGACATATCTTCCCGTCACCCCGCTCAAGCCGGTCATTTTATAATCCTTCGTCCGGGTTGCCTCTCCGACGGCGGGTTTGCTTACAACGCCGACCGAAGTGAAATTGATATTATCCGAAGATACGAAATACTCCACCTGCTTGGGCAGAAAAATATAAAGCGGTTTGTCTTGCAAAAAGCCGGCGTTAATCTCGTCAATCGTCGAGACCGCTCCCAAGTCGACGACGAATTCGAGCGGAGCGGCGGCAAAATATCCCTGCCATTCGGCATCGCCGAAATTAGAGGTCGCTCGGATCCCGTCTGTTAATTGCCCGCCGCTATCCGGGTAATTCGCATGTGCGGGCTCGCTCGCCGTATATGTCTTGCCTAGAGCCAAATTCGTCGGATAGCTTGCGCCTGCCGGAGTCGTAACGTTCGCCGTCGCAGAGAAGCCCGACAGATTTCCCGCAGCGTCTATCGCTTGATAACGAAGCCGCTGTCCGATACGCGCAGCAGGGAACGATCGATTTTCTGATCATCCCCTTGGATGACAACTCCAGATACGGTTTTACCGCCTTGGAGCAGAGGAAGCTGCTTCACTCCGTGGAAGCAAACCGGCTGATGGACCGCGTTCATATTTACCCTGGCGCCGACGAGATCGGCTGTACTTTGTTCGCTCGCGTCTTCTACGAGATCAAGCAGTATCGTCCGGAAGTGTTCGTCCGCTACTCCTCTACTCACGGACCGGCGGTTATCCCCAAATACGAGGATCGCTCTCTCGGCGAGAGCATCAAGTGCCATCTGACGGCAGCCGGCGCTTGCATCGGCGACAGCTCGGCGGATGCCGACGTCGTGCTTATGGTCCATTCGGCCGCGATCGGCCAGCATGAAATGGCGGAAACGGGAATACCGTTCGGAGAGCGCCACCGCACTTATTTTTCCGAAATCAATTACCGCGAGTTCGCCCAGGCCATCCTGATGTATTCGAGCAAAAACAAATTGATCGCGCTCGCGGACGTAGCGGTATGCAATGGCGCCAACACGGTTCTTATGAACCTGTTGGAGGATTCCGGACTCCTGCCCGCTCTCTCCGCCTATGCGGCGTGGAACACGTCCGGCAACTCCCTCGGAACGGTTATCGCGCATGCGATCGTAGCTTCTTATTATTATCGTAAAGAGGAGCAAGCTCCTGAGCGAAAGTCTCTTGAGAGGGAATTTTTGCTCTGTCGTCTGATCGAAGATTGGGGATATCAGTCGCTCGTCCGCGGGGATATCGTCGCCAACGATTTACCTGAGCTTGGCGGGGAGTATTTCAGCATTGATCACATTCGCGAGCAGGTTTACGAATTAATCCGAACGAAGCTGGACGAGTTTATCCGCAACCGCCTGGCGGATTTTCAACTGGACCGTTACCGGCTGACTGAGATTCAACTTCCTTGGAATCGCATGTTCGAGCTTGACTTCAAGCTGCAGAGGATTGAACCGGAGGAAAAATAAGGCGAGAAATTGGGATTGTCCCCTAGATAGAGCTGTGTTGAAATACTCGATAGACAAAGAAGAGGTATGCTGCCTCCCGTATACGCTTCATACGCTCCTGAAATTATCCGGTGTCGGGTTTCCCCATTCAGGATTCAGGAGTGTATAGCATCGGCAGGAGGTACATACCCCTTTACCTTGTTCATCGATAAAATCTTCAAGCAGCTTGAAGTGCTTGCGGGATAGCCTTGTCAGCTATGGACGAGCAACCGGGGGCACGTGCGTATACGATCCGATCACGACGTCCGGCAGCTCCTGCTTATAGATTTCCAGCAGTGTTTTCATGCCGTAGATCTCCCCCTGAGCTGGCGGGATAAGCTCAAGATAAGCGTCCGGGTCGATGTTCAGATTGCGCATCTGGATCAGCTTCAAGCCGGTCCGCCGCGCAAAGTCGATCATCGCCTCGATCTCTTCCTCGCGATCCGTTACGCCCGGGAAGATCAAGTAGTTGATCGACGTATACACGCCCTTGTCCGCCGCGTACCGAAGCGATTTCTCCACGTTCTTGAGGGTGTAGCCCCGAGGCTTGTAGTACGCGTTGTAATGGTCGTCGAGCGCGCTGATCGTGCTCACGCGCATCAAATCCAGACCCGCGTCGGTAATTGCCCGCAGGTGATCGGACAGCCCCGCGTTCGTGTTGATATTGATGTAGCCGAGCGACGTCTGCTCGCGCACGCGCTTGATAGCTTCGATGATCGTCTTGGCCTGGGTTGAAGGCTCGCCTTCACAGCCTTGACCGAAGCTGATAATCGATTGCGGCGTCTTCAAGTGCTCCAGCATAATGTCGACGACTTCATCCGCTTCCGGCCGGAACTTCAACCGCGTCTGCGGAGCGACGAAGCCGCTGTCGTCCGGTTGCTCGGAGATGCAGCCGTAGCAGCCCGCGTTGCATGAGAACGACACGGGAACGGCGCCTTCCAGACGCTGCAGGAATGTATTGGATGCGGTGAGGCATTCGTATTCCAGCGCGCAGTGAGACAAATGCTTGTATAGCCGGTTGTCCGGATACGTCCCAAGCAGCCGGTCGACTTCAAGCTTAAGCTCGTTGCGATCGCAGTTCTCGGGATTCCACGGCTCCGGATCGTCGGTCTGCCCCGCCGCCACATAGAAACCGCCGTCCTTCCAGACGACCGCAGTGTAGCCGAACAGCGGGAATTTCTGCGATTTGTCCGTCTTCGAGTAGCCCGGCACATAGAACCGCGTAAAGCCTTGCGGAAGCAGAGCCCCTACCGCTTGATAGTTGCCGGGAAGAAGCTGCATTCTGCCGCTGTCCGGGTCCATGCCGATAGCCCTTGTGTGAGGCAGGCCCACAAGCGTCGCTCCCGCAGGAAGCGGAATGAGCTCGTCTTCGAGAAGCTCGACGAGGTTGTCGCCGCTGCGGGCTACGCCGTACAGCTCGGGATGATCGAATACGTTGCCTTGTTCGTCTGCATATACCAGGTGCATCGCTTAACCTCTCCTTCGAGACTCAGGTGCTGCTCCGGGGAGGCCGGCGCCCGCCGGCGCTTGAAGAGTGGCTTGAAGAGCTTGGCGCGCTTGCAGGCGCGTTGACGTCCAACATATCGAGAAACTCCTGATTCGTCTTCGTGTTGGCCAGCTTCTTCAGGAAGCCCTCCACATATTCCATGGAATCGTTCATACTCTTGCGGATCGCCCACAGCTTGTCGAGCGCCTCCTTGTCAAGCAGCAGCTCCTCCCGCCTCGTCCCCGAACGGCGGATATCGAGAGCCGGGAAAATTCGGCGTTCGGAAAGCTTGCGATCCAGATGAAGCTCCATGTTGCCGGTGCCCTTGAATTCCTCGTAAATAATATCGTCCATACGCGAGCCGGTCTCCACGAGAGCGGTGGCCAGAATCGTCAGGCTGCCGCCTTCCTCGATATTCCGCGCCGATCCGAAGAAGCGCTTCGGCCGGTGAAACGATGCCGGATCGATACCTCCCGACAACGTGCGTCCCGACGGAGGAACGACCAGGTTGTAAGCCCGCGCCAGACGCGTAATACTGTCCATCAAAATCACAACGTCCCTCTTGTGCTCTACTAGACGCAGCGCGCGTTCAAGCACAAGCTCCGCAACCTTGATATGGTTCTCCGGCACCTCGTCGAATGTGGATGCGATGACCTCGCCTTTGACCGAACGCTGCATATCCGTCACTTCTTCCGGACGCTCGTCGATCAACAGAACGAACAGGTCGATCTCGGGATGATTCGTAGCGATGCTGTTGGCGATTTCCTTCAGCAGCAACGTTTTGCCCGCTTTAGGCTGAGCGACGATCAAGCCGCGCTGGCCCAATCCGACAGGTGCAACGAGATCCATGATGCGAGTGGACAGTTGGGTGGGAGACGTTTCGAGCTTGATTTTCTTCTGCGGGTAGAGCGGGGTGAGTGCGGGAAAATGCAGCCGTTCCGCGGCGGTCTCCGGAGCGATACCGTTGACGGCGTTCACTTGCAGAAGGCCGAAATAACGTTCGTTTTCCTTCGGAGCCCGGCACTTGCCGGATACGAGATCCCCAGTGCGCAAATCGAATTTACGAATTTGCGAGGCGGAGATGTAGATGTCCTCCGGACTCGGCAAGTAATTGATCGGCCTCAGGAACCCGAAGCCTTCGGGCAGAACGTCCAGCACGCCTTCCATGTACATCAGGCCGCTTCGTTCCGCCTGCGCTCGCAAAATCGCGATAATCAATTCTCTTTTTTTCATCTGGGCATAGTTATTGATCTGGTGCTGCTTCGCAAGCTTGTACAGCTCGGTCAGCTTAAGTCCTTCCAAATCGCCCATCATCAGATCGGTCAATGGAATCCCTACTTTTTGTGAATTAAGATAATATTCGACGCAAGCGACAAACTATCCGTCTCTCCATACTTCCGCGCCCAGATTGCTGAGCTGAGTGACGAGGCGCTCGTATCCGCGATCGATATATTCAACGCCGCTAATCTCCGTCGTCCCCTCTTCGACCGTCAGCGCGGCTACGACAAGCGCTGCGCCGGCGCGAAGGTCCGCGGCTTTAACTTTGGCCGCGTTCAGCGGGCCGCCCTCGATGATGGCGGATCGGCCTTCCACCCGAATTTGCGCACCCATTCGCGCCAGCTCGGGAACATGCTTAAACCGGTTGTTGTACACATAATCGGATAACACGCTGACTCCGCGGGCCTGCGTAAGCAAGCTCGTCATCGGGGATTGCAGATCGGTGGCGAAGCCGGGATAGACGAGAGCCTTCACGTCCACCGCTTCGTAGAGGGATTGTCCGACAACGCGAATCGCTTCGTCCATCTCGTACACATGTACGCCCATCTCCTGCAGCTTGGCGGTTATCGCTTCCAGATGCTTCGGAATAATATTATCGATAAGGACGTCGCCGCGGGTCGCCGCAGCGGCTATCATATAGGTTCCGGCTTGAATGCGATCGGGGATAATCGAATGGCGGCAGCCGTGCATCTCGCTAACGCCCTCAATGCGAATCGTTTCCGTGCCTGCGCCTTTGATCTTCGCCCCCATGGCGTTGAGCAGCGTCGCCACGTCGATGATCTCCGGCTCCTTCGCCGCGTTCTCGATCAGAGTGAGGCCCTTGGCGCGGGAAGCCGCCAGCATGATGTTGATCGTAGCTCCGACGCTGACGACGTCGAGATAGATTTTGGCCCCTCTTAATTCCTTGGCTCTAATCCTAATCGAGCCATGGTCGTTCGTCACTTCGGCGCCAAGCGCTTCGAAGCCTTTAATATGCTGATCGATCGGGCGCGGCTCGAAATTGCAGCCTCCCGGCAAGCCGATCGTCGCTTCTCCAAATCTCCCTAACAAAGCCCCCATTAAATAATAAGATGCTCTTAACAATTTAACTCTGCCGTTAGGCATAGGAACCGAGCTCATGTCTGACGGGTCGATCGTCATCGTATCTTCTTGCCAAGTCACCTTGCCGCCGAGCTGCTCAAGAAGCTCCGCATAGACCGCTACGTCGCTAAGCTGCGGAAGATTGTCCAATCTCACTTCCGACTCTGCCAATATCGCTGCGGGAATAAGGGCGACGGCGCTATTCTTCGCGCCGCTGATGCCGACCGTTCCTCTGAGCGGCCGGCCTCCGCGGACCATCAATTTATCCATGAATGCCGTCTTCCTCCTCGTGGTGTTGCCGAGGGGAACCCTCGGCACATGAAGGAACGGGAAAACGCCCCATGACGTTTTCCCGCGTTGAAATTCGATAATAGGATGCGATATAAATTAAGCTTTGTTGCTGCTTCCGAACAGGCGGATTTTCTCACGTACGACGGCTTTCATCGCGTCGCGGGCAGGAGTCAAGTATTTGCGAGGGTCGATTACGCTGTCATTCTTTCCAAGGACGTCGCGAATAGCAGCCGTGCAAGCGACTTGGTTCTCGGTATTTACGTTGATCTTGCCTGCTCCGGATTGAATCGCTTCGCGAATCATATCGTCCGGAACGCCGGAGCCGCCGTGAAGCACGACTGGAACCGGAATTTTAGCTACGACTTCTTTAATGATATCGAAGTGAATTTTCACTTCGCCCTTGTACATGCCGTGAGCCGTACCTACTGCAATTGCCAGGCAGTCAACGCCCGTCTCTTCGTAGAAACGGATCGCTTCCTCCGGCTTGGCCAGCTTCGCGTCAGCCTCGTCTACGCTAAGATCGTCCTCGACGCCGCCGATCGTGCCCAGCTCGCCTTCGACGGATACGCCCATCGCATGAGCGGCTTTAACGACTTCCTTGGTCAAACGGATGTTATCCTCGAACGAGTGGTGCGAACCGTCGAACATAACGGAGGAGAATCCTGCGCGGATACATTTCATTGCGATATCGAAGTTGCTGCCGTGGTCCAAGTGCAGCGCGATCGGAAGACCGGATTTCTCGGCGGCCGCTTTAGCGATCGCAACGGTGTATTCCATTCCCATGTACTTAAGAGCGCCTTCGCTAACGCCAAAAATGAACGGGGAGTTTTCCTCGATCGCAGCGTCGGTGATCGCTTGGGCAAACTCCAGGTTATTCATGTTGAATTGACCGATGGCATACTTACCCGCTTTGGCTTGAGGCAAAAATTCGGACATGGATACTAATGGCATAGTGTAATATTCCTCCTGCAGTTTCATTCAATTTCTCACGCAACGTACATACTGCGTTATTATAACACAAAATAACTTTGCGAAGTAAACCGAACTCACGTTTCCAGGTTTATCCTTAGTTGCGACCCCCGCCGAATTAAGTGCCTGTTGCGAACTGCGAAGACGAACCGTGTCCGAGTTGCATATTGACGGCCAATCTCATCTCGTCGATATCGAACGGCTTCGTGAAATGCATTAGCGCGCCCAGATCCGTCGCTTCCTTAATCATGTCCAACTCTCCGTATGCGGTCATCATGATGACTTTAATGTCTCGGTCATACTCCTTGATCTGCTTGAGAATTTCAAGCCCGTCCATCCCGGGGATCTTCATATCAAGCAGGACGAGGTCAGGGCGGTTCGTGCGCACGATATCCAACGCCGCTCTTCCGTTCGCCGCTTGAAAGGTATCATAGCCCTCGGTAGCGAAAACCTCCAACAACAAAATGCGGATACCGACTTGATCGTCAACAATCAGCAGTCTTTTCTTGTCCAAGAGCTCATCCCATCCCTCCGAATCGCCTTTGTAGCCTTATTCGTGACCGCTAGCGGAAATTCCTTCTGTTTCCATGTAAAAAAATGTACAATGCTTCAAATATCCATGATTGACATTTCGCCGTTCTTGTTATTCCTTCACAAAATGATTGTTGTTTATGAAAAAAAGACCGTCCCGGCAATGCCGAAACGATCTTCGCTAGTGTCCGAATTAAGCCTCGGAACGCTTCAGCGCCGCTTTCACGAATTCGCGGAACAGCGGCTGCGGACGGTTCGGACGCGAGGTGAACTCCGGATGGAACTGCACGGCCAAGAACCATGGATGGCCCGGAAGCTCGACCATCTCCACAAGACGTCCGTCCGGCGAAGTGCCCGAGATGCGCAGGCCGGTCGACTCGATGCGCTCGCGATACTCGTTGTTGAACTCGTAACGGTGGCGATGGCGCTCGTAGACAAGCTCGTCCCCGTAGCATTGCGCAGCCAGGCTTCCCGGAGCCAGCTTGCAAGGATAGAGGCCGAGACGCATCGTTCCGCCGAGGTCTTCGATATCCTTCTGCTCTGGCAGCAGGTCGATGACCGGATACGGGGTCGCCGGATGAATCTCGGAGCTGTTCGCGCCGTCCAAGCCGGCCATATGGCGAGCGTATTCGATGACGGCCACCTGCATGCCGAGGCAAATGCCGAAGAACGGAATTCCGCTCTCTCTCGCATACCGGATCGCGGTGATTTTTCCTTCGATGCCGCGATCTCCGAATCCGCCCGGAACAAGAATGCCGTGCACGTCTCCCAGCTTCTCTTCCACGTTGCCCGGCTCTATCTCTTCGGCGTTGACCCAGCGGATGTTCACTTCGGAGTCGGCGTCGATGCCGGCGTGCGCCAGCGATTCCACGATGCTCAAGTATGCGTCGTGAAGCGCGACGTATTTGCCGACAATCGCGATCTCCGTCGTCTTCTTAAGCGACTTCACGCGGTTCACGAGCGCCTCCCACTCCGTCATATCCGGAGCGCCGACTTGCAGGTTCAAATGCTTAACGACATAGTCGTCCAGCCCTTCGTTGCGCAGGTTAAGCGGAACCTCGTACAACGTCGAAGCGTCGCGGCATTCGACAACCGCGTTGGCGTCAATGTCGCAGAGGGATGCGATCTTGCGTTTCAAATCTTCGGCCAGCGGATATTCCGTACGGCAGACGATGACGTTCGGCTGGATCCCGATGCTGCGCAGCTCCTTGACGCTGTGCTGAGTCGGCTTCGTCTTGACCTCTCCGGCAGCTTTAATATAAGGAATGAGCGTCACGTGAATATACATCACGTTGTCCCGCCCGATATCGCTCTTGATTTGGCGAATCGCTTCGAGGAACGGCAAGCTCTCGATGTCTCCGACCGTGCCGCCGATCTCCGTAATAACGACGTCCGAGCCCGCTTCCTTGCCTGCGCGGAAGACGCGATCCTTGATCTCGTTCGTAATGTGCGGAATGACCTGCACCGTGCCGCCGAGATATTCTCCGCGACGCTCCTTGCTGATGACAGTCGAATAAATCTTGCCCGTCGTCACGTTGCTGTTCTTCGATAGATTAATATCAATAAATCGCTCGTAGTGGCCGAGATCCAGATCGGTCTCCGCTCCGTCGTCGGTCACGAACACTTCGCCGTGCTGATAGGGGCTCATCGTCCCCGGGTCAACGTTGATGTACGGATCGAACTTTTGGATGGTTACTTTAAGCCCGCGATTTTTAAGCAGCCGTCCCAACGATGCAGCCGTTATTCCTTTGCCGAGCGAAGAGACGACGCCCCCCGTTACGAAAATATATTTGGTCACCCTGTCCGAAACCTCCCGCTGCCTGCTGATGCGGCATTCTCAATTAGCTTTGCCTGACACTGATTTTCCCTTGCAATCCGGGGAAAAAATAAAAAAAGTGACGCCCAATAAATGGGGGCACTTTTCCTAAAACCATCACTATAAAAAACCGCGCTTCTAAAGCCCAAGCCTTAGTTTAACTTCTGGAATGGGCGGTGTCAAGTAGAACGGCTTCCCCATTCTGCGCGAATGGAGAAGCCCCGAATTCACGGCGCTTGCGCTCTGCGCCGCCCCCGTCAATCTTCGTCTTCTTCGTCGATATCGTCGTCAGCGGCTTCCTCGTCGTCGGCTTCGAAATCGTCATCCTCGTCCTCGGATTCAAGCTCTTCGTCGATCTCGGCTTCCTCGTCGTCCTCAAGCACGACCTCGTCGTCGGCTTCGGCGGCTTCTTCGCCTTCCTCGAACACGCCATCTTGATCCTCGTCGAACAGATCGTAGCTTTCTTCGTCCCCGGTAGCGACATCCTCGTCTTCGCCGTACAGATCGTCGTCATCCTCGTCGTCATCGTCGTTAATGATGCGAGGCCGCTTCGTTCCGCCCATCTGCTCGTCGGAGCGCTCGACTGGATACCAGCGTTTAAGTCCCCAGACGTTGCCGCCTACGCAAGCAAATCTTCCGTCGATATTGATTTCCGTGTACAGTTGGGCAATTACCTCGGTGATTTGCTCCTGGGACAATCCGCGCAGCTTGGCGATTTCCATCATCAGATCGCGATAGTAGAACGGGGTATTCGCTGTCTTCAACAGCTCGTAAGCCAGATCGACCATCGGCATCTCGCGGATTTTCTCGGAGTCGATTTTCAGCACGTATTCGGCGCTCACGCGACTTCCATCCTCTCTGTATGTGAACCGGTATATAAACCTTCACGTTAATTTATCAACCTTTAGTAAACCGTATTTCGCCTAAAATTGCAAGTCACCGGAACGAAAAAGCGAAGGCGTGTCCGCAACGGACAGCGCCTTCGCTTTTCGACTGTATCCTTCCCGGCCGCTCCGCGGGCGGAGGAACCGGCATGACCAAGAGTCTCACCGGGAAACTCTCCATTCATCCTATGTCGCCGAGGAGAAAATGACACGGAACGCCGCCTATTTCCCGTTAAAAAGGACGCATTCCCAAGCTTTTGCCTCCGGTTCTTCATACAGTAGAGAACACGGCAGAGAAGCGCGGCTCCGCGCCGCCCTTTCCTGCACACTCGTTCCGGGAGGAATGCCGCCTTGAATCGAAGCGAAATCGCGAACGAAATCTGCGCATTCCCCGGCCCGCCGACAATCGATGACCAAAGATACATCGTCCGCTTCCTGAATAGCCGCGATTTCGAGCGTTTCCTTCTGGAGGGGAGGTCGGGCGAGCTTCGCGAGGAGACAGCGGATCGAGATATTCGGCCTCTCCCGCTCATTCAGGCGGTCTCTTGTCCCGCGAAGGAAGCAGCCCAACTCATCTTAGCGCTCGGGGACAAGGCGGTTTGGGAAATCGATGCGCCCGTTAGAGCGTCGGCTCTGTCCAAAGGCGCAATCGTCACCGATAAAGGCATTCCTTGGGGCGTACGCCGCATTCAAGCTCCGCAAGCATGGGGAAAGACGACCGGCTACCGAGTCAAGGTCGGCGTGATCGACACCGGCGTCGATTACGGCCATCCGGATTTGAAGCATTCGCTCGAACGCGGCATCAATCTGCTGAGTCGGATGTCGCTGCCGCAGGACGACAACGGCCACGGCACGCACATTGCCGGAACGATCGCCGCCGCCAATGAGCTTCAAGGGATGATCGGCGTCGCTCCGAGATCGATGATCTATCCGGTCAAAGCCTTCGACCACAATGGAACCGCCTTTGTCTCCGACATCGTCCTTGGCATCGAATGGTGCGTTCGCAACCATATGGATGTCGTCAATATGAGCTTCGGCATGCGCACAAGAAGCCGCTCTCTGTTAAGCGCCGTTAATTACGCCTACCATTCGGGCGTGCTGATCGTCGCTTCCTCCGGCAACGAAGGTCGGATTGGAGAAATCGACTATCCCGCAGGCTTCAGCCGGACGATCGCCGTCGGGGCGACCAATCGGACCGGACGGATCGCGAAATTCACGAATCGCAGCTCGCTCATCGATATTTTCGCCCCTGGAGACCGAATCATGTCCTCCTGGCTAAGAGGCAAACATCGCGAGATGAGCGGAACATCGATGGCCACGTCGCACGTAACCGGAGCAATCGCCTTGCTGCTGTCGCTGCGACCGGGACTTCCCCCAAGCCAGATCAAGTCGATCGTGAAGAACGCCGCCGTGCCCCTGAGAAACGCCAAAGCTCCCCGGACGGCCGGGGAGCTTAACGTAACGCGCATTTTGAGCGCGGCGGATCAATTGTGAGCTTTACATTTTGTCAGGTGCGGATACGCCGACGAGCTTCAAGGCATTGGCGATCGTAATCCGAATGGCGGCAAGCAGCTGCAGACGCGCCTGGCTCTGCTCCGCATCCTCGGTAATGACCCGTTCCGCCTTATAGTAGCTGTGGAACTGGGAGGCCAGCTCGTAGACGTAACGGATAATCGCGTGAGGCGCATAGATTCTTGCGGCCTCCGCGATCGTCTCCGGAAGCTCTCCGATCTTCCGCAGCAGGTCAAGCTCGTTCTCGGAGGACAGGCGGGTCAAGTCGACCTCCTTCCATGCCTGAACCGCGACTCCCTGCTCCTCGGCTTGACGGAAAATGCTGCAAATTCTCGCATGCGCATACTGCACGTAGAACACGGGGTTTTCGTTGGATTTCGACACAGCCAAATCCATGTCGAAATCCAGATGGGAATCCATGCTCCGCATCGTGAAGAAATAGCGAATCGCGTCGACGCCAACCTCGTCCATAAGGTCTTCCATCGTAATCGCCTTGCCCGTGCGCTTGGACATTTTAACTTTCTCGCCGTTCTGGAACAGACTGACCATCTGGGCGATCAGGACAGTCAACTTGTCGGGATCGTTGCCCATCGCCGCCATCGCCGCTTTCATCCGCGGAATGTAGCCGTGGTGATCCGCGCCCCAGATGTTGATGAGCTGATCGTAGCCCCGTTTGTACTTATCCATATGATAAGCCGCGTCCGGCGTCAAATACGTATAGCTTCCGTCGTTCTTCACGAGCACGCGATCCTTGTCGTCGCCGAAGGTCATGGACGCCAGCCATACCGCGCCGTCCTGCTCGTAGACATGGCCCTTGGCGCGAAGCGCGTCGAGCACCTCAATCACTTTACCGGACTCATATAGAGAGGTCTCGCTGTACCATTCGTCGAACTGCACCCCGAAGCGCCCCAGATCGCGTTTGATCTTGGCCAGCTCCTTGTCCAGGCCGTAATTGCGGAAGAATGCAAAACGCTCCTCGTCGGACAAGTCCAACAGCCGCTCGCCTTCTTCTTCCGCCAGCTCCTTGGCGAAGCCGACGATATCCTCGCCATAATACCCGTCCTCCGGCATCTCCGCCGCCTGCCCGAGAGCTTGACGATAACGCGCTTCAAGCGATTTGGCCAGGTTGTTGACCTGATTGCCGGCATCGTTAATATAGTATTCCCGCGTAACCTCGTAACCGGCCGCGGCCAACACGTTGCAGAGGGCGTCTCCTACCGCCGCTCCCCGCGCATGGCCGAGATGCAGACTGCCTGTCGGATTCGCGCTGACGAACTCCACTTGAATTCTTTTGCCTTGTCCCGCATCGATGTGGCCGTATTTCCCGTCTTGAGTCAACGCTTCTCCGATTACCGGATACAGATAGCTCTTGTTCAGACAGAAATTGATAAAGCCCGGCCCGGCGATTTCCGCCGACTCGATCGAGGCTCGTCCCGCCTCCAGCTTCCCGATGATCGCCTCCGCGATCTGCCGCGGGTTCTTCTTGGCGATCTTCGTCAGCTGCATCGCCAGATTCGTGGCCAAGTCTCCGTGCGCTTTGTCCTTGGGAACCTCCAGCACGATAGCCGGAAGCTCGCTCTTGTCCGCAACCAATTCTGCCGCCAGCGCAGCGTCGGCCAGCGCTTCTTTTACCGATAATTGCAATTGTTCCAATACGCCCATCTTGCTATTCCTCCCGAATATCGAGCCGGATGCGGAAGCTTCCGACCTGCTGATCTTGCATATGCAACTCGTACGACCATTCCACTCGGCCGCCGGTATCGGACAGTTCGCTGTCCAATTGCGAGGTGAGCGCCTGCACGGCATGAAGTCCGTAAGGCGTCTCCAGCTTGCCCGCCGCAAGCTCGCCCCGTCGAAACTGCTGCTCGAAGAAAATTGAACCTCGTCGACGCAGCTGCAGCCCGTTCGAATGAATGAACAGCGTATTGCTGGCTTCCACTCCGTTATCGTCCGGCTTCTCGACGTAAGTAAGCGCCCATCCCGTCTTCAGCCGGAACAGCTCTCCGGGCACATCGAACTTCTGCACGCCCCCGTCCTGCTGCCAGCTTCGAAACCCGACCCGCACTTTTCGCTTGTCCGGCATCGCTGTTCTCTCCTGCTCTCATAGTCTTGTTACTACTATATACAGAACCCTTGTTCAATTCAAATGGAATGATCGGCCATGACGCGCTTCAGCGCCTCGACCAGCTTGCCGGAAGAGTAGGGCTTGACCAGATACTCCGACACTCCCAACCGTCGCGCGCGCTCCTGCTCCTCAAGGGCGCTGGACACGATTATCGGCAAATCGCGCAGGCGCTCGTCCTGCTTGAGCCGTTCCGCCAGCCGCCAGCCGTCTGTCCCCCTCTCAAGTACCAGATCGAGAATAATAGCTCCGGGAATATATTGCTCCAGCGCTTTTAGCGCCGTCTCTTCGCTGGAGAAACGGCTGACTCCGTAACCCGAAGCCTCCAGCTCATCGGCCAGTAGATCGGCAAAGTCGGAATCGTCCTCTACCAGATACACTTCGCCCGCGCATTCGACGCTTGCCGCCGCTTCCAGACGCCATCTGTTTATCGATCTGGCCGGCAAGGGCAGCAACAGAGAGAACGTGCTGCCTTGCCCGTATATGGACGAGGCGAGAGCCCTGCCCTTATGTACATCCATAATTTCCTTGACGATCGCCAGACCCAGACCCGTACCTCCGATCTCGCGCCGATCCGAATTGTCCACCCGATAAAACTTGGAGAACAGTCCGGACAAGGCCTCCGGAGGAATGCCAAGCCCTTGGTCGGTCACATCGATTCTGAGCTGCCCGTTCTCCTCGCTGCAAACGGCCGTTACCGTGCCGCCGTTGGGAGAATATTTTACGGCATTGCCGACAAGGTTCATCAGCGCCTGCTTCAGTTTGTCCGCATCCGCATACACTTCCGTCTCGTCCGTATGCTGCACCCATTCGAATCGATGGTCGGAGGAGGCCACCTGGTGCATCTCCATCACTTCCTGCACAAGCGTCATCACGTTCACCTGGCGGAAGTCGTAGGTTTGCTTGCCGGATTCCATCCGCTGCAAATCCAAGAAGTCGTTAATAAGCGCCGTCAGCCGCGAAGCTTCCTTGTGAATCGTGCGCACGTATTTTTTCTGCCGCTCCGGCGCCAGCTCCTTATACAGCAATAGCTCGGCAAAGCCGAGCACGCTTGCCAGAGGAGTTCGCAATTCATGGCTGACCGTGCTGACAAACTCCGACTTGACGCGATCCATTTCGCGCTCCTGCGTCACATCGCGATGAACGAACAGCGTGCCGATTCTTTCGCCTCCCCGATATAGCGGTTCGTAATACATCTGCACATGCCGCTTGACTAATCCTTTCCATTCGTAGACGATGCTTTTCGCCTCTGTTTGCTGACCGTCCACGATGTCGGCAATGAACCGTTCAAACGGAACGGGGTCCTTCACGTAAGGCTGGATATAAGCTCCGTACTGCTCAATCGTCGGGTTCCAGCTCCGATCGGCCTTCTCCCCCATCATTTCGATCCAGCGCGCATTGACGAGCACCGTCGTGCCTTCCCGATCGGTCAGCTGCACCCCTTCATGAAGCGCATCCAGCGTCGTTTGCACCATCTGGCGCTGACGCTCCGCTTTCTCGTACAGCTCCAGCTTGTCGAGAGAGATCGAGATTTGCTTGGCGAAGGCGGACGCTTCGGCTTCTTCCCTATCCGTCAGCGCCGACCCGATCCGGGTGAGCACGATGCATGCCGTCACCTTATTGTCGGGGTTCAAGACGGGCAAGTAAAAATCGCAAGCCCTCAGCCCGTCGGATTCGCCGTGATAACCGAGTTCGGCCGACTTGGCCGGACGTTCGAGCGAATACGCCGTTGCGCTCTCTTTCACTCGCGCGAGCAGCCCATCGTCCGCCGCTTCGACGAATCTGCGGATCGCATCCTCGGACAATCCGTACGCGGCATGGTCCCGATCCGCGGTCAGCCGGATAACGATGCCTTTGTCGGCTTTCATAATATGTACCATGTTGCGAATGATGCTCTTCAGCAGCTCCGACCGGTCAAGCGTGTTCGCAAGAGCCTGCACGAACTCGTTGCCCCGCCGCAGCCTCGCCTCGTTCTCTTCCATGAGACCGAGCGCCTTCGTCAGCTCATCCTGCTGGGCTTGCAACTCTTCCTGCTGGGCCAGCAGCTCTTCGTTCTGAGCCAGCAGCTCTCCGGCCTTGGCCTGAATCTCGGACATCATCGCCTCCATCGCCCTGGCGAGTCCTCCGATCTCGTCCTGCCTGTTCGTGTACCGAATATCCTGCTCGCGCCCCGCCGCGAATTGCTTCGCATTGGCGGCCAGCCTGCTGATCGGCATCCCGAAGTCTCTGGCGACCATGAAGATGACAATGCCGGACAGGGCCACGATCCCGGAGACGTAGACGATGAACTGAATGTTCCGCTTCGTTATGGAATCGGCCAGAAGCGCGCTCGTCTCCTCCAGCTTCTGCTGATAGAACGCATGAAGCTCTCTCGTCTCCTGGACCAGGCGTTCCAGCGTCCGCCATTCCTCGGAAGCGAACATCCGGCGCAACCCCGCCCTGTCGTTATCCTTCGCCAGCTGCGCCGCATCCGGAAACCAGCCTTTAAAGTACCGGTCCCTGAATCTCTCCGACTCCGCCGCGAACTCCTGCTCGCGCCCCTCCAACGAGAGTTTTTCGTATTGGGCGATCACAGCGCTCAATTGATCCCCGCCGCCGACCACAAGCTCGTATTCCCGATCGCCCGGCGCCGCCAAATAAGCGAACGAACGAATGGAAATGTCGTTCAGATGCATCATCGCCTCCTGGGTCAGCTGCTGCTTGAGCTTGTAACGGTCGTGCACTTCCCGATATTCGTTCTCGATCTGGCGATTGCTCCAGTAGATAAACGCCGCGCCGACAAACACGAGCAGAAGAAGCACGATCATCAAGCTGGCGAATCGGGTCGTGATGCTTCTTTTATAGTAATGGCTCTTCAGGCTACGCATCGAGCATTTCCCCGATCTTCTGCACGAGAGCGAGCGGGCTGAACGGCTTGGACATGAAGTCGTTCGCTCCGGCAAGCAGCACCCTGTCCCGTTCCGCCTGCTGGCTCTTGGCCGTCAGCATCAGAATTTTCAGATGCTTCCCATCCGGGAGCTGCCGAGCCTTCTCGATAACCTCATACCCCGTGTACTTGGGCATCATGTTGTCCAGAACGATGAGATCGTATGAGCCTACCGCGATTCTCTCCAACGCTTCTTCGCCGTCGCAGGCCAGATCGACTTCGTACCCTTCATCCTCCAGCGTATCGGCCAGCAGCATGCGCAAGGCGGATTCGTCTTCCGCCACCAGCAACTTGAACAATGCGATCACCGTTCTTTCTTCTAGTTGAAATCCATTCTTTGCATCAAGCGCAAAATCCGCGTCCGTAGATCCTCCAGCCGGAAGGGCTTTGTCACGTAATCGTCCGCTCCGAGCTTCAAAGCGCGGACGATGTCGTCGTTGTCCGAGCGTCCGGTCAGCATAATCGCGGAATAACGATTCGATTCCGATAGGGAGCGCAGATGGCTCAGCACCTCCAGCCCGTCCATTCCCGGAAGCATGCCGTCCAGGATGACGATATAGGAAGCCTTCTCCCGATACCAGCCGTCCTCCAGAAAATCCTCGCCCGACTTGTATGCGCGAATGTCCCCGCACCTGCCCGTACCGATCGCCTCCAGCAAATATTCGGTCAGCAGCGCCCGCACGATCGGGTCGTCGTCGACGATCGCGATTCGCGGCTTCCTCGCCAGCGGCTTGGACTCCGCGTCCCGGTTCACCGCTTCGACGCGGTTGCGTCCGAGCTCCTTGGCCAAATATAGCGCCTGATCCGCCAGCTCCAGCCATTCCCGGCAGCGGGCGGGATCCGGCTCTACGATCTCGATGACGCCGGCTGAGAAAGTGACCTGCAATTCCTCTTCCTCCCCCCCGAAGTCGATCCGGCCGAACGCATCCCCCAGCCTCTTAAGCAGCGAACGGGCCTCTTCCTCGCGCGTTCTCGGCAGCAGCAGAATAAATTCCTCGCCGCCGTAGCGGATCAAGACGTCCGCCGCGCGCATGTGCGACTTCAGGAACGCCGCGAACTCCGCCAGCACCCGGTCGCCCGCGATATGGCCGTATCGGTCGTTGATCGACTTGAAATGATCCAGATCGACGATCGCCATCGTGAAATGCTCCTGGATTCTCTGCGCGTCCAGACAGAGCGTCCGGTATGCCTCCTCCAAATATTTGCGGTTGTAGACCCCTGTCAGCTCATCGAAGAACAGAAGCTCGTCCAGCTGCTTTTTGCGTTTTAACTGCCGTTGAATCCGTACGAGCAGTTCCTCTATGTCGAGCGGTTTGTCCAGAAAGTCGTCCGCTCCCATCCGGAAAGCCCGCAGCCTCGTCTCCCGGGCGGTGTCCATGCTGATGACGGTCGTCGGAATGTACCGCTTGCGGATCTGCTCCTTGATCGCGTCCATCACTTCGAACCCGTCCTGCTCGGGAATAAGCAGATCGAGAATGAAGCAGTCCGGCGCACGGTCGTGAAAATAATGGATGGCCAACGCGGGATTCACGGTCGCGATGACGTAATAGCCCTCTCTCTCCAGCTCTTCCTTCAGAAAGTGCAGCAGCGCCGCGTCGTCGTCGAGAATCAGGACGAGCGGCTGGTCGCCCGAATGGTCGTTCTCCGCGGTCACGAGCGAAGAATGAACGGCTTCCTGATGCTGAATCTCGTAGCATACGGCGATCAGCTCTATCATGAACGTTCGCAGCTTCTCCGGCTCCCACGGCTCGTCTTCGGAACGATGCCGAATCCGCCCCAGCAATTCCCCCGATATGCCGTAAAGCTTGGTCAGGCCGATCGTGCCGGACGTGCCTTTCACGGAATGCAAAAACCGCTCCGCTTCCACGCCGGGAATAGCGGAGCTGGATTCGAACCATATTTCCAGTTGCTTGCGGATGTTGGCCAGCAACGCGTCTTGATATTTCTGCACGGGAACCCTCCTGAGCGAAACATATAGCTCTACTATTATATCGGATAATTCCAAAACAAAGATAACAACTTGAACGGGATGAACGCGGATTGTCACTCGAGGCCAAAATGGCTATAATGTACGAATAACGATAACGACGATGAACGAGAGAGTACTTCGTTTTTCCTGACTGCAGCGAGCCGGGGATGGTGGGAGCCGGCGCGGGATTCGAAGGAAGCGCACTCGGGAGTCGATTTCCTGAACCGCAATTCTTGCAGGCGGCAGTAGGGAAGTCCGGCGACGAGCCGTTACCTTTTAACGAAGCGGCTTCCCTATGCGGGAATGCTAGAAGAGTGGTACCGCGGAATCGACCTCCGTCTCTTTACGAGACGGGGGTTTTTCGCGTATTCGCGCATCGATATATACGCACAAGGAGGAACCCGTCATGTTGTTGAAGCAAGCATCCGTCATTCTGTCTCCTTATTTGGAGCTGCCCCCGGAAGAGGTGCGCCCGAAGCTGGAGATTCCGCCCGAACAGAAGCTGGGAGACGTCTCGCTCCCGTGCTTCGCGTTCGCCAAGGCGCTCAGGCAGCCGCCCGCCGCGATCGCGCAGCGACTTGCGGACGTCATTAACGCCGATCGCTCCGACTTGCGAGCCGAGGTCGCAGGCGGCTATCTCAACCTCTTTTTCCATGGCGAGCACTGGAGAAGCGAGTTCGTGCAGCGCGCGCTGGACGAACGCTACGGACGCTCCGATGACGGGAAAGGCAAGCGGATCGTCATCGACATGTCTTCCCCGAATATCGCCAAGCCGTTCGGCATCGGCCACCTGCGCTCGACGATGATCGGCAACGCCCTGGTCCGCATGAATCGAGCCATGGGCTACGACGTATACAACGTTAATCATATCGGGGATTGGGGCACGCAGTTCGGCAAGCTGATCGTCGCGTATTTGAAGTGGGGAGACCGGCAGGCGCTGGAACAAGCCCCGATTCGGGAAAGCCTGCGGCTGTACGTGGAATTCCACCGTCAGGCGGAGCAGCGGCCGGAGTTGGAGGACGAGGCGAGAGAAGCGTTCGCCAAGCTGGAGCTCGGGGATGCCGCTATGCGCGAGCTGTGGCAGTATTTCGTAGACGAGAGCCTCAAGGAATTTCAACGCGTATACGAAAGATTGGGCGTCGAGTTCGACTCCTATGCGGGCGAGAGCTTCTACAACGACAAAATCGATCCCGTCGTGCGCAAGCTCGAGGAGTTGGAGTTGCTGGAGGAGGACGCGGGCGCGAGAATCGTCAGGCTGGAGGAGGAAGGACTGCCCCCTTGCCTTATCCTGAAAAAGGACGGCTCGACTATCTATGCGGTGCGCGATCTCGCGACCGCCCTCTACCGGAATGAGGAGCTGAAGGCGGACGAAATTCTCTACGTCGTCGGGGCTGAACAGAGCCTGCATTTTCAACAGGTATTCTCGGTGCTGCGCAAAATGGGGCACGAATGGGCGGCGAGCTGCCGTCACGTCCCGTTCGGCTTGATTACGATCAACGGCAAAAAGATGTCGACGCGCAAAGGAAAGGTAGTCATGCTGGAGGAAGTGCTCGACGAGGCGGCGGAGCGCGCTCTGCGCATCATCGAAGGGAAAAATCCCGATCTGGCGAACAAAGAAGCGGTCGCCGAAGCCGTCGGAGTGGGAGCGATCGTGTTCGGGGATTTGAAGCATCACCGCCAGTTGTCGGTCGATTTCAATCTGGAGGAGGCCGTCAGCTTCGAAGGCGAGACGGGACCCTATTTGCAGTACACCCACGCGCGAATACGGAGCCTGCTCAGGAGAGGGAAGTACGAGGAGCTGCCTTCCCGCTTCGCCATCGACGGAGCGCAGCTGTCCTCGGAGCCGGCGTGGGCGTGCATCAAGACGCTATCCGGCTACGAGGCCGCGATTCGGGAAGCCATCCGCCAGAACGAGCCGTTCGTCGTCGCCAAGTATCTGCTCGCTCTGGCCAAGGACTTTAACCGTTTCTACAACTCGGGGAAAATTATATACGACGGCGCGGACGAAGCCGGGACGTTCTCCAAGCTGAGCTTGGCCGCAGCCGCCGCAGACGTTCTGCGCGACGGGCTTAATCTGCTCGGAATACGGGCTCCTTCCGAGATGTAGCGTTGGTCATTCGAACGAAATCTGCACTTTCATGTCCGAAGGGAGCCGGTCGCCCCGGAAGAAATCAAGGGCGCCCTCCAGGCTCAGCTCCCGGGTGACGAGATGCCCGACCGAAAGGCGGCCCGCTTCAAGCCAAGCCAGCGCCGGAGCGAACGTATGATTGAGCGCCATGGAACCGATCAGCGTCCATTCCATCTGATACAGTCCGAACGTCCGCAGCGCCACCGTCGCCTCCTCCGTCGTTACGCCGAACTGCACGTATCGCCCGCACGGGCCCAGGTACTGGAAGCTGTTCTCGATGACTCGCGGAACGCCCGTCGTATCGATGACGATCTCGAAGCCGTCCTTGCCCCGTCGGTCCTCCAGTTCCTCGGCCATCCGGTCGGCGGAGACAATGCGCGTCGCTCCCCATGCAGCTGCCATCTCCAGCTTCTCCGGGGCCAGATCGACGACAACCAGCTCGGAGACGCCCGATCTGGCCAACGCCTGAACCCATTGCTGTCCCATCGCCCCCGCTCCCAGCAGCAGCGCCCGGTCGCCCGTCTCGGGCTTCAGCCTCCGGAGCGCCTGCACGACGCAGGCCGCCGGCTCGATCAACGCCCCTTCGGCGAAGTTCAGCCGATCGGGCAGCTTCATCGCGAGCTCGGCGGGCAGCGCGACGTATTCGGCCATCGCTCCCGGAAGCGTCACGCCGATCACGTCCCAGCGCTCGCAGTGGTTCGCGCGTCCCGACAGGCAGAATCGGCAGCGGCCGCACGACAAGTTCGGATCGGCGGCGACTCGGTCGCCTTCCCGGAATTGCTCCGCCCCTTCTCCGACCTCGACCACCACGCCGGAAAATTCGTGCCCGGGAATGATCGGATACTTCGACAAATATTCTCCGTTGTAAATATGAACGTCCGTCCCGCATATACCCACGCGAAGCACCCGAACGACGATCTCGCCCGGCCGCGCCCGGGGAACCGGAACCTCGCGGACGGCCGCGCTGCGCGGGCCGTCAATGACAAGCGCCTTCATTTTCATTTCTCCATCGCCCCTTTTCATGATCCGGTTCCCCCGTTCGGATAGACGAACACCTTGAGGGAGCCGCTTTTGTTCGTTCTTGCCCTTTCCAGCGCCGCGGCGGTTTCCTCAAGCGAAAAGACGTCGGTGAACAGCGCCTCGATCTCCCTTGCCGGATCGGCCAGCAGCGACAACCCGAGCGGATACGTATTGGCGTAACGGAATACGCCGCGCACGTCGATCTCGTTGTCAACGAGATAGGAGACGTCCAGCTCGACCCGTCCTTCCGGCGGCAGCCCGACGACGGCCACAGCGCCGCCGCGCCTTGTCGCCAGCAGCGCGGACCGCAGCGCCCGGGGATTGCCGGCGGTCTCGATCGAGACGTCGGCTCCTTCCCCTCCCGTCGCGCGGCGGATCGCCTCCGCGGCGTCCTCATTCCCGGCATGCACCGCAAGCTCCGCCCCGAGCTTAAGCGCGGCGTCCAGACGAAGCGGTTCGACGTCGGAGACGAACACCCGCGCCGCGCCGCAGGCTTTGGCGGCAACGACCGCCAGCAGCCCGACCGGTCCCATACCCAGGATCGCGACCGTATCGCCCGTCTTCAAGCCGGCTCTTCGGACGGCGTGCAGTCCGACCGAGAACGGCTCGTTCATCGCCGCCCGCTCGAAGCTGACCCCCTCCGGAATCGGGAAGACGAAGTCCTCCCGGATCGCGACGTACTGCGCGAATGCTCCGTCAACCGGTGGCGTTGCCAGAAAGCGGACGTCCGGACACAGATTGTATCGGCCGGACTTGCAGGCCGAACAACGGCCGCAGGTCATGCCCGGCTCGACGGCGACCCGGTCTCCCGGCGCGAAGCGCGTCACGTCCGCTCCGATAGCGGCAACGACGCCCGCGCACTCGTGGCCGAGAACGAGCGGGCGATCGACGATATAGCGCCCGATTTTCCCGTGCTCGTAGTAGTGTACGTCCGACCCGCAGACGCCTACGGCCATTACCTTGATCAGCACTTCGTCCACCCGGGGCCGCGGCGTCGGGCGGCTCTCCAGCCGCACCTCGAAGGGCCGGAGCAGCACCGCGGCTACCGTCTCGTCAGGCACCGCGGCAAGCCGCGCTTCATTCCCCGAAGCCATCTTACGCCACTCCTTCCGGAAGCACGACGTCCTGCGCCAGCAGCGTCCGCTGAAGCTCCTTCACGTTCACTCCGCGCGGCTCGGCACCCTCCGCTGCGGCCAGCGCCGCCGCGGCTCCCGCCGCCTGACCGAGAGCGAACGCGCACGGCATGACGCGGATCGCTCCAAGCGCCTCGTGCGTAGCGGACACGCAGCGTCCGGCAACCAGCAGTCCTTCCGTTTTCCGGGGCACAAGAATCCGATACGGCAGCTGGTAGACGTTCGCGGTATGATACTCCTTGCTGAATTCGGTCGTTACCTCGTTAGGACTGTGAATGTCGATCGGATACCCGTACAGGGCGACGACGTCGTCGAAGGAACGGCCGCTGATCAGATCGTCCGCGGTCAGCATGTACTCGCCAACGATCCTCCTCGTTTCGCGAACCCCGATCTGCGTCGCCGTATCGACCAGCACCGCGTTCCGGAAGCCGGGGAAATATTTGCGGAAGAACGCCAGCAGCTCGAATACCTGTCTGCGCCCTTCCAGCTCGGCCTGCGCCAGATCCTCCGCGCTCGTGCCGCTGAGTCCCTGAACCCGGCTCGTATTGACCCGCCAGACGCCAGCCTGGGTCGTGCGGTAGATGCCCAGATGGTTTTTGTTGACCTTCCATTCCCCCGTCGCCCGCTTCTCCTCGATCAGGCTGCCGAACAACAGGTCCCTCTCCTCGGGATGCTCCTCCACGTATTTCAGGATTTCCGCGTCGTCGACGCCCGCGACGCGGAAGAACATCGTCATCGGCTGGGTCAATCCGTCCGATTTCCGGCCCGTCTCCAGCTCCGCGCCGGCGCGGCTGGCCACGTCGGCATCGGCGCTGCAGTCGACCGTCACCTTCGCGCGAACCGCCTGCAGACCGGATTTATTCACGAGAACGGCTCCGTTCACCCGGCCGTTCTCGACGATCGCGTCTACAAAAAACGTATGCATGAACGTTCGCACGCCCGCTTCCTCCATCATCTCGGCCGCGGCCAGCTTCACGGCCTCCGGATCGAACGGCGTCACATGGTCGTGCCCTTTGCTGAAAAAACCGGAATAAGGACTTCCCGTTCGCACCTTCTCCGGGTGAACGGCCCCGCCGAACGATTCCATCCGGCGCACCAGCTCGTCGAACACGCCCTTGACCAATTGCGTCTTTCCGTCGTCGCTGTAAGAAGTCATGAACGGGCCGACCAGTCCCGCTGTCGCGTTGCCCCCCAGGAAGCCGTAACGTTCGACCAGCGCCGTCCGCGCCCCGGCCCTGGCGGAGGCAAGGGCCGCCGCGATGCCGGCGGGCCCCCCTCCGATGACGAGTACGTCGGTGTCCAGAACGACCGGTATTCCGGTCTCGTAAGCGATGCTGCTATTCGTCATAGAAGTGATCTCCCTTTCCCCAACCCGTATATTAAGAGCCGAGCAGCAGCTTGTCCGCCCGCTCCTTCATCGATTTCACCGCATCCTCAGTCGGCTTCTCCCCGATCAGTACGCGCTCGCCCTCTTCCTCGACGATCTTCTGAATTTCCGCGAGATGGTCGAACTTCGTGTCCCGAACGTACTCGACGTCGGCGAAGACGACCCGTTTGAACGATTCCACGTCGAACAACTGCTCCGGATTGTCCCCGAGAATAAGCGAGGCGACCTTGTCCTTGTCCGCTTTCTTCCAGGCGGGCACGCGGCCTCCGGCGATGAGCGGCTCGTTGCCCTCCGTGACGTACCACTGCATGAACTTCCAGGCGGCTTCCTTGTTCTCCGAGCGGGCGTTGATCGTCGTGAAATCCAGATACCCGGTTCCGCCGCCGAGATACTTGCTGTTCTCCGTCAGCTTCGGAGGAGGCGCGAACGCCGTAATGAAATCGTGCGGATAGTCCGTCGTGTTCTTGATGTTCCGCAGGCTCGCCGTACCGATCCAGTGCATCGCGACTTTGTTCGTCAGATAGAGCTGGATGCCTTCCATCTTCGTCGCCTTGGCTTCCGCGATCGGCGGCTGCGCCTTCAGCGTTTTCTCCAGATTGTACATGATGTCGAAATACCGCTTAAACGCCGGATCGTCGAAGTTGCTCGAGCCGTCCTCCTTATAGAAGGCGTTCGGTCCCAGCTCGGTTTTCACCGCTTTGTCCAGGTACTCGAAAATTTTCGGCTGCAGCAGATCGGTATAGGAGCCCCAGCGCTTGTCCGCTCCTTCGCCCTTCGTCAGCGCCGCCGCGTAATCCATATATTCGTCCCAAGTCCATTCTTCGGCAATCGGCAGCCCCGCCTCGTCCAGGAAGCTCTTGTTCAGCGTAACGAAATCGTTCAGAATGATGGCCGGAATGTAATACGTCTTATCCCCGAACTTCGTGATCGAGTTCTCCCCGAAATTATCCGCGACGTCGAACCCGCTCTGCTCGATATAGCCGTCCAGCGGCTCGACCATGCCCGCATCGATCCGCTTGGCCAGCTTGTCCATCCGGTAGCTGATGAACAGGTCGACCTGGTCGCCGGCAAGCAGCGCGGTTTCCAGCTTCGTGTTGCCGCTCTCGTCGTTGACGAAGCGGACGTATTCGACCTGGATGTCCGGATTGGCCTTGTTCCAATTGTCGACCGCCTGCTTCGGTCCGGACTCTTCCGGCACGGCTCCCCAGAACTTGAGCTTGACGACGCTGCCTTTGCCGCCCGACTCGGCCCCGGAGGAGCCCGAAGGAGCGGAAGCGCCGTTCCCTCCTCCGGAACAGCCCGTAAGCGCCAGCGTCAGGATCAAGCATAACGAGAATAACGAGATCGTAATCTTCTTCATGCGACATCTCCCTTTTCGTATAAGTTATATCGTCTTTGCCGGTCAACCTTTCACCCCGCTGGACACCACCCCCTCGATAAACCACTTCTGGCAAGCCAGAAAGAGGACGATGACCGGCAAAATCGAGCTGACCGCCGCCGCCATCATCAGCGTGTAATCGGTACCCGATTCATCGATGAAGTTGGTGAGACCGAGAGGAATCGTGTACAGCTCCTTCGAAGCCAGGAAAACGAGCGGATTGACGAACTCGTTCCAGTTCCAGGTGAAGCTCAGAATGACAAGGGACACGAGCGCCGGCTTCGACAGCGGCAGGATGATGCGCAGCCATGTCTGCAAATGTCCCGCCCCCTCGATCTTGGCCGCCTCGGAGAAATCCTCCGGAATGCCGACGTAGAATTGCCTGAGCAGGAACACGCCGAACGCGGTGAACATGCCGGGCAGGATCAAAGCGAAGTGAGTGTCGTAAATGCCCAGATAGTTGAAAATGATAAAGCGCGGCACGAGCGTGACCTGGTCCGGAATCATCAGCGTCGCCAGAAAGACGAAGAACACCGCGTCCCGGCCCTTGAAGCGGATTCGCGAAAATCCGTAAGCCGCGGCCGAACACACCAGCACGGTTCCGACGACCGTAATCGCCGTCACCTTCACCGAATTATAATAGAACAAATCGAAAGGCTGCGAGCCGTTCCATACGCGTTGGTAGTTGTTCCAATTGAAGCGCTTCGGTATCCATTCGATCGGATAATTGAACACGTCGATCGGTATTTTGAACGAGGTGGAAAGCATCCAGACGAAGGGAAGCACCATCAGAACGCCGAACGCCGCCAGCACGACGGTCAGCCCCAGCTTCGGCAGAGACAGCCGCCTGCCCGCCAGCTTCAGTTCCATGCGGATTCCTCCTTTCTCTCGCTGCGGGTCAATAATGCACCCATTTTTTCTGCCCCTGCCACTGCAGGAACGTGATCAGGAAAATAATCAGGAACAAGATCCAGGCCATAGCCGACGAATAGCCCATTTTGTAGAAATCGAAGCCCGTGCGGTACGAATAATACGTCAGCACCGTCGTGGACGAGCCCGGACCGCCTTTCGTCATAACGAACACCGCGATGAACACCTGGAACGAATGAATGATGCTGGTGATCATGACGAAGAAGGTCGTCGGCGACAGCATCGGCAGCGTAATGCGGAAAAAGCTGCGGGCAGGCCCGGCTCCGTCAATCTTCGCGGCTTCGTACAGGTCCCTGGGAATTCCCTGCAAGCCCGCCAAATAAATGATCATGTTATAACCGACGTTGGCCCATACGGTCATGATCATGATCGCGGGCAGCGCCCAGGCGCTGCTCGCCAGCCAGCCCGGGGGATCGGCCACGCCCATGCCCCGAAGGAACGAATTGATCGGTCCCATCGAAGGATTGTACAGCGTGCCCCAGACGATCGAGACGGCGACGATGTTGGACACGTAGGGCATGAAGATCATCAGCCGGATCGGCGATTTCAGATAGACGCCCTTGTTCAGGCCAATCGCCGCAAGCAGCGACAGGACGATCGTCGCCGGCACGGTGACCGCGGCAAACAGCAGATTGTTCCTCAGACTGTCCACGAACCACTTGTCCGACCACATTTCCGTGAAGTTGCTCAGGCCGATGAACCTTAATCCTTTTAATCCGTCGAGAAAGTTCCAGTCGGTGAAGCTGATGATCAACGACAAGACGATTGGCACGATCGTCAATATTCCGAAGCCCGCAATGGCGGGCAGGATGAACATCCACCCGGCCAACGTATCGGATTGCTTCTGGGTGCGAATAGCGATCTCTCCTTTCCTGCAACCGAAGTCTACTGCCCATGTTAGCGTTTTCCTACCGCCGCCCGAAACCCGCATTTTCTCTGAAAACGGATACAATTCTATTTTCATAGAACCCATAGGAAGTCGGTTCCGGGCGTTCGGCCACGATCTTCAGAAAAAAAGCGACGATTCTCCGAATTCGCGGACAATTCGTTTACACGGCGGGCGAAGCCTGCCTATACTGATGAGATGAAAGCGCTGTATCAGGGGAACGCGACCCTCCGTCCAGCTACGCTCCGCAGCCGCGGGATTCGAAAAAGCCGAGCGAGGGCACACTTGCAAAAGGAAGGTTGCATTCCCGAGATGAAGGAGGCCAGCAGCCATGTCCTTGCCTTTCACCAGCCTGCGAACGAAGTGGATTGCCGCTTTCGTCGCGTTCGTGCTCGTCCCCCTTCTCGGGGCCAGCCTATATACGTATAAGGAAATCGAGAACGTCCTGCGCCACCAGGTCGAGTCTTCGGCCGAGGAGCGGCTGCACCAGATCAATCTGAATATCGAACGCAAGCTGCAGACGATGATGCACGCCACCGCCTCGCTCGTCATCGACGAGAACGTGAAGCGGGCGCTGCTGCGTCCTCCGGCCACCGAGCGCGACATGCTGGACAACACCCATGTCATGGACAAGAAGTTTCTGGAGATGTCGACGTCGACCGCCAGCGACAGCTTCTATTTCTCCGTCTTCGACAACTTCGGCTCGTTGTACACCAATTGGGGGCGGACGCCGCAGGCGATGAACGCCATGAAGGAAAGCGAATGGTTCCGGCGAACGCTGGAGGAGAACGGATACATGGTATGGACGTTGAATCACTCCAGCTACGCCTCTCCGGACAAGCAGGCGCTGCTGAGCGTCTCCATGGTTTTCCGCGACGAGAGCAACAGAGGGATCGGGCAATTGGTCATCAGCGAGCCGACGCAATCCTATCTAGACATTCTGCAGAACGGTCATCCCGCCACTCCCGGCTTCGGGCTGCTTGTCGGACCGGGCGACCAGGCGCTCACCCCGCTTCCGGAGGAGGCTCTACCGCTGTACGAGGCGCTGCGGCCCGTCATCGAAAGCTCCGGGGACGGCACCGTCAGCACGCAAGCGAACGGGGACAAATACGTATTGAGCACCTATTCGCTGCCGATGACGGGCTGGAAAATCGTACAGATCGTGCCGCACGGCGCCGTTTTTCGAGAAATCGACCGCATCCGCAACGTGTCCATTGCGATTTTCTCGGTCAGCATGGTCGTGTTTCTCGGCGTCATCGTCTTTTTCTCAAACATGCTTACCCGTCCGCTGCGCAAGCTCAGAAACGTCATGAAGCAGGTGGAAAAAGGACGGCTCGACGTTGCGGTAGAGGTGAAGACAAGGGATGAGGCCGGACTGCTGGGTCAGGCCTTCAATAAGATGCTCGAACGGCTCCAGGGCCATATCGACCGCGAGATCGTGCTGGAGCGGCGTCACGAGCAGGCTAAGCTGGAGGCGCTTCAGGCGCAGATCAATCCGCATTTTCTGCATAACACGCTCAATACGATCCGCTGGATGTCCATTATGGCGGGAACGAAGCCGATTACCGAGATGCTGATGTCTCTCGGGCACCTGCTCGATATGAGCATCCACCGGGGACAGGACCGCATCGGCCTGCGGGAAGAGATGGACAACGTCCGGTATTTCATGACGATCCAGCGCTATCGCTTCGGAGATCACGTGGCCGTCTCGGAGCAACTGGAGGAAGGAACGCTGGACGCGCTCGTTCCGAAGCTTTCGCTTCAGCCGCTTGTGGAAAACGTGTACCGCCACGCTTCCTTCCAGGAGGGACGAGGAGAGATGCTGATCCGTTCCCGAATCGTCTCTCCGGGCGAGCTCCTGCTGGAAATCGTGGACAACGGCCTGGAGGTCAACAAGGAGCGGCTTCGCGACATCGCCGAGCGGATCGGCGCCGACGAGCGGTCCGCCGGCTTCACCAGCGTCGGGCTGCGGAACGTGCACAAGAGAGTCCGCATGATGTACGGAGACGGCTATGGAGTCGCCATCCGCAGGGCGGAAGAGGAAGGCAGAACGTACGTATCGATCCGGCTGCCGCTGCAGCGGAATTCGGAGTCGGAGACGGAAGGGAGGGTAGACGATGAGGATCGTCGTCGTAGAAGATGAGGTGCTGGTGCGCAAAGGAATTTTGTCGGGCATTCCCTGGACGGAGCACGGCATCGAGGTCGTCGGCGACGCCGCCGACGGACGCACCGGCCTGGAGCTGATCCGCAGGCTGAAGCCCGACATGGTCGTCACGGATATTCAGATGCCGATCATGGACGGCTTGGAGATGATTCGCCAGGTGCGCAAGGAGCTGCCGGATACGGCGATCCTGATTCTGAGCGTGCGCGAAGATTTCGGCGCCGTTCGGGAGGCGATCCGGCTCGGCGTGATCGATTACGTGCACAAGCTGACGATGAGCCCGGAGGAGCTTCTGGAATCGGTGCTTCAGGCCAGAAACGCCAAAGCGGGAGCTTCAAGCGAACTAGCGAAGCGGTCTGAAGGCGATTCGGAGACGGCTTCCGCTCCCGGCCTGCCGGAATGGCTGTCGGGCGAGCGGACGAGCGGGGAAGGAAGCGAATTCGTACCGGAGAATCGGCTGTACGCCGTAGGGATCGTTCGCCTGCCCCCGGGCTCCGATGCCGGAGCGGCGAGACAGCTGCTCGCCGCGGCGGAGGAGTCCGGTTTGCGGGAGGCCGTCTTGCACGCTGCCGTGCCGGATGCCGTATTCGTCGCCCGCGCCAATGCAGCGGACGCAGAGGTGGACGCCGAAGCGCTGGCCGAGCGCTGGCGGACGGATCTCGAAGCCGCGCTGCGGAAGCTCGGACCCGAAGGGTCGCGGATGTCCGTTGGCCTCGGCGCGGTGCGGCGCGAGACGGCGGAGCGGAGCGAGGCTTATCGGGAGGCGCGGGAGGCGCTCACCGGACGCTTCTATGCCGGAGCCGGCTTCGCGCATCTGTATTCGCCGGAGGACGAGCGGAGCGAGACGCCCGAAGAGGCCGGAGGCTTCGCTCCTACCACAGCGCTGAAAGCTTACCTGACCGCGCTCGAACAGTCGGACGAAGAACTGGCGGCCCGCAGATTCGAGGAATTGTTTCCCCCGCTTCCTCCGAGCCGGATTTCCCCGCGCGCGGTTCGCGACCGGATGCTGCAATGGCAATCGGCGGTCGCCCTCCTTCTGGGAGAGTGGGGCTACCCGCTGCAGGGCTTATGGGAGCAGACTTCCCCCTTCGAGCAGCTTAACCAGTTGGATATCTACGAGGAATTGCGGGAATGGTGCTGGCGGCTGCATACGGTTGCCCGGGAGCTGCTGGAGGATTGTTCGCATAACGGACGGCGAAGCGAGGTAGAGCAGGCGATCCGCTACATGAAGGAGAACTACCGTCATCCGATCCGGTTGCAGGAGGTCGCGGCCCACGTCAATCTGAGCGACAACTACTTCAGCTTCCTGTTTTCCAAGAGCACCGGCCAGCCCTTCGTCCATTATTTGCACAACCTTCGCGTCGACAAGGCGAAGGAGCTGCTCCGCGAAGGCATGCTGCCCTGGTACGAGATCGGCGAACGGGTAGGCTTCGACAATCCCAAATATTTCGCGAAAATTTTCAAGCGGATTGCCGGAACGACGCCGGCTCAGTTTCAGAAAAGCAAATGAGCCGCGCGCAGGCTGCGCTTCCCGGCGCGGCCTCCGTTTGCCGGGCGGCCCTTCTCTATCTTCTCTTCGCCTCACGAAGGCGGAATTGTCCGACGAGCTGCTGCATGAAGCCCGTAATCGCTTCGACGTTGCCCGAAGTATGGCGCACGCTTACAATGTCCGCCTGCAGCTCCTGAATCTGCCCTTCTACCTCACGCGAAATGGCGCGGTTCTCGATGCTGACCCCTGCCACCTTCTCCATCAGGACGACGACTTCGTCGACGACCTGCGTTTTGCGCGAATCTTCCTCCTGTGCGTTCCCGAGCGTCTCCGAAGCCGCAGCGACTAGCTCCGTTCCTTCTTGCACGACCTTCGTCCCTTCGCGGATCGACGAATAGGCCTCCTGCGCGTGCAGCGAGATTTTCTCAACAAATCCGTGCACTTCCTCGGTCGACTGCCGCGTCAGATCCGCCAGCTTGCGAATTTCGCCGGCGACTACGGCGAAGCCGCGGCCGTGTTCGCCGACCCTTGCCGCCTCGATGGACGCGTTAAGCGCGAGCAGGTTCGTCTGCGCGGAGATTTCCTGGATGACGTTCAGAACCCCTCGAATTTCGTTGGCCGTGTCGGCGAACAACCGGATCGTCTCGTTCGTCTCCGCGACCCGCACGGAAATTTCCGACATTTTATCCCCGATCCGGCCGACTTCTCCTTGAGCGACCGCGATCTGCCCGGACGCCTTCTCCTCCAGCTCTCTCAGCGTCTTGCGCATCTCGTCGGTTACGTTCTTCGCTTCGTCGATGTCCTTGAGCTGACGCCTCAGGCTGCGGATCATGTCGTGAACCTTCCCGCTGACCCGCTCGGTCGAGGACGCCGTCGTCGCCGTGGACTCCTTCAGCAGCTGCTGGCTGACGGACACGTCCCCCGCCGCCAGGTGAACCTTAAGCATGATGCCTTCGAGCGAATCGATCATGTTGTTGATCCATTTCGCCAGCTCGCGGGATTCGTCGTTGTCGAATCCGTTCGTGTCCAGACGCTGCGTGAGATCTCCTTTCCCTTCGGCGTTAATGCGAATGAAGCGTCCGACCTGGCGGATCGGATCGACGACTTTCTCCTCCGTGCGCCTGTGCGACAAATAGACGAAGACCAGGCCTAACAGCAGGTTAAAAACAATCGCGCTGAGCGCCGTCAGCAAAGGCGAAGCTTGTCCAGCGATCACGAGCAGCAGCGCGGCCGTCGCGGCCGCGAAGCCTCCGGCCAGCGCCAATTGCATGCGCAGCTGGCGGAAAGCGATGCCCCGGATGCGGTAAACCTCCTCCAAATCCCCTTCGCACATCATCCCCCAGTTGTCCGGGCAATGCGGCAGGCGGAAGGTGACGCCCTTGCCAATAACCGGAATGTGACGGTAATCGGAGTAGCCGGGAAACTCCACGAACAGATTGCTTCCGTTGCGAATCGTATTGGCGACGCCGGGATGCAGCTCTCCGGTCGCCGGGTCCGTGAACCTCAGCTCCATCTCCGTATGCTCCTTAACGGCAACGGTGCCCCAATCCGTCGTGACGCCGTCCTTCAGATTTTCCCCGTGCGTGAACGTTCGGTCCTCGAACCGGCTGCGCGACAGCGCCGTTCCGGGCGCGATGTGCCGGTTCAGAACAGGCTCCGCCATAAAAATATAGTTGTCCCCCGAATCCGGGTATACGTGCCCGGACTCTCTCTGGATCAAATCGCCGATAACGTCGTTGGGCACTCTCGCGCAGAGCGCGCCGGCCAAGACTCCGTCTTTAACGACAGGCAGCAGAAACATCAGCGTCATTTTATCGTGAAACGAGGACGATCTCGGACCGATCTCCAGCGTTGCCGGGTCCCCGTAAGGACCGAACAGACACGGGCGGCCTCCGTTCTTCCGGGCGTACGTCCAGCCGGCCGCGAACGGCGAGCCGCTTCCGAAGTCTCGGCCGATATGAGCTGCATAGGTCGAATGGGCGACAACTCCCCGGGGGTCGAGAACGAACAGTTCCGTTACGTCGGACGCCCTGGCATAGACGGCTTCGAATAGCCCTCCCCAGCCTTCCGAACCTTGCGCTTCGTCCTTCCCCTTCCCGCCGGCAGCCGGTTTGACCGACACCATCTGCTCCCTCAGACGTTCCAGATGCAGCCACATGTCGTTCGTCCAGTCTTCGAGAATTTGCACGCGCGTATCCGCGATTCCTTCGAAGATGTCCTCGACGTCTTTCTTCAACTTCGCGTTTAACCGATAAGACCACCACAAAGGCAAACCTTGCTTCCAGCCGAGCCATCCGAACATAAGCTCCACCCCATGTCTAAAGTCTTATATCCATGGTAGCTATTGTAACATATAAAGGCATATTCTGGAGCTATTATCTTCCATTTCACATCACATATGGAATAAAGGGTGATATTTTTTTGATTTCGGGCGAAAACCGTCTACTCTTACATGGTTTGATGTGAGATTCCTCGTCACAAAACGTCAAAAAAAGCCCCCAGACACCGCCGAAGCGGCGAACCGGAGGCTTACCTCGATCAGTTTCTTATTTTACGAAACCGAGCAGCATTTCGCGAATCATTTTGGAGGCGACAATCGGCGTCATTTCCGTCGGATCGTAGATCGGAGCGACTTCGACAAGATCGAAGCCGACGACGTTGACGCCGGAGCGCGCGATCGCGTGGATCGCTTCCAGCAACTCCTTGGATGTGATGCCTCCGGCCTCCGTCGTTCCCGTGCCGGGAGCGGCCGAAGGATCGAGCACATCGATGTCGATCGTCACGTAGACCGGACGTCCGGCCAAGGAAGGAAGCTCTTTCTTGAGCGGCTCGGCCACTTCGAACGGGTGGAAGTGAATTCCAGATTCCTGAGCGTACGTCCAGTCTTCTTTGGAGCCGGAACGGATGCCGAACTGATAGATGTTGGACGGCCCCATCAGCTCCGCCGCTTTACGAAGCGGCGTGGAGTGGGACAGCGGCTCGCCCTCGTAATCCTCACGCAAGTCGGTATGCGCGTCGAAGTGCAGGATGGCGAGATCGGGGTATCTCTTGTACACCTCTTGAATGACCGGCCAGCTGACAAGGTGCTCGCCGCCCAGGCCGACAGGGATTTTGCCGTCGGCTAGCACGCCGCTTACATACTCCCCGATGATGTCCAGGCTTTTCGCCGCATTGCCGAACGGAAGCAGCAAATCTCCCGCATCGAAATATGCAAGATCGTACAGGCTGCGGTCGAGGTAGGGGCTGTACTCCTCCAAGCCGACGGAAGCTTCGCGGATTCGGCCCGGGCCGAATCGGGAGCCGGGACGGAAAGAGACGGTATAGTCCATTGGCATGCCGTAAATGACGGCTGTGGAAGCGGCATAATCGTCGGAGCTGCAGATGAATACATTGCCGGAATAAGCTTGGTTTAAGCGCATAAAATGAACGATTCTCCTTTATTTCGTCAGATCCTCGACAAACTTCGGCAGCGCGAACGCCGCCTTGTGCAGCCGAGGCGAATAATATTGGGTATCGAGCTCGGGAATTCCGCTCTCGTCGACCGTTAACGGATCGTATTTCTTGCTGCCCATCGTGAACGTCCACAGACCGCTCGGATAGGTCGGAATGTTCGCAACGTACACGCGCACGATATCGAACACTTCCTTGACGTCGCGATTAACGCTGCGGATCAGATCGGCTTTGAACCACGGATTGTCCGTCTGTGCAACGAAAATACCGTCTTCCTTCAGCGCATCGTGAATGCCTTGATAGAAGCCTTTGGTGAACAGGTTGACGGCCGGGCCGACCGGTTCCGTCGAATCCACCATAATGACGTCGTACGTATTTTTGTGATCGTGGATGTGCATAAAGCCGTCGTTGACGATCACTTCGACGCGCGGATCGTTCAACTGGCCCGCGATGGAAGGCAAATATTGCTTCGAATATTCGATGACTTTGCCGTCGATGTCGACGAGCACCGCTTTCTTCACTTGCGAATGCTTCAGCACTTCGCGAATAACGCCGCCGTCGCCGCCGCCGACAACGAGCACATTTTCCGGGTTCGGATGCGTAAACAGCGCCGGGTGCGCCACCATCTCATGGTACACGAATTCGTCCTTCTCCGTCGTCATGACCATGCCGTCGAGCACGAGCATATTGCCGTATTCTTCCGTCTCGATCATTGCGAGCTCTTGGAAATCCGTCTGCTCATGGACCATCGTTCGTTTGATCTTCATTGTGATGCCGAAGTTTTCGGTCTGCTTCTCCGTGTACCACAACTCCATGGAGGACATGCGCATCCCTGCTTTCTATGGGCTGAATTCCGACCGCCTAATGTATCAAGCTAGAAGTATTATAAAATATCGACGACAAAAAGCAATCATTCCATAAGGAATTTTAATGTTCGTTTGCCCTGTCGCGGAATATTCCCCGCGCAGAATAGCCTCCCCCTTCCTTCCCCATACTACAAAGGAAACGATTCCCTTTACGTCGAAGGAGGCCTCATCCATGGATCGTCAAGCCGCCGGCAATCGGAAGAAGACCCGCCCCGTCTCCGGCTGGAGCAAGCTGCGCCGCCGCATCGGATGGATGACGCTGCTATCGCTAATCGCGTTGGCCGCGGCGGGCTTCCTGCTGCTCAAATACGCCCCGCTACCGGCCGGCGCGACGATGCAGTCGACCCGCATCCTGGACGCCAACGGACAGACGATCGCCAGCCTGAAGGGCGGCGTCAACCGGCCGACCGCGAAGCTGGCCGACATCTCTCCCTGGCTGGTCAAGGCAACCCTTGCCGTCGAAGATCGTCGCTTCTATGAGCATGCGGGAGTCGACTGGCGCGGTTTAGCCCGGGCGGCTTGGGTGGATCTGCGCCATATGTCCAAGGAGCAGGGGGCCAGTACGCTTACCCAGCAGCTTGCCCGCAACCTGTATTTGTCGCATGAACGGACGTGGACGCGCAAGCTTAAGGAAGCCTGGTATGCCGGCCGGTTGGAGCAAAGCTTTACCAAGGATGAGATTTTGGAGCTATACCTGAACCAGATCTATTACGGGCACGGGGCGTACGGAGCGGAGGCCGCTTCCCGGCTTTACTTCAATAAACCCGCCAAAGAGCTGACGATCGCCGAAAGCGCCCTGCTCGCCGGCATTCCCAAAGGACCGCGCTATTACTCTCCGCATCTGAATCCCAAGAGCTCCCGCGCGCGCCAGCGGAAAGTGCTTCAATCCCTGCTCGAAACCGGTCAGATCACCAAACTGCAAGCCGATCGCGCGGCACGCGAGAACGTCGCCGTCCGCGCTTTGCCGGAGGAGGAGGAACGCGCGGCCCCTTATTTCGCGGAATACGTCAAGAAGATTGCCGTCGAACGGCTCGGCATCGACGAGAGGCTGATGAACGAAGGAGGGCTGACGATACGCACGACGCTCGATCTGCGCATGCAGCAGATGGCCGAGGCGGCCGTCAAGAAGGGGCTGACAGGAGCTAACGAGGAATTGCAAGCAGCTCTAATCGCCGTCGATCCCCGCAACGGTTACATTAAAGCGATGGTCGGCGGACGCAGCTTCCGCGCCAACCAATATAACCGCGTGTTCACGAACACGCGGCAGCCTGGTTCTTCATTTAAACCGATCGTCTATGCGGCGGCGCTGGAAAACCGAACGATAACGGCGGCGACCCGCTTTCGCAGCGAACCGACGCTATTCTACTTCGATCATGGCCGCCAGATTTACCGTCCCGGCAACTATAGCGGACGATACGCTCATGCGGATATCGGGCTGCGCCAGGCGATCTCGGCTTCCGACAACATCTATGCCGTCCATACGATTGTACAGACGGGACCGGAGGCCGTCATCTCCATGGCACTCAAATTAGGCATCGCCTCGCCGCTCAAAGCCGTCCCTTCCCTGGCGCTTGGCACGTTCCCGGTCAGCCCTTTCGAGATGGCGTACGCCTTCTCCGTCTTCGCCGGCGGAGGAGAACGGGTCGAGCCGATCGCTATTACGCTCGTCCAGGATCGCCGGGGCAAGGTTCTGTACGAGAGCCATCCGCAACGGACACAAGCCATCGAGCCTGCTCTGGCCTACGTAACGACCCATTTGCTGAAAAGCGTATTCGAACGGGGAGGCACCGCTCGCAGAGTCGCAAACATGATCAAGCGCCCTGTCGCCGGCAAATCGGGCACGACCGACTCCGACGCCTGGTTCGTCGGCTATACTCCGGAGCTGACGACCGCCGTATGGCTTGGCTATGACCGCGGCCGGCCCATTACGTCCGGCGAAGCTCATCGCGCCGCGCCGATCTTCGCTCAATATACAGAAGCGGCTTTGTCGGGAACCGCTCCGAAGGGCTTTCCCGTGCCGGAAGGCGTCGTTCACGCCTATATCGATCCGGCGACCGGCCTGCTCGCTTCCCCCGCCTGTCCCGGCGAGGGTGCGGTCGAGGTGTTCCTGGAAGGAACCGAGCCCGTCCGCTCATGCGGCCCGCTGGGACCGGCCGTCGAAGTCAAGCCGAATCGGGACGAGCAGTCCGGCCGTTCCTGGTGGCGGAAGCTGCGGGGCTGGTGGCGCTCCTGATGTCGCGGGTGCTCCGCGCGGGCCAGGGGTGAAGGCCAAAAATGTGCCTCCGCGCCCAACCCAGCCGCGGGGCGAAGGCCAAAAATGTGCCTCCACGCCAACCCAGACGCGGGGTGAAGGCCAAAAATGTGCCATAATGGCCCACGGGGGCGCGTCTAGTCCGCATTGGTTCGATGCCTCCCCACAGCGATTCGACGTCGGCATCGGTAAGCACCCGGCATTGACCTACAGCCGGAGCCATTGCCGCTTCGGATTTCACCTCGAGCTTCTCTTCGCGTTCCATCCCGTTCTCCCCTTCTGTTATTGTTCGAATGAAGCCTGCAATTCCAATTGTAGTAGGCGCCAAATCGGTTTTCTATATGAGGAAACCACGATTTTGTTATACAAAAGCCTGCAATATAGCTTCGCCGCGGCTCGAAAGCCATCACCTCCAACCTTCCCATAACGAGAAGAAAAACGATAAGCCCGGTTTCCTCGTTCTTCCTAGGGCGTGTATGCATACTCCGAGGATAGTAGATTTGGTGAAAGATACCTCTGAGCGGGTTTGCATACACGCCCTAGGTCCGGGAAAGCTGGAGCTCCGGAAGAAACCGCTGTCATCGCCGCCATGTTCTGTTACAATGAACCTATCTGCCTGTCTGATAGATTCAGATGCTATTGTCACTACCGGAAAAGGATGGAGCCGATGAATCGATTTCTGACCTTTAAGCAAAAGCTCATTCTAACGTATATGGTTTTTATCGTGCTGCCCATGTCCGTTCTTGGATTAGGAGCCTACGGGCTGTATAGCGACGCTATGGAAAAAAAGGTGAGCGACTTTGCCCAGCAAGTCGCCGTCAGCACGGCCTCGAACATCGAGATGTATATCCGCGAGCTGGAGCAATTTACGCTGATGCCTTATTATGGCCGCGATTTTCAGGACACGCTGACCGACGACAGAGGAGCGGACCCTCTGTTAAGCATCGAGGTTAAAGAAACAATCGAGAAAAATTTCAGCTTCTGGCAGTCCCAGAGAGGCAGCGTCGAGAATATTTCTTACTTCAGCAAGCCCGGTGTCGGCCAGGAGCGCATCTACAGTCTCGGTTATCTTCCTCCCGACCTGGAAGTCGGCAAGCTGCCTTGGTTCGAAACGTTCAGCGGCTCGGATGAAATCGTTGCCTATCTCAGCCTGCATCAGCCCGCCTCGACCGACTTGATTCAAAACACGCCTCCGCCAAAAGTGTTTTCCTTGATTCGTAAAATTTATAAATCGTCCACTATTCTGATTACTTCGGGTTTCTTTCAGGTCGATTTCACGTTGGAAGACATCGAAAGAATAATGAGCCGAGTCAATCGCGAGAAGAACGGCTCCTTCCTGCTGATCGACCGGGAAGGACAGATCGTCTATTCCGGCGATCCGGTAAACGAACAACTGCTGGCCCATATCGCCGGGCTGCCCTCGGATGGCCAAGGTCGGCAAATCGTCAGTATGGGGAACCAAAAAAACATCGTCGTCCATCATCCCGTGGGCAAAATGGGTTGGACGGTTGTCGGTTACGTCCCGGTTTCGCAGATCGTATCCGGAATTATGCAGGTGCGCAACTCCATGATTTTGATCGGCGTCGTCTGCATCGTGCTTGCACTTATCGTTTCCACAGGCATTTCCTATCAAATTACTAAACCGATCTATAAGCTGATCTCGCTGATCAAACGCGTCGAAACGGAAGACTTTCAAATTCAATACGACAATCCGCCGCGCAACGAAATCGGACAGTTGATTCGCAGCTTCATCCGTATGAGCCGCAGACTGGACGAGACGATTCGCAATCTGTATCAGGCGGAAATCGTTCGTCAGGAAAGTGAGCTCCAGGCGCTCAAGTCGCAAATCAACCCTCATTTTCTCTTCAATACATTGGAAACGATCAAGATGAAGGCGGAGATCGATGAGGCCGACGCCACTGTCGATATGATCACCGCTTTGGGCAAGCTGGTCAAAACGTCGCTGCACGCAGGCAACGACTTCAATACTTTTCGAGAGGAAAGAGAGTACCTCAACAATTATTTTTATATTCAGGATAATCGCTATGCTTCCCGATTCGATATGACGATTGATGTGGAAGAAGAGCTGATGGAGTGGTATATTCCCAAGCTGCTTATTCAACCGCTCGTCGAGAACGCCTTCTACCACGGGCTGGAGATGAAGCAGGGAAAAGGAAAGCTGAGCGTCGCAATCGGCAGGGAGGAATCGCATGTGAAGGTCGTCGTAACGGATCACGGGTTGGGCATGTCGCCGGAACGGCTGCTGCGCCTGCGGCAAAGCCTCGACGACGGCAAACAGAGGCTCTCGCAAGACGAGAAAAGCATCGGTCTCGCAAACGTATTCGCCCGAATCGGATTGTATTTCGGCTCCCCCTACACGATGCACATCGACAGCCGTCCGGGAGAAGGTACGGAGATCGTTTTGCTGCTCCCTCCAATTAAGAGCGAAAGCGAGGTTAACATTTATGTTTCGCGTCATAATCGTGGATGACGAAGCCTACATTCGCCAAGGCCTTCGTAAAATATTGCAGCGTTTCGCCCCGCAATGGGAATTGGTAGGAGAAGCGGAGGATGGAGAGGCCGGACTGCGCCAAATTTTGCGCCTGCAGCCGGATCTGGTCATTCTCGATTTTCGTATGCCGGGCCTGAACGGAATCGAGTGCTGCGAGCGGATTGCCGAGCGTGCTCCGCGCATTAGGCGCATTCTTCTCACCGCATATCAGGATTTTCAACTGGCGAAGCAGGCAATCAGCTGCGGCGTCACCGAGTTTATTACGAAGCCGCTGGATCGCGGAGAATTGCTCGAAACGCTTCGAAAGGTAGAGACGATGATCGAGAAGGAGCGCAACGAAGAAGCGCGCGTTCATTCCCTGCAGCAGTCCGTCCAGAAAGTCGCCCCGCTTGCAACAAAGCTATATTACCAGCAATTCATCTTCGGACAGGACGACCGCGAGTTGGCGCAGTTTATCGTCGAGGCCGGCTACTCTCCCCCGCTCGACCGTGACAGCGGCTCCCTCGTTCTTCTCGCGATCAGTCCCGACTGGATCGAGAACAACGCTTACAGCTCCTTCGACGTGGAACTGTTCCGGTACGCGTTGACGAAATTCGTTCAGGAATGGTATGCGGAGCGCAGCTCCGCCTATGTGCTGCAAGACCATATCGGTCAAGTAGTAGTTGTGCTGAACTACACTTCCGGAGAAGCTGCCGCTTCCCTAAGCGCTCGCGAATCGGCGAACAGACTGCAGCGGGACATCGATCGGACCTTCAAACGAACGGTCACGATCGGGCTCAGCGGCTTTCATCCGTTGGCCGAGGCCTCCAAGGCCTATCAAGACGCCTCTCTTGCCGTCACCTACAGGCTGGTCTGCGGAGGAGGACAGATTCTATCCTTGCCCGCGCTGTCTGTAGATAGGAGGATATCAGCCTCGGAGCTGGAACACCTGGACGGCTCGCTTGAACAGCTGCTGCTAGGCAATGAAGAGGCCGCCTTCTCGGCAATCGACAAGTTTGCCTTCTCCGAGCCCTTGATGCCCGCAGAGCTGAAGCGTTTAATCACCCATTATATTCTGCGAGTCGGCGCTCAATTGAAAATAATGGATCTGGATATGCGCCAAATTAGCGGCAAAACGCTCGAAGAGTGGCTTCATGAATTGGAGGGCATCGCTGTGCGCTCTTCCCTCATGTCCAGAATCGGCGAGCTGGTTCGGGATGTATGCCGAACGATCCGTCAAGAACGCAGCGCCCCCAATACGCCGTTGATCGAGAAGGTCAAACAGCACGTCTCGCAGGATTTAGCCGACGGCGTCAGCCTGCAGTCGGTAGCGGATCGCTTCGGTATGAACGCCAGCTATTTCAGCCGCTGGTTCAAGTTCGAAACCGGTCAGAACTTCGTCGCCTTCCTGAAGGAATGCCGGATCGAGAAAGCCCGGTCCCTTCTCTTGCAAAGTCCGCACAGCCTGCAGGAGATCAGCGAGCGGGTCGGTTATGCCGACATCAAGCATTTCTGCCGGGTGTTCAAGGAATATACCGGCTATTCCCCGTCGGAGTACAAAAGAGCGCACTCCCGCTGAACCGTCAGAGCCAAGTCGCCAAAGTAAAGAAATTCATCCGAATGTAAAATCTGCCCCCCTATTGACTCCGGCATTCGTAACTTAAGATAAAACAGAACCGAGGAATACGCTTACAAAAATGATTTGGGGGGATTTCAATGAGCTTCACCATGAACGCCAAAAAACTTCCCGCAATACTGCTCGGAACCGGACTTCTTCTCGGCGGCTGCAGCGGCAACAACTCCGACGGAGCTCCTTCGGAATCGGCGGCAGGCACCTCTTCCGCCAATCCAAGCGCAAGCTCAAACGCCGGATGGCAGGGGACCATTACGATGTACGCTCAAGTGTACACGCCCAACTCCAAAAACATCGCCGGCTTGAAAAATCAGACGAAGCTTCGCGAGGTGGCCGACGAGTACGAAGCCGCGCATCCCGGCATCAAAATCGAATTCGTCGACGAAGAGTTCAAGGATTATACGCAGACAGTTCGGGTCAAGGCGGCGGCCGGAGAAATGTTCGACGTATTCTGGGGACAATGGGCCGAACTAAACAATACGTTTCCGAAAGGCATCGCAGAGGATTTGACGGAGTACTTCAACAAGCCGAACCCTTACATTCCAGACAAAGCGACCTGGGCAGAAGCGATGAATACGACCGTCATCAGCGAGACGCGCTCCCCTGACAGCAAGAGCTATAACATTAACGGGGACTACGTCGCGACCGCCTTTTTCTACAATAAAGATTTGTTCGAGCAGGCCGGCATCGCGCAAGCGCCGACTAGCTGGTCGGAGCTGATTTCCGCCACGCAGCAACTGAAGGCGGCAGGCATTACGGCCATGTCTCAAGCTCCAGATTACGACTGGTTCCAGCGCCACTTCCTGTCGGACTTCTTCTCCAAAGAGTACGAGACGATCTCCGCCTTCGACGAGAGCCCGGGCGTATCGTCGCTGGATCAGAGCATAGCGATTGTGAAAGGGATGCTGAATACTTCCGACGAGCGCTTTATGGGTTGGTGGCCGCTGTTCAAGTCGTTAACCGACAATTGGAAGCCCGATTACCTGTCGTCCGATCCCGGGGTTGTCGGCAGCAATGCGAGGAACGATTTCCTCGCCGGGAAAACCGCCATTTTCTACGACGGCAGCTGGCTGCCCGAGAACGCCAAGGACGCCAAAGTCACATTCGGGCTAGGCTCGTTTAACTTCCCTGTGCTTACGACGGCGGACACTCCCTACACGACCGGAGAAGACGTGTCGGGAGCGGTCGGCGGTCCGAACGCCGCATTCCAGTTCGCGGTCTCCACCAAAGAGGCGAATGCAACCATGAAGGAAACAGGCAAGCAAGCGGCCGTTATCGATTGGCTGCAATTCCTGGGAACGCCGGCCAACGTAGAGAAAATCGTCAACGAGCACGGCACATTCGTCCCGACCTGGCCGGATACGAGACCCGCCGAAAGCATGACCGAACTCGCCAACCAGGCTTCGAACAAGCTGAAGGCGCTCGGCGTAGGCGGATCTTCCCCGAACCTGGGCAAAAATATACAGCGCATCTTCGGCCTGTACTTGAGCGGCAATATCGATTTCGACAAAGCGAAGGCGGATGTACAGAAAGAGCTCGATACGGCGATCAAAGAATACCAGACCAAAAACAATGTCGACTTCAGTCAATACTAGAGCTGGCCGCGAATCGCATTAAAGAAGGGGAGCCGCTGCCTTGAAGCGACTCCCCCCTTTCATTCTCTATCGAGAAAGGATGATCATCCGATGGCCGGCAAAGCCAAAATCAAGAGCGCGCTTACCGGGTACGGCTTTATTCTCCCTACCTTCGTCTTCCTGATCTGGTTCATGTACTACCCGGTCTATCAGGCGCTGAACGGCGCATTCACCGATTGGGACGGCTTTAACGCGCCGAACTATATCGGCTTGGACAATTTCACCCGGATGTTCAGCGACGAAGTGCTGCGGCAATCCGTCGTCAATGCCTTGATCTGGATCGCTCTGTCTATCGTGCTGGCGATCGTTCCGCCCTTCTTCGTGGCGGAGCTGATCTTCCACCTCAAAAAAGAGCGCGCCCAGTACATCTACCGAACCCTGTTCGTCGTACCGATCGTTATCCCCGGCATTGTCACTATTTTGCTATGGCGGTTTCTGTATCAAGGGGACGGCGCATTGAATCAACTGTTGGACATCGTTGGACTCGGCTCCCTCAAGCAGCTCTGGCTGGGTGATCCTAATATCGCCCTGTATTCCATCATTCTGATGGGCTTCCCCTGGATCAGCGCGTTTAATCTGCTTATTTTCTATTCCGGGTTGCAGAGCATTTCTTCCGAGGTTATCGAAGCTGCCAAACTGGAAGGCGCTATCGGCTGGAAACGGGTGCGGTTGATCGACATTCCGCTGTCCGCCCCGCAATTGCGGCTAATCGTTATTCTGACGTTGATCGGGAGCTTGCAGAACATTATTCCTCCGCTGATCATGACGAATGGCGGTCCCGGATACTCCACCTACGTCCCGATTCTTCATATGTACAACGTGTCCACCGTGAACGGAGAATTCGGCTACGGCATGGCTATCGCGCTTGTCATGTTCGCCGTGATTTTGCTGCTTACGCTTATCAACATGAAGCTGATCAAATCCGAATCCTGATCCAGAGGAGGTCTCACCTATGCGTACCTTCCGGCTGCCTGGCGCGGGACAATGGTGTTTGCTGGCGCTGCTGCTGTTCAACCTGCTTCCGATCTATTTTATGTTCGAAAATTCCTTCAAGTCGCCGATCGCGTTCGCTTCCAGCACTTTGAACTTTCCGCAAGAGTTTCTGTGGAGCAATTACTCGACCGCCTGGGCTAAAATCAGCGAGCCGATTCTGAACTCCGCTCTCATTATCGCCATGAGCGTCGCAGCGATCGTGGTATTCGCCGCTATGAGCGCTTACGCGTTTTCCAGACTGCGTTTTCCGCTTCAAAACACGCTGTTCCTGCTCGTATTCGGGCTGCTGCTCATTCCCGGCTTTCTCACGCTGATCCCGCTTTACCTGCAAATCAAGAAGCTCGGCCTCTCCGACAGCTATTGGGCGCTGATCCTGCCTTATATCGCAGGAGGCCAAGCCTTCAGCATCTTCGTTCTGAAAACCTTCTTCGAGCAAATGCCCGACGAGCTCTTCGAAGCCGCTCGCATTGACGGAGCCGGGAATATCCGGATTTTCTCGACGATTGTGCTGCCGTTGTCCGTTCCCATCTGCACAACTGTCGCGATTATCAATATTACCGGCCTATGGAACGACTACTTGCTGCCTTCGCTGCTGCTGAACCGCTCCCATCAGACGGTGACGATGGCGCTTGTGTCCTTCGAAGCAGCCGCAGGTAATTACGGCCTGAGCGATTACGGAGGAATGATGGCCGCATACCTGCTCGCCTCCATCCCTCTGCTGCTCTTGTTCTCCCTATTGATGCGAAATTTCGTAGAAGGGATAGCTAGCGGCTCGATCAAAATGTAAGCAAAACGGGGCTGTCTCCTAAGGCGAGTATGCATACTCCGAGGATAGTAGATAAGTGAAAGATACCTCTGAACGGGTTTGCATACACGCCCGAAGCTCTTCAAGCCGCTTTTTGGGACAGCCCCGTTGTCCCGCTCCGATCAAAGTCACCGTTATTTTCTTCATCCCCGAGCTCCTCCCCATTGCGGACCGTCCGTTTATTCTTTAACGCTGCCGACCGTCATGCCGCGAACAAAGTATTTCTGCAGGAACGGATAAACAAGCATAATCGGCAGCGCGCCCATAAAGATCTGCGCCGTTTTCAGCGTCTTCTCGCTGAGATTTTCCAGCACCTTAAGCTGCTCTACGGATACCGAGGTCATCATGGAATTCATGGACATGATCAGGGTGGACAAGTACGTCTGCAGCGGATACTTATCCGGCGAGTTCAAGTAGAGAATGCCGTCGAACCAGGAATTCCAGTGCCCGACAATCGTGAACAAGCCGATGGTCGCGATCGAAGGCAGCGATACAGGAAGGAAAATCCTCCATAGAATGGTCCAATGTCCCGCTCCGTCGATCGTCGCCGCTTCCTCCAGCTCCTTCGGAATCGACCGGAAGAAGTTCAGCATCAGGATAACGTTCCATACGCTCAGCGCTCCGGGAAGAATCAGCGCCCAGATCGAATCGATCAGGCCGGTATTTTTGACAACCATAAAGGTTGGAATCAGCCCCCCGCCGAAGAACATCGTGACGGCAAAAAACCAGACGTACACCGTTCTGGAACCGAACTGCTCGTTCGATTTGGCCAGAGGATAGGCGGTCAGAAACACGAGCAGCATGTTGACGACCGTCCCGAGAGCGACTCGCTCCAGAGAAACCCATAGCGCACGGAAAAACTCAACCTTTTCCCCCAAATAGATATAAGCGTCCCAAGAAAAGCCGACCGGCCACAGCTTGACCTCTCCCGCCATTGCCGCCGTATTCGAGCTTAAGGAAATCGACAGCAAGTGCAGAAACGGAACAATGCCGAGCAGGGTGACTCCGGTCAAAAACAACGCGTTAAATGTAGTAAACAGCTTTCTGCTCAATGAGATCTGGCCTCGCATAGCCGACTCACCTCCATACTGATGTTGTGGACTATCGTGATCAAAATCGGGCCTTTTGACCTTCATCTAGAAGATTCGGTAGTTGTTGTATTTGTAGGCTGCATAGTAGGTTACCGAGACTAATCCAAGCGAGATGACGGACTTAAACAATCCGACAGCCGCGGCTGGCCCGAATTGCTGGCTGAAAATACCCAAGCGATAAACGAATGTATCGATAATGTCCGAGCCCTCGTAAACGGTCGGATTATACATAATCAAGATTTGTTCAAAGCCGGCGTTCAGTACGCCGCCAAGTCCCAGGACGGCAAGCACAATGATCATCGGCGCTATACCCGGCAGCGTAATATGGATCATCTGCTTCCATTTCCCCGCGCCGTCCACCTCGGCCGCCTCGTACAGCGTGGCGTTAATGCCGGTAATGGCGGCGAGCATGATGATCATGTTGTAGCCCATGCCCTTCCATACATCCGAACCGATAATAATCGTTCTGAACCAACTGTTGTCGAGCATAAACATAATCGGCTCCAAGTCTAGCGACGATACTAGCGCGTTCACCGGGCCGTTCAAGGAGAACAGCTCGATCACGACGCCGCCAAGCACGGTCCACGACAGAAAAAACGGCAGGAAAACCGCAGATTGCACAAACCGTGAAAACCAGCTTTTCGTTACCTCGTTAAGCAGCAATGCCAGAATCAGCGGAACAAGCAGAAACAGGATCATTTTGCAGACCGCGATCAGCACCGTATTCCACAGCACTTGATTAAAGTCCGGAAGCTGAAACACGTATTTGAAGTTGTCGAGACCGATAAACTTCGACTTAAAGAAACCGGACAGCGGCTCGAATTCCTGGAAAGCCATAACCAGACCCGCCATCGGGCCGTAAGCGTAGATGATCGTAAAGAAGACTCCCGGCCACAGCATGATGTGCAACGGAAAATTTCTCTTTAGCTTTTTCACAGATGCCCCTCCGTTCTCCCCTATTAAAAAGCGGGAGGTTCGGTCGATTGCCCGACTCCGCCTCCCGCCTCCTCATTCGTTTTACTTCACAGCTTGCGTATCGTACCACGCATTGACTTCTTCGATAATTTTGTCGCCGCCAAGCGATTTCCAGCTGGCTACAAACTTGTCGAACTCATCAAGCGATGCGCCCATAATAATCTTCGTGAACGATTCCTGCATCAGCTTGTCGAGCTGACCGCCCTTGCTGACGATCGTCTCCGTAGGCAGACCGTAGAATTCGTTGTTCACGAATGCATTGCTTTCCTTGACCTTCTTCGTTGTGCCCCAGCCCCCATCTTTGGCGGCGCGGCTGTAATATTGTCCCCAACTGATGCCCAAGGATTGACGGGAAGTATCTTTGGCCAAGTACTCCTTCGTCGCCCTGAATACGGAGTCGACGTTGCTGAAGTTCTCGTCTTCCAGCGTAATCTCGGTTTGACCTGCATCCAGCGCCTTATTGACTTCGGTATAGATATTGTCGATATCGGCCGGATTGTAGATCCGCGGATTAAACCAGTTGTACACGTAACCTTTCGCTGCCTTCTCGTCGTCCTTGTACTTCTTGTAACCCATCTCGATGTAGAAGTTCAGCATTTTGATAGCAGCTTCAGGGTGCTTCATATCTTTGTTCACTGCGAACACTTTGCCGGCGCGAAGCTTCGGCACAAGCGATTTACCCGGTCCGTCCAGACCTGGAATTTGCAGCGCGATCCACTCCGCCTTTGGATCCTTCTCCAAGTGGGAGTTAAGCGGCCAGTTCGGATACCACCACTCGCCGTAGGAGATGCCCACCTTGCCTGCAACGATATCCTCAACAGCTTTGTTTTCGTCCTTGAGAGCAAACTCCTTGTTAATAATGCCGCGCTGATACCAGGATTGCAGCATAGCCAATCCGTCTTTCATCTCCGGCTGAATCAGACCGGGAGCCAGCTTGCCGTCGCTGCCCTTGATCCAAGCAGACTGCTTATCGCCAACGGACGGATACGCACCGAAACCGTTGAAGAAACCTCTAAGATCGAAGCCCCAGAAAAACAATTCTTTCTGGAGAGACACGCCATAGGTGTCGTTCTTGCCGTTGCGATCCGGGTCTTGCGTAACGAATGCTTCTGCAACTTTGTCCAGCTCCGCCATCGTAGTCGGAGGCTGCATGCCCAGCGTGTCGAGCCAGTCTTTGCGAATCCACAACAGCTGCGTCGACAGGAACGGATCCTCGAAGGCCGGAATCGCGAGCTGCTTTCCGTCGGCGCTAAACGTCTTCATAGCGAAGCCGCCGTCCGACTCCATATACTTCCGCAGATCCGGGGAGGCGTATTGCTCGTACGCTTCCGTCAAATCTCCCAGCATGTTTTGATTTTTCAGCTTCTCGAAGTTTTTCTGGTCAAGCTCCATAATGTCCGGCAGATCTCCCGATGCGAGAGCCAGCGAGAACTTCTGCTCGAATTGGCTGGAGGGCACCATCCATTTGAACTTCACTTCGATGTTCGTCATTTCTTTCAAGTCTACGAGATATTTGTTCTGATCAGGCGTCATTCCGGAAGGCGTTCTTGGATCTTCCGGCGGATTGAAACCGATCACCTCGGTCACCGTCACCGTCTCCGGGTATTTGCCGAGCGGTTCGGGCTTGGTTGTCTCCGCGCTCGCTTCGCCGCTTTCCGAGGAAGCCGAAGGGGCCACTGACGCTGATGGAGACGAAGACGCGCCTTCTTTGTTGCCGTCTTTGCTCGAGCATGCCGCTGTCACAGAAAGCACAAGGGATAACGAGACGATTACACTCCAGGATTTATGCCATTTCATTTGCAAGCTTCCCCCTATATGATCGTTTGCCTGTCTTAGGAGCTCCTTGATTTCATTATAGGCCTCACGGGAAAACGCTCGCAATTTTGAATCGTTTACAATCGTTTCAGATTTTTTACCTATGCGAATTTCGATACTGCATCGGAGACATTCCCGTCATCTTTTTGAAAAAGGTCGTAAAGTAAGAGTTGGAATCGAAACCGGTGCGTACGGCAATGTCGTTGAGCTTTAAAGAAGTATTCAGCATCAGGTCGATGGCTGCGTTTAATCGGATCGCTTGAATGTAATCGAGCAAATTGCGGCCCGTCGCCTGCTTGTAGTATCGGGAAAGATAGGACGGGTTAAAATGAACCTCGCCCGCGATCGTCGTCAGCGACAAGTCGCCGCTCAGATTGTCCTGCACATACCGGTGGACCTGCTCGATCAGCCAGCCCTTCTGCTCCTCCGGCTCTTTGTCCTCGCCCATTCCGACGCCCCAGATCGGCGCCCCGTTCTTGCAGAAATCGATAATGACCAGCGGATGGCCCAGTCGGGCCCGATCGCGGATGCCGGCAAGCATCGCTTCCAGCCGCGAATGCACCGTCTCCCAGCTTTCTGCTGCATTGCCGGAGATACCGAAGATAACGGAAGTTTCTAACGCCGCTTCGCACTCATTTTGTACCTGCTCCAGCATGCCCTTCAGATACGCAACGACTCTATAGCCCGCATCCCCGTCACCGGCGTCGCCGAATCGGGCAGTCAGCTCGTCGTCCGGCTGGAGCAGCCACACCGGGGCTCCCTCCTCATAGATCGTCTGCTCGCAGGCTAGCGATGCCGGCAGCAGTTGTCCGAATATGCGCTGCACCGCCTGAAGCGTCTTGCGCTTGGGGGGCTCGGCGCGTTCGACCCACCCGGCGACAAGATACGCCGGACGATCCGCGGAAATGGTAAAGCTCAGGTCGGCGTAACGCTCGTCGGCCATAAGCGCGGGAAGCGGCTCTCCCTTCAGCAGCTCCGTCATCATCTCCTGCTTCAAATACGGCTCCGCCAGATGCAAATGAAGCTGCGCCCTCTCCTGCTCCAGCCGCTGCCGGTTCTCCTCCTCCAGCTTGCGGATCGCCTGCTTGACAGCCTCGAAGATCGGGTCCATGCCTTCCGTCTTCAGAATATAGTTGTCGACATTTTTGCGCAGCGCTTGGTAGACGTAATCGAACTCGCTGTAGCCGGTCAGGAAAATAATCCGGCAAGTCGGCCAGTAGTAGATGATGTCGTCGACTAGTTGCAGGCCGGTTTTGCCCGGCATACGAATATCGCTGACCAGAATGTCCAGCTTCGTTCTCTTGGCGATTTCCAGCGCTTCGGCGGCAGAGTAGGCTTTGCACAGATCCAGTTCAAACTCCGGATTTCCTTGGAATAATTGCATTAATCCGTTTACGATAATCGGCTCGTCGTCCACAATCAACATCCGATACATAGTTGTTTAATCCCCCTTTCCGCTCAAATTGATGACCAATTCGGCCTTTAATCCACCGTACGAGCTGCGAGACAGGAACAGTCCGCTGCCTGTGCCGTATTTAAGCTCCAGACGGTTATGCACGTTAATCAGCCCTGTCGTCTCTTTCTGTCCGGACTTCCTGACCAGCCTCTCCTTTAGTTGCTCCAATCCTTCGTCCGTCAGCAATCCTCCGTTATCTTCTACGACGATTCGCACGCATTCGTCCCCGTACGCAACTCCGATCAGCACCATTCCGTCGTCCGCCCCGTCTTCGAAGGCATGATCGAATACATTCTCCACGATGGGCTGAATGATGAGTCTCGGAACGTGAACGCCTTTTAACGAATCCGGAATTTCCTCGTAATCGTAGGAAATACGGTTGGAAAACCGGATGCACTGAATTTCGCAATAATCGAGCGCGTGCCGGTACTCCTTCTCCAGCAGCACCTCGTCCGAGCCGCTCCTCGTAATGTACTGATAATAGCTTCCAAGCCGTTGGGACAGTTCGGCCGCGCTCTCGGCGTCGTTGACCTTGCACAGCATGTAGATATTGAAGAAGCTATTGTACAGAAAATGCGGATTGATCTGCGATTGGAGCTGTTTCAGCTCCGAGCGCTGCAGGGCAATCTTCTTCTCGTAGTTGTCTTCGATCGAACGCTTGAGACGGGTTACCATGCGATTGAAGCTCTGGAACAGGTAGTGGAATTCGTCCTTTGTCTTGGATTCGATGACCAGATTCAAATTGTCCGTCTCGATCATTCGGAAAGCTTTAACCAGATTGGACAGCGGCCGGTGAATCATCACGTTGATCGAAAAAGCATACAGTACCAGCACAAGCGCAACGATGCCGAACAAAATATAAAACGACAGGTTGAATTGACTAAGAGGCCGCGTCAATTCGTTCTCGTTCACGTACATCGTCAGCGACAGCTTTAACGAACTGACCGGCTGATGCGTGATGAAATATCTCGTGCCGTCCACCTTGCGTACTTCGGGGCTGTCGTCTCCGACGACGGGCTCGCCCGGGATAAGCAGGGGTTCCAGCTCGTCGGGCCGGTCGTCCTGCGCCGTAGACAGCACGCTGCCCAATTCGGGGCTGCCTAGAAACACTGCCGATTCCCGGTACAGGAACGCAATCTCGCGCAGCTCCTCGGCCAGCTTCGTTTTGGAAATTTCGATATAAGACCAGATTCCCGCGTTGTTCTCGGTTTCGATAAAGAAAAGCCGCTCGCCCGCTTGATGAAAGGACGGCTTGGGCGATTCCTTGAGCAGCATTGAGATCAGCTCATATTCCGGGTTCGGAACGTTCGTGACGCCGCTGGCGCCGGAGATGGTTTTGCCGATGGAAGCCACATAAACCCCGGCGTTGATGACGTAATCGCTCGTACCCGCGATCGGCATCAGACCGAGTCTTACCTGTTCGATCAGCTCGACCTCCTCGTACTCGCCCAGCTTTCCTCCGCGAAAGCTGAGCTTCTGCAACTCCTGCTGGTTCAACAACTGCAATTGTTGGTTGCGAACGAAGTACAGCTCCTTGTCCAACTGCTTGGCGTAGAAGGAGGCGCTTGTTACGGCGGAATCCAAAATCGTATTTTTCGAAAAGGACATTCCCCTGTAGTTGATCCATATGTTCAAAATAATCAGCGGCACCATAAACACGATAAACACGATGACGATCTTCTGATACACGTACACATTACCTTTGCCGCTTACCCGCAATTTCATAGCCGCACCTCCGAATGTACTATTCATACCACAGGTGAGGAGTTTTTGAAAATATATTACACCGATTTCAAGAAACGGCGGATTTCCATTTACATACAAAACCCGGCTTCCTGCTATAGTGGTGGTGAATGAATTAGCGCGGACTTCCCGCCTAAATCGTTCCACCTAATCCCCCCTCAAGGTATTTAAAGAAAAAAAATGGCGAAGCAAGGGACATCCACATGTCCTTGCTCCGCCATTTTCGTCTGTCCGCTCTACAGTTGCATGCCTGCGCTAGTCGAGCAAATCCTTCAACTCTTGCGGTGAATTGTTCCACCATTCTTCATTGTGCTCCGTAAGCAGCTTGCGAAGAGCCGCCTTCTCGTCCGGACCGATGTTATCCAGCATGTACTTGCGCTTAAGCGCAGCGTCGAGCCGGTTGACGTGATCGGGCAGCAGCTTCCAGCCCTTCCTCGCCTCGGAATCGATCAGCATTTCGCACGAGGTTGCGCCCGCATAATACGAACCGCTCTCGTTGCGGTCGACAGCCACCCATACGATCCAGGCCGGACGGCCGTTCGGCACGAGGGACTTGTCGGGCGAAAATCTGATCCCCTTCTCGATCTTGCTCTTGGCATGCATCGCGCCGACATCGATATACGCTACGCCCTCGTCGATCATGACGCAGGCGACCTGGCTCAGGTCGATCGATCCCGCGCCGAAGCCTTTATGTTGTTTATTGCTGACGACGTTAAGCGACAGCTTCTTCTTCTCCGTCGGTTGATTCGGATTATCCATGGTCAGCCTCCTGTAAAAATGCCGCTACATATGAAAAAACCGGGACCGAAACCCTCGAAAATTCGAGTCTCGCCCGTTTATTATGCGACGTTTATTGACGCGAACGTTTGTTCCGTCTATTTTAGGTAATTCTGTACTCAACATCATAACAAAACGGAAAACATAAGTCTATTGTTTTTTGCGAAAATGCGCCACAATAGGTAAAGCAAACGGAACGCCAGGGCGTGTCTGCATACTCCGAAGACAGCAGATATTGCCGAATTTTCGTTCCATGCAAGGAACTTTTGTGAAGGCGTACCGGGGGTACGTCAAGCAAAAGTGACGAAGCAGGGGGCGAAAAGGCGGTGAAAGGTGCCCCTGAGCGGGTTTGTAGACACGCCTTGGGAGGATTCGCACTTATGGATACGCAAAACCCGGTTTATCGGGAGGAACAACAACGTCTGGAGGACACCTTCCAGGAAATCGACCGGCAGCGGGCCGGCATCGGCCCAGTCTACCGGGGACAGGATTTCACGGAGCAACTGCTCGAAGAGAAACGCGAGGAATATCGCCAACGGCTCGACCTGCTTGGCAAGGAGCCTTACTTCGGCAGGCTGGATTTCAAGGAGAACGGCAAACCCATGCCGCTGCCACTGTATATCGGCAAGAGAGGGATGGATCTTCAAGAGACGGGAGAGCCGTACGTCATCGATTGGAGAGCGCCGGTCGCCAGCCTCTTCTACTCCTTTACCGGAGGCGAAGCGCCGGTCACCTATGACGCGCCGGACGGCACAATCCACGGAGAAATCTATCGCAAGCGCAACTTGTCGATCCGCGATCAGAAGCTGGGCCGCATCGTCGACAGCTACGAGCGGGGAGGCGACAACATCGGCTTGAACGACGAGTTCCTCCTCTACAAGCTCGGGGACAAGAAGGATAACAAGCTGCGGGACATCGTGTCCACGATTCAGGCCGAGCAGGACAGCATCATTCGCGCCCCGCGCCATAAAGCGCTGATCATCCAGGGGGCCGCCGGTTCGGGAAAAACGACGGTCGCGCTGCATCGGCTCGCTTTTCTGCTCTACCAGTATCAGCAGCAGATCCGCGCGGAAAGAATGGTGATTTTCGCTCCGAATACGATGTTCCTCGACTACATTTCCGGCGTGCTCCCTGAGCTTGGCGTCGGCAACGTCAAGCAGACGACGTTCGCGGAATGGGCGCTGGAGCGGCTGAGCGGCAGCATCAAGCTGGTCAAAGACGCCACGGAGGGAGAGCTGTGGTTCTCACTCGAAGGCAAACGGCCGACGATCAACGACGAGACGCCGGGAAGATATAAAGGCTCGCTCGCCTTCAAAGCGCTATTGGACGAAAAGCTGAAGGGACTGGAAACGCATTTTCTCGATCCTCAGCCCTTTGAGCCATGGACGGGCCGCATTCTGCCCGCCGCTGCAATTCGGGAATGGTTCGAGGTAGAATACCGTCACTACGCACTCGCCCCGCGTCTGGAAAGACTGAAAGCCAGAATCAATCGCTGGTTGGAGATGCAGCTTGGAGAGATCGGAGACCCGAAAATTCGCAAGGAAAAATCTAAAACCGGCAAACAACGGTTTCGGACCTACACGAACAAATTGCCCAAAGCGGACGCCTTGAGCTTCTACCAGCGCTTGTTCTCCTCGGACGACTCGGCTGACATTCCAAAAAGTATTGTCCAAAGCACGAAGACCTATCTAAAAAAGAGCGAGGTTCGGCATGAAGACCTTCCCGCTCTTGTGTGGATTCACTATGTTTTGAACGGGGCGGAAAACCTTGTGTTCGACCACGTTGTCGTGGACGAAGCGCAGGACGTATCCCCGCTTCAAATCGCCCTGTTGAACCAATTCATGAACGAGCCTTCCTTCACCATTCTCGGAGATTTGGCTCAGGGCATTCATGCTTATCGCGGCGTACAGAGCTGGGAGGAGCTGTCGGACGTATTCGCGGAGGAATACCGATCCTATCACGCCCTGCAGCAAAGCTATCGTTCAACGCTTGAAATCATCGAGTTCGCCAACCGCATTCTGCCGCATACCGGCACGGGACTGCCTCCAGCCGTCCCTGTATTCCGCAGCGGCGACCCGGTCGAGCTCGCTCAGCTGATTGACGAAGCAGATCGCCTTCCCCGTATCGAACGCTTCATCCAGGATAATCGGGAGCGCGGCATGCAGACGATCGCGATCGTCTGCCGTACAGACAACGATTGCGCACGGCTGGCCGACGAGCTCCGCGGCGCCGGCGTCGAAGCGAACCTGATCTCCGAGAATCAGACCCAGTATCGAGGCGGCATAACCGTCGTTCCTGTATATCTGGCCAAGGGCCTCGAGTTCGACGCCGTGCTTGTAGCCGACGCGGACGACCGCCGTTACGCGGCCGCGCCGCAGGACGCCAAGCTGCTGTATGTCGCCTGCACGCGCGCGCTTCACCGTCTGACTCTGATGTATCACGGGCGGCAGAGCCCTCTGTTCGCCGAATCCTAAACGTTGCTAGACTAGCCGATACACTCTCGCTTCATAAGGAGCCATACGGAGATCGCGCAGGTTGCGGTCTCCCGAATCTCCGCTGATCAGCAGCAGTTCCGCCGAAGTATACGCAACGGAGTCCGGCAGGCTGCATTCGGCGGCTTCGGCCGACAAGTTCGCCAGCACGAGCAGTCTGTCTTCGCCAAGCGTTCTCGTATAAGCGTAGATTTGCTCATGCTCCGGCAGAACCAAATCGTACGCGCCGTAGACCGCCGTCGGATTGCTTTTGCGCAGGACGATCAGCTTCCGGTAATGATGATAGATCGAATTCGGCTCCTTCATCTCTTTCTCGACGTTGATCTCCTTATAGTTCGGATTCACCTTCAGCCAAGGCGTGCCCGTCGTGAAGCCCGCTTGTTCAGCGTCGCTCCACTGCATCGGCGTCCGGGAGTTGTCGCGGCCGCTTTTCCAGATGATCTTCATGATCTTTTCGTGGCTTTTGCCATTTTCCCGCTCGATGCGGTACATGTTTTTCATCGCTACGTCATCGTAGTCCTCAATAGAAGGAAACTGAACGTTCGTCATTCCGATTTCTTGGCCCTGGTAGATGAAAGGCGTTCCCTGCATGAGAAAATACATCGTCGCGAACGATTTGGCCGACTGCTCCCAATAGGCCTGGTCGTCCCCCCACGTCGATACCGATCTTGCCTGATCGTGATTTTCAAGGAAAAGCGCGTTCCAGCCGACTCCCTCGAGTCCCTTCTGCCAGCGCGTGAGCGCCTTCTTGAGCGCCGGAACGTCCACGGAACCGTCCGCCGTCTTCTGCCACAGTCCCAAATGCTCGAACTGAAAAATCATATTAAAAGCGCCCTGCCGCTCTCCGACCCACAACTCTACGTCGTCCGCCGATACCCCGTTTGCTTCCCCCACCGTCATAATATTGTATTTATCGAATGTCTCGCGCTTCAGTTCCTGCAGGAAAACATGAATGCCTTCGCGGTTCATATGCCCGTCATACGAAGGCACGTAACGCAGCTTGTTCGGATTGGGCATATCCGGGAAACCCGGAAGCTTCTTAATATGGGAGATCGCGTCTACGCGGAAGCCGTCGATGCCCTTGTCCAGCCACCAATTGACCATCGCGTACAGCTCGCGGCGCACTAGCGGGTTCTCCCAATTCAAATCCGGCTGCTTCGTGGAAAAGACATGCATGTAATACTGATCGGTAGCCGCATCGTATTCCCAGGCAGAGCCGCTAAAGATGCTCTCCCAGTTGTTCGGCTCCGCTCCGTCCTTTCCGTCGGACCAAATATAGTAGTCTCGTTTCGGGTTGTCGCGGCTTGATCGGGATTCGATAAACCAGGGATGCTCGTCGGAAGTATGGTTAATGACCAGATCCAAGATCAACTTCATTCCCCGCGCATGAACCTCGTTCAGCAAACGGTCGAAATCCCCCATCGTGCCGAACTCGTCCATAATACCCTGATAATCGGAGATATCGTAGCCGTTATCGTCGTTGGGAGATTTATAGATCGGACAAATCCAGAGCACATCGACGCCCAGCTCCTTCAAATAATCCAGCTTCGAAATTACGCCCGGCAAATCCCCGATTCCGTCTCCGTTGCCGTCCATAAAGCTGCGGGGGTAAATTTGATAAGCGACCGCTTCTTTCCACCATTTCCCGTTCATGCTGCCAGCTCCTTTATTCCCAAAGTGCAAACGATTGCACTAATAACTATGCCTCATTTTAAGTCGGCCCGACTCCCCTGTCAACTGTTACCTTCGTTCCCTCTGAGCGGGTTTGCATACACGCCCTAGCTTGGCCGCAAATCTCAAGATATAATCCGCGGACAACCCACATATATATCTCGTAGATGCTTGTCAACGGGAGGGTTATCCGTATGCCTAAGCGCCGTTCGCTGCGAATGCTGCTATTCGTCGCCGCCGCCGCCGTACTTGTTATGTCCGTCCGATTCGGGTTTGCCGACGCTTGGGTCGATCAGTACGCCCTGCCTGCGTCATCCTTGTCCGAGCTTGCCGTCGTCCCGCCCGCGATCGACGTCAAATCAGAGCCGGGGCCAAGCCCCGGACCGGACGCTCCGCAGAGACCGCAGGCCGCCGTGCTCAGCAATCGCATAACGGAATATCATATTGTCGTCTCGCTTGATGAGAATAGCGGGACTCTGCAAGGAGAGCAGATTGTGACCTGGAAGAACCCGGGGCGCAAAATCGTCTCCGAAATGTACCTTCATCTGTATCCCAACGCGTTCTCGCCCGGCAGCACGTTTTTGCGCGAATCGGGCGGCCAACTTCGAGGAGATAAAATGAAGGACGGCAGCTACGGCGGGATGGAGCTCACCGCTTTAACCACGGAGGAAGGGGAAACGCTGCTCCCCCGAGTTCATTATGTACAACCCGACGACGGCAATCGAACCGACCGCACCTTGGCGACCTTCAGACTGCCCGAGCCGGTCAAGCCCGGCGAGTCCGTCACCTTGCGCATGAAGTTCACGGTGCAGTTGCCCGACGTGTTTGCGCGCATGGGCAAAACCGGAAACTTCGTTATGGCGGGACAATGGTTTCCCAAAATCCCCGTCTACGAAACGGCCGGTACACGAGGGCGTTCCTCGGAAGGCTGGAATCTGCACCAGTATCACGGAGACTCCGAGTTTTATGCGGACTTCGGCATCTACAGCGTACGCATCAACGTTCCGGATGGCTACAAGGTGGCGGCTACCGGCTTCCTTACGAAGACTCCGGCTGTAACCGGCGGACGCAAAAGCTTCCAGTTCTACGCCGACGACGTGCACGATTTCGCTTGGTCGGCTTCTCCGGACTTCGTCTACGTGGAGGATTCGTTCTCCTCGCCCGGCATTCCCGGAGTGCGGATCAAGCTTTATCTAGACCCTCTTCATCAGCATTTGAAGGATCGTTACATGCATGCCGCCAAGTCTGCGTTGGCCAAGCTGGGTCAATGGTTCGGAGAATATCCCTATTCCACGCTCTCCGTTGTCATTCCTCCGGCAAGCGGCAACGGCGCCGGCGGGATGGAATATCCCACTCTCGTTACCGGAGCGGCCGCACAAGACGACAATCCCGGCTACGAGCTGGAGCGAACGCTGGTCCATGAGATTGCGCATCAGTACTGGTACGGGCTTGTGGCCTCCAACGAATTCGAGGAGGCTTGGCTGGACGAAGGCTTTACGTCCTATACCGAGGATAAGCTGATGTCCAGCATTTACGGAGTGCTGCCCAACCTTCCGGTCGAAGCCAGCTATATGACTCATCCCGAGCCGCTGAACCTCTCTTCCTGGAAGTTCAGTTCCTCCGACAGATACGCCGAGAACGTCTACATGAGAGGCAAGCTCGTACTCTCCGCGCTGGAGCGTCAAGTGGGAGACAAAACGATGAGCAAGATTATGCGCACCTACTTCCAGAAGCACAAGTTCAAGCATCCCTCATTTCAGGACTTCCAGAAAGTCGTAGAGACAGTTACGAAAGAAAAGTGGGACGATTTCTTCAGGGCGTATGTGCAAAAAGGAGAAATGGCGGATTTCTCGGTGGAAGCGATCCAGACAAGACAGACGGACAACGGCTACGAAAGCATCGTCCTGCTCCGGCGCAGCGGAGGCAGCCCCGAGCCCGTGTCGGTATGGTTGCAATTCCAGGACGGCCATTCCATGCGCAAAATATGGGACGGCGTTCAGACCCATGTGCAGCTTAAGCTGGAATCGGCCTCCCCGCTGCTCTATGCGGCGATCGATCCCGGCAATCATATCGTGCTCGACAATCGCAAAATCAACAATTATCTCAAAGCCGAGGTTCCGCCGCAGCAGCGTACCCGATATACAGCCGGCATCGCCCAAATCATAGAAGGCTTGTTCGGAGCTTTGGCTTGGTAGGGGGGAAGGAAGAAAATGCGCAAACGACTAAAAATGGGATGGGACATGACCGTCCGGCATAAATATGTATTGGTTCTCCTGTTCCTGTACCGCTTGCTCTGGGGATTTTTCCTGTATCGGTTCGTCGATTCAATCGTAACGCCCGTAATCGCGCGTTATCCGGACGAACATCCGAACTCCGACGCCGCACACCTGTTTCTGATCGAAGCCCAGTTCCGCCTGCTGAAGACCGACCTCATCGACGATACGCTATGGCTGCTTGGCGGGCTGCTTCTCCTGAGAATGGTGCTGACCCCTCTGATCAATGCCGGTCTGTTCTACTCCTTCCGTCACTCCGCCGAGGAGGAAGGAACGCGGGTACTATCGGGAGTTCGAAGAGCATGGAAGCCGGTAACCCTGCTCTATTGGATGGAAAGCGCGCTCGTGGCTCTTCCTGCCGCATGGCTGCTGCCGATGGCCAAAAGCCGGTTTTTTGCAGAGCCCTCCTTGACGGATTGGCTGCTGGAACTGCTCCCTTACGCGGCCTGCTGGCTGCTATACGGCTTAGTCGTTCACCTGTTCTGTCTGTTCATGCAGTTCGGAGCGGCTGCGCAAGAAGGAGCGTTAAGCAGTCTGGGGCTGGCGCTGCGCCGAGCCTTCCCTCTGCTCGGCATCACGTTAATCATGGTCGGAATCGGTCTGGCCGTGTCCGCCGCAGCTTGGGCGGTCTCCTTGCTCTGGTCCGGTTTTCTGGCCGTGGCGCTGCATCAGGCTTTTCATTTCGTGCGCTCCTTGCTCAAGCTGTGGACTGCCGCCTCCCAGCATCAGGTATGGGGCGACGCGAAAACGTAAGCTTATCAGGTCCCGACAATCGACAATATTCCTCCCGGGACATTCCCCCGGTTGCGCCGCATTATGGCCGCGACCGGGGTTTGGCGTTATTATCGGCGAGATAAATCTGGGACGAAAGGAGGATATCCGCACGCGATGTCCGTCCCTAGATTAAGGAATTCTAATATAAAAGTTGCAGGAAATTCGTCAGGATAACCGAATATATAAAGCTGAAGAAATCTTAAAATGCCGAGTTCCCGTGAAACGGGGAACGGGGGAACCATCTTTTCGGGTGAGTTGGCTTTGCTTCAAAGGAGCCATAGGGGACCTTCTACCGAACCCTTAAGCTAACCTCGTAGGCATTGGAAGGAGTCGCCGGTTTTGCGTAAAGTGTCAGTTTTCTTGTTTGGTCTTGCACTGCTCTTGGCTTTTCAGGTCGGCAGCGTATTCGCGAGCTCCAAGCTCGACAATGCGATCGAGCCGCTGATCGGAACCGATTACAAGTACGGAGGAACGACCCCGAAGGGCTTCGATTGCTCCGGCTTCACCGGGTACGTCTTCGATCAACTCGGCATCGACCTGCCTCGCACTTCGCGGGATCTGTACAGTTGGGAGAAGAGCTCGAAGATTTCCGACGATGAATTGCGCGCAGGGGACCTCGTATTCTTCAATACGAGCGGTAGCGGCGTCTCTCACGTCGGAATCTACATCGGCAAGAACAAGTTTGCTCACGCCGCTTCCAAAGGCGTAACGATTACCTCTCTCGACGATAAGTACTACGCGAAACGTTATCTGGGCGCTCGCCGCTTCCTCAGCGACGATACCTACGAGAAGATCGCAACGGAAATCGAAGCCGAGGCAGTCGCAAAACAGTAATCCTGAACACGAGCATAAAAGAAGTACCGCCATCCTCTGGGTGGCGGTACTTCTTTTATCTTTTGTCAGGGGGCCGCGTTCAGCGAAATCCATGTCGAACCGTCCCAAAGGAGCAATTGACGCAAATTCGTATCGTAATAGGTTGTAACCCCAGCGATCATTCGGTGGAGCGGACGTTTGGCCGTCGTCCCGGCAAGCGGAAGCGCTCCGAGCTTCAAAAATGAGATTCGACCGTTAGGGTCGACCGGGAACTGCGTATAGACGTTCCGGTCGTTCTGGAACGAATACCAGACGTAATTGTCGAGCTGAACCGAATAATCGCCCAGAGCGCTCGCGGCCCTGTCGAAGAAGACGAACCCGGCTGCGTCCGCGCGGGTAAGGCCCCCTGTCTTCGCTCCATGCAATTGAGCGTTCGGGTCGTTCAGTCCTTTGACATGCAACGTTCCGATCCGCAAATACCCGACGGACTCAGGCTCGAAGGAGGACATGCCCGTTCCGTAACGATTGTTGCCGACCCGGACGATGCTCACGCCGCTCTTCTCGATCGGGGAATAGTAGACCGAGAGGCTTTCGATCGAACCGGAGCTGTTATTGACCGTAACGTATCCCGTATTCGCATTTCGCAAGGTGACGCCTTCGATATGGAATGTCGAAGCCGCCAAAGCATAGACGCCGTCCAACAGTACTGCCGTATTGACCTTCGTATGCTCGACGTTCAACTGATTGATGACCGTCTCGCTCTCTTCTCCGGTCAAGGCGAAGGGAACGTCGACGTTCGGACGATCCGACTTCAAATAAATGTTATTGAACACGTTGCCCGTACGGATCGTCGAACGGAAGTCGATTCCCCGATACGAGAAGTTCTCGATCTCCAATGTATCGTAAGTGACCGAGAACGACTCGGCCCCTTCTCCGTTCGGGCTGTAGATGGCCGTTCCCACATTCTCGATTCTGACGTTGCGAACCGTCGAGCCTCGTTGCAGAGACCATTGCGCCGCCGTGTAGATGCCGACGCGGTCGCCCATCGCTTCTTGATTCGTGATCAAGCTGCCGTCGAAACCTAAAGCAAGGTCCGCAACGACCGACGTTCTTCCCGCCTTTAGAATCGGCGCCTTCGGATTGGCGTTAGAGGCGACAAGTCGGGAAACGAACATGCCCGAGCCGACGAAGTTCTGATTCTGAATCTGCAGCGTCTCGTTAATATGATAAGTTCCCGCAGGTACGAAGACGCTCTTCCCGGTGGCGATCGCTTGCTTGAACGCCGCGGTGTCGTCCATTCCATCATCCGGGATCGCTCCATAATCCGCCACGTTAGCATAGCCGATCCTGTACTCTCCGGAGGTTGGAATCGGAACGCTGCCGCGAGCGACTGAAATATCGTCGATGGCGATCCCGCCTCCCTTGCGAATGCCCCAGGTCAACGCATAATCGTCGGCAGCGCCCGTCGTGAAAGTCAGCCTCGCTACCCGGTATTGGCCGCGGTCGACAATCTGAGCATCCTCGGCCGCTACGTCCGAGCTTCGCCATAGCACATCATGTCCGCCGCTGAAGTTAAAGCCGGATACCGTCCCCGTCGATGCGGATTTCGCATACAAGTAGTAGAAGCCGTCCACTGGCTCCGCTGCGAACGCTTTGTACTTAAACGTTACCGTATACTGGATATTCGCCGTCAGCTTCAGCTTCTCGGAATCCGAAGTCAGAAACTCCTTCCACTCCTCCGTAGTTCCCGCCGACGCTTTGACGACGTATTGTCCGTTAATCCGCTTGTCCGCATCGTTAGAGACCGCTCCGCCATTCAGCGTTGTCCACACGGTGCCGGTCGTTTGTCCGTTCTCGAATCCTTCCGGAGCAGCCGTGTCGACGGGCTCCGGCGGAAGCGCTTCTAATCCGCCTTCCCTTATTTTGATGTCGTCGACGACGAGAGCTCCGCCGTTGTGAATGCCGAATACCCAAGCATAGTCCCCGCTCCCCTTGGCGGTAAAGCTCATTTGCGCCAGCCGCTCGGAGGCTTGCCCGGTCACTCGGACGTGGTCGGTCGCAAGCTGCTCGGTCCGCCAGACGACCTCCCCTGCGCCGTTGAAGTTAAACCCTACCGTTTCGCCAGTGCCGTCCAGCTTTCCGTAGAGATAGAAGAACTCTCCCGCAGGCTCCGGGGTCAGAACGCGATACTTGAAGCTGACCGTATACGTTTTCTGCGGCGTAAGCGGAAGCTCCCCCTGTTCAAGCTTCAGAAACTCCTCCCATTGTTGGCCGTTCGCACTCACGCCCTTGACGGAATACGTTCCCGCCAGCTTCTCGGTCGCGGCGGACGTCAGACTGCCGTAGGGCGCTCCGAGCGTCAGCTTCGAGCCGGTCATCGTCCCGCTCTCGAAGCCCTCCGACAGCAGTACCGTTTCGGCCGCGGAGGCAACCCCGCTGCCGCGCAGCCCATAACCAGTCAACAGCAACGCCAAAACCGTAAACCAAATCGCGAACTTTTTCATTCGTTTCCCCTCGATTCTGGTAATTGGTTAACCTTTTACGCTTCCGAGCACGATTCCTTTTACGAAAAACCTTTGCAGGAACGGATAAACGAACACGATCGGCAGCGTCGCGATCAGAATTTGCGCCGATTTAATCGTGCGGTCCGATACGATCGCGAGCTCGGCTCGGCTCAGATGCTGGATAAACGTCATGTCCCGCTGCATAATGACCGTCTGCAGGTAGCTCTGCAACGGATAATGCTCGGGACGGTTCATGAGGATGAGCCCGTCAAACCAGTTGTTCCAATGCCAGACGACCGCAAACAACGATACGGTAGCCAGAGCGGGCAATGCGGCAGGCAAATAGATTTTCCACAACGTGGTCCAATGCCCGGCCCCGTCCATGAATGCCGCTTCCTCCAGCTCCTTGGGCAGTTGGCGGAAGAAGTTCAGCATCAGCACGACGTTGAAGACCGGCACGCCCGCCGGGAGCACCAGCGCCCAGATCGAATCCAGCAGCTCAAGCTGGCGGATAACCATGTACCACGGAATAAGCCCTCCGGAGAACAGCATCGTAAAAAAGAAAAACCAGGCATACCCGGTTCTCGAGCGGAATGCAGCCGACTCCTTCGATAACGGGTAGGCGATCAGAATCGTCAGCAGCAGATTCAATCCGCCGCCGAGAGCCACCCGCTGCAACGTCACCCACATGGAGCTCCAGATTTCCCCCCGCGTCATCACGAACCGATAAGAGTCCAGCGTAAAATCGACCGGCCAGAACTTCACCCACCCCGCGGTCACGGCCGAACTTGAGCTGAGCGATACGGCGGCGATATGGACGAGCGGCGCGATGCACAGCAGCGATAAGGCGATCAGGAAAACCGCATTAAACGCGGAGAATAGCCTGGCGCCCGTCGATTGTCCAAGCACGTAGATTCCTCCTAGAAGATGCGGTAATCCGCCAATTTGTAAGCCGCGTAATACGCGACAGAGATAAACAGGAACGATACGACCGATTTGAACAACCCGACCGCGGTCGCAACGCCGTATTGGGCTTGCTGCAGCCCGAGCCGGTAAACCAGCGTGTCGATGATATCGCCGCTCGCGTATACTTGGGCGCTGTACAGGTTCACGATCTGGTCGAAGCCGGCGTTCAGCACATTCCCGAGGCTCAGCACAACCATCAGCACGATAATCATCCGCATGCCCGGCAGCGTAACGTGCCAAGTCTGCTTCCAACGGCTCGCCCCATCGATGATTGCCGCCTCGTATTGCTGCGGATCGATGCTGGTCAATGCGGCCAAATATACGATCGTCGCGAAGCCGAACTCCTTCCAGACGTCCGAAATCACCATCGTATAAGGAAACCAGTCGTTGCTGCCCAAGAAAAAGATCGGTTTGATGCCGAAAGCGCCAAGCGCCTGATTCACCAGTCCGGAGGAAGGAGACAGAAGGTCTACGAGCACTCCGCCCAGAATAATCCAGGATAGAAAATGAGGCAAATAAATGAGCGTCTGCACGCTTCGCTTGATCGCCTGGTTGCGGAGCTCGTTCAGCAGCAGCGCCACCGTAAGCGGTACGACGATGCCCGCGACCATTTTCATCACCGCGATGAATACGGTGTTCCACAGCACCTGAAAAATACCCGGCAGATCGAGCACATAGCGGAAGTTATCCCATCCGATCCAAGCCTGATCCCCGAAAAACCCTTTCGCGGGAATGAACTTCTGGAAAGCGATGTACGTGCCTAGAATAGGGACGTAGGAAAATATGAGCACGAGCAGCAGTCCGGGCAAAATCATCAGGTGAAGCGGCAGATTGCGCGACAGCGCTCTAGATTTGATCATCGTTGAAAGCCTCCTTCACGTTGCCAAAGAAAACAAAGGAAGGGAGGCGTCCCCTTCCCTGTGCCCGAATTACGACTTGCTCGCCCGATACCACTCGTTCGCTTCCTTTGTAATCTGCTCGCCGCCCAGCTTGTTCCAATCCTGTACGAACGTATCGAACGCATCGATCGGAAGCTCTCCCAGAATGATCCGGGTGAATGTCTCGTTCGTCAGCTTGCCGAGCGTTGCGCTCTTCTCCGCCATCGTCTCGGTCGGCGCTCCGACGAACTTGTTCATCATGAAGCGGTCCGACTCCTTGTACTGCTTCATCACTCCGTATACGCCGTCAACGTCGTACCCCGCCGCCCAAGACCATAGCTTCTCGTTGCCGTTCTTGTACTCGGCGATTTTGTCTTGGATCACCTTCGCTTCTCCGGTCAGCTCCGCCAGTTTGCCGCTTGCCGCCGCCTCGGCGATCGCCAGATACGCGTCCAGGTTTTTGTTCGGCGGCTCCGGAGTGACGGGCGACAGCTTCCAAGTTCCCTCAGCGTCTCCCGGCAAGTAGTAGGTTCCGAATTCCGCCGTCTCTCCCCAGTTCTTCTCGATGTACGCATTAAACATCTTGAGCAGAGCTTCGGGATTTTTAGCGTCCTTGCGCACAGCCCAATACTGATAGGTTCCTAGACTGATCTCCGGGCGCGCCGGCTTATCGTCCGCGGAAAGAAGCGGATAGCCTTTCCATACCGCATTCGGATCGTTGTCGTGATTGGACTGGAACGGCCAAGCGCTCAGCCATTGCTGGCCGAAGGACACGCCTACCTTGCCGGCGGAAGCGGTCTCCGCCGTCTTGCCCCAATCCTTGACTCCGAACTCCTGATCCAGAAGCCCGTTCTTGAACATCCGCTGAAGTTCGGCGAGCGCGGCCTTCGTCTCAGGGCGGGTGCTTCCGTGCGCCAAGTTGCCCGATTCGTCTTCGACCCAGATCGTCGGGTACGCGTGGAACCCGTTAAAGAAACCCTCCAGTCCAGCGAAGCCGCCGAACAGATCCTTCTGAAGCAGCAGACCGACGGTGTCCGCTTTGTTATTGCCGTCCGGATCTTGGGTCGCGAACGCTTCGGAGATCGCCACGACGTCCTGCAGCGTCTTCGGCTCCGGCAAATTCAGCTTCTGCAGCCAGTCCGTCCGAATCCAGACGAACTGGGCCATATCAATAGACGAGCGAATATTGGGGATGCCCATCAGCTTGCCGTCGATCGTCGCCGCGTCGAACGGCGCCTGTCCATCCTGCGTCAACACTTCCTTCGTCAAAGGAGCCGCGTTGCTCTCGTACACGTCCCGCAAATCCATGATCAAGTCAGCCTCTTGCAGTTGCTTCAGCTCGGTCGCATCGACCTGGATGAAATCCGGCACATCTCCGGAAGCAAGGGAAACGTTCATTTTTTGCTTGAACTGATCCGGACCTTTGGCGATCCAGTCGTATTTGAAGGTAATGCCTAATTGATCTTCGTATAGCTTCGACCATCGGTTGTTCTCGAACGTCTCTCCGGACAGCTTGGCCAGCACGCCTTCAAGCGTGTCGTCCGTTACGCCTACCAAAGAGATCTCGATTGGCGGATCGTACTTGTCCGCCACTCCGGCGGAAGGCTGAGCGTTCGAAGCGCTCCCGCTCGGGGAAGCCGACGGCGCGCTGGATGAACCGGCATTTCCTTTGCCATTGCCGTTCTCTCCTCCGCAAGCGCTGATCGTCAGCGTCGCGGCGCAGACGAATGCGATAAATGCTGCTCTAGTTCCTTTTCTCATGATCTCACTCCATGTTCGTATTCAGGGCCCTACAGCCATCGTAAAGCATCCGCTTGCTTCCGCGTAACGGGATTCTCATGACTTCGTTGACTTCTCATGACCTGTTGCCCAGAATGAATTCCTCCTCCCGGTATTCCTGCGGCGTGCGACCTGTCATTTTCTTGAAAAACCTGGAGAAATAAGCCGGAGAGTCGATGCCGACCGCGGCTGCGATATCGCCGATTTTGCAGTTTTCGCGCAGCATCGCTACCGCCCTCTCTAAGCGTAGATCCGCCAAGTAAGCCGTAACGCTCCGACCTGTCGCTTCCTTGAATAGCCGAGAGAGATAGGAGGGATTGAAGTATACCGCCTCCGCCAGTTCGACGAGGGAAATCCCTTTATGCAAATGCTGCGAGATATACTCTCTCACATATTCGATCACTTTGTATTCCCCGTACTCCCGTTTCTCCCCGAGACGGTCGAAGATCGCGTCCGCCTTCTCCCGGACAAAGGCGAAAGCTTCCTGCAAAGAGCTATGCCTCTCCGCGCTAGCCAGCTTCCCGACAAGCGATGCGTCCGAGCTCAGCTCCCGCATTTCCCAGCGGTTCATAGCGGATAGAAGCAGCAGAGAGAGATGCCCGAACGCTTCCAAGCCGGCAGAGTCCTGCAAGCTTAGCTGCCCCCTTCTCGTCAATTGTTCGATTTCCTCCAAACCTCTCATAAAACGCTCTCGATTTCCTTTTTCCAGATCGGCTCGCAAAGCGTCCCATCTGTTGCGTTCGATAGGAACGTTGGCGACAGAGATGCCTTCTCCCGAAGTTTCCCGGCCTCGGTCCGCAAGCCCCCCTTCCAGCATGATGAATCCGCTTGCATAAAGCATTTGCCGAACAAGTCCTTGTTGGAGCTTCGAGTAGCGGAGTGCAAGTTCCGCCCATGACACTCCTCCTTCCGCCATGACGGTGGACAGCGACTGCCCCAAACTCTCCCGGCAAACCGTGTGAGCCTCGTCCAACGTCTCCATAAGCAGCTTGGACGACACCGGTTCCTCCAGTCCCGCTCCGGAATCGAACTGAACCAGCCAGACCCAATCTCCGTCGACCGTCGCGTGCGCGAGCTTCGCGTTTCTCCCTTCCAACGTATCGCACACGCAGGCAACCGCGAGCCTGAGCGCGGACACTCTCGAGGTTTGCGTCCCGTCGCCGCCCTCTTGCCTGCGCTCATCCAATCGGGAGATCGCCGCCATAACGGGCTTTCCCGGGTCCAAAGCGATTTCCAAATCCCGAAACATCGCTTCTCTATCTTCGAACGTGCCGGGTTCGCCCCGCAACAAAGCCGCCAAGCCTTCGTTGCGCAGCATGGGAATCGCCGCTTTGACCCGTTCTTCCGCTTGCCGCACCAGCCGTTCTTTTCGTTCGCTTTCCTCGATCTGGACAATCGCTTTGCGCACCGTCTCGACGATGACGTCGTCATCTTCGGTTTTCAGAATATATCCGACTGCCTCATTCTTAACGGCCTGGTAAGCAAATTCGAAGTCGGTGTACCCCGTCAAGAAAATGACTTTGCACTCCGGCCAACGCTCCCGGATTTTGCCGTGCAGTTCGAGTCCGGTCATTCCTGGCATGGCGATATCGGAGACGACGATATCCACTCTGCAGCGGTTCAGCCAAGCGAGCGCTTCCGTCACGGTTTCGGCTTTGTACACATCCAGCTCGTGCCCGTCGAGTTCGCCAAGCAGCTCCGAAATCCAATCCAGCACATGCCTCTCATCGTCCACCAGCAATATCCGATACATGCTTTTCCCCTCCAAAATCAATCGTCGCGCGCACCGTCAGACCGCCGCCAGGGGTGGTTTCGAATCCGAGGCCGCTATCTGGACCGAATTTGATCCGCAGTCGACGATGAATGTTGATCAGTGCGGTAATTTCCGTCTCTTGCCCTATAGACTGCTCATCAAGGCTGCGTTCGAGCCGCCCTCTCGTCTCCTCGTCCATTCCCGTTCCGTTATCCTCGATCGCAACGACGAAGCGCTCCCCGTCTCTCCCGTACGAGATACGGATTCGGCCATCCTTCTCCTTGTTCCGCATGCCGTGTTCAATCGCGTTCTCAATGAGAGGCTGCAAAATCATCCGCGGCACATAGCAATGCTGAATCCACGCCGGAAGCGGTTCAATGTCGATCTGCAGTCGGCTGACGAAACGCATGGCCTGGATATCGGAGTAGATTCGAGCGTGCTCCGCTTCCTTAGTCAGCAAAATTTCGTCCTCGCTATTGCGCGTAACGAATTGGAAAAACTCTCCGAGCTTTTTGGAAAATACGACCGCCTTGGAGTTATCCTCCATCTTCACCATCCGGTGCAGCATGAAGAAGCTATTGTACAGAAAATGCGGATTGATCTGCGCCTGCAGCTGCTTGAGCTCGGCCCTTTGCGCCAATATCGTCTGCCTGTACGCTTGATCGATAGAGGAATTCAACTGTTCGACCGTCCGGTTGAAATGCGCGTACAAGTAGTTGAAATCGTCCTTGTTCCTGCGATGAATGCGCACCTTCAGGTCGCCCGCCTGCAGCTTGCCGAAAGCGCGAATCACCGTCACGAGCGGCTTATGGATGGAACGATACAGCGATACGGAGAAGAATAGCACGATCAGCAGTCCCGTCGCGAGGAAAAACCACAACCATTTCCGATAGGTTTGCGCCGGCCCCGTCACGGAATCGATCTCCACCGTTTTGACGAGTGTCATGTCCAGCTTCTTGGAGTAATGATAGACGGCGAAGACGCTCCTCCCTTCGACGTCGGCGAACGTTTTGCCGTCCGCTGCCGGAGGAAAAGGCGGCTCTCTCGTACTCATGGCAAAGCCGATCGTCCCCGTCCGCGCTCCCGCGACCCGTTCGCCGCTAGAAGCTCGAATCAATGCGGCATCTTCCTCTTGTCCCGGTTGTATCAGGTAGGAGAGAGATTTGTCCAGCTGCTCTAGCGATAACGTCACTTCGACTAGAAACAGCGGCTTTCGATTTCTGGAGTTGGGAAACGGAGCCCTCAGCTTAAGGGTATCCCCGTCCAGCTCGGGAGCGGTTGTGAAGCGTTGACCCGTTCGTCCGAGAAGTTCCAACCCTTCTTGTCCGATATTATCGTAACCGTAAACGCCTGAGACGAGCGTATCCGTTCCGGGAATATAAGCCGTCACATCCTCGATCAGTTCACTGCTGCTCTTAATCGCGAACAGCCGCTGCTGCAATCTCGTAATCGCGCTGCGGCGCTCGGAAATCTTCATAATTGGGGAGATCGTCGCTAGATTGTTGAGATTGTCGTCATTGAGGCTATCGAGCAGCAAAATCTTCATCTGTTCGACCTTCGTCTCCAGCTCGTTCAGATAATACGCCGTCTGGGAGTCCATCGACTGATACACCTGCTCTTTCACCGCCTGAATGCCCCAGTTGTAAATCAACAGCCCGATGACATAGACAGGGGTCAGAATCACGATAAAAAGCAGCAGCATTCTCATATAGACGGAGTTTTTCCATGGAATTCTGAATTTGTTCATCGTGGTGTCTCTCCCTGCCGAATGGCGATTTGTCTAACTTCTCATTATAGTCGCTTTCGCTTCGCGCCGGATTAGCACAATGATGATTTTTTTGACTTTTTATGCTCTATGTCGGCGCAAATCAAAAAAGCCTGTCCTTCGACAGACTTGAAGAGGGTAAATTCCAAATAACGATCGTGTCGTCACTCTCTAGCTTTCTCAGTTATACGTTCATGCAGCCTTCACTTTTTCTCCACCAGTCTGGTTACTTCCTCAGGGGTCAACTCGGTCGCTTCAACGATCGTGTCCATATCGACTCCCAGCTTCAGCAGATTACGCGCGACCTTGAGCTGACCTTTTTTTACTCCCTCCTTTAAGCCTTCTTTTTTACCTTCCTCCCTTCCTTTCTTCAGGGCTTCGGGGATAAACGTTTTGATCATGTGGCTTACCTCCTCTTCCGTTTGTTTATATTCGCCGTAATGTCGGTATAAGTAGCTTAAAATGTTCCCCAGTACCTGTAAGATCCGGTCCATGTCTCCGGTCGGCAGCAGCCGCTGCCGGTGCAGGTCCCGAATGACCGCCAACGTCTCCTCGATCGTCGTCTTCAAGCGAACGAACTCCCGCGCGAACAACTGACGCTTCTCGTCGTCCATGCGCTTGCTGGCGGCAATGAGCCGCATGTTCTTACGCGAGCGGAACACTTGCAGCGGCAACAGCGCGAACAGACGCCGCTCCTGCAGGTCTCGGGGCGACAGCGTCCAGTAACGCAGCACCGGTACCGTGTAGACCGTCTCCGTGCCGTCCGGCAGCTGCATTCGGAAAGCGAGCTCTTCGCCAATCGCTTCGTTCTCTTCCAGGAAAATGACGACTTGTTTGGGGAAGGCGAGCAGCGGCAGGCTGTTGTCTTCGCTGCTCGCGGCAACCTCCAGCGCCTTCTCGAAGCCGTAGCGAAACATGCGTATAACCATCGACTGATCGTTTAGCGTCTGGAACTCGACATGATATTGAAGCAGGCCGCGGCGCGTATCCAGCTTCAAGAACAGATCGCCGACGATCCGTTCGTACTCGTCCAAGATAAACTCGGCATTACCGTAGTGAATCGACTTTACGTCCTCCGTCGCAAACTGCTCTCCGAACATGCCGTTGATCAGTTGCACCGTCAACCGTTTGGATAACCGGAACAGCACGCGCATCATTTGATCGAGCTTCAGTTTCTCTTTCTTACGTCGATCCGTTACCTTCATTATACACCACATCCTCCCTCCGGCGACCTCCGCAAACGCGAAAAAAAGCACGCTCCGAGCGCCTTCAGGCGCTTATCGGAGTGTGCTTCACTCGCCGTTTTATCATTTTCGTTCATCATACCAAACGTACGTTCTTGTGTGAAGCACAATGATATTTTTCCGACAAATAGCAGGCTTTTACTTCAACCTTGTCGAAAAAGGTAGGAACGAAATACCGAACAAGGAGAGAGGATGCTTTGATCTTTCGCCAAATCGCTTCTAACGCAGCCGTAGCCGTCCTGCTTCTATTCGCCGCTATCATTCCTGCTTATGGAGCCTCTCCATCCGTCGCGCCTGCAGGCAATGCTGATATGGCCAACACCCGGATCATCGCCAACAATACATCTTCAACAACGGGAAGCGTCGTTAAAATCGTGGACGTTACCAATTTACGCAGCGGCCCGGGATTGGATTACGATATCGTGGGCAAGGCGGTCCCCGGCGTTACGCTTCCGATCGTCGATACGACAGGGGACTGGTACGTCGTACCGCTGCCGAGCGGGGAGCGCGCTTACGTCGCCAACTGGGTGGTCGAGACCGAAACGCCTTTGCGTTATGTCGTGTTCGTGGACAAGACTAACCTGCGCAGCGGCCCCGGACTGGATCACGACATCGTAGGCAAGGCCGCTTCGGGAGATACTTTGCCAATCGCCGGGGTTGAAGGCGACTGGTATCTTGTTACGCTATCGGGTGGAAAACAGGCCTATGTGGCCAATTGGGTCGTCCGGACGAATCTCGACGAACGCGAAGCGCCGAAGGTCTACATCTATCACACTCATAATCGGGAATCCTGGAAAAATGTCGCCCGTAACGTAAAGGGCTCATCCGTCGACGATACGGAAATCAACATTACGTTGGTTGGCGGACATTTGGGAGAGAAGCTCACCAAGGCAGGGATTCGCTCGCTGGTAGAAACCGAAGATTTTATGGAACGGTTGAAGGCGCAAAAGCTAGGCTTCTCCCAATCCTACGCGGAATCTCGCAAAGCCGTCACTAAAGCGATGAAAGCCAATCCGTCGCTGGCCTATTTCTTCGATATTCATAGAGACGCAGACGTTCCGCGCAAAAACACGACAGTCACAATCAAAGGAAAGAGCTACGCTCGCATCCTGTTCGTCATCGGAACGGCTCATTCCAACCACGCTGCCAACCAGAAGCTAGCCGAAGAATTGAACAAGCGACTGAACAAAAAGTATCCCGGTCTGTCGCGCGGAGTTATCTCGAAGAGCGTCCACCAAGGCAACGGCGAATACAACCAATCGCTCTCCCCCGGCAGCCTGCTGCTGGAAATCGGCGGCGCCAACAATACGCTGGAGGAAACCCGACTGGCGGCGGAAGCCTTTGCCGACGTTTTCTCGGCTTATTATAAGTCCCTTAAGTAGATAGGATAGCGCTCTATTAGTCAGCCCATAACGAGAACAAGGAGATTCATATGCGCAAAAAATGGTATGGCTTAGTTGCAAGTCTAATTCTGTTCTTTAGTTTTGCTGGAGAGCAGCCAATGTACGCAGCAGAGGCAACTACAAAGTTGCTGCCATCGAACGACTATTTACTACTGCCTTACGTAAACGATAACGGAAAAAAACTACAGTTCCGCGGCTACCAGAATTTCCAAGTTGACTGGAGCGCTGCCATCACCGATTCTTACCATGCTAAGCTGGACGGAAACCAATTGTTGCTTTTGAATACGGATTTCGTCAAAGCCATATCCAAGTCGAACGGCCGCGAACTTTGGTCCCTTTACTATAACGATTCCTTATCTCTGAGACACTGGGGACAATCTTCTAACGGTACGATCTTTACCATCCGTAGTCATTTTTCCAACAATAAGGTTGATGCCAAAGTCGAATTCATCAATCGAAATGGTCACGTCAAATCCTCTTACATAATTCCTGCAGACCCGTTTACGCTTTCGGGATTTATTCGCACAGCTGCTTTGGATTCACAGGACAACCTGATTATTGTTGCTGGTGGACGACTGGTTTCCTTCTCGCCGAAAGGTTCAATGAACTGGGTCAATCCGCGCCCCGTAAATTGGCAGGTCGTCACCTCAGCTATCGGAGATACTATTTTTTCACGAATTGAAGACGATGTTTCTGAGATAATCGTGGATTCAAGAGACAACGTTCTTGTAATAAATAATTCAAATTACGCATTCTATTTGAACAATACAGGTGAGATTTTGTGGGAAAAACAACTTGATAAAGCACCGAAGGACTGGAGCGCTTCCGGCTATATTGAGGAAACTAATCAATGGGTTCGAGCCTTCGGCAATCCGACAGCAAAAGTCGAAATACTGGATTTGAAAAGCGGAAAGTTGACCAAAGTAAACAAGCCATCTACAGCTCAACTCGATCTTGTGATGATAAAGGGAGGGAACGGCAAATATTATGTACAGTCTAATCGTGGAATTACCCAGATCGATGCTTCAGGTAAAGCATTATGGGAGTACCGATTGAGATTGAACGGCTATACAACGGCGGTCTCCATATTGAGCGATAGCAAAGGTAACGTTTATATTAGGGATACAGGTGGTAGCGTGTTTTCTCTTGATCCTGCGGGGAATGAAAGGTTTGTGCTGATCGTCAAAAATAAAAATTCTCTTCATAATATTATAGTCGATGAAAAAGGAACTCTATACTTGATAGATGCAAACTTAGGAGTGTTAGCTATTAAGCCGAAGCAGAAATAAAAACAAAAAAAGTCGTGAGTAACGGAATCCCCGTACTCACGATTTTTTACACTCTTCGAAATGTACCTGTCATTCCCTGGCCACCGCGCTCCGATAAACCCCGAAGCCGCTCAGAGTCGGGCTCCAACGCGATTCGTCGATCGTAAGGCGCAACCGGCGGGCAGTCGTCTCGTCTAAGCGGCAGATTTTCTTGTAGCCGACGACTGTACCTTCGTACAGCGGCTGCCAATCCGCGTCGCCGGACGACGAGGAAGACGCCTCCAGCCTGAAGCGTTCGATGCGCTGGCCCTCGCGAATGTTCTCCGCAAGCACGACCCGATCAAACGTCGACTCGCCTTCGAGCTCGATGACGAACTCGGCCTGTTCGACACCTTCCGGAGCTTGCCAGAACGTCGAACGGTCACCGTCGGTTAACCGCTGCGACCTGTGCGAGTCATCCTTCCCAGCCGTGCCATGCACTACCGCTCCCGCAGCCAAATTCGTGCCGTACGTCCGTCTGATCCTCTCGCCCAGTTCATTCAATCTAGCGACATCGTTCTCGTGCAGCAGCCCTCTTGTATCGGGGGGCAGATTAAGCAGGAACGTCGAATTGCCCCCGACGGTACGCTCGTACAGCTCCATCAACTGATCCGTCGTCTTGACGCGGTCGTCCTCCGCGGCATGGTAGAACCAACCCGGACGAATCGACGTATTCGTCTCCGCCGGATACCAGATCGCTTGGGCGGCCTTCGCCAACACATCGCGGCTGCCCAGGTCCTCATCCTCCGAGCTGACGCGCTTGGCGAACTCGCCGTCGTCGACCTGCTGCGAATTTTCATGAATCTTCTCGTTGTCCTGCATCGCCGCCGGGACGACGCTCCATTCCGATGTGCGGGTATAGCCCGCTTCGTTGCCGCACCAGCGTACATCGGGGCCGCATATGGAGATGACTGCATTCGGCTGAAGCTCGCGAATCAGGCTGTAATAAGCGTCCCAGTCGTACACCTGCCGCTTGCCGTTTGGCCCTTCGCCGCAGGCCCCGTCGAACCAGACGCTGAATACTTCGCCATAGTTGGTCAACAGCTCGCGCAGTTGATTGAGGAAGAAAGCATTGTAGGTTGGCGAATCTCCGTAGCTCCGCTCATGACGATCCCAAGGGGACAGGTAGACGCCGAATTTCAAGCCCGCTTTCCGGCAGGCGTCCGAAACCTCGCGAACGAGATCCCCTTGGCCGCCCCGCCAAGGGCTGCTCTTGACCGAATGCTCGGTATACGCGCTAGGCCACAAGCAGAAGCCGTCATGGTGCTTGCAGGTGAGAATAAGCCCCTTCATGCCCGCCGCTTGGCAGGCCGCAACCCATTGCTCCGCATCCAGCTCGGACGGTGCAAACAGAGAAGGACTCTCGTCGCCCAGCCCCCATTCCATATCTGTAAACGTGTTTACCGTAAAATGAACGAACGCATAAAACTCAAGCTCCTGCCACGCCAATTGGCGCGGTGAAGGCGAAATCCTCGCCGCTTCTTGTATTGAGACTCCCATTCCGCTTCCTCCTCCCCTCGATTAGCCGAGATCAGCCTTGTCCGTCAACTGAACGACCGGCGCCGACGTGCCGTGAAGCTCGAACACGATCAACTCGTTCTCACCCTCCCGCAGCAGCGGCGCAGGAACGTACAACGTGCGCGTTGGGCCGACTTCCCAATACCGACCGAGGTTAACGCCGTTCAGGAAAGCTACGCCCTTCGTCCAGCCGTCGAAGCGAACGAACGTATCGGCCTTCTCCTCCACTTTAAACGTTCCTCTATAGAAGGACGGAAGATCCCCTTCCGACGCCTCTGCCGCAGCAGCAAATTCCAATTGATCCAGGTTGTCCAGCGGAAGCGTACGGATTGTCCAATCGTACAGAAATTGATTGCCCAGCCGAATCCCTTCCGTAACTCCCTTCGCGTCGCGCATAAGCGGACCGTAGTTGACGCGTCCCATATTTTCTACGAGCACATCCAAGCGCAGACCCTCAGCCGGAATCTCCAGCGGAAGCTCAACCGGATTCCATCGTTCCGTCGTGCCGACATACTTGCCGTTCGCAAATACGAGCGCACGGTCGCGTACTTCCTGCAAAACCAGGTTCATACCGCTTCTCGGTCCGGTTACATTCGTCGAATACAGAATGAAACCGTAAGCCTGTCCGACTTTCTCCATCGGCTCCGGGCTTGTGCGTTGTACCGGCGAAGAAAGGCGATCCAGCTGTCCGAACAACCCGGTCGTCTGCTCCAGCCGCACCTCTCCGTAGGCTCGCTTCGGAATCGGCGCAGGCAGCTTCGCCTCCGGCAGCTCCGCATACCGCTCCAGCACCTTGCGCACCGCCCAATATTTCTCCGTCGGCTCGCCAGATTCGTTCAGCAGCGTATCATAATCGTAGCTGTTCACCGTAGGCTCGTATCTCTGAATATGGTTCGCTCCGTTATAGAAGCCGAAGTTTGTACCTCCGTGGAACATATAGAAGTTGACCGAACCGCCCTCGGCCAGCATCTCCTCCAACGCGTCCGCCACATCCGCCGCCGGACGGGACTGATGCTCCTCCATCCAGTGATCGAACCAGCCGTTCCAGAATTCCATGCACATGAGCGGGCCTTCCGGCTGATACTCCCGCAGCTTCCGAAACGCCTCTGCCGCGCGGGAGCCGAAGTTGACCGTCTCCAGTACGCCTTCGACCATGCCTCCCTGAAGCATATGATCCTCAGGGCCGTCGGAGGTAAACAGCAGCACGTCCATGCCGCGCTTCTTCATGCCGTCGCGAATGTATCCCAAATACTTCTTGTCGTTACCGTAGCTGCCGTACTCGTTCTCGATCTGCATCGCGATAATCGGCCCGCCGTTCGTGCACAGCAGCGGCTTGAAGCGCGGCAGCAGCTCGTCGAAATAGGCGTCGACTTTAGCCAGATATAGCTCCTCGTAGCTGCGCAGCCGCAGGTTGCTGTCCTCCAGCAGCCAGGCCGGCAGACCGCCGAACTCCCACTCCGCGCAGATATACGGACTTGGACGAACGATAACGTGAAGTCCCAGCTCGCCCGCAAGCCGAACGAACTTTTCCACATCGGCAATGCCTTCGAAAGTAAACTGGCCTTCCTTAGGCTCGTGAATGTTCCAGGCCACGTATGTCTCTACCGTATTGAAGCCGCATGCCTTCAGCTTCAGCAGACGGTCTTCCCAATATTCGGGCACGACCCGGAAATAATGGATCGCCCCCGATAAAATCCGAATCGGATTACCTTCATATACAAAGTCGTTTCCTTGAATGCCGAACGTTGCCACCTGCGCGACAACCCCTCTCCAAAATTTGGAATTCCTTGGGATTCCCTTGGGTTCCCTGTTATCTTCGCCGCAAACCGTCCATTATCCTTTTACTCCGCCAAGCATCATGCCTTCTGTCAGCTTTTTTTGCAGCAGTGCGTAGACAAGGATCGTCGGCACGAGCACGATAACAAGACCGGCGAACAGCGAGCCCCAATCCGTAGCGAATTTCTGAATCTGCATCAGGTTGGCCAAGCCGATCGGGATCGTCTTCTTCGTGTCGTCCGTTATCAAGGTCAACGCCAGAACATACTCGTTCCAAAAGTCGAAGAAGCTGAACACGATCAGCGTAATGATCCCGGGACGCGCCATCGGTATAATCACACGGAATAAAGTTCCGAAGTATCCGCAGCCGTCGATCATTGCCGCTTCTTCGAAGTCGTGCGGAATGGATTTCATGAAGCCCGTGAGCAGGAAAACCGAGAAAGGCAGCGTGCCCGTCGCATACAGCGCGCTCAGCCATAGACGGTTGTCCAACATGTGCAGATCGTTCATCATAATGAAGAGCGGCACGATAATGTATACGCCGCCGATAAACAGCCCCGCCATATAGAAGTTGGACAGAAACGCGCGTCCGCGAAATTTCATGCGCCCGAGCACGTAAGCGGTCGGTACCGCCATGCACAGCAGCATCACCATCGATAGGACGACGACCAGCACCGAGTTAATCATATAATCGCCGATTTTGGCCGTCGTGAAGGCGCGTACGTAGTTGTCCCAGTTCAGTGCGGCCGGCAAAGACCACGGGCTTTCCATGACCTCGGTGCTCGTCTTGAACGACGCCAGCAGGTTCCAAACCAAAGGATACAAAACAATCAACGTCTGAACGAACAGGAAAATCCGAACGGCAAGATTGCCCCACAATTTGGAGAGAATTCCGCCGGATTTTGCGGCATGGGTATACGCCGACATCTTAATGCGCCTCCTTGTCCGTTAATTTGTTGCTGATCAGCGCCAGCAGCATTGAGATGATAAAAATAAACACGCCGATCGCCATCGCATAGCCGAAGTTGGAATTCGTAAACGCCTGCCCGTACAGGTAGGTCATCAGGACCTCCGAATGTCGGTCAGGCCCGCCGGCCGTCATGACGGACACGATAATAAAGCTGATGGACAGCACGCCGTTAATGCTGAAGACGATCGTGATTCGAATAATTTCCCACAGCATCGGAATCGTAATGTAGAAAAATTGCTGGATCCGCGTTGCACCGTCCAGGCTCGCCGCTTCATAGAGCTCCGGCGAAATGCCGTCGATGCCCGCCATGTACATCACCATGTAATAACCTGCGGCCTGCCAGATCATCGTGACAGCCAGCGCCCACAGCACCGTCCGCTCGTCTCCCAGCCAAGACATGGCCAAGTTATCCAAACCGAGCAATTCAAGTCCCGAATTGACGAAGCCGATTGTCGGATGATAGATGAAGGACCACAAAATCGCAATAACGACGAAGGACAGAATGCTGGGAAAGAAGAAGACCGTCCGATACAGGCTCTTCTCCTTAAGCTTCGATTGCGTCAGCAGCGAGGCATTGACCAGCGCGAGCAGCAGCGTCACGACCGGTACGATGAGCATCAGGAATCCGGTGTTGCGAAGCGCCAGCAGAAATACGTCATCGTGGAACATATCTACGAAGTTTTGCAGACCGATGAACTTCGGCTCGTCGCTCACACCCGTCCATAAATAAAGGGATTTCTGAAAAATCTGGATGGTCGGATATACCTTAAACAGGAGGAAAAAGGCCAGACCCGGAAGCAGACAGGCCGCGATAAAGAACCCCCGTTTTGTTTTCATATTCATAGTCAGGCTCTTCCTTTCGCTTCTAGAGATAGAGAAAACCTGCCGGGTTCATCCAAACGCGCGGCAGGTTTTCCGGAAGCAGAAGCACATTTACTCGCTTACTCTTGTGCTCCGTTCTCTTTCAATTCTTTCTGAATGTTGGTGAAAATTCCGTACAGCTTGTCTCCGTATTCAGCCACAGTCATTTGTTTGTTCATCAGAGAGGAAATTGGCTTGTAAATATCGTCGCTCGGGTTGTACTTGCTGCCTTTGGCAACGGAAATGAATTTACCGTTAACGGTAACAATGCCGTTGTCTACAGCTTTGTATACGTTGTATGTCGATTCCGGAATATACTCCTTCACCAAGTCCGGAGCGCCTTTGACGGCCATAATGCCTTTAGCCTTCTCGCCGTTCAGCTTTACGCCTTTTTCCGTATACAGATACTTCAGAAACTCCTTGGCCAGCTCCGTACTTTTCGCCTTCGCCGGAATAACGAGACGCTGCACATCCGTCAAAGCCATCATCGGCTTGCCCGTCTCGAAGGAAGGAACGCCCAGGAAGCCGAATTGGAAGCCCTCTTCGCGAGGCGAATCCTTCATTTCGTCTTCGAACCATGTGCCGTTCGGAATGAACATCGCTTTGCCCTGCATGAACGCCGTCTGAGCTTGCGTGTGATTCAAAGCGATCGTGCCTTTCATCAACGCGTTGTCTTCGTTGGCGATCTTGTCGAGGAAGCCCCATACCTTAGTAAACGTTTCGCTCTTCCAGAATTCCGGATCGAGATTGTAGAACTGATCAAGCGCCTCTTGTCCGCCTACGTTAAAGATGGCCGGAACGATCATTTCCTCCAGGTAGCCAGGGTACAGCCCTTGATAGGTGAACAGCGAGCGACCGTTGTCCTTCGCCGTCGCTCCCAGCGCGAAAAATTCGTCCCAAGTCGTCGGAAGGGCGATGCCCTTGTCGTCAAACAGCTTCTTGTTATACCACAAGCCCATAACGTCAAAATTATAAGGTGCGAGATAAACCTTGCCGTCCCCGTAAGGCGAACTGGAACGGGACTCGAGTACGCCCGGAAGAATTTTATCCTTGAGCGGCGCTCCTTCGGAGGCTTCGTTGAAAATGTCGGTCAGATCGAGCAGCGCCTTGTCCTTGATCAGGCCGTCGATGATCGGCATATTGTCGCTGCCGGCCACGTACATGAAGTCGGGCGGATTTCCCGCGACGATTTTCGGACGAACGAGCTCGGCGATTTTCGGGCTAGCCGTAATATTGATCTTCGTTCCCGGGTAATCCTTCATGAATTCTTCGGCGATCGAATCCCAGTACTCCCGTCCGTAACCGCCTTGGAATACAGCTACGTTCAATTCCATATTTTCGAACTGCTTGCCCCCTTCGGAAGCGCTGCTGCTTGCGGATGGGTTGGCGCTTGCCGAAGGCGAAGCTCCTTTGGAATCATTGTTGGAGCCGCAGCCCGCAAGTACGGATACCGCCACTACAGAGGCAGCGACCGTCGTTAACCATTTTCTCTGCTTCATTGTGAAACCCCCTTGATCGGATCTGCTCTCATTATAAGTTAGGGAGAAGCTCGGCCAAATGAACAATAAGCAGGAAGCGCATGGACGATTTTATCGAATTATCCGGATGCTCATGGCAAGCTGGACAATTTTCAGTCAATGGATCTTAAAATCGTCCAGGTTTAGCTAATGCTCGAGGGCGTGTCTGCATACTCCGAGGGCAGCAGATTTTGCCGAATTTTCGTTCCATGCAAGGAACTTTTGTGAAGGCGTACCGGAGGTACGTCAAGCAAAAATGACGCAGCAGGGGGCGAAAAGGCGGTGAAAGATGCCCCTGAGCGGGTTTGCAGACACGCCCTAGTCGCGATCATGGGGTTTTCACATTTTTCGGGGAAAATCCGAAGCGCTTCTTGAATAGACGGTTAAAATAAAACGGATCGGGAATCCCGACCTCGATCGCGGCCTGCTTGACTAAATAACGGCCGGAAGCCAACATCTCGTAGGCTTTGGACATCCGAATCTCATTCAAATAAGTCAGAATGCTTTGACCCGTGTCGGCTTTGAACACCTGGCACAGGTATGGCTCCGACAATCCCACGTGATGGGCTACATCGGCAATGGCGACTCGCTCAGGGTAGCGCTCCTCCAGGTAACGCATCGCTTGCAGCACCTCTTCCCGAGCGGCGATCTGCGGACTCGCGGTATTGGAGGAACGATTCTCGATCTCCTTAGACAGCTCCCGGATCGTTTCTTTGAGCTGCGCATCCGTCTCCGCCGCCTCGACCTGTTCGAGCCATCTCTTCTCGTCCCATTGAATTGGCGTTGCCGGATCATCCGAATTGGCGATGCTCCATATCCCGCCGCTGACGGCTCTTTTTAGCTGCCTCGGATTGACCCGCTGCTCCGCGGCAAGCCCGATTAGCTCAAGCGCGCTCTCCGACCATAGGACGAGCGAGCCGGAATTCGGCTTGCGCATGCTGTCGCGGAGCCTAGTCTCCGCTGCTTTGAACGCCTCGTTTCCTTCTTGAATCGTCTCGCGATTCGATAAGCACCCTGTCGGCGGACGAGTGTAGAACAGCAGTTCCTCAGCCTGTCGGCTTAGACTAAACTCGGCAGCCAGCTCATCTTCGTCCGATGCGGCGCTCGCATAGATCGCTTTAATCCGCACGTTGTAATACAAGGAAGCCAGACTGATCATGCGCAGCGCCAGCTCCTCCGGGCTTGGGAAGGAGGTCCCGGAAGCATACGCTGCCGCAAGCAAAAACCGCCTCGCCCCCGTGCGGATAACGACTGTCCACCTACTACCCGTAAAGAGCCCGTCCGCCAGCTTAACCAAAGTATCCTGGAATTGTCCGGATTGACGAAGTCCTTGTTCGTCTCCCTGCAGACGAATCACGAAGGAATAAACCGTTTCATCCGCGCCAATAAACCGCTCCCCTTCCCAAGGCTCGGAATCGGCAGTGAGCTCATCGAGCTTGCGAATCGCGGCGGCGATGCGGGGGGTTATTTCCTCAAGACGAGGAACTGCTGCATCCGATGCCGGAGCCGAAGCTGCGCCGTTCCTCGCATCCAGCTTCGCGGCGATCTCCTCCAGCGTCTGCATGAAGCTTTCCGTCTTGAGGGTCAGCTTGAGCATATAATCGTAAGCGCCGCACTTCAGCGCCTCTCGCACCAGCTCGAAGTCGTCGTAGTTGCTCAGCACGAGCACCTCTCCGGAGAAGCCCGAAGTCGTTAGTCTTTTGATAAGCTCCAGCCCGTCCATCTCCGGCATTTTAATATCGGTAATGACGATGTCCGCGCCCGTCTCCTGAATCCGATTAAGCGCCGCCGCTCCGTTAGCCGCCGCCCCGACGTATTCGAAACGGCTTCCCTCCCAACGAATCAGCGTTTTGACCGCATGGCGCACGATCATCTCATCGTCGACGATCAGAATCTTATACATCGGACCGTCCCTCCTTCGCCAGGATCGGCAGCTTAATCTCCGTCTCCGTCCCTTCGTTCGGAGCGCTGCGGGTCACAAGACCGTAGGCCGCGCCGAAGTGGAGGCGGATTCTCTCGTCGACGTTGCCGATGCCTATGCCGGACAGCTTGGCGTGCGAAGACGATTTTCGGTTCTGGGCGTCGTTCATATCGAAGCCTTTGCCGTCGTCGGCAATGACGATTTTCAAAGTCGCGCCTTCCCTGACGCCCTCTACGCGAATGCCGACTCTGCGCCCGTCCTCGCTGCCGGCATGTAGAATCGAATTTTCCACGATCGGCTGTAAAATAAACTTCGGCACCAAGCACGAGTACAGCTCGTCGTCGCTCATGGCGCAGCTCAGCTTAAACGAATCTCCGTAACGAATCCGCTGAATCGTCGCATAATGAAGCAGGTTGTCGATCTCCATCTCAAGAGGAATAAGCTCCTCCTTGACCAGAATCGTATTGCGCAGCAGCTCGGACAGCGATTCGATGCCCTGTCGGACTGTTTCGTTGCCGCTCATCATCGCGCTCCATTTCAAGGAATTCAGCGTATTGAAGAGGAAGTGAGGATTGATCTGGGCCTGCAGCATTTTCAGCTCCGCGTCCCGTTTGGCCTGCTGCTCGGATTCTACCTGAAAAATAAGCAGCTTGAGCTGTTCGACCATTTTGTCGATTGTTTCCGTTAGTTTGCCCATTTCATCCGGATAGGAATTGCCGATTTTGGTTTCGAGTTGGCCCAAGCGGATTTGGTTGGCATACTGCAGCAGCAGTCTCATCGGACTGTGAATGCTGAAATAAATCCACATCGCCAGCCCCCCGGACAGCATTAACGTCAGCAAACAAATAAAGACGATGTTGCCGCGCATCTCCTTCAGCTCCGACACGAGAAAAGAATGGGGAACCAGCCCGATCAAATACCAGTCCGCGGATCGAATGTATGAGCTGACGACAAGCGTCTTGCGGTCGCTCACCTGGGTGTAGAACGCTTCGTGCTTATGCTCCTTGTTCAGCTTGGCGAAAACCTCGTTTTGCCCGTAGTCCGACCCTTGTTCAATCTCGGGCGAGACGGAAGAGACGACGAAGCCGGCCTTGTCCGCTACATAGATTCTGCTGCCCTGCCCCAGCTCGACATGGCTGTACGTATTGCGCGAAAAAACCTTTTCATCGATCAGAATCATGATGTAGCCCAGTTTGCGATTTAAGTTGTCCTCGGCATACACCGCGCGGGTCAGTGCGATCCTGTTCGCGCCCCGATAGGTGCGAAGATATGTCCAGCTCGCATTGCCCGGGGAGGATTCAACCGAATTCGTTAGCTGGTCCAGACGTATATCCGGATACCATTCGAATCCGAGATCGAAAATCGGCTGCCCGTCATTCGTAAAGATTACGACGTTCGCGATATTGCTTAACCGAAAAATCTGCTGGGCAAGCTCCTCGCTTAGCGTCGATCTCAAGTTGTTTTTCTGAAAATCCGTCATTTCCTCAAACTTAGGAAGCGCGCTCTGGATCGATTTATTGATAATGATCGCCTCGCTCAGCGTCTCGTACTGCTCCAGCTCCCGCATCATGTTTTGGGCAAGCTCGTTCAGCACCTGCTGCGTGGATGCGCTGATTTTTTCCGTAATGGAATTTTCATATTTGTAATTGGAGTAGAAAGCAACGAAAAGCACGGGCAGAAGCGAGGTAATCAGAAACGCGGCCAACAGCCGGTTCTTGATCGAGGTGCGCCGGAGAATCGGCGATGCGCTCCCAAGCTTGGAGCGGAAAAAGGTATTGCCGTTGAACATATGTCGGACGCCTCCTGTCGGAGTATAGTTTATCACAAAAACTAAGGAGGACCATTTCGCAAGCGGTGTCGGACTTTCGCAGGCTCCTTGCGACGTGTGGGATCCATATACATAAGAATCTCACCACTCAACCTACTCTTACAGCCTGTGGAACCCTTATCTGCGGGGTGGTTGCTTAGCTCGATCCTCTTAGGGCGCAGACGACTTGGTTAGTCTAAAGCGGAAAAACCTCCTTAAAAGTGCTGCCGCACTACATTCGGAACGAATAAGGAGGGTTTTCCACTCTAATTTTTCAAAATTGACCATTTTGGAAAAATAGGACGGATTTTTCTTCTTAAATCGATCATTTTCGCTCATTTCGTGAAATTAAGATGGGTTCTCCGCTTTAATTTTTCTGCTCAGGTGGCCTGCTGCCGTCCGTACGATAAAGGGGGCTTGATCAACCGCAAGGCCAGCGAATATTACACTTTCTAAAACATAAAAAAAGCCGTTCCCCAGACTCGACTGGAAGAACGGCCTCTTGCTTCATTGCTCGATCGATTATACGCCTTTCGGGAGATCGCCTTCCCATTGGCTTTGCTCCGGAAGCCCCAACGCACGGGCGGCGACGACCGCGGTATCCATAATGCTTACCGGCCCGTCGATCGCTCCGGCTTGCACGCCGCAGCCTGCGGCTCCCCACGTAATCGTCATATCCATCGGATGGTCGCTGCCGTGATCATTAGGATGAGCCCCGCCGCCGCCATGGTCCGACACCAGAATGATCAGAGTGTCGTCCAGCATCCCTTCTTCGCGCAGCGTGTCTTCGATTATACCGACATACCGGTCCGTCTGCTCGATCTGCTTGATCTGTCCCGGCGTGCCGAACCCGTGGGCATGTCCGGCCGCATCCGGCAGGTCGAACTGAATAAACATCAGCTTAAACGCGGGGGTCGAGCGAATATAGGAGACAATGTCCTCTGCCAGCTCCGGGTCGGTCTTGGATACGCAGTGAACGCCAAGGTCAGATTCGATAATGCCCGTATTGATCGGTTCCCAGCAGCTAAAAGCCGCCAATGGAGCGTCCGGCCATTGCGCGCGGGACAATGCGAACAAAGAGCGATAAGGAAAATTGGACGGAATCGTCTCGCGACTCGCTTTATCGTTGTTGATGCCGTGCTTACCGGGACCTACTCCGTACAACAGCGAGCCCCAGCATTCGGCGCTAATGCTTGGAAATACGGTTTGCGCCTCGTAGGAATAAGCTCCTCTTTCCAGCAGCACGTGAATGCGCGGAGTTTCCGCATCCTTAATAAAGTTGCCCGCTCCGTCGATGCCAATGATGATGACCCTGTTCGCTTTCATCGTCTTCCTCCTCTATTTCAAATGACCGTTTAGTTGTTTTTAATTGCGATTAGTTGATTTTATCCTCATCGTAATGAAATTTTCCTCGGTCGTCAATATGAAAAGGTAGTTTTTTAGAGCAGCCCTCACTATTATTAAGAGAGATGAGATTCAACGCTAAGGCAGGCGATAGATTTTGCACTTTGTTCGAACGATGATGGGGCACTTCGCGCGGCATAAGCCGCTGCTCGTTCTCTTCCTGATCGGCCTGCTCTTTGAGGTCGCCTACGCGATTGGAGCGCCGGTCAGCCTGAAATATTTGGTAGACGAAGCCTTCGGTCCGAAGGACGTTCAGGCTTTCTATTTGATTTTCTCGCTCCTGCTCTGTGGAGGGCTACTCAGTCTAGCGGTGGGCTTGGCCGGCGAATATGCGTTAAACAAGCTAAGCGGACGAGTCATTCAGAAGCTGCGCACCGACCTGTATGTGCATATCCAGAAGCAATCCGCGCCTTTTTTCCAGCGCTTCCGGGTAGGCGACCTCGTCGCCCGCTTCTCCTCGGATATGGCCTCAGTCGAACGGGTCGCAACATTCTCGCTGCCTTTTTTTCTGAAAGAGGCTTTAAGCGTCGCGCTTGGCCTCGCCATGCTGATCTCGCTTGAGTGGAAGCTGACGCTCGTCATGGCGTTCGGATCGGTGCTAATGCTGGCCGGTCCCCGGTTGCTTCAGGGACGCGCGGAAACGGCCAACCTGCGATACAAGGAAGCACAGGAACGGTTCACGAACTTGATCGACGAGACGGTCAAAGGCCACCGCACCGTCCAAGCCTATCATCGTCAGAGCTTGCTGCTGGAACGGGCCCGCACACATATTCAGGCGCTGCTGACGCTCGGCTTGAAAATGCACATCACCAACTCCCTGTTGGAGCGTCTGCCACTCACGGTATTGCTGGTGCTCAACGGCGCAATGATCGGATTCGGGGGTTACTTGATCTTCCAGGATCAGCTTTCCATCGGCGGATTCATGGCCTTCTTCACCTTGTTTATGAGCGTCGGACAGGCCGCCTCCAACTTAACGCTGGTCATTCCCGGTCTGATCGATTCGGGCAGCAGTTTCAAACGGATCGCGGAGGTTCTCGACTATAAGCCGGATTTGCGAGAGGCAGAGCGTCCCGTCGAGCTGCCCCCGGTTGCGGAAGATCTGAGGATGGACGAAGTGACTTTCGGATATACCAAAGATACCGACCAGCTTCGGGCGGTTAGCCTGCGCATTCCCGCCGGAAGCTATGCGGCATTCGTCGGTCCAAGCGGGTCGGGCAAAAGCACGGCGCTTCAACTGCTGGCCCGTTTCTATGACCCGAAGCAGGGAACGGTCTCGATCGACGGGCGGAATCTGCGTGACGTTAGCGAAGCCTCCTTGCGTCAGAGAACCGCCGTTGTCACGCAGGAATCGTTCCTGTTCAACACGACGATTCGGGACAATCTGCTTCTAGGCCGCTCGGACGCGAGCGAGATGGAGATCGTCGAGGCGGCCAAGCTGGCGCATATCCACGATACGATTGCAGCGTGGCCGGAGGGTTATGACACGCCCGTACACCATGAAGGGGCGTCGCTGTCCGGCGGGCAGCGCCAACGCGTCTCGATTGCGAGAGCGCTGTTGAAGAAGCCGGAGCTGCTGCTGCTGGACGAGGTGACATCCGCGCTTGATCCGGCTTCCGAATCCGGCGTTAACCACAGCATCCGGCAGCTTCGCGGCAACGCGACGATCGTCTCGGTCACGCACCGACTCGACTCCGTCGTTCAAGCGGATCAAATTTTTGTATTCCAGGACGGACGGGTGGTCGAAACCGGCACTCATGAAGAGCTGCTGCGACGTGAGGGCTTGTATCGCGAAATGTGGGACAAGCAGCACGGCTTCGTGCTGTCGCAGGACGGGCTGCACGTCAGCGTCGACTGTGACCGTCTGGCTCGGCTACCCTTCTTCAAAGGCGTCGAGCCCGATCAGCTTCGCGAGCTAGCGGATCTGTTTGCGACGGAAACGTTGCAGGAAGGCGACTCTGTCGTGTGCGAGGGAGATTCCGGAGACAAGTTCTATCTCATCGTGCGCGGAAAATTTGAGGTTGTAAAACGTGGTTCCGATGGGGAAGATCGCAGGGTTGCGGTTTTGCAGGACGGCGATCATTTCGGGGAAATCGCCTTGCTCAAGGGGATACCGCGAACGGCTACTGTCCGGGCGCTTGGCCCTGCCGTCATCATCTCCATGAGGAGAGATGCCTTCTTGACGCTGACCGATAGATCGCCTCACATTCTTCAGGCGGTGGAGCAGACGCTTCGGGCTCGGCTGTGAGCGGACTGTTCAGGGAGGATCAAAGCATAAAGATGGGCGTTCTTGAAGATTTGCAACCCAAACGGAGATAAATCAAAGCTGCAAGCCGGCTGGTGGGCTTGCAGCTTTCCTACATCTTGAGCCAGCACCGGGATTCCGCCGATAGTACCGCCTCGCGTGCTTATTGCATGCGTCAGCTACTGCGGACAGCTTAGTTCAGACTCTACACTCTACGCCAAACGAAGGCGAGTAAACTGCTTCAGCAATCCGTCCTCATGCTTTTTCATCCAATTCACGAGAGCCTGTCGCATGTCGTCCGCAGCAGCCAAGTATTCGCTGTCGTTAATCACATTGCGCAGCTCGTGCGGATCGCGAGCGAGATCGTACAGTTCGTCCGTGTCTCCGCAGTTAAACACATACTTGAAGTCGCCTTTGCGGATCATCCGCTGCGTGTACATAACGCTCTCCAAGCCGGCTCCTTCCGTCACGATGCTATCTGGCCAGTCCTCGATCGCTTTGTTCTCCAGCATCGGCGCGAACGATCTCCCGTCGCTGCCTTGCTCCGGCTCTCCAGCTCCCGCCAGATCCAGAATCGTTGCGTGAATGTCGCATGTCCCGACCATACTCGCTTCCCGGCCCGGCTTGCCCGTTCCGGCTGCGGGCTTGACCAGAAGCGGAATGCGGCATGTTTCTTCATACATGTAAAAAGACTTGTCGCATAGCCCTCCGTGGATGCCAAGCGACTCGCCATGGTCCGCGGAGAACAGAATGATCGTATTGTCGTACAGCCCGTTTTCCTTCAAATATTCGAGCAAACGGCCGATCTGCTCGTCGATGCTGCTCATGAACGCGTAGTAATGACGAATGTGCGGAACGAAGTCCTCCCATGATTTACTTCCCTGCTTGATGCGATGAATGGAAGGCTTGCCGGTTCCGTCGTCGTCAAAATTCGGCCACGGCGGAATCTCGACGTCCCGGTACATATCCAGATGCTTCGTCGGCGCGATGTACGGCTCATGCGGGCCCCAGAAATTCAAAGAGAAGAAAAACGGTTTATCCCGCTCGCGGAAACGATCGATATGCTCGATAGCGCGGTCGACCAAATAGTATTCGACCGTCCCTTCGACCGGCGTCGTCAGCTCGGCCGAGAAGTGGCCCTCGAAGTGGCCGGACAGCTTGTTGATCAGGTTCCATTCCAGTCCTCTGTCCTGCAAGTAGGCCTTAAAAGCCGCGTAATACATACCGCCCAGACCATGCCCCCCGAAGTCGTCGCCTTCATAGCCGACATCGGTCGGCAAGGAGCGCATTCCTGCTTCCAGCTCGGGAAAACGAACATAGCCCAGATTGCCGTTCGCATACCGCTCCTCCGGCCCCGACGTTCCCAAATGCCATTTGCCCGTATAGCCGAGACTATAGTCGGTTTCCTCCAAACGGCGGCTCAGCAGCCGCGATGTATCGGGAAGCTCCTGCACCATACTTCCCATCCCATACCCGTTCGTCTGCATGCCGTGCTTAAACGGGTACAAGCCGGTTTGGATCGAGGCGCGCGCAGGCGTACATACCGGACAGCTTGTGTACGCATTGTCGAACACGATGCTTTCTTCTGCCAGTTGGTCCAGATGAGGCGTCTGACAGATGCTTCCTCCATACGCGGATAACGTATCCGTCCTCTGCTGATCGGTCTGGATGAACAAAATATTCGGGCGACCCGAAGCCGCCTTACTTGCCTCTGCCATCTTCGTCATCTCCTTTCGGTGCAGTCTATCATCCTAATTTAGCATTTTTTCGTCAGTAAATTGCGAACAGCGCGGCACCTATAACCGCCCCTCCAACATCAATCTGTGAACCGCTTCGGCGAACAGGCTGTTCGACCAGGCAAACCAGGGCCGAGTAAAACGGCTAGGATCGTCGGCGTCGAACCCTTCGTGCATAAAGCCGGTTCCAGCATCCGTCGATAGCAGCATTTCCAGCAGCTTCTCCCGCTCAGTGTCGTTGTCGGCCGTCATCAATTGCATGCTGAGCGCGATATGCCAAATGTAGCGATGAGGCGTATGCGGACTGCCAATTCCTTGCGCCGCTTGGCCGCGATAGAAATAAGGGTTGGCCTCGCTGAGAATAAAACGACGGGTATTGCGATAGGTTTCATCGTCCGCCGGTTTGTAACCGAGATACGGGATCGACAACAGGCTCGGCACGTTGGCGTCGTCCATTAGATTATAGTTGCCGAAGCCGTCGGTTTCGTAGGCGTAGATGCGGCCGTACTGCGGATGAATCGTCACGCCATACGTTTCGATTCCATACTCGATCTCTTCCTTGAGCTTTATGGCTTGCGCTTCCAGCTCTTCGTCGCGGTATACTTCGGCTGCGATTTCCGCAACGCCGCCCAGAGCGACCGCCGCGAACATATTGGACGGGATCAAATAGCCGAACTTGCAGGCATCGTCGCTCGGTCGGAAGCCCGACCAAGTCATGCCCGTGTAATTGACCGGCATGCCCATCCGATCATTGCGCAACGTATCCGATTTCGGCCCCGTATGGCGTGCAAAACGGTAAGGCGACTGTTCGAAATGCCGCTGCTCCGTCGTCCAGAGAGCGATAATCTGCCGAGCCGTCTCGCGGAAGGTGTCGTCGAATACCGCCGTTCTCCCGGTCTCTTTCCAGTAAAGATAGGCCAGATGAAGCGGATAACAGAGCGAGTCGACCTCGTACTTGCGCTCCCATATCCAAGGGTTCAGCTCGGTCTCGTCCCAATCGAGTCGGTTATCGTTGGCTGCCTCGTTAAACGCATTGGCATACGGATCGATGCCGATAAAATGAAGCTGACGACGAAGCAGGCCTTCAATTAGCCCTTGAAGCTGAGGGTCGTTCGCCGCAAGCGTCAAGTAGTGGCGCACCTGCGCGCTCGAGTCGCGCAGCCACATGGCAGGAATGTCGCCGGTAAATACAAACGTAGTGCCGTCTTCCAGCACCTTGGTCGTCGTCTCCAGCGTGTTGACGAAGCAGGCTTTAAACATCTCCAGCAGCTTCGGGCGATCCGCCAGTTTGACGTCGGCCTCGGCCAACAGCCGGACGACGGATTCGGGCATTGCTATCATACAGAGTCACCTCCGGGAATTGTCGGACCCAATATAGGCACATGGCGCAAAATATCGGCGTGGCGGTCCATCCAGGTCTGCAGCAGCTGCGCCAGCCGCTCCAGCTCTTTCCGGTTGGCCGTTTCCCCGCTAACATCGCGGGTTTCCCACGGATCGGCTTCCATATCGAACAACTGAACGCGTTCGCTCCCCGCTCCGCTTGCCGAACTGCGATAATAACGAATCAGCTTCCAGCGGCGATCCTTTACCATCCGTTGCAAGTCTTGGTAGGCCGTACATACATGCGTTCTCAGCGGTTCACTTGCACTCGCACTCGCATTCGCACTCGTATTCGCGTCTGCACCGCCCGCACTACCGCCATCGCCGCGCAGCAGCCCGGCAAAGCTGACGCCGTCGGCATCCGGCTGCTCCGGCAAACCGGCAAGCTCGGCCACGGTCGGCGCAATGTCGATGTTGCTGAGCAGCCCAAGCGGCTTCTCGCCCGCTTCGACGCCCGGCCCGTGCAGCAGCAGCGGAATCCGGACGCTGTGATCGTACACGTTCTGCTTGCCCATCAGGCCGTGCTGCCCGATAGACAAGCCGTGATCTGCCGTATAGACGAGCAAGGTGTCGTCGTACAGCCCTTTAGCTTTAAGGCAGTCGACGATGCGTCCCACCTGTGCGTCCAGATGAGCGATCATCGCATAATAGTCGGCCAGATGCCGCTTGATTTCCTCTTCGCTACGCGGAATGGCGGCCAGCTTCTCATCCCGCACGTGCAAGTCGCCGTTATCGAATGGGTGTTCTGCGGCAAAGTTCGGCGGTAACGACAACTCCTCCGGCCGGAACATCGAAGCGTACGGCTCGGGAGCCGTGCGAGGATCGTGCGGCGCAGTGAAGGCGACATATAAGAAAAACGGCTGATCGCCGTCCTGCCGCTCCAGAAAATCGATCGCCGAGTCGGCGAACACCTTGGAAGAATGCCGCGTCTCCACCACTTCGCGCTCCTTGCCGTACAGCCCCTCGACATCGAACGTCTGCACAGGAACGTTCCAATGATCGCTCATGCCATAGAAGAACAGCTTATCCCCACCCTCGAAACTGCGGGAGAAGCTTGCCTTGTCGTTGTGCCACTTGCCGACCGCATAGGTATAATACCCGGCGTCGCGCAGACGTTCGGGCAGCAGCGGCACCTCCGGACGAATATCGGTGGAATGGGCCCACTCGGCCGGATCGCAGCCGATCATCGAGCGAAAGATCGACTGCCCCGTCAGCACGCACGCGCGGCTCGGGGCGCATACCGCGCCCGTCAAACCGCCGAAAATGTGAGTTCCCTGCATCGCCGCTCCGCCGGCAGCCAGCTCGTCCAAAACCGGCGTGCGCACAATCGGGTTGCCCGAGGAGCCTAGCGCTTCATAACGATGGTCGTCGGCGATAAGAAAGACGATCGAAGGTCGTTTGTTCATCAACCTTTCACCGATCCTAACAGCATGCCTTGATTAAAGTGCTTCTGGAAGAACGGATAAATGACCAGCAAGGGCACCGCTGTTACTACGACCGTCGCCATTTTGACCGGCGGGCCGAATTCGAAGCCTTCGATTTCCAGCGTCATCGAGGAATCCGCCGCTTCGATCAGCATCTGCCGCAGAAACACTTGCAGAGGCCATTTCGCCGAGTCGTTCAAATAAAGCAAAGCGTTAAAGTACGTGTTCCAGTTTTGCACCAGATAGAACAGCGTGAACGTCGCAATCGCCGGCATCGATAGCGGAAGAACGATTTTACGGAACAGATACAGCTCTCCGCAGCCGTCGATGCGCGACGCCTCCTCCAGCTCCGAAGGGAAGCTTTGGAAGAAGCCCCTCATCACAATCAGGTTAAACGGAGCGATCGCGGCCGTCAGCCATATTGACCAGTAGCTGTCCAGCAAGCCGAATTGGTTTACCACGAGATAAGTCGGAATAATGCCGCCGTTAAACAGCATCGTGAACAGTACGAGCATGTTCATCGTTTTGCGTCCGACCACCCACGACTTCGACAAGCCGTAAGCCATCATACTGGTCAGCGCGATGTTGACGAACGTACCGATTAGCGTAATCCACAGAGAATTGCGGAAGGAAAGCAGGAAATTGCGCTCCCGGAACAAGTATTGATAGGAGTCCAGCGACCATGTTTTCGGAACAAGGAAAAACCCGCGAGACAGCACCTCCGCTTTAGTCGCGAACGAGACGATAACGACGTATAGAAACGGAAGGGCGACGACAAGCGTAGCCGCGATTAGCACCGCATACACGACCGCCACAAAAGTGCGGTCCGATCCTGACATCCGGTTCAATAGACTCCCTCCTCGCCTTTACGCTTGGCCCAACCGTTCGCCGCGACGATAAGGACAAGCCCGATGACCGACTTGAACAGTCCGACCGCCGTCGTGTAGCTGTATTCGCCCGTCAGAACGCCGTTCCGATAGACGTACGTGTCGAACACGTCCGACACATCCAGGTTAAGCGAGTTCTGCATGAGCAGCACTTGCTCGAAACCGGTCTCCATCGTCTGTCCCAGCCGCAAAATAAACAAAATGATAATGACGTTGCGCAAGGCGGGCAGACTGACGTGAAGCATCGTTTTCCACCGGCTGGCGCCGTCCATGACCGCTGCTTCGTACAGCGTAGGATCGATGGAAGCCAGGGCCGCGAGGAAAATAATCGCGCTCCAGCCCGATTCCTTCCAAATGTTCATCAGCACGTACAGCGGACGGAAGTAGCTCGAATCGGTCAACAGCTCGATCCGCCCCAAACCGTTAGCAGCCAGCAACTGATTAATCGCGCCCTCCTGCGTGGAGAACAGCAGCACGGAAATGCCGACAACGACAACCCAGGAGAGAAAATGCGGCATATATGTGATCGTCTGTACTGCCCGACGGAACATGCGGATGCGCGCTTCGTTAAGCAGCAATGCGAGAATGATCGGCGCCGGGAAGAAAATAAACAGGTTAAGCGCGCTCAGCACGAGCGTGTTGCGAAACAGCATCCAAAAATCCGCATCTCCGAACAGGCGTACAAAATGGTCGAAGCCTACCCATGAACTGTTCATAAAGCCGTCGAACGGTTCAAAATCCTGAAACGCGATCAGAATGCCGCCCATCGGCAAGTAACGGAACAACAGGAAGAAGAGCGCCCCCGGCAAAATGAGAGCATAGAGCGGTAGGCCGCGGCGCAGTCTTCCGCGAATATCTGACGTCGGCATCGTTGCACCTCCAATGAGAAGAGGGAGAGAGCTGATGCGACTCTCCCTCCTCCGGCCTTATTTCAATTCAGCGTACAGGGCGTTCGTTTCTTCGATGATCTTGTCTCCGCCGCCGTCTCTCCATGCCTTCACCGCGTCGTCGATCGATTCAACGGGCGCGCTTCCGGTAATGACTTTGACGATGGCCGCAGAAAACTTCTGGTCCAGCTGAATGCCGCTCTTCGAGAACGTCTCGGAGATCAATCCAGCGGCTGGGTTCGTCCAAGCGTACGGCTCGGTTTTCTCGAACCAGGCCAATACTTTGTCCACGTAGTCTTTATCGTCCCAGAGGCGGATTTGAATGCCCGGATCGAAGCGGCGGATGAACCAGGTGGACAAAATTTGCGGACGGTCGTTGTCGAAGGCATCCAGCTTTTCGTAGGTGTCGCCGTTCTTGGTATAGTGAATGCCTTCGATGCCGTTTTTCGACCAAATATAGCCTTCGTCCGAGAACATGAAATCGATGACCTGCAAAATACGCTTCTGCTTCTCTTCGTCGAGCTTGGCGTTCAACACGATTTTCGTCGTGCTCGTGATCGTGTTCGCGAATCGCAGCCCCGTAGGTCCTGCAGGCGGATCGAGCTGAACGATGTCGGCCTCTGGAGCCAGCTTCTGAAGCGTCGGCACCGACTGCTTGTATACTTCATTCGGATTAACCTCGGCAATGCCGTTCGTATTGCCTTCAAGCTTGTTCCACGGATCGCGCTCCTTATTCACCGGGAAGTCCTTGTCCAGCACGCCCTCCGAGTAGGCTTGACGCAAATACGTCGCCAGTGCTTTCCACTCTTCGGCCTGCGTCTGCATAGCCACCAAGGTGCCGTTGTCGTCCTTCCAGCGGTTAGCCAGGCCGAAAGCGCCCTTCAAGTAGTCGATGCCCAGAATATCGCCGCTATTGGATACCGACATACTGAAGCCGATCGTATCCGGTCTGCCGTTGCCGTCCGGATCCTTCGTCGCAAACGCTTTGGCAACCTCATAGAATTCGTCGACCGTTCCCGGCGTCTTCAAGCCGAGCTTGTCCAGCCAATCCTGACGGATCGACAGGTTGCTGCGGAAAGCGGGAGCGTACATCGGGAGTCCGAATACTTTTCCCTTCGGGTTCATCATCGCCATCGCTTCTTCGGTCACGTTGCCGACAAGGTTAGGGTAGTCTGCCAGCAGAGGCTGCAAGTCGAGAAACACGCCTTTTTGCATCCATTTGCTGTAGGTTGAAGCATCCCAGATTTGGAAGAGGTCCGGAAAATTGTTCGATGCGGCGAGTACGTTCAGCTTCTCGTTGTAGCTGTCACCCGGCACCCATTGGAACTTCAAGTCGATATTGAATTTTTCGTTCAAATATTTCACCATCGGGTGATCGTCGGTCCAGCCGCCTCCGGCCGCCGTACTGACCATCATCGTCAGCGTCAGCTTCTTCGAAGTGTCGTCCGACTGCGTGGCTCCACCTGACGAAGGGGACGCTGCGGGAGATTCGCCTCCGCCTCCTCCCTTATCGCCGCAACCTGCAAAAACCAAGGCAAACGCGGTGAATGCGCAAAGCAGCAAACTGATTTTTTTCATTTCGACTCCTCCTTGGGACTATTCTTTGTTTGTTCCCCAAGTATAAATAAGACGGTCTGCGACCGCCTTATCCGGATTCTTGATTTCTTACTCATTTTCTCGAAGTTGTGCCGCAGGGCCCCGGAACGGGATGCGAACCGTAACGACCGTTCCCTGTCCGACAAACGAGTCGAGCCGCACGCCGTACTCTCGCCCGTAACGCAGGACAAGCCGAGCGTGAACATTGGGCAGACCGAGCGAGCCTTCCCCGCTCGACGCTTTGTCCGGCTCTTTCGTCGCCTGATTCAGCATTGCCCGCAGTTCGTCCAGTTGCTCTTGCGGCATTCCCTTGCCGTTATCGGCAATTTCGACGAGCAGATCCTCTCCCTCGTCGTAGGCGCTTACGATGACCGCGCCGTCTCCGCCGCGCGGCTCGATGCCGTACTTCACAGCGTTTTCGACGATCGGCTGAAGCGTCAGCTTCATACACGGGCTGGAGAGAAACTTGTCCGGGATAGAAAGAATGCTGGTAAAGCTGGACGGAAAACGCAGGCGCACAATCTCCAAATACTTCGAGACAATGTCCAGCTCGTCGCGGAGCGTCACCTCTTCATTCTCGAACCGCGCCGTATAGCGATAGACGTCCGCCAAACTGCGGGCTATCTTCTCGATTTTCGGCATATTTTCCAGGTATGCCATGCTCTTAATAATGCCAAGCGTATTGTAGAGCAAGTGGGGATTGATCTGGTTCTGCAGCGAACGAATGACCGCTTCCTTCTGACGGATCGACAGCTGCATCTCCTTGAGCTGTAGCTCGTACACCTCCCCCACCAGCTTCTGCAGCCGATCCATCATCTGATTAAACCCGCGATACAAATAATGAATTTCATCCGGCCGGTCGTTAACTTCCGCGCGAACGTCAAGATCTCCGGTGGCCGCTTTGGCCATCACGTTCTTAAGCACGATGATCCGCTTGGTGAAGCGGTTCGTCAACAAGGGAACGACGATCAGAATAAGCAGAGAAACGATGGCGAACGTCCAAATGATCGACATCCGCACGGCCCGCAGGCCGGACTCCATCTCTGCGGACGGAACGATCGAGTAAATGTTCCAATTCATCCGGTTCGAGCGGTTTACGGAGACATACCATTCCTCGCCTTCCCAGCTCACCTTGCTGGCCGTGTCGGACAGCGCGTATTGAAGCTTGTCCAGCGGAGTTTCCGACATCGACTTGCCGATCCATTCTCTATTCGGATGGTAGACGACGATGCCGTCCGACGATGCGACGAAATGGTATCCCGTACTGCCCAGACCGGTCTCCCCGAACTTGTTGATCACTTTCTCAGGCATAATGTCCAACACGAAATGTCCGGCCACCTCTACCGTCTCGACGTCGAAGATCGGAAGGATGACCGAGAATACCGGGAAAGGCGCCTGATTCGGATACTTCGTATAGTGGGTTGGGTATAGTTCTATTCTTTCCCCGAACGGAAGAGAAAACCAGGGTTCGTTGGAGTAGAAGTTCGATTGCGAATAATAATAGCTGAAAATCGAGATCAGCTTGTCGTGCTTGGACATCAGGAACATGCCGGCGATTTCGGGACGATTGGTGGCCACGTATTTGCGCAGCTCCTTCTCAATCGCTTCCGTCTCTTCCGGCTTGGCGGCCGCGCTCTCTCTAAGGAAATGCTGAAGCTGATCTCCGGCGGCGAGCGGCCCGGTCGAATCGGCAAGCTGCTGCACGTACGAGTCTATGTCGAAGTTAAAACGCGCGGCCGCATCGGTTGACAGCTGCCGTACGTCCCGCCCGATGACGCGGCCGACCTGACGGTCGGCGATCGCCAGCGCCACGATCAGCGCCAGCATAATGACGAGCAGAAATCCGATGGTCATTCTCGTCCGATAGGAAGTCAAGAACTTGATGTTCATTTCAAACCCATGCCTTTGCGATAGTCGTTCGGAGTTTTGCCGGTCAGCGATTTAAACATCCGGTTAAAATGGGGGAGCGACACGAAGCCGACCATCTCGGCCGCTTCGTAGATTTTGATGTCCTCTTCCAGCAGCAGCGTTTTCGCTTTGTCGATGCGCACGTTGTTCAAATATGCGATAAACGAGACGCCTGCATATTGCTTGAACAGCTGACCGAAATACGACGGGCTCAAATTGGCCCTCTGCGCCATCTGGCCAAGCGTGAGCGGCTGCATGTACTGACGGTCGATATAGTCGCACGCGCGGACCATAGCCTGTCTGGTTTCCTGCCCGGATTGCGATACGCTGACGAACGACCAGCTTTCCAGCAGCTTGCGGAACGTTTCCGTCGTCTCCGCTCGCTCGTTCCAGCCGCCGCCGGCACCCGCCGCTTGGAACGACGGGTCCATCCCTTGAATCAATTCGATCCACTTGCGTTCAAATATGGAGAAAATGGAGCCGCGGCTCCGCGTATGCGCGGTAGGAGTGTTCCAAATATGACGGAGCAGGTCGTCAAGCTCGCTCTGTCTGCTTCGGGAATCCAAAGTCGGAACCGCCTCCAGAAACGTATTGATCCGCTTCAGACATCCGTTTAACTCGCCCAGCATCGTCATGCGGGTGAGAGACCGCTTCAGCGCATCCTGCAGTTCCTCCTGCAGCACGGGCTTCATCAGATACTCGGAGACGCCGTAACGAACCGCTTGCTGCGCGTAAGTAAACTCGTCGTAACCGCTAATGATGATCGGCACGATCGGCATTCCGGTCTCGTCGATTTCCTTGATCAGCTGCAGCCCGTCCATCCTCGGCATTCGAATGTCCGTCAGCAGGATGGACGGCCACAGCTCGTTCAACATATGCCAAGCGTCTTCTCCGTCCACCGCTTCTCCGACGACGGCGAACTCCCCGCCGATGCGCGAAACCATCTCGACGAGTTCGCTGCGCAGCCAATGCTCGTCTTCCGCGATGACGATCGTATACATATTGTTCATCTCCCGGTAGCTTCTGATGTCAGTTGAATGATTTGAATAGTGTACCCGATTCCGTTTCGATCGGCCAGTCTATGCAGAATATCACCGTAACTCGTCCTGGAAAATGTAGATGGCTTCTTGGAATGGGCTGACGGCTCAGTTTCTTGATTACAAGGCTATCGGAGCAACAATAATAAATCTAATGCGCGCGAGCCATGTTTGGCGACGTACTTCATTATTCGACATGAGGCAACCTCCCGTTTCTTACGTTTGCCTCACTCTCTCATAGGTTTCGCCGCTGCTGAAGGTGCGGCAGGTTTGACGCTTACTCTAAAAGTGTCGTCGCATGAGCTTATTGGCTTAATCTCGGGTGGAGCGGGGCGGATAAGTCCCTCCTGCGGTCTTATGCACCCGTTCCCGGAACGAATGTGGCGGATAAGTCCCTCCTGCGGTCTTATGCACCCGTTCCCGGAACGAATGTGGCGGATAAGTCCCTCCTGCGGTCTTATGCACCCGTTCCCGGAACGAATGTAGCGGATAAGTCCCTCCCGCGGTCTTATGCACCCGTTCCCGGAACGAATGTGGCGGATAAGTCCCTCCCGCGGCCTTATGCCCCCGACCCCCGAGACGGATGTAGCGGATAAGTCCCTCCCGCGGTCTTATGCACCCGTTCCCGGAACGAATGTGGCGGATAAGTCCCTCCTGCGGTCTTATGCACCCGTTCCCGGAACGAATGTGGCGGATAAGTCCCTCCTGCGGTCTTATGCACCCGCTTCCGGAGCCGCATGTTCTTATCGGCACCTGCATCCTGTCAGCACCAACTTTAGCCGAATCTCCAAATAGACCGGCGGTCACAGCTTCCTTCGCTGTGACCGCCGGTCTGCATATTGCTTCTTTAGGTACGCAGCTCCTCAACCTCTTCGGAGGAAATATCGTGCGAGCTGTATCTGGCTTTGCCGTACAGGTCGGCTAAGCCTCTGCGAACGCGGCGAAGCCAGCTCCCATCGTCGACTTGGCGATCCTTGGTTGGGCGGCGGCTTTTGTCCGGTGCGGCCGACCGCTGCGTCTGCCAGCTCTCGAGCGACTCCAGCGTTTCGTCGGGCGTATCCGCAGACCGAAAAGCGTAGCCCTGCCGAATGCCCGTCTCCACCGCATCCTCGTATAATCGCCGCACCTTCTCGGAATTGCTGAGCTTATCCCAATCCGTGCGGGAGCGTTTGCCGCGCAGCAGCGATGCCAGTCCTCCCAGCCTCGCTTTCTTCTCGTTACGCAGACTGCGCCGCTCTTCGACGTACGGGAGCGGCTCCACGACGCGCTGCTCTCTCGTAAACCAGTCTCGAATCTTCTGAAGCAAGCCGCGCCAGGTCCATGTCCGATCCCTCCACAGCAGTCTGACGAACCAGGCCAGGCCAATTAAGGCAAACCCCGAGAACACCCAGAACAGGTAATCCCAAATCGGGCTTGGCTTTCCGGCCTCCTTCATTCCTTCCAGCGGAAACTGAGGCTGCATCTGCGCGGGCGGCTCCAGCTCCACCCCGATGTCCTCCAGGATCGGAGACATGTTGACTTTTTTCGGAGTCAACCACTTCTCGCCATAGCCGACGGTCACTGCGATTGCCAGCACGCCCAGCGCCGTAAACACGATTGCGTATTTGCGACTGGACAGAAGCACCGTTCGAGTAACGATGCCGTTGTCGAGACCCGCCTTCTCGATCAAGCTGCGGTTAAATGAGACGAACCAGCCGATCATCCATAGCACGCTCAACACAACGGTGACAGTTCGGTAGCCGACCCAGGCTTCGTTTATCGCAATCGCCAACAACGTCAAGCAGCATATGCCGAATGCGAACGCGTACTGCCAGTAATCGAAACGCCGAAACCGCCCTCTCCAGAGAGCGGCGCATAGCAGGATCAGCAGCGGAAGCTGATCCATGAACCATACTATTCCTACAGCGACTAATGCCAGAGAGATCGTCAGCAGCGCAAGCTTATGCCACAGCGAAGGCAGGCGGGCGACGATAAGTCCGGCAACGATGCAGAACAGCGCGATCGCAGCCGTTCCAAGCTTGTCCGGCAGGCTCATCCTCGCAGTAAGCAGCAATAGAGCGGGCAGCCACAGCACGGCTTCCAGCAAAATTCTCATCCCGAGCTTCCCGGCTTTCCCGGTCATCGACCGACTCCTCCTTTCTCCGCGAACAGCAACTGAACCGTATTTCCCTGATTTCTCAGTCGACGAACCAGTTCCTCCTGCTTGCCGTCGATAAATGCAGTAACGAGCAAGTAATTTTGCCCCCGCGTACGTTCCTCGACCAACTGCTCCAGCAAGAAGCTCAGTCCCAACGCCGTAACCGGGCGGAAGCTCGCCATTGCTTCGAGCAGGCTGTCCATATGCGCGGCACCGCCCCTGACCGGAGCTCTGTAGACGCCCGCCTCTTCCCCGACTCGGATTCCGTTAAAAATAAAACCGGCCTTCCCTCCGCCCGAAATGACATATTGTGCGGCGGAAGCCGCATAGCTAAGCGCGCTCTCGAAATCCTCCGGCTCGATGCGCCGATTGCCGGTCTGGTCGAGCAGCTCCGCATTTAAAATGACGATCAGGTCGTTGTCCCGCATGCTCTCCCGCTTATGGACCAGCAGCTGCCCCGTTTTGGCCGAGGCGCTCCAGTTGACCATACGCATAGAGTCCCCTTCCCGGTATGGCCGAATGCCGGAGACGTCGGGGTGATCCTCCATGATCGGGCTCGCCATGCTTCTGACGCTCTGCAGATACTTCCTCGCGTCCAGCGGAAAATCGCGAAGATCTCTCAGCGCCGGATAGACGATCAGCTCGCATTCCGACTTCCCCTGCGACGACTTGCCCGGAATCCCGACCCAGTCGCCCAGCGTAACGGTATAGCTGTCTACTTTATATTTACCTCGGTGCGTGCATATAATTTCGTGCTTGCGCACAATCTCCGTATAAGAGGGAACGCTGAACAAGCTGGCATGGTTTTGCAGCCGATCTCCCCGGTGAATCGACGTATCCGCCTCGCGCTGCTTAAATTCAAGCTGGCCGGGCAGCATCGTCTCCACGCGCATCCACGGAAGCGGCATGCGCTTGCGGTTCGCGATCGTCTCGCTCATCCACACCGACTGTCCCGCATGCAGCCTAAACGCGCTGAAGGAACGGGAGTACGACAGACCCCGAAACCCGAAAAAATTAAACAGGACCCTCTGCGCCATATACAGCAAGAACATCAGCATTACGATCCAGATGATCGCCGACATCTCTACCTCGACTCCAGTCCGGCTTCCGTCGGAACGGGAATGCCCGCCAGCAAGCTGTCCAGCAGCGGATGAGCCCGATTGGTTTCGCCTCTGAACGTATCCTTCAGAATGAGCCGATGAGCGAATACCGGCTTCACCAGGGATTTGACATCATCGGGAAGCACATATTCCCTTCCTCTCAGCAGCGCGCGAGCCTGCGCAGCCTTCAACAGCTGCAAGCTGCCGCGCGGACTGACACCGAAGGAGATGTCCGAATGACTTCGCGTCGCAGCAACGATGGCCAGCAAATAGTCGTAGACGGCGTCGGAAACGTGAACCTTCGGCACCTGAGCCTGCAATTCCCGGATTTCGTCGCGACCCAGAACCGCTTGCAGCTCGTCCAGCGGATTGTCGGACGTAAAACGCTTCAAGATCGCGAGTTCCTCATCGCCCGATGGGTAGCCCATCGAGAGGCAGAGCATAAAGCGGTCCAGTTGGGCTTCCGGCAGCGGGAACGTGCCATGGTTATCGATCGGGTTCTGCGTGGCGACAACGATAAAAGGAGAATCCAGCGGATAAGTCGCGCCGTCTATTGTAACCTGGCGCTCCTCCATACATTCCAGCAGACTCGATTGGGTGCGTGGAGTGGCCCGATTCAATTCGTCCGCCAGCAAAATATTGGCGAAGACGGGGCCGCGGCGAAGCTCGAATTGCGCGGTCTGTTGATTAAATACGTTAATTCCGGTCACATCCGAAGGGAGCAGATCGGCCGTAAATTGTATGCGCTTCATTTCGCAGGCGAGCGAACGGGCCAGCGACTTGGCCAGCAGCGTCTTGCCCGTTCCCGGGACGTCCTCCAGAATGACGTGCCCCGGCGCGAGAAGCGCGATCAGCAAATGCTCAAGAACGGATTCCTTCCCTACGACGACAGAGCTGACATTGTCGATAACAAACGATAATTTATGCTCGACGGTTTGCTTGTTCACGACGCAAAAACACCCTCCTCCGTTTCCTATATTCTAGCATAGCGGAGAAGGGTGTGAAGTCGAGAATTCACAACTATTCGGTTAACTTACGCCATCGCCTGCACTCTGCGGTCTTCGTACGCTTCCTTCGCGGAATCCTCGACATGACGATCCGCCGGATCCTCCGCCAGGCCATAAGGCAGACACATCGGAGCTCCCGTGCGCGGGTCTGGGATGACATCGGCGTCGATATTGAACACGTCGCGCAGCATCTGCGGAGTCATGACGACTTCCGGGTGGCCTTCATACAGTACGGTGCCGTTCTTCAGCGCCACGAGATGCTGGGCGTATCGGGCCGCATGATTAAGATCGTGCACCACCATAATAATCGTGCGTTTCTGCTCTTTGTTCAGCTTCTCCAGCAGAATCATGACCTCCATCTGGTGGGCCATGTCCAGGAACGTCGTCGGCTCGTCGAGCAGCAGCACCTCCGTGCCTTGCGCCAAAGCCATGGCGATCCAGGCGCGCTGACGCTGACCGCCGGACAGATGGTCGACCGGACGGCTGGAGAACGTCGACATGCCGGTCGCCTGCAGCGCCCAATCGATCATCCTATTGTCTTCCGAGGAAAGTACGCCGAACCCTTTCTGATGCGGATAACGACCGAACGAAACCAGTTCTCGGACCGTCAAGCCTTCCGGAGAGGTCGGATTTTGCGGCAGAATGGCCAGATTCTTGGCCACCTCCTTCGTCGGCTGACGATGGATGAGCTTGCCGTCCAGATAGACGCCTCCTTGCGCAGGCGTTAGAATACGCGCCATCGACTTGAGGATCGTCGATTTGCCCGACCCGTTCGCTCCTACGAGCGCCGTAATCAGACCGTCCGGTACATGCAAGTTCAGTTCCTCTACAATACTCCGGCTGCCGTAAGCCAGCGACAAGTGACTCGTGCTTAATCGGGACATCTCTCATCCACCCTTTTATATGTTGAAAACGATTCTCATTAAACATCTATGCTATGAATGATAATCGTTCTCACTTCCATTGTCAATGGAAATCGGCAAATTGAACGCTGAAGGCGCTTGCCGTCGGCAACGTCTTGTCCGATCGAATTGGCAACGTTGGCTTATTAAGCTCGCAAGTAAAAAACGCCTTCTGTGTCCTAGAGGCTGAAGCAGCCTTGCAGAGACACACAAAAGTTGACGCAGGGAAGTTTGTGCGAAAAATCGTACAAGACAGATCGAATAAGGCTTAAATGCAAACGTTTGTTCGAAAAAACGTGCAAAGCTGCTCTGCTCAGACTCAAACGACGGACGTTTGTAGGAAAAACCTTATAAATCAATCAAGATCAGGGACTCCATATCACTAAGGCGTCTTCGATGAGTATACGGATAGCTTGCGACCCTGCTTATGAGACAGCCCCTTCCGTTTGCAGTTGCCCGGTCAACCTCTGTACAGCAGCACGCTTCCTTGCCTGGGCCGGACGGCGGGAGCAGCCGATCGACTGGCGAGAAGCCCAACGCTTTGATTGCTATACAGCGTCGGCCATACTCCCGCCCCCGACCGATCTCCCGGTACCCTGCCGATTGTTATATTAGGCCAATCGTCCCTTCACTGAAAATTTCCCTTTGGAAATGACTCTATCGTCCATAACGATTTTAAGCGTATAGTCTCCCGGCTTAGGAGCGTCGAAGCGGTGAATTACCCCCGGCCAATCCGAAGGAACCTCAAGCTCCCAGCGATCCACGACTTTGCTGTCCGAACCTTGGCGAATTTCAAGCACGACTTCGATATCTCCGGCTTTCCCCGGGAATCCGAAGCCATAATGGATTGACTCGTTTTCCTCGAATACGCTGGTCTGACCTGAGATGGCGCTGCCGGATTCGGAACGCCCAAACTGGATATCCGTCTTCCCGAAATTCGGAAAAAGGAAAAATAAATTAATTATGATATACACGGTCAACAGTCCAATCGCCATAAACACGCTTATAAAGCTCGTTCCTCCCTTTTGAGACAACGCTTTGAGTTTGAGGGAGCGTTCCAGCGGATAGCGATTGATTTTATCGATCCGTTTGGTCGTATGCTTGTAATATAAGGCATTGGCGCCCAGTGCGATACCTACTGAACAAAATAAGCCGGAGCCTACGTTGTTCACCTCGAGATCGAAGGCAATATTAACAATGTCGATGGCTATCCAAATACCTAATAATAGGAGTACGACTCCGTATTGCTTGCGGTACGCCAGCCAGAAGTAGGAAAGGAAAAACGCGGCCCAGTTCCAGCCGATATCCTTCGCGGGCGTGGCGCTCTTGCTCCACTTGCGCAAGTAGTAGCCGGAATTCCGCTGCACGAATGCCGTTACTCGCTCGTCGAAGTCATCGGCCGGATAATCGGGGGGCGCCGCGAATGCCGGACGTTCCTCAAATCTATCCGCTATCCGTTCCGTCGAATGATTGGCAGGCCGATCTATCGTTTGATCTGCGGATACGTCTTCCAACTGCGTCGCTTGCGGATCCGGCGACCTCTCCTCCGGCGGATTCTCTTGCTGCTCCGGTGGCCTTTCCGCTGGCAGATTCCCTTGATGCTCCGGCGGCCTTCCCGCCATCGGCTTCTCTAGACTCACCGTCGGCTTCTCCACAGGCGGATTCGCTTGCGGTTCTGCCGTCCCCATATCAACCTTGCCCCCGCACCGACTGCAAAACCGGGCATGCTCAGGCAAGCTTTGTCCGCACTGAGTACAAAACAATGTCTACACAACCTTTGCTTTTTCGTTTGATTCCTCCCTTTTTCGACAGCGAATGTGGAAAACCCTTCCTTTAGCGAACCGCTCACCTTAGTTCATAACAAAGGGGAATCCCCTCAGCAAGGGCATACAAGACTATCCATGCAAAATAAGGGTATCTATCCCCTCTCGATCGGAGGGAGATAGATACCCGCTAAATTCATCCTGCGATAATCACTCGGAACGACTTTGCTTATTTATGGGACAGACAGCCCCTATACAACGGATGCCTTCCGTTGCTTAATCGAACAAGTCGCCGAAGAGATCCATAACGCTTTTTTTCTTTTTCTTGTGCGGGTAATGCCCATGTTGCGGATACTGCTGCTGCGGATACTGTTGCTTCGGAGGCGCGTACTGTTGAGGAGGGTATTTTCCCTTCTGCTGCTCGTAGCCCTCCGAAGAATCGCCGTAATACCAGGCATTATAGTCTTGACGCACCTCTCTGACGTCTTGCATCAGCTTCTCCAGCTCTCCGCGGTCCAGCCACACCCCTTTGCATGTTGGGCATACGTCGATGAGAATCCCGTTTTTCTCCACTTCCCTCATTCGGCTGTCGTTGCATACCGGGCAGTTTATAATCTTAACCTCCTTGTTTTGGGTCCTCCTCCTTCTACGTCGGTTGTCCTAGAACGGTTTCTTCCAAAAAGATATGTTCTTGTCCGTTATTTTTGAGCTATGGCCGCAAGCGTCTTCAACAGAATCGTTGCCGCTTCCGCCCTCGTCGCAGGATCCTTCGGGAAGAAGCCATTGTCGCCTTTCCCTCGCACAATGTCCAGCTTCTTCATCTCGGCCGCGGCCCCGACGTCCCAGTCCGGAATGTCGCGATTATCAGCTCACTTTCATTTTAGTTAACGCCAATAAAAGAATAATAAACAACTCTGCGCCAAAAACCCCGAAAACCGCGCGGGGAACGAGCTCGCACGGTTTTCGGGTATATGTCGTTTGTCGGCGATTAATCGCTGCATTATCCGCCGCCCCGTCTTGCTTTCGTGCAGTTCAAGGCGTACGTACGTCCGTATCCTCGCGCGTATCGGATGATGCGCCGCAGCATGGAGCGGTCGTCCAGCCTTGTGAACGGGCAAGGATCGGGCCGCGTATTCACCTCGATAATCCATGCCCGTTTGCGCCGATCGACCGCTATGTCCAACCCAAGCTCCTTCATCCGGGGGTACGATCGCTCGAAACGCTTTGCGGTCGCATGCGCCATGCTGCCGAATCTGCTCAGCAGCTTCTTCGCCTGCTTCTTCCCCGCCGTGCGCCGCAGCAGGCTGCGCGCGGCGTAAATGCTCCCTCCCTGGCTGCCGTTGGTCACCGCTTTGCGAGGAGAAGCTACCCGCGCGGCCACGCCGGTTACCTTCCAGCCGTTTTTGCGCCCCTTCTGGACCACGACTCGATAATCGATCGGTCTTCCTCTTAGCCTCAACACATGAATGCCGCGCTGCACCAGATACGGCTTCCGGCCTATTCGCTTGCGCACCCATCCGAACAAATCGGCACGACTGGCGAACACACGGCGCTTCGCGCCATCGCGTACAGCCCATCCGCCGCGCGCCCTCTCTATTCTCATAACGCCTACGCCGCAAGATCCAAATACCGGTTTGATGTATACCATCCCGTGTCGGCTCAGCATCCTGCCAAGCGATGAGGATGTCAGACGCCGCGTTGCCGGGATATGCCGGACCAATGCGGCGGAACCTTCCAGCAGCTTCGTCTTGATCCATTTGCTCGATTCCGTCGTCCGCTTGCTCACTTTCCTCGTCAGCTCCCTTCCTTTTCCCCTCAGGGGGAATCGCTTTACGATCAAAGTATGGACAGCAGACCCGAAACGGCAGGGCCGACGCCTAGGACGTGTATGCAAACCCGCTCAGAGGTATCTTTCACCGCCTTTTCGCCCCCTGCTTCGTCACCTTTGCTTGACGTACCCCCGGTACGCCTTCACAAAAGTTCCTGGCATGGAACGAAAATTCGGCCAAATCTACTATCCTCGGAGTATGCATACTCGCCCTAGCTCCGCAAGGAAGAACGCGAGACGCTCGCGCACATATATATAATTATCGGCCTTTGAAGGCGGAAGCGGAGGAATCGCCATGAGTTTATCGCCTTTTCACGCCAAGATCGATAGGACCGTTCGTCTGTTTCCTTGGTACGGACAGCTTCTCTCGGATTCGGGCATCGACCGGTTCGCGGTTCGCTCGATCGAACGGCTTCCCTTAATGACTTCTGAGCTGCTGGAGCGTTACTACTACAGCCGCGAGCTGCCGTATGCCGAGGATGGCGTTGTCGGACGGACGACGTCGTATCGAACGTCGGGGACGAGTACGAACCGGCGGAAAACGATTTTCTATTCTGCCGAGGACGAAAGTCATTATATTCGCATCAAAGCGGAGCTGTTTCGACGGATTATCGAGCCTACCGGCGCTTCGACTGCGCTCTCGGATATGGGAACGGGCCATGCGGCAGGCACCGCTCTGGACGTATTTGCGAGAATCGGCGTTGCGGCGGATTCTATCTCGTTCGAACAGCCGATCGGCCGTCATCTGGAACGGCTCGGAACGCTGCGGCCTCACGTTCTATACACGATGCCGTCCATTCTCGATCGACTTCTGGCCGCGGCCGAGGACGACCCTGCCGGTTACGGACTCCGCAGCGTAATCCTGGTCGGCGAGATCGCCGCCCCCTCCTGGCGTCGCAGCGTAGCGGAGAGACTCGGGCTGCATGAGGAACATATCGCCGACACATACGGCTCGATTGAGATCGGCACAATCGCGAGCTACTCGCATGAACATGGACGTTATTTGTTTGCCGAAGGCATTAAGGCCGAGGGAATATCGGCGGAGGCTCTGGGCGGCGGATGGGAGCCGCTGCAGGATGGGGAATCCGTACTTGTGCTGACCTCGCATGTTCGCGAGCTTTTTCCCGCCTTGCGTTTCGTCACCTATGACGTTGTCCGGGATTTGCGACCGATTCGAGTGGATGGAAAGTGGCGGCAGAGCTTCGAGGCACTCGTGCGCCGGATCGGGCCGGAGCTGAAGCACGGAGAGAAGATCAGCGTGTACGATATCGAAAACGTCGTCTATCGCCATTTGAGAGAGGCCCATATCGCCATCCATGTGCGCGGGAACAAGCTGACGGTGCATATCGGCAGCCGCAGCCCTGTGGGCGCCGCTGTTTGCGAGAGCATCGAGCGAGAGCTGGCCGAGCGCATTCCCGAGATCGGGGCTATGATCCGCGGCGGGATTTTGGAGGCAATTCGAGTCGTGCCCGAGGAGGCAGCATATGACGGCCCGGCGATTAAGCGGAAAAAGGTCTTCTATGATTGAGAGAGGGATGACGGGGAATGGCGACGATGCCCGGAGAAACATCAGGAGACAGCTGCGATTGAGGAAAGGGGCGGGGCGGATGGGTGATCTCGATCCGGGTTTGATGGACGCAACGGAAGCGCTGGACGGCATCGGAAGCGCGATTGGCAGGACGCCCCTCGTTGCTTTGAGCCGACTATTTCGGGAAGAGACGTTCCGCGTATACGGAAAGCTGGAGTTGATGAATCCGGGCGGCAGCGCCAAGGATCGCCCTGCGCTTCGCATCATACGCGAAGCGATTCGTTCGGGGGACATTCGCCGGGGGACGACTGTTATCGAATCGAGCTCGGGAAATATGGCGGTTAGCTTGGCGCAAATTTGCCGAGGACTGGGGCTTCGGTTTATTTGCGTCGTAGATCCCCGTACGACCGAGAGCCATCTGCGCCTCATTCGGCTACTGGGGGGAGAGGTCGAGCTGGTCTCTTCGCCGGACCCGGTTAGCGGAGACTATTTGCCGGCGCGGATCGAGCGCGTGAAGCAGCTTCAGCGACAGATCGGCAATTGCTATTGGACGAACCAGTACGGCAACCCGAACAATTACTTGGCCCATTACGAGACGACGATGCCGGAGATGATGGAGGCGCTGCCTCGCATCGATTATTTGTTTTGCGGAGTCAGCTCCTGCGGAACGATACGAGGCTGCGCCGAACGGTTGAAGGACGGCGGGCTGCCAACGACGATTGTTGCGGTAGACGCGGCGGGCAGCGTGATTTTTGGCGGGGCGAAGGGGACGCGTAAATTTCCCGGACTGGGCGCGGCGATGGTGCCTCCGATAGCCCGAGCGGAGCTGATCGACCGAATCGTATACGCGACGGAACGGGAGTGCGTGGATATGTGCCGAGAGCTGCTGCGCTCGGAGGGGATTCTCGCCGGCGCTTCCTCCGGCGGCGTTCTGGCGGCGATTCGCTCTTTTCGGGACGACATTCCGCCGGGTTCCGTCTGCGCTGCGATACTGCCCGATCGCGGGGACCGCTACTTGGACACCGTGTTCAACGATGAATGGGTTGCAAACAACGTGTGAGTCCGAATAACAAAAGAGAGAGGTTCGACGCAACATGATCTACTTGAATGACGGACATATCCGGCAGCTTGGTGCGGATTGGCCTTTGTTAGCGGGACTGATTGCGCAGACGACGGCTTTGCTTGGCACTTCGGAGACGGTTCAACCGTTGAAGCCTTACTTGCGGTTCCGGGAGCCGGGAAATCGGATCATCGCCATGCCTGCCTTCGTCGGAGGCGAGACGGAGATGAGCGGCATCAAGTGGATCGCCAGCTTTCCGGGCAACACCAAGCTCGGGCTCCCCCGGGCGCATTGCTCGATCGTACTGAACGATCCGACTACCGGCGCTCCCGTAGCGTTCCTGTGCGGCGGTTTGCTTAACGAATTGCGTACGGCGGCGGTAAGTGCGGCGATGCTTAGCGCTTATTTTCAATTAGGGCGTCGCGAACGCTATCGAATCGGAATTATCGGTTGGGGACCGATCGGTAAAAGACATTATAATATGATCGCGACGATGTTCGGAGAAAAAGTGGAAGGCATGAAGCTGTTCGACATTCGAGGAATCGATCCCGCCTCAGTCGGCACGGGGGTTCGGCAGACCAAGGCGACCGTATGCGATAGTTGGCAGGAAGTTTACCGGGAGAGCGACGTAGTCGTGACCTGCACAGTCTCGCCCACTCGTTACATCGACGAGCCCCCCGTGCCGGGATCGCTGCTGATGAACGTTTCCCTGAGGGACTACGAGCCAAAATGTGTACGCGGGACACAGGTTATCGTCGACAACTGGCAAGAGGTTTGCCGAGAAAACACCGATATCGAGCAGTTGCACCTGCACGAAGGACTGGCGGAGCACGATGCGTTGACGCTTCGGGAAGCCTTTCTCGACGACGCACTCCGTTCGCTGAAGCCGGATGCTCCGATCTTTTTTAATCCGATGGGCATGGCCGCCTTCGATATTGCAGTTGCAGCTTACTATTGGCGGGAAGCGGTCCTCGAGAGCGTTGGCGTCCATTTGGAGCCATAGCGGAGCATAGCTACGTGGCATGGGCGTTCATTTGGAGCATAGCGGGGCATAGCCACGCGGCGTAGACGCTCAGCGGGGATGCAAGCGACGCGATGCGAGATTTGGTACACTTAAACTGTACTTAATCTCAAAGGGGGTTACGATCATGATCGTTGCCATCAATACGATTCGCATCAAATCCGGCCATGTCGGGGAGGTAGCTGAGAGGTTCAAAAATCCGAAAGGCGTTCAGCACGCTCCCGGCTTTATCCGCATGGAGCTGCTGTCCGAGTCGCTAGAGGAACACGACGAACTGAAAGTATGCACAACTTGGGAAAATCGCGAGGCTTTCGACGGCTGGGTAAACAGCGACGCTTTTAAGCAGGCTCATGCCCACTCGCGCCCCAAGCCTGAAAACAACCCGACCGACGGACAAGCCAGCCACGGCGAACAGCTTAAGCCCGGCGCAGGCATCATGCTCGGCGCCAAGCTTAGCGTCCACGAGGTCGTGTTCTCTTTCCCCGACGCATAGCCTTTTTTCGCCAAGTCCACACAGGCGGGACGGTCAGGGGGAATTAAGGCATATTAAGCCTTCTTCCTCCTGAACGCTAATGGCCTCGCAGACCGCTACACACGCAAACTCACTCTCTTAGCAGACTCTAACGGTCCCGTAGACCGCTACATCCATAAACATACTCTCTTCGCACACTCTAATGGTCTCGCAAGCCGTTATGCATCAACCGCCCATGCCTGGGCTAAAGGCCAAAAAAGTGCCTACACGCTGCCCGAGCCCCGGAGCGAAGGCCAAGAAAGTGCCTACACGCTACCCAAGCCCCGGAGCAAAGGCCAAAACGGCCGTGAGCGCGCATAGCGCACAGACCGCTGACAATATTGGCCTTACCCCCGCGCGCTCTTGTTAGCCGCGATCTGCTCGGCCAGCTCGTTCAGCTCCGTCCACCGCTCCAATAGCGCGTCGAGCTTCGACTCCAGCGCCGTCTGCTCCTCCATCAGCTCCTGCAACCGTCCGGAGTCGCTCGCAGCTTCTTCCATGCGGGAAGCAACAGCGGCAAGCGCCTCTTCGGCCTCGGCAATCCAGCCGTCGATCTGCTCGAAATCCTTCTGGTCCTTATACGACATTTTTAGTTGAGGCCGCTCCTTGCGTTCCTGCACAGCAGCAGTCGCAGCCGGCCCCGCCGTCGACGCCCCGGAAGCTTTCGCCGGAGCAGCCAGCGCCTGCTTCTCCGCTTCCTGCCGCTCGGCATACGCCTGATAATCCGAATAGTTGCCCGTATGCTCGGCAACGACGCCATCCCCCTCAAACGCGAAAATGCGATCCACCGTCCGGTCAAGGAAATACCGATCGTGCGATACGACGATCACTACGCCGGGGAATTCGTCCAAGTAATCCTCCAGCACCGTGAGCGTAGCGATGTCCAGATCGTTGGTCGGCTCGTCCAGCAGCAGCACGTTAGGCGCGTTCAACAGCACCCGCAAAAGCTGCAGGCGCCGTTTCTCCCCGCCGGACAGCTTGGAAATGACCGACCACTGCACCGCAGGAGCAAACAGAAACCGCTCCAGCATCTGTCCCGCGGAGATCGTCGTTCCGTCCGCGGTCTTCACCTGCTCGGCCCCTTCGCGGATATACTCCATCACCCGAAGCGACTCGTCCATCTCCTCGTGCTCCTGGCTGAACCAGCCTAGCTTCACCGTCGGACCCAGCTCCACGCGCCCCGCGTCCGGCTGCAGCTTCCCGGCGATCAGCTTAAGCAGCGTCGACTTCCCGCTTCCGTTGCGCCCGACGATGCCCACGCGATCCTCCGGCACCGCGATATAGCTCAGATCGCGAATCAACTCTCGGCCTCCGAGGCTTTTCCGCAAATTCTCGATCTCCAGAATTTTCTTGCCAAGCCTTGTCGAGGCTACCGACACGTCCATCTTGCCGGAGGCGTCTTTTGGCCCCTGCGTCTTCAGCGCCTCGTAACGGTCAATCCTTGCCTTCTGCTTCGTCGAACGAGCCTGCGCTCCGCGCCGAATCCATGCCAGCTCGTTGCGCAGCAGATTTTGCCGCTTGGCCTCCGAGGCGGCCTCGCGCTCCTCCCGCTCCAGCTTCAGCTCCAGAAACCGGCTATAGTTCGCTTCATAGAAATGCGCCGAGCCGCGATCCAGCTCGATCACCCGGTTGCTGACCCGGTCCAGGAAATACCGGTCGTGCGTAATCATCAGCAGCGCGCCTTTGCGCTTCTGCAGCATCCCTTCGAGCCAGGCGACGGAATCGTTGTCGATGTGGTTCGTCGGCTCGTCCAGAATAAGCACATCGGACGGCTGCAGCAGCGCCGCCGCCATGGCCACGCGTTTGCGCTGCCCGCCCGAGAAGGTCGCTACTTTGCCATATACGTCGGCAATGCCGAGCTTCGTCAGCGCGGTCTTCGCCTCGCTTTCCAACGACCATGCGTTCAACTCGTCCATTCTCGCATTGACGGCGATCAGCCGTTCCTGCAAACCGGAATCGTCCGGACGCCGCTCCAGCTCTTCCAGCACCGCGCTATGCTCGCGCACAACCCGAAGCTGCGGCGAATCTCCACCGAGCACATGCCCCAGCGCGGTTTCCTCCGGCCCGAACGTCGGGTCCTGGGCCAACATGCGCAGCACGACGGAGCGCCCGGTCGTCACCTGACCGGAATCGGGCGGCTCCACACCTGCGATTACCTTCAGCAGCGTCGATTTGCCCGTGCCGTTCACGCCGATAATGCCGACTTTATCCCCGGTCTCGACGCCGAACGTCACGTTTTCGAACAATATTTTGTCGCTATAGCTCTTGGAAATATTCTCAACGGACATCAGATGCATGCCCACATCAACTCTCTTCGTAGATAAGATAAAATACGCTAACCGTATCATATCATAGTTCTGCGCGAGTTCCGCCAGGCGACGTCCGTTCTCCTCTCTTTTTTCCTGTGGAAACGCGACTTGCCGCCCATTAATACAGCCCTCCGATCCTGCGCATTCGCACAAGGCCGGAAGGCTGTCATTCATGCCGCAGGGCATGGGGAATTTGACTATTGCTTCTCATCGGAGTAACTTGGACAGTAAGATGAAATGTTCAAAAAGTTCGAATCTCAGCACCAAGAAGGTTGAATGAAGACCGGTGATGAGAAACGGAGCGTAGTGGAAGCTACGTGAGTACCGGAAGATCCGGCTGAATTCAAGATTCGACGTCGAATCCACTTCTTGAACCGCTTCGTGATCAGAATTGAACTTTTTGAACAACCTCTACAACGATCAAGGAGGACTGTATATGATCTTCAACCATATTCTCGTTCCTTATGACGGCTCCGAGCCGGCGGGCAGAGCGCTCGACAAAGCGATTCAACTCGCTCGGAAGGATGCCGGAACGCGACTCACCGTAGCGCATGTCATCAACTTACAGCCTGTCGCGATCGGCGATATGACTTTCACTCAACCTGAATCCTATCAGGAAGAAGTCAAGAAACACGGAGAAAAAATTATCGACAGCGTGAAGCAAAAAATCGGCGACCTGTCCGATACGGATGTCGTGATTTTGGCCGGGTCGCCGGCTTCGGCCATTCTCGACTACGCGGACGGCTCAGACTGCGATCTGATCATCATCGGCAGCAGAGGGCTCGGCGCGTTCCGGGAGCTGATGGTCGGAAGCGTCAGCCATAACGTCATCCTGCATTCGGGCATCCCGGTCATGGTCATGAAATAATCCGGCTCACCCTCCGATCCGCACGGATACGGAAGCATCGCCCTTCGGAGCGCGCACGGTCACCAGACCGCCCTGCGCGCCTCCGTCGGGCCGACTTTCCCCTTGACGACTTTCCATGCCTCTGTAAGGTCGAATCTCCACCTGACAGCCTTCCGCACCGGTAATGACGACAGCCCCCTCACCCAGACGAGCGGCCTGCGGATGATAGATTACCGTCTCTCCTCCGTCCGGTACATAGTCCATTTCGAGCCTTCCGGCGTCGTATTCGTAGCGATATCGCAGCAGCTCGCCCCCGGTCGCTTGCGGATAAGCCCGATTCAACCCTGCCGCGTAAGGCGCCTCCTTAAAACCGTCCGTCCAACACCAATACGTGCTGCTCCACAAGTATTCCTCGAACAAAGCAACGATCGCCTTCGTCAAGCCGTAGGTAGCCGGATGTTCGTTATACGCCCCCCATTCCCCGATCAGCGCAGGAACATTCAAGCGCTGCTGGACGCGACGATGAACGGAGAAGATCAGATCGACGCGATCCTGATTGTACGCCTCGTAGTGATTCGTATCGACGACCAAGTCGTAGCCGTGCGGCGCATACAGCATACCCGCATCCCGATTTCCCGACCTGTCCGTCAACGGCTGAAGCCCGGACTCAATGCCCATATTGGCAAAATAGCTCGTTTCCAGCAGCATTAGCCGCTCCGGATCAACCTCACGGATCGTGCCAGCCGTCCGATTAAAGAACCCCGCCAGCTTCTCCCGCTCAAAACGTTGAGACGCTTCCGTCGCACTCTCGACGAGCGGTCGATAGATTTCCATTTTCGCCATGCCTGCCAGCACTTCCAGCTTCTTCTCCTCGTCGAACCACAGCTCCGCGAGCTGCCCGGGATCGGCATCCGTCAGCCCTAGCACCGTCTCCGCGTAAGCGGAGATAATCGCGCCCAGCACCTCCTGTCCGTCCGTGCCCGGATACGGCTCGTTCATCAGATCGTAGCCGATCAGATTCGGACAATCGGAGAAAAACTCCGCCACATGCCGCCACATCGCCGCATACCGCTCCTGCAAGCCAACGCCTCCCGGCCCCGCAGCATTGTCCCAGAAACGATCCAACGCCCGGTTCACGGCCGGACTTTCCAAATAAGCGTCGCTCCACAGCCGCCCCGCCACATGAGGCAAATCGTCGGTGAGCGTTGCCCAAGCCGGCGCCCCGTCCCCATACAAAACGCTATACAAATCCTGATGCATGTCGAGAAACACATAAATGCCGTTCTGTTCCGCCCAGGCGGCCTGCTGCTTGATCTTGCCGAGATAGATGTCGTCGTACTCGCCCGGCTCCGGCTCCACGCCGTCCCAGATCAGCCCCAATCTCACAACGTTGTAGCCTTGTTCGCGAAACCAGGCAAACAGCCCCTCGTCGCACGGCTCCACATACCCTTTCTTTTTCTCCTTACAGACCAGATTGACGCCGTGAAGAATGACGTGCGCTCCGTCCTCGTTAACGATACGCTGCCCTTGAGCTCTGAGTTTTTTCATGGCTATGTCCTCCTTTATTTCTCCGCGATCGGAATATGAATTTCGATATAGTGACGGTCGTACTGGTTATACAGATTGATTTCCAGCGAATCGCCGGCAACCCGAAAGCCGCGCCTCGCAATAAAAGCCCGCATTAGCTCATAGTGTTCGTCCAGCTTGGAATAGTCGTCCTTGCCGATGACCACGTATTTTCTCGCGCAATAAAACGGTTCAAGCTTACGAAAAATATCGCCCTCTCCCGCCAACGGATGCGTGGACAAAATGCCGTTGTTCAGATAATTGTGATAGCGGCCTGCCAGCAAATTGTCCTGCGACACGATGGATATAATGTGGCAGAAGGCGATCCACTCCTTCGGCTCGCGGATGCGGCGCACCTGCTCCTGAACCCGGCTTCCAAGCTTGCGGTCGCCGCTTTCCATTATCGAGTCGGTCAACAATACCCAGGCAGGCTCTGTCTTGACCAGCTCGATTGTATTCGTGTCCTCAAACTTTCGAAGCTTTCCATGCAGTGTTTCGAGCTTGCCGGACAATTGGGTCAAATACGCCAGCCTTCGGTCGATTTCGGACCGTTTCTCTCTGAGCAATCCGCGAATTCCGGCCAACTCCCGCTCCTTCAGCAGCTCCTGAATACGTTCGATCGGAGCCTCCATCGCTCTGAGCATGCGGATCGTGATCAGCGCGTCGAACTGCTCAAGATCGTAATACCTGTATTTGTTCGTATCCCGGATATGGGGGGCCAGCAGCCCGATTTTGTCATAGTAGCGCAACGTATCGACGGGAATATCCAGGATTTGCGACACTTCCCCTATCGTAAAACTTAGCCTCAACGATTGCTCGCTCATCTACGCCCCGTCTCCTCTTCGCGCCCGATTGCTGAACGCCGAAATTTCCTCTTCCTTTTTCTTATCGAACGGATAGAACGAAACTGGAAGAAGCCCCAGCAAAACAGCCGCCAGAGGGATGATGCCCGCAGCCAGCCGTATGCCGAACAAAGCCGAATCCGTCTGAAAGTCCGCTGTCCCGTCGTATCCGTAGGAGCCGATCATATTGATGAAGACCACCGTCTGTATACTTGAGAAAGCAACGGTAAACACCGAGAACAAGCCGTTGAACAGCCCCGTTTTCCGCACGCCGGTCGTTCGTTCATTCTCGTCAATGATCAGCGCGCCCATAGGCGCCGCCGCGGTACGAATGTAGTTTACCGTAAACACGACCAACGTATAGGAAATCGCCGCTATCCAGAGATTGGGGGCGAGAAAAATGCCGAGATAACCGAGCACCGCGGTGAGCGTCCCCCAGTAAACGCTGATCTTCGTGCCGTTTTTCTTGATGAAGTAGCCTGCGGCGGGAAGCACGAGCAGAACGGCCACATGCGTGCTCACATCGATGATCGTTGCGGTGGCACCGCTTACATTCATGACATCGTCCATATAGTACAGGAAAGGCGTGAAGTAAAATCCGATCGGCCCGACTGTAATGATGGAAAACAGAATGTATGAGAGAAAAGGCCGGGATTTGATAATCTGCCAAGATTCCTTCCATATGTCTCTCAGATCGAGATGCTGGTTCTCCAGGCTTTCGTACATTTTGGCGTCATCCCTCAGCCCCCTTAGCGCCAGGGTGAAAAAGATCGATTCGGCCAGTATGACCAAGGTAAAAATCGGAAGGATGACCTCCCTCTTCCCGTCCCCTACCAGCAGCATCGTCGGAATCATCGTCACTAGAAAAGACATCCCTTGGGAGACATAGTTCTGGATAATGTTCACGTCAACGCGCTCTTCCTTCGTCGGTGCGGCGACCAGCGTGTAGGATTGATAGGCGATGCTGTAAGCTGTTGCCGCCGTGTCGTATATGAACAACTCCACCGTATACAGTAGAAAAATCGTCCACTCGTTCCACGAAGGACTCGACAGCATCATCGCAAACGAGGATAGAATCATGAAAGGTACAGTGACGCGCATAACATAGACGTATTTTCCCCGCCTCGGCTTGTGCCTCATCTTATCGATCCAGACGCCGATGAACGGATCGTTGATCGCATTCCAGATGTTGTAGATGATGTACACCCAGCCGACCATCGACGGACTGAGGCCGATAATGTCGGTGTAATACTTGATGAAGACGTTATGGATCAGCACGCCTCCGACCGACAGAATCGGACCGGGGAGCGCAAGCCTCCATTTCTCTTTCAACGACAGCCCCGTACTCGTAAATCGAAACGCATTTCGGGTATTGCCCGCTACCCTTCTTAGAAATTGCATCTCCATCTTCTCCTCCCCAGACCGGGCCGCAGGATTAGGTCAGTCGCATCTTGCCTTTATCTTAAACTATGGAGTAACTCCAGAGTAAAGCGGTTGTTGGAAAATAAAGCTCGTTCCGGTAGACTGAAGAAAATAGGCGTGGTGCGGAGGTTACGATGAGACAAGAAGAGGAAGTTTTCGGACAACTGCTGAGCTTCGCTGAACGGGATTCGCGGGTGCGCGTCGTTCTGTTAAACGGCTCCCGCGTTAACCCGAACGTTGAGAAGGACGAGCTGCGGGACTACGACGTCATCTACGGAGTGACGGACATCGATTCGTTCGTACGGGATCAGAGCTGGATCGCAGCCGAGTTCGGCGAGCTGATGATTATGCAGCACAATCGGTCTGAGGAAGAGGGGAACGAGGACGAGACGTGGGAGATATTTCTGATGCAGTTTATGGATGGGGTTCGCATCGACCTGTCCTTCCGCTTCGCGGACAAGGTGTCAGGGCTGGACGACAGCTTGACGAAGGTGCTGCTGGACAAAGACGGAAGAATGGGCGAGGTTCCGCCTCCGAGCGATCGCTCCTATGTAACGACGCAGCCTGATCGGCGCGAGGTCGAAGAGGCGTTTAACGAGATATGGTGGTGCTCGACGAACGTGGCGAAAGGATTGAGAAGAGGCGAGCTTCCGTACGCCAAGTTTATGCTTGATGTGGTCGTGCGAGACGCGTTGGTGAAGGTGCTGAGCTGGCACGTCGGCATGAACAACCGCTGGTCGGTGAACGTTGGCAAGGCGGGACGGTGGCTTGAGCGTTTGATGCCGGAGGAGCTGTGGGCGTCCTACGCCCGTACTTACGCCGATGGCGACTCGGAGCGTATCTGGGACGCGCTGTTCGAGACCGGGCGGCTGACTCGGGCCGTTGGCTTGGCTCTGGCGGACAAGCTCGGCTGCTCGTACCCGTTGGAGGAAGACCGGAAGGTAACGGAATATATGCGACGGATGCGGGAGATGGGCCGGATAGCCGGGAGGCCGTTGCTGGAGTCGTCTACCCCGATTGACGGCCCGCTCCCTTGATCCGCCCCGGCTAACGCTGGCGAGAATCGATAGTCGAACGCCTTCTACGGATCAACGGAATTATTCGCCCGACGTTTCTGATCGACGGATTCGTCGCCGGAATTTGGAGCATTGTGCGAGAACGCGCGGCTGCGGCACTCGTTATCGAGCCTTTTCGTCCGCTGAGCCGGGAAGATCAAGACAGTCTAATCGTAGAAGGGGAGCATTTGCTGCAATTCCCCGCTCCCGAATGCAAACAAAGAGAAATTCGTTTTATCTAGGGTCAAACCCGCGAATAGCCTTCCGAAAGGGAGCGGTTATGTCGGCCTGATCAGCAGACAAAACCGCTCCTTTTCTCATGACAACCACATCATTTGCAGCTTCTGGAAGGAAACTGCCGAAATTCGTCGAACTCACAAATAGCAGAGAACTTTTTACCAGGAATGGAATGAACAGAGAATGGAAGCGCCAATCATACTCAAACGGCGGATTCGTCCGGAATACGTCATCGTTAGCTTGCTGCTGCTCATCCCGATGGGAGTGGCAATTATCTGCTTTTTGCCGCGTTATGCCACCTTCTCCGCACCTGGCGACATTCCGTCGGTGCAGGAGCTTGGCGTAAACGGAAGCGTCCGTTTCTGTTACGTCCAGGAAGGCGTCGTCCATAATTTGTACGAGCGATGGAGCGTAAAGCAGGCATACCCCGAAGCGGAATTCGTATCTGCAGACAGCTCCGCGATGGAAGAAATGGAAGAAATGCTGGAGATCGGAGAAAGTCTGCGAGACGAGACCCTTCTCCATGCGATCACGACCGCCGAAGCAGCGGCAGAGGTAGCGCTCGACGAGGAAGAGAGATCAAGCCGCCTGGAAGAGCTGATCGAGCTGGCGGGCGAATACTACGGCGATTCCTTGGGACTGATGCTTGCGATCGGCCTGTTTGAGGAGTCTCGCAATGAGGACTTCTCCGACGGCGGACGGTACGTTATCGCCGGAACCGGAACGATGGAGGCGGATCATCTAGTAGGCTCCGTAGGCGCGATTCGGGAGAAGCTTCTTACCGCCGAGAAGTTCGGTGCCGACTATTTCTTCGTTCCCGGCGATATGGACAGGTTTTATTATGAAGGAATCAGCAACGAGGAAGAAGCCCTGCATTGGGCGGACGAGTTGGTTCTGAGTCTTGAGGTCGTACCCGTGGATACGTTGGAAGAGGCCGTCGATTTTCTGCAAAAATTAAAGGAATAAGGAGAGGCTGCGTACGTATGAAAAAGCTGTATTCCGAGGTTTTATCGAATGTATTCAAGATTTTGCTTACGATTCTCGTCTCGCTATCCGCAATTAATTTGCTTAGCACAGTCGTATATTCCGTGAACGAAACGGCCTATTTCGATTATGCCTACGAACTGGACTCGTTCGTTTCTCTCTTCGGAACGGTCCTATTCTATATCGTGCTGGTCGTCTATCTGGTCTGGATTTACCGCATACATATGGATTTGCAAAGCCTGTTCCCGTTCTACTCCCGTTCTCCGGGCATGGCGCTGGCCTGCAATATGATTCCAATCTTCAACATATACGGGATCCCTTCGGTGTTTCTCCGCATCGGCCGACAATTCGACGGTACGCCCTCCACTTCAAGGCAGGGCAAGTTCATCATTGCCATGGTAGCGCCGCTTATCCTTCTATACATTCTGGACAATTCCGTTACCCGTTATTTGGCCAGACTCGATACCGAACCAAGCGCGACTCTCCTTATCGTGTCCGGCGTATTGACTACGGCGCTGTATACCTGTTACTTGACGCTCTGTGTCCAAATTTCCAAGGCTCTGGCTCGATCGGCTCAACAAGCCGCCTCGCCCGCGCCCGATCTCGACGCAGCTTCCGGTATCGCTCCAGAACGCTCCGCCGTTCCGCAGCACGCTTACCGCTTGAAGTGATCGTATCGGGCCGGCTGCCACTCTTTTGCCAGTGCGGTCACTTTCGGCTGTTCCGCATTGCGGCCAGCACCTTTACCCCCGGCTCGCCTCCGCTGGCGAGTCGGTCGTACTCCGCCGATTCTCTCGGAATCAACGCCAGCCTGCCCTGCGAATCAAAGTGCAGCCCCCAGCCATACTTCTTCGGCAGCATCGACGCGCGCAAACAAGCCATCGACTTGGAGAAAAATTCGCTACGCAGCTCCTCTTCCCGGGTCTCCAGCTCCTCCTGCGGAATCTCCTTGTGCAGAACATACGTCTGAAACAACAGCTCTTCCTGCGTGTACTTATACGGATTGTCCGCGACAAGATCGTACTCGATGCCCGGCTTCGACCTGCCGCCCTTCTTCTCCGGCGGAATGATCCCGCGCTCCGCAGGGCAATCCGGAGCCGCCGTAATGAACGTATTGTAGTAGTTCCACTCCATTGCTATTTTTGCCGCCTCCTATTTGTGTTTCCTCCATTATAGCTGACAATCGCTGACAGATACGGTCAGCAATTGTCCTCCTGCAGCAGATCCAGCAGCTCTTGCCAGCCGACGATTCTCGGCATATCCATATGGCGGTTGTAGGCGTTGTCCTTCACATACGTAACGGCCTTCAGCTCGCTTAACGTCTCGAGCACCTTGGGCTTATCGTCAAAATAATAGTCCAGCTCCAGTTCGCGGATAATATGGACTTTGTCCAAGTCGTCCATTCCGCAGTAGAAGCGCTCATTCGCGACCGGGAACCCCGCTTTAATCAGCGCCTCCTTCGTGCGCTCGCAATACTCGGCTTTTCTGGCCGTCACGTAATACACCTCGTGCCCGCGCCGTTCAAGCTCCTGCAGCACCTCGACGGCATCGGCGAACGGGGGAGCCGAATAATAGATTTCGTCCCGGTGGGTATTCCACATCTCCCGTCCTTCATCGGCCGTCAATCCGAACGCCTCGTGAATCGGAATGCAGGTCAGAGCATGGAACACTTCGATGTCTACCTGCAGGTTTAATTTCGCGTTGTAAGTCCGGAACGCGTGCTCCCGCAAATTAAGCAAAGTGTCGTCGATGTCGAATCCGAACCTCATAGGCACTGTTCTCCTTTATGTTAGTCCGCAATGAGATTATATCATGATCCCCGGTATGGAAAGCCTTCAAACCTCCTGACGCGCCAAAAGAGACTGTTCCATTTCCCTTTACTCATACTGCTGCAAAGAAAGCTTGAAGCTCCCGTACCAAATATTTTTCGCAATCTTTGCAATATGCCTCCTGCTCGGGATTCTGGCGGGCATCGCCCGCCGGATAATCGGGACGGTTTACTTCCAGAAAACCGTGTAACGCCTCCGGGTATTCCTTTATTTTTACAGGGACTGCCCTGTCTATCAGGCGCTTTGCGTAGGCTATTCCCATTGGCTTTAATTCATCCGGTCCGCACAAAACAAATAGGGCCGGACTCAGTCCCGACAGTTCTTCATCCTTCGCGCGCAATGGCGAAATGTATCTATGTTCGTTTCCGCCGTTCGGAAAGAAAAGGCGCGTGATTACGCTCATCAGATCGTCCGGCTTATCCGGATCTGCCGTTATGCCCGAGCGGCTTCGATACTCCGTGCGAATGTATCTTCGAAAGATGATTGCTGCATCTACGTTCCTCCTTAAGATTCTATCCAAAGCTATCCCTGTATTTTCATTTCTATCATAGCGCAGCGACCCGGGGCAAGTACCGTCTTCGAACATTGCCAAGCTCGTTCAAATAACATACCGATAATGCGCAATAACGCTCGCGGCAAGCACCGCGAGCGTTATTGCGTTTTTTCGTATCATCGATTGCTTACGAGACAGCCCCTTGCATTATACGACGATGTTTGCTGCGCACTTCATTCACAACTCGTTCAAGGCGCGCTGCAAATCTTCCATTAGATCGTCGATATCCTCTAACCCGACGGATATGCGAATCGTTCGTTCAAGTCTCGTTTCCCATTCGGTTCGAGTGGTCTGCTCCGGATGGATGCTTAGACCCGGGGAATAAATCAAGCTCTCGAAGCCGCCCCAGCTCACGCCGATTTGGAATAGCCGCAGACCGTTCATCAATTGCTTTACCGCCGCCGCGCCGCCGCGAAGCTCGAAGCTGAACAGTCCCGTCATATCGCTGAACTGCCGCACGGCCAATTCATGCTGTTCATGCTGTTCGAGAAGAGGCAAATTGACACGGGCCACCTGGGGATGCCGGCTTAGCATAAGGGCAATCCGGCCGGCCGATTCGGCATGCTGCTTCATACGAACGCCGAACGTCTTCAGACCTCGCGTCAGCAGCCAGGATTCAAGCGGGGCCAAGGAAGCGCCAAGCAGAACGACTTCATTTTTCGATAGCTCGTCGATCCACGCTTGGGTCGAAATCACAACGCCGGCGGTTACGTCGCTATGGCCGGATAAATATTTGGATGCGGAATGAATGACGACATCGATACCCCACTCGATCGGCCGCAACGTAGCCGGCGTCGCGCAGGTGTTGTCCATGATCGTCAGCAATCCATGCTCTTTGGCGATCTCAACGACAGCCGGAATATCGAATACGTCCATGAAAAACGTAGAATAACCTTCGCAATACAGCAGCTTCGTATTCGGTTTGATGGCGGCGCGAACTTGATCGAGCTGCCGGAAATCGACAAAGTCGGCCGTTATGCCAAACTTAATCAGAAAGGTCTGAAGCAGCTGGTACGTTCCGTTATAGATCGGATAGCCGCATACGACATGATCGCCTTGGCGCAAGCAATGCAGCAGCGTGGAGGAAATCGCCGCCATTCCGGAAGCGAACAGCTTGGCCGCCTCGCCTTTCTCCAAAGCGGCTAGTTTTTTCTCCGCGATTTGTTGCGTAGGATTGGATACCCGCGAGTAATAGTACGTCTCGTCCTGAAACTGCGAGCGTTGGAAAGCTTCATAAGATTCGAACGAAAATAACGTATTGATGAACACGGGCGGAACAACCGCGCCATGGAACGATTCGTCCCCGTAATGAGTAAGCATCGTTTGGCTTCCGGCGTCTTTCGTTTCTTTTCTTGACGGTATGCGCATCTTGTACTCTCCACCTTCTGCCTCTATCTGATCAGTTAAATACCGGCCTTATCCTTTTACTGCTCCGTCGGTCAGTCCTTCTACAACGAATCGCTGAACGATGGCAAACATGATTAATGAAGGAACAAGCGCCATAACGGCTCCCGCCGTCATCACACCCCAATTGATATCATAGCTTTGCACGAACATGGAGAGGCCTACGGGAATCGTTTTGAACTCGTCGCTGCTAATAAACATAATCGCGCAGAGCAGCTCGTTCCAGGCTCCGATAAAAGCAAATACGAACGTGGCAACGATGCCGGGCAGCATAATCGGCAAGACGATCCGGAAGAGCGCCCCCAGCTTGCTGCAGCCGTCGATCAACGCCGCTTCCTCCAGGTCGACCGGAATCCGGTCGAAGAAACTGCGCATCAGTATAAGGCAAAAGGGAATGTTCCCTACGATGTAAATAATGATCAGACCGCTCAGACTGTTCATGAGGCCGACCTTGCTGAACAAGATCGCCGTCGGAATCATCACCAGAACGCCGGGAATCATTTGCGTGAGCAGCAGCCCGTATACCGCTGCCGCCTTGGCCTTGAACTTGTAGCGCGCTAGCGCGTACCCGCCAAGAATCGCAAAGCAGGTCGTAAACAATCCGGTTCCGATCGACACGAGGACGCTATTTTTCAAGAACACATCGAAATTCGAAGCGGACCATAACACCCTGTAATTGTCCAGAGTAAAGTGCTTGGGCCAATATTGAATGTCCGTCGTTAAAATGTCCATACGGGGTTTAACCGACGTAATAAACAGCCAGTAAAACGGCAGCAGCACCATCAGCAAATAAAAAACCAGAATACCTATGCGGAGAATCGGCAGAACGGCGCGTTGGTTTCTTGTCATCAGAAATTACCCGCCTTCTCGAATTTTGTCGCCTTCATGAACAAGTAACAGAACAGGATCAGCAGCGCCATGAAAAATAATCCGATCGCCGATGCTTGTCCATAATCCAAGGTGGCATAAGCTTTCATGAACATATAGGAGGATAAAACATTGGAGGAATTCGCCGGTCCGCCCGCCGTCATAATATAGATAAGATCAGCCGAAGCAAAAACCCATATCGTTCTGAGCAACAAGGTCAGTATGATCGTTTGCTTAATGTAGCTGAACGTAATATTCCAGAATTTGGACCATATCCCCGCTCCGTCGATATCGGCGGCTTCGTACAAATCCTCCGGTATGGACTGCATGGCCGCCAGAAGCATAATGGCAAAGAAGGGGATGCCGTACCAAGTCATCGTTAAAATAACAGTAAACAAGGCAAGCTGGGGATCGGATAGAAAGTAAATCTTGTCGTCAATAATTCCCCATTTAAGCAGCAAGTCGTTGACCGGACCGTATTCCGCGTTTAATAACCAACGAAAGGTTAGTCCGACTACGAACGAGGACACTGCCCATGGAAGGAACACGATCGCTTGATACAGGTTTCGTCCTGGAAACGGCTTCCGCAGCGCCAATGCCAGAATAAATCCAAGCACAAACTGGCCCGCGACGGTAAGCACAACCCAAATGAAGGAATTGCGTAAAATCATGCCGAAGTTGGCATCCGAAAACACGGCTTTAAAGTTATTTAATCCATTAAAAGCAATATCGTTCGGTGCGGTCAGTTTGTAGCTTTGAAACGCGTACAGGAAAGAGCTGAGCAAGGGGTACAGAAGAAAGATCATCAGCAATAGAAAGCTCGGCGCTAACATGAGGTAAGGCTCTTTCGAGTTCAAACGCTTCATTAAGAGAAATCCTCCTTGCCGTTCTTGAATAAGAGCAGCAGGGAAAATCGCTTTTCCCTGCTTCTCTCCAATTGAAAGCTCTTATTTCATGTCCGGCTTGATGACGCGAGGCAGCGGCACTTCCGGATTTTCCTTCATATACTTCTGCTGCGCGTTCGTCAGGAAATCGCCCAATTTCTTCAACGTTTCCTCAGCCGACTGATTGTTCAGCAGGTACTTCTGCACCTCGGCGTCCATAATGCTTTCGCGGAATTCGCCAAGCTCCGGGAAATTGCCCAGGTCGGCCACCAGATAGCTGTCCGGATCGTCCAGCGTATCGATAAAGCCCTGCATTGGCCCTTCCTTCGTCGTCGCGTCCTCGGCCCCGCTCTTGAAGATCGGAATCATCGTCAGCGTATTGGAATATTTCAGGTTGTTTTCCGGAGTAGACAGAAACTCGATAAACTTCCAGGCCGCTTCCTTATGTTTGGAATCGGCCGAGACGCTATAGCCCCAAGTTGCGGAAGCGCCGATGTAACGTTTGCCGTCATCGCCCTTCGGATAAGGAATAACGGTCCAGCTCTCGTCCGGCATGGAGGCTTTGGCAGTGGCGATAACTTCCGTCGTCTGGTTCAGGATGCCGCTGACGCCGGAGGTAAAGCCTTGCACCATCTCTTGATATCCCCAGTTGATCGAATCCTTCGGCGCAAACCCTTTCTTGTACATATCCGTAAATCGGACGAAAGCTTCAAGCGCCTCCGGGCGATGTAATACGGAAGTGCCATCCTTCTCGTACGTTTCGCCGCCTGTAACGGCCGTAATGTAAGCGAAGATTTGGTCGAAGCCGGCGCGTGCGCCGCGATAGGCCCAGCCGTAACGGTTTTTCGACGGATCCGTCAGCTTCTCGGCAGACGCGAACAGCTCGTCCCATGTCGTCGGAAGCGGCAGATTCGCTTCCTCGAACCAATCTTTGCGAACGAACAAAGCGGCGGACATCAGAGCATCCGGCATATAGTAGATGTTGTTGTAAACTTTGCGCTGCTGCTCTTCCATCGTGATTCCGCTTACAAAAGACGTAAGCTTATCTTTGTTGGACCAAGCATCGTAATAGGACGTGATCGGCTCCAAGTAGCCGGCAGGAACGAAGGTGTTCAACCAGGCCGGATACATATTGACGACGTCCGGCATTGTTTTGCTTGCCCCCTGCATGGCCAGCTTATTGAAGGCCTGATCCCAAGGAACCGTCTCCATTTTCACCTTGATATTCGGGTTCGCCTGCTCGAATGCCGCAATGACTTCGTTAAAATACTTTGTGCGCTCCGGCGAAGGCGAGACATCAACGAAACTGATCTCCTCTTTCTTTCCCTCCGAATTACTTCCGGCGCTTTCTTTGTTCGTTCCTTCGGAATTGGAAGAAGAACAAGCGCTGCTCACAAGCATTAATCCAGCCAACAATCCGATTGCCCATTTTTTCGACATACGTGTATTCCCCCTTATGAGTTTTGGCGATACAGCTTGCGGATGTTTGACTCACCTCCACCAAAAGTTAACCGAAGAGCTTAATCCATTTCCATTTTGGATAGTTGTCTGACCAATTATGCCAAAAGAGGGGCTACCCCCCAAATATCTTCAGGTCCTCTCGCATAATATCAAAGTGTTTGCTGATCAACTTTGTCGCCTTCTTGGCATCGCCAAGCTTCATCGCTTCGTAGATGAGCCGATGCAGCGGTTCGGTTTCCCTGCCGAACACGTTCTTATCCAGCCCTTCGATGACGCGATCCGCCCACAGCGAATCGATTTCCTTGATGGATTTGAACAAGTTGAGCATGAGCCGGTTATCGCAACCCTCGTACAAAGCCAGGTGGAACATATAGTCCTCTTTACGCGGGATTTCGCCTTTATTCCGTTTGCGGTCGTACTCGTCGACGATTTCCCCAAGCTTGTCCAAATGCGCCGATTGACCGTTGCCGACGATTTGCTCGATCGCGTGCTTCTCCATCATCTCCCGCAGGTCGATCACTTCGAGCAGCGCTTTCTTCTCCATCGAAAACTTAAGCGTGAAGTTCTCCATCTCCGTCAAAATCGTCTTCTCCGCACGCAAGTACATTCCGCTGCCCGGTTTGATTTCAATGACGCCGAAGCTCTCGAGCTTTTTCATCGCTTCGCGGAAAGACGGACGGCTGATCTGAAACTGTTCGCAAAAGAAACGCTCCGTAGGCAGCCGATCCCCTACGACATATCCCTTCTGCTCTATAAATTTAAGCACTTCATCCGTTATGGATTCGTGCAGCTTTTGTCTCTTTAACGACTTCAGCATACTCATCTCTCCAAACGATAACTAGTAAGTTGTCTGACCAATTAATCGAATTGTACAATCTGCTGAAACCGCTGTCAACACTAAAAAAAGAAAAAAATAATCGCTTGAAAGTTTCGAAATCAGCCGTTATGATGAGAACCATTGCCTCACAGCCCATGCAGTGACAATCCACATAACGAGGGAAGGCGTGATGAATTTGGGCACCAAATATCTGGATGGCAGACCGGAAGCTCGGCTGACGATCCCTGCCGAAGATCAAGGAATCGTATTGCGGAGAGGCGGCTTGGAGCTGGATGGTTACGGCATCCGCGAGCCTCTGGTCTTCGAGTGCGACGGCACTTATTTTATGCATTACGATGCGTCCGACGACAAAACCGGCTGGAGAAATTATCTCGCGACGAGCAAAGACCTCATCCACTGGGAGAAAAAGGGCGTCATTCTCGAATTGGGCAAGGAAGGGGAAGACGATTCCAGCTGCGCGGTATACGGCGTAACCTACTTCGAGGACGGCGTATGGCATATGTTCTACATCGGCTCCGACTACCGTCGCGAGCACCCTTACGACATTCCGGATTTCCCCTATGTCACGATGAAGGCGAAGTCCGATTCTCCTTACGGGCCATGGGTTAAGCAGGATATCGTCCCGTTCCGGATGAAGGAGAATACGTATTACAGCACCACCGCTAGCTCAGGAGCGATCGTCAAAGACGGAGACGAATATTTGCAATTTTTCAGCGCTTCCGTGTTGGACGAAAACAATATCACGAAGCGTACGTTAGGCATTGCCCGCACGAAGGATTTGGACAAAGAATGGACGGTAGACCCCGAGCCCCTATTCCCTCTCGAGGAGCAGATCGAGAACAGCTCGGTGTTTTACGAGGAAGAGACCGGGACATGGTTCTTGTTCACCAACCATGTCGGTCTGAACGAAATCAAAGAATACACCGACGCGATCTGGGTGTATTGGACGAAGGATATTCAGAAATGGAATGTCGACGATAAAGCGCTCGTGCTCGACGGCAGCATGTGCACCTGGTCGAAATCCGTCATCGGCGCGCCTTGCGTATTCCGCAAAGGGGACAAGCTGGCCGTTTACTATGATGGCGTCGAGGGCGACAGCTTCCATCATTTTCACCGCGATATCGGCGTAGCCTGGCTGAATTTGCCGATCGCGATTCCGGACAAGCGTTAAACCGTCTGTATTGACGTGGAGATAGGGATGGTTCCATAAGCCAACAAAGTTGCCCTGAAAGATAATCGATGATAAAGGTGCAAGGTATATGTACCTCCCTCCGATGCTATACGCTCCTGAAACTTGAATGGGTAAACCCGTTAAGAGGTGGTTTCAGGAGCGTATGAGGCAGTCTACGGAGTCTACGGAAGGTACATACACCCTCTTTTTTATCGATTATCTCAAGCAACTCTGCTTATGGGGCAGCCCCATTTTACGATATCCTCAAAGGGACGGGGACGGTTCTTATACCTCGCCCCAGTAAATTTCGGTTTCGTAATCGAAATTGACCGTACCGTTCTCCTGGTTGCGATCAAACAGCTCGCGCAACTCGCGCATCATCGGCTCATAGCCGGGATCGCCGGGCTGAGGAGCGTAAGAGGAAGATAACAGTCGTCCCGCCACTCCATCGAAGTCGAACACCTGGCGGTTGCGGAATCGCGCTTCCGTAAGGCCACCCTGCTTGAAAAAGTCGATTAGCATGTCGCGGGAAATGTTGCGATGATTGACCTGCCCGTAGTCGGTGCCGAGATTTTGCAGCAGCCGCTCGTACTCTTCGAGAAAAAAAGTTCCCCCTGTAAGCCGGGTGTTCCACACGAGAATCGCTTTACCGCCCGGCCGCAGCACTCTGCCGAACTCGCGCTTGGCCGCCGCCCGATCAAACCAATGAAATGCCTGCGCAGCAACGATAAAATCGTATGAAGCATCCGCAAGGCCCGTCTCCTCCGCCGCCCCTGGAACGGCCTTGAAGCGCGGATTGTCCTGCGATGCCGCCAATGCCGCCTCCCTCATTGCCTCGTTCGGCTCTGCCGCCGTTACGCGACTGCCTCTGTCGAGCAGCAATCTAGAGAAGATGCCTGTTCCTGCGCCAACATCCAGCACCTCCGACTCTGCCGTTAATCCAACCGTGTCGTACAAATAGTCGATCGCTTCCGCCGGATAGCTCGGCCGGTACTTCGTATAGGTATCGACTCGGTTAGAAAACCTCTCTTTGCTATTCATCTCCGCGTTACCCCCATTCCAGAAATTCGATCCGATTACCGAACGGATCGTTAATGTACGTCCGCCGAACGTTCTCCGCATCCCTAGCATCGTCGGGAATAACCGGCACGCCTCTTTCTTCCAAATGCGCGATCAACTCGTCCAGCCCGCCTACCTCGAACGCCGGATGAGCCTTAGCAGCCGGGACGAAATCCTTCTGCACGCCGATGTGCACTTGATGAACGCCGCATTGAAACCAAACGCCGCCCCGTTCGCGCAAGCTGTCAGGCTTGGCAATCTCCGGCCAGCCGAGCACTCCGCCGAAGAATGCCCGAGCCTCTGACTCGCAGCCCTCATACGCGGCCAGTTGCACATGATCCACTCCTTATATCTCATGAACTGCTGGAAATCCAGACCTAATTCCGCTTATTCCCGTAAGACCCCATCTGAACGCCCTAAGTCTGAACTCGTGCTCTACCTCTGCGTCCTGCGCATTAGCCTGCTCTTGTCCAATAAAACGAGCGAAGCGGCCGCGTTTTTGATAAAATGAGAACGCGAATGAGAGAGCGAGGGTTGGAACGTGGATTACATTATTCTCGACATTGAATTTAACGGGCGAAAGTTTGCCAGCGATCTGCCGATGGAGGTTATCGAGATTGGAGCGGTGCGGCTGGACGAGTCGCTGAAGATCGTGAACGAATTTTCGTCGCTGATCAAGCCGGTATACTTCCCCAAGCTGAACAACTTTATCAAGAAAAAAACGGGCATCCCGCAAGATGAGCTCGATATCGCGCCGGGATTTCCCCCTGTCATCGCGGAATTCGAGAAATGGCTCGGCAGTCCGGACTCGTTCCTGCTGTTTACCTGGGGCGGAGAGGATATCAAGCGCATCGTATTCGATACGCGGATGCACAAGCTGAACGAAGCCTACTGGACGGGTCTGCATTACTTCGATCTGCTGAAAGGCTACTTGCGCTACAAAAAGGTCACAAACGATGTCAGCGTCGAAGCGGCGCTGCTCGATCTGGGAATCGCTCCCGAAGGCTCTGCCCACCGCGCCCTCGACGACGCTCGGATGACGGCCGAAGTATTCCGTAAAATCGCCGCCGACCTGGATTTGAGCTTGAAGCAGCAGTACAAAGACCAGTTCTCCAATTCTAAAGAGCGGCGACTGATTAAAAATGCGGTGCGGACAATGATCTCCCAGAAGAAGCCGCAAACCTGGGAAGCCTTCGTCGAGAGCTATCTAGCCGAAAAAATCCCGCTGACCGATCCCAGAAAAGCGGCCGAGCTGCGCGATTATTTCCATTCCGAGCTGGAGAAGAAGCAATGAACAAAGCAAAAGCGCCTTCGGCGTCTCTGGACGCCGAAGCAGCTTTGCGGAGACGATACGGACAATAAGAGCGCGAAACCTGTAAAAACCGGCACCGAAAGCTATCTATCATTCGGCTCCAACACAACCCCCACTCAGCTTCAAGCTCCGGTTTTAGGGAGCGATCTGCTCAATCTGCGCATCTGTTCTGTTCATCCGCGCAATGTGCTCAACTCGATTCGCTCAGTCGACAGGTTAGATTAAAGCGGAAAAACCGCTTTAAAATACGCGTCGGCCCCTTTCCAAGCCGACCAAAGCGGGTTTTCCGTTTTATTCCGAAAATTCGCCCGTTTTTCAAAAATAACGCGAGATTTCCGCTTTAAATCGGCGTCTTTCTCCTCATCTACGAGTTTAGCGCGGATTTTCCGCTCAAAATCCTCCGCTCGTTCAACTCCTTAACAAAGGCACCCGGCTCATCCACGGCCAAATACAAACACGTTACTCGCTTGGGCAGGAACAACAAGCTATCCACAGTCACCTCACGGTTCAGCTCGATACGCACGTTGGGCGTGCCTAATACCGGACCGGCGGCATGCTTCATCTCCTGCGGTTCCGGATTAAACTCGCGAGCTTCCGTTGCTCCGGCGATGGAGTGGAGCGGTATGTCCGCTTGAATGCGAAGTCCGTAGCGCACGCGCAATCGATCTTCTCGCAGGACCAGCGGCTGTAAGACGGAAGCGCGGCAATCCGCCCAGATCAGCGCCAGCAGCCACAGATCGGCTACCGTCAGCCCCCAGGCTGCCCCATGCGACCATTGCGCTACCAGCAGGTGTACGAAGACTCCTTCAAACACGATGATTTTGCTCAAAATGGCCGCATATAGCACTTGATTCGTATTTTTGTGATAGGTAAAGCTTAATTCGGTACCGTTGACCGCCTTCTCTCTGCGTTTCCTCCAAGAAAATAGAAGGTAGTAGACCATGCTAAGGTCATGATGGACAATTGCGGCCAGCTTGCCTCCCACGGTTCCGGTTCTCAGCGCAATGCGCCAAGCCTCCATCGTATCCTTCTCTTCGCGCCTGGCGACCCGATAGCCCCGGATCAGACGGTAAACGACTCTCAACTCATAAGCGACAAAAGCAAGCTCCGCGGCGACAATGACAATCTCGACCGGCCATGCCGCATTCCACACGATGCTCCTGTGTTCCGAAGGCACGATCAGCCAAACTCCGGCCGCTCCCAGCAGCGGAAGCGCCATAACGCCGGCAATCGACCTCCCTTGGCGTCTCAGCACGATAAACCAGTACAGGAACGGAATCGCCAACATAAAGTCGAACATTGCAGCATAGATAAGGACGGGTTCATCATCAACCAGCGCAAGCATGCGCAACGTCGTCAAGTTGGCCGCTACAATCAGGGCAGCCAGCGCCAGAAACAAATAGACGGGACGCCGAATTCCGGTGACGGCCGTCATCGGCGGCCCCTCCAAACCGCTTCTACAAGCCCGGATTCCTTCAAGGAAAATCCTCCCCTTTGAAATAGATATATACTAATTATACTCGATCCGAAGCCTCGGCAGCGTTGCATATTCGCCAACGACAGCGCGAAAAGCCGCCGGAAGATTTCCCGACGGCCCCGTCCATCCAACAGCACATTATTCCGGCTGAAGCGGCGGACGCCACCCCCGCTGCAGTTCCCCGATCGAGTAGCCGAAGTCCATCTGCAGATGCGGATAATCGGGGAACGACTTCCAATCCCCTCCCCACGAGAACCCGAGTTTCTTGGCGATCGACACGACCTCCATCCAATCCGATTTTCCATTGCCGTTGCCGTCGTACTTCAAGTCCCAGATCACATCTCCTCCGGGAATCCGAAGCGCAAAATCGATAGCCAGCCCATAGTTATGATAGGAGCCTCCGCCTTTCACCTGCGTGACAATCGCGCCCTCGTCGCCGCGGCCTTGTCGATAGAGAGCGTTCTGCTCCTCCGCGCTGCGAAAATCGTCGGTAATCAAGACGTCGATGCCAAGAGCTTTGCTCTGCGCGACAAGCCGGTCCCGCTTTTCGGCCACCACCGGATGCAGGCCCGTCACAGAAGCCACCTCGCGAAACCACTCGACCGGCAGCAGCCTCTCTATCATTTTGACCTCTAGCAGCACATAGATACCTACGGCGGCCGCAAGGGCCAGCAGCAGCGTTCGTCCCTTTCTGCTCCGCCCCGCTCCGGCTCTCGATCGGACCCGAACGGTTGCAGCCTCCCGGTTCATTGTATTCATATCGTTTTCTGCTCCCATTTTATTTTTTTCATAGTTTCCCTTACTAGAGTAACCAATCTCGGACGTTATATCCTAAAATTTTTATTAAACTTGCAATTTCCGCGCGAAAAAGATAGAGAGCGATTCGGCGGGGGGCGGTTGCGGAGTTTCCGTTTGCGCGAAAATTCGTTAAAATAGACGTTATGGCAATCGAGCATAGAAGGGAAAACAACGTATAATGATTATCAAACCAAGAACTCGCGGCTTTATATGCACGACCGCGCATCCGCAAGGCTGCGCCGCTCAGGTTCGGCAGCAAATCGACTATGTTCGGAAACAACCGGCGATTCAAGGCCCACGCAACGCGCTCGTGATCGGCGCATCGGCAGGCTACGGCCTTGCCGCGCGCATCGTTGCCGCCTTCGGGGCGCGCGCGAATACGATCGGCGTCTATCGGCCGGGCGAACGCTCCGGAGGAAGAACCGCTTCCGCTGGCTGGTACAACTCCGCAGCCTTCGAAACCGCGGCGCAGGAAGCCGGGTTGAAATCGTTCAGCTTGACGGGAGATGCGTTCACGGACGAGACGAAGGCGAGAGCGGTCGAATTGATCCGCAAGGAGCTGGGGCAGGTCGATCTGGTGATCTATAGCGTCGCCACTGCGCGCCGGACGAATCCGCGCACGGGGGAGACGTCCACGTCGGTGCTTAAGCCGATCGGACAGTCCTATACGAACAAAACAGTCAACTTCCACGACGGCGAAGTCAGCATGGTTACGCTTGAACCCGCTTCGGAAGAGGAAATTCAAGGTACGGTCGACGTTATGGGCGGAGACGATTGGCAAATGTGGATCGACGCTCTACGGGAGGGCGGCGTATTGGCTCCGAATGCGACGACGATCTCGTATTCCTATATCGGACCGGAGCTGACGCAAGCGATCTATCGTCAAGGTTCGATCGGACGGGCGAAGGACCATCTCGAAGCGACCGCTAAGCAGCTTCACGAACAGCTGGCGTCTGGCGGCGGACGCGCTTACGTCACGGTCGGCAAAGCGCTCGTCACGCAGTCCAGCTCGGCCATTCCTGTCGTGCCGCTCTATATCTCCGCTCTGTACAAGGTCATGAAAGAGAAAGGCATTCATGAAGGGTGCATCGAGCAAATGTACCGTTTGTTCGCAGATCGCCTGTATTCTCCAAACGCGAATGAAGTCCCCGTGGACGAAGAAGGCCGCATTCGCATCGACGATTGGGAAATGCGCGAAGACGTTCAACGGGAAGTGGCCGAAATTTGGGACCGGATCGAGACGAGCAACATATACGAGCTGACTGATCTGGAAGGATACCGTCGCGAATTTTTCCAGCTGTTCGGTTTCGAGACCGACGACATCGACTACGAAGCCGACGTCGATCCGAGCGTCGAAGTCCCGAATGTAAGTGCTTAATGAAGCAGCGCGTCGGCTCCCTTTTTGCCGGGAGCCGACGCTTTTTTCGTGCATCCGACCCTCATTGTGAGAAATGTCACAGATAAAAATTGGAAATTGCTGTACTAGATAGGTATGACCTTTTCCTAATAAAAAATGAGGGATGCGCGAATGTGCTTTGAAATTATCGATCAGCAGGATCGAATTGCCGTCATTCTATCCGGAACATTCGGCGTTAAAGAAGCAGCTTCGATTCGCCAGCAGCTTTTCCCGCTTATTTATAACGGAGCCGTCGACGTCGTGTTTCATCTGGGCTCCGTAACGGATATCGACAGCGCGGCTATGGGGCTGCTGCTGGCCGTCAAGAGGATCGCGCTCGACCGCCAGACGAACGCCGCTTTTCTCGATGTCCCGGCCGCGCTGCGCGAACGTCTGCAATTGTCAGGAATCCTGCAAGGACCGGCCTAAGCGGGGCAACCTGCAGAGAGGGGCACTACCATGAATCGACACGTAAACTCCCTTAACTCATACGCTAATTCCGAACACCTGGCGCTTTCCTATGCCAGAATTTTTCGCGATTCGCAAGAAGCTATTATGGTTACCGACCGCGATTCCAAAATCGTAAACGTTAATCCCGCTTTTGTCGCGATCACCGGCTACAGCGAAGAGGAGGTCGTCGGACGTACGCCGAGCTTGCTGAAATCGGGCATTCAGGACGCCTTGTTCTATGTGGACATGTGGGCCTCTATTCATCGCGACGGGCGGTGGCAAGGAGAGATCTGGAACCGCAGGAAAAATGGCGAGATCTATCCCGAATGGCTCTCCATCAGCTCGGTCAAGGACGATCAGGGAGAGCTTATCCATTACGTCGCGATGTTCTCGGACATTACGACCCGCAAAAATACTTTGTCTAAGCTTCGCCTGCACGCTCAGGTGTTCAGCAATGCCAATGAAGGCATTATGATCACCGATAACCGGCTTCGCATTCTATCCGTAAATCGGGCCTTTACCGCCGTCACCGGATACTCGGAAGCGGAAGCGATCGGACAATCGCCCCGCATGCTGCAATCGGGAAAACAGGACCCTCTGTTTTATGTGCACATGTGGGAAAGAATCCATGCCACCGGCTATTGGCAGGGCGAAATCTGGAATCGGAGAAAAAACGGCGACGTCTATCCCGAATGGCTCTCGATTTCGACGCTGCGGGACGAAACGGGACGAATCACGAATTATATCGGCATGTTCATCGACATCACGGAAAGAAAACAGTCCGAAGAATCTTTGCGGTATTTGGCGCACTTCGACAAGCTGACCGACCTTCCCAACCGGACGCTGCTGCACAAGCTCGTCAAGAAAGCGAACGCCGGTACGGATGCGGATGCGCCGCTGCAAAGGATGGCCGTCTTCTTTATCGACCTTGATCGTTTCAAAACGATTAACGATTCTTTGGGCCACAGCATCGGGGACAAGCTGCTCCAACTGGTTGCGCAGCGGTTCAACATGTCCGTGAACAAGGAAGACATCATTGCGCGTTTCGGCGGGGACGAGTTCATTCTCGTGCAGCGGAACCCTCGTTCGGCCGACGATGCTCTCGCTTACGCCAATCGACTGATCGCCAATTTGAAGCGGCCGTTCTCCGTTGACGGGCACGAGCTTTACCTAAATGCCAGCATCGGAATCAGCCTTTCCCCCGAGCATGGAGACAGCTTCGAAACGCTCGTCAAACATGCCGATCTGGCCATGTACGAGGCGAAAGTCCAGAAGATCGACTGCCAACTCTTTAACTCGGGCATTAGAGACACGTTCCAACGCAAAATGACGCTCGAGAACGAGCTCCGCCGGGCTATCGATAAAGATCAGCTGCATATCCATTACCAGCCGCAGGTCAACGCGTCCACCGGCCAGACGGAAGGGCTGGAAGCTCTGCTGCGATGGTCTCATCCGACGCTCGGCCAGGTGTCGCCCGGGGAGTTCATCCCCATTGCAGAGGAAACCGGCAGCATCATGGACATAGGAAAATGGGTGTTCGCAACCGTCTGCGACCAACTCAGTCAGTGGCAGGCCGCGGGACTGAAGGTTCCCGTTGTGGCCGTCAATCTGTCTGCGCGGCAATTCATGGCCCCGGATCTCGTCCCGACTATCCGCAGCATCGTCTGCCATGCGCCGTGCTCGCCCGAGCAGCTTGTCCTCGAAATTACCGAAAGCAGCAGCATGCACGATATTGAGTCGGTACTGCCAATTTTACGCGAATTTAAATCGATCGGCTTCCGCATTGCCATCGACGATTTCGGCAAAGGCTACTCGGCGCTTGGATATATGAAGCAATTTCCGATCGACATCCTGAAGATCGATAAGAGCTTCATCCGAGAGCTGACAACCGACACCAAAAGCGCCGTCCTCACGAAAGCGATCATCGATATGGCTCACGGCATGGAGCTTCGCGTGATCGCGGAAGGCGTGGAAACTCCCGAGCAGCTGGCGACGCTGCGCACGATGAATTGCGACATTGTGCAAGGGTTTCTGGTCGATCCGGCCCTGTCTCCGAATGCGCTGGAAGCTCGCTACTTGGTCGGAAGCTAAGCGCTGTGCTGAGCGTGCCGATCATGATGATCTATTCGGCTACCCGCTTAAACTGCGGCGCACTTCGGAAATTCTTAACGGTCAACAAACAGGTCGCCCAGACTCTCTATAGAGATCCGGGCGACCTGTTTTGACAGAAACACAACAATCAGCGAGCCGAACAGAGCGGCACAGCGAATCTATACTACGAATAGTTGTCGCGAAGCCATTGCAGCGCGTTCTGCATCTTAACGATGTATGCCGGGTCGTTGCCGGTACACATCAGCTTGACTTGCCCGCTCTCCCGCCCCGACATGACGCCGTAACGGCTAAGCAGCGAAGCCAATCTTCGAATCGTCCCGGCGTTGCCGTCCACGATCTCGATGTGCGGAGGCAGCACCTCGCGAAGAATGTTTCGATAATATGGATAATGAGTACAACCGAGAACGACGATTCCGTAGCGGTCAAGGTCGTATTCCGCCAGCTTCGTGCGGAAGTAGTCCTCTAGAATCCGCTTGTCGAATTGCAAGTCCTCACAGTAAAGGACAAGTTCCGGAAGAGGCAGCGAATCGACTATTCCCTCATCGTCTACCCGAGAGACGAGCGCGTAATACTTAGGCATGCTCAGCGTAAGCGGGGTCGCGAATACGAGAACCCGCTTGCCTGTCGCCCGGTTCATCTCCACCGCCGGCTTCACGGCCGGCTCCATGCCGACGATCGGAATATCGTACCGCTCCCGCAGTTCAGACACCGCAATGCTTGTCGCCGTGTTGCACGCGACGACGAGCGCCTCGATTCCTTCCCCCATCATCGCCTCTACCGCGTCCAGCACGTAGCCTCTGACTTCCTCCTGAGTCTTCGGACCGTACGGCACGTGCAGCGTATCCGCCATATAGACGTAATCCTGCGCGGGAAGCCGTCTCATAGACTCCACCAGCACCGTCAGTCCGCCGATTCCCGAATCGAAAAATCCGATAGTCATATGTCATCTCTTATCCTGGTTAGTATAGTTAAAAGAAGTCCCCGGTCGTCCATCCGATAGGACGAATCCTCTTTAAGGATAGCCAGTTTCCGAGCAAAAAACAATCCGGAAATCGGCCCCAAAGCCAATCTATGATACACTGTTAAAAAAGGACTTGCAAAGGGGCAGGCGCACATGAAATTGGTATCTTGGAACGTCAACGGATTGCGGGCTTGCGTGAACAAAGGCTTCCTCGATTACTTCCGGGAAGTCGACGCCGATATCGTCTGTCTGCAGGAAACGAAGCTATCGGAAGGCCAACTGACTCTCGCCATCGGGGAAGAGTACGAGCAGTATTGGAATTACGCGGAGAAGAAGGGCTACTCCGGAACTGCCGTCCTTACGAGGATCAAGCCGCTGTCCGTGCGTTACGGCATCGAAGAAGATTCCGAGCCGGAAGGCCGGATCATTACGCTCGAGTTCGAGGAATTCTTCCTCGTGACCGTCTATACGCCGAACGCCAAACGGGACTTGTCCCGGCTGGATTACAGGATGGAATGGGAGGATCGGTTCCTCGCTCACTTGTCCGAGCTGGACAAGCGGAAGCCGGTGATCGCCTGCGGGGATCTGAACGTCGCCCATCAGGAGATCGACATCAAGAACGCCAAGTCGAACCGGGGCAACTCCGGCTTCACCGACGAAGAGCGCGAGAAGATGACCCGGCTGCTCGGCGCCGGATTCATCGACACGTTCCGGCACCTGCACCCGGACCGGACGGACGTCTATTCCTGGTGGTCGAACATGCCAGGCGTCCGGAACCGCAACGTCGGCTGGAGAATCGACTACTTTATCGCCTCCGCCCGACTGTCTCCCGCAATCAAAGATGCCGCTATACACTGCGATATTTTGGGCAGTGACCACTGCCCGGTCGCATTGGATATTTTCTAGAGAGGAGACAAGATTGGCATGGCCGTTCAGTTTCAAAATGATTGGGGAGAGCTGCTAACCCCCGAGATGGAGTTGCCTTATTATCAGGAATTGAGACAACGTCTGGCAACAGAGTACAGGGAGCAGGTCGTCTATCCGAATCCTTACGAGATATTCCAAGCGCTCCACTGGACGCCTTACTCGGAAGTGAAGGTCGTCATTCTCGGACAAGATCCGTATCATGGGCCGGGACAGGCTCACGGGCTCAGCTTTTCCGTCCAACAGGGGGTGAGGCAGCCGCCGTCGCTCCAAAACATATTTAAAGAATTGAAGGCCGATCTCGGCTGCGAAATTCCGAACCACGGCAACCTGGAGCACTGGGCAAAGCAGGGCGTGCTGCTGCTCAATGCCGTCCTGACCGTGCGTCAGGGCGAAGCCAACTCGCACAAGAGCCTTGGCTGGGAACGGTTCACGGATCGCATTGTCGCGTGTCTGAACGAGCGGGAGAAGCCGATGGCATTTATTCTATGGGGTCGCCATGCGCAGCAAAAAGCCTCCTTCATCGACACCAGCCGCCACTGCATTATCCGGTCGGCCCATCCGAGCCCTCTGTCCGCCCACGCAGGCTTCTTCGGAAGCCGGCCTTTCTCGCAGAGCAACGCCTTCCTCCGGGAAGCCGGTCTGGGAGAGATCGACTGGCAAGTTCCTTCGGTATAATTGATTATTTTTTACAAAGCTGCTCCTCCCGCCGTTACCGGTGACGGGGAGCAGCTTTTTCTATTGCGCATATGGCGTCCGCATCTGCCGTGCGGAAATAGTTGGTTTGCGAATTTGGCCGGCTTGGGTGGCGTGGAGGCACTTTTTTGGCCTTTGCCCCGCGGCTTGATTAACGTGGCGGTACTTTCTTGGCCTTCGCTACACGGCTTGGGCAGCGTCTAGGCACTTTTTTGGCCTTCGCTCCTACGCCATTCCCCGGCTTCTCCGACTATTTTCCTTCCCGCGATTTTTTACAAACTTCCGCAATCTCGTTTATACCGAACTTACATACAAGATCGATAATGGTTGTGTACAAGACGATTCCATTAAATATTATTGGAGGTTTATCCCCTTATGAAAACCGTCAAATTCGTACACCTCACCGACACGCACATGAACGCTCCCGGCAAGGACGGGCTGCTCGCCAAGTTCCAGCTGGCCGACAAAGTCGCTCAAGTGTTCCGCTATATCGAAGAAACCAAAATTGCGCCCGCCTTCGTCCTCATCACCGGAGATTTGACTCACGAGGGAGACGCAGAAGATTACGCCTATATTCGCCAAGTACTCGACGAAGGCTCCCTCCTGATCGGCGCTCCCGTACACGTCGTACTCGGCAACCACGATCACCGCGGCCCGTTCCGCGAAGGCTACCTCGGCGAACAGCCTTCGGAAGAGCCTTACTACTATTCGCACACAATCGACGGCTTGCGCCTGATCGGCCTCAACTCCCAGGTTCCGGGCAACCACAACGGTACAGTCGACGAGACGCAACTGGCTTGGCTCAAGCAGGAGCTGAACACCGCTGCCCCGAACGGCACGATTGTTGCCCTGCACCACCCGATGCTCGGCATCGGCGGCATGCTTGGCGATCACATTCTGACTAACCGCCGGGATATCGGAGAAGCGCTCGTCGGAACAGATGTCGTAGGCGTATTCGCAGGCCACGTTCACTCCGACAACGTCGGCTCGTACATGGGCATCGTTAATGTCGCGGCAGCCGGAACCGCCTTTATCGGCAAAGCCGACGCAGAGGAAAACTTCCGCATGATCGACGCTTGCAGCATCAACGTCGTCTCCGTCACTCTGGGAGAAGGCGTGTCCGTTCAGACGCTCACCCTTCCGACTAGCGGAACCGAATATTTCAGATTCCCGATGAAGGCTCTTGCCGCCCAACACTAATCGACAACCGAGGAGCGAACGTACGATGACCCAACAGCTTATGCCCGCCTGCTTGCTTACGCTGCAAGGCGCGTTCAACTTCCGCGACATGGGCGGGATCCGCACATCCGACGGACGCATGGTCAAGCAAGGACTCTTGTTCCGCGCCGCCGAGCTGACCGGACTTACCGCCGAAGATATGCGGTTTCTGGAGCCGTTCGGTCTGAAAACCGTCTTCGACTATAGAAACGGCGAGGAAGCCGGCCTGAAGCCGGACCCGGCGATCGGCAACGCCAGCTTGATCCGCGTACCCGCCAACGCCGCAGCGGAGGACAAGCCGCATGTGTCGATGGAGCAGCTATTCGCCAGCGGCATGCACAAGCATTTCACAGCGGATATGCTGCTGAATATGTATGCCGAACTTCCAATCCGCAATGCTTCTTATCAGCACCTGATGGGACTGTTTAAAAGCCCTGAAGCCCATCTTCCTCTTGTACATCACTGCGCCGGCGGGCGAGACAGAACCGGAATCGGCAGCATGCTCATTCTGCTGACGCTGGGCGTTCCTTATGAGACCGTCATGGAGGATTACCTTCTGTCCAACGTCACGTTGGCCGAGTTCCATCAAGAGCTGTATACTTCCGCCTCCGCCTATCTAGATTCGACCGAGATGAACGCCTTCCGTTCCGCCATGGAGCTGCAGCGGCGTTATCTAGATGCGTCCATGGCCGCCATCGTACAGCATTACGAATCGTTCGAGCGTTATCTGGAGGCCGAATTCGGCATTGACGCCGAGCTTCGCCGGCGCATTCAAGATTATTGCCTCGAATAAAATAACGGCCGGACTTTCATCCGAAAGCCATCGTCGTGAAAATAGAAAGCCTATCCCCGGAAGGAAAATTCGACCATGACAAAAGCGAAAAAGGGAATTTCCGCGCTGCTGGCACTGACGACCGCCGTCGGCCTCAGCGCATGCGGTTCGGCTGCCGGCTCCTCAGGCGAAGCCGAGCAAGGCAAGCTGGACCCGGCCAACCCGACGAAAATCACGTTCTACTCTTACAGCTTGGCCGCGCCGACGATGAAGGCCGGTATGGAGCATCTGATTCAGGAGTTCAACGACACGATCGGCAAAGAAAAAGGCGTTGTCGTCGAAGCTGTCGCCGATCCGACTTACCAGCAGTACAAGGCCGACATCTCCGCCGGCAAACCGGTCGATATCGTGCAGCATACGTTCAGCACGCTGGACGCGTCCCGATTGAACCTGGGCTTCAAAGCCTACGAAGACGTGTTTCCGAAGGATCAGCTCGAAGAGCATCTGAAGGGCATCGAACCGAATGCGCTTGAGCTGGGCAAGATCGACGGTAAGATGTACGGCCTCGCCTTCACGTTCAGCACGCCGATCGTGTTCATGAACGGCAAGCTGTTCCGCGATGCCGGCCTTGATCCGACGACCCCGCCGAAAACATGGGCCGACATCAAGGAAGCGTCCTTGAAAATCAAGGCAGCCACCGGCAAAGACGGCTTCGGTCTCGCTCCGAACAACGGCTGGACGACGGAAGGCCTGATTCTGAGCAACGGCGGAGAAGTGCTCGCCGACGATCGTAAATCGGTCAAGTTCGCCGAGCCGGCTGCCGTCGAAGCGATCGAGATGTGGCAGGACATGTACAAGAACGGCGCTCATGCGGTAGGCGCGGAAGCCGAGCTTGCGGAGCAATTTATGGCCGGCAACATGGGGATGTACATCACCTCGACGGCGCTGTACAGCGGCATCCGCAAAGCATCCGAAGCCGGCGGCTGGGACGTCTACGGAGCAGGCCTGCCGCAATTCGGCGACAAGCCGTCCATACCGGTCAACTCCGGAAGCATGCTGGCAGTGCGCCCGGACAGCCCGACGAAGAACGCCGCCGTCTGGGAGTTCATTAAGTTCGTTACCGGAGACCGCGGATACACAATCATCACGTCCGAGATCGGCTATCTGCCTCTGCGTACGGCACTGGCAGACGATCCGAACGGACTGAAGGATTTTATCGACAAGCACCCGCTTTACCGGACCAATCTCGAACAGTTGCAGCGCATCCACCCTGTCGCGATCTGGCCGGGGGAATACGCTTCGGAGATTACGACGCTGTTCTCCGACGCGATCAGCAAGTCGGTCATCTCGGATAGCAACGTAGCCGAGACGCTGCAGAAGGCTGCGGACGAAATTAACAAGATGATTCAATAAAGAAGGGAATTGCGATGAGCCAAGCACTAGAAACCTCCTATGCTCCCCCCTTGCCGGGGAAGCCGTCGATCGCGCGGAATAGAAGCCTGAACGGAGCGAAGCTCTGGCGCAAGCTAAAGCCTTTTCTATACCTTCTGCCCGCGCTGCTGCTGCTGGGCATCTGGATGTACCGCCCGCTGTTGAACACTTTTTATCTGGCCTTTCACAAGTGGGGCATGGTTCCGGGAACCTCGCCGGAATTCGTCGGGTTCGATAATTTCACAAGACTGATGGAGAACAAGAGCTTTCTTAGCTCGATCGGCAACACTTTGTTCTACACGGCCGGACTGCTGCCCTTCTCCATCCTGATCCCGCTTCTGCTGGCGACTGTTACCCATCAGATGGAAGGCCGCATGAAAAATGTTTACCGCGCGCTTTTCTTCGTGCCGATGATTCTCGCTCCCGTGTCGGTCAGCGCCATCTGGCGCTGGCTGTTCCATCCGTCCAACGGACTGGTCAACGATGTGCTGCTTCGACTCGGAGCGATCAGCCAGCCGATCGCTTACTTCTCGGACCCGAGCTTCGCGAAATGGCCGATCCTGTTCATCACCGGCTGGAAAATGGTCGGCTTCAGCACGATCATGTTCTCCGCGGCGCTCACCGGCATTAACCGGGAATATTACGAAGCGGCGGCGATCGACGGCGCTGGCAGCATGCGGCAATTTTTCGGCCTGACGGTTCCGCTTATGTCGCCGATGATCCTGTTCATGCTGACGATGAGCATCCTGTTCTCCAGCCAGTGGACGTTCGCCTATATCGATATTTTGACGACTGGCGGTCCTTACGGAACTTCGACCAACGTCTATTATGAGATGTACAAGTACGCATTCTCTAACCTGAACGCCGGCTTCAGCGCCGCGGCCGCCCTGCTCTTCTTCATCGTGTTCGGGGTGATCTCGCTGACTTTGAACCAGCTTTCCAGAAGATATTCCTTTTACGACAACTAGAACAGGAGGAGCGCCCGATGAAGAAAAAATTTTCGGGACTCGCGATCGCGCAGCATGCGGTGCTCGCCGCCATGTGCCTGATCGCCCTGTTCCCGATCTATTGGATGGTTAATTCCTCGTTCAAGAACGAATCGGAGATTTTCACGTCCTCTCTGATTCCTCTCAAACCGATCTTCAGCAACTACACATACGCTTTCGAGCAGATGCCGATCGTCCGCATGATGTTCAATTCGTTCGGAGTCGCCAGCCTGCTGACCCTGTCCCAGCTGGCGACCGGCCTGCTGGCCGCGTATGCGCTCGTCCGTTGGAGATTCCGCGGTCAGGGATTTATTTTCGCCTTGCTTAGCTTAACCTGGCTGATCCCGTTTCAAGCGGTCATGATTCCCAACTATGTGCTCGTGAATCAGCTCGGCTTCAACGAATCTCTGATCGGAATCGTGCTGCCGTTCGCCGTCTCAACTTTCGCGATTCTGTCGCTCTATCAGAGCTTCAACTCGTTTCCGCGGGTGCTCATCGAAGCGGCCTGCATCGACGGTCAGAGCGATTTTGGCATTTTGACACGTCTCATTCTGCCTAACATCAAATCCACCGTCGCCTCGCTCGGCATCATCCTGTTCATTAACGGCTGGAATGAGTACCTGTGGCCGATGCTGATCACCAAGAAGATGGAAAACGCTCCGCTGCAAATCGGACTCCGGATGTTCGTCAACTCGGATACGAATATGTGGGGCTCGATGATGGCGGCTACAGCCGTATCGTGCCTGCCGATTCTGCTGATCTACCTTGTTTTGCGCCGACAGATCGTCGATTCGTTCATTCGCTTCGGCATCAAGTAACGTCCGGCATTCGGCCGGCGGAATGTACCTAGAAATCTCGCTTATACGCGCTGATGCGCTTTTGGGTAAATAATTTTGGTTCAAAACCGAAATGAGTGCTTGACTTGTGAGGTTGGCTGGAGCACGCCAGAAAGGGATGCTCTGTTTTGTATGATTTTTCGCACACGGAACGGTCTTTTTCAGACGATGACAGGTACTTTATATGAAATGTCGTACAAATTTCCGCTTTTTTAGATATCTTTGCACGATTTTGTGTGGTTTTTCATACAACAGGCTTTGACGAACAGTTTTGGGGGCAACTTGTGTGAAAAAACATACAGGTCAAGCACTGGTATTGATATTGAGCCATAATTTTAATAAAATCGGACTTTTTCAGGGGAAACTAGTTAGTCGCCATGCGTGGCGCACCAAAAATAAGCCGCGGCGCCAAAAACGCGCGCGGCTTATCTATAACGCCAGCAAAGTCGGTCGCCGTCTTAGGCGCCGGCCGGGAACTACAGGAACGAATGAATGCCCCGCAAGCGGAACAGGCCAAGTATTTGGCCGACGGTCATGCGGGCCGAAGGCCGGAAGCCGTCTCCGAGCAGGTAGCGCAGCATTTCGTCGAACAGGTACGCGCTCTCGGGACGTTTCCAGTCGGGCGGCGTACGGAAGGCCAGCGTTGTGACGAACAGCTTACCCTGCCCGACTTGGGCTTCGAAAGCGCTCGCCAGCCGTTTGGCCCGATTGAAGTTGTCGACGATCTCGACGATCGGCTCGACTTCGGGAACTGTATCGAGGCAGATGGCTGGCGTTCCATTTAAAAGATGATACCAGTGCCAATCCGAACAGCCGTCGTGCGGGAAGCGCCCGAGAGCTTCGTGCGGTCGAACGACCGCGCCCATCGTACCCCCTGCCTGCTCGGAGAACATCAGATAATTCCAGAACACCGGCAAGTACTTAGTCATCGGAGCGTCGTACAGCTCGCTTTCTCCCGCCAGAAGCCATACCCGGCCTCCGCCGGCCAGGTACTGAAGCACGTTCGTCGTCAGCCGCTCGACGACAGCCAATTTCACGCCTTTGCGCGACGGATAGACGAAAGGATCGAATTTAGCGTTCGGTTCGAAAGACGCACCGTACAGAGCAGTCTTCAGGGCGGGTGCGCTGCTCCAGACCGACTCGGCGTTCTCGTATCGAACCCGAGGGAACGACCAGAACGACCAGATATTGCGGATTTCCCGCTCCTCTACGAGCCGTTCCTTATCCGTCCACCAGACCTCCAGCACGAGCTCGGACGCCTCCGATCCAGCAGGTAGACCGATCCGCACCGTGCCGATCTCCCCCACGCTGCCGCGCAGCGCTCCGGCGACGGCCAACTCCCCTTCGCTAAGGAGGGCCGTTCTAACCGAAACCTGGCAACTCTCTTCAACGATGGCTCCCGCAGCCTCCACGGAGCGGCCCCGGTCTCTATCCGCTGCACCGCCGACCGGCTCCTCCGTTCCGCGTTCGCCCGCTTCCAGAGCATGCCCCTTGCGAAGCAGTCGCCAACCGACGCGACCGGCCAGCTCCGGCTCCTCGCCGTAATGGGACAGCAACAGCCTCACGTCCATCGTCTCGCCCGCGAACAGCGTGCGGCCTTCGCAGGCCATCAGCAGCACGGTCGGACCGTTGAAGTCGAGTACCCGTTCCGGCTCGATCGTCCCCTTGCTGTCCCAGAACACGTCGAGCAGCCCCGTCGTCGCGTGGCCCTGACCCGGGAAGTCGCGAATGTCGAGCAATTGCACGCCCGCCGCACCCGGCGTCCGCCGCACCCGCTCCATTGCTTCCTTCAGCGCGCGGACCTGGTGAACGCCGGTCGCTTCGATCCACTCGTCGACCCGGCCTTCCAGCCCTTTCGCTCGCAGCGTCTCTTCAATCGTCTCCAGCCACGTCGGCCGGAGCACGCCAGTATACTTAGCCTTCTCCTCCGGCCTGGCGTACATCGTAAACTGCGCGTGCTCGTGCCCGAGCACCGGCTTGTCCGTCAATCGGGCGACGGCCGAGAAGTCGCGGTTCGTCGCGGGCATGGCGATCTCCTCCGTCTTCAACGGCACGTGCCAATTGAAAGAAGGAATGAAGAAATCGCCCTCGCGGTCCTGCTCGGGAAGCTGCCCGAAGCCGGTGTTGTCGGTGACGAGCCTAGTCGGGTCAAGCTTCCTCGCGTACCTCGCGAGCTCGTTCAGCCGTTCGTGCCCGTTATCCTCCGTCAACTCGTTGCCCATCGAGAAAAGAACGAACGAAGGATGCGCGTTCAAGCTTTCGTAGATGCGCTCCAGCTCCGCCTGCAGGAACGCGTCGACCTCCTCGGGCGGCTTCGCGCCGCGCGGCTGATAATGCGCCGACCAATGAGGAAGCTCCGTCTGCACGAGCATGCCTGACTCGTCCGCCGCTTCCCAGAACGGCTTGGGCGCGTTCCAGCCATGCAGCCGTACGTGGTTGAAACCATAAGACCGCGCAATGCGGAACTGCCGTTCGTAGTGCGCTTTATCCCAGACCGGATAACCGGTAAGCGGGAACACGCTGCAATCGACGTAGCCGCGCAGCCATACCGGCTTGCCGTTCAGCTCAAGCCGCTTGCCGGAGGCGGCAAGCCTCCTCAGGCCGGTCCGCCGCGTGACGCGGTCCAGCGTATTCTCTCCCTGCTTAAGCAGGAATTCCGCTTCGTACAGCTGCGGATTCCGATCCGACCAGAACGCCGGGGCGTCGCCCAGCGCGCAGACCAGTTCCGCCACCCCGTTCTCCGTGACGGGCGCGGACGCCGTGAACTCGTCGCCATTTGGAGCTCGAAAGCGCGCTTCGACCGCGCAGTCGGCACGCTCCTCCGCCGCCGCAACCTCGACTCGGCAGCGAAACGCCCCCGCGAGCGGATTAGGCGTCAAGCTCAATCGCCCTAACCCAACGGCGGGTAGCTCGACGAGCTTGACTCCGCCGGTAATGCCGCCCCACTCCGTCGCCGTATGCCGGGTATGGACGTGGCTGTCCGCCAGCGGCAGCCGCATCCGGTTGTCCACGCGAACGAGCAGCTCGTTGTCTCCTTCCGCCAAAGCGTTCCCAAGCTCGTGCCGATGAACCGCGGACAAGCTGTCCCGCAACCCGACGAATGCGCCGTTGACCCACGCCTCCGACGTCCAGCGAACGCCCGTCAGCTCAAGCACCCACTGAGCTCCCCCGTCCGCCCTTTCGATTCGAACCGTTTTCCGGTACCAGCCCGCACCAACGTATTCCCGCAGCTTCGTCCAAGTGTCGATCTGCGGAAACGGCGGTTCCTCGCCGTAGCCCTGCTCCTCCCATGAGCCCGGCACCGCGATCGTACCGCCCCCGAAAGCCGAAGCGTTCGGCGGCGCGTCCTTGTACCTATCCTCTGGGTCCGGCAGAAACTCCCATTCCCCGTCCAGCGCAATCTCCCGTCTACTCATTGTTTCTCCCCCTTTGCCTGGTGTGCTTGCCTTTCTATACGGTTTTATCAATCATCAAGGGTCTCCGTGGATATCTCAAGACCACCTCGAATCTCCACAAACCTCCGCGGCCACCCGAGAAGCGCCGCTCAACGGACGCGCGCGGGGCGCCAAGAAGGCGGCGCAAGCGCCGCCTTCCGGATCAGCCCTTGACCGCCCCGGCGGTGAGCCCTTTCATGAACGTTTTGGAGCCGAGAATAAACAGGATCAACACCGGTATTGTCGTCATCGTCAGAGCCGCCATCCGCGCCGCGTAATCAGTTCTGTGCACGATGCCCAGGTTCGAAATAAAGATCGGCAGCGTATACCACTCCGACTTGTTGATCGTCACGAGCGGCAGCAGGTAGTTGTTCCACGACCACAGAAACACGAGCGTCGCCAGCGTCGCCAGGCCGGGTTTCATGATCGGCAGCACGATCCGGACGAAGATGCCCGGTTCCGAGCAGCCGTCGATGCGCGCGCATTCGAGCAGATCGTTCGGAATCGAATCGCGCATGAACTGGATCATGAAGAACGCGCCGAACGGGAACGCCGCCCAGACGAGAATGACCGGCCATAGCGTGTTGCCGACGCCGAGGTGCCGCATCTCGATAATGTAGCCGATCAGTCCGACCTGGGTCGGCACCATCATCGTCAGGATGACGAACGTCTGGAGCCATTTGCGCCCCTTGAACTCGAACTTCGCCACCGCGTAGCCGATCAATGTGCTCGTCAGCGTCGCCAGGACGACGGAAGCGACGGACACGATCAGGCTGTTGCCGTAGACGTGCAGGAAGTCGGCCTTCAGCACCGTCTTCAAGTTCTCTTGCCAGTAGCTGCCCGGCAGAATGGGAATGCCCTTGAACAAATCTTCGTTGTAGTGCGTCCCCATCACGATCATAATGTAGAACGGAAACAACGAGAGCAACGATATGACGACCAAACAGATCCACATAAGAGCTTTCATCGCTTGTCCTCCTTCGGCGCCGTCAGACGATAGCTAATGACGGAGAAAAGCACGATCAGCAAGAACAGCGAGTAAGCGATCGCCGAAGCATAGCCGAAACGGGTATTGGAAATGAACGATTCGTCCACAAATTTCCAGATCATTGTAAGAGCCGTATTATCCGGACCGCCTACCTGCGCGGAGCCCGACCAGCCGCCATAGAGCAACTTCGGTTCGTCGAACAATTGCAAACCGCCGATCACCGACGTCACGACGAGAAATACGGTAATGTTTCGCAGCAGCGGCATCGTGATTCTGAAGAATGTGTGCAGCCCCGTCGAGCCGTCCACCTTCGCCGCCTCGTACACGTCCTGAGGGATGACCGTCATGCCGGCCATGAAGATAATCATGAAATAGCCAAGATTTCGCCAAATCACCATCAGGGAGATGATCGCCCGAGAGCCCCAAGCATCTTGAAGCCAATAGAAGCCTTCTTCCAGAATGCCAAACTTCGTCAGGAGCAGGTTGACCAGTCCCGTTTGCCAGTCGAACATGTAGGAGAAAATAAACCCGATTGCCACCGGAGTTGTAATGTACGGCAGCACGTTGATCGTCTGGAAAAACCGTTTGCCTCGCGTCAACTGGAACGTCCAGTAAGCCAGCGTGAGTCCGAGAATCAGAGTCAGCGGGATGAACATCAGCATCATGAGCAGCGTATTCCAGAGCGACTTGATAAATAAAGGATCGTTCGTCCACAGCTGGACGTAGTTTTTGAAGCCGATATACGTCTTGGCCCCTATTCCGTTCCAGTCATGCAGACTGAGCACGAAAGAGTACAGGATCGGATACAGTTGAAACGCCGCATAGGTCAGCACAAACGGCAGAGCGAAAATATAGGGCCACATGCGTGGCCCCCATCTGCGTTTGCGGGATGCGGCGGGCATGGCGTCGATGCGTTCCGCGTTCACATTCATCCCCCGTTCTCCCGTCAATTACTTGACCGTCGCGTCGGACGCTTTGTTTCTCGTCTCCTGGATGAACTTCTGCAGAGCCGAATCGGCGTTGACCGAACCGTCCTTCATCCAGAGCGGATACAGCGCGTTGAAGACGGAGTCGACGACGGAATCGTACTGAGACTGCGCTTCGCCCTTCATGTCCGGCACGATTTTCTCGATGAAATACTTCGCCAGGTTCTGGCCGCCGAAAAACTCGTCGTAGGGACCCGGAGCGTCGATAAGCGCCTTTTCGGTTTCATAGAACGACCTGGAGGACGTCATATTGCCGAACGTCTTGAAGTTGTAGGCAGAGCCCTCGTCGGACAAGTACGCGAACTCGATGAACGCCCATGCCGCTTCCTTCGCTTTGCTGTCTTTGTAAATGCCGATTGCCGTTCCTCCCCTCGTGAATCCGCCTTCCGGCGCCTTCACGAGTCCCCAGCGGCCCGAGCCTTCCGGATCGTTGGCGGAAATATGCCATTTCGCTCCCCACGGCGCCATCGGATAGAACATGAATTCGCCCTTCGCCATTGAGGCCGACCAGGCCGGAGTCCACAGCTCGTTCTTCCCGAGAATGCCGGCGTCGCGCATCTCGAACAGCCTTTGCAGCGGCGCTTGCAGCTTCGTCGTCAGGTCGATCTCGTTACCATTGACATAGGAGACGAAGTTCTGTCCCCTTAAGGCGATATAGGCATCGCCCAGCCCCGGGAACATGAGCACTTTACCTCCGCTTCTTTCCTTCAATTCCTTGCCCTTGACGATGAAATCGTCCCAAGAGGAGATCAGCTTCTCCAGCTCCGCCGGATCGTCCGTGCCCCAATACTCCTTCGCCAGATCCCTGCGGTAAGCGAAGCCGGCCGGCGTCAACGTTTGGTCGACGGCGATTACGTCGCCATCGGCGTTGGAGACGTAAGGCACGACGTAGTCGAGAATCGCGCTCTTATCGAAGTTATACGGCGCCGCCTCCAGATTGTCGAGCACGCCCAAGTCGAACAGCTTGCCGCGATAAGCCGACTCTCCGAGAATAACGTCTGGAACGTCGGAGCCGGAAGCGATGCCGCTCTGCAGCTTCTGCAGATAGTCGTTCGGATTGACGACAGTCACTTCGACCTTGATATTCGGGTACTTCTTGTTGAATTCTGCGATCATGCCTTGCTGGAACGCTTCGTCCCAGTCCCATACCTTGACGGTGCCGCTAAGCTGCGTCGGATCTGCCGGCGCCGATGCGGACGGAGAAGCGCCTCCGCCAGCCGCGGGCGAGGAAGCCGACGGCGACGCTTCATTGCCGTTGCCGCCGCATGCCGCGAGCAGCCCCGCCAACAGCGCCAAAGACGTGAAACCGCCCACCCACTTGCCAAGCTTTCTGTTGTTCACGATGATGAGTCCCCCCAAGAAAGATTTGTAAGCGATCGCCCAAAAGTCCGCTATCCCGGTCCGAACCGGACTTTCCGAACGCGCGCTGTAAGTGCTTGCACCGTTATCTTACTCCGGGGGCCGCCCGCTCCGTAATCGGCCAAAACGGTGATTTCGTATAAAATCCGGCGATCAAGGCGTTCGTCCTTCCGCGTCTTCCGTTCCGCTCCAAGGCAGCAGGATCCGTACGAGCGTGCCCCGTTCGCGTTCGCCGAACGCTTCCAGCCGCGCGGAAGCGCCGAAATTCGTCTTCAGCCGCTCCCGGATGTTGGACAGGCCGATGCCCCGCGTACGCTCCGGTCCCCGGCCGAGACGCACCGTCCACTCTTCCTCGGGAACGTCCATCCCCTGTCCGTCGTCTTCCACTTCGAGACAGAATCTTTCGCCGTCCCGGTACGCCCGCACGACGATCGTACCCGACTCCCGATCCGACGGAATAATGCCGTGCACGATCGCGTTCTCGACGAGCGGCTGAAGCGCCATCCGGGGAACCGCTCGGCCCAACAGCTCTTCTCCGACTTCCCATTCGAGCTTGAAGCGGCCGGGATACCGGGTCTGCTGAATAATCGCGTATTTGTCGACGATTCGCTTCTCCTCGGCAAGCGGCGCCCGGACGGCCCCTTCCCCCGTCTTGATCGTATCCTGAAGGATGACGATGAGCGCCTGCGTCACTTCGGCCGCCTCTCCGCCGCGGCCGGCGTGGGCCAAATAGATGACCGTATTCAAAGTGTTATACAGAAAATGCGGATTGATCTGCGCCATCAGCAAGTCGATTTGCATTTGCCGCTTCACGGCCTCGTTGCGCACGGAGGTTTCCATCAGCCCTTTCAGATCCTCGACCATCCGATTAAATCCGTTTCCAAGAATCTCCAGCTCATCGCCGCTGCGGATGCTCACGTTCGTTCCCAAATCGCCTACGGCGACCCGCTTCATCGCGTTCGTCAGCCGAATGAGCGGCTTCGTCAGGTTAACGATAATCGGCAGCATGACGACCAGCGTTACCGCGATGCCCGTGGCAATGATGACGAGGTAAAAGAAGTAGACGCGGTTGATCTTCTCGAACAGCTTGCTCTTCGACAGCAGAGCCGCCTGTTTCCACCCCTGGCTCATCGCGTCGTCGGTCAAGACGATTCGCTTGCCGTCCTCGGCGAACGACTCTCCGGACGCAAGCGCTTCGGCCATGAAGCTGCGGTCCGGCTCCGGCAAGCTGCCGTTGGAGGCGTGGAGCAGAGCCCCCGCGCCCGTGAGCAGCTCGATCTGCTCGAAATCCCGGGCGCTCTGCAGGAACACGTTGGCCAGCTCCGAATACGCGATATCGATGACGAGATAGCTGTCTTCTGCCGCGTTTTGCCCGATGGGACGATACTTCACCACGTAGCTGAACACTTGCCGGTTGCCGCTGATGAAGAAGAACGGATGCGGCTCGCTGTACCCGTTGCGGACGTCCTTCATTTTCAGAAACCAAGTCTGCTGCAGGTAATCCGCGAAATAATCCTCATAGCCAACGTAATTCGAATAGGTTTCCCCGTTCGGCGGGGCAACGACTACGTTCAAGATAAAGTTGCTGAGCGCTACGAATCGGCCGAGTTTCTCCTGCACCGCCTGCTTGCGAAAATAATTCTCCTCGATGCTCGGGCTCGGCGGCGCGTAGATCAGCCTGGTCATCTCTTCGTCGGAGACGATGTATTCCGCCGTTTTGACGACCTGCTCCTGAATTTTCTTGAGCTGGAACGAGATCTGCGCCAGCTTCGTTCCGCTATCCTTGATCGACTGCTCGCGGATGATCCCTTTGGCGTAATCGTAGATGAAAAAGCCGCTCATGATCAGCGAAAACGAGACGACAAGCACCGTGCTGGCGATAATTTTGGTGCGGATTTTCATGCGCATCGCCCGTTCACCTGCGCTTCTCCATATAGTCGAGCGGGGTCATGCCCGTCGTCTTGCGGAACACCTGGCTGAAGTATTGACCGTTGCGGTAACCGACGCGCTCGGCGATCTCGTAGATCTTAAGCGAGCCGTCGTCCAGCAGTTGCTTGGCCCGCTCCATGCGGATATCGATCAGCCGATCCAGTACGGTCTTGCCCGTCTCCTCCTTGAATACGTGGCGGAGATGGTCGCGGCTGAGGCCGATCTCCCGTGCGACCGCATCGGCGTCGATCTCCGGATCGGCGTAATTCTGCTTCAGGTAATCGAGCGCCTGCCGCACTTTCCGCGACATCGCGGACCGGCCGGCAGCGTGCGCCGCGAGCTTCTCCGTCTCCTCCCGGAACCAGGCGAGAATGCCCGGCAGGGAGGTCCAGTCCTCCCTCCGGCTCTCGCCGAGCGGCGGCAGCCCGACCCCCGAGCGGCCGCGGTTCAGCGAGGCGACCGTCTGCCGGCACAGATCGGCGAAGCCGTCCGCATCCCGCGCCTCTGCCGCCCGCTCGAACGAAACGGCCATCGCTTCTGCCGCCTCCTTGTATTTCCGATCCGCGAGCAGCCCCCGAACGGCCGCCGCATCTTCCTCCCACCCCCATGGGGATTCGGTCTTCTCCTCCACGCGCCACAGATCGTTCAGCCTGAACAGGCATCGCGGACCGTGAAAAATCGACCGTCCCAGCCGCTTCAGCGCTTCGCCCAGCCTTCCCGGCACTTCCGTTCGGCTCGCCAGCCCGTACGCCAGCGCCGCCGATACCGTCGAGCCGGTCAGCCGCTCCAGCGTCCTCGCGGCTTCCGCCGTTCTCAGCTCCATCGCCTCCCGCATCTTCCCTTCTCCCCTGACCGCGTTATCGCCGAACACCAGGACGAAGCAGCCGCCCAGAAACCGGACCGCCGCCAACAGCCCGTCCTCCTCTTCCTCCGGCCATTCCGTCGGCAATCCGATCGCATCCGAATCCGCGCCCGGCAGCACCGGGAAGGGCCGATCCGGCTGCAGCACCAACAGGTGAAGCCGGTCGTACTTCCCTTCGCCCCCCGCCGCAACCGTTCTCCACTGCTCGTCCGAGAGAGCGCGTCCGCCGAGCCAGTCGACGAGCAGCCTTCCCCGGTCGTTCTTACGCTCCCGGCGCTCGTTCTCAATCTCCTCCCGCAAGCCTCCCAGCTCGCGCTTCACCGTCTCGGCGTCCATCTCGTGCTTGACCCAATAATTCGATACGCCCAGCTTGAGCGCTTCCTTGGCGTACTCGAACTCCTTGTAGGAAGTAAGCAGCACGATTTTCAGCGCCGTTCCTTCCTCCAGAAGCATCTTGCTCAGCGCCAGCCCGTCCATGCCGGGCATGACGATGTCCGCGATCACCAGCTCCGGACGGCGTTCCCGCGCGAGCTTCAGCGCCTCCGCCGGCTTCGTGGCCGAGCAGACGATCTCGTATCCGAGACTCTGCCAGGAGACCAGACCGCGCATATGCTCGATCGCAAGCACCTCGTCGTCCACCAGCATCACTTTTACCGGATTCATTTGCCTGTCTCCTTTCTTTGCTCCTATTCGACGTCGAATCCGCTTCCCGCTCCGCTCGTGATCAAAACTGAACTTTCGGAAAGACCTCATCCCTTCGGGATTTGCCGATATTTCGTGGGGGACAGCCCCATCATCTGCTTGAACAGCCGGGAAAAATAATACGGATCCGACAGGCCGACGGCGGCCGCGATCTGTTTGACCCCCAAGTCGGTCAGATCGAGGAGCCGCGCGGCGCGCTGCATCTTCATCCGCAGAAAATACTCGATCGGCGGAAATCCCGTCTCCTGCTTGAACAGATAGATCAGATGCTGCTTGGAGACGCCCGCATGCTTAGCCAGCTCGGACAGCTTGACCGATTCCGCCGCATGATCGGCCATATACCGGAGCGCCTTCTCCAGGCCGCTGTCCTTCCTGCGCCCGCGAGCCGCAGACTCCGTCGCGATGCCGATCCCGCTGAGCAGGTACCGGACGGCCTGGCTGACGTGGGCATGCGCTCCGGCTGCGTAAGCGCGTTCGGCCAACATATCGTAGCAATGCCGGAACGTCTCGACGAAACCGCCGTACACCCCGATCGGCAGCGGCAACGGACCGCGGTCCAACTCGTATTGGGCGATCAGCGCAGCTGCATGCTCGCCCTTGACGTGAAACCAGTATATGCTCCATGGATCGTGTTCCGAGGCCCCGTAGCGATGCTCCGTATCGGCCGGAATCACTACCAAGTGGCGGGCATTCAGCTTCATCCTCACGCCGCTGTCCGTCAGTACGACCTCTCCTTCGCCCTCGGCGCACAGCAGAACGATATGCGCATCGCAGCCCTCGGGCCTCTCCCGATAATGATAACGCGCACGGGGGAAGTAGCCGATGTCGCTCACGAACAGCTGACGGGTCAGCTCGGCATCCGCCAGCTCTCTCTGCATATATTCGGGAAGCACGAGCAACAGCTCGCTCTCGAAACCGTCCGGCTTCAGCAGTTCCTCCACGGCAGGCCCTCCTTTTTTCTCGAAATAAGAATATCATCCATCATTCCCCGCATTTCGTCAATTGGAATGCCCGCGCTTCGGAGATAAAGTAAAGCTATCAACGCTCAGGAGGGAACGCTATGCCAACAGATCCACGTTCGGTCCGGGTTTGGGAGAAAAACGTCTCGATTCCTACGTACGGCGTCGGCCGGCCGGACAAAAATCCGATGTTTCTGGATAAGCGCATTTATCAGGGAAGCTCCGGACGAGTTTATCCGCATCCGGTTATCGACAAAATCGAAGACGAGAAGAAGCCTAAAATTTACCGGATGGCCGTCTTGGAGAACGAGTACCTCCGGGTCGAGATCCTGCCCGAGCTGGGAGGCCGCATCTACCGCGCCGTCGATAAGACGAACGATTACGATTTCGTCTATTACAACCGCGTGATCAAGCCGGCTCTCGTCGGTTTGGCGGGACCGTGGATTTCCGGGGGCATCGAATTCAACTGGCCCCAGCACCACCGACCGAATACTTTCGGCCCCGTCGAATCCCGATTGACCGAGAACGAGGACGGCAGCGCTACCGTCTGGGTAGCGGAAATCGACCGGATGTACGGAACGAAAGTAACCGCCGGCTTTACGCTGTACCCCGGCAAAGCGTACATCGAAATTTCCGCGCAGATGTATAACCGGACGCCGGAGCCCCAGACCTTCCTCTGGTGGGCGAATCCGGCCGTGGCGGTTAACGATCATACGCAATCCGTATTCCCGCCGGACGTCACCGCCGTGTTCGACCACGGCAAGCGCGACGTGTCCCGCTTCCCCGTCGCCACCGGCACGTATTACAAAATGGATTATTCCGCGGGCGTGGACATCTCGCGTTACAAGAACATCCCGGTGCCGACGTCGTACATGGCGTACAAGTCGGATTACAATTTCGTCGGCGGCTACGATCACAGCGTCGGCGCGGGATTGCTGCACGTCGCCAACCACCATATTTCGCCGGGCAAAAAACAGTGGACATGGGGCAACGGCGACTTCGGCCAAACCTGGGACCGCCATCTCACCGACGAGGACGGTCCGTATATCGAGCTGATGACCGGCGTCTACACCGACAATCAGCCGGACTTTACTTGGCTCCAGCCTTACGAGGAAAAGTCGTTTAAGCAATATTTCATGCCCTACAAAGACGTAGGGGTCGTGAAGAACGCTTCCTTGGATGCCGCGGTGAATCTGGAAATCGACGAGACCGAGCGGAAGGCGACCGTACTCGCCTATGCGACCTCCGTGTTCGAAGGCGCGTCGATCGAGCTGAAAGGCCGCTCCAGAACGTATTTCAAGGAGACGGTTACGCTCTCTCCGAACGATACGTTCAAGAGCGTCGCCGGTCTGGACGAGGGCGACGCTCCGCACGACCTGACCGTCGTCGTAAAGGATGTCCGCGGTCGCGCGCTCGTCTCCTATCGTCCGGCTCCTCCGTCCATCGAACAGGTGCCGGACGCGGCCAAGCCGCTGCCGCCCGCGCATGAGCTGAAGACGAACGAGCAGCTCTACCTGGCCGGTCTGCATTTGGAGCAATACAGGCATGCCACCTACGAGCCCGAGACGTATTATCTCGAAGGGCTAAGGCGAGACCCGAGCGATATCCGGCTGAATACGGCTTTCGGCACGCTGTTGATGCGCAGGGGACTGTTCAAGGAGAGCGAAGCGCTGTTCCGCCGCGCCGTTGCCTCGCTGACCTGGCGCAACCCGAATCCTTACGATTCTGAAGCCTATTACTTGCTGGGGATGTCCCTTAAGCGGCAGGGCCTGCTGGAGGAAGCGTTTGGCGCGCTGTACAAGTCGGTGTGGTCGGCCGCGTGGCAGGACCCAGGCTACTTGTCGCTGGCGCAGATCGCCGCGGAGAAGGGCGCTTACGACGAAGCGCTGGAATTGGCCGAGCGCTCTCTGATCCGGAATTCGCGCAACTACAAGGCGCGCCACCTGAAGGCCGCGCTGCTCCGCAAGACGGATCGCGCCGCGGAAGCGCTGGCGTTCGCGGATGAGACGCAGCACCTGGATAAGGCCGACTTCGGCTCGGCGAACGAACGCGCGCTGACGCTTAAGGCGCTCGGCCGCGCCGAGGAAGCGAACCTCGCGGCGAACGGGCTGATGCGGCTGATGCGGGGAGATGCGCACAACCATCTGAACCTGGCCGCCGACTACGCCGGCGCGGGCCTGTTCGGGGAAGCGATAGACGCGCTCCGGCTCATCGCTCCGGCTCCGGAAGCCGAAGCCTACCCGATGGTTCATTACGCGCTGGCCTATTTGCTCGACCGTTCCGGAGAAGCCGGCCTGGCCGCCTCCCACCGCAAAGCGGGCAACGCGGCGTCGCCGGACTATTGTTTCCCGAATACCGCTTTCGACTTGCTGACGCTGGAAGCGGCGCTGCGGGCCGATCCAGCCGACGACAAAGCCCATTATTACTTGGGCAACTGGTTGTACGACAAGAAGCGCTATGACGACGCGATTAACCATTGGGAGCGTTCCGCCGGGCTGCGCGACAGCTTCGCCACCGTGCATCGCAACCTGGCGCTGGGCTACTATAACAAGCGCGGCGACGCCGAGAAGGCGCTGGCTTCCCTGGAGAAGGCGTTCGCCTGCCAGCCTGAGGACTCCCGCGTGTTCTACGAACTCGACCAGCTGCACAAGAAGCTCGGCCGCGCGCCGAAGGTGCGGCTCGCCTTGCTGGAGCGGCATCGCCGGCTCGTCGAGGAGCGGGACGATCTGTACGTGGAATACGTCACACTGCTTAATCTGGATGGGGCGCACCGGAAAGCCGTCGAAGCTTTGGCGGCACGCCGTTTCCATCCTTGGGAGGGCGGGGAAGGCAAGGTGACCGGCCAATACGCGCTGGCCCATGTCGAGCTCGGCAAACGGGAGCTGGCGCAGGGCCGATTCGCCGAAGCGGCCGACCTGCTGACGCGGGCGCTGGCCTATCCCGAAAATCTGGGGGAAGGCAAGCTCGCCGGCGCGCAGGAAAACCATGTCTACTATTATCTAGGCTGCGCCTACGACGGCTTGAGCGACGCGGAGCAAGCGGGCCTTTGCTGGGCGCGGGCGTCGCAAGGGCTGGAGGAGCCGGCCAGCGCCATGTTCTATAACGATCAGCCTCCGGAGATGATTTTCTACCAGGGACTCGCCTGGGAGAAGCTCGGCAACCCGAACGAGGCCTCGCGCCGCTTCAACAAGCTGATCGATTATGCCGAGAAGCATCTGTTCGACGATGTGAAGATGGACTATTTCGCCGTATCCTTGCCCGATTTCCTCGTCTTCGAGGACGACCTGAACGTCCGCAACCGGATTCATTGCAGGTTCATGCGCGCGCTCGGTCTGCTCGGCCTTCGCCGCTTCGGCGCCGCATTGTCCGATCTCGACGAGGCGCTCAGCGCCGACGCCGGCCATCAGGGCGCGCTCGTTCATCGCGACTTGTGCATGGAGCTGTCGCGCGGGCAAGCCTAATGGAAATGCAAGAGGCAACGTCTTTGGCGATCGGGGAGGTTAATCCCCACCGAATCCCTGAATAAATGGCAGGTTCTCGGACATTACGATCCGCTAACCGGCATTCAGAATCCGTCATTTGAACGAACAGCCGGGCGCGACTCCCTTGCTTGGAAGCCGACAATCCGAGCAAGTGCTAGCGGCGCTCGATCTTATGCTGGAAGCGCTCCGCTGCAAATCATATGTGGGGCCCGATGATGGCGGCAACTGCCGTATCGTGCCTGCCGATTCTGCTGATCAACCTCGTTCTGCGCCGACAGATCGTCGATTCGTTCGTTCGCTTCGGCATCAAGTAACGTCCGGCAATTCGCTGGCGGAAGTACCCAGAAATCTCGCTTATACGCGCTGATGCGCTTTGGGCGGGATTTTTTTATTTTGCGGGGAAAATGGGAACCTTGCGACAGGCTCGGAAGTCTATATAGCAAAGGAAGGAAAATCTGTTGGAGGACGAGTACCTAAGAGCGGTGACCCAAGCGGATGCCTACGATCTTCACAGCATGATGGAACGATACGGCGAGGACGTATGGAACTATGCTTTCTTCCTGACGAAGCGCCGGGATATGGCGGACGATATTGCGCAGGACCCTTTCCTGAAAGCCTACGCCGGCATCACCTCGTTTCGGGGAGAGGCTTCCCTCAAAACATGGCTGCTGAAAATTGCCCGCAACACTTTCTGCCGCAGAATGCCGCCGAGCGAGAGCTGCTGCTGCGTTGCTGGGCCCAAACGGCGCTAATGGGCGACAAAGCTCAATCGTCCGCTTACGAAGGAGATCAGAAACCAGCTACACGATTAGCGATTTATTGAAGAGCTCCTGAGTGAGGGGTCCTCCTTCAGCGTTATTGGTATGTCATATCATATGCTAGAAAGGCTTTCTCCAAGCGCACATGTAGTAGTTCCAATCGTACATTGACTTCCAGTTGATGGACGTTTCGCAGCACTTCCTCGGCCATCGGTTTATGAAACTGATCGCCATACCGAAAAATATGGTCGAACAAGGCACATTGGCATTGCTCTAATGTTTCTAACTGCTTATAGAAGTAATCCTCCTGCTCAACGTAGCCATTATAGGCATCCAACCTCTTCATTCCGTCAGATTACAGGAAATTTTAGACGAGCATGACATATCTCAACGCCAGTTAGCCACAATGGTCAACATGCGTCCAGGTACAATTAATGCTTTATGCAGAGAAACAACCGACAGAATTTACACACTCCGATCCCGCCACCTTTGAGGCACTTTTTTGGCCTACGCGATTGTGCCGCAAAATTTGCTGCTTCATTTTTACACGCGATGTTTGGTCCCACCACGGCTCACTCGTCACCCGCTCTTCGCCCCCTATGAAAGTGCTTACAAATTTTCCCCCTCAAGTAGAAGATTTTGGCCTTTTTGAAGCGGCAATTCCGTTTACAATTTATGTATCCGAACCAACAGACGATGCACCTACGAGCCAGAGATCGGCGGGCAGTCCATCGTTTTTTTGCATTTGCATCTAAATCAAGGAGGTGGTACGGAGGGGTAAAATTCTATCTCTTGTAAGCGTTTTCCAAGAGAATCTATTATCCAGAGGAGGAGAATTAATGTACGCTATTTTTAATCGCTCGTTAACGCTTGGGTTCCGGGTTACGCTCGTTTTAGCCTTAGCCTTGGCCGGACTGCTTCAAAGCGCCAATATCAATCGTGCGGAAGCAGCCGTTCCCAACAACAAAATCATCGTCGGTTACTGGCACAACTTCGACAACGGTTCGACCAATATTCGGCTCCGCGACATTTCGCCGGATTTCGACGTCATTCAAGTCGCTTTCGCCGAGCCAAGCGGAGGCCCGTCCAGCGGCAACATGGCTTTCACTCCTTATAACGCTACCGTCGCCGATTTTCAATCGGATATCGCTTACCTGCAAAGTCAGGGCAAAAAAGTGCTGATCTCCATCGGAGGAGCCAACGGCACGGTTGAGCTGGCCTCCGCCCAGGCCAAACAAACCTTCGTTACGACAATGAAAAACCTCATCAACACCTACGGATTCAACGGCATTGACATCGATCTGGAAGGCAGCTCCCTCAGCCTGAACGGCGGGGATACGAATTTCCGCAGTCCGACGACTCCCAAAATCGTCAATCTGATCGCGGCGATTCAAGAGATTCTCGGCAGCTACGGCAGCGATTTTCTGTTGACCATGGCGCCTGAGACAGCCTATGTGCAAGGGGGCTCTATTGCTTACGGCGGTCCTTGGGGCGCTTATTTGCCGGTCATTTACGCGCTGCGCAACGACCTGGACTACCTGCACGTCCAGCATTACAATTCCGGCCCAATGACGGGTCTGGACGGCAAATCGTACAGTCAAGGCACAGCGGACTTCCAAGTAGCGATGGCTGAAATGCTCCTTGCCGGTTTCCCGGTCGGAGGCAATACAAGCAATCTGTTCCCTGCATTGCGGGAAGACCAGGTGCTGATCGGACTGCCTGCGTCCCCTCAAGCTGCCGGAGGCGGCTACACTACCCCGGCCAACGTGCAAAAAGCGCTTGATTACTTAATCAAAGGCCAGTCATACGGCGGCACGTACGTGCTGCGCAACGCTTCCGGATATCCAGGCCTGAAAGGGCTGATGACCTGGTCGATCAACTGGGACAAATACACCAACTTCGGGTTCTCCAGCCCTCATCGCACTTATCTGAATCAATTCAACGGACCTGTGGAAAACGTGCCTCCATCCGTACCAAGCAATCTGCACGCCACTGGCGTAACGTCCAACAGCGTCAGCCTTGCTTGGAACGCTTCCACCGATAATGTCGGCGTAACGGGCTACATCGTCGCTTACGGTTCGACGAATGTCAATGTAACAGGCACAAGCGCGACGATTAACGGACTTGCTTCCAGCACGCCTTATACGTTTACCGTGAAGGCCCGGGATGCCGCCGGCAACATATCGGGCGCCAGCAGTCCGATTACCGTCACAACAGCCGCGCCGCCAACCGATCCGATCAAGCCGACCGCGCCAACCAACCTTACCGTAACTTCCACGACATCTTCGGAGATCGGCCTGTCTTGGACAGCCTCGACCGATAACGTGGGCGTCACCGGATATACGGTTTCTTACGGATCGTCGAACGTCCAAGTCGCCGGCACGAGCGCAACAATCACGGGCCTCGCGGCTGGCACGACCTACACCTTCACAGTTACGGCGAAAGACGCGGCAGGCAACGTCTCCGACGGAACGACGATTCAAGCGACGACAGCAACGACCGGAACTCCTGCCTGGGCGCCGAACACGAGCTACAAGGCCAACGACCGAGTCGTCTACCAAGGCAAGACCTACTACTGCATCCAGGCCCACACGTCACTTACCGGTTGGGAGCCGTCGAACGTTCCTGCCCTGTGGGGATTACAGTAATAGGATTGTCTTCCAAGGTTCGCATTGAAATAGGAAATCCCCTCGACCAACGAAAAAACCTCAAATTCCGTCTTGCAACGGAGTTTGAGGTTCTTTTTCTCGGAATATTCGAGTTAAGCCGCACCTCCCCTTAACCGATAGGAACGGACAATCCACAGTCCTTTCCGCAACCTCGCAATTCCACAAATATTCGGAATTTTTCCTACTTATTCTTTTCCTGTCGTTAACTATCCACAGGTATAGTAAAATCGAAATAGTTGTAGAATCAGAAAGTTACATATGCGAAACGAGGCCGCAGCCTAGATGGAACAACCCAAACCTCATCCAACCAAAAAATCAATTGCCAAACGAAACGTCTTGAAGTACGTCGGCCTCACGGTCGTCATATTCGGGATCCTGTTCTGCCTGCGGTGGGCATGGTTGCAAGCGTTCTATACGACCGAGGCTCCAAGTCCCGTGGATGGCGTTGTAGATATGCGCGGCGTTGATTTGGCGAGCTCGCCTTCCTTTTTTCTGAATGGCCCGTGGCTCTTTTACCCAAATCAACTTTTGTCGTACGAGGACCTACGGTCGGAGGACAAGGCATTCAGCACCGTCAAGGTTCCGGGAGATTGGAGAAAAGGGTTCGAGCCGGACTCCGGCACATCCTACGGGTACGGCACCTATCGGCTGCGTATTCTCATCGATCCTCTTCAGCAACCCGTTGCGCTTTGGATTAAGGGCATTCAAGCCGCCTCCTCCGTCGAAATCAACGGTTTTTCCGAAGGGGATATCGGCAAGCCCGCCGCTGACTCCCAAAATTACACGGCGCGGAATATATCCTATACCGCCTCCTACACTGTAGCAGGAACGACTGAGCTCGACGTACTGATCCGAGTGGCTAATTACGACGAGCCGTTCTACGGCGGTATTACTCGCTCCATTCGCTTCGGCTCTCAGGCTGCCATCGACACGATCCGGTTGTTCTCCATCGGTTCTCAGTTGGTTACGATTGTCATCCTGCTGCTTCACGGCCTGTATGCTTTTATCCTTTACTTATTTAATCGCCAGGAGCGAGGCTTGTTTACGATGGCTCTGTTGACGCTGTCCGTTGCGCTCGCTTTAATGGCAGGTCAAGATAACATTCTGCAGATTCTGGTTCCGATTACTTATACATGGCAGATCCGGATCAGACTGATCGCTTTGCTGTGGCAAAACCTGTTCATACTCTCTTTATTCCGCAGATTGGCTTTGGCGGCTCCTCCCCGTAATTTGTGGCTTCGCTGCTACACGGCTTTGCTGGTCGTTCTGACGGGAAGCCTGATTGCTGCTCCTGCTTCCTGGGCTAACGCATTCGTCGATTTTTACGGTTTTATCGGTATCTATCTCATTCCGTTTGTCTGGCTCTTCTTTGTCGTGGGCAAGATGATTGCCAACGAGCGGAGCGACAGAGACGTTGCGTTCTTGCTGCTGACCGCGGCCGGAATCATTTCCAACTTGATCTGGAGTCTATTCGAATCGGACTTTGACGTGACTACCGTATACTATCCGCTCGATCTGATGATTACGATGATCGGCTTCTCCGCTTACTGGTTCAAAAAATATTTTCGCCAGGCTCATGAGAACAGTATGTTGAACAACCAGTTACAAAAAGCGGACAAGCTGAAGGACCAATTTCTTGCCAATACCTCGCACGAGCTGAGAACGCCGCTGCACGGCATCATGAATATTGCGCAGAACGTAGTTGCCAAGGAAAAGGCCACGCTGGACAAAGGCAGTCTGAAAAATATGGAGCTGCTGATTACGATAAGCCGCCGCATGTCCCATATGTTAGGCGACCTGCTTGATATTGCGCGGCTGCAAGAGCATCGCGTCTCGCTACGCAAGGAACCGTTGCAGGTGAGCGCGCTCATACCCGGAATCGTCGGCATGCTGCAAATCATGTTCGAGGGCAAGCCTATAAAACTAAATGTCGATATCCCCGAATCGATGCCGCCGGTGCTCGCGGATGAGCAGCGGCTCGTGCAAGTCTTGTACAATCTTCTTCACAATGCTTTGAAATTTACGGAGGAAGGAACGATTACCGTCACTGCGGAGGTAAGGAGAGGTCGTGCCGTCATTCAGGTGGCCGATACGGGAGTCGGCATGAATCAAGAAACCCAGTCGCGCATATTCCTTCCCTACGAACAAGGGGCGTATGGAGTGAGCGACGGAAGAGGTATCGGACTTGGACTGAGCATCTGCAAGCAGTTAGTGGACTTACACGGAGGGACCCTGACCGTCCGGTCGGCTCATGAGAAAGGCTCCGTGTTCAGCTTCGATCTGCCGCTGGCGGATTCAACGGGCATTCAGCAGGTATCCGCAGACCTGCATTTGCAGCGATTAACCGGCGAGTCGGAGGAGCGGTTCTCCGGTCTAGCGACTCCGGACATCGCGGCAGAGGAGATCGCAGCATCCATGCTGGTCCCTCCGCTGTTAAGCGATACCGTGCTGCACATTCTGGCGGTGGACGACGATCCTGTCAACCTGAACGTACTCGCCGGCATGCTGGAGCTTGAGCCCTACAGTATCACTACGGTGCAATCCGCACGCGAAGCGCTGGAGCTGCTTAGCACAAGGCCGTGGGATCTATTGATCGCAGACGTGATGATGCCGCAGATGTCCGGCTACGAGTTAACTCAGCGAGTACGGGAGCGCTACTCCCTATCCGAGCTTCCAGTCCTGCTGCTCACCGCGCGCAGCCAGCCCGCCGACATCTATACCGGATTCCTGGCGGGTGCTAGCGACTACGTAACGAAGCCGGTAGACGCGCTGGAATTGAAATATCGTATTCGAGCCTTAACTTCGCTCAAGCAGTCCATTAACGAACGTCTGCGAATGGAGGCCGCTTATTTACAGGCACAGATTCATCCCCATTTCCTGTTCAATACGCTAAATTCCATTCTGGCTCTAAGCGAGATCGACACCGAGCAAATGCGTATGGTCGGCAACGCCTTCGCTTCCTATTTGCGGATCAGTTTTGATTTTCTGAACACGGGGGAACTGGTGGAGCTGGCCCACGAGCTGGATCTCGTTCAAGCTTATCTGCAGATCGAAAAGGCTCGTTTCGGGGACCGGTTGAAGATCGAGTGGGAGATGGCGCCCGGCCTTGATCTGCTCGTCCCCCCGCTGTCCATCCAGCCGCTCGTGGAAAATGCCGTGAAACACGGCGCGCTTGGCCGAAATGTCGGCGGCACCGTTCGACTGCGAATCGTTCGCAAGGATGGAGCGACAACGATCGAAGTGAGCGACGATGGCCGAGGGATGAGCCAGAAGCAGATCGATACGCTGTTGGACGCTTCCCTGCAGGGCAAAGGAGGCATCGGGGTCGCCAACACGAATCGACGCCTGCTACAGCTGTACGGTCAAGGCCTGTCCATTTTCAGCCGTCCTCTGCAAGGAACGGTCGTCTCGTTCGTCATTCCTGACGCTCGCGGCGGGGCCTCCTTGCCCACAGAACAACGGGAATAAGCAGCAAGGACATCGCACCGCCGATCAGCGAAAGAGCGGCATAGCTGGAACCGGCGACGACCATGCCGGACAATGCGCCTCCCGAGGCTCCGGTCAACGCGATTAGCACGTCGATCGTCCCTTGCGTCCTGGCGCGGGTCGCCGGCGTCGTCGCGTCGACAATCTGGGCCGTGCCGCTAATTAGGCCGAAGTTCCAGCCAAGCCCGAGCAAAGCTAACGCTGCAATCAGCAGCGGCAGCGAATCGGCGGGGGCTGCTGCGGCAAGACCGCCGGCCAGCAGCAGCGTAATCCCGGCCACGCATGACATCGCATAGCGGCCAATCCGATCTACGAGCACGCCAGTCACCAAGGACGGGAGATACATGGCGCCGACATGAATGCCGATGACCAGCCCGACGTCCCCTAATCCATGACCGTGATGCTGCATATGGACGGGCGTCATCGTCATAATCGCGACCATCACGATCTGCGTCAGTACCATTACGGTCGTTCCGACGACAAGTCCGCGATTGCGGAACGGAGCCGAAGGCTTGCCGGCGGAGGTCTGGGCTCTTCCCGCCTCCTGCCCGGCGGCGATCGCCTTGGCCGCGATGTAGGGATCGGGTCGGAGAAAAGCAAACAAGATCAGCCCGGCCAGAGCAAATGCCGCAGCCGACAACAGAAATGGGCCTGTCAGTGCGGGAAGGCCGAAGGAGACGGCGATATCGCCCATCGGCCGGACCAGGTTCGGCCCCGCTACCGCGCCCAAGGTAGTGGACACCATCGACAGGCTGACCGCCTTCGCCCGCTGCTCCGGCTTGGCCAGATCGGTTCCGGCGTAACGGGCCTGCAGGTTCGTCGACGTTCCCGCCCCATAGATCAGCAAGGAAGCAAGCAGAAGCGAGAGCTGATTTGTCGCGCCGGCCAGTACGATGCCGACCGCCCCCGCGCTGCCGGCCAGAAAACCCGTCGACAGGCCGACCCTCCGTCCGTAACGATGCGTCAGCCGCCCCACGAGATAAGCCGATACCGCGGAGCCGAGCGTGATAAGTGCAACCGGAACCCCCGCATAGCTGTCCGCTCCCAGCATTTCCTGAGCCATCAGCGCCCCGACGGTTACCCCTGCGGCTAGTCCCATTCCTCCGAATATTTGCGAAATGATAATAATGATCAATGTCCTGGAATAAAGCCGTTTTACTTCATTTTCCGTCACGGGATCAGCTCCCCTCCTGTTCGTTCGGGTAATTATAGCACCGCTTTGCAGGCGAATCTATTGTTGATTTTGGGGGCTATGAACGGATTTCGACTTCCAGTTCCTCCCGGCTCAGCCTGCTCATCCTCTTCCAATCAAGCAACTGCTCGATCGAGAATACGCCGGCAGGCATTGTCGAGCCGCAAACGGCTTCGGAGACATCCAGCGCGCAAAAAGCGGTCAGCTCGGATTGCCTGCGGCCTTGCAGCCGATATACGGCGGCAGCCATGCGTCCGTCCTTCTCGCCGACCGCTTCGACCTGTACAGCAAAGCGCTCCGAGCCAAAGTGCACGCGGCCGAAGCAGGAGATCGCCGCTGCACGGAGCGGCTTCAACCTCAACAGACGGTGCAAACCCAGCTTGCGAAATCCTGCGAGAAATGTCGTTATGAAAGCCGGGTCGAGGCATAATCTCGTCGATACGTCGGGAACGCCAAGCGTGCTCGGCAAGGAACGTTGATCCGAGAACGGAAACCGGTAAGCCGCTCTGCGGCCGATAGCGCCCCGAAAATCCGCCAATCTCGCGTCCGTAAAGCTGCCGACCGTCTCTGCGCGACCCTTCCTGATTATTTCGAAACGCGTTCCTAGATTGTCCACCGTCCATTCAAGCGCAGCTTTCCCATGCCTATCGCCCAGCCCGAGCAGGATCGTAATTTCTATAGCTTCGGTACGGTCGAGACGACGACAGGCTTCCAGCGCCAGCAGATTCGTGACCCCCGGCGCCAGCCCGACGTTCATAACCGCCGTCGCTCCTCCGCGCTCCGCTTCCTTCTGAAGAGCCTCCACCTGAGCCTGGAACGAAATATTTGCCGATACGTCGATATAATGCGCGCCGCTCAGAAGACAGGCGCGAACGAAGGAAACATCCTTCTGATCCAAGCACATGACGACCAGCTTGACGCCCTCCAGCAGCTTGAGATCGACCGGCCGGCTAATGTCCAACTGCATGGGCAAAACCCGCCCCTCGGTCTCTCTGCTGAGCTGTTCCGCGCGTTCCAAGCTTCTGCCCGCCGCATACACTTTGCCAGGGAACCTGTAACCGAGCTCCCGACATACGATACTGCCAACCGCCCCATAACCTCCTACGACAACGATCCGGTCTTTGTCCATGTTGCTCTTGCCAGCTCCCTTGCTTATTCTAGATGTAATCAGTTTATTCTCACTCTAGACGAATAAGGAGCTGCGGCGCCATCCCAGAAAGGTGGGATTCTTCCGCAGAAGACGATATGAACAACATCAAGCAACGGATCGAACGGCTGGCCGAGCAAGCCGTCTCCTCGAAGGAGTTCAGGTTGACGCTTCTGGCGCATCTACGCGAAGCCTTCCCATTCGAAGGGGCATGCTGCACCGTCGTAGACCCGCGGACGCTGCTTTCTGCGGGAGCCGTTACCGAAGACGGCGTAGAGGCGATTCATCATCGTCTGTTCGAATTCGAATACGGATATCGGGATTATAATCGGTTTGAGGATTTAGCCGAAGCGGATCGTCCTGCTGCCGCTCTGGGGCTGGCGACGAACGGCGATCCTGAACGCAGCGCCCGCTTCCGCGAAGTGCTGCAGCCCGCCGGCTTCGGGGACGAGATGAGGGCGGCCCTGGTAAGCGGAGGAAAATGCTGGGGCTTCCTTACTCTGCTTCGTGGGAAGGATCGGCCTTTGTTTGCGGCAGAAGAATTGGCGCTTCTGACGTCGCTCGTTCCGGCGATCGCCGGCGCCTTGCGGCGAACGAGCCTGGACCTTGCAGACGAATCCGCCAAGGAACCGGGGTTAGAGTCCGGCGTGTTAATCGTGGAGGCCGACGGCGTTCTGCTGTCTGAGCTGGCGGCGACCGATGCGGCCTCGCATTGGCTGGCCGCTATCCGCGAGGCCGAGGGCATCGGCGACGAAGTGCTGCCCCGTCCGATCAGGGCGGTATGCATCCGGGCGCTGAACGGGGAGACAGGGACGGGCAAGGAGCTGGCGCACGGCAAAGCCGCCCGTACCTGCGTCAGGCTTGCGGGCGGCTCCTATGTGACGATTCGGGCCGACAGGCTGCTCGGCAAGGCTTCGAGCGCACAGCTTGCCGTTATTTTCGAACAAGCCCAGCCGGCCGACAGGCTGCCGCTGATCGCCGAAGCCTACGGATTGTCGGAGCGCGAGAAGCAGCTGCTCGTCGCTGTCGTCCGCGGGCTATCGACCCATGAAATCTCACGGGAGCTCCACATCTCGGTCTATACCGTGCAGGACCATCTCAAGTCGATCTTCGCCAAAACTAGAGTATCCAGCCGCAGAGAGCTGATCTGGCAGCTGTTCTCCCGTTACGCTTCCCCTTTAAGTTCCGCAGAAAGTTCGATAGGGGAGCCCTGACGGATCGGGAAGCGTGCAGTACGGCGCTTGCTCGGCGGTAAGCGCATAAGGCTGCGCGAGGACGGCAAGCAGCCTCTCCATGACGCTGTAGTCCCCGCGTTCAGCAGCAGCCTCCAGCGCTTCTTCCACTCGGTGGTTGCGCGGAATGACGGCGGGATTGCTGCTCCGCATCGTCTGCCGCGCTTCCTCCCGGCTTGCCGCCTGTCGATCGAGCCTCGCCTGCCACCGCTCCTGCCAACGTTGAAACTCCTCGTCCCCGTAGAGCGATGTCTTCTCCGGTTCGTCTTCGGTCAGCGCACGGAAAGTATTCGTGTAGTCTGCGCGGTGCTTCTGCATCAGAACGAGAAAATCTTGGACGAGTTCCTCATCCTGCTCCTCGGCATCGAGGATCCCAAGCTTTGCGCGCATGCCTCTCAGCCAATGTCCGTGGTACTGAACTCCGAACTCTCCAAGGGCTTGTTCAGCGATGGAAATCGCCCTTTCCTCCTCGTCATCCAGCAAGGGCAGCAGCGTCTCCGCAAATCTCGACAAATTCCACAGGGCAATCTGCGGCTGGTTCCCATAAGCGTACCGGCCGTTCGAATCAATCGAACTGAACACTGTCGCCGGGTCATAGACGTCCATGAAAGCACAAGGGCCGTAGTCGATCGTTTCGCCGCTAAGCGCCATGTTGTCGGTGTTCATTACCCCATGGATAAAACCGACAAGCTGCCACTGAGCGATCAGCTTGGCTTGACGGCGGATCACTTCGTTCAGAAGCAGGAGGGCGCTTCCTCCTGCATCGCCTCCCCCCTCCTCACCGATTTCAACATTCGCAGCAGCCTCCGGAAAATGCCGACGCAGCGTATAGTCGGTCATCTTCCGCAATTCCTCCGCGCCTCCCCACGCCGCCGCATATTGAAAAGTCCCGACGCGAATATGACTGGCCGCTACACGGGTCAGTATGGCGCCAGGCAACTCCTTCTCGCGCTGGATAGGTTCGCCGGTCGTCACGACCGCCAAACTGCGCGTCGTGGGAATGCCTAGCGCGTGCATCGCTTCGCTGATGATATATTCGCGCAGCATCGGCCCGAGCGCAGCCCTGCCGTCTCCTCCTCGAGAGTACGGCGTTCTGCCGGAGCCTTTAAGCTGGATGTCGAAGCGCTCTCCTGAAGGTGTAATTTGCTCGCCAATCAGCAAAGCCCTTCCGTCTCCAAGCCGGTTGAAATGCCCGAATTGGTGCCCCGCATAGGCCTGAGCGAGAGGCTCGGCGCCTTCGGGAATTCGGTTACCCGCAAATACGTCTGCTGCATCGTCGCTCCGCAGCGCCTCCGCGTTCAGTCCAAGCGACTCCGCCAGCCGTTCATTCAGAACGACCAGCTTCGGTGCGCGTACCGGCTTCGGGCTCATTTTCGTATACAACATATCGGGCAGCGCTGCATAGCTGTTATCGAAATTCCATACCGCTCTCAGCGGTTCGTTGTTTTTTTCCATCGTATTTTATCTCCTTGCCTCTTGGTCAGCTTTCAAAATACCGTTGAATTGCACAATAGTAAGCCGGCTTTTCTCCCTGCTGCTCGATTAACGACAAATCGAGCAGTTCCTTCATGATTTTCCGTATGGTCGCTTCTGACTTCTCAAAGATTCCCGCCAACTCTTTAGTCGTCAGCCCACTGCCGGCATCGAAGAAATAATTCTGAGCAAGAACAAACATAACATCAGAATAAATGGGGGGGATTGCCTTTAAGTTCGGATCGCCGCTTAATTTCTTTCTCGCCAAACTCAGCAACAGACTCTTTTCCTTTAATTCAGCATTCATCTGTTCAAGAGCATAAACGACAATCTCTAAAAAAACCTCAATAAAATGATTCATTTCCCCCCTGCTTCGGATGCTATTGGCAAGCTCGAAAGCCTCCAAATATTTGTTTTTGAACAAATTACACGCTCTTGACAAGGAGAGAGTCGAAATATTCCCTATATCTTTAGATAAGTACATGCTGCTAATAAATCTGGATGTCCTCCCGTTACCGTCGTAAAAAGGATGGATGTACCCGAAATAATAATGACCAACCGCCACTTTAATCAGATTAGGCACTTCCGAATCCTCACCCATAAAAGCAAGCAACTTCCCGTTTAGTCGAACGATCTCGGATTCTGGCGTTACTCCTTGATGGATGACTTTGCCTGAACCTGATTTTTTCAGAATATACGTCGTCTCTGTTCTGAATATTTCCCCGTCAGGAAGCTCCTGCTGTTCGATTTCCCCCTGCGTAATATCGTCATAAATTTGCCTAATATCATGGGGGAGTTTTGGGAATTCAAAATCGTTACTCACCAGACGATAATACGACTTGATCATGCTTTCGAATCTTTTTTTTGTTTTTTTATTGAGCATCACCTCTTTTGTGCTTCTGGCAATCTCCTCCCGCGTGCTTTTTATTCCTTCGAGATCATTCGTATTGTACAGTTCCTCAACCAAACACTCTTTAATGAATTGTTTTTGCGCAACCTTGGGCAACTCTTCAAAAATTCGGTTAAACTCGCCGGATACTTTGTAGAGCCTGCAGGTCAAACGCAAAATATTATTTGTGGGAATATAGAATAACTCGTAGCTATGCGGCTGGTTCATAGGCTTTATGTTTAGTCCCAAATGAACCGCTGAGTCAAATTCGAATCTTTTTTGAAAAATATCATCAAAGCTTCTTCCATCTTTCTCATGAAATAATTTGAACAAATATCTCATCTTTATCCCATCCATCTATTTGTTATAGCTAAATTTTACACTTAAAAAACGAATTGTCCAGTTCTATGTATAAAATAATTAGTTTTTTTAAACATATAGCTCAATTCCTTCTTCGTAAATTATAATTTACAACTTTAATATGCGCTCCGCAGACACATCGCCCTGCCCCATTCTTTTTGATCTTGACGTCCCTCTTACAGGAAGGACAAATCACATTCATGTGTGCACACCCCCCTTTTCCGATCCCGGTATTCCTATCTTTATCTCAGAAACGGTCGGTTAAACTGCTTTTCCTCCTTTTTCTACCCGAAACGCACAGCTGATTAAATAATAATCAGATACTTACCTGATTTATGAGCGATAATCTCCATTTCTTTATAATAAAATTAGTTCTTTTCAATCCCTTATTTGTAATAACAATAACCTAAATAAAACAGGAAATAATAACAAATTCCGATAAAATCATTCCATTTCCCCCGTTTTTTTAACGTTTGCAAGGAGAGTGGATATGGCCAGTAGACTACGATGCGCTGAAATTTTTCTTGTTTACAACAAAATAAATTCATTGACAATTTGTTATAAACATAAAATAATAAATACAAAATGTTACTACAATTCGAGCCAATCAGTAAGGGGAGGGTGACTCAGTACTGCAACCGCTTTCGGATGGTTGGACAGATTCGGCGCAAAACAAACCGGGGTTACCCGGTATAAAGCTAAAGGAGGAACGAATGTGAGAAAAAAATTGCAAAAAGGGATCGCCGTCGCTACCATGGCGTCGACCCTAGTATTCGCTGCCGGGCAATGGACGAGCGCATCCGCAACGAAGGAGCCGATTCCGGCTTGGGCTTCGGCGGAGCTGGCTTATTGGGTGGAGGCCGGTTTATTGAAGGGGGATAGCAACGGGCTGCTTCGCCCGCAGCAAACGGTCAATAGGGCCGAGTTTCTGACCTTCGTTAACCGGGTGTTCAATTATCAGGCTTTGAGCGATAAGAAGTTCGCGGACGTAGACGCTTCGGCCTGGTACGCCGCGGAGATCGCCAAGGCACATGCCGCAGGCATTCTGCAGGGAGACTCCCGGGGCAATGCACAGCCCCTGTCCGCGCTGACCCGGGAAGAGGCGGCGTTGATTCTAAGCCGAGTGTTCGATGTAGTTTCCGCGAATGCCCCGTCTGGAACGTTTTCTGATGATGCAGCAATCTCCTCGTGGGCGGCATCTGCAGTATATGCGCTGAAAGAGGCCGGTTACGCGCAAGGGGCGAGAGGAGCGTTCCAGCCGAAAAAGGGGATGTCCCGCGCTGAAGCCGTCAAAATGATCAGCAACATCATGGGGCGCCTGATCTCCGATACCTCCGTACACGAGAATGTGAACGGACGCAACGTGGTGGTCAACATGGCTGGAGGAGTCCTGAAGGGAGCGAAAATCTCCGGCGATCTGTATCTCGCTCCAGGAATCGGAAATGGCGGCTTCACGCTTGAGGACTGCGTCGTCGAAGGTACGATCTACGTGCTCGGGGGCGGCACGGAAGGCATTGTTTTGAAAAATACGAAGGCTGGCACGATCAAGATCAATAACCCGCAAGGCCAACCTAAGCTGACCCTGAGCGGAAGCTCTTCCGTGAAAAACGGGATCGAAGCGCTGACCGGCGCAGCGATCGTTAACGATTCGACCACTCCGATCGGCAGCCTGAACGTTCGAGCAGGGGCATCGGCAACGATCTCCGTTAGCGGAGATGTCACACTCCTAACGGTAGATTCTGCAGCAGCCGTGAGCCTGGGAACCTCGAAGATCGGAACGTTGTCTTTCACTAAGCAAGCCGGCGGCGCGAAAGCCAAGCTGGACAGCCAAGCGCAAATCGGTCAGGTGATCGCTGATGCAAGCGTATCGTTGACCGGCTCAGGAGACATCGGCGAAGCCGTCGTTAACGCGGAAGGCGTCTCTTTCGAGAAAGCGCCGGGAAAATGGACGTTAAACGCGAAGAGCGCGACTATCGCCGGCAAATCCGTCACACAAAGCTCCTCCGGCAGCGGCAGCGGCGGCGCGGGCGGCGGAACCAGCGGCGGCGGAAGCGTGGACCTGAGCACGAAAATCTACAGCTACGACCAGGTGCTTAGCGGATTCGCAGAAACGGGAGCCTATGGGGACGTGAAGCAGTATGTGCGTTTTGTGAGAGATTCGACCTACAAACCGTCCGAGGCAAACGCGGTTATCGGAGCGACGTTGCCGAATTTCGCGAATTCACGCACGTTCGTCAATGCCGATTATGACGTAAAACCTTCCATCTTCGCTGCCTTGCGCAGCGTCAACACTTCCGTTCTGGACGCCAGACGGGAGAACCTGTGGATTGGCACGGACAACGGCGTCATGAAGATCAATTTGGCTACAAACGCCATATCGGAATATACGAAGGAAAACAAACAGCTTGCGGACAACAAAACGCTTCTTCTGATCTCGGATGGCAGCTCAGGCGTCTTCGCTATTACCGAGAACGACGTATCGTACATTCGAAAATAAGGAAAGGGGATTGAATCCATGTTCAATACGACCAAACGGACCAAGCTGGCGGCGGGTGCGCTGGCGGCGGCCATGCTCTTCTCGCTTCCCGTCGGCCAGGCGTTCGGAGCGGCCGGCAAGCCTGCAGAAGCGCAGTATCAGGCCTATCAATTGGAAGCAACGCCGACGAAGCACGTTACCTACTATAAAGCGGGTGTGACTCTGCCCGAGACGATCGCTTGGGTGACTACGAAGGAAGATTTGACGTTTCTGCCTGCCGCAGTGACTGGAGACGTAACGAGCGCGATCAAGGATGCCGACGGCATCTATTGGATCGGTACGACGAATGGCCTGCAGCGCGTCAACTTCAAGGAGAAGGATGCCCGGGACATCGTCCAGTACATGGCCGGACCGCGGTATATGTATGGCGGAGACGACGTCGTCACTGGCCTGGCCAGCGACGGCCAAGGCGGCGTATGGGTGCGAACGGCAAGCGGTGTGACGCATATCGAGCTGCGGATGAAAACCATTCTGGATAAAACACAAGTCTACGAAAAGTTGAACGATTCCGTGCAGGATCGCCGCGGCATGGTAACGGGAACGGAATATACGTTTACGCCGGATTCGGGTCAGACGGGCATTGACTTCGACATGGGTTCGTTTACATCCAACCCGAAGACGGACGACAACGACGGCTTGTGGACGTCCATGTATGCAATCGGAGAAATTTTCCGCTATCGGACGCTCAAGGCGGAGGGCGCAGATCAGAGCGAGATTGATGCGGCCAAGGCAGACGCGGTTCGGGCAACTAAGGCGGTATTGCTGTTGGATTATGTCTCGGGACGGGGCAACGGTTTCCCTGCCCGCTCCTACATGCTGACATCCGAGAACGCGGCTCAAACGACGACAGGCGACGACTACGGGTACCAGGGTCAGAACGGCTTCTGGTTCCATCATCGCGTGAGTGTGACCGATGCCGTCTATGCGGCCTCCAATCCGATCATTCCGACGATGCAGCGGAGCGACGGCGTGCAGCCGATCGGCTATTCCATCGTTCGAGTGACCAAGGACTCGGTGAAAAAAAGCGGCGATAGGCTATTTCCGTCCGGCGGCACGAACGTGCTGAACTACAACGGAATCGGCTTAAGCCAGGAGGCGATCGACGAGTTCAACACGACGCGTCCGGTTGGACAAAAGCTGGGCATCGATATTAAAACCAAAGTGGATACGGTGGACGGAGTCGATGTGTATCAGGTTATGCCCGTCATAACAGCTAAAACGAACAACAATCAAGCTGACGAAGACAAGACGACCAGCGCGAGCAATCCTCCGCTGTTCCAACTGACCGTTCCGGTGTACGAACGGATTCCGACCTTCTTTAATGACCTGTTTCCATCAAGCGCCATCGGCTCCGACGGTTTCATCGACATGAACCAAATCGTCTATAAAGCGGATACTTCCTCCGACGAAGTGGCGGGCCATTCCGCGTTGTTCTTCACGGCGTATAAATACTTATGCGACGATCCGTCAGATACGCAGCTTTCCGAGCTGAAGAATTACGTAGTGGAAGCGACTCACCGCATGGCCAATCTGATTCTCAAAAATGATAACTACTATATCGAAGATGCCACAGGAAAATCCACGCAATGGTCGCGTTGGCTGGCCAAATATTTCAACGACGGCACAGGCGTTATGCAAAGTCAGCCTCAATGGTCCTCCAAGGTCGGCGTGGACGCCAACGGAGACGATGCTTTGTCTTACGGCTTCGAGGACGGCCCGCTTAACGCGCTGCAACTGATGGCGTTCTTGAAAACGGCGTCTACCGTGACGGCGGAAGCTTATCCGTTAGATTCGGCCAGATACCAGGCGGCATACGATATGGCTTTTGACGGAGAATACAGCAAAGCTGAGCCTTATGTTAACGGTAAAGGCTACATCCATCTGGCGCAGGAATATATCGAACGCCGCCTGATTCGTCAATCGACAAATGCTTACAATCATATGGGCAATGAAATCGTTACTAGCGACAACTATCGGTATACAGGAGATCAGCAAAAAGACAGCAACATAAACTCCACCCTGCACAACGACTGGACGCAGTACATCAACTATTCCGACGAAGAGCTCGGATGGTTCCCGGTCTATCAGTTGGTTTTGCAGGAACAGGATTCGGCTAGACGCGCGGAGATTGTCGCCGCTTTTGATCAATGGTACGAGAACGAGGTACGCGAAGAGAACCCGTTCTACACGTTCCTCTATCAATTGGCTCATCCCGAGGATACGACCGTAGACATCGCGTCTGCCGTTCGCTACATGTATCGCATGCCGGAATATTTGGTTTCCTTGCCGGCACAGTACAATCGTCAAGACGTGTTCTTCATCGAAAACGGGGACAGGGACAAGAAAGATAAGCAGGTGAACTACGCCCTGCCGACGGACGAACGCCGAGTCATGAAAAACAACGGCAATCCGTTCCGTACCGACGAAGGCAAGTACAGCGTCGACCCGAACTTCAACTATACGTACAAGACGATGGAGAGCGGAACGATCGTTACGCTGCCTTACTGGCTGGGCCGCTACTTCGGAATCATCGAGGAAGCTAAATAATGAAAACACCCCCAATGTTAGAAATAAGCTAACCCTGGGGGTGTTTTTTCATAACCGATTATTTGTCCCGTTCCCGCGCTTCCTGGCTTCCCTCGTCTCCGTACCACAGTCTGCGGAACGACTCGCTGCGTTCCAGTAGCTGCTCCGCCGTTCCCTCCGCCTCGATTCGGCCTTCCTTCATGACCAGGATGTGATCGGCGCGTGCAAGCGCCGCTTTACGGTGAGACACGACCAGACAGGTCGCGTCTCCTCTGTCGTTGAACAGCCGCTCCCATAGCTTCTGCTCGGTTTCAACATCGAGTGCGCTTGACAGGTCGTCGAACACATACAGCTCTGCGTTCCGCACGAGCATTCTCGCCGCGGCCGTTCGCTGAGCCTGGCCTCCTGACAGCTTCACGCCGCGCGGCCCGATGACTGTCTCCAACCCTTCGCGAAAATGTCGCAAATCCTCCTCCATCACCGCCGTATGCAGCGCTCTCTCCAACTGCCCGCCTTGGTCTTCCAGGCCGAGCAAAATATTTTCGCGCAGCGAGTCGCTGTACAGCCTCGGAACCTGAGCCGAATAGGCGCTGCGCGGCGGGATGAAGAAATTGCCCGCGTCGTCCACCTCGCGCCCGTTCCAGAGAACCGTCCCGGCGTCCTGCGGCAGCAGGCCGAGCAAAGTGCGAACGAGCGTCGTTTTGCCGGAGCCGACCGGTCCCGTAACAACGGTAAAAGTGCCCCGCCGCAGATGCAGCCCGATGTCTTCAACGCCCCTTCCCGTCTCCGGATACCGATAGGTTAACCCGCTGACATTGAGCTGCTCCAACCGTCCTTCCGCGCTCAATCCCGTCTCTGCGGCCCTTGTCTCCCGTTCTTTCTCGCCAAGCGTGTTCGCCTCCGTCAACACTTGGGCCGGCGCGCCTTGAAGAAGGCCCGTCAGCCGCTCCAGAGCGACCGACATTTGCTTGAAATAGGTCAGAAACTTGCCGAAGTTGGAGATAAACTGGGTCACGAACGTCAAATAATAGACGAACAGCGAGAAATCGCCGACCGTAAACTCGCCTCCGCGCATTTTGTGTCCGGCAAGCAGCAGAATCAGTCCCGTTCCCAGGTTCACCGTATTGGAGAACACGGAGTCCAACGCTTCGGACATCAGCTTATCCTTGAGCATCGACTTGCGGCGGTCGTCATTGAGCTTTCTGAACCGTTCCGTCACCCGATGCTCGGCGCCGGCCACCTGAATGGCTTGCACGCTGCCGAACATTTCGCTGATCGCTTCCGTCACCTTCGCTGTCGATTCCCGGCTTGCCGCTCGATACTTCTGCAGCCGTGTCGTAGCGAGCTGCGCTGCGATAATTACAATGACGAGAGGCAAAAACACGAGCGTCGTCATTTCAGCGTCGATTCGCAGAAGAATGAAGCACGATACAACGGCGAAGCAGGTCATGCCGAAGACGTCCACCGACCAACTGACCGCCTCTTCCGATTGATCGACGTCGTCGCGAAAATGGCTGATTGCCTCCCCCGGCGAGCCGGGAATCGCCCGCGCACCCGGACGCTTCAAAATGTGCTCGAGCACGTTGCGACGCAGAAGCATCCCCGCTCGGAAGCGGAAATTGACGTCCGTAATGAATCCCAGATACACGATTGCGCTCCTGGCCAATGCGAACCCTACCAGTAGCGCAACCAGAGCCCATATACTGAGTCCAGTTGCCGCATGGCCTGTCAACGAGTCGAAAAACTCCTTCGTGACAAGACCCGGCACTACCGGCATCAGATAAATCGCAGTCCAGACAAGCGCATTAAAAATATACCAACCCGGACGGTAGCGAATCATCCGCCACATATACGAGAATGTACTCATGCCAATACCTCCTCGAGGCCGGCAGCCAACATGCGGCTGAAGCGCGAATTCGAGTCGGCCGCCAACGCCTTCCTCGGCCCGCTCTCAATAATGCGACCTTGCTCCAGAACGACGATTTTATCCGCACGTTCAACCGTTGCCAAACGGTGCGCGATCATAATGCAGCTCCGACCTTGCAGCAGCTTGTCCACAGCACGCTCCAACCGATGCTCCGTTAGAGGATCAAGCCGCGACGATGCTTCATCCAAAATGACCAGACCCGGATCGGTCAAGAACACCCGAGCGAAGGCCAGCAATTGGCCTTCCCCTGCGGATAGACTGCCGCCGCCCGAAGCCAACGACGTATCCAGACCGACAGGCAGAGAATCGTACCAATCGCCCAGACCCAGCTCGCGAAGCACCCCGATCATCCGCTCGTCGGGTACGCTTTCGTCATAGAACGTCAGATTGTCGCGAACGCTCCCTTGGATGATTTCGATGTTTTGCGTCACGAACGCAACCTTCGTACGAAGCTCGCCAAGCTTGCACTCGCGAATGTCCACGCCTCCGAGCCGAACGCTTCCCTCACGGGGATCGTAGAAACGAAGCAGCAAACGTGCAAGCGTCGATTTGCCGCTGCCGGTCCGACCGAGCAGCCCAAGCACTTCGCCGGGGGCAAGCCGCAGCTCAATGTCGGCCAGGGTCGGCTCGTCATCATACCCGAACGTCACGCCGTCGTATACGACCTCCAGCGGTCCCGAAGGCAGCTCCGCTCCCGGACCGTCCTCGATTTTCGAACGCGTCCCCAACAGCTCGCGAATGCGCACCAGGCTGGCGTCCGCCTTCTGCAAATCTTCGATCTGGGTGCGGATCTTCTCGATCGGCTTGGCGAGCAGCTCCGTATAATAGAAAATCAGGTACACTGTCCCGATCGTAATGCTGCCCTGCTTCCAGAGGTAGGCACTGATCGCAAACGCCATCGCGTTGCCCATGGCGAACACGATAATCGTCGTAACCCACATCGAGGCGAACCCGAGGAAAGCTTTCGTGCGCAGTGGCAGCATCCGGCGCAGCAAGCCGTAAAAACGTCGCATAACAAAACCGGTCGCTCCGTTAGCCCGAGTATCCTCCGTTCCCTCCAAATGCTCGCCGATAAAGCCGTAAAACTCGGCATTAATCTGCCTCCACTTCGTCCAGACCGGCAGCGCAAACTTGCGAATCCACTGGATGACGAACACGGCCCCAATCACGAAGAGAAGCATGCCCGCTCCAATCAGCGGATTTTCACGGAAGAGGAGGATGATGATCCCCGCCATTAGCAGCAGGTTGCCAGCCAAATGAATGATAAAGCTGGAGAAGAAATTGGCAAGCGCGTTGACATCGCCGTCCACCCGTTCGATGATCGAGCCTGTCGTATTTGACTTATGGAACGACATATCGAGCTTCAGACCGTGCTCGGCCAGATCGCCCCTTAGCTGATTGGTCGTTCGCCAAGCCAAATTCTCGCTCACATAAGTCGCCACGACTGAGACGACCTGCTGGAACAACGAAAAGCCGATAAATAGCAGCGCGGCGTAATAAAGCGGTTCTAGCGAACGATCCGATTGCGCCGTATCGATAAAATAGCGAATGATTTGCGGATTGACCAGTTGCAGACCGATCGAAGCGAACAGCAGCGCCGCCAACCCAATAAGCGTTTTTCGCTGCGGCAGCAGATACCGGCTCAGCATCTCGTAGTAATGGCCGATGGATCTGGTCTTCGCGGTCTTTTCTTTATTTCCCATGCCTAACCCCCTTGCGCCTCAAACGTAACAAAAGCGATAACCGGCCCTGTTACAGGGGTTATCGCCGATGATTTGACTGTATCCGAATCCTCTTCAGCCGTCAATCCGCCCAATGGCAGGTGGGTCCGTGTCGGATGATGCGCCTTTTCTCAGCCTAGAACGCCTTATCAGCTTGATCTGAATCCCGCACGCAGCCCGTCAATCCCGAAGGCAACCGCACAGCCAACTAAATAACGAATCAAATCCACCGCCAAGAAGCCATGACCTAAAATCAAAGCCCCCAACGTCGTCGCACGAATGCCGTTGATCCAGTCCGCTTGATACAGTTGGCTGAACTCGATCGCAAAGCTGAAGCTCAGCGCCGCCAAGAAGACCGTCAGTCTGCCTCTTTTTATTAATAGCGCCCGGAAACCGCAATAGACCATCGCTGCCCACAATGCGTCTCCGGCGTGAGCCGAAATCAGTGACGGCAGCTCCGACGAATACTTTCTGACGCCGAGTCCCAGAACGATAAGCAGCGCTGCGGCCGCCAGATAAAGCATGCGATGTTTTATTGTGTCATTCACAGCTTCTTGCCCAATACATGGTTCAAAGGAATCGCTCCGATCGATCGGCTGTCGTCGCTATGATTACGGTTGTCGCCCATCACAAACACATGTCCAGCCGGAATCTCCCACTTACCTTGAGAATATGCGTTCATCGTTTCTTTAATATACGGCTCGTCGAGCTTTTCGCCGTTGCGATATAGCTCTCCGCCGCTGATCTCCAGCACGTCTCCCGGCTTGCCGATTACTCTCTTCACGAAGTAAATACGATCTTCGTCCCTGGTCAGCAATTGTATCAGCGGATTCTCCATCACGTCGTCCATAAAGCTGCGATCCCGGCTAATCCGGCTGTCAATAATGACGATATCCCCATACTCGGGCAGGTAAGAAAAAGTGTGAGACAGCTTGGATACGAATAACCGTTGATTATCGCGCAACGTCGGGTCCATAGAGTGTCCGTCCACTCGATAGGGTTGAAGAAAAAAGATGCCGATTAGCAGCGACAAAACATAGGCAATCGCCAGCGAGCCTATCCAGCTACGTACTCTCCTGAACAACTTCACGCGGACACTCCTTTTTTTACTTTTTCTACTATTCTAGCACGATCGCCAATCGAAATCACATTTTCGCCGGTGCAAAAAGAAGAGCAAGCGCCCTGCTCAAGTCGACTCGCTATTTTCATGCGAGACGGGTTGGGGGCGCCTGCTTCTTTGTTTAACCTATGGAAAGGTTAGTTTCCCGGATATTATTGCGTTACCGGCTGGGTCTGAGAGTCTCCCTGAGGTGTTACAGGTGCTTGAGGCGTTACGATCGTTCCGGTTGCCCACGCAGAGAGCTTATGAATCGTGGCGTTCGTGCCGTCCGCCAAGGATAGAACATAGATCTTATACGGAGCATCTGCTTCAACTGTTCCGGTTCCACCAACTGCTTTACTTGAGCCAACAGTCAACATGATGTTGTTGGTTCCCTTAGCAACGCTATTCGCCATGCCTCCCTGATAGTAGTTATACGCAGACGACTCGTTCAATACGCCAGACGGTTCTTTCATCAAAATGACTGCATACCCCGATATTCCTGCTTCATTGGGAAGAGCCCAAGTTACAGACAATTGATTACCCACTTGAACGGCTTGAACGCCTGCAGCTTCCCCCACCTGAACCGGAGAAGAAAGGCTGATCGCCGCCGAAGGAGAGGACAACGAGCTGTTGCCGCTCTTAGCCAAGGAAAGCACAAACACCTGGTAGCTGACCCCATTAGTAATCAACGCGCCGCTAGTATCCTTTGCGCCGGCAACCGGCGTCTGCTGATAAAAGTTCGATCCGTTCGGAGCAATCGTCATAGCCGGAGATGCATTGATTGCAGTTGCCAGATTAAAGCTGCTTGCGTTGGTACTTTGGACAACGAAGATGCGGTATTCCTGGATATTGCTCTCATCCGCGGCTTTGTTAAAGCTAATTCGCAGATCGGAACTTGTTCCCGTATCTGCCACATCTGACGCGACGACCCCTGTCGCCGCCGGAGCGCCAGCAGTTGTCAAAGTTACTACAGGAGAAGCGACGGACAGAGCATTCACACCATATGAAACACCAACGCCGACCGACAGGACGAAAATTCGATAAGGCATAGCGTTTTTGATCGGCTGACCGTTAGTATCCAATGCGCCACTGGCTAAAGTCAGGCTAGTCGAGGCGCCAGGGTTGACCGTCGTATACAGCGCCGAATTCGTGATCGAGTTCGCTTTACTCAAGTTGAACTGGTAAGCCGCTGCATCCGGGACGACGAAGATTCGGTATTGCCCGATGTTCGTTTCTACTGTAGCTTTCGTGAACGATACTTGCAGATCTTGACCGTTGCCGTAGTCGGCAACATCAGTTCCCACGACGTTCGTAACAGCCGTCACTGTACCCTTGTTCTCCAACTGAACCGTGGCCGAAGCAGCGGATAGCGCGTTGCCATAAGGAGTCGTTGTACCTACCGACATAATAAACACCTTATACTTGATTCCGTTCTGAACCATCGCGCCGTCGATGTCGCGAGAATCGGCATTCAGCTCTTGACTTATGTTAGCATTCTTCTTATAGATAACCGTATAGTTCGGATTGGCGTTCGCGGAATCCAAATTAAAGTAAGGCGCTGCATTTTCCTTCACAACATAAGCCCGATAGTGAGCGATATTGTTCTCGTTCGCAGCTTTCGTAAACGATACACGCAAATCCTGACCGTTGTTGTAATCGGCGACATCGCTAACAGCGACGTTCGTTACTGCCGTGACATTGTTGTTGCTAAGCATGATCGAAGCGGATGAAGATGACAATGCGTTGCTGCCGCTTGTAGTGCCTACCGACATCACGAACACCCGATAGGCGACTCCGTTCTGAATGGTCGCCCCGTCCACGTCGCGCGCGCCCGCTGCCAACGCCTGAACGATGTTCGAGTTCTTCTTAGCGATCGTAGTATAGTTGCTTGAATTCGTGACAGCATTTGCAGTAGCCAAGCCGAAGCTGCCAGCGTTCCACTCCTTGACGACGAACACACGGTAGTTCTGAATCAACGATTCGTTGGCAACTTTTGTGAACGATACTTGCAGGTCGCGGCCGTTGTTGTAATCCGCAATGTCGCTGACCGAGAGATTAGTTACCGCCTGGACACCGGAATACTTGAGCGTAATACTTGCGGAAGCTACCGAGAGCACATTGGCGTAATTGCTGCTGTTAGAGACGCCCATGACGAACACACGATAAGCGACGCCGTTAGTCAACCTGTTGCCCTTCGTATCTCTCATATTCGAAGTAAGAGTAATGTTGTAGTTGCTGCCCGTTCTGTATTGATCGTAATAATTGCCGGAAGCTACGCGATTCGCTTCCGTCAGGCTAAAGCTCGAGTAGTCGGCCTCTCTAACGACGAAAATACGGTACGAGCCGATTCTGGATTCGTCGTTAGGCTTGTTGAATATCACTTGCAGGTCACGGCCGTCCCCATTGTCGTCCACATCCGCCACTCCCGTAATGACCGGAGTCTGAGCGGAAGTTCCGAGCGTCGTCGATGCCGATCCGGTTGACAGCGAGTGCGACCAGTTAGCCGTATTCGAGCTGACTGCCATAACAAAAGCCGTATAAGCGACTCCATTACGGATTGAATCGCCGGAAGTGTCCCGAGCGCTCGAATTCAGCGTTACGTTAATCGCGCCCGACCCCGATGTTTTAGCAACAGTCGTATAGTACGAGCTGGACATACCGTTCGCTTGAGACAGGTTAAAGCTGGAGGCATTGGACGTCTTAACGATCATCACTCTGTAGCCCGTAATGTTGCTTTCGTTAGAAGCTTTAGAGAACGAAACCCGCAGATCGCGGCCGTCGGCATAATCGCTGATATCCTCGATCTTAACGTTCGTCGCTTGACCGACGGCAGGATTCGATTTCAACGTAATCGAGATCGAAGAGTCGGAGAGCGCGTTCGAATCCGTCCCTAACGTCAGGACAAATACTTTGTAAGCTTGATTCGCGCGAAGCAGCGCTCCGTCAACGTCTCTGCTCTGCGCAGTTAACGTTACGCGCTGATACGAGCCGGACTTGGATACGGATGTATAATTAGCCGCACCGACGGACAGAGCCTTGGCCAGATTAAAGGAAGAGACGTTCTCCGCCTTCACGACCAAAATCCGATAGCCATTGACATTCGCTTGGTCGGACGGCGTCGAGAAGCTGACCTGCAAATCGCGGCCGTCGCCGTTTTGGGAAACCTCCGTTACGCCAAGCTGCGTAACCTTGCCGACTTGCTGGATTGCCTTAGTCGTAATGATGACGCTTTGCGACAGTTTATCCCAACGTACGTCGTCGCCCAGCGCTTCGCTGACGAAACGCACCGGAACCATCGTGCTTCCTTGCAGCACGCGAGCCGGAGAATCCAACGTAACCGTCTGATTGTTGATCGTCGCCGTTCTGGCGCCGATCGTCAGCACGATCGTCGTATCCCGCTTCTTGGCCGTAACCGTCTTGGCCTTCTGGTTCCAGATCACCTGCGCGTTCAGCGCCTCGAAAATACTGCGCAGCGGCACCATCGTATACCCGCCGATCAGCAATGGAGGCTGGGTTGTTTGAAGAACTTGGCCGTCGATGAAAACACGGATTGGAGTGGCCGCCTTGGCTTCTTGCGGTTGATTAAAGAATGAAAATACGATAGCGAAAGCAGCTAACAAGGAAAGAAATTTGCGCACTTGACTCATCCTCTCTGAGTAAAAAAATAAATTTCGTATGTCTGCAAGCGGCTTATTCCAACATTCGGCGTACGGAGAGTTCTCGGTTCCGCACCGAATATCTCCGATCTAAACGTCGCTTCCCGTCCACAGGACGGCACAAGCCGTTTATGCTGATGATCCTGCTACTTTAACGCAAAGACGGCAGCGAAAGTTTCAGCAAATCTTCAGCAAACATATAGACGTTAAAAGATATGGAAAGTTACTCTTTTCCCCGTCTCTCAAGAAAAAATATTGTAGAATGACACAAACCTCTATACAATTCTCTATATATCGCATGTTATATTTCCTAACACAACAATAAAGAAGGTCCGCTATGAGCGAAATAACAGACAACCCTAAATTGCCCACAATCTACCCGCAAGGACAACTGCTGACTTATTACCAGCCGATCGTCGCATTGGAGTCGCGTGCAATTGTCGGCTATGAAGCGCTGGGCAGAGAGCGGGTCGATGGCGAGGTACGCAGCTTGGGCTCCTTCTTCGCAAACCTCGAAGTTCCCGTCCAAGAACACCTGCGGATTGATCGCCAGCTTCGCGAGCAAGCGATCGCCAAATTAAGCGGACTGGCCATCCCTCCAATGCTGTTTATCAACCTTAAGCCCTCGTGGATTTACCAATCTTACAAACAAGCGGGGGAACTGCACACGCTGCGTCTTCTGGACCGATACGGGGTAGATCCTCGCAACGTCTGTATAGAGATTACGGAGGATGAATTCGGAGATTGCATGGGCGAGCTTACCCGAATCGTAAAGCTTTATCGGGCGGAGGGCTGTCAGATAGCCATCGATGACATAGGGAGAGGCTTCAGCAATTTCGACCGTATCGCCCGGATACGTCCGAATTTTCTCAAAGTCGATGTTCATCTCCTGAAAAACAGTGCTGCTCACGACGGCTACTTGGGCGTTCTTCGCTCGTTCTCCCATCTTGCGGAACAGGTCGGAGCCTCCCTGCTGCTCGAAGGCGTGGAAACCGCACAAGATCTCAGAAGGGCGATTCGGGCAGGAGCGCGTTACGTGCAAGGCTATCTATTTTCTCCGGCTCGAGCGGACTTTCAAGATAAGCACGCTTTTACACCGCTAGTCGAGACAGAATTAAGTGCGAACCGGCAAATCCTCGGCAAAACTTTACGACTGTGGGAGGAGGTGGGCCAGCGGCTCGCCGGTAAAGTTCGAGAATCCGGCATACGCGAGCTGCTCGAAGCTCGTTCCTCCAACAATGCCGACTCGACGGCGGAAGCGGAATTCGCCGACCAAGCTATTCGTCGACTGTTGCCCGAACTGGAGGCTTGCTGCATACGTGTGTATTTGTGCCGAACTTCGGGCATTCAGTTGTCCGCAAATCATTCGCGCAGCGAGCCCGAAGGCTGGAAAATAAATCTCGATTACCGGTTTGCGGATTGGAGCTGGAGACCTTATTTCCTCCCGCATCTGTCTCATGGAACGACGGAAACGAAAATATCGGATATGTATGCCGATCTGGACTCCCGAGCTTGGATCCGAACAGTCTCGATTCCGATCAATTCCGAGTTAGTTCTGTTAACAGATGTTATCGACTCGTTCGAGTAACGGCGCTCAGTCCCATCGTCTAACCGTCATGCACTCTCGGGCCCTGTGTTTTTCTTCTTCAACGCATATTTCTCCGTCCCTCCGCCCCATACTACAAGGAAAAAATCTCCTTGCAGTGCTGGGGGTTACAGTTCGGACGGTTACACAAACGGCCGGGATCTTGTGCTGATCGCAACTGTGGATGAGGAAGACTACGAGCAGGCGCTGCAAATCGTGGAGGAATCCGGCGGCAGATGAGTCGAAGAAGCCAAAAATAAGTCGGCTCACCTGATGGACGGTTCACCTAAAGAATAAAACCTGTCAAAAGAGGCAATGGCGGTGCTCAGGATGTTACTCCTGGCATCGCCATTTCTTGCTTTTTGTCCATTTCCGCTTTCTTGAGCAGATTACCTCAAGGCTAACTTTTTGCAGGCATCGAAGCAGAAAAAGACGGAATCCCCGGTTGTTTTTCATTTGTCCAAACACACTCTCCGGTTCGACCATCCTTCTAACCGATAGCTCGTACCCTTCCTCGCTCCTGAGTTTCTCGCGTGCTTGCAGCTTTTCAGACTCACGCTGGGGAGAATATGGGATTGATTCGCAGGCCCCGTGCCATAACGGCTTCAACCACCGCTCCGTCCGCGATTTTCATCAACTTCTTCATGGATCAAGCCCAAACGAACATTCCTTCCTTCCCTTGCCCTGAGATTGATTATGTCCGCAAGCACCGGCGGAGCCTCTGACGTGATTAAGAACCGGCAAGGCCGTTTCAGCGCTCCGCTCCCCGATACGGTTAGCGCCCGTAACCAAATACCGCCAAGCCCCCTCCCCCTCGAAATGGAGCTTAATCGCAAACGCCGTCTCCCCGCTGCCCAGCTGCCGTTCTCCAACGAACGTATCTTCATCGTCTAACCAGCCGTTTCCGTTGCGGTCAAGCCAGATTTGCACCCGCGATTCTGCGGCGGAAGTTCCGGTAATGGTAAAATTCCGACTGTTCGTTTGCACTTCCTGCTGCGGCTGATTGATTATCGGAACGGGCATGACGGGCTCTCTTAATCGCAAGCCGACATAGCGATAAGGTGTATTCGCTTCCTTTAAGGCGAATTGAGACAATCTCTCCAAGGCAGTCCATCGATAGGGATCAGCCGCTTGCCCCATCGTCATTCCATCGGGTCTGACTTCTATGATCATCTCCGCGCGAACCGAGCCCATATTCGCGCGAACGATCGCAACGCCAGGCTTCAATCCGGTTGCCCGTCCGTTCTCGACGGCTACAACATCAGGCTGATCCGATTGCCAGACGACCGGCAACGACGGAGCTTGGTAAACGCCGTTATCCGTAAGCTCCATTACGGCCAAGCCCGTCTCGTCGCCAATTCCAAGCATGGAATACGGCTGAGTCGCGAGCAGCCCGACCGCTTCGGATTGCGCAGGCTGCTTCACGCGGAAGCCTAACTCTACCAACCCAACCTCCAGCGCGATTCCGTCCGCTTTCAGCATGAAGATGTCCGTGTTCTCCAACGTCTGGCCCCGGAACTTCGATACATCGATATCGAAGGTGCCAAGCCGCCCGTCGTACGTCACGGGATAGGAGTTGTAGAACGGCTGTTTCGCATCCCACGAGCGCATGTAGAAGATTGCCTCGTGTCCTTCATATTCAGCATTGTGCAAGAAGCCGAATTTGCCGGTCAAATGCACTTCCCCCTCTTCGGGAACCTGCATGGCGATTCTTCCATTGATTCCCGTTCCCGATGCGCTGCCGGCAAACAAGATCGGATTCGTATACGTTTGCCCATCCTCCATCGTAACGGACGTCGGTCTGGATGCTCCGCCGTAAGCCGTAGAAGAACCGAACGGGAACGCCGCGTAAGTGGGCTCGACCGTCCAAGTCCCTTCATCCGCGTACACGGACAATAAGTCCGTATATGTAAAATCGTCTCCGATGACGTGAATGTAGCTTCTGGCTACGAATTCATTCGTAACCAAGGTGATTTCCGCCGTTCCTCCGGCTAAGGCCGTGACTTCGCCTTGCGGCGATACGGCAACCAGATCGGGACGGCTGCTGTGGAAGTCGGCGCCCGTTGTTGATGTCCACGCTTCTTTGCTGCCGTCGCTATAGATCATCTTAACGGCTAGCGCTTCCGTCGAACCCGCTTGCAGTGTCTTATTCTTCTCGGCGAACGCCAGGCTCTGAAGCTTCTTCTGCGGCGCTTCGTCCTCATAGACCAGCTTAAGCTCCGTCAGATCGACTTTACCGTAAGTAATCGCCGTAACGGATTTATTCCTTACGTTCACGTCTATTCTGATCTTCTGTCCCGCGAATGCGGACAGATCCGCTTCCATCGTCGTTCCCGCTCCCGTGACGGACAGATCCTTCTGGAGCACGAACAGGCTTCCGGCGCCGCCTTCCCTGTACCCTTCGAGGATCAGGGAATTGTACGTCCCTTCCGGCGTTCCTTGCGGATAGCGGAACGTCGCCACGGCTTTGACGCCGTTCTTGTTCGGGATCTGCAGCGAATCCAACGACCCGCTAACCTGCTCGCCCGACTGCAGCGGTTCGTAACGATAGACGCCGGAATAGGTTTGGCCGTTCTCGGATACGACATTCGCCATCGCTTTCGCCGTTCCGTAACCGTTGCCGGTCCCGAAAGCAAACGGATGCCAGCCGTTCGTCATCGACCACGTGCTCCAAGTCGCATTCTCCAGCAGCGGAAGGAGCGATTGTTCGGAAGGCTGCTTCACTTTGATAACAAGCGAGCCGCTAATTCCCCCTAAAGTAGCCGTAATGACGGTTTGTCCTTGGGCATGGACGGACAATTGACCCGATGTCGTAATTGACGCTACGCTCTCGTCGCTGCTCGTCCAAGTCGGCGCTCCCGCCATTTCGTCCCGATAGAAGTAGTAGCCGTCGGGCGTTATTCCGGTAACGTCGAGACTCAGCAGCGAGCCGGCTATCGCCTCCAACATTCGCGGCTGATTCGCCTCCAATTGCTGATGCTCCAGCGTCTCGCCGGACACGCGAACGACGAGCTTCTCAAGCGTCGTGGCATACGCGTGATCTTTTTTTAGATGAAGATCGCTTTTCCTGCCGTTATAAAAGACCAAAGTTTGCGGACCTGCCGTGGTAACCGACAGCTTCCCGTCTGGATCGGGGTGCACCGTCCGGTCGTTCATGATATCGTACTTCGGCTTGGCATCCGCGAAATAGATCGTATCGGTTCCAGCCGCAGGAAGCGTCACGGCTGTGAACGATTCGTTCGCGTTCACCTGAAGACCCGTTCGGGAGTACAGGTGAACACCCGCTGCGTCGGCCAGGTTGCGGTACAACTGCACCGAGGAAATGGAAGGCGAACCGATCCATACCTCCATTCCGGCCCCGCTATTTGTTCGATAAGCGGCGGTAACCTGCGCATCAGTTCGGCCTAGCACTCGAACGCCGCTCGAATCCTCGGCCGAGAACATCGGGATCGGCGTAACGGAGCCGCCCAATTCCTCGCCCTGGGCGATACCGGCAAGCAAGGGCTCGGCAGGGTCCCCTATGGCCTCAATTCGGTACGAACGGGGAGCCGACTCCTCCGTCGCGAATCCCGTCACTTCCTCGATCTGATCGGCGGAACGGCGGTCGGCGCCTAACGCGTTTCTTTTCCAATATCCCGAAGCGTACAGCCACACAATCGTTTTTCCCGACCTGTCCCATTGATTCAAGGCGATCCTCTGATTGCCGTCCAGCGCATAAGCGTTGGCGAACAGATACAGCTTGTACGAATTCGCCTTGCCCGCCAACACATCGGATAGCAGAACGATATCGTAAGGGGCCCCTGCCTTAGACAACTCCTCTCGTATGAGCCTTAATCTCTCGTTCACGGACGAATCGGAGACGGATTGAACCATCTGCGAGAACTCGTCCACGACCAATGCGATCTCCGCCCCCGATTTGCGAGGGAGGTTCACGGAGACATCGGCCAATTGCTTCATCTTGCGGATTTCATTCGCCATGCGGGCATTGTTGAAGCCTCCGTATCCCGCATCGTCGTACCAATGGATACCGTAGGATTTCGTCAGGGCAAAAGCGAAGTTACGCCAAAGCAGGGCAACGGAGCCGTCGACGCCGTCGGACAGTGGAGGAGCCCCATGCGTGTCCGTACCGATATGCGTGGCGTAATCGTCCTCCCCAACGTAGAGCTTGCCATGCAGCCTGGCCGAATCCATCGCGCCGTGAACGCTCGTGAATCCGTCCGCGAGGCTGCGATGTGTATAATCGAGCGGAGAATAGAGCAGATCGATGTCCGGGCTGTTCAGCAACGTTTCCAAGTCCAGTTCTCCGGAGAGCGGGCCGTATTGTCCGAATGCCAGCGTATAGCCGCTATATACAGCCATGAGCTTGTCCCGTGCCGTTTCCTCCTTGACGACGCCGGACAGCTCGGCGACGAACTTCGACAATTGACCGTTTTGATATTGCACATAATCGATTACGCTGCGGTTCGTCGCGGGATTCAGGAAGGGATCTCCGCTTGCCTTGGACGGAATGGAAGCGGATTCAAACGTAACCGCGGAATCGCCCCAAGCCTGTCTAAGCTTGCCGACATCCGACTGATAAGCGATCTTCAGCCATTCGCGGAACGACGCCGTATTTCCGAGACTCCGATCAAAATCGCGATTCGCCCACGTATCGACGTTGAACCATTCGCCGGTGCTTCCTCCGCTAAGCATGTAACCGAGTATCCGATCTTTCATCGGACTGGCTTCATAACGGCGAATCTGCTCGCGCAGGAACAGCTCGGCCCGATTCCGCCACTCCTTGGAGCCGTAAGAATTCGCTCCCCAAGAAGCGCCCGTATCCACATTCGTCTCGGCGGTATTTTCCCGGTCGAAGCCGAAGGAAAAATCCGTTCCCAGCCATAGGATCGGGAGGAAATACGCATTGGGGTCCTCCGCCGCGATTCGCTCCATCTCGGGCAGCCACACTTCCAGCGTAGGGAAGCCCGTTGTATGCCTAGGTTGATAGATACGTATGCCCGCATAAGAAGCCGTCTGCGTCATATTCGGATACCAGTCCCATTGGAACCAGCCCACGAGAGGCTGGGGTTTGCCGTTTATGTGAAGCGTAGGGTTCCCGTTCAGCGCTTCGACCGTCGCGGTCTTGACAGGCTCGAAGCGCATGGGGTGTCCCCCCGCGCCTCCTTTCGCATGCGCCTGATTCGAGCCCGGAAGAGCTGCGGAGCTTACAACCCATAAGGAAAAGCAAATTACGAACGCGATTATCCGTTTCATTTTCCATTCCTCCTCAAGTTGATGTTGCTTGCGTCATCCGACCGGCGTCCCGGATAAATGCATATCGATCGCGATCTCGAAAGGGTTCGCTTCCGATACCGTCAGCGTTTGGCCGTTCGGCAGCTCTACGGTTACCGGAACATCCTCAGGGCCCCGCACGAGCAAGCGGAATCGGCCTTCGCCGTCCAATTCCCATTTGACGTACACCGTCCCGACCGCCGTCGCCACCGTACCCTCCGCCCAAGCTAAATGACCTAGTCGAGGCGACACTCTAATTCGTTTGAATCCCGGCTCGTCCGGTTTGACGCCCAATATCTCCGCCGGAAACTCGTAGAGGGGAGTCGCTCCCCAGCCATGGCAATCGCTTCTCTGGGAGACCGGATCCTCGACCCAAGTCGTCAGGTTCAGATCTGCCAGACGTCTCCATATGTCCCATAGCGTAAACGATTGCTCGTACAACCCCGTCTCCGACAACGCTCGAAACTGGAAGAACGCCATTGCGTACGAGACGAAGGGCAACGACTTATCCTTCATCGTCGCTTCCATGAGCTCGCGCGCTTCCGCTCCGCGCACTGTACCTGACAATACCGACCAGATTTGGGCGTGCTGCGAATATTCCTCCGAATCAGGCCCGTCTTTGAACATCCGTTTATTCTCCGACCAGCAATGCAAGCGGATTGCGGCGTTGACGTTATTAGCCCTTAACCTATATTCCTCAGCAGTAGCCGTTCTGCCGGCATACGAGTTCAGCTCCGCGGCTGCCTGCAAAGCCGCCGAGTATAACATGCTGATGACAGTAATCGGCCCCTTCCGACCAGCGGTGGGTACACCTGCGGTGTCTCGCCATTGCTCGACCCAATCAACGAAGGACCAATACTGCGGGGGCATGCGACCGACGATCCTCCGTTCATCCAGTTGCCGTTCGAACCATCCTAGCACCGCGTCCATCGTAGGCAAATACTGACGCACCAGCTCCAGATCGGCAAAATAACGATAATGGTCGTGAACCATCATGATCCAATAAGCCGCAAACCCAGGAATCACCTGCGGATAAAGCGAGGGATATCGGCTTTGCAGCATTCCGTTTGGAAGCAAGGAGCTATGAAAATCGAACATCGCTTTGCGGGCAAGACGATCGTCCGCGCTTAAATGATAGGTAAACAAGACTTGAAGCCTCGTATCCATCGCGTACTGCATCTGTTCGTAAAAAGGGCAATCCTCATACGTCTCGTGCATGCAGCGTTTTAACGTATTGATGCTGATATCCCACAATCGACGGAACGACTCGTCCGAGCTGCGGAAATCCGCCTTGATCTCTAACGGATAACCAGTCTCGCGATATAAGAATCGTTCGATGACAATCGGCTCCTCGCCCGCCTCGACCTGAAGCCGTACGAACCGGAACGTCCGAAACCAGAAGGGCTCGTAAATCTCGTAACGATTCTCCGTGAGCTTCCCATATCCCTCGACGACGTAAATATCCTCTTCTCCGAGCAAGATGCCCTTCGAAGCGTCGTCCCGCACCCCTTTATTACGGCGTATCGTGGATTCCGAGGCATCCTCGTAGCATTCCGCGCACAGGATGCGGATGCGGCTTCCCCTTCCGCCGGTTACGGCCAAGCGCAAGTAACCCGTCGTTAGCTCGCCCGCATCCAATTCGATCGTGAATCGTTCGCCCGCTGCCACTTCGAAGCTTAGCTGCTCCTCTTCTTTCGTCAGGAGATGGAAGACAGGCTCCGACTCTTGGGCGCCCTCCATTTTCGCGATTGAGCGGAAGCCGCGTTCTTCTTCGAACAAGGAAGGAATCGGGCGCGGAGTTAGCGGCCATGGCGTAAGCTGACCGTACGTATCGTCGTAAGCCGCGGCGATTTCCATCGCATTGTGCCAATGTCGATCGTCATATAGCGTGTCTTCCCAACCGTGCGGCAACGCCGCTCCGTCCACTCTCTCGACGCCGCCAACATACAGCGTTTCCAACTCGCCGGGATGGAACGACAGCGCTTGATCCTCTAGATAAAGCCACTCCGCTCCGCTGTCGAGCGACATGATAGCGCAACCATTATAATCAACAAGATCCCCCTCCAGGAAAAAAGCCCCCGTATTGGAACGCCATATGGATGCAGGCCCGCCTACGCCCAGTGTGAAGGGCTCCGAAACGGAGAAATGCAACACCTTGGCCGCGAGCACATTCATTCCTGGTCGTATACGATCGGTCAGGTCTACCGTCTCGTAATGATGGGTGCTGCGGTCCCCCTTGCATGGTCCGACCGACACAGATTCGCCGTTGAGATACAAGCGGTAACGGCTATCGGCGGATACCTGGACGACCAGCTTGCCGCCGTCCGCGGGAACCGCGAAGCTCCTGCGAAAATAAACGAGCTCGTGGTTCCCCTCCGTCGACGCAACTTCCTTTCTTTGCTTCCATATCCATTTCGCCTTCCATACTTTATACTGCTCCATTTTTAACCTCCTGGACCTAACGACTGACTGGATGATCAACTAAATATGAACTTCTTGATCCGCCAATTGCTATAACTTTACAGCGCCGCTGGTCATGCCCGTAATAAATTGCCGGGAAGCGACGATGAAGAACAGCAGCAACGGCAGACTGGTAATGATATATCCGGCAAACAGCGGGCCGACTTGCTCGTTGTATTGCGAAGTGAACGTTAAGAGACCAACCGCCACGGTCTTCTTGGCATCGTCGGTCAAAACGATGGAAGGCAAAATAATATCATTCCAAGTATTGAGGATGTTCAAAATCACGAGCGTCGTAATGATCGGACGGCTAAGCGGCACTGCGATTCTCATGAACGATTGAAAGATGGATGCCCCGTCGATATACGCAGCCTCGAACAATTCTCCCGGAAGCTTCTCCATGAAACCTCGCATCAAGAAGATCCCAAACGGAACGCCGCCCGCGATATAAGGACCGATTAGCCCCCAACTGGAATCGATCAACCGCAGGTCGCGGATCAGGATGAACAGCGGAATTAAAGACAGAATACCAGGAATCATCATTAGTGAAATGATAATATAGAAGATCGTTTCCCTTAGCGGAAACTTAAAGCGGGCAAGAACGAATCCGCTAATCGATGACAGGATCACGATGCCTAACGTCGCCGCTGCGGTGACGATCACCGTATTCAGCATAAAGGGGCGAACCGTTTCCCAGGCGAGCGTGTAATTTTCAAAGTGAAAGGGAAGGGTGATTCCCCATGGATTGTGGGTATCCTGATTGAAGTTTTTGAAGCTCTTGAATATCATCGAGATAAACGGGTAAACCGTCAGCAATAGTAATATCCATAACACAAGATGCAAGCCAAGTTGACCGGCCGGGAACCGCCTGGATAATCCCTTCATAAATATCGTTCCTCCGAATCTATTGATCCGCTTTGATAAATTTCATGTTAATAAACGTGATGGCAAGAATAACGATGAAAATAACGAAACCGATCATTGATGCGTACCCGAAATTGCTGTAAGAGAAAGCCTGTTCGTACATGAGCCAGCCCGGAACTGCCGTTGCCGAACCCGGACCGCCTTTCGTCAATACGAGCTGAACGCCGAAGCCTTGCAAGCCTCCGATAATGCCCAACACGATCATCAGCTTGATCTGGCCGGTTACGAGGGGCAAATCGATACGTAAGAAACGACTGACTCCGACCGCTCCTTCTACCTTCGCAGCCTCGATGACCTCTTGGGAGATGCTTTGAAATCCCGCTAAGTAAATGAGAAATCCCAGTCCCGCTACCCATGGAAAACCGATTAGCACGATAGAGGAGAGTGCCATAGCGGGATCTCCCAGCCACCCGTATTCATGGGGCAGGCCTAGAGAAGCGAGCACGGTGTTGAACAAGCCGGTCAACGGATCCATTAAGCTTTTCCACAGCAGTAAAACGACGACTCCGGGAACTACCATCGGCAGGATAAACATATAACGGAAAAATGCGGACATGCCGCTATTTTTTAAATTGAATACGAACGCCGCCCCGATCAGACTCATCGCATTGCCGGTGATCAAACCCGCGATCAGAAGGAAAAGCATATTCCAGACCGAATCTATCAAGAAGGAATCTTCCAGCATATACTTGAAATTCTGTAACCCGATCCATTCGGCCGTCGCTCCATTCCAGTTCGTAAAAGCATGGTAGAGCGCGGACAATGGAGGGTAAAATCCAAAGATAAGCAGAATCGCCAGCGTCGGTAATAGAAATAAATAGTAGAGCCTCGCCTGGTATAACCGCCTAATGTACCCCATACGATCTTCTCCTGTCCAAAGACGATATTCGATGACAGCGGCGAAGCGTATTGCATCCCTGCGCTTCGCCGCTGTCTTTACTGCCTTACCACTTCGATTCGTCGTATTTATGCTGCTGAACGATGCCATCGACGCTTTTCTTCATCGATTTCTCAAGCTCCACGAGCAATTTGTCCAAACTGATCGAACCTAACAAATAGTCGACGGAAAGCTTTTCATACGCTTGCCCGTACTCGGAACCCGCCAGTACCGCGGCATAGAATGCCCCCCAAGTCAAATATCCGTCTTTATAATCCTGCTGGAATTGGTCGTACATCGGTTTGAACATGTCCACTGCTTCGGCCCCGTTCGCCGCCGGGATGGCCGCTTGCAGATTGTTGACCAGGCGTGCGTTATTTTTCGGCGTAGTTAGGTACATCAGGAAGTCAGCCGCCAAATCGGCCGTTCCTTTCTTTGCGGCCGAGTTGGTCAACTGCCATGCCGTTGCATACCCTGCCGTGCCGCGAATCGTATTGGCTCCGCCATAAGGAGACTCTTCCTGCGACAGAATCGGGAACGGCATCGTGCCGTATTCAAACTTGCGCTCTTTATCGTCCTGGACGTTGCGCATATGAATGCCTACCGCTTCGATCATGGCTACTTTCCCGGTCACGAACGCTTTGTAGGCATCCGTGCTGTTCCAACCGTTCGGATATCCGTCCGCTTTCTCTTTCTTCAGCTTATAATACTCGCGGTTTTCGGGAGAATCGACTTGGTATAAACCCTTCTTGTAAGCGCGTACGAACTCTTCCTGGTCGACGACACCGTTCGGCGTAAGCACGTCCCACTCCTTGATCTTGTTGGCGAAAATGGCCGTTTCGAGCGTAATGTCAGACCAACGATAAATCGGCATATAGGAAGCGATGCCGATCCCCTTCAACTTCTGCTGAGCATCGAAAAATTCCGTATACGTGACGGGTGGCTTGTCGATACCGGCTTTCGCGAACAATTCTTTATTGTAGATAATGCCGATTGGAACCGCATCGATCGGAATATAATACACCTGACCGTCGCCGGACCTGTTCAGCCAGGACTCGTTGTAGAGATCTTTCCATTTCGCATTGCCTTCCGCGTAAGGGTTAGGCATATCCAAGTACTTATCGAAAGGCAGCACCCAGCCCTTCGGATAATCCTCGTCCTTGAACGTTCCGATTTGATAAATAATATCCGCGGCCGTTCCCGCGGCCAACTGTGCGACCGCCACTTTGCGATCCTTGGACTTCGTCGGGGACAGAATTTCGATTTTCGCTTCCGGATGAAGCTTCTCCCATTCGTCCGCCAGCACCCGAATCTCGTTGTAAGGATGCGGATTGGCGTCGGACTTCTCCATGCTCGTCGTCGGAGCATAGTCGGTGAAATCTCCACCCGGATCGACGACGATTACTTTTTTCTCAGTAGGCGCCTTGCTTGAACTCTCGACATTCGTAGACTCGCTTGCACCGGCGCTCGGCTTCGATTCGTTGCCCCCGGAACCTGAGCTGCATGCGGATAACACCAAGGTTGTCGACAAGGCGACAGCTAACGATTGATGCCATTTTTTAGACCAGAACATTGAATGACCCCCATATTTTCGATATTATGGTAACGCAACCATTTTGCTCGATAGAGATGCTCTCCCGCCTTAGCGTTCGAGCGGAGTTCCTTCCAATACGCGTACGCCATAGGCGTCTAATTGTAACGACCATCCTTCGATCATGTCGGCGTCGCTCAACATACGCAGAGATTCTGCCGGGTTCATCAAATCGCCCACTTCCCACCTCATCGAGTCCGTTTGAATGAATTGAGTATGCTTACTTCTGCTCAACCGCATCTCAACGGTCTTCTCGGCCTCGTCCGAATTGGCAACGTAGAGCAGCCATCGCTGTCCGTTTGTCCATAGAATCGCGATCGTTCGAGAATCGTTGGCGATCATTCCGGTGTAACTGCAATCGCCGAATGCGACCGTTTCGTGATGCCGAAGCGGCAATATACGACGATAGAACTCTTCATTGCCTAGCTCGGCGCCATAGAAGGACATAAATCCGCCCTTCATGAAGGCAGCCATTCCGACAAACACGCGGTGAGCTCCTAACCCGAACGCTTCCCGATTGAATTGACCTTGATGGAACCCCGCCCATTCGTGGGAATCGTGCGAGTCGGTATGATGCACGACTTCGATGCCGTCGGGGATCGCCGCTTCGGCTTCCTCCAGCCACTCTGCCAGGTCGCTCCATACGAGCGTGTTCTCTGAAGCTTTTCTCCAGAACTTGTCGGACATCCCGCGCGGATCTATAACGGTGGCCATCGCCGGATAGATCCAATGATAATCGTAGTTGTAGCGGTAAGGATGGTACCGGGCGACCAACGGCCCGCAGCCCTCCGTATACATAATTTTGTGAGGATACTGTACGGCTACCTTAGCTCCGATCTCTTCGATCATACGATAACCCGCATATAATGCCGCATAAGGCGGCCTGTCGATCGTCGGATCCCAGTTGGGGAAGAAATTCCACGTCTGGGCATCGAGCCGAAAACCGTCGACGTTAAGTACCCGGATCAGATGGATCATTGCGTCGGCGATATGTTGCTGCAGTTCCGGATTGGACAGATCGAACGATCGCGTGTATGTACGGGCGAAGTCGCCGTTCTCATGACGCGAGAACCATTCCGGATGTCCTTCCAAATAAGGCGAATCAAAGCGATAACTTCCCTCCGGCATGCACCAGTCCTTCGGTTCCTCTTCGAGCGGACCATGAAACACGATATCGATGATTACCTTGATTCCGACCTTATGCGCGGCCTTTACCAGTTCGATTAACCCGGCTTGATCTCCGAATGTCGTCTCAATATCGTAGAAGTCGTAGACCGAATAGGAAGGAAACGGAAATCTCGGCATAATCTCCAACGCATTGAAACCCAATTCACGGATATCTTCCAACCTCTGGATCACATCATGATAGCTCTCGAATACGGTACGCGCCATTTTCTCTCCGACCTGAATCTCGCAGATGCTTAATCCGCGACGGTCGTGAATCGGCTCTCCAGCGTACCGGTAAGGAGCAAAGGAGCCTGCCGCTTGCTTGACGGCATCGACCCTGTCGCCGGCAAATCTACCGAAGTAGAACGTGCCGATTTCCACCGACTCTTCCGGCGCGAGTCGACAAGGACAATATACTGTGCTTTCTCTCGTGACTTGATCGTCGATTCGCAGAAGCCGCGACTTCATCGGGAAAGTATCGCTTACCCACCAAGTCAGCAGAGCGACGCCTTCCTTAGCGTCATAGATGCCCATAATACCTGAACGATTACCTGGTTCATCCGCCCCATAAGGCGTCGCCCCTTCTGTTGCAAACTGCATCGGATTCGGATAGTCGTCCAGCGGGCGGCGCGGTAAGTAGGGTAGCTCCACCTCGGGCGCGTACCCGGGCATTAAAATCTCGCAATCTCTGAGCCGATTGCGTCCCATTCCTCCTAGCGTCCATTTGAGGGAGCGGACCACCCGGTCTGTCGTCCCCTTGTTCCTAAGCGCGACCCGCAATGCCACGTCGGATCTCCCTATCCGGAAAGTAAGAGACATCTCCCATTCCCTGTCGATGGTCCGATTCAACTTCAATACGGCGTCCTCGTCCGCTTCGCCCAGCGTGAAAAATGCAGATAGGAGACATCCATCCACAGCACCGATGCGGTTCGTTCCCTGAACGCGAACCATCTGTCCGTCATTATTCGGACCGCTTTCGCCGTCCGTATCGAACTGAATAAGCGGCAGAGAAAACGTTAGCTCCTGACGTCCATTCCATCCCATTGATTTGAGCTCGCCCGTCGAAGCGTCATACCCGATGCGAATGCCTTGATGTTCGACATAGCTGATCATTTATTTTCCTACTTCCCGGAATGTCTCCGCGTATGCGGGCGGATCGTTTTTCTACACCATTCCTCAATGATATCGCTATCATAAAGTAATGACTTTCAAGCTGATTCTCATGGGATCAGATCTTCAACATTAGCTCAATAACAGGAATCACACAAAATGATTGCGCAACCATTTGTTTCATCATATCGAGGCCAATTCGCTTTGTCAATAGTCAAATCGGCATAACTCATTATCCATTATTAGATCTGTGTATGGGCTGTACTTTCTCGAATGAGCAGCGCTGGTTTAAGCGTAATATTGCTGTTATCCTCATCGCCATTGATTTTTTTTACAAGTAATTGGACGGCAGCCTCCCCGACCTTGTACTGCGGGTGGGATACTGTCGTAAGCCGCGGGTAGATCTGATCTCCGATACTGATCCCGTCAACGCCGATTACCGAAAGTTCTTCAGGGATTTTGACGCCTAAGCGGTGAGCGGCGTGAATCGCTCCGACTGCCAGCAGATCGTTGCCGGCGAAGACCGCGGTCGGACGGGGTTCCATACGCAGCAAACGGGAAGCCGCTTCCTCCGCTAGCTTGACACTTTCGAACCGAATCAGCTCAATTCTCGCGGAATCGAATGGCAGATCATATTTATGATGGGCGTCTTTATAGGCCCGCAGGCGTTCAATCCATACGTTGGCATCCCGCTCTAAGGAAATATGGGCGATTCTCCGATGCCCGAGCTCGCACAAATGACTCATCGCGATACGTCCGGCCAAGTAATTATCGACTTCTATGCACGACAAAATCGTCGATCGCGGATTGGGATCCATAAGGACGATCGGAATGCTTTTTTGCTTTAATTGTGATAGTTCCTCTAGATGAGCATGGAATTTCTCTTGCAGCTTCAACGAATCGAATTCGATCGACGTGACAACGATCCCGTCCACTCGTTTCTCCAGCAGCAGCTCCAGATTCTGTGTCGCCGTATCGTAATCTTGCGCATTACAAATGATGACGTTCTTGCCAAGAGAGCGTGCCATCGTCTCGAGACCGAGTATGAATTCGGGATAGTACGGATTGGCGACGTTCGATAGCAAAAGACCGATCGTATCTGTTCGATTGGTCACTAGGCTCCTCGCTATGCTATTCGGCTTAAAATTCAATTCTTCGATCGCTCTCGTAACCTTCGCCCGTGTGGCAGGTTTTACTTGCTCAGGAGAACTGATTACCCGAGATACGGTAATGGGGGACACTCCGGCGAGTTTTGCGACATCCTTCATAGTAATCATAAGGCTCTCCATCCTGCTCTTGCAACAATAATGGTTGCGTTATCATTCTTATGATAATTTGATTTTAATCGGGTGTCAAATCCCCTGCTCCCGTCGAGCGATAGGGTTTGGCATCCGCAACAACCTCGACGCATATTTCTCCGTCCCCTCGCCCCATACTACAAGGAAAAAATCTCCTTGCAGATATGGAGGGCAACTTCAATGGCAGAACGGACAATTGTCGCTTACTTCAAAACTCCGGGGGAAGCGGAACAAGCGGTCGACAGGATGCAGGCGCTGCGATTGACCAATCATTCCATCGAACGTAACGGCGGCGGCTATCCCGATGGCGACGCTCCGCAGGCGGGCAATCTTGAGTTTTCGCTGTTTGCAGGTTTCCCCGGGGCAAGCTACCTGGCACTCGGGAGCAACTTTATTCCCTCCGCCGGAATGCTGGCCGCCGCCAACATCAGTGCTGGCGGTTTCAGTTCGGACGGTTACACAAACGGCCGGGATCTTGTGCTGACCGCAACTGTAGATGAGGAAGACTACGAGCAGGCGCTGCAAATCGTGGAGGAATCCGGCGGCAGCAGATAAGTCAAAAACAAAACGAAGCCCGATCTGTGCATGACACGCAGAGCGGGCTTTCGTTGTTATTATTCCTGCTCGACGGGGATAGCCCCGTTGGCGTTCTGGCGATACTCTGAAGGGGTCAGGCCGCTCTTCTTGCGAAAAATTTGCGAAAAATGGCGCATATCCGGGTAGCCGACGCGCTCGGAGATGTCCGCGATCTTCAGCTCGGATTCCCGCAGCAGCTCCATCGCCCGCTCCAAACGCAGTTGCGTGATGTAATCTTTAAATCCATTGCCGGTTTTCTGCTTAAACAGTTGGCTGAAATAAATCGGGTTCAAATAGACAATCGAGGCTACCTTCTCCAGAGAGAGATCGGCTGCATCTCCGCGGGAACCTGTCTGAAGTCGGAGAGCCGATCGGTATGCTGAACTTGGAACGGAGCTTTGAGATACCGTTTAAGATGGCTTCTCAGTTGATCGACAATCCGATGCGGAGTGCCTTCCTCCCGCAGCGTCACGAGCCCGAGCAAGCTCTTGGCGTCGATGCTGGCGACAAATCCGGTTCCCTCCGATTCGATCAACTCAGTGAGCACATTCTCTACTATAAAATGCTCCAGCTTCATATCCCGCTCGCTCTCCATGCGAACCATGACGAGATGGAAGCTGGGATGACAATAAACGGCTTTAGGTCGATGCCCCCCAGATCCAGTCCCGAAGCCCAGCGTGCGAATACGGCTTCCCTCAACAGACGCAGATTGCTCTTCAGCAAATGGGTCTCTTGGTTACGCGCGTTCTCCTCGGCAATCTCCTCGCCCAATTCGGGGGTTGAGTCGCTTCTTACGGTCTGACAGACCGTTATGCCAAGGAATTCGGGGGTTGGGTCGCCTCTTACGGTCTGCCACCTTGCGCTTTCGTCCAGCATCCCATGTTGCGATAACCACTACCCCGGCGAACTCCCTGCAATTTTCGCGTCCCGATAGTATAATGAACAAAGGAAGGGGACTCGACAAATTATGAAAACATTGGTATTGGCGGAAAAGCCGTCGGTCGCGCGCGAAATCGCACGGGTGATGGGCAGCCATAATAAAAATAAGAGTTATATCGAAGGACCGAAATACGTCGTCACCTGGGCCCTGGGACATCTCGTCGGCTTGGCCGAGCCGGAGGACTACGATTCCAAGCTTGGAAGCTGGGCGCTGGAGGACTTGCCGATACTGCCCGAGAGCATGAAGCTGAAGGTGCTGCGCGAGAGCAGCCACCAGTTCAAGGCGGTACAGCAATTGATGCGCCGGCCGGATATCGGAGAGCTGATCGTAGCGACCGATGCAGCGCGGGAAGGAGAATTGCTCGCCCGCTGGATCATCGACATGGTCAAGTGGAAAAAGCCGTTCCAGCGGCTGTGGATTTCCTCGCAGACCGACAAAGCGATCAAGGAAGGCTTCGCCTCGCTGAGGCCGGGCAGTCAATATGAGCGCCTGTATCAATCCGCGCGCTGCCGGGCAGAGGCCGATTGGATGATCGGGCTGAACGTCACGCGCGCCCTGACATGCAAATTCGGCTCGCCGCTCTCTGCCGGACGCGTGCAGACGCCTACGCTGGGCATGATCATGCAGCGGGAAAAGGAGATCTTGTCGTTCCGTTCGGAGGAGTTCAGCCAACTGCGCGTGAATCTGGGCAAATTCGAGGCGTTATGGCGCGGACCGAACGGGGATTCGCGGATTTTCGATGCGGCTAAGGCCAAGGAATTGCAGGAGAAGCTGTCCGGTAAAACAGGCAAGATCGTCTCGCTGAAGAAAAGCGAGAAATCGGTGCCGCACCCGCTCGCTTACGATCTGACGGAGCTGCAGCGGGACGCGAACCGTCTGCTCGGCTTCTCCGCCAAAATGACGTCCAACGTGCTGCAGCGGCTCTACGAACAGCATAAGCTGGTCACCTATCCGCGCACGGATTCTCGCTACCTGACTTCGGATATGACAGGTACGTTGAAGGAACGTTTGTCCGCCGTTGCTATCGGGCCGTATGCGCCGTTCGCCCGACCTCTGCTGCGCGGACAGCTGCCGATAAGCAAGCGGATCGTCGACGACAGCAAGGTGACTGACCACCATGCCATTATCCCGACGGAACAGGTCGTCATGCTGAATGCGCTCAGCCATGAGGAGCGGAGGCTGTACGATCTGATCGTGCGCCGGTTTATCAGTTTGTTTTACGGTCCGGCCCGCTTCGACCAGGTGGCCGTGACCGTCCAAGCGGCCGGAGAGACGCTGTTCGCCAAGGGCACGACGATCAAGGACGCGGGCTGGCGGGCCGTCTACGACGGCCAGTCGATGGAGGACGAGGAGAGCGACGATTCCGCGGACGATAAGGATACGCTGCTGCCCGAGCTGCGGGAGGGCGAGACGCTTGAGGTCAAGCTGTGCCGTATCCAAACCGGAAGAACCTCCCCTCCGAAGCGATATACCGAAGCCGCCCTGCTGACGCAGATGGAGAAGCACGGACTGGGCACTCCCGCCACGCGCGCGGATATTATCGAGAAGCTGGTCAGCTCGGATACGATCGACCGGCAGGGCAATTCGCTCCACCCGACCGGCAAAGGCAAGCAGCTCATCGAGCTTGCTCCGGCCGACCTGCGCTCGCCGGACCTGACGGCCCGCTGGGAGGCGGAGCTTGAACGCATCGCTCGCGGTCAAGGCAAAGCCGATCCGTTCCTGAAAGGCATACGCGACATGGCTCGGGAATTAGTCGGCGGAGTCAAGAACAGCAACGCTTCCTACGTACCCCATAATGTATCTGCCAGCCACTGTCCGGATTGCGGTACGCGGATGCTGGAGAAGAAAACGAAGCGCGGACTGCTGCTCACCTGCCCCAACGACGACTGCGGCTACCGACGCTCCGGCGATCAGCAGCTCTCGAACCGGCGCTGTCCTCAGTGCCACAAGAAGATGGTGCTTAAAGAAGGCAAAGCGGGAAAATACGTACAGTGCTTGCCATGCGGGTTAACTGAGACGTTGAACAAGGACAGCACGCACATGAACAAGCGCGAGCAGCAGCGACTCGTCAGCCAGTTCTCCAAGCAGCAGGAACCTCTCGGCAATAGTCTCGGCGACTTGTTGAAGGCGGCCATGGAGAAGAAAAACGGTAACTAGAACGGACTTAGAATTCATATGCCAAGGCTTCGAAAAAATCAACAAAGCGCCCGGCGGCCCGGCTCTGAACCTTATGGTTCGGGGCCGGGCCGTTCATGTTGACCGCGAAACCGCCAACCTTTAGCTTGACCCTCTCCCTATCCTCATGCTACCTTGATTGATAACGATTCTCACTTAAGTCAATCCGAAGGGACGATCTCCATTGTCCGAACAACTTTCTCCAGGCTTGCCCCTTTTTCGCGAGCTTAACGATCTCTGGCTCAAACTCGTCGACATCGAATGGCTGGCCCACGGACCGCTCGAGCCTCGACTGGTCGGCACCCATGCCATCCTCGCGATCGTGCAGGGGGAAGGGGATTTGACGATCGGGCTGCAAGAATTCCATGCCTCTTCGCATTTTGTTTATTTCATATCGCCCGGACAGACGATTGGCGCTCGATCCGATCACGGCGAAACGTTCTCCTTTTATTTGATTCATTTTCGTGTGAGAACAGAGAACGGCTCCGACGGGGATTTTCCCGCAAGCGGGGAGCTGCCTGCCCCGTCTCGCGCAGGGAGCGACACAACTGCCGAAACGCTGCTTCGCTATTGGTCGGGAGGCAAGCCTCTGCACCGGCTTCGGGCGCAAGCTCTGTTCCAGGAGTGGCTCTACCGGCTGCTGCAGCCGATGCCTCGCAATGCGGTCGCCAATTCACGCTTGGCTCTGGAACGAACAAAAGCCTATATCGATACCCACTATCACGAAAATCTGACGATCGAGCAGCTCGCGCGGCTTGCGGAGATCAGTCCGAAATATTATGTCGATCTGTTCAAAAAAACGTACGGCCTCAGCACGATCGACTACGTTACCGAAACGCGGCTGAGCCAAGCCAAGCGGTTAATGGCGCAGTCGGATATGAAGCTGAACGAGATCGCCCGCCGGGTCGGCTATCAGGACGAGTTCTACTTCAGCCGCAAGTTCAAGCAGGCGATCGGCCTGTCTCCTTCCGCCTATGCCAAGAGCCGGCAGCGCAAAGTCGCAGCCTATATGTCTCCGGTCGTCGGCCACCTGTTGGCGCTGAATCTGATGCCCTATGCCGCTCCCCTTCATCCGAAATGGACGCTCTACTACTATAAAACCTTCCGGGCGGACATTCCGCTCCACTTGAGCGCTTATCGTTTTAACCAGGATTGGGAAGCCAATCTCGCCGTCTTGACCGACAGCCGGCCCGACGCGATCGTCACGCTGGATCATCTGCATCCGGGAGAACGCGAACGGCTGGAAGACATCGCTCCTGTGCTTGTGCTTCCCTCCCGGGAGACCGGTTGGCGGGAGCAACTGCGCATGACCGCCAGATTCATCGGGGTCGAGAGCGATGCGGAGGCTTGGCTCGTACAATATGAGCGCAAGCTGCGCCGACTTGGCGAGAATATCCGGCAGGAGCTGGGCGACGAATCTTTGCTTGCTCTTAGCTACTATAAGGGGCAATTTTACTCCTGTCCCACGCGCGGAATGCAGGAGCTGTTGTGCGAGGAGTTGCAGCTTAATCTGTTAAAGCGGACCTACAATGTGCCGATTACGGCCGAACGGATCGCCGAGCTTGACGCCGATCGGATATTGCTTAACATTTGCCAGGAACCCGAGACGCTTTCCTTCTGGCAAGCGCACCAAGCCTCATTGCTATGGCAGGACTTGAAGGCGACGCGGCAAAGCAAGGTCCACTTCGTGCCCTCCGACCCTTGGCGAGAGTACTCCGCTCATGCCGTTAGTCGAATGGCCGACGATCTGGAAAATCGCCTATGCGTAAATTATCCATTGTAAATCAGGAAATTGTCCATGTTCACATTCTCTTTTTCAGCCTATAATCCTTAATTGATAATGATTATCATTACTATTCAAAGGGAATGGAGAGTGTACAAAGAATGTTTAAAAAATTTACCGCGCTTGTCTTGTCTTGCGCGCTTGTTTTCTGTCTGTTTTCCGTTGCAAGTGCTGCTCCCGCAGCCAAAAGGGAGATCACATACAAAGGTCAGGTTTACACTGTCCCGGTCAAAACGGATAAAATCGTCATCGTCGGAGCCATGGAGTCGATGGAAGACGCGCTTGTCCTGAACTTCAAACCGCTGGGAGTGCCGTCCATCGGGGGTAAAACTCCCCCTCTGTTCTCGCGAATTACGAAAGGCGTTACGACAATCGGAGAAAAAACTCAGCCGAATCTGGAAACGATTCTAAAGCTGAAGCCCGACGTTATTCTTACTAGCACGAAATTCCCGGCCGAGACGAACGAAAAGCTGGGCAAAATCGCCGTAACGATTCCCGTCTCGCATATCTCGAACGACTGGGTCAACAATTTGAAGCTGCTCGGCGATCTGATCGGCAACAAGAACGTCTCCACCCAAGCCGTTCTGCAGTATCAGAGAGAATTGGCGCTCGTCAAGAAGACGCTAGCTCCGAAATTGAAAGACAAGACGGTTTTGGCGGTCCGCGTTCGCGCCGGCAATCTGTTCGTCTATCCGAAGGACGTGTTCTTCAACCCTTCCCTGTATAGAGATTTGGGCGCATCCGTACCGGCGGAAGTCGCCGCGGCCAAAGCGCAGCAGAATATTTCGCTTGAGAAGTTTGCCGAGATCAATCCGGACTACTTGTTCGTGCAGTTCTCGCCGGAGGAAAATGCCGACCAGCCGAAAGCGCTGGAGGAGCTGCAAAAGAATCCGATCTGGAAAAGCCTCAAAGCGGTCAAAAACGGCCACGTATACGTCAACATCGTAGACCCGATTGCACAAGGCGGTACAGCCTATAGCAAAATCGCTTTCCTGCAAGCTTTGAAGCAAACGAAGCTCTACAAAGATAAGTGAGAAGATTCGCATGAAATTCAAAGCTACTATGCCGGCTCTGCTGCTCGCATTGTCTCCGGTCGCCATCGTTATTGCGCTTGTGCTGTCGGTTATCTACGGTTCTAAAGCTATTCCGTTCGATACGATTCGCGATGCGCTGTTAAACTTCGATCCCGACAATGTCGATCATCAGATCGTCAGACATTCCCGACTGCCCAGGGCAGCCGGCTCGTTCTTGATCGGAGCTTTCCTGGCCGTATCCGGAGCGCTCATGCAGGGGATGACAAGGAATTACCTCGCATCCCCTTCTATATTGGGCATTTCCGACGGCTCGGTGTTCGCCATCACGCTCTGCATGATCATCGCTCCCAACTCGTCGATGCTGGCGATGATTTTCTATTCGCTGCTCGGGTCGGCTTTCAGCGTTATCGTCGTCTTTGGACTGGCCGCTTCGATATTCAGCCGACTGTCTCCGGTTTCTCTGGCGATTCTCGGTACCGTGATCGGTACTTTCCTGAGCAGCGTGTCCGCGGCGATGGCGACGTATTTTCAGGTCTCGCAAAATATCAGCTTCTGGTACAACGCCCGCTTGCACCAACTTGACCCGGATATGATCAAGCTGGCGATCCCGTTCGCCGTAGTCGGTCTGCTGATCGCGCTGCTGGTAGCCAAGTCAGTTACGATGCTTTCGCTCGGAGAAGACGTCTCCACGGGCTTGGGCGTCAAAACCGCCGCCATCAAGCTGGCCACGATGGGCAGCGTCGTTCTGTTGACGGGAATTGCCGTGGCGCTTGCCGGGAAAATCGGCTTTGTCGGCCTGCTTGTGCCTCACATCGTCCGTATGATCGCGGGTGTAGTCGATTATCGCTGGATCGTGCCGTTGTCGGCAGCCTTCGGCGGGTTGTTCCTTACGCTATGCGATCTCGGCAGCCGTTTCCTGAACTACCCGTTCGAGATGCCGGTCGGCGTAGTGACGGCCATCTTCGGCGTTCCGTTCTTCCTCTATCTGATTCGTACGAAGGGGGGCGGCATGCGTGAAAGTAAAAGCTAGAGGGTCGTTTGCCGTTTTACTCTTTGCCGGATTGGGAATGATCGCAGGGATGATCTATGTCAGTCTGACCAACGGGGAATTCGACATTACCGTCAAAGACATCGTCCGCACTCTGCTGCGCATCAACCCTAATCCCGACTACGACCTTGTCGTTTTCGAGTTTCGGCTGCCGCGCATCGTCATTGCCGTCCTCGTCGGAATGGGACTCGGCATCGCGGGCGCAGTCATTCAAGGCGTTACCCGCAACGGACTCGCCGATCCGGGGATGCTCGGCATCAATGCTGGCGCAGGTGTCGCGATTGTTGTTTTTCTCTATTTCTATCAGGGGCAGATTAGGGAAATCACCTGGTTTTCCGTAATGGCCATGCCTCTGTTCGGTTTGCTCGGAGGACTGATGGCGGCGTTAATGATCTATCTGTTCGCCTGGAAGAACGGTCGTCTGGAACCGCAAAGACTGTTGTTGACCGGTCTTGCGATCGCTTCCGGCCTCAGCGCGATCTCGTTGTTTCTGACGCTGCGAATGAACTCCCAAGACTTCGAGATGGTCGCCGTATGGACGTCAGGCAGCATCTACAATGCAAACTGGAAATATATCGTGTCCATCCTACCCTGGTTTGCTGTGCTGATTCCCATTATCTATGCGAGGTCGCACACGCTGAATCTGCTTCAGTTGGACGACGACAGCGCTCGTAGCGTCGGCGTTCGATTGGAGAAGCAGAAGGGGATTTTGCTGCTGAGCGGCATCGGCTTGGTGAGCGCCTGCGTTTCCGTTGCCGGGGGCATCGGCTTCATCGGGCTGATCGCGCCGCACATCGCTCGCAGGCTGGTCGGCCATGCCCATCAGCGTTCCTTGCCAATCTGCGCCGTCGTTGGCGCTCTGCTCGTGCTGACGGCCGATTTCATCGGCAAAACGTTGTTCAGCCCGGTCGAGCTGCCCGCCGGCATTATCGTAGCTATATTAGGCGTGCCTAGCTTTGTCTTTTTGCTCCATCGCCGGAAAGGAAGAGCTTAATTATGTACATCGAAGAACGCATGATCTCCTCTGAGGATGGCAGAACCTATCGAATCCGCATCGCCAGGCCGACGCAATCTCCGCCTCCCGCCGGTTATCCCGTGCTCTATCTGCTGGACGCCAACGCCGTTTTCGGAACTGCCGCGGAAGCAGTCAGCGTGCAATCGCGCCGGGCGGACAAGACGGGAGTCGTCCCCTCGATTGTCGTCGGCATCAGCTACCCTTCGGAGGAGCTTTTTCCGTCCGAACGTCATTACGATTTCACGCTGGATTCCGATCCGCTAAAGCTGCCCGCCCATCCCGAGGGCAAAACCTGGCCTCCTCAGGGAGGGGCCCGCCGGTTTCTCGCGTTCCTGGAGCACCAACTGAAGCCCGAGATTGCCCGCGGCTACCCAATCAATCCCGCGAAGCAAACGCTATTCGGTCATTCGCTTGGTGGATTATTCACGCTCTATGCGTTGTTCGCATCTCCGGGAGCTTTCCGTACCTATGTGGCCGGAAGTCCTTCCATTCACTGGAATAAGGAATCCATCCTTGCGGAAGAGACTGCCTTCTCCGCCGGAGAAGGCAGTGCGGAAGTTCGCTTGCTCGTCGCTGTCGGCTCGTTGGAAGATAACCATAAAAGCAGAATGGTCGACCATGCGAAGGAGCTTGTAGCACGTCTGTCCGTCTTGGACCGAGCCGGTCTTCATGTGGAGTACCGTTCATTCGAGGATGACAACCACGTCTCTCTGCTGCCTGGACTGATCAGCCGGGCGATCCGTTTCGCGGCGGACTAGTAGAGCGCTCCCGTAAAAACGTAATGAAGCTCATTTGAGATTTATAAACCGACTGAGCAACGTTAGAGCGACAAATCGCGGTGCCACGAGGCACCCAAAATTCCGACTGGGCAGATTTGCAGTTTTCCGACATCATGATTGCATTATTTTTGAATCGATCTACTAGAACAGAAATAGCCTTATACCGATGAGCCTTAGGCTGCTTATTGGTACAGGGCTTTTTTCAATATCGTCCTTGTTCATTTTCTTTGCAGGTCGGCGATCTCTCTTATTGGGCCGTCCAGCCTCCGTCTACCAGCAGCAGCGTGCCGTTACCAGGTCCGATGACGGGGAGGACAGGTACACGACTGCTCCTGCCACATCGGTAATCGTGCCGATGCGTCCGGCGGGAGTGCGGGCCAGCACCTGGTCGCGAAACTCCGGCGTATCAAGCCTCTCCGCCGTGCCCGGCGTATAGATGAAAGTCGGGCCAACCGCAATTGGGTTGCATAAAGCTTGTCTCCTTTGCCGTCTCGAATGATATAAGGGGTGTAATGTTATACTAGATTTTACCACCGACATACCGCGCACGCCCCCAATCCCCGAGAAAAAGCAATTCATTGCCGTTCGGCACACAGAGAGCCGCTTCGCTTTAGGACCTATTTTCTAGTTTTATAAAGGTAAATAAAATAATTAACTGCACCTAAAACTATTAATACAAAAAACATAATAGTGGAAACAGCGTCACCGCTCATTCCCAATTCATCAGATAAAATGCCTGTCTGATATAGCAGAAAAGCAGATACAATATAAGTAAATAATAATATTATGATTGCTGCATACCCATTAATGATTTTATAATGACTCTTCTGAAAAATGATTATTAAGAGCGAGAGAATTAAAATAATAATAAATAACTCAAATTTCGCAGAGCACAAAATGAGCGGCAGCAACACCTTCCTCATTTTCGAGATGCCTTTGTAGCCCATGCTTTCCGCCGCTTCCATCAATGACTGGTCCACATTTTTGAGCGCGCCGGACACGTACATGAAAATCAATGGCACCATCTGCAGCGTCAGTACGACCAGAATTCCTTTAAAACCGTAGATGTCGGGCATGGCGATTCCCAGCGTATCCTTCATGAAACGGGTAATGACGCCGCTTCTACCCAGCAGCAGAATCCAGGAGTACGCCCCGATAAAAGGAGCCGACATCGACGAGATCAGAATGAGAATCTGAATTGCGGAGCTGCCTTTAATCTTGACCGTGGACATAATATAAGCGAGCGGCGTTGCGATCAACATGGCAAGCAGCGTGACGCTTACCGTCACCTTCATACTGTTCCACAAAGCGGTCAAATAATAAGGCTTGCTGAAAAACTTCGTGAAATAAGCCAGTGACAGCTCGCCGGTCGTCCCGTTGTAGAAGCTCTTGAACAGCATCGTGAAAAGGGGCAGAGCCAAGAACAAAATGTAGAAAATAAAAATGAGCAAGGAAAGGTTGGTCCAGACGTCGAATCTTTTGCGCGCTTGGATCATGGCCGATCGCTCCCCGTGTAGTTCAATTCTCCTCGGGCGTCGTAGATGTTGATCTTATCGGCCTTCACCTTCAGGAAAATCGTCTGATTCGACTCCAACGGCCGGGCGCTCGTAGACTCTTGTGTAATCTCTACGCTCTGACCCGATTCCAGCGAAACGAAGTAATGCGTCATCTGTCCGAGGAATACGCTGTGTACGATTTTCGCCCGGATTCCCGTTCCGTCCTCGCTGATGACGAATTCCTCCGGACGCACCGACACCTTCACCGACAGCAGCGGCTTTGCGGCATCCTCTTCGGGAATATGCACTCGCTCGACCGGCTCCTGGTACCCGCTTTCCCCGAATCGGAGCGTGCGCGTTCCCTGATTGTTCGTCAGCGCTGCTTCCAGCACATTCGTACGCCCGATAAACATCGCGACGAACAGATTGGCCGGACGCTGGTAAATTTCCTGCGGCATGCCCAGGTGCTGAATGACGCCCGACTTCATGACGGCGATCCGGTCGGAGACGGCCATCGCCTCCTCCTGGTCGTGGGTTACGTAGACGGTCGTAATGCCGACGTCTCTTTGCAGCGCTTTGATCGCATTGCGCATGTCGATGCGGAGCTTGGCGTCCAGATTGGACAACGGTTCGTCCATCAGCAGGACATCCGGTCGAATGACGATGGCTCTCGCCAGCGCGACGCGCTGCTGCTGGCCGCCGGACAGATTTTTCGGCATCCGGTCCTTGTACTGCTCAATCTGCACGACCTTCTAAATGTCCTCGACCTTGCTGGCAATCTCGGACTTCGCCAGCTTGCGATTCTGCAAGCCGAACGCAATATTGCCCGTTACGGACAGACGCGGAAAGATCGCACAGTTCTGAAACACCATGCCGATGTTCCGCTTGCCCGGCTCGACGTTGTTAATTGTCTTGTCGTTAAACTTGATCGTCCCGCCTTCGATGCTGTTGAAGCCTGCGATCATGCGCAGCAGCGTCGTTTTTCCGCATCCCGAGGGACCGAGAAGGGTGAAGAATTCACCCTTCTTGATCTCCACGGACAACTCCGGAATGACGGTGGCGTCTCCATATTTTTTGACAAGGTCCTGAATGGATATCGTCACGCTCATCTCGTTGTCACCCTTTCAGAAAATGCGGTTTTATTGCAGGCTGGCGAACAGATCGGTATAGGTTTCGACGATCTTGGACTTGTGCTCGCTCACATACTTCGTGTCTTCGTCGATCATGTTAATGTCGCTGTACGGAGTCATATAATCGCCAAGCTGTGCGTCTTTGCGAAGCGGACGGTTCGTGAGCTGGCTGCCGAACGCGTCCTGCGCTTCCTTCGACAGGATGAAATCGATAAATTTCTTGGCGTTGTCCAGGTGCGGTGCGCCCTTGATGATACCCGAAGCCGCATCGAGGAATACCGCTCCTTCTTTCACTTGACGATTTCTTCGCTATTCGGGCTATATACGACTAGCTTGTTTTCTTTGGAAGCTTTCGAGCCGCCTCCGCAAGCGCTAAGCGTTGCCGCCAGCATTGTAAACGCTAGCAATAGAATGGATAGTTTCTTCATTTGTATTCGCTCCTGTAGAGGATTTATTTTTGAATGCCCTCTCATTCTAGCTCGACTTCTCCAATTACTTAATCCTACGATTCGCTAACATCGTCTAAAATACGCAACTCGCACAAAAAAAGAGGCCGCCCCGTATGGTCGCATTCGACCTAAGGGCAACCTCTAGCTATATGGGTTAACGACTCCGACGAGTTCTCCGCGACAGCAGCCAGCTTGCAAGGAGCAGATTCGGGACCCAACACAGCCACGCAATGATGCTGTAATAGACGTTATACGGTCCCATCCCGAATAGGACGATTGCGAGCGGAAGATAGATTCTGAGCGTCACGGCAGCCAAAGTCAACGCGTAATTCAGCGTCATCCACTTGCGATGCTTCGCAAGGTCGCGACCTGCGCGGATAGCATTCAGGCCTTGGCCCAGCGTATACAGCCACGCCAGCGAAAGCAGCAGAAATCCCAGGCTTGATGCCCAGCCGCCCGTTGCGCGGAAAGACATAAATACTCCCGCCACAGCGGACAGCAGCACAGCTACGCCGTAGATTCGCCCCAGCGTCCGGTGCAGCCCGATCGATCTCGCCCGCAGCTTCCCGACGAATTGCACCCATCCGACGCCCAGTGCAACGACACCGCCCGCAATGTGCACATACAGTGCGGAATACCATAGATCGCTTAATCCCATGATCTTCAGCTTTTCCTGCACAAATGCCGACGCGCCAGTTCCGAAACCGAAATACTGAATCGCCAGAAACAAACTGACCCCAATTGCCAGAAAGGCAATAACGCCTAGTCCTTTGCCCCCGTTTTTACTTCGCTGCGTCGTTCTCGCCACCTTGGTTCCCCCTTCACGGGATTGCCTCCAACCCCTCGGTTAAACCAAGTTTACCAAATTCCCCCTCACGGAAAATCAGACCTCAGGTGAATCTTTCCCTGTACTTAAGACGGAGTCGGACGACGAGTCCCGGCTCGAACAACAAGCTCTGCCGCCGCAAGCAGCATTACAATGGAACCGTAAACGCCGATGGTGTATCCCGTCGCATAAGCCAAACCGAATCCGGCCGTTGCCAGGGTGGTAAGAAGATGAATCGACAGATTGGTAAAACAGAAGGCATAGCTGCGAATCATCCATTTCCGATGCTTGGCTATCCTCTTCTTCCGAATCTGTACGATGGCGGCGAGCGTCATAGCCGGCCATAGCAGATTCAGAAGGTTGAACGCCATGCCGGCCGCCTTGCCGCCCGTCGCGTACGGAGCCATGTATCCGGAGGTCAGGACGACGATCAGTACGGAGATCGCATAGACGTATCCGTTGATCCGATGAAACCGCGAGTATTTAGTACGTATGGAAGATGGAAAATTGACGGCTCCGGACAGCATAGCTACGCATGCGAAAGCAACATGAACATACATAACGTTCAGCCACATGGAAACGTTAAGCGCTCGCTTCAAATTGGACTTATGGCCGAGAAACTCCGCAGCCTGCGGATCGTGAACGAAGTTTTTGTAGAGTGCATAGGCAACGAACACAGCGACAGCAATCAACATAAGGCTGTATAAGCGTTTGGCGTTGGACATGAACAAACTCCTCCGAAATTATGCTATGATTGTCCCGATAGCTGTCGATCGGCGATAAGGCGAGCACGAATGAGAGGATCGGGATCATGCGCAAAGGGGAAAAAACCAAGCTCCATATCATTATGAAATCCGCTGTGCTGTTCAACGAAAAAGGCTACGCGGCCACTTCGATGCAGGACATCATGGAAGCTACCGGATTGACCAAGGGCGGTCTTTACAGAAGCTTTTCCAGTAAGGAAGAGATCGCACTGGAGGCATTTCGTTACGCAGGTACGGTTCTTTGGGAGCACTTCAAGAAGGCGATTGAAGGACGCAAGACGGCAAGCGAGAAAATATTGGCGATGTGCGACGTCTACAGCGACACTGTCCACAATCCGCCGATGTCAGGCGGCTGTCCGTTCCTCAATACGGCGATCGAGAGCGACCATTCCTTCCCTGCCTTGCGGCAACCGGCAATTGGCGCCTTCGAACAGATGTCGGTATTTATCCAAGGAATGCTCGAAGAAGGCAAGGCCTCCGGGGAATTCACCGTGGATATGGATTCCGAGGCCGCAGCCTCCTTCGTCTTCTCCTCGATCGAGGGTGGCATTATGGCCAGCAGACTCACCCTCGACAATAAACACGTCCGCAACTCCAAAGCTCAGATCAAGCGCTGGCTCTCTTCGTTCCGGCGCCCGTGAACGTAAAAGCGATTTGAACTCGTTTCATCGTGCGCTCCTCCACTTTAAAACCGGACCGTACGGTCTCTTTTCAGAATAAACGACGATCTCCCGAATGTAAACCGGGGGTTGTGACGAATTCATGAAAGCGGGGCCCTCCGGAAAGCGCGGCTCCAGGCGATCAACGTCGGAAGCCGCGAATTGTTCGAGGCGATGAACCGGGCTATCTCTCAGCACGCGCTGCGTCCGGTCGTCGATCGGGTCTTCCCTTTCTCGCGCTCGGTCGACGCCTTGCGCCATCTGCAGAACGAGTCCTACTTCGGTAAAATTGCCATCCGATTCAATCAAAATGAGGCCTCGTCCGGCTGAAGGGAATCCAGAAATGTCCGCAAGGCATGCGAGATCCACTTGCGGGGATGAATGCACGATTGCAAGCTCAAGCGGAGATCGGGATGGGAGAACGGGAGCGCGACCAGTTCCCCTCTTCCAAGCTCGGCGTCGGCGGCCAGCCGGGGCAGGATGGCAATTCCTCCTCCGGCGACCACGCACCCTTTGACCGCTTCCGGATTGCCGATCTCCAAGCTGATTCGGTACGGAATGCCTTCCGACCTCAGCAGCTTCTCCAGCATCATCCGATAGTTGCAAGTCTCCTCCGTCATGATCCACTCTTCGCCGCTCAGCCGCCGCAAGTCCACGGCGTCAAGCCGTGCAAGCGGATGATCCGGTGCGGAGACAAGCACGAGCGGCTCTTCGCAAATTTCCGTCCATTCCAAAGCGGGATCGGTCGGTTCGCCGACGAGCATAAGGCCGAAATCGAGCTCCCCCTCCTTGACCCTATGAACGATTCGATCCTCGCGGTCCGGCTGCAGCCGGATGTTCAGCTCCGGATAGCTATGCCGAATCCGCTGTACGAACGGCGGAAGATAGTAGGCTGCAAGCGAATCGATCGTGCCGATCGTCAAGCTTCCCCCTCCTTGCCTCGCCAGCTTCTCCTTGGCCTGCTGGTGCAGCTCCAGCATTTGAGTGACGGTCTTTAGCAGCTCTTCGCCCGCAGAGGTCAGTCGCAAGCCTCGGCCGTACCTCTCGAACAATTGAACGCCGAATTCTTTCTCAAGCTTCTGAATTTGCGTCGTTACGCTCGACTGCGCATACCCAAGCTGCTCGGCGGCTCTCGTGAAGCTCTGCCGCAAGGCGACCTCCCGGAAAGTCTGATAATAGATGAGATCCACCCTGTTCGCACCACCCATCAATATTATTGATAATGATTATTATATATTATAGATAACTATGATGGAATATGGCGTGATACAGTAAGTTCAAACAGTTGGTTAAGGAGGCAATTCCATGTTGAGCCAAGCGGAGTTAAAAGGAATTTACGTCCCCGTCGTCACGCCCTTTTTGCCTGACGGGGAATTGGATCTGGTCTCTTACGAAAGGTACGTCAAGCATTTGCTGGAGTTTGAAATCGATGGGCTAGTGGTAGGGGGAACGACAGGAGAAAGTCCGACAATCTCATGGGAGGAAGTCGCAGAGCTAGTAAGCATAACCCGGGACGCATTGGGAACGCGAAGCGTTCCCATTGTCGTCGGAACGGGAACGAATAGCACAGCGGATACCGTACGAAGAACCGAAATGGCCGGACGGATCGGCGCGGACGCCGCGCTTGTCGTCACTCCGTACTACAGCAGGCCGTCGGAAGCCGGCATTCTGGAGCACTACCGAAGAGCATCCCGGACGGGATTGCCGGTGATCGCTTACGAAATTCCTTCCCGAACCGGCATTCGGCTGTCTGCCGAGACGATGCGAGCAATTCTCGAGCTTGACGGCGTCATTGGACTAAAAGACAGCTCCGGCAGCCTGACTTTGCTGCAGGAGCTCGGTAGTTTTGCTACTAAGCCTGTACTGTGCGGAGACGATGTCCTTCTCTACGATATGCTTCGCCTAGGAGCCAGCGGAGGCATTTCGGCTTCGGCAAACGTCTTTACAAGGAACTTCATCGAAATCTGCCGGCAGGCAGCGGCCGGCAACTACCCGGAAGCAAGTAGAGTGTTCGACGGGCTGCGACCGCTCATCGACGATCTGTTCCGCGAACCGAATCCCGCGCCGCTCAAGTGGCTGCTTGCGAGGCAAGATCTTCTTGCTGCCGATGCCGTTCGGCTGCCGATGAGTCAGATTACGTCAGCATTACAAGAACGGTTGTCCCGTTACTTGGTCGAATAACAGACACTCATGCCTGCCGGTCAAGGAAGGCTACATTCCTTTGCCGCCTAAAGGACGCAGCCTTACCGGCTTCACGCCGGCGATCAGCGGCCGGCAGCGTTGAATGACAGCCAGCACGCCCTCGTTTTTCAGGGATGCGGCATGAGCCTCCTCGCTCTCCCACAACTCCGTAATCCAAAGAACGTCCGGTTCGTCCACCGACTCGTTGATGATGTAGAAAATGCAGCCTTCCATTCCTTGCAAAGTCTCGGCCGACTCCAGCATCAAGCCCGCCAGTTCGTCTCTCTTACCCGGGTGAGCAATCAACTGCCCCAATATGGAATATTTACTCATCCATTAACTTCCTCTCTACTGTAAGTTGAGATAACGTCGATTCGTAATATGCCGCCATTCGTGAAGCGACCTCCGCCATTCTTCGGACGAGAGGCTCGGACTCGATCTTCAACGCTGTGCCGTAGGGCATTAAGAAATAGGGAACGTAAGTGTCTAACGTAGATCGCTCCAGTCGGAACACTGCCTCCTCCGGACTGCGTTCGGCCAGCGCGTGTCCGAACAGCCAGTGCTGGCACAGCTCGTTCAGCGCCTGCTCCTGCGCTTTGATCCTTACAGTTTCAAGCTCCTGGGAGCCGGAGTCGGGAAGCAGGCTTCCAAGGAGAAAATCCTTGGCGGAGAAGGAGGCCGGACGTTCGAAGCGCCCTTCCGTCTCCCGCAACGCTATAATACGGTCTACACGGAAGCTTCGCGGCTCTCCGCGATAGCCGCAATGTCCGACGGCATACCAGCTTCCTTTCCAATATACGATGCCGTAAGGGTCGAACGATCGGGTCGACGGGCTGTCTCCCTTCCCGCGATCGTACTCCATCTCCAGCGTTCGCCCCTGGCCGGCCGCTTCCTCGAGCACCTGCAGGAAAGTTCGATATTTGCCTGCCAACGACGGATAGATGACCGATAAACCGCCGCTATGGCGCTCAAGTCGATCCAGTTGTTTCTCGTTCGTGTAGCGCTTAAGCTTGTCCACCGCCCTGTCCACCGCCTCCGAGTGCGGATAGCCGGCTTCCCTAGCGAATACGGCGGCATGGATCAGCCCCTTCCGCTCATCCGAGTCGAACAGCAGCGGCGACTCGGCAAAGCCGTCCAATATGCGGTAGCCTCCGTTCGGCCCCGAATCGGCAATGATCGGAACTCCGCTGGCGCATAGCGAATCGATGCACCGGTAGACGGTTCGCACGTGAATCTCCAGCTTCTCCGCCAGCTGTTTCGCCGTCACTCGCTTGCCCGAACGAAGCATCCACAGGATCGACAACATATTATCCGCTTTGGTCACGGTTCAACCTTCTTTCCCGGCATGGGACTGAAAACCACCTTCATTCATTGTACGCCACTCTAAACGAGCGGCGCCATGCCTTTGTCGATCCAGATCTCGTATGTCGGGCCGTAAATTTCCGGAGGCCGCAATCCGGCCTGCCTCATCAGCACCGTTATCTGTCCCCGATGATGTGCCTGATGCATCAAGGTAAACCGCAGAGAATCGCCGTTCCCCCACTCTTCTCCCATGATCGTCTGCGTCTCTTGCAGACTGGCGTCGCTCCATTGGGTTCGTACGGCGTCAAGTATAGCCGAGCAGATGCGGCGGTATTCCTCGGCGATCGCAACGGCGCGATCCGGTTGTTCCTGCTCCCCAGCCTCGAAGTCAAGCCCTAACGCAGTCATATAACGAAGCGAAGTCACCAGATGCCATGCCAGAGTTCCCAAGGTCCGGCGATCTACAACGATCGCCTGCTGCAGGGAATCGTCGGTCAATGCGCTCAGAACCCGATCGGTCAGCTTCGCCTCGCTCTCCCACTCCGCCTCGAAAGCTTTTATTGTCGTAAACATCCCTCTTCCTCCTTCATTGTTCCTTCATTTCAATAGCAGTATAAGCTTTGATCCCTGACAGGAACGGTCAGTCATTCAAAATGCGGAAAGGTGGCAGCACGGGGGCTGATCAGTTATTATGGAATACAACTCCGGAAAATGCGGTTCGAGCTCGTTAAAAGATTGGAGGATATCTTATGGTAGCCAATATATACAAGTCGGAAAAAGGGTATGTCGCACGGTACGAGCGGGATTTGGAGCATTCTGCACATCATGCGTGGACGTGGCTGACGGACAATGGAAAGCTGGCACAATGGTTTTCCGAGCTAAGCTCAGACGATCTTCGCTCAGGCGGAAGAATGCGCTTCGATATGGGAGATGGAACGTTCGAGAATATGACGATCACAGATTTCTCGGAGGGATCGGTATTGGAGTACGAATGGGGCGAAGATAGTGTCCGTTTCGAGATCGAGCCTCGACCGAACGGCTGTCGACTTGTGTTGATCGAGACGATTCGCCGGATTACAGAGCATACTCCGAAGGATCTGGCCGGTTGGCACGTCTGTCTGGATGTCGTACAGGCTCTGACGGACGGCAGGCCAATTCCAGCACGCGAGGACGAGTGGAAAACGAGATATGAGCAATACGTTCAGGCGATTCAGGCGCTTTAAGCCGAATCGCCTCTTGTCTATTCCGCCGGAACGATGCGGACGGGAGTCCCGAAGCGCTTGGCGGATTTGGCGCGAGCGCGCGCAACTTCGATGGTCCGATCGCGCGAAGGAGCGCGGGTGACAAGCGATTCGAGCAGCTTCTGCGCGGCTTCGCCAACCTCTCTCACCGCAAGAGCAAAAGCTTCCTCATTCGCTTTCGACGGCTCGTTAAAGCCGGACAGCTTCCTCACGAATTGAAGTGCGGCCGCCTGCACTTCATCGGGGGTAGCCGGGGGATCGAAGTTGAACAGCGTCTTAATGTTTCTGCACATCGCTTCTCATCCTCTCATTAACTTTTTTGCTTCACGGCGAATTCTCTATGTCCAACACCTTCATTATTAATCAACATTCGTCTCCGCGCAACGAAACTCTATAATGGTAAAAAGAAGCTGTCACATAAGCAGAGTTGCATGTTGATCGATAATCAAAAGGTGTATATACCTCCCGTAGACTGCCTCATACGCTCGGAGGGAGGTATATACACCTTGCACCTTGTTCATCGATTATTTTGCAGAGCAACATGAATCGCCTATGAGACAGCCTCTTGTCGAACAAGCTCGATATTAGCCCCGATAATAAGGCTCTTGGGGCGGCGGAGGCGGCGGAACCGGCGCGTTGCGCATCAACAGGTCGTTGTGGAAGTGCGCCAATGCGGTTTGGTAATAAGGAGCCAGCCAGAGATAACCGATTCCAAGCGTAAGAGACGCAAGCAACGCCCAACCGATGAAGGTAAGCATCAGGACAAACAATCTGCCCTTATGGCCGCTCATCATTTCCTTGCTCCGGCTAATAGCCTCCAATGGGCTGATTCCCGGATTGTCTCTCAGAATAAAATACGCTTGCGAGTATCTGAATCCCGCAATAATTCCCGGAATGACGAACAGCAGCGTCCATAAAAATGTGAAAATCGCCATCAACAAGTACAGAATGAGCGTATCCCCGAATCTGGAGAATCCACTGAAGAGCGTCTCTGTCGTAGCCTCTCGCCTGCGCGACATTTCAAGGAAAAATGCCGATAGACCATAGGTCATCACCCCGGCGCATAGAAAACCGGGAATCCACCCTATAAGAGGGATAAAGTTAAAAAATTGCAAAAATCCCATGACCACGCTGTACAGCAAAACATGGAGCACGGCGCTGGTCCAATTTCCGGACAAGCTTTCTCTTGCTCTTGCACGAAGCTCTGAACTGGTCGGCACGTTGTCTATTCCACCTTTAACCATAATGGATGCGGTTCCATTCTATTTCTTTTTTCCATTGTCCGCAATCCTAATTTTTACAGGCGAAAGCATTGAGACCGTCCAGTTTAATTCGCGAACAGCTGCTTTTTCAGTTCCTTGTTGCGTTCCATAAAGATTTCATTATGCGAGGAGACCATGCCCCAGGCGTACGCCTCCGGAGTAATGAATTGCTTCGCTTTGTTAACAGCGTTGGCCGCATCCTGGAACGCTCCGGCAATGAGATGGAGCTTGCCGTCATGACCGAGAATATCGCCGGCAGCATACAATCCCGGCACAGACGTCTCGCTCATCGGAGTGCCCGCGATCGCCCATTCGTCCCTCATCTCGATTTTGACCTGGCTGTTCGAAAGCAAATCCTTATCCCTCTCGTACCCGTGATTGATAATGACTTCTTCTATCTCCAGCTCAACCTGCGCTCCGTCGTCTTTGTTGCGCAGCAGCACCTTCTCGATCGCTTCCTGGCCCGGAACGGCAATCAGCTTCTCGATCTCGGTATTGAGCAGACAAACGACAGAGCTGGAGAACAGTTTGGACACTTCGGCTTCGTGTCCTTTCAGCGTTTCATTGCGATAAGTCAGATACACTTTCTTCGCAATCGGTTCAAGCTCGTTGGCCCAGTCCACTGCCGAGTTGCCGCCGCCCGAGATCAGTACGATTTTGTCCTTAAAACGCGTCAGCGACTTGACCGTATAATGAAGGTTCGTAACCTCATATTTTTCGGCGCCTTCCAGATTCAGCTTAGTCGGCTTCAGAATGCCGCCTCCGACTGCCAGAATAACCGTCCTGGAATAATGCTCCGCGCCCGACGCCGTATGTAGAACAAAGATGTCGTCTTCTCCTTTAGAGATAGAGGCGACCTTCTCTCCCAATACGATCGTCGGATCGAACGTTTTCCCCTGTGCAATCAACTGCTCTATCAACTTCTCTCCGGTGATTGGCGTGACGCCGCCGACATCCCAGATCAATTTCTCCGGATAGACATTAACTTTACCCCCCAGGAAGTTCTGAAACTCGATGATCTTTGTTTTAAGCTCCCGCAATCCGCTATAGAAAGCAGAGAACAACCCTGCTGGGCCGCCTCCGATAATCGTTACGTCAAAAATATCCTTGTCACTCATCCTTTATCCTCTCCCTCATTCTCCTGACCGTCCTAGTGCCTCGGACTTATTGTATCACAAGTAATTGAGAATGAAAATCATTATTGGGAAAGAGAGATTGAATAAGGATCGACAAAATCATACTCCATGTCCTTGAGCTCGGTCAGCAAATTGTCCACTGCCTCGACCGTCCAGGGCAACTCATGCATCAAGATGTTGGCGCCGGGGTGCGCCAGGTCGACGATGTGCTGCGCCAGCGCCTTGGGATCGTTGCTGTCCGCCGTCATCTCCCAATCCCGGGAGTCAATCGAACAGGTGACGACCGCTAGCCCCGCTTTCCTCGCGATTCCGGAAATCTCATGGTTAACGCTGAGATACGGCGGGCGAAAAAACACGGGAGCCGTCCCCGTAATGTCCGTCACGGCTTTCTGGACATCCCCGAGCTGCTTCGCGACAGTCTCCTTGTTTTCCGCGCTAAGGTCGATGTGATCCCAGGAATGGTTGCCGATCATATGGCCTCGCTCGTATACCCGCTTCACCAGCTCTTTGTTGTTCTCGATTTGGGGACCGTTCATAAAGAAGATAGCCTTAGCCTTATGTTTGTCCAGAGCATCCAAAATTTTCGCATTCAGCGCTTCGTTCGGGCCGTCGTCAAACGTGAGCAATACGATCTTGGCACTGCTTGTTGCCGGATCCAGGGGGACAACGGTCTGGGTAGAGGCGTTAATTTGGTAGACCTGCTCGACCGCCTTCGGATTCCCCGAAAAGCAAGCCGCTTGCAGAAACAGAAACAAGGCGAGGGCGCAGTATACAAGTTTCTTCCCAACGTTCATTTTCAATAGCTCACTCCTCCGTACCAATCAGGTCGTCTATGCCGCATATTCCAATTCTAGCGGTATCGGAGGAACGAAACGAGATAACAGATTAGCTATTTCTTATACAATGCAACGATTTTTATCGATGATCGCTATAGATGTTCGGTTTACTGAACGAGCGAATGACTGCAAGCTCCTCAGCGGACAGCTCAGGGGTCTGCGATGCGGAGATGTTCTGCAGCAGTTGCTCCTTCGAGCTCGCTCCGGGAATGGCGACTGCCACCGCGGGATGACCAAGCGCGTATCGAATCGCCAACTGCGTGAGGCTTCGATCCGGGCTCTCCAGCTCTTGCAGTCGTTCTCGAAGCGCCTTGATCTCCTCCAGGTCGTAGTCGGGCAAGCTTCTGGAAGGCTCCCGTTTCGCCGCCAACGTCCCTTTGGCCAACGGACCTCTGGCGATCACGCTTATCCCTCGCTCCTGAAGATGAGGAAGGACCGTTTCCTCTGCCCGCCGATCCACGATGCTGTACGAATTCATCACACTTACGATGGAGGATTTTGCAGCATATTCACGGATAACGTTGGGACGGATCGAAGAGATGCCGTACGCTCGTATTACTCCTTCCCGCTTCAACTGCTCGAACGCCTCAATCGTCTCGTCGATCGGATCGTCAAGCGTGCCCCCATGAAGCTGGTACAGATCGATGTAGTCCGTACCAAGTCTTCTTAGGCTTTCTTTGACCGCGGTTAGAATGTATTGCCGGGAGGGGTCCCATATCCATCCGTCTTGGCCCGGAATCCGCCGGTTGCCGACTTTGGTGGCCAACACTACGCGATCTCTACGCCCCCGGATCGCTTGGCCGACGATTTCCTCGTTGCGCCCGTCGTCGTACAAATCCGCCGTATCCAGCAGATTGACGCCCCGTTCCAGCGCCTCGTGAATCAGCTCGACAGCGTTTCGCACGTCCGTCCCCAGAGACATGCACCCCAGTCCGATCTCGCTGACGAGCAAGCCGGAGCCTCCCAGGCGGTTTTTTTTCATCCGTCGTTCATCCTTTCTTCTCTAACCATTCTCGGACCAGTTCCAGCAATTGCTCCCTGGAAAGCTTGGCGCCCTTAAAGTTCGTAAGCGTGTAATAGGCATCCTGATCTTCGTCGTACCAGTTCAGATACCCGTAGCTCAACGTCGCCGTCTTAACTCCGTCGTTGTTCATTTCTTTCACGATCTCTTTCTTAACCTCATTATAAACAACTTCAGTGCCGGCTATCTCGATTTTTTCGGTCGTCTGATCCTCCTGCTTCTCGGCATAGACATCCTTTCCGTTCAGATTGGTCGCGTATATGGCATATTCTCTTTGTCGGACGATTGGGAAGCTAGCCGTTCAAGCTCCTTAAGCGTGTCTTGGTATAGCTTCGTTCCCTTTTCGGGCACGGCCGGGCTTATTTCCCCGTATTCGAATTCGTAGCCGCCTATCGCTTGCGGAAATTCGCGCGATTCGATCCGTTCGATCGCCAATACAAAATCGGAATAGGACTGCAAAAGATACAGCCAAGCCTGAAAGCTGCCCGTACTTCGGTACTGGTCCAGAGATTGGAAGGCTTTAACCAGAATATCCTGCACGGCATCCTCCGCATCCTGCCGATTGGCGAACAGACGGTAGCAGTAACGAAAAATCGGCTGCTGGAACGCTCTGACGATCAGCTCATACTTCTCGGTCTCCCCCTGCCTTACAGCGTCGATCCATATTTCCAGCTCATCTGTAGGGAGTGTGGGTTGCAACGATTTGGACACCTCCTGAAGCTTCATATATCCTTATAACACTTGAGCCCTGCAAAAAGTGCCGCAGTTTGCAATAATACTGACCAGCGCCGGGAGCGGATGTGTTACGATAGCAGCATAGATCACCGCGAATGGAGTCGAACGATGAAATGGATTCGCAGTTGACGACGTACATTACTTTGGTAAGCGTGTCGGGCATTTTCAATGTTTTCCTCGGCCTCTACGTTCTGTACAGAAGACGGGAAATCCCAGGGTCCCGCACCTTTATTCTATATATGACCGCTCTGTCCATCTACAGCTTCGCTTACGCTTTCAGCTTAGCCAGCGATACGTTGTGGAAAGTGAAGCTGTGGACGGTCGTCGAATATATCGGCATGCCTTTCTCGGCGCCGCTCGGGCTCATGATCATTCTCCGCTATCTCGGCTGGAAGACGACCCGGTGGCAGACCGCCGCCTTGTTCGTCATTCCTTCCATCACGCTGCTGATGGTCGCCACCAACGACTACCACCATATGTTCTATAAAGTCATCCAGATCAAGGAAGGCATGTCCCTCCCCTACCTCGATATCGAAATCGGCGAATGGTATATCGTTCACGGTATTTTCACGTCCAGCAGCCTGCTTGCCGCCACCGTGCTCTTGCTCGGCAGATGGAGACAGACGCGCAAATCTTATAGACCGCAGCTTGCGACCCTGATTTTCGGGCAGCTTCTCCCGATGGTTACCGCTTTCCTGTATCTTATCGGCCTGACTCCCGCAGGCATCGATCCCGTTCCGATGGTCATGTGCGTGACCTCTGCTCTGTATATTTGGGCCATTCTGTCCACGAAAATGTTAACCGTTATCCCCATCGCCAAAGAGACGATCTTCGACAGCATGAGGGAAGGCGTTATCGTCCTGGATGCAGCGAATCGTCTGAGCGACTACAATCACGCGGTCGGGCGGATGATTCCCTCCCTCGGCCCGACTCTGATCGGGAAAACGCTGGACGAGGTCTGGAATGTGCTGACCGGGTCCCCGTACCCTTTCGCCCACCGGCCTGACGGCCGGGCGGAGGAACTGGTCTGGACGACCGATGGAGCGGAGCAGATCTATCAAGTCCGCTATTCCCCTCTTCTGCACCGCAACGGAGATGCCGCAGGCGGCCTGCTTATGTTCATCAATGTCACCGAGCTGAAACGGCTCCAGCGCGAATTGGAGCATCAGGCCTACTATGACGGTCTGACGCAAATTCTTAATCGTTCCCAATTCATTAGCCGCAGCCGGACAATGCTGGAAGAATGCCGGCGGAACGGCCAACCCTTCACCGTCGTGCTGTTCGACGTCGATTACTTCAAGCGAGTGAACGACAACTACGGACACGAGACGGGAGACAAGCTTCTCGTTCATGTCGTCGACGTCTGCAAAAGAAAAATTCCCCCGGACACGCTGTTCGCGCGTTACGGAGGAGAGGAGTTCGTGCTCGCGCTTCCTTCTACGCTTCAAGAGGGATTCGCGATTGCGGAACGGTTGAGGCAGGCTCTGGAATCCGAGCCGTTGACAGCTTCCGGAGAGGAGATTGCGGTCACTTCAAGCTTCGGAGTAGCCGAAGCCGAGAGCGGTCGGAACGATGCGCTCAGCGCTCTGCTGCGCCAAGCCGACGAGGCCCTGTATGCATCCAAACGCGATGGCCGCAATCGAGTCACCCCCTACAGGGCTCCTTCCCTGTTGCGCAGCTAAGAAGCTGTACGCCCCTTCGTCAATAGCTGCGCCAACAGTTCCAATTGGCCTTCTATGGAGATCGGATCGAAAAAAGAGAAGCTGGCCCGATCCAGCACATACGCTCTGCCCTGCTCCACGGCGGGCAGGCTTCTCCAGATCGGGTTATCCTGCACATGCCGAATGCCTTCGCCCTCGTCCGACACGAAGAGGTACTCCGCGTTCGCGGCATAGAGCGGAAGCTGCTCCAGCGGTAGATTCTGCACAATCTGCAGGCCGCTGTCGATCGCTTGCCGCTGCACGTACTCCGGAATACCGAACCGCAATCCGTGATAGATCGGCCAGCCGCTACGACCGTAATTGTCTCCGAATACGGAGAACTCCCGGCCTTCTCTATCGAATCTGACAATCGCGGCAACAGGCTGACGGCCTACGATTCCGGACAGCCTCTCGCGGACTTCAGCCGCCCGAAGCTCAAATCGCGATTCCAACTCGTCGGCGGCATGAGGCCGATTGATCAATCGGCCGATCAGCCTGACGTCCTCGAATATATTGCGCTGGCCCTCGTAAGGCAGCAGAACGGTCGGCGCTATTTTGGACATCGTCCCGTAATTGGATATGTTGGCATCGTTCATCAGGATAAGATCGGGCTCCAATCTGGAGACGGCCTCCAGAGAAGGCTCGCAGCCGATATCCACAATCCCTTGCTCCATCTCTTGCAGAAATGTGCTGCCTCCCCACCACGTCAGATTGGCCCCGATCGGCTTCACGCCGATCGACAGCAGAACGTTGGCGTAATACAGCGCAACGATTCTCATCCCCTCCCGCGTATTCCGCACGTACTGCTTGGGGGATTGCCCGACCATCTGCTTAAACCTTCTGCTGAAATAATAGACGTCCTTAAAGCCGGCCCGCTGTGCGATCCGTTGCAAGCTCTCGTTGGAGGTTAGCAGCTGTTTCTTGGCCTGGTTCAGCCGCAGCTCGGTCATATAATCCACGGGGCCCTTGCCGGTCAGCTGCTTGAACAAGTGCGTATATTGCCGCGCGCCGATATTGGCTTGCCGCGCCAAAGCGTCGACGCTCATGTCGGCAAGGTCCAGCCGATGCAACCGGTCTATCGAGCGTCGAACGGCTTCGCGGGACTGGAGCTGGCCACCCGGGTCTGAGCTGCTTCGGCAAAGCTCGTAAAGCAGCTCCTGCAGCCGAACATGCTGCTTGAACCGGGCCAGCTCCTCTTCCTCGTCGCGGTGACGCAGCAGTTCTTCCAACCGGCCTGCGATCCGGGCGAACGGCTGCGCGTTCAATTCCTCATACGGCGGGCAATCGAACGGAGCAGCGGCCGTATGCCCGCCCTCTTCTTCCGCGACCGGGGCGGCGCGGAAGGACAGCCAAACCAGCTTCAGCTCGGAGGCGTTGTCGGAGAATACGTCGAACAGCGTATCCGGGGAGAGCAGGAAGCAGCTTGCCCGGGTCAACCGACGCCTTCTTCCGTCTATGACTGCTCCGCCGCTGCCCTGTAAGGTCGCAACGAAGACGTGAGTACGAGCATGCAATCTGTCGGGATGGTCGGAAGCTGAGCAACTGATTTGCGAGATGTCAACCAATGTGAATAAGTAGGAGCTAAAAGGCAAAGACAAGCGGCCCATCGGGGAATCCCCCTTTTTATGATTGATAATCGTTATCAATGACTAGAGTGCCTTAATTCTAGCCGAACAGAACTCTGTACGCAACAAGAGTCCGCCCCATAAGCAGAGGTTGTGTAAAGCATTGATGAAAAAAAATAAAGGCATCTATCTCAAGGAGATAGATACCCGCTACATTCTTTATCGATTATTTTTTCGCTAATAGATCCGCGATCAGGTCAATCTGAGCGGAGATGGAGATCGGATCGAAATAGAAGAACTTCTTGTCCAGTTCGATAACGCGATTGCCCTTGACTGCGGGAAGTCCCTTCCAGATCGAGCTGTCCTGGACGACCTCGAGCCCGACCCCTTCGTTGGATACGAACAGATAGTCGGCGTCTTCAACGTATTCCGGAAGCTGCTCCAGCGGCAGTTCCTGAACGATCTGCGCCCCGCTGTCGATGACGGCTTCTTGGATCTTCGCGGGAAATTCCAGCTTCAGCCCCCTATAGATCGACCAGCCGCCCCGGCCGTAATTGTCGCCAAACACGGTGAACTGACCGCCATTGCCGTCGATGCGGATAATCGCAGCCTTGGCGCCGCTCTTCACTACGTTCTCGATCTTAACTCGCGCGGCCTCCGCCTTCTTCTCGAAATCCGCCCTGAGCTGGCTTGCCGCTTCCGGCTTGCCCAGCAGCTTCGCGACCTCTTCCGCATCTTCGTACACGTTGCGGTTGCCGTCGTAAGGAATAAGAACGGAAGGAGCGATCTTGGCAAATTGCTCGTAATCCTCCGCATTGTTGCTGTTCATAATAATCAGATCGGGCTCCAGAGCCGCTACCGCTTCCAGAGAAGGCGGTCCTCCAACGTCGGTAAGACCGGCTTCCTGCTCCTGCAGGAACGGACTGCCTCCCCACCAGGTCAGATTGGCGCCGACCGGCTTCTCCCCAAGCGCATATAAAATGTGGTGATAGTACAGGGCCACAATTCGCTGCGGATTCGCCGGAATCTCGACGTCGCCGTTAACTGTACTGACGATTCTCGTCTCTCCCTCGCCGGCTTCGGAGGATGCGGATGCCGAGGGAGAAGACGACGGGGTAGAGGTCGGAGATGCGGCTGGAGAATTGGCGGGACTGGAGGCGCCGCCGCTCTCCGCGGCTTTATCGTTCCAGCATGCGCCCAGCAACGCGGAAACAACGAGAAGCAGCATCAAAGCAACGATAGCTGTAGGCTTGCGAATGACAGACATGATTTTGACTCCCTTTTTTGTAGTGATAATGATTCTCATCATGCTCCTATTATAAGGAGACTATTCGGTGCCAACAATGGAGTTTTCGGAGCAAAAACAGACCAACTCCTCTCCAAGAGGTACGTTTTATGCAAAATCTCCGATTATAGCTCCAAAGTCGACCTCGATTCGGGACGCTTTAATGAAGCGAAATCCTCTGAAACCTCGAATTAGGCAGCACGTATTATTTCTCTAGAAAGCTTGCCGCAACTGAATAGTTCGACTCCAAAGGGGAGTAGCTGGACAATAAAAGTCGTCAATACGAGAGCCGCGGCTCTCCGGCTTTATTGGCATTGCCTTAACGGTGCTGTTAGCGAGACCTTTGTCCAACAAGGCGAAGGTCTCTTCGCGTTCTTGGGAAGAATAAAGCGGTAAGCTCGTCTCTATTTGCACAGGGGGGATTGGGAATGGATTTCGGATTACTGTTGGAGTACGGATGGGTGCTGCTCGTATTGATCGCATTGGAAGGATTGCTAGCCGCGGACAACGCGCTTGTGCTCGCCATCATGGTTAAGCACCTGCCCGAGCAACAGCGCAAAAAAGCGTTGTTCTACGGTCTGGCCGGCGCATTCGTATTCCGCTTCGCTTCATTGTTCGCTATTTCGTTCCTAGTGGACGTATGGCAGGTGCAGGCGGTCGGAGCGATCTATCTACTGTTCATTGCCGCTAACCACATTTTCCGTAAGGTCATCGTAAAAAAGGGAGAAAAAGAAGCCGCGGAGAAAAAAGAAAAAAAACAATCCGGGTTCTGGACGACGGTATTCAAGGTCGAGGTGGCGGATATCGCCTTCGCAATCGACTCGATTCTGGCTGCCGTCGCACTGGCCGTAGCGCTGCCGACGACAACGCTGCCGAAGATCGGAGGAATGGACGGCGGACACTTCATCGTTATTTTCCTAGGCGGATTTCTCGGACTTCTGATCATGCGTTTCGCTGCCAATCTGTTCGTTAAGCTGCTGGAAAGCCGCCCATCGTTGGAGGTCGCGGCCTTCGTCATTGTCGGATGGGTCGGCGTCAAGCTCGCGGTTCATACACTCGCGCATCCTTCCCTGCATGTCATTCCTCACGAGTTCGCGGAATCTACGGGCTGGAAGATTACTTTCTACGTCGTATTGCTGGCGATCGCCCTCGGCGGCTGGCTCCTGTCCGGCAAAAAGCGCAAAAGCGGAGAATCCGCTCACGCGGCATAATTCGGATTCGAACCGGGCGCTGCCAAGAGCAGTGCCCGGTTCATTTTCACCTCGTAAAACCTTACTAACCCACTTTGTTGCGCCATATAAAATGACATGTTTGGCGATGAAGGAAAACTCCACTTTTGACGTTAGCATTTGCGCAGTCTTTTCCCGATTAACTGCATAAGTTGTACGCGGGCGATGGCTCTCCGTCGAGAAAAGCCAACAGACCGAGAACTTGCTTCATCTCTGTAATAATGTTTTCAGAATCGTCCCTATGAACTCCTTTTTCTGTAATTCCACCCTGATCTCCCTAACCTTAGGTATGTATCCACGCAAAAGTAGGACAATTCGCATTAGCTATCTTACCACTACCGAATTGTAAAGGAGCTGCTTAATTAATGGGGTGCAATTGCTCGTCTTCCGCTTTATCTTGCTGCCCGGAAAAGGAATACGTCCAAGATAAGGTGTGCAGTCCGTGGTCCGGGGCGAATACGACAACCTTGACTGTGTATACGAACAATCTAAGCCAAAATATTGTCGGCACCGGTTATTTGCGGTTCGAATCTGGCCCAGGAACGATTACGCTCAATATCCTTGACAGCGCAGGCGGAACGATTGCGACTTTCGCCGCCATTGCCGCAGGAACAAGCATCTCGTTTACTTATCGCCGATTCGCCACGATCCAGGTGGTCACCGCCGCGACAGTCGGACAGTACGAAGGAGAGTTCTGCATTACCACCCGATACCCCCTGAGCTAGTCCTACTAATTTCGATAAAGGTGTTGATTAGAATTGGCCTCTAACTGCGCGACCTCGGCGCTAAGCTGCTGCCCGGACCAGGAATACGTGCAGGATAAAGTGTGCATCCCCTGGACGGGAACGGTTACGGCGGACGATGATGCTCCCGTCCCGATTGTCGTCTATGTCAATAACATGGGTCTGAATCTCTACGCGACAGGCTACTTACAATATGCATCCGGACCCGCGAACGTCACCCTCCAGCCCACCGATTTGGGAGGGAACAATATCGGAGCTCCGATCGCAGTCTCGCCGGGAACGACGACCTCATTCACTTTTCGCCGATTTGCTCAATTGCAGGTCATCCTTCCGGAATCCGATGCAGGGGCGAATGACGGTACGTACTCTGGCGAGCTCTGCGTCACGGTTCGTTACCCTCTAGCCTGATTTGCGCTCTCCCAGTCTGAAGAACGCGGTCACGATATATTTTCCTTCTGCGATTCCCGGCTTGTTGCCCGTCAAGGCAACGTGGATCGATCCGATATTCCGATCTGTATAGGTTCCGGTAGTTCCGGGTTCTATTTGCATGACGAATGAGGATCGGTCTCCGGCAATCGTCATTTGGATACTGCCGCTGCTGGAGGTATCGTTAAATAATGAAACTTGGGTTAACTCTGCCTGTAGGCCTGGGGACATTGTCCACAGCAGCTGCGGGCTTGTTTGGTTTTCCTGAATAAGAAAATTACCGCAGCACTCCTTCTCCGTCAGTTGGGAGGCATTCTCGACCGGAGGGGAGCGCGTTCCTGGATCCAAGATGTTGTCGACCGACGCGGTACGCGTGCTCGGATCCCACAGGACGGTAGAGTTATCCGTCGAGCGCCACACGACAGGGTGCGACAGCTTCCTCCGCTGCTTCGGCCTGCAAGTCGGCCTTCTGGATCTGCAGGATTTCCTGTGGGTCGGCCTTCTGCGGATAGGGCAGCGTTTCTGACGGCGGCGGGGCTTTCTCTTTGATTGACAGCAGGGTTGGCGGTCGGTTGCTCTGGAGACTTTTGTGGTTTTTGGGGGGCCGGCGGATCTGATGGGTTTGATGGGTTTGGCGGCTTTAGCGAGACACAGAAGAGAGCGCAGTAAGATGGGGTATAGTTGATTTTTCCACGTTTTGTATCTGCCTCGTCTATATTGGCTCCGCTTCAATTCCGATCGCCCCCCTCGCTCCCTACCCTTACTTGTATTAGATGAAGGAGGCGGGCAATTGGTTAGCCTATTCGGGTCGATAGAGTCAAAAGAGGGCGCTTGCCCAACATTTAGTCCAAAAGCGACTACGCGATCTGATGAATGGACCAGACAATGCCTTCGTTCTCGGCGCCGCCCAGTGATATGTTGATCGTTAGCGTATCCGCCGCATACACCAACACGACCGTATCTCCCGCATTCAGCTCGACGTCTCCCGCCAGCGTAATCTCGCCGCTCCCGAGAATTACCCTGAGGGATAGAAGCAGCGCAATGTTGACGTTCAACACTGGAAAAATGCCGGTTATAAGTTCCGTGACGACGGGAGAGGTTCTACGCACTCTAAAAGAAGGATACACGCCGGCGCCCAACTGGATGCTCAGAGCAGCGACGGTAGTGTAGTTGATCGTGGCCTTCACCGAATATCTACCCGTTGCCGGAACGGTGAACACACCTGTTGCCGCGTTAAAGGCCGCATTCCCATAGTAAGGGCTGGCCGTGGACCAGTTTGTCAGAGTAGCGTTGGCACTGACGCTAACATTGTTGATTCTCGCGGAAAAACCGTTGGTTGCAAAGTTGGGACCCGTTGGGCCTCTGGAGCCCGTCGGACCTCTTGGGCCGCTTGGACCAGTGGGACCTCTTGGACCGGTCGCACCTCTCGGGCCAGTTGGACCTGTGGGGCCTCTTGGACCCGTCGCACCTCTTGGGCCGGTCGGACCTGTGGGGCCTCTTGGACCCGTCGCGCCTCTTGGGCCAGTCGGACCTGTGGGGCCTCTTGGGCCGGTTGCGCCTGTTGGGCCGGTTGGGCCTGTTGCGCCCGTTGGGCCTGTTGCGCCTGTTGGGCCAGTTGGGCCGGTTGGACCCGTCGGGCCCGTTGGGCCCGTTGGGCCTGTTACACCTGTTGGCCCCGTTGGACCCGTTGGACCCGTTGGGCCGGTTGCGCCTGTTGGACCCGTTGCGCCCGTTGGGCCTGTTGGGCCCGTTACACCTGTCGGCCCCGTTGGACCCGTTGGGCCGATAGGTTCATCCGTGCCGTCGCAAAATAATGGAGGACAGCAGGGGGCGCATTGCTTTTTATGGGAAACACCGTAAACAAAGCCAACCTCATTCTCGCAGTTCGAGCAGCAGTCGGAGTTGCTTCCCGTTTTACCGCAGCATGACTTCATTACGTCCGCCCCCAATCCCCATGCCCGATGTACAGGCTCTTACTAACTATTCAATGATCCTCTCTTTCATTTTGATTGCGCTCCTGCCGCCGCCTGCTAGATTGATTCATTTATCACGTGATGGACATTTGCCATAGTTACCTGTTCATTACACCCAAGTCTATCGCCGCTTGCAATGATTGGCCGACCGCCGCACCTCCACGCTAGAGCAATTGATCCTCGCCCGTCTTATAGTGCAGTTCAATTTCGATGGACGCATCCGGCGCAACGTACGAACGTGAAGTCGTTATGGGGAGGAGGACTTCCGGAGGATTCGATTCAGGAGGACATAATCCGGCTGGCATGACCCGGCGCCAACCCTTTGTTTGTTGCAATGACAAGCCGCGCTTGGTACACTGGCAGTAACTTGGGAGGTGCCGGTTTTGACCCATTCCATCCGTTTAAGATAGTGCAAGAATGAATGAGCAGCTCAGCCGTTTTTTTTGTGAAAATGGCATGAGTTTATTGGCGTTTCATTTTTCGCGCAATGTATAAACGAAGGGATGGTTTTTATGGCGACCAATTGGAAAAAGACATTCACGATTCTGTTCTCCGGACAGATTTTCTCTATACTGACCAGCTCCATGGTGCAATTCGCGATCATCTGGCATTTGACGGCCACGACGGAATCTGCCGTTGTGCTGACGATAGCCGGATTGGTCGGTTTTCTGCCGCAAGCGATTCTCGGTCCTTTCATCGGCGTATGGTTGGACAGATGGAACCGCAAGCTCACCATGATCGCAGCCGACAGCTCGATCGCCCTGTTCAGCCTCATTCTGGGGTTGTACTACTATTTCGGCGACCCTAGCCTAGGGTTTGTCTATGTCATTTTGCTGATTCGTTCAATCGCTTCCGCCTTTCACGCTCCTGCGCTGCAGGCGGCCATTCCGCTGCTTGCCCCTGAAGATCAACTGACCCGGGTCGCAGGCTGGCACCAAATGGTGTTCTCGGTATCGACGGTGATTGGTCCGGCTCTCGGCATTGCCGTATACTCAGCCGCTTTTCTAGGCGTTGTGCTGTTCTTGGACGTTGTGGGCGCGTTGATCGCGAATCTCATGCTCCTATTTGTTCCTATTCGTCAGCCGAAGCCCGAAGTTCAGGAGGCTCCCCATTTTCTCAACGAGTTTAAGCTGGGATGGAAAGCCTTCGTGCAAGCGCGTCCCATCGTTATCATCACCGCAGCTACCGCGGTGTTCAGCATCGTATTCATGCCTCTGGCCACGTTGTTTCCATTCATGACGCTGTCCCATTTCGGACGAGGCGGATATAGCGCCAGCCTGATTGAAGCGGTGTTCAGCGTCGGGATGATTCTCGGCGGTTTACTGCTGGCCGTCATGGCTTCTAAATGGAAGGATATCACCTATATTTGCTGGAGCTTGGTCATTATCGGATTAACTTGCTTGGCAAGCGGTATGATCGGCCCCGGCGCTTTCGTTGTTTTTATCGCTCTATCGTTCCTGATGGGGGCGGCCTCTCCGTTCTTTAACGGCCCTTATATGGCGATGATCCAAAAAGCGTACGCTCCGGAAATGCTAGGGCGGGTCATTTCGATGGTCACCAGCGTCATGCTCTTGGCTTCCCCGATCGGGCTGCTGCTGGCTGGTCCGCTCGTCGATAAATATGGCATACAGTCGTGGTTCTTCTGGTCGGGAGTCGTAACGGTACTGACCGGAGCGTTACTCTTAGCGAGCTTCAAGAAACTACAGGTTTCCGATCCCGCTCCCCAGTCGTAAATATGCCCGTTGTCCGTTGTCGGACTCAAAGTGACAGGGAAGATCTCCCTCCAATGCTATACGCTCCTGAAATGGGAATGGGGAAACCCAAAGTGATTTCAGGAGCGTATGAGGGAGTGTCTACTAGCTATGATTGACCCTAGCGTCCCCAATTGTTTGGGAATTTGTGGAAATCGAACGACACAGCTCCTATCAGGCTCAAACGGCGGACGTTTTGTAGGGAAAATCGTACAAAGCAGGCTGCCGATGGCATGTTCGTCGTTACCGTGCTCCTTCCGGAAGCTTGACCCCCTTAATCATCAGCCACAGCGGCAGCGCAAGCTCGAACACGGCTCCCGGAATGTACAGCAGCATTCCGTCATGGCCCATCAGTTCCGTAATCGCGCTAGCCGACAAAGCCGCATAACCTATAAAGCCCAGCACGGACAATCCACGTGGAACGAGCCTGAACCGATACAACAAATAGCAGAAAAATAAGCTGTATACCCCGAGCGCCAGCATGCCCAATTGAAATGCGTAAGTGCTTCCCTCTTTAATAAGCGTCCTCCACACGTGAAGATCGGACGAAACGTCGGCTGCAGCATATTCCCGGCTTAAAGCGACAAGCAGCAGCGGACCGACGGAGCCGACAAGGAGCAAAATTGCCTCAATCATTCGAAATCCTACGTATCCCAGCGCGATTTTTTCGTTACATAGCTTTAAAATCGGGAACAGCGCAATCGCGATACCGACAACGGAGACGGAGTTGATGAACTCCAGCACCACCCCCAAGACGATCCGGCTTTGATAACCTGCGGCGCGTTCCAGATAATCGGAAGCGCCTAAAATCGATTCGATAAGCGCATTCCCCGACATGTACTAAAGTATCGATCTGAGCTAGAGCGTTTGAATGGACAACCCGTATCTTCCGTGCAAAAAGTCGTAACTTTCATCCATTGCCGTTCCCGAAGAGCTCGGTGTAATCTAAAATGGCGAAAAAAGATAATGATAATCATTATCAAATGGTGTACAGTACAGATAGAACAGGAGAATGCAACGCTAAGAACAGACTGCCTTCCTTTGTATCGACAACCGCCTTATTCCTTGCACTGATTATTTTGCTCGCCGCCTGCAGCCCCTCTGCCACGCAATCGCGCTCCGAAGCGCAGCCCGACGTATTGATCGCCGATCATCTGTTCCTGCTGTACGACAGCAACGCCGATGCCAAAGAAGGCTTTAAGCAGTTGAAGCAGAGCAAGGTTTTCCAGAGTCTACCGCCGGTTAAAAACGGAAAAATCCATTACATCCCGCTCGAATATAAACGGCCGACCGGCATCCTCGTTAACGTTCGTTCTAACGGATGCCCTTCCCCTGACGTGCGAAGGCCCGGAATCTCTTACTCTTGAAAAGACCGACGATTTCCGCGATCGCGCCGACAATCGGACTGAACGAATATGCCCCCATGCATCTGCGAATGCAGAAGCTTGGAGAAGTGCTCGGCATTTGCGAGAGAACCCTGCAATGGCTCGATGCGTACGACATGCGCCGCGAGAAACTGTGTCATCGGCTCCAATCCCGCAAGGTGCGCCACGAATCGGCGACTTTTCTGTTCTACGACTGCAACGGAAGGCTGTATTTGCTTCATCGGTTTCGCGGGCTGGCCAAGCTGCTGTACCACCCACTTGGGTTCCGCATGGACGAGCGCGTTCAACGCCTGCGTCCCGCCCGCGGTCATTACTACATTTCAATTGCCTCTGATCGTCTAAGCGAATATGCCATAGGCGATCGGCTATTCGTTTTTACGCATCCCGGTCGGCATACTTCCGACTCGTTGTCGGAGCTTAACCGATGGCCGGGCTGGAATCGGCTGCCGTCGTTCAGGCGGGCAAAGTCCACTATCTGGATTCCTTCTGGAATTCGGACGACGCGTTTACGAGTCAATTGACGCTGGAACGTTTTCCGGATCTATGGTCATAGAGACTATTCGATAGAGGAGTGAAAATACGATGCAGTTTAGTCCCCTACTCCCTTCTCCCGCCCCGCATCCTTACGCCATTCCGATGCGGATTGTCGAGCTTGCCGAATATGCTGCATCCGGACCCCTGGAACCGATGCCGAACCGTTCCCAGCTTCTCGTTGTTTGGGGAGGCAAAGGGGCTCTGCATCTCTACGAGCATCAGCACAAAGTAGCTCGCGGATTTGCGCTGCTTGGCCGCTCCGCATCGCAGGCTGTCGCTATCGGGCTCGGCACTTCCTTGCAGGGCCTCTATATCGAATTCGTTCACTATCCGCCAAGCGCCGCGGATAATCGCAGCCGCACTCTGTCTCTCGCTTCTCGCCGCCTGCGGTTCGAACAATGCCGCGCCCGCCGCATCATCCTTGCCGCCGGCCTCCGAATCGGCCAAGCCATCCGCTTCGGAGAGCCCGTCCGCTGAACCGGAGTTTAGGACGATAGACACCGTGAACGGCCCCATTCAAATTCCGATGCATCCGCAGCGTATCGTCGCGGAAGAGTATTTGGGCAGCCTGATCGTTTTGGACGTTATTCCTGTCGGCGCTCCCGGGCTGACGCTGCAAAATTATTACTTTAAGGAAGCTCTTACCAGCGTGGCCGATTCGGGAACGTACGGGTCTCCTTCTCCCGAAGTGATCACAAGCTTAAACCCGGATCTCATCATTACGGGCACCAAGGATGTGTACCCGACACTGAGCAAGATCGCTCCCACTGTGGAAATCCCCTATGGACAATTAAAAAATGCCCATGAAGAGTTGACCTTCTTCGGCAAACTACTCGGCAAGGAAAAAGAAGCCGAAGCGTGGTTAGCGGAATACGACCGCCGGATTGCAGAAGCCAAGGTTGATGCGGCGCTTCCGGCCGATGCCTCCTTCTCGATCATCGAAAGTACCGACAAGTCGATCTATGCGTACGGAGATAACTTCGGCAGAGGCGGACAGCCTGTCTATCAAGCTCTCGGTCGCAAGCCTCCGGCTGCAGTGGCCGATCAAATTATGGAGAAGCAATGGGCGGAAATCTCTCCCGAGATGATCGCCGATTACGCCGGCGACTATATTGTGCTGACGTCCAACGGTCGCACCGCGGGAGACCTCAAAAAAGACCCGATCTGGAGCAGCATCCCGGCAGTGAAGAACGACCGCCTGTACGTCTGGCCCGAGGAACGCTCGTGGTACTACGACCCGATCGCGGTGCTGGCTCAGACGGAGGAACTGGTAGCCTGGCTCACGAAGCAGCAGTAGTCCCCTTATGAATACGAAAAGCCCCGTTGCAGCATCGGCTGTTGCAACGGGGCTCTCTTCGTATCAGGACGGCGACATTGCGCTCTTAATCGACTCCGCGGCCGCTATTCCACGCGTCCCTCCTGCAGCTTTTTCCACACCGTCTTGTTGCTGTACTGCTTCATCGAGCTGATGTCGGGACCAAACCAGTCCGGCGCCTGGAACCCCAACGCCGCTTCCTCCGACTCGAATTCAATCTCCAGCACCCTGAGTTGGAGTTGGTCGTACGTATCGATCTCAATGGTCGTCCCGGCCCAATCGGCCGTCGTTCTCACCTTGGTCAGAGGAATCGCTCCGGAAGCCTGCATAAGCTGCTCGTACAAGCTCTCCGAGATAGAATATTCAATCTCCTCGCGCACAAGACCGTTGCCGTTTTTGAACGTATGCGTGAATTCATGCTTCCCTGTAGCCCTATCCCTGATTTTCCGAACTCTTAGCTCCTGAGTGTCGTCAAGTGCCAGATAAGTTTGTTCAATATGCTGCTCCTTCACTGGAACAAGCACTCCCTCTTGCACCAGAGAATCGGGGAACTCCGCCAGCATAAACTTTCTTTCGATTTCCTTGGCCATTATCTAACCTCCGCTCTAAACCTTCAACTTGCCATACATCGACCCCACTATTATACCTGACATCGGCGCTCATTCGAATATTAGCCTCTGGGGAAGCAAGTATTTTCAAGCAATTTGGCACGAAGGACAAACTGCTGCTTTCTCTTGTCGTCCCCTATATCAAAGAAATGTTCCCTTTAGAGGCAGATGAAACGATGAATCAAGTGCTCAGTGACGCCGATTCGAGCTTTGAAGGATTTCTAAGGGCGCTCTTGAAAAAACGCATTGCATTCATAACGGAAAACAGAGGAATATTCCTGGTTCTAATCAAAGAGATCATTTATAAGGAGGAATTGAAAAACGAGCTTTTCCCCTATGTCGCCGAAGTGGCGGCAACTCGCTTAACGAAAGTCATTGAGCTGTTCCAAGAACGCGACGAGTTGGCCGACATGCCCACCCGCAGTATCCTAAAGCTGCTGTTCACCGTCATTGGCGGTTTTGTGGCCTCCCGCTTTGTGCTGTTGAACCGGGAATCCATTGACGACGAGGAGGTTGAAGATGTCGTTCGCATGGTCTTGGACGGCATTCGGAAACTCTCTGCAAAAAATTCATAATGAGTGTTAAGGAGCGATTCGTTTATGCAAGCTATTAAGAACAAACTCGTACTGCTATCGCTAATTGTCGCATTGCTAGTAATATTCGTTTTCTCGCTCACTCTTTTCCCATCCGTTCAGGCTCGGCCCAAAAATCTGCCGATCGCCGTCATCAACGAGGACCAGGGAGTGGAGATTCCTAACCAACCCAAGATGAAGCGTCGAAGAAATGCAATCCGGGCTGAACAACCAGGAATACTATGCGGCGCTTGTCATCCCGCAAGACATTAGCGCGAAGCAGGCTTCCTTGCGGACCGAGACGCCCGCTTCTCCCGAGTGGCAAATCTTCATCAATCAAGGTATACGATTACCTTCTTCGGCGCGCCTCTGCTTGCTCTGGCCCGCGAAATGATGTCGCCCTTGGATCTATTCTTGGCTGCCGATGCGTTTTATCCTCGCTCACCTGGATCGGCTTAACGGGCGCCGTCGTTATCGTAGCTTCCGTCTGCGTACCGGTACAGCAAAAAGCTTAAGCCAATAGGAAAGCATGCGAATCGAGAGGCTCATTGGCATGCTTTCCTGCCGTTCAAGAATGTGACTTATTTTCTCGGCCACCGATTAGGCGCCACATATTGAAGCATCGTATGAAAGAGCGACGCCCACTGCTCCAGCGACAATAAAGCCACGGCTTGTTCCCGATCAACTTTTGCGTTCTTTAAGGCCATTTTCAACTGAACCGGCGTAAAAATCCCTCTAAACGTAACAGCCACCGGCTGTTTCGGCTCACTCAGCGCATAAGCTGCGAATGCAATGAATTTATTCCCCTCTTTAGCGGACATGAGCGGACGATCCCTTCGGACAATTCGCACAATTGCCGCATCAACGCTCGGGGGCGGAGCAAAATGAGTGCGCGGCACCATCGCTCGCATCTCGAACTGAAAATTCATTCTCCACATCAACAATCGCGGGTCCATCGTAAAGCTTTCCGTAAACCTTCTGGCTGCCCCCTTTTCCAAAATCAAAGCCCCTCGTTGAAAGGCGTGGCCTTCGGCCCCCATCAGTTTCTCAAGAATGGCCGTGGTGATGGAAAACGGAATGTTCGCCACCACGCAGAATGGCTTGGCCGGCAGACGGATCTCTCTAATATCGCCTTGGATCAGTTTGATTTTAGGATGATTTTCCGCTTTTTTGCGCAGCGTCTTAACGAAATCCGAATCGATTTCAACCGCTATGACTCTGTCGACTTTCTCGGCAAGCGGAAAAGTAAGAACTCCCTTCCCTGCGCCAATCTCCAATACGGTATCCGTCGGCCTCAAAAGTACCGTCTCCATAAGCTGCCTGATCGTTTGAGGATGATGCAGCAGGTGCTGGCCCGTAAAGTTTGGCCCGGAGATGCATTTCCTTATGGTTCTATGTTTCTTGTTTTGTCTGCGCATTGCCACATTCCTCCCGAGTTTGGATATATCCGCGAATCCAACATAAAAAACCGCAGGCATAGCCTGCGGCGGAACGACGGAAATGGGATTGAATGGTTATGCGCATTCGAACAAACCGCTGTTCCTCTGTCGATGAGGACAACGATTGGCAGGGTTTTCCGTTGCAGATGATATTACGTCTTTGAAGAACGCAAAAAAGAGACAGACGCGCTGTCCCCTTCATCCCTATATGCAGCAGGATATCCTAAAATGGGCAGACCGATTCCGTTGTGCTCCGCACGCAGGCAGAGCCTTTGTTCACTATTTAATTAGTGGCCAAAGAGACAGAACGCAATCTGAAATAATTTATAACACCCATTGTTAGGACAACCCTCCGATCCTCGAATTGAAGTTATTTTAGCACATCTCTGGATGCAAAGAAAGGCATACTGTTTCACTCACTGCCGTCAAAAAGGTAAGAAACGGCTTAATATCCCTCTAGCGCGGAAGCGTTTCGCTTTTCAGGAGCCGCTCCGTTTCATCAATAAGCTCGCGCAACAGGCCTAAAGCCTCCCTTGAACTATCTTGTTCTGCTGTGAGCAAAGTAAAAATATGATTTATTCTTTGGGAGTAGCTACTCGGCACCGCATTAAACGAATCGGCGATCGCGGCAGCCCCTTTCTCGTTCATCAAGCAGGTTTCGTTAATTGCAAACAAAACTTGATTCAAGCAGGCTACCGCTCTGAAACAACAGCCGGCGACATAAGACAGATCGTTTTTGTAGACTCCTTTATATCCGTTTTCGAGAGAAAAGGACGCCTCCCAAAAAAATTTCTGGATGGTTGCTTTTTGAAAAGCGGGCGGATAGGGCATTGTTCTGTTCTTCAGTTTATCTAAGACGCTGGATGGGTCCCATAACACTTTGCACGATGCGACTTCCGCAAAATAAATCGAGTTGACGAAGCCATGGGGATGCCCTGGCTGATAATCGATAGTAAGCTCTCCCGCAGCACACTGTTCGATCACTCGCGACACTTTATTTTGATCGCGCAACAAAAAATCGACCGGAGTTTCATTCACCTTCAACCAGCCGCCGCCGTTAATCCAGGGTCCCCAGTCGCCAATCTCTGTCACTAAGTTGTCTCTATGCTCGTCATCGAGGACTGTCGCGACTCGGCGAAGCTCGGGAATGTCCAACCCTTTATCGGAATCGTAGTAAATCCCGATATCAATATCGGAGCTCGGCCCTTCAGTCCCTCTTGCTCTTGAACCGCCAAGAACCAGTGCGCTTATCCCGTTGATGTGCTTTAAGCTCTCGACAATAATGGAAATTGTGTTTTGTACGCTCATCTCTTTCGCTCCAATCCGAAATTCTAATTTTCTCCCAGTTAAGAACATAAAGAGGCAAGGAGAATTGCTCCTTACCTCTGCCCAGGCGACCGGCCGTATGAAGTACGCGCTCCCCCGTGGTACTCCACGTTTCGCCAGTTACGCATACCGAACATCTAATTGCATTCTGACAGAAATATTTTACAGATTCAACATTAATGTCAGCCGGAAGGCGATATGGCCAAGCGTTCAATTGTTACCGGTTCGATAGAAGGACGGCGGAACCCCCTGCTTCTTCTTGAACGATCTGCTGAATGCGTGCACGTTGGGATACCCGAATTGTTCAGCGATTTGGGTCAGTGGCCGATTGGTCAACTGAATCGCTTGTTTGGCTTTCTCCAACCGAATCTGTTGATGATATTGCATGGGGCTGACCTGGAACGCGTCGCGAAACATACGGTTCAGGTAAAACTTACTGAAGCAGAATTCGCACGACAACTCGTCGAGCGTAACGTGACAGTCTGCACGAAGGTACAAATACTGCTGCACCTTCAGCAGCACTTCCCGGTTAATGTGAACATACGGCAACCTCTGCCAGTGGCGCTCCCGCATCAAGCAGGCGAGCAATTCGATAACCATGCCGACGATCCTGATCTCATAGTAGAGCATCTGCTGATCGCGTTCATGGATGATATCGAGCAGCTTCTGCTCGAACATGGCCGGCTCCCGCAGCTGGATTCCGATCGGCAGCGAGTCCAGAGACAGCGGCGAAGGATCCTCGTGCGCCCCCGTTCCCCGCTCCAGACCGAACTGAAGGTACAGCCTGCGAATCGCCTGCTTCGAAACGGAGCGAATCGAATAGCTCTGTCCCGGGCGGAACAGGAATAAATCACCCGGCAAACCGCGATAGCTGCGGCTGTCTGCCACGACGGACAGCTCCCCTTCTTTCACATACAAAATTTCATATTCCTTCGCGATATGCTCTTTGATAATCCACGGAACAGGATGTCCGCTGTCCGCGGCAACTCTGACGAAAGGCGTAAAGTGGCGGATATCCTTGCCCATGCCTATCCCTCCGCATCGCTTATGAGAAATGCTGGCCGGATTCGCTCCCGCCGGCCGCAGCGGTTATTGCATTGCTCTGCGCGCCCCCCGCCGCCGCTTCCGACGTCTCCGGCAACACCAGCCGACCGGGAATGATAACCTTGCCGCTCAGTTCATTGCCCCTCATCGCCTCCAGCAGGAAGCGAGCGGCCATCTGACCTACCTCTGCTCGCGGAATGTGTACAGTCGGTATTCGCCGCTTGATCTCCTGGTCGCCGCTAATATTGTCGCACCCGATCAGTTCGATGTCGCGCCCGGGAGTCAAGCCTGCGTCCTGCAGCGCTTGCAGCGCTCCGAACGCCGATCGGTCGCTAACTGCGAAGACCGCGGTGGGCCTGCAGGGCAATTCTAGCAAATATTTCATTTCGTAATATCCTTTAATGTACTTACGGTCGAAGTTAGGCGTAATGTAGTCCGTCACAAGCGTTAATCCGTTCTCTCTCAGCGCGGCGCAGTAGCCCGCATATCGGTCGATCAGCGGCTTGTACTTCGCCGGTCCGCTGATGAAACCGATGTGGGTATGTCCATTGCGGATCAAATACTCCGTCGCCAAGTAACCTGCCCCGTAATGATCCGAGTGAACGGATAATCCTTCGCCCATATGTGTGTAGTTGTCCACTAGTACCATCGGTACAGCATATCCTCTCAATTCCTGAACGATCTCGTCGGTAATCAATCCGCCGCCAAGCAGGATAAGCCCCGAAATATTTTCCAACCATGACAGCGGCTCGTCTCCGGCCCTTACGAAATTCAGCATCACTTCAAATCCAAGCAGGCGGCACTCGTTTTCAATCGCGCGGAGAATCTCGCCATTATACGAATCGTTGTGCACCGCGATCGTTTCCTCGATCAATAGTCGGACGAACGGTTTGCCTTCGCTGACGGCCAGATCGTGACTGAGCTCCGTGTAGGCTTGCCGTATGGCGTGCTTGGTTTCTTCCGTGAACGTACCTTTGTTATTCAGCACAAGGGACACGGTAGCGGGAGAGAAGCCAGTCTTATCCGCTATCTTCTTGACGCCGGGTTTTCTGCTTGGGCCGAACTTCGTATTCATGGTTATCCTCCTGCGGCTCTAACGATATTATCGATTGGAATGGATCCCGACTTCACTTCCACAGACACCTCGTTGCCGTCGAACGCTACCGTCCCGTATCCCCCTTCTACGCTCAGGAAACTGCGGAACGGCTTGCCGGGATGACCCTCCAGGTAGAGCACCCGATTGCTTGCGTCGTAGCGGACCCCGCTCCAGCTCTGAATCAACCCGTAGGAAGCCATCGCTCTTGCGTACCAATGGCCGCATTCGTATTCGTCATAAGGGTTGCGGATACTTCCATCGTAACGATCCCGGCATACGCGCACGATGTCGAGGGCTTCTTCTACGCACCCCATCGTCAGCAGATGAGACGCCACTTGGTATTCGATTCCCGTCCACACTTCGTTGCTGTAGATGAACGGCAGCGACAGCTTGCCGCCCTTGGGCCAAGTGCACAACAGCAGGCCGCCTTCCCGGCCAAGCGCAAAGCCCGGACGCTGCGGATTGGCGTGCACGCTCAGGTCTCGGACGTGATTGTAACGGTAAACGCTGATCAGATGGCTGCGCACCTTGCCCGCATCAAGAATGTGGCCGAGCCCGCACATGTGGGCCAACCAGGCCCCAATGACGCCATCGGACAGGCACCCTTTGCCGTATTGGTACTTCGGCCCTTCCTTGCGCAGCAATTCGATCGCTTCCTCCGAGTAATCCCCGTTCCACGTCTCCTGCTCCGCGGTAGGCGCCGGTTCCCTCAGACCGATCCACTTGATCTGTTGTTCGAAATACTCTCCATTAAACAACTCGTTCTCCATGTAATCTCGTCCTCGGCGGTACAGCTCCTCGAATTCTGCGATTCTCTCCGCACTCTCTCCCGCTTCCGCAGCCATAAGCGAAGCTGCCTTCAGCGCGCCTAGATAAATGGACGTACACATGCCGTCAGGGCCCCAAAATTCAATGTCGTAAGTGTTGTGATGCGGTTCAACCAATATTCCCTGGCGATCCGGGTCCCATGTGTCCATCGCATATTGCAGACTGAGAGCCAGCTTGGGCCACTGCCGCTTCATCCAGGCCGTATCGCCGCTTATTTTCCATTCCCGGTACACTCGCATCAAGCCGCCCAGTTGCCCGTCGCTCGCAGCCCGATGCTCATGATCCGCCGGACGGATGGGGAGAGGAACCCGGATCGTCTGATGTCCGCGTTCATCCATCCCTTCGCCAAGCTCCGTCTCCCTGATCCCTCTCTCTAATGAAGGAAACAGATGGGGGATCGCCTGGGCATAATTCCACACATGCGTGCAAGTACCGTGGCAGCAGCCTCCTAAATCGAAGCACCCCTCCCAGCCCCACAACCGGCCATCTGTTTGTCGAAGCACGGTTGGCGACTTCAAAATACTGAGATTGGCCGCGACCGCCTCTATCAATTCCGGCGGCATCGTCGTGTCGAAGAACGTTTCGCTGAACAGGGCGCTTCTCTCCCGAAGGCGATCGTAATGGGTTTTCCAATACTGAGCGACTTCTTCGATACTTCCGAATCTGCCAGCGTACCATGGTTTATGAAAATGCGGCCATTCGACGTATTTCTTGTTCGTTTTGTCAAACTCTTCAGTAGAAACATTGGATTCGGGCACATACCAGCACAATTGCAGCCTCACCTGTTGCTCGCCTTCCGGCTCCAGCGTCAACGGCACATACAAGCTCGCGCCCGGACTCGGTCGATCTCCCGCTGCCAACGGCGGCTTCTCCTGCGACACACCCGTCTCCACGGCATTCCACAGCATTGTGAGCGGATCGAACCATCCCCCTCTAAACCAGGAGCAGTCCGCTACGGCGTTCGGATGGTCGACGGCTGCGGAGAAAGCGCCTTGCTCCCATGGTTTCCCTTCCGTCGGATCCTGCTCAAGTATGAATCCGCCGGGTACGATCCCCGCTGCAACTCGGTTGCCCTCAGAGTCTTCAATCTTCATAAAGTTCGTCGCGTGAAAAGAATAAGTCAATTCGAGACGCCGCTTCGTCCGGTTGATTAAAGTAATTTCCAATGCCGCGACAGGCAGACTGGAATGATCGACATCCGCCGGATCGAACGGACTCCAGCCCGTGACGACGGCTTCGATGGGCAGCGTGTCGTCTCTCAGATTCACACGTCCGAACGGGAATTGTCCGGTGAAGGCACACTCGGCGAATCGCGGCAGCCCATAATGCTTGCCCGTCTGCCCGTTGCCGGCTCCTCCGAAATCCGTCGACCGGCTGTTGAATATTTTCCAATCCTGAACCGGCCCTTCCAGCACTCGCGCGATCGACTCGTTACCGTCGCGAATGTGAACAGCGGAGAAAATGATTGGCTCATTGAGCAGATCCGGCGTATTCCTTAGGGAGAAGTGCGTCATTGCGCCCGTGCCCTCCAGGCAGAACATGCCTGCCCCCAGTCCGCCTAGCGGAAAGGCTACTTTAGCGTTGTATTTCCCTTCATATTGGGAGTTATAAATACGATCATGCGTTTTCATATCTTTTTCTCTCCATTTCTCCTGTCTTTGTTTGCTAGACTGTTAGCTATTAATACAGCGCATCGATATAGAAAGCAACGGAACTCGGATCCTTGTCATATTGCTCCTGCAAATAAGCTTCGAATTTCTCCACGCCCGCCTTCTTCAATTGCGCTCGATAGTCGTTCACGATATCGGTCGCCTTCTCCATCGAACCGGCGAAGTAAGCCCGCACGACAATATCCGGGTAGCTGTCCAATACAGGCTTCAGCCGTTCCTCGATATCCGGCACTTCCGACAGATAGGAGAGCGCGGAGTAACCGTCCCAGTACTTGAAGGTCGGATTGCCATACATCTGCAGCTCCTTGGACAAGCCGAACATTTCCGGATTTTCTTCCTCCTGCCATGACTCGCCGAAATCCCTGACATCATTGTTGTCCGTCGATCCGAGCAGCAAACCCCATAACGTCGGGACGATATCTTTGACGCGATCGGGACTCTCCGAACGTTGTTTCTTCCACTCCTCGGTCAGCACCACTTTGTCGTCCTTGAGCGTATAGTGCTTGCCCTCGATACCGAATTTCCACAAGAGCTTGCCTTCCTTGGACGCCAGAAAGTCGGCGAACTTGACGATGTCCTCGGGATTTTTGGTCGTCGACGGAATTTCCCAGCTCATGTACCCCGACTTATACTTCTCGTATACCGCATCCTCGCCCTTGTAATTGGACATTTGGTCCATCGGTACGTACCTTGTTTTGAGGAATCTATCGGGCATCACGTTGGCATATGTCGTGATCGCGAACGATCCGTTGGCCATTGCCTCTTCCGCGCGCACATTGTCCATCGTGAAGGCTTCCTTGTCCAGCAGCCCTTCGGCAAGCAGTTTGCGCACGAACTCGATCTGTTTCGTAATGTACTTGGTTTCAGCCAGATGCTTCACCTTGCCGTCGGTATCTACGTCAAATCGGGTGCCGTTGCCGAAATCCCAATTACGATACAGTGTGCTCGTGATGGAACCGCCCCAGAATCGCGATCCGATGACGGTAACGGGTTTGCCGTTGTTATCTTTGAAATTGCCCTCTTTAATTCGCTTGGCCAAATCATACAACTCATCCATTGTCTTAATCTTGCTCGGGTCGACGCCAAGCGCTTGAACGATGTCCTGACGGATCCACATGCCGGATCGACCGTGCACGCGCTCCTCATCGGTCAGATCTGAGCCTGGAATGTTCAAATGCACCGCATACACTTTGCCGTCGAATTCGGGACGAAACATGATGTTCTCCTTGGAATCGCGCGGCAGGAACTCGTCTTCGAAGTACTTGCTGTATACTTTCGTATTTTTCAAAAAGGGGGCCAAGTCGGTAAAGACGCCTTCGCGGGACGCTTTCAGAATGACGGAGTTCTCCGGGCGGCCGCCGTGGTCCAGATAATTAACGATCACGTCCGGCAGATCGCCGGAGGCCAGCGCCGTCGTCAATTCCTCCAATCCGTCCGGATGATTGGTCGACTGAAACTCCAGCGTAATCCCTGTCATTTCCTTGATTTTCTGGGCTACTTCATTGTTGATCTGATCGACCGGCAAACCGGCGCCGTCGTTCTCCAGAAATATTCGTCCCGTAATTTTGCGATCGGCGATGAAGTACGGCCCGCGATCCCCCGTTGCCGCAGGCGAGTTGCCGTTCGTTCCCGACGCATCATTATTGCCGCTCTTTGTACATGCAGACAGAACCAATGCCGTAATCAACAGCAACGCAAGCATGCTGGCGATCCCATTTTTCCATCTCGTCATTGTCATGCATCCTCCTTGGATTGGGGTTATCGACTTCAACCCTTCACTGAACCGATCATGAGGCCTTTTACAAAATAGCGTTGCACAAACGGATACACACAGACGATAGGCAAGGTGGCGACGACCAATGTTGCCATCTTGAGCGATTCGCCTGTCACATTCTGGCGCGGATCTCCAGGCAAGTAGACGACCATCATTTTTTTGCGCATAGCTTCCGCCGAATCCAGCATCTGCTTAAGCAGCGTTTGCAGCGGATATAGATCTTTGTCTTTGACGAAAAAGGTGCCTGCATACCAGTCGTTCCAATGCCCAACGGCATTGAACAGTCCAATAACCGCCAGGACGGGCAGGCTGAGCGGCAGAATAATGCGAAAGAACACTTTGTAGTCTCCCGCTCCGTCAATCTTGGCGGACTCCTCCAGACTATCGTCTATCGATTGGAAGAACGTTCTCATTAAGATGATGTTCCAGGCGCTGTAGAGCGCCGGAATAATGTACACCCAGAACGTATTCGTCAGATAGAGGGATTTCAGCACCATGTAGTACGGTACGATCCCCCCGCCGAACAGCATGGTGAAGACGATGAAAAACATGTAAACGTTACGCCCGGGCAGCGTCTTCTTCTTGAGCGCGAACGCCGCCATCGCCGTCAGCAGCAAGCTGAGCGCGGTGCCGATTCCGGTACGCAGCACGCTGATCTTCAAGCTCTGAAGAATGTCATCGTTATGGAACACTTCCTGATAATTCGCCCAAGTGAATTCCCTTGGCCAGATACTAATGCCGCCAAGCGCGGAATCCGTGCCGTCATTAAAGGACAACGCCAAAATATTCGCGAACGGTAACAATATCGACAGGCACAGAAGCAGCAGAAGCGTTATGTTCACCGCCCCGGCAATCTTCTCCGCCGTGTTGCTCTTTGCCCTCATGTTTCACCGCTCCTTCTTTTCTTGTTGCGCGCAGGGAAGCCCATTGAGGTATCTTTGGTTCAACCTATATAGCTACCACAAGCTCGCTTCCCGATCCGTCAGCTTGGCGACAGCTTTATTGATCAGCAGAACCATCAGCAGCCCGATGACGCCCTGCATCATGCCTACCGCTGTGGCATAGCCGTATTGTCCTTGCATCATGCCGGTGCGCAGAACGTATACGTCGAGAATATCCGCGGCGTTCGAGTTGCCGGCCGTCCGAAGCAGGAAATTCTGCTCGTAGCCCGTGGAGAGCAGACCCGACAGATCCAGAATGAGCAAAATGCCGATCGTGGTGCGAATGCCGGAAAGCGTCACGTGAACCGTCTGCTGCCACTTATTCGCCCCGTCAATCTGGGCCGCTTCGTAGAGCGTCGGATCCACGTTCGTGATCGCGGCCAGATAAATGATGGAGCCCCATCCGATGCCTTTCCATACGAAGGTCAGGAACATAACCAGGTAGAAATACTTCTCTTCCATCATGAAGAACGTTTCTCCGCTTCCTCCCAGCCAGGCAAGAAGCTGATTTGCGATGCCGTCATTCGGGCTCAAAATGCGGAACGTGAACGCGGCGACGACGACCCAGGACAGAAAATGAGGCAAATACGAAATCGTCTGAACGACGGATTTGAGCCCCCGGCGCCTAACGGCATTCAACATTAAGGCCAGTATAATCGGGAACGGAAAATAGAGTACGATCTTGATCAGACCGACAATAATCGTATTCAGCACCAGCTGCCAGGCTCCCGGATAAGCGAAGAAGTTTTCGAAATAACGGAGCCCGACCCAGGGACTGTGCAGGATGCCGGCATTGAATTTGAACTCCTTGAAGGCGAGCAATAACCCGCCCATCGGCACGTAAGCGAATACGACAAACCAGATCAGGCAAGGCAGCAGCATGACGAATAACTGCCTGTGACTCTTGATTCGACTCCACAGACTCTCGATTGCAATCCCCCCCTTTAACGATCAACCGGACGCTTCCCCGTTACAGCCTCTTGCTTGTTAACCCGCCTTCTATGGCGGCTCCACCTCCCCCAACGATTAACCTTCCGTCCTTGATGACGGTAGAGCGGTGGTTGCCGGACTGAATCCGGCCCATTAACGTATAAGGCTTCGTCCGGCTGCCTGTATGGAATATTGCGGAGATGACCGTCTTCTCGCCCGGTTGTAAAGTGCAGCTTTGTTCGATACTGTCCGCGGATATCGTCACGCCATCGGCCGACAGCCGCACCTTGACATCGGCTATCTCGCCTCCCCGGTTCTGAAGATGAACCAAGAGCTTGCCCTCCGTCCCCGGCTCCGCTTCGATCCTGTCGGGTGCCTCGATGCTGGCTTCAATACAGCTATCGAAATGGATATCCCAGTTCCATGTCGCTCCCGCCAACGTCTCCAGCGTTCTTGCCACGGACAGCCCTCGGTAGGAAGCTGTCACCGTCGCTTCCCGCTGCAGCGGGAGCTCGTCGAGCGCAAACCGACCTTCCTCTCCCGTGCGGCAGATCAGTTCCTCGGCGGACTGGAGCGCGATGACGATCCGAGCGTCGACCGGCTGGCCCAAGTAACGGGTTTCGACATTCAGCCTGAAGGGCCGTTCCGCGCGTGCCGCTCCGCTGACGTAGCCGTGGCTGTGCGGCAAATAATCTTCATTGAACTGGCGCTCGCCGTCAGCGAACAGAATGCCCCGCGGAGCGTCGCTCGTAACCGAGATTCGCTGCGGCTGGAATTGCACATCCGCGCTGAAACCGTTCATGCCGCTCCCGTCGGGAGGCGCAATCTGGCTGCCGGCGCCGGCGAAGGAGCGAACGCCGTATCCCTTGATCAGGGAGATCGCCTGCCATGACTTCTCTTCGTAGGCATCGGGAAAACCCGGATTTAAGCCCGCCACGAATTGCAGGTTGCGGGAAGCGAGTCGCGCGAACGTCCGGTCGTTCAAGTATTCGCCGATGTCTAGCAGATTCTTGGCAATCTGACCATACAACGCCGTCGCACCGTGGTTTGTCGACTGGAAGAATTTCGCTCCGCCATATTCGGGGTCGGCATATAACGTCAACGGATAGATGCCCAGCGGAGACAGCTCTTCGGATGCCGCTGCATACCCGTAAGCGTAAGTTCGCACGACGTTGTGCCAACTCGCCGCCTCCTCATGATCCGGCTGCAGCTTGAGCAGTTCGATGAATCCTTGCACGTTGGTTGGCTCAATATTCCCCATGTGGAACCGGTGATTCTGATTCCACTCCAGGCAGAAGGTCTCGTCATCTTGCTCGAATGCGTAGAAGTTGCCATATAGACCGTCGATCGGACGCGTATGATCGACGAATTGCCGTTCGGACGCCGCTCTGGCATATTCAATGGCTGTCTCCAAGTATTCGGATTCGCCCGACAGACGATACAATAAGGCGACCCCCCACAAGAACGTCAGCTTATCCTTGGTCTGAAGCGAATGCGGGATCGTCCAGTCATCCGGCTTGTTGTAGACCGTTCTCGCCAATTCATGCACATACTCGGTCTCATCCGGCCCATCGGTTTGCCCATCGGCATCGGATCTGCCGTAGAAATCGGAATCGAGGTTGTACGGCCGTGCCATTGCGTTCTTATAAGCACGTTTGGCGCATTGCAAGTATCGCTCCGACCGTTCCGTCAAGATCGATTCATCCGTTCTGTCAATCAAAATGCCGGGATCGCACTCCCTCATCGTCCGGCAGGCTCTGGCCAATGCGGTAATCGCGTACGCGGTGCCGTGCCAGTTATGATAATCGGACGTCCCGTAGCCCGTCTGGCGACCGGCATCGTGGTTAAATCGCCCGTCCGTAAGCGGATTGGCGGAGCTCTCCTGGGACAGAACGATATAATCCGCACCTTCCGCAATGTAATTCAGCAGCAGTTGTCTGTCTTGCGGCCCCAATCTGTCGCGCAATTCGCGATTGTCCCAGTAGTCGATCAGTCCGTGCACGGTGACGATATGCGAGGACAGCTCGCGTATTTCGGTGCCGCAATCCCGCCAGCCTGGCACGCCGGGAAGTTGTCGTTGTTCCAGTTGGCGCAGAGCCACCATCGTCAAATCCGCATGCTCGGAGTGCGTCAGCGCCGTCCGGGAGATCTCGAACTCGGACGAGTCCAACCCCAGCTCCGGCACGGACAACCGATAACGCCCTTCCTGCTCGACTTCGGTAAAATCCAGCCTCCACCAATGCGAACCCCACTTCTCGCCCCAGCGTTCAACCGTGCCGGCAAATACCTCTCGCCCCGTGGACGCTTCCAGCAACGCAAAGCGCTTCCCCTCCGGGCAGCAAGGAGGATGGCTCTCCGCGCTTCTTAGCAATGCCTGCTTCGGATCCGCGGGATAAAATCCCGCCTGAGTTTCCAGCAAACTGACCCTGTTCATATGCTCGATCCCCCTCATTAATTTCCCAATGTAAGCACATTCATAAACGTTTGTAAAAACAATTTATATTATTTATTCATATTCGTCAATAAATTTAATTATTAAATATAAATAATTTTTATTTAATTTACTAAAAGAAAAAAAATAAAAACCGCCAAGAATGCCTCGGCGGTCAGTCGTAAACTGCTAGCCCGTAGTCCGTTCCACGAGTTCGCGCAGCTCCGCCCAAGAAGAAGCGGCCGCGCCGCAGCCCCAATCAAATATCGTAAACTCGCCCAATCCGCCTACTTCCGTGCCATCGTGATGGTTGAAATTTTCCATATGAAAACCGTAGTCTCCTTCGTCGAAATGCGGATGCACCTTCTCGTACAACGCCTTGACCTCCGGATTCTCCGGGCAGTACATCATGTAAAACGATGCGCGCATCGCCCACAGACTCCGCAGCAAATACCGCTCGTCTCCGGTACGACGATAAAATTCGTAGTAGGTTAGGGCGAACAAGCTTTGGCGAGCATCATTCCACTCATCGTCGCTGTTCATGACGCCGAACCCGCCGACCGTGGGAACAGCGATATAGGCCGGTTGCCAAATTTGCTGGTAGAGCGATAACTCGGCCAGGATGCGTTCTCCCGCATCCAGCCAGCTGCGCTCCCGAGTCAGACGGAATAAGATCAACATAGCCTCCGCCGTCCAATAGATGCCGAAGTTGCATTGGTTATACAGACCGCTGCGCATCTCCCTCGTTCCGTATCGTTTGTGATCCCATTGACCGGAACAGGACCAGTAGGTCTCGAAGTCCTCCCAGCGTCCTTCTGCGGCTATCGTATCCAGCACGGCGGACGCAGCGCGTTCCATCGCCGCTATTCTGTCTGGACGCGGATCGATTTCCTGCAACAAACCTAGCAGCATGATATGAGCGGAGGTTTCCGCGCTATTTACCAGATATGGTGAGCAAGCCAGCGTTGCAGGATCGACCCATGCGGGATAATGGCCGTTCTCCCGCTGGAGCTGCAACAGGGCAGTCGCATATCGGTTTACATAAGGCAGTATTCGTTCATCCTGCTCCACGTCCCGATACCATTTAAGCAGCCAATAACACGTCCAGGATGCATCCAACAGATGCACGTATCGCTCATGACCGTCCGGCCTGCGCGGACAGGATAGATGCCATCTTCCCCGCCCCCAGTCCCCGTCTTCTCCCGCAGCATAGTAGCCCGGAAACAAACCGTTCGTCTGAGGTGCGCTCAAAGTCAGCTCCAGCATCAGATTAGCCTTATCTACCCAATCGGCCTTGCCTGTCCTCTCTCCCGTCAGACGAATGCCGTACGCCGACCGTATACTGCAGAACCAGGCCTGATTCCAGATACTCTTGGGCTCTCTCCATTGATTTTCCTTGCCATCGCCAGGCTTCTGTCTGGCGGCTACAATAAAGACGACGCCCCCTGCCTCACGCTCCCCGATCCGGAACTGCTGCCAAGTGAGACGGCTCCAGTTCGATTCCAAAGCCCATTCATATGCCCGCAGCGGATAGCTTTCCAGCTGCTGCATCCACTGCGCCGCCGTGTCGCCGATTCGCATGTTGTCCATCGCCGTCAGCTCCCACAACAGCCGCTCGACCGGACGGAAGTCCCGTCGCGGCGAGCCGGACTTTTTCCGCCAAGATGCCAGATAGAACTTGATCTCCAACGGCCGGCTCATCAAATGCGGCTGCGGGGTCATGGCATAATAGACATGGCCGCTTTCCTTGTAATCGCAGACGCCATAGCTGAGCCTTGAATCTTCCTGTACATAATCCATGATGTGCGGAATCGTTCGATGCTCCTGCAGGTGGGCCAGGTCGGGAACAAGCGCGCACAGACGCTCCTCATCCTCCATGATGATCGTCGGGGAACGAAACGCTTTATCACCTATTGTCATATGTGACTCGGGCGCCAGATGAGGCTTCCATACGCATTGCAAGGAAGAATCTGCCGACAAGATCACTTGAAACCCCGCAATCGTCCCGCTCGCTCCCGGCGTTACTTTGGCGACAACCGTATAGTGTTCCCGCTCTGAACTTTCCGGTTGGCCGGACAGCTCTACAGTAACCGCGAACGCGGCGCCATCTGCCGAACTCCCTCTCCAGCCGGCCTCTTCCCGGCTCAAGCGGCACTTCTCCCAATGAGAACCGTCGTACCAGAGAACTTCCATGTCACGCTTTAACCATGACGGCATCAAGTCGATCACCGATCCTTCTCCCAGTTTGTTCGCTCGGCATCCGTTCCCCGTCTGCACCCTACGGCGGTTCCGAACAATTGCCACATTATAAGGAGGTTCCGAAAATCGTGTCAAGCGGAGCGATCGCCAATAACCGGCCCGCTGCTGTGATTTTGTATCAATTCTTGCTCTGTCGCGACACGGAACCTCGGGATCGATTATTCGTAGTAATTGTATACAACGTATTCAAGGAGGTATTTATGAAAAGCAAAAAATCGTTCCGGTTTTTATCCCTGACATTGGCCTTGGCGGTGCTAGCCCCGGCGGGTGCAGCATCGGCCGCTTCAAGCGAAGATACTCCGGCGGTTTACGAGGACACGCGGAAAGCCGCATCCGAGGCGGCGGATCTCCTGACGCAACAATACGGCACAACAAGCATTCAATACGCGCTGATCGACCAAGACCAGATCGTCGTCTCCGGACAATCCGGCATCAACGACAAAGAAGGCAAGAAGCCGCTCTCGGCAGAGACGATGTACGGTATCGGCTCGGTGAGCAAAATGTTCACAACGGCAGCCGTGATGAAGCTCGCGGACGAAGGCAAAATCGATCTGGATACGCCCGTTACTAAGTACATTCCGGAATTCAAGATGGAGGACGAGCGGTACAAACAGATTACTCCGCGTATGCTGCTGAACCACTCCGCCGGATTTAACGGATCGTCTCTGGCGAACGCTTTTCTGCTTGAAGATAACGATACATACGCGCACGATACGCTGCTGGAGCAGTTGGCTGGGCAGAAATTGAAAGCCGATCCGGGAGCTTATTCGGTCTATTGCAACGACTGCTTTACTCTAGCGGAAATTTTGGTAGAAAAGGTTGGCGGCATCGATTTCACGTCCTACATCCATCGCAATTTTACCGAGCCGCTGAATCTGAAGAACACGAAGACGCCTTTGGACGAGCCGAGCGGCTCCAAGATGGCGGGACTCTATCTTCCCGGCATTGAAGATCAGCTTCCGAACGAGACGGTGAACGTCATCGGAACGGGAGGAATTTACTCCACGGCAGAGGACCTGGTTCGGTTCTCGCAGATTTTCACAGGGCAAACCGATGGTGTTCTATCGTCCGAAGCCGCGGAAGAAATGGCCCAGGCGGAGTATAAAAAGGGATTGTGGCCCGAGGATGCCGACAACTCGATCGACTACGGATTGGGTTGGGATAGCGTGAATCTGTTCCCGTTCGGTGAATACGACATTCAGGCGCTGACTAAAGGCGGAGACACCATTCTGTATCACGCGGCGCTGGTCGTTCTTCCCGGGAAAAATATGGCTGCGGCCGTGCTCTCGTCCGGAGGCTCCAGCGCAACCAACCAGCTTCTGGCAAGCCAGATTCTTCTTCACGCCCTGAAGGAGAAAGGCGAGATCGAACAGTTCAAAGCGGATAAGTCGTACGGCAGACCGATTAAAACCGAAATGCCGAAGGAACGGATGGAAGATTCGGGAATCTACGGCTCTACAAATCAAGTGATGAAGGTAGACATCTCCGAGAACGGAGAAATGTCGATCTCCCTCCCCCAAGTGCCGGCATATCCGCCCGAGAAATACGTCTACGCGGCGGACGGCTCGTTCAGGAGCGAAGACGGAAGCGTGAAGATCAACGTGGTGGAAGAGAAAAATGGACGCACCTACCTGTGGACCCGTCAATACCTCTCTCTTCCGGGACTCGGCCAGATGGCTTTGTCGCAGTATTCCGCCGAGAAGCTTGAGTCTATCTCCGTCCCGCAGACGACGTCGGAGGCTTGGGCTAAGCGCGATGGTAAACGTTATTATCCGATCAACGAGAAATATACGTCCCTCTCTTATTTGCTGGCCTCATCCCTGCAAATCCAGCTAATTGAAGAGGCTCCGGGTTACGTGTTGGATAAGAAAATGACGGGACCGAATACTGCCGCGGCCAACCTTGAGCTTCCAGGGGTAGGCGGAAGAGACGCCAACGAATTCAGTTTTTACGAGGATAACGGCATTGAATATTTGAATCTCGGCGGCAGTCTGTTCGTAGGCGAAGAAGCGTTGAAGCCGATTTATTCGGGCGGCAGTTCCTCGCTTACCCTTCCAGACAACGGATACGCCAAATGGTTCACGATTCCCGATCGCGCCGTCGGCAAGACCATCAAAGTAACTCCGCCATCTAAAGGCTCTTATTCTGTATACGACGAGAACGGAATTTGCGTGGATTTCGGCATCGTCAATCCGGACCATACGACTGTGCTGCCCGAGAACGGCATCATCGTGTTCGCCGGCGAAGCCGGAGCGAAGTTTGACATTCGCTTAATTAATTAGTCCTCATTGTTGCTGCAAATACCGTTCGAAAAAGGCTCGCACTGAGCAGGAAAGTTCTACGATCCTGCCAATGCGAGCCTTTTCTTTTGCGTTAAGCGCGGTAAGATCTAACCGTCAATCTGGCATGCCCACCGATGCCCGACGGGAGCACCGATTTGCCGTAGAGGTTATCCAGAGTATTGGCAATCTGCAGCTTGATCGGAAACACCAACGGGATGACCGCATCCCGTCTAGAGGTTAAAGCCTTCCCAGGCCAGATCCTCCAAGGCTGCTTGCCGATTTAAACCGGAGACGGACTCTCTCTGCCCCGGCAGCAGCATCAAATAGTTACGGTCCAACACGATCGGGTCGGCATCGCCCTTCGGCTTCAGGAATACGCCAAGCGCGGCGACCGCCCCTACGTTCTCGACTTCAATCGTATCGCCGACTTGTCTGACGGCGATCTCGGCCGAGGGCAGGCAGCGCAACGAAGCAAGCGGCGGGGCGCCCTCATTCTCCGCGACCGCGAACAGATAATCGTCGCGCAGCGGTTCCTGGCCGGAGACGGCAAGCTCCACCCTGAGCAGGAAAGCGCCGTCGGCCGCGTCAGCCTGAACTTGCCATTCGATACGCCCGATCGAGAGGACGCCGCCCCCAACGGATACGACCCCCTCCAACTGCCGGTTCGCCAGCAATTGACCGCCAAATCCATAGATCGAAGCCGATACGACGGCTCCGCTGCCGGACGGCAACTCCTCGCCTTGCTCGTCATGAAGGTATAGCTCCGCGACGAAACGCTCGCTGGCCCGATAAGAGAGCTTATCGTAACGCGCAGATACAAACCGTGGGGAAAATGCTTTCTTCATCGCATAGTAAGCCGGCTTCGGCATACCGCCATATTCCACAAGCGAAGTGTTGGCGCAGTTGGCGAACGGCTCGTTGCCCATCCACACGATGAAGCCCGACGCAGCGGGTTCCCGCCGTCTAACCGCCTCCGCGGCGTAACGCAGAGACTCCCATTGCAAATAGCGACTCGCTTGCGCGTAGATCTCCAATTCGTCCCGGCTCTCGCTCCACGGCCCGAACCATTCCCCGAGCTGGTCCCATTGAATCCACCATGCGCCGCGATGTACCCAATACGGGTTATTCCGGTTCGGCGGCCAGACCGTAAATTCGTCCTTCCACTTATGAAGCGTATCCGCGCTCGCCATCCCTGGCGTTCCGGTCTCCGACCGGAACAAGGCATCGTCGCGATTGAAATAGGCATAATGAGCCGTATCGCCTAAGTATTGCCACGGCCCGTGAACGTCGTGATGAACGCCTTTTCCAAAATCGCGTTCTTCCGCGGTGAATCTCGGGCCAGATGCGCTCGTCGGCAAGAAGGGACGTCCCGGATCGAGTTCGCCGACCAGCCGCCTCAGCATCGCGATGTTGGCATGCCTCTCGTCGACGGGTACGAACCCCTCCCACATCAGCTCGTTGCCGCCGCACCAGAGAAACAGGCTCGGATGTGCCCGTTTCTCCAGAATCGCATGCGTCGCGGCCTGACTCAAGCGATTCATGAAGCTCTCCCCGCTCGGAGGACAATTGTTGATGCCGCTGGACGATTGCAGAAAATCCTGCCAGACGAGCAGTCCGTTCGCGTCGCAAAAATCGTAGAACGCCTCGTGTTCGAATATCGCGCCGCCCCATACCCGCAGTACATTGATATTCATCGCTTTGAACGTGCTTAGATCCGCTTCGTAATGCCTTTGCTCGATCGTACCGTAAAAGGGGGAAATTGGAACCCAGTTGACACCCTTGAGGAAGATTCGTCTCCCGTTTACGACCGCCGTGTAAGGCAGGGCTCCGGCCGGTCCGTTGTCGTTGGCCGCCATCGCGATCCGTCGGAAACCGACTTTCTTCTCCGCTTCTGCCTGCACGCGTCCACTTTCATCCGTCAATCGCACTTTGGCGGTATACAGGTACGGCGCGCCTAACCCGGCCGGCCACCACAGCTCCGTCTTATCCAAGCGAATCGACTGGCCTACCGCGTTGATTCCCCCGTTCAAGGACACGATCGCCCGTTCCAGAGCCACGCACTGTCCGGATGCATCCGCGATTTCGTATTCCGCTAGCAAGTTGCCGGCATACAGAACATCCAACGTTAAGTTAAAATCGACTTCGCCCGACTCCAGATCTTCTCCGGGAACCGTTCGCGGGTAAAAATCGACGATCTTCGCCTGGCTGTACGTGCGCACGCCGACGCCTTTCCAAATGCCGACCGGCACGATTCGCGGACACCAGTCCCACACGTAGTTGAACCGCGATTTGACCATGTCGATCCGTTCCGTGTATCCGTATTGTCCGTCCACTTCCGGAGTCTGATAGAAAAGCACGTATAAGTGGTTGGGACCGTCCTTGGCCGTTCTGATGCAAGAGGTCACATCGATGATATGCGGCGTGAACATGCCTTCGAAAGAGGCGACCTTCGTCCCGTTCAACAGGATTTCGCCCGCGTAATCCAGCCCCTCGAATACCAATTCACAGCGGCTTTCGACCCAACCGTCCGGCAGCTCGAACGTCTTCTCGAACGCCCATTCGCGGTTGCCCACCCACTCGGACTCCAGGCTCCTGAGCCCGATATTCGGATCGGATATTCGGCCCGCCCTTAGCAAGTCGGCCTGAACCGCGCCCGGAACTGCCGCGGGCAGCGGACCAACCGCCGGAGGAAAGGCGGTTCCGAGCTCCATCGACACCGTAAACTTCCACTGATTCCGGTACCAGCCGGTCAACGTCCAGTCGCTGCCGTCTAATAAATGGTTTTTCATCTTACGTCACCTCTCTCTTCCCGTCGATTAGCGGCTATAGGTTGTCGGCAACGACTTTATTGGTCCCCGTGGCCCCGTCATAAATCCCGCTGCCGGATTCGGACGTATCGTTATCCGTGACGATGTAGTAATTCAATACGCGGGTTCCGTCGTCGAACAGTCCGATGCCGTTTCGGTCATAATCGCTGTATACGCGATTATTGCTGACGATGACATGCTTGCCGCCTTCGATCTGCACGCTGTCGCAAGTCGTGCAATTGCCGGCATCCAAGCGGTTATAGACGACATTACGCTCCAGCATATTTCCCGTAATCGTCACGTTGTCTCCCATGGAGAAAATGCCCTGAAGCTGCTGATCGCCGATCCGGTTATCCGCGATCGTAATTCGACTGGCTCCCGCCTCGATCAGGATTCCTCTGCGAGTCGCCGTCCCCTCTTCGTCTCCCGCGCCAATCCAGGAATCCGCCACCGTTACGCGAGAGGAGCTGCCGGCGATATAGATTTGCTGGTGATGCGCATTCTCGATAATGCAGTTGACGATGTAACGGGCAAACCCCATACCTCCGCTCACGATGCCATAGTTATACGCCGCTCCGTTAATGACGGTCGTCGTGTCGATATTGATGCCGTTCGAATCCCCTTCCATCAACACGCCTACGTTGGTCGGCTCCAGAAAGTTGGCCGACATTTTGTAATCCGCTCCCGACCAGAAAACGACGTTAGCACCCGGAAAGACCGCATTTCCCCGCATACTGCCGCTTACCATCACATTCGAGTTGAGGATATTGGCAAACTGCGTATTAAATCCCGTTGCGCCCTTCACGCCGACGGAAATGCCGTAACCGGCATTGTAAACCGTAACGCCGTCTATCGTCGTAAACCGGGCATACTCCACTCGGATCCCATAGGATGGAGAATTCGCGACATCCGAGTTCGGGGCGACGGAACGATCGACCGTCAGGTTTTTCACTTTGTTATGCGTCGTCTGATGCATATCCGTTGTATGGCCGATATGGATCACCGCATCCGTGCTTTTGTCGAGAAAAATGGCCGAGCCTTTTCCCGTGCCTTCGAGTTGCACGTTATGACCGGTCACGCGCAGAGTCGAACTGATCTTGTAGCTTCCCTTCGGGAAAAAGACGACTCCGCCGCCCGCGCTTTGGGCATCGTTAATCGCGCTCTGAATGGCAGTCGTATCATCGGTCGTGCCGTCGCCAGCCGCATTATACGGCGCGGCTTTGACATTGTAATCGGAGCCGCTTGCCGCTTCGGCTCTCGGAGGCACCACGCCGATAATCCCCCAAAGCACCATCGCTGCCAGAAAGGCAGCCGTTATTCTGCTTGAAATCATCCGATATCCCACCATCTTGTTCGTTCCTCCCATGAGTTGGATTTTAAAAGCCGTACATCTAAATTTGAGTGCAATCTACAACCAGAACGCCAGGCGCATCCGGGATCGCCAGCTTTAACCCGCGCTGCAGCTCTTCACCCGTTATGACGCCGATTTCCTCATGACCTAGCACGTCCAGCAAACGATACGTTCCGCTTGCGTCCACCCAGGGAAAACGAACCGTCTCCTCCCTTAGCCCGCTTGTCTCCGGCCGAAATAGAAGAACCCAGCCCTCTCCCTTCTCTGATACCTTGGCCGCTCCGTCCCAGATTCCGGAAGCGGACACAACCCTTCCGCCCTCCGTCGAATACGGCTCATAGCGGCGATCCGCATGCTCCCGGCAGTCCGGAGCGCGAAGCGAATCGGATACCCGGAAGAAGTCGTAGACATCAAGCTTGCCGCGATAAGATTTGACCCAATCGATCCAATAACGGTAATGCGCCTTGTCCTCCTCCGACAGCTGCCGCAAATCCCCGTAATACAAGCCGTGCGCAAGAAGCGCCGACCAGAAGCCGTAGCTCTTCGCCAGCGGGTCCGTCAAGTGACAAGAGCCGAAATTCAGCGTGTAGCTGGGGACGATCCGACTCCGGTTATGGATAATGCGGCGAAGCGGCTCCAGCCATCCGGTGTCCTGATTCGTGACCCAGTTCTGATGAGCATGCTGGATGTGGGCCAAGTCGGTCCCGTGCAAAACCCCGTATAGCTCAAAGGACAAAGCGACGAGACAATCCGGGTTTCTGCGCCTGATCTCGTCCATGATCCGGAACATGCTGCGATAAATGCCCAAATGGGAGGTTTTCGCAGTCGGGTGATGATGATCTTGAGCATGGCACCCGATCGATTTCCCAGGATTATAAGGATCTCTCACCGATGCCAGATCGAGCTTGAGCAGCGAAACCCCGTATCGTTTGACGACGGTATCGATTTGATCGATGATCCAATCGGCGTAACCGGAGTCCAAGCACATGATTTGCGTATCCGTCCAGCCGACCATAAAGCTTCGTCCGCCGTCTTCGTCGATCTGTCTCCATTCGGGATGGCTCCGTGCGATCTCCGAATCGACATGAACGTTCGGGACGGACATCCACAGCCCCAGCTTCATGTTATGTTTGCGGCAAGCCTCGACGACAGGCTCGAGACCGTTCGGAAACTTCCGCGGATGCGGGCGGTAATCGCCGTGGTCCACATGCCAGCCAAAGTCGAGCTGATAAGCGTCGACGCCCAGCTCCGCCGCGATCCGGATATTTTCCAGCACGATTTCTTCCGTAATTTCGCTTTGAAAAGTTTCCCAAGTGTTGACCGTAAAAGTCGGAATGTCCCGCGCCCTGGCAATCGCCAGAATATTTCCCACGAAATCGCGGAACGGGCCATCCACCGCGTCCTGCAAGCCTCCCGCGAACGGAAGCAGGAACCCCGCGTCCGTCTCGAACGATTCGCCCTCTCCCAAAACCCACTCAAAGACGGTTTCTTCGTTGAAGTTGTACGCGATTCGCATCCGGTCCTGTTCGCGGAACAGCTCCAGCCGCTTCATGGAGCCGGGCGCTTCGGTCGCGACCAGAATGCCGGCATCAAGCCCGGGCCATACGACCCCCATCGCGCTTTCGTCCATGTTGTCGGCGGCTTCCGGTGAATTTCTAGTGAAATATTGATGACATACTCTCCTGCCTTCGCCGGAGGCGAGCCGCAAATCCTCCCAAGTCATGTACTGAAGCCGCAGCGGATACGGGAATTGGTTGCGAACCCGAATTCTCTTGCGGATGACGGGATAGTCCCGATAGACGTCGAACGCCAATTCGACATGCAGATTGCCTCGCGATTCGTCCCACGGCTCCGGTCCGAACGGCTTGAAAACCTGCTCCTCCGACGGCTTCAACTCCAGTCGGAAAATCCATCTGTCCCCATCGACGAATTTCGTCGTTTCATGAGCAACGCAGCGAAAATGCTCGCACTGGAAAAACCTCATCGATTCCTTCATATAACCGGCGAAAGCAAACTCGTATCCGCCTTCTTGCAGCAACTCGATGCCGCGGTAGCCGAGGGATGCCGTTCGAAGCGTTCCGGCCTCGTCGATCGAGATCGATCTCCGAAAACCGTTCGTCTCCAGTTCAAAGGTTAGGGGTTGCACAAGATCACTTCCTCTTCTCGTGATGAAAAAGATAACTCGATCGTCTCCAGCTTTTTCCCGCCTATCGATACGGAAATACTCGTCCCGTCCACGCGGATCTGTTCGAACCGGCGTTCGTCCAGATCAACGCGATAGGCAGCGTCAATCGGTTGGTGAAACTCCAGCTTGCATGACTTCTCTGCGTCCGTCGCGTTGAACAACCGCACGATGACGCGTTCCTCGCGGTCTTCCCCCGCTTTGACGGCGGAGACTTGCACGCCGTCCGAGCCCTCCACCGTAAGGAACGAAGCCGTCGCAAGAAAAGAACCGGCATAATGGAACGGGTCCTCCCGAACGACTTTGCAGCGATCGCGGTCGACGGTACGGGGTTCCTGGACATAGGACTGCCAGCCTTTCCATAGTTTTTCGGCGAACGCGTCCCCTGGAGAGTAAGGATATACCGCGTATTCGAACGTCAGCTCATGCAGGAGCTGTCCGCTGTCATCGCCGTCGCTCAGAACCTCCTTGTGCGTCGACCGGTACAAGGTTAACGACGCGGTCACGTCTTGGTCTTCCGACATCGCCGCCTCGTACAGCCCTTTGCTCAGAATGGCGAGACCCGCCTTGTCGTCGTGAACGGCCACGATGCCGTTATGGGGAACGACTTCCGAAGCCGTCTCCAGGTAATCCCGGTAATCCGGACGCCGCAGCGGGCGTTTCACTAGATCGAACGGCGTACTCGTATAATAATGGTCCGCTTCCCGGCCTGTCGGGAATTTCAACGAGAGCCGGTGATCCCGGGCGGCATTCGCGACTTTCGTGCGGAAATGGACGACCGGATCGTCTTTGCGAAGCTCGATCAGCGTCTCGATGGCAAGCTCGGTCGATTCGGCGCTTCGCTGCAGTCCTCCGGGAACCGCGCCAACCGGAACGCGCAGCCCCAGGTTCACCGCGATGATCGTCACCAGAGGACCGTCCGACCGGATCGAGATGCCGGCGTTCCCTCCCAGCGACGTATATACGGAATCAAGCGCCGGAGCCGCGCGGTTCCACCCTTCCCCGACATCGCCGTCGTCTTCGAAACGGTGCAGACCCGAGAAAGCTTCTCCCGTCGCATGATCGAGAACCGATACGGAGCCGTCCACATGAACCGTTAAGCGAACCCTGCCGTTATCCCAAGAACGTCCGTCGACTCGCATCGTCCCCGGATTCCGAACGGGAACGGCCAACGCGTTTCCGGCGTATTCTCCCGCGCCCGGGGGCTTGGACGAGATCGTCCGAATGCCGAACGTCCGGTATCCGAAGGAAGGAACGCTCGCGGATACGGCGACCCGATACCAATCGGCGGCTTCCGCATAGGGAATATCTCGGTAAGGTCTCCAGGTGTGCGTCGCGTTCTTCTTGACGTCAAGCAACTGATAAGGAAGCTCTTCCCCGTTCTCGCCATAGATCCGGAATCCGTCTGCGCCGACGGTAGGGCCGGGCAAACCCGTCTTCGCATCGGCGGGAAGGAAGAATTCGAGAGCTATGACGCCGGAGCGCTCGAAACGGGACGGATTGAAGGCCGTCACGATCCGCTCCCCGGTCAAAGCGGAAGCATCGATATGATTCGATATGAAACGCAACTGCTCCCGAATGACGCCTTCCGACAGCAACCGGCTTTGATCGAACCGGTATTCCATGTCCTTGTGGACCTGGCGAATTGAGCAGCCGCAGATCGAGTCGTGCGGATGGTTCTGCAGCAGGAATTCCCACGACTTCTCGAGAAACCGCGCCGGATAGGCCTTGCCCGACTTCAGCCGGGTAAATACGCTCCACGGCTCCGCCCATGTTTCCAGAAGCTTCTCCGCTTCCCAGTTCGCCTGCTTCAAAGGAATGCGGGAGGACAGCACATTGGCAAGCACCATGTTGTTGAGTCCCGCCTGCCCGGGCGACCTTTGTTCCCCGACTAGCAGCTCCAGTTCCCCCAGCATCGGCCGCAGCTCGTCCAAATACCGCTCCAGCGTGGAATGTTCGAAGGAGACTCCCACATCCGGAAGCCCGTTCAGCGTTCGGATTAGATTCGGAAGCTGCGGTTCAACCTCCACATGGTCCACGCCGTCGAGTCCCAGCCCCAAGCCGGTCGTCCCCCGCGCGCTTTTGTAGTTGCGCATCTCCAAAGCCCGCTCCTTCAACTTCTCGCTGTCATACCGAAACCCGGACGACGCGAACGGCCAACGGAAGAAAAAGTAAAAGTCGCCGTAGGAGCGGTCCTCATCCAATTTCAGCGCGAAAACGACGGAACCGTCCGCTCCTTCCCACTGCAGCTCGGACGCCTGGTCCTTCCCCTTGAACCCGCGGAATAGCACCGCGTTGTCGATGCCGAAGCCGCGAAGCAGCTGGGGAAGCTGGCTGTTGTGTCCGAAGATGTCCGATACATATCCGCTTTTGAGCGGCTCGGCTCCCCAGCTCCTTGCCCGGCGAAAACCCGCCAGCAAATTCCGGATCAGGGACTCCCCGCTGACGAGAAATTCATCCGGCATGACGTACCAAGGACCCACCGAAATTCTCCCCGCCTGAATGAGCGCAAGCAGGCGGTCTTTATTTTCCGGCCGCATCTCCAAATAATCATCGATGAGGATCGTATGGCCGTCCATCATGAAATAACGATATTCAGGATCGTTCTCCATCACGTCCAGAAGCTCATCGATCAGATAAACCAACCGTTTGCGGAATCCCTGAAAATCCTGGTACCACTCCCGGTCCCAGTGCGTATGGGAAACGACGTGTATTTTGGTAAGCGACGGTTTCATGCACTCATGCCTTTCATAGGGTTTATCCTTTAATAGCCCCGGCGTTGATTCCGTCCATGAACGGCTTCATGGCGAACAGGAAAAGAACGACCAAGGGAATCGATGCCAAAGTATAGCCGGCCATCATGACCGTAAACTGATTGCTTCCCGGCTTGTCGACCAGAAAGGCCAACCCGATCGGCAGCGTCCGCAGACTGTCTCTGCTGATCGTAACCAAGGGCCACAAAAAATCGTTCCAGGTTCGCAGAATGCTGAGAATGCTGACCGTCGCGATCATCGGAACGGTTAACGGAAGCACGAGCTGAAGCAGAATGCGAATTTCCCGGGCTCCGTCGATCCGCGCGGCTTCGATCAACCCCTGGTCGATGCTTTCGAAGAATGTTCGAAGCAGCAGCATGGCGAAGGCGAGACCCACCGCAATGCCGGGCAGAATCAAAGCGTTGTGGGAATTGAGCAGCCCCAAGTCCCGGACGAGAAGATACGACGGGACAAACGTAAGAACGATCGGAATCATCATCGTCGCCAGTAGGATCTGGTATAGGATCGCCTTGCCGGGAAAAGTGAACCGAGCGAAGATGTAGGCGGAGCCGGCGCTGACGAACAGAATGCCCGCTACCGTCAGCAGCGACACCTTGACGCTGTTCCCGATATAGGGAAGCACCTTCGGCGCGGCGGTCCTGAAATTCTCGAAATGAACAGCCGTGAAATCCGGTAGGAAAAAGTTGATCGCGAGAGAGCCGGTAGACTTCACGGAGGTGAACAGCATGAACAAAATCGGGTAAAACGTGGCGGCCAGCATCAGAATGACGAAAGCGTATCGGATGATCTCGGCTGTTTTACGCATGCTCATGAGACTTTCTCCCCGCTTTCTTTCGACAATCTCATGCTAAGCAAAGACAGAATGAAAATGAACGCGAATAGGGAAACGCCGATGGCGGACGCATATCCGTAACGGCCAAACAGGAAGGCATTTTTGTAAAGCAATATGCCCGGCACGACGGAGGCGTCCATCGGCCCGCCCTGCGTTAGCAGAAACACGTTGTCGTAGTTTTGGAGCAGGGAAATCAGCGATAGCAAAAGCAGAATTCTCGTCTGTCCGGCCAACATCGGAATTTCCAAATGCCATAGCGTCCTCCACGAGGTAGCGCCATCGATTTTGGCGGCTTCGTACATTTCCTTCGGGATCTGCAGAAAACCCGCTAAATAGATCAGCGTATTGGCTCCGTTGAGCCAAGGGAATCCGGCGAACACGATGGCGGTCACCACGACCGTTACGTCGCCCAACCAGGCCTGCTGCAAAAAATCCAATCCGACAAGACCCAGAAGCCGATTCACCAGCCCTTCCGGTTCGTAGAACTTCTTCCAGAGCAGATACCCGACGATCGCGGGAATGAGAGACGGCACGATAACGAAAATCCGCATGACGTATTTGCTTTTCGCGCTCCGTATATGGTGAATCACCCAGGCTATCAGGAAGGAAATGCCGACGGCTTGGAGGATCCCCGCGACAGCCAAGATCAGAATGTTTCTCACCGCGCGCCCCAAGAGGGGCTCGTTCCAGAACAATTCCCGGTAATTGTCGAAGCCGACGAATTCCGTACGGTTGCCCCCTGACCAATCGAGCAACGAAATCTGGAATCCACGAAAGAAAGGATAGAAGATGAAGAGCGCGATAAACGCAAAAGGAATAAGCAAAAACAGATAAAGGTACCGAGCTTTATAGACCGATCTCAATGTATGGCGCATAACACGGCTTTCCTCTCCACGGCGTCGATCGATTTCCCGAGGAGCGACACGGTCGGTACGTCGCCCCTTTCCCGGGAATTTCCAATTACGCTGCTATTTAAGATGGCTGTCGATGAAGGCCTGGTCGACCTGATCCTGAAATTGCTTCAGATTTCTCTCCAGAGCGGCCAAGTTGGAAGCGCTGCGCTTTTGCAGGAATTCGTCAACGGTCAGGGCTCCGGACCACAGTCCCTGCCATTGGGAATGGAATTCTTCGAAATCCTTGCCCGTATCGAATACCGGCGGCAAACCGAACCCGTAAATGGGCATTTCCGCGTACCTCAGCGCCGCGTCTACTTTCTTGGCTTCGGCGGGGTAGGTGATGCCCGCAATCGCCGAGGCGTCGGGTTGTAAGGAGTTATCCTTGCTCGCCCGCTTCAATTCGTACAACTTGTTCACTTCGCCGGGGGAAGTCAAAAATTGCAGGAAATCCAGCGCAAGCTCACGATTATCGGATTTTTGGCTGATCACCCAACCGTTGCGGAGACCGGACAGAGGATTCAATCCGCCCGCGGTCAAGCCCTCGTAGTTCTCGGTAGTAATCGTCGGGAAGTTGACGACATCCCACTGGAATACGCGGTCCGCTTTGCCTTCGTCCTTGAGCTTGGCCAACTCGCCGTCCGTGCTGGGGAAGCTGAACGTTCCGTCATACTTCTGAACGGCGTTTTGGGAGATGAACTTGGACAGGAGTTCGGATCCGTCGGCCGTCAGCAGGTTATCGTTGAAGTACGGCTTCATCTGGAGGATGAGTTCCACCGCTTTGCGGTACTCCGGAGACTTAGCCGGATCGATGAGTCCTTTCTTGAAAGCGACATAGAGCTCGTCGACCGTATACGTTTCTCCGTTGGTACTGTCCGGATCATCGAACTTGTACTTCCATCCGTCGGCATGCCGCAAGTTGATTTGTTCCGTCTTAACCCTGAACATGGCGTTCAGCATCGTTTGGAACATCCACCATGTTTGAGCGTCGTTATTCTTGATCGCCGTATAGAAAGGCAAATACCCCGCGTTTTTCAGCTTTTCGCTCGTTGTCAGAAATTCATTCCAGGTAACGGGCGGAGTCTCGATACCGGCTTTGGCATAGGCATCCTTGTTGTAAAACATTCCGACCCAGACGAGCGACCAAGGGACGAGCTTGGCTTGCCCGGCCGCATTGCGAGACGTGTCAAGGAACGGCGAGATGAAATCGTCTTTCCACGCCTTCCCCGAGTCGGAGTACGGGTTGGGTTGATTCAGGTAATCATCGAGCGCCAGAATGCCGTCGGCCCCCTCGAACGCGCTCACCATCGCCGGTTCCGCGAGCATCAGGTCGGCGGATATGCCCCCGATCATTTGAGCTTTGAGAGCTTCCGCGTAGTTCGCGTAAGGCATCGACTCCAATTCGATCTTGACCTCGGGCTGTGCAGCGTTGTAATCCGCGATCGCCGCCCGCATTTGATCGCCCCATTCGTCTTCCATGAACGTGACGACACGGAGATTGCCGCTCAAGCTCCGTTTGGTTCCGCTTTCATTTGATGCCGCGGCAGTGGGGGAAGCAGAATTTTTGTTATCGTTCGTCTCTTTCGAAGAACCGAAGCATCCGGTCAACAAGCCGGACATGAGCGCCATACATACAAGCAGATTTCCCGAGCCTTTTCTCAGTCTGAGCATGCGATATCCCCTTTTGATATATGTTATGTACAAACATGATCTATATTGTCATGTTTGTATTTACAATTCAATTCTATTATGCGAATTATCTCATGTCAATGAGAAAACAAAAATAGGCTAAAAAAAACTCCCGACTTTCTTAAGCCGAGAGATCGGATATTTTTCTCTTTCCCGCGATCTAGCTTTGGGCTTTCGTCGAGGTAAGATTCGTTTTCAAGACAGGCTGAAGAACGGTTTTCCGGTAATCGGCGCTTTCCGTTCCTTCGCTATTCGTCGCAGCTTCTGCGATCTCCACGATCATCTCCGCGGCCGTACGGCCCATGACCGTTTCGGACTGGTCGACATAAGTGAAATAAGCGAATTCGTCCTGCAAGGAGGTCGGGTTGTCGAAGGAGACGATGGAAATGTCCTCCGGAATTTTTAAGCCGTTGGCTTTAGCGGCGTGGTAAATCAAAATGGCAATCGAATTATGCAAAGCCAGATAGGCGGTCGCATGCCGTGCTTTGATATAACGGTACAAAGGATGATCCTGATCGAAGTCGAGATGTTGGATGTCGATATCGGAGAGCATCAGAGACGGATTAATCATCGCTCCCCTAGCCGTCAATTCCTTCACGTAGCCGTCGATTCGGTCCCGGATCGTCACGGTAGGAAAATCGATTCCCGAGCACACCGCAATGTCCCGATGGCCCAGGTCCCACAGATGGGAGACCGCCAAACGGGCTCCGGCTTGGTTGTCGGAACCGACGAAATGCGTCTCGATGCCGGGCAGATAGCGGTCGATCAGGACGAACGGGAATTGCCGCAGCTTTAAAGACAGTATTTCATCGTTATAGGCGTTGTCGTCCACGGGAAAAATGATGAGTCCGCTTACCCCCGCTTCGATTAACTCCCGAATCGCGGCGCGCTCTTGTTTCTTCGAGTTGTTCGTGAGCGCCATGGTCAGACTGTATTGCCTCTCGTTCAAGGCTCTCTGAACGCTGTCCACGATTCGCATCGCGAACATGCTGTCGATATTGGGCATGACGAGACCGATTTTCCTCTGCTCGTCCGCTACGTTTCTCGCGGCCTCCGACGCCTTCACGGTTGATGAGGATTGCGCGGTACCGGATGATTCCCCGTTCTCCGGCCTCTCGGCTACGAACGTCCCTTTGCCGGGAATCCGACGAATGAGACCTTCTTTGGTCAAATGGATCATCGCAGTCGATATCGTCATGCGACTGACCTTAAATTGTTCTTTAAGCTCATGCTCGGTAGGAATCTTGTCTCCAGGCTTCAAATCGCCGTTTTGAATCCTTTCGCGAATGTCTTCTTGAATAACAGAGTACAGTGGTTTTCTTGACGCTTGATCCATCTGAGGCCTCCAGCAACTTTGATATATACTTATCATATTCAATTTGATATTGTCATGTCAAATCAAACATATCATATTGAAAGTCACCGGCTGTCGGCAATTATGAACTCGGCCAAATAAACTTGATCCGTAAAGCCCCCCGTTGCATACAGCTTGCCGTTGAATAACTGTGCCGAGTACAGGATAACGTTATCGGGAACGGCATGTCTCGACCAATTGTTCCCGTCCTTGGACAGATAGACGGAACCGTTATTGCCGACCGTTACGAATGTATCTTCGAAATGACGAATGCTGTACAAACTTGGGGACAGCGTACTCATTCCTGCCGGTTTCGAATATTCAAGGCTTTGCTTCTTCCATTTCGTACCGTCCTCGGATTTGAACAAGGCGTATTCCCGATCCACATGATATCTCTGCGCAGCCGTTATGATGAACATTCCGTTGCCCCATATGACGTCCGACAGGTTGTATATGGCGTCTCCATTCGGGCTTTTGATTTGTTTGCCCGCCTTCCATACCGTGCCGTTATCCGAGACTAGTGTGACTCCCCATTGGCCGACCGCAACAAACTTTTTGCCGCTCCAGGCTATGGAGTAGATGGACGCCGTCGTGTTCGTCTTGTGCTTCGTCCACGTCTTCAAATCTTTCGAAGTCATAATAAGTCCGTTCGAACCGGTGACATAATAAATTCCGTTGGCCTTGATAATTCGGGATAACTCCTCTTTGACCGGCGCAGCGGCGGCCTTGCTCCACTTGACCCCGTCTTTGGACGTCATCATCAGACCTTCCGCTCCGACGGCAAAAAATTGACTGCCCGTCCACAGAACGTCGTAAAGCGGGAATTTGCCGAACTCGAGACTGGAGCGATTGACCCCCTTGGAATCGATGGACCACAGTTCCCTATCCGCCGCTTTCTCGGCTTTGGGATAGTAGTCGTCTACCTCGCCGCCAACGGCGACCAGCTTGCCGCCTCCGACGGCCATGCTGTTCAAATGAACCGGCCGAAGAGCGACTTTCTTAAGCAGCTTCCATTGTACCCCGTTCGCGGACGTATAGATTCCGACGTCCGTATACATAACATATTGCTTGCCGTCATGCAGCATATTGAGATTATAGTAGGTTCCGAACGTCAAATACTGTTTGGAAGGCAGCGGTCCGACGCCTGTCACGTCGACCCATTGCTTGCCGTCCTTCGACGTCTTTAATACGGAAAACGACTCGATCCTGTCATTGGAATATTTCGAACCCTCGGCAAAGAACCGATCCTTCACCCATATGACTCTGTTCCAGAAGATACCGTCCGATGGCACGGACGTCCATTTGACCCCGTCCTTGGACGTAATCAGCAAGTAATCTCCAACCACGACGAAGGTGTTCCCCCCGAAGTGTAGATCGCGAATTGTCTTATCCTTCGTCGGGATCGCAACCTTCTTCCACGTTATGCCGTCTTTGGACACGGCGGAAGTGCCTTCGCCGCTTAATGCGACGAACGTGCCGTTGCCCCAGACGATGTCCCCTAGAGCCGACTTCATGCCGGTTTTGCGCTGGGTCCAATTCAAGCCGTCTTCGGAGGTCATGACAAGCGCGCCGTCGCTGTCGCCGCCGACGGCGACGAACCTGCTGCCGTTAAACGCGATCGAATTCAGCTTGTCGATAATCGGATCGTATTCGGTCCAGTTCAGCCCGTCCGCCGAAGTCCACAATGACGATTTGCTGTATAACTTAAACTCGAGCGCGACGAACCGGCCTTTGCCCCAAACGATCGCCTGTAGCTCGAAATTTTCGAGCTGCGGATTTTTACTCCAGGTGACGCCGTCCTTCGACGTGCAGCCGTCCGAGCTGACGTATATTCCGTTGCCGTAAGCGTAGTGATCCTTATGGTTAGCGAGGTCTGTAAGCTCCGGATAGAGCTTCGTCCATTCGAGTTGCTCCTCGCCTATCGCTTCCGACTGGGATGGGTCTGCGGGCTCAACCTCCTCTGCCTGAACCAACGGCGACGAATACAAGGGAGTAGCGAGAATGAATGCAAGCAACAAGGTCAAACTGCGAAACATACGCATAGCAAAATATCTCCTTTTTCGGTCGATATATCGGTAAACTTTTCCATTTATTATATACATAATTCGACAGCTTGTCCCGACTAATCGAAAAAAGGTTATTTGCAAGCCGCGGCAGTATCCTTCTCCAATCATGAAAAAGTGAAAAAGAGGCTGCCCAATAAGTGAAAGAGTCGTACCGATAACCATGTACGCTCCTACTTATGGGACAGCCCCTTCTAAGAGAAAGTTCAATGCATTCCTTTCTTAATCAAACTTGACGAATAGCACGGAATGCTTAGGCAGAAATACGGAAATCGTCCCGTCCTCCCTCGCGATTCCGAAGTCTTCCAAGCGATCGAACCGCCGCTCCCGATCCATAATCAGCCACTCGCCCTGTCGCGAACCGAGCTCCGGCCAAGAGATTCGGTATTCTCTGCTCTCGCCGCCGAAATTGCTGATCCACAGGGCCGAGCCTCCAGAGTCGTTCGTTACGGCAAGCGCATATACCCCTTGCGCCCCATCTCCGGTTTCGGCTTCTATCCGATGCGAGTATCCGCATAACTCGTTGAATTTGCGGAACACATCGTAGACTTTCGTCGGCACGCCGTAACGATCAAACAGTCCGCAAAATAAGTTATGGGGCTGAGCGTCGTAGTAATTCGCTTCATGAACCGGGCAATCCTGGAGCAGAGCGAACAGCGCCGCCGCGAACGAAGCGCCCTCTTCGTTCTTGATCCGTTCGAAAGTCGTTTGCCGTTGCATCGCCCCTTCAGGCTTCCATAACTGCTCGCCTGCGGATTTGAAGAAGCCCCATTCGTTCAAGTGACACTCCATGTCGGAGTAGCCCGCTTCTTCCAGCCAGCGATTCACCAACCTGGAGTTTGTCGCGATCGTCTCCGGGTCGCCGGCATACGTATGCCATGTGAAAAAATCAAGCGGCAGAACGTGTGTGCGGCAATACTCGATAAATCCCTGAGTGAACGGGTGATTGACCATCGTGGCCGCATGTCCTCCGACCTTAAGAGTCGAATCATGCCTCTTAATCGCGAGCGAGGCTACACGGTATAGCTCATAATATTGCTCGGCCGTTCCCGTCCACATCACCTGATTGTCGGGATTGTCCGGCTCGTTCCAGATTTCCCAATACTCGATTCCATATTGAAATCCGTTCGCCCAACCCTCGTTATAATGCCGAATAATGCCTAGGCATATTTTCGCCCATTTCTCGTAATCCTTAGGCGGGTGCACATAATACTTTGTCTTGGTATGCTCGATGCTTTCACCCAAGCGATAGACGATTTTAGCTCCCGTCGAGAGAACGGACGCAAGATAAGCATCCGTCCTCTCGAAATCGTAGCTCGCCGGATCTTCCGGGTCGCGGTCGAAATTGGGGAATATCGTATGAATGTCTACTTCCCATGCATGCGGCCAATTCACGTCATGCAATCTGACCAGCGGGAATTCCGCATTGTGAAAATGCTCCGTAACGTCGACTAACGAGCCGAAGCTGACAGGTCCGTTGTTCACCCCATGCAGCTTTTTCAGAGGCCCGTTTGTACGATCGGGCCGAACTTGAATATCCATCGTGATGATCTACCCCTTCATAAGCCTTTTGGACGTGATTTCGCGGATCGGTACAGATTACGGAACAAGCTTGACCGAACGGAAGAGCGCGCTATCCTTCTCGTCTCCGATGCCGCTTCCCCACTCGATGTACCCTTTGCGTCCCGTGCCGTCGTTGTCGTTCACGAGCAGCGATACGCTGAGCATGCCGTCGCCCGAAGCGGCCGGAGCCAATTCCGTCCATGGCAAAGCGATTTCATAGAAAGTCGTCTTCGTGGTCTCGTTGCGAGTGATCGCCACGTTTCCATTGCTCACCGTCCCCGAAGTATAACCTTCCGTACCTAACCAACGGAACAGTTCCGGCCCTTGCGGCGTTAACGCCGCTCCGAACTCGTGCCATAACCCGCTCTCTCCCGGAGCGCCCTGGGCAATGCTGAATTGCAAGCTGTCGCCTTGCCAGATCGAGCCCGCTTGACTCGTCTGCGAGAAGACATTGTCTTGAATCTTGGCGGTAATATAGACATTGTTCTGATCCCAGTTCAGCCAGATGTCGCCGTTCAAATCCGAGCTTCCGCCGTAATTCTGAATCAAGTTGTTGCCATCGGTCGCTAGATTGGCGATCCGCGTACCCAGGTTAGCATCCGCCGTGCCGTCGACCGTAACGGTCCTATTTTTCATATCTTTCATGGCGGATGGATTGCGACCGATCAGCTTGCCTTCGTAGACGTAGGCAATCGATCCGTTCGCCAGGAACGACAACGTCGTCGCGTAAGGCGTTCCGGCCGTCAGCCCCGTGACGGGCAAGTCGATGCTTCCCGACGAATGGGCGGCAACGGTCAACCCCGCGTTCAAGGTCCCGGTTTGGGTGCCAACCTGCCAATCCACTTCGTCGAGCGTATAGGGCTGCGAGCTTCGGTTAACGACCGCCATGCGAATCGCATCCCCGCTTCCCGTCAGAACATGCTTGGCGCTGAAGACGATCGGATCCACTAGACGGACGTCGGCGGACAGCTTCGCGATCGCCTGACCTCCCGCTTTCACGATTCCAAAAAACGTCTGATCGTTGCTCAAAGCCGGAACCGAGATCTGGTACTGCTGCTGTTGGCCTGCCCCTACGTTGATCGCCACCGATGTTCCTTGAACCTCGACGGTTCCGCTGATCGCTTGGCTGCCCGAAGCGGTGTTATCGACGGACAACGTGAGAACCGCCGCTTCCCCCTTAACGGCCTCTCCGCCTGTGAGCATAAATCGATTGTTCGCGATAACGGTGGACGAGCTTGCGTTCATGTAGACCGGCGCTCCCGTGACCGTCAAATATGCGTAACCGTTGTGCGGATTTAAAGTCGTCGTCCCGCCCATCACGTCCGTAATCACGATCGGAGAGCTCGTCTGGATCGCGACTTGCTTCGGTGTGGAAGACCAGAGAACGCGTTGCTGGCCGCTTCCGCTACCGAAGATGTAGCTGTAAATATCGGCTGCGACGGTCTCCTTGTGATCATACGACTTGCCTTCCAGCTGTCGGGTCATGACGCCGTAAGCGGCGTATCCCGGTTTCGGCGCGTACTTGCCGAGCGCATCCTTTGCGTTTCGGATCAAGCCGAAATTTTGTTCGTTGATCGTCGGGTCCGTTCCGTCGTTCATGAAATCGTACCAGTACACTTTCTGAACTCCCGCCGCCAGTTGGGTGACGTTGGCGCGCACGACGTTAGCCGCCTGCGTGGATTCGCTAACGCCTCTGGCGTCCAATTGAGTCGGCCATCCGGTCTCCGTTCCCCAGATCGGCTTGGATTGCCCGTTATTGTACTGCTTCACGAGAGTGTCGAGCTGCTTTAGCTCCGCCTCCATCCCTTCCGGAGAGGCGGGATAGTTATACGGATGCACGGACAGAATGTCCATGTATTGAAGCCCGCCGAGCTGGAACAATTCCTCCATCCAGCTCCAGTCGTTATGCGCGACTACCCCGCCGATGACGATCGTGTTGGGATTGGCCGCTTTGATTGTCTGGTAACTGGTCTTCAACAATTCGTAGTAGTAAGAGGGCAGATTATCTGCCGGTCCATCTCCGAAATCGCCCATAATATTGAATTCGTTATAAACCTCCACCCACTTGGTGGCGGGAAAATCGCTCAACAGCGCATTGCCGTAGTCGGCGAACGCTTGTCTGCCGGCGTTCGTATAAGGCGTTGCTCCGCCGTCGTGATTCGCGTTGTTAAACGACAAGATCATCAGCGGTTCCAGATTGTTATCTACCGCTGTCTCGTAATATGCCGTGTAGTCCTCCGGCGTCTCATAGACGCCCGCGCTCGGCTCCATGCGGCTCCAATACATCTCATCCCGGAAATTCTTCGCTCCAGCGTTCTCGATCAGAGGAATCATATCGGGATTCCAGCCATGCGCGAAGTGAGTCGCTACGCCGAAAGAGGAGGCGTTCGTCTGGCTCAGGTCGACGGGAGACAGTACGGAGAACGTCGTCTCGGCCGTACCGACCGGTTGTCCCGCAGAGCTCGCCTCGACCTTAAGGCGGTAATACCCGCTGCCTAGCTGCGGAAGCTGCAGCTGCGCCGTGCCGTCGATCGTTTGGGTGCCGGAGCCCGCTACGCGACGCCCCCAGAAGTCGGTCGCCGACCAGACCAGATCGGCGTCCTGCGCTAGGTCGACTTGGAAAACGATCGTCTCGGCCGTACCGAACGAATTCCCCAGATGATCCTGCTTAATACGAATCGTCGGCCTAGGCACATGGGCGCTTACGTCGTCGATCCAGAGCGTTCCGCTTGTTTGTGTCCCTACGAGCTCCGACTCTTCCATCAGTACATCCATGCGGATAGCCGGACCATGCCATAGGCCGTCTTCCGCTCCGCCCCAATGATAGGTACCGGGTCCGGGCAATCCGGCCAGATGCGTGACAACGATCTGTTGCCAGTTTCCGTTCGGCTGGATTTCGATCCGCTGCTGATGAATTTGTCCAGTCTCGTCGAACAGACGAAGTGCGATCGCGTTAAGATCCTGCGTTTTCACCCAGAAGCTGAGCTCTTCCATGTCGATGTCCGGCAATTCTTTGTTCATCGAGACGTAAACTCCGCCGTTCGTGAAATCCCCCGTCAGCTTCCCGGCAGCGGCACCGGTATGCTGCTCGTTCGTATCCCGGGTAAGAGTTCCCATCGCTCCCGGAAACTCGGGACCGTTATGGAACGCCCAGCCTACATCGTTCCCTTCGTAGTCGCTGATGATCTCGTCGTCGTAATACGGCCCGGCCGGACCGTCAGGGACGATAGCGGTCACCTTGTCGACCAGCAGCGTTCCGGTCGTCGGCGTGTTCACGAAAGCCCCGTACTCGAGATTCAAGCCCACGCGGATAGCGGGACCGTGCCATAAACCGTCTTCCGCTCCGCCCCAATGATACGTTCCGGGTCCGTTCCCGCCGGCCAGATCCGTGATCACGATCTCCTGCCAGTTCAGACCGGGCGTAATATCGATTTCCTGCTGATGGATTTGGCCGGTGCTGTCTGTGAGCCGGAGCGCCAGCCAAGCCAAATCCTCCGTCTTGATCCAGAACCGCAGCTCTTGCATGTCTACGTCGGCCAAGTCCATGTACATCGAGACGTAGTTGCCTCCGCCGGAGAAATCCCCCGTTAGCTTGCCGGATTTCGTTCCTTCGTAGGAATCGTTCGTTTCCGCAACCAAACTGCCGGTCGCGCCGGGGTATTCCGGCCCGTTGTGGAAAATCCAGCCTTCGTCGTTGCTTTCGAAATCGCTGATCGTCTGTTCGACGGTCCCTTGTTGGGCGTAAGCCGTTAGCGGTTGCGGTAAAAAACGGCCTACGTTACCTGCGTTACCTGCGATCATTGCAAATGCCAGTAAGACCGTGAATACTCTTGCCGCAAGCGTTGTTAACGAACCTTTGCTGCTCCCGTGCTTTGAAGCTCTCATCATGGACACCCCTCTTCAGTAGTGGTGTAGCGCGATCCAGCCTTGCTTCCAAGCCTTTCGCTTCCCAGTATACAAAAGGGGGATTAGAGCGTATATGTCACTTTCTATAGAACTCTTATCTTCCGTTCGCAAGATTCATTGGCTACAAATATGCCAAGGGGCTGTCCCTTAGGTTTAATTGCTTGTGAGGATCGATATATAAAGATAGGGGTATGTATCTCCTGTAGACTGCCTCATACGCTCCTGAAATTACCTCTTCACGGGTTTCCCCGTTCAGATTTCATGAGCGTATAGCATCGGAAGGAGATACATACCCCTTGAACCTTTATCATCGATCATCTTTCATAGCAACTTAAACCGCTTATGGGACAGCCCCTTGACTCGTTTCCAAATATGAATCTTACAGACTCCTCAGCAGAACCTTGTCGCCGATCGCGATCACACCCGGTTTAACGACGGAGGCATAGACACCGAAGATTAGCTTCAGCTCCTTGTTGACGACTTTCAGCAACGAAGGATCCCGTTCCTGCGTGTCCGGATGCAAGCCGATCATTGCGCAGCGCTCGCAGCCTTTATCGATCCGCAGCTCCGCGCTTCCTATGGTCACGTTTTTGCCAATCCACTCCGACTCTTCCGACTCTTCGTCGTTAAGCGAAACGATGAGATTTGCTCTGAATCGGCGCGGATCCAGCTCCTTCCCCCATAAAGCTTCAAGCCGGAGAAGCGAACGGTTCGTTACGATCAGAATATGGCTGTCGTCAATTCCGGTCCCGCCCCCGCTCTTCGGTCTATAGCTCTTCATGCTTATTTTCACACGGGCGAATTGCTGGATTTCGCGAAGAAGCTCTTCGTCCCAGCGGTATTGCTTCCCGTCAGGAGCCGTCACGATGACGCAGGGTTCCCCGTCCTCGGCGCCTTTCTCCTCGAGAAGCGCGCGATAGCTTAACATAGCCGGGATTCCCCTCGCGGTAATAAAGCTGTTCCAGCCTTCCTTCGTCTCGTCTATGAAAGCATGAAGACGGTCTCCGAATATCCCGTAGGATTCAATTCTGCATTCCGTTTCCAACCGTTCTCCCGCAAAGGATTTGACGGGGTACCGGTACATTTCGCGAACAGTGCCGACAATCGCCATCCTCGTGCATCCCTTCCCCGTGAAGTGCGGGCGGGCGTCACTCTTTGACGCTGCCCAGAACAATCCCTTTGATGAAAAAACGTTGCAGAAACGGATAAAGTAGCAAAATCGGAAGCGCGCCCAAGAAAATCTGGGCCGACTTAGCCGTTTGATCGTTGATTTCCGAGAAGCGCTCCATGCTCTTGACCGAGAACAAACTGAGGTCCTGCTGAATCACGACCGTCTGAAGATAACTCTGCAGCGGGTAATCCGTGGGCGAGTTCATGAAGATCAAGCCGTCGAACCAGGAGTTCCAATGGCCGACGGTCGAGAACAACGTCACCGTCGCCAGCGATGCCATGGAGAGCGGAATGTAGATTTTCCACAGTACGGTCAGATGCCCCGCTCCGTCGATATAAGCCGCTTCTTCCAATTCCTTCGGCAGCCCGCGGAAAAAATTAAGCATAAGGATAACGTTGAAGACGGGAACGGCTCCGGGCAGTACGAGAGCCCAGATCGAATCCATAATCATCGTATCTTTCACAATCATGTACAGCGGGATCAGTCCTCCGCTGAATAAAATGGTGAAAACAAATATCCATGCGTAAAGCGTTCTGGAACGAAATGCCGACGTCTCCTTGGATAGTGGGTAGGCGATAAGAACGGTGAGCAGCATATTAAGCGACACACCAATGCCGACCCGCTCCAACGTAATGAGCAGCGAGTCGAGAAATTCTTTTTTGCCGCTTACGAATTCGTAGCTTCTTAAGGTGAACTGAACTGGCCACAGCTTAACATAGCCGGCTGCCGCGGCCTGGCTTGAGCTAAACGATACGGCCAGCACGTGTATTAACGGCAGTAAACAAACCGCAGCCATTAAGGCCAAAAAGATATAGTTAAACGCGACGAAAGCGACTCTCCCGCGGGAGTAGCGTTCTACCATAGGATTGTTGCTCCCTCTAGAAAATTCGATAGTTGGCGAAACGGTAAGCCATCACGTACGCCGCAATGACGAAGATGCACGACACGACGGATTTGAACAACCCGGCCGCCGTAGCTACGCCGTATTGCGTCTCAACCAATCCAGTTCGATAGACGAACGTATCGATAATATCCCCCGTTTCGTATACTTGGGGACTGTATAGATTAAACACTTGATCGAAGCCCGCATTCAGAACATTGCCCAGACTGAGAACCGCCAGCAGCACGATAATCGATAGCATACCTGGCAGCGTCACATGAAAAGTCTGCTTCCAGCGGTTGGCCCCGTCCACGATCGCGGCCTCGTAGAGGCTCGGATTGATTCCCGTCAGTGCAGCCAAATAAACGATCGTATTAAAACCGAATTCCTTCCATACATCCGAAGTAACCAGCACGACACGGAACCAATTGTTGCTGCCCAGAAAATAGATCGGCTCAATCCCGAACCAGCCCAAAAGATCGTTCACGAATCCGTTCGTCGGAGAGAGAATGTCAATCAGCACGCCGCCAAGAATAATCCACGAGAGGAAATGCGGCAAATATATCATCGTCTGAATTCCGCGCTTGAAGCTTTCCTTCCGTACTTCGTTTAACAAAAGTGCGACAACAATCGGAACGAACAAACCCGCGACAATCTTCATGAACGAGATGACGACTGTATTTCGTAGAACGTCCATGGAATCCGGCATATCGAGCAGATATCGGAAGTTGTCCATTCCGATCCATTCGGAGCCCGTAATTCCTCGCGTTGGAATATACCGCTCGAACGCCATGGCGATTCCGATCATTGGGCCGTAGCAATAGATCAACACTAGAGCCAGGCCGGGCAAAATCATGAAATGCAAGGGAAGGGTTCGCATTCTTCCTATTTGTCCTGTCCATCTATCCTTCATTTGTAATTGCGCTCCTTCCCCGCCGAGCGGGAATTCGATAAAGCTCGGGGCGGCAAGGAACCTCCCTTGACCGCCCCCGCTTTTCCATCGCCGACTCGGTGGTCGACCCTATCGTCTCATCTCTATTGCATGGCTTCGTTGACTTCCACCGTAATCTGATCGCCGCCGAGCTTCTTCCAATCCTCGACGAACTTATCGAAGGAATCAAGGGACTCGCCCATAATGATCTTTGTGTACGTCTGAATCTCCAGCTTCTGCAGCGTCGCGTTCTTGATCGTCATCGTCTTAGTCGGTGATTTGATGAATTCGCTTGGTTTGAATAAGTTTGCGGACAGAAGCTTGTCGATAACCGAATAAGAGCCCTCTCTGCCGAACACCTTACTCATGCCCCAATTGGTCGCATCTCCCGTGCCCTCTTCCATTGCCAAGCTGTTTTTATAGGCATCCATCTGCTCCTGATTCAAGCCTGTCGTGTCTTTGCTGTCCAGTGCCGCGACGACTTTCTTGTGAACTTCCAGATTTTTATTAGGATTCACGACGAAGAACGGGAAGTACTGCCAGACCTCAATACCGTCGACGTAATTCAATGCTTCGTACTCCTCCTGGGACACGTTCGGATTAGTGTCCATATCGACGGAGACGTTGATCATTTTGAACATCGCTTCCGGATTTTTGGCGTTTTTATTGATCACATAGTAGTCGCTGATCGCGTTCGCCTGTGTCTGAGAATAGGCTGCTTGATCGTCGATGGAGACGATCGGATACGCCTGCCAATCGGCGTTCGGATCGTTCTTGCGGCTATCCAGCAGCGTCAGCGAGAAGAACATCGGACCGTAGGCCATACCCAGCTTGCCCGCGCTGGCGAGCTCCAGAACCTTCGCGTCGCCTTTTACCCCGAATTCCTTGTCAATTTGCCCGTTCTTGTACATTTGCTGCAGAGAAGCAAGCGCCTGCTTCATCTCCGGTTGAATGCTGCCATAGACCAGCTTGCCGTCTTCGCCCTTAATCCAGCTCTGCGGATAAGCGTGATAGCTGTTGAAGAAGCCTTCCAAGGAGCCGAATGCCTGCCCGCCATTATACATCAGCAGCGTCTTGTTGACGGCCAATCCATAAGAATCTTTTTTGTTATTGCCGTCAGGATCTTGGTTTGTGAATGCATCGGAGATGGCCAGCACGTCGGCCATCGTCTTGGGCTCGGGTAAGTCCAGCTTCTTCAGCCAGTCCCTCCGAATCCAGAGCAAGGGCGCACTGTCGCTCGTCGCCTGTCCGGTAGGAAGCGCCATCATTTTGCCGTCGAAAGTGGCTGTCGCCAGGCCGTTGGTGACGCTCTCCGTATATTTCTTGAAGGTCGGAGAGGCATGCTTCTGATAGATTTCAGTCATATCCATAATCTGTCCGGCTTCCACCAACTGGCTGAGCTGCGTAGCGGAGACGGAGAAGAAATCCGGAAGGTTCCCCGAGGCAATGGAAATGTTCATCTTCTCCGTGCCTTGATCCGTGTTGACGATCCATTGGTGCTTAAGCTTGATCCCCAAGGAGTCCATAAGCTTGCGAGTCCACACGTTATCCTCCCAAGACTGCCCCTCCGGAAATTTCAAATCGCTGCCGACGGCGCGAACCGTAGACACCTCGATCGGCGGATCATATTTGCCGAACAGCAGGTCGGCTTCCGTCTCTTCGCTCGCTGCCGGCGAAGCGGAGGCGGAGCTTGTCGCGGAGGCCGTCGCGGAAGGAGACGCAGACGGAGACGCGGACGAGCCGTTTGTCGGCTTGGCGTTGTTGCCTCCCGAACATGCGGATAGGACGACGGCCATCGTCAGCAACGCATAGGACAGCTTGATTTTCGATGAGTGGATCAACGTTGTTCCTCCCCTAATTACCGTAGGTTTTATTTTTCGTTTTCAGTATAAACCCGCAAGGGAGCTCCGTATATTTCACTTCTTCTAGAATGCTTATCTTTCGTTTGTCACTTGTCGGCCGATTCATTCCAAGTGTGTATTGCGGTATTCTTTGGGCGTAAGACCAGTGAATTTCTTGAAGAAACGCGTAAAATAACCCGCCGTTCCAAAGCCCACCTGCAGTGAAATTTCGTGAATTTTGCAAGAAGAATCGGCCAACATTTCCTTGGCTTTCTCGACTCGCAGAAACGAGATATAGTCCGATAAATTGCGGCCGGTATACTGCTTATACATTGTCGAAAGGTAGGACGAATTAAGATGAACGAGCTCCGAGAGCCGATCGAGCGACAAGTCGCCGTTCAAGTGCTCGCGAATGTGTTGATTCAACCTGTGAATAATGCGATTGGTCCGTTCGTCGAGCGTCGTCATCCTTCCGGTGAACAAGCCTTCCGCCGCGTCTTTCAACGCTTGCATCGCGGATTCCTTCGGAACATGATGACCGAGATTCATGAGCTTGGCTATCATAGCTTCGTTATCCGTCATGCCGTTGGAAGCTCTCATCAAGTATCCGAGAAGCAGCACGGCCACGGAATAGTACGTCTGGGCGTATAGTCCATACTGATGCGGGAGCATGGAGAACACGGCGTCCAGCTTTTCGTTGAATTCGTCCTTGTTCCCCGTCTCCAGAGCCGCTTCCAGCTCCGCCAGCCTTCGAACAGACAGCGAGTGGGGATATTCCAGCTGTTCCTCGGATTCGCACTTTAGAATTAACATCTCGGTACCCGTTCCAAGACCAAGAATCATGTTCTTCTTGACCGTGTTGTAGGTAGAGGGAATTTCCTCCCAGTCCGAGGACTCCCCGGTCGTAACGAGGGACAACGGCAAGCGAAGAAGCGCCTTCGTGGTGGATTGGATGCTGTCCAACGTACCTGTCGCGAAGGTCAGAGTTTCCTCCCAGGTACGCGCAAGCTCCGGACCCTCCTCTGAACTGCCCGGCTGGATTAGCCATACGAACTGCGAATCGTTCAGCACGATGGATTGAAACCGCGTTTGTTCCAAATATTCTTCCGCTATGTTCTGAATCGCGTAGAGCAGCAACGTTTTATTCGACGATGTCGTCATCTCCGGCCATCGGTCCACTCTGCCCAGTACGAGCAGCACGCGATTCTCCGGCGACACCGATAATTCCAGTTCACGGAAACGGGCTTCCGCGAAATCCAACGGAGTGCCGGCGAAGTCGGTCAAGCCCGCGAACCACTCTCTCCGTAGCAGGAGCAGCTCTTGCCGGACCTGCTCCTTCGCGCGAAGCATGAACTGGTCGTTCCTCGCCTCCTCATCCAAGGCCGCAATAGCGGTGCGAATGGCACGAACGATCGCCTCGTCGCCTTCCGTTTTCAGAATGTAATCGATTCCGCCTGCCCGCAGCGCTTGCTGTAGATAGGAAATATCTCCGATCCCGGTCAGAAAGATGACTTTGCATCTTGGCCAACGGCTCCGAATCCATTGCTGCAGCTCCAACCCGTCCATGCCGGGCATGCGAATGTCGCTTAGCACGATGTCCATTTTCGATCGGCTCAGTCTTAACATGGCATCTTCGGCGGCATAATCGCTATAGAGATCGAGCTCTAGATCCTCGACATTGGAGAGCATCTCGTACAGCCCGTCAACCGTATAAGGCTCATCGTCCACGATAAGCAATCTTTTCATTGGTTCACCTCTCCGAGCGGAATCACGATTTCGACTTTCAGTCCGCCTCTTTCGCCTGTACTCAGACAAAGTCCGCCCGTCTCGCCGTATTTGATCTTAAGCCTGCGGTGAACGTTGAGCATGCCCGTGCTTTCGGCAGGTTCGTCGTACGATTGCAGTCTATTCCGCATTTCCTCCAGCTTGTCCGGGGTCAACTGCTGCCCGTTGTCTTCGACCGAAATGACGAAATTCTCCCCGTATACGTCCATCCCCACATTCAACCATCCGCCCTTCGATCTTTTTTCAAGCGAGTGATTGTAGGCGTTCTCGATAATGGGTTGAAGAATAAGGCGCGGCACAAGTATATTTCCAAAGCCCTCCGGTATATTTCCGAAGCTTGCCTCGATTCTGGGGGAGAATCGAATGGTCTGGATCTCCGTATAGGTTCTGGCATGATGGATTTCCTTCTCGAGCGACACCTCTTCCGCTCCGTCCCGCGTTATAAATTGGAAGTATTCCCCTAGATGCTTGGTAAGCCGAATCACGTTCTCGTTATCCTCCAATTGCGCCATGCGATATAAAATAAAATAGGTGTTATAGAGAAAATGCGGGTTAATCTGGGACTGCAGATGACGAAGCTCGGACAATTGCGCCCGATATTTTTGTTCGTAAACCTCGTGCACCAGGATGTTCAGTTGCTTGGCCATCGCATTAAATCTTCCGTACAGGTAGCCGAATTCGTCCTTAAGCGGATACTGGAGTGTCAGATTAAGCTCCCCTTTCTCGATGCGGCGGAACGAATGGAGCAGACGAATCAACGGTCTATGAATCATTCGATAAATCCCGATGGAGAAAATGATCACGATAATCGCCGATGCGATTGACAGGACGATCAGCCAGTAACTATGGGTTTGCAGGGCCGGATTTACGTTTTTGGCCGGAACGTACATAATCAGGCTCATCCCCGAGGTATCCGAATCCTCCCGCGCCACTAGATAGGAGTCCCCTTCGATCGACACGGTCTGCAACACGCTTTCTTTCGACTCCTTCATTAACTCCGAACGCTTCGCATATAACTCATCCGGAAAATCGAAAGCGCTTGCAATTACCTGATTATCCGATAAGCCGACAAGCATCACGCCTCCGCCTTTGTTGGAAAACCGGGCTAACGTCGAATTCAATTCCGGTTTGGATATTTCCACCGCAACGACGAATAATGGGGGAATGCCCATTGAACCCGGCGGATAAACGAGCGGAATGAACAACCGGTCCTGCCACTGTAAGAAGGGCATATCGCGAGGACTGACTTTCTGCAGCAGCCCTTGAAATTGGTCCCGGTCGAAATCGGTAATCGAATCGGCGTTCGACGAGATGGTGCGGTCGATCAGCGGGATGGAAATCGCCGCTTCCTTGATGAAATTGCTCGAACGGGATAGATTGTCCATTCTCTCCTTTAAGCGTAAAATCGCCTGAGTCTTCTCCATATCGGACATCACGCTGACGGCCATTCCTAATCCTAGCGCATCGTCGTTAACGACAAAGTCCTGTAATGAGAAGAGGATCGATTCTAAATCGTTGTCGAGCATTTCCATATACAGATCCGCACGGGAAGACAAGGAGTCCTCTATTTCCTGCTTCACATTCTTGGAACCGGACATATTGATCTGTACGCCTATGACGTACAGAGGAGCAAGAACGAGCAGAAAACTGAGGAGCAGCTTGGGGAAAAGCCGAATTGAAGTTACTTTTTCTTCGAGGTTCAACAGCCATCACTTCCTTCTCTCTGCCAACTCTACTCTCATTGTACACTGTCAGATTTCTCGTATTCGACAAAATTTTCGAAGGCGAAAAACCCTGCCAATGCAAGAAAAAAGGTTTCGTCATATGAAACCGAAGTTTCAACAACGAAACCATATCACACTCTCAATCGCGTGTAAATTCTCTTTAACTAGCATATTCTCGAAGGAGCTGACGAAGCGCCTGCTTTACATCGCCATGGAACAAACCGTCATGATAGCAAATAAGTTGATCAATCTCATAGTCCAGCAACCGCTGAACGGAACGAACAGCCTCAGGCAGATCCATTGTAAATTGCGGATTAGCGATATTCATTCGATTGTAAATAACGAATAAACTGCTCCGCTTGCGATTTGGCCTCATCCGGCAATGCGCTAAGCGTCGATTCCGCCTCTAGTAAATGATAGTTTCCCACTCACTTGTCCTCCCTTAAGTAAGGTTCATACAGTTTAAGCGTATCGAAGAACCCATTCTTTTATTGTATCAGCTACATTGGTTACATTTGTATCCGTTGTATCAATAGTTGGCATAGGCGGGTCATAGACCTCATCGGCAATCTCAAGCAATCGTTTCGCGAAATCTTTGTGGGTCTGAATCTCTTCCTCCGACCAATTTCTTTCACGCAACCGTCTTTCGCGAGTTTCTTCATCGCAATGCAAGTTGAGGTAATAAACATGCTTGAAAAAGGGAAAGTCCGCGCATTTCTCAATATCCCACGGCATCATCGTTCCGCATAGGATCGTCATGCGTCCGCTTTGTGCGATGTCCCTTGCCACGCGAAGCCATATATTACGCATCTTCTCCCAATCATGCCCAATAAAGTCAGTCAGATGATCCGGATCAAAAATATCAAATTCAGGCATTATTCTCCGCAGTTCCTTGATGACATAAGATTTCCCCGAACCGCTTGCACCCGTAACGATAAATAAAGGCAGTTTATTTTCCATTGTTTCCGCCTCGTCTCATTTATCCTAACCCCATTATTTGGTTGATTTGCTATCAATTTTACCTGAACAGTACTGTATCAGCAAATGATTTACAAATAAAAAAGGAGTCCTGAAATTTACCAGGACCTAATTCAACATCATATCTGACAGTTAACTATAAGTCTATATTTTCAGCGATATTCGTGTGAAGATTATTCCTGTAAGAAGATCTAGATTACAGGAGGAGTTGTATGATTCCAGAACGGCTATCTGTATATGGCTCAATAATTCCCTTACTTCATGAAGTAACCGAATGGTCGCTCCTAAGGAGATGGTCCCTGTCTGAAGTATACAGAGTAACATTGAAATCGGGTGAAACTCGTATTATTAAGTGGGGCGGACAAGAAATGGCCGGGGAAGCGGCGATTTATCAACAGCTGGTGAGACCGCTAAAGATAAAGTCCCCATGCATTTTTGAGTTTTACGAATTAAAAACTAGCGCCATCATGATTATGGAGGATGCCGGAAGAGATAATTTAGAACAACGACCTGCGCCCGATCTCTTTCTAGAAGCAGCGAGGCAATTGGCAAATCTGCGAAAGGTTGCATCGGCTAACTTAGGAGCAAACCTTCCAAATGAAATCCAACGTGCATACACAGTATCGGCTTCGGACTTTCTTTCACTTTTGGATGACCTTCTTAAGTCGAATATTCTTTCGGAAAACAATGTGCTTTCACGGCTACAAAACACTTTTCCTTTTATTATGGATGAATTATATAGAACATCCCCGCTTACGCTGGTCCATCATGACTACCATGCCAAAAACCTTATCATTCAGGGGAACCGAATAGTACCGATTGATTGGTCAATTGCATATCTAAGCCCACATCTCGGTGATTTATATTGTTTAGCAAACGAAGCGCAAACTTGGAGCAAAGTACGAAAGGAGGATCTAGTATTCGCATTTCGCAATGAAATGGATACCGATACGCCTATAGAATCGTTAAATAGGCAAGTCGCAATCGGCGGAATCTGTTGGCTTATTAAGACACTTAGATGGCTTGTTTACGGAGGAACTTCCCTAATTCCCGGTTCAGTGGCATGGATACCCGATTTAATGAATGATCTAGAAAGCCTTATGGAAGAAATCGAGTAGCGAACCACGATAGTGCAAGCTGCTCCATTTCCTTGACGAACGTTTTTTTTGCCGGGCTATATTCGTTTGTGTTTTCGAAGCGTTCAGCCAACTCTTCCTTAAACCGACCGTACCTTGCAGCTTCTTCAGGATCTCGAAACGAACGACTTGATCCTCAAATATAGATTTCAGAAAATCGGCTTCTTCTTGGTACAGTCTTACCCAGTCCTCATTATAATCGCTTAGTCTGACCTTCATACCGATCCTCCCCAGATCTTGTTGGGAATTGTTCCGAAAAAACAGGCTGCAACATTTCTGTTAGCAGCCTGTTGCAATTGGATAAGATTATTTACCTGCAAGCCAGCACCTACAGCTCTCCGTCAATTCCTGAAGCTCGTTAAACAACACGCCGGCATGGTAACCGTCACAAACTGCATGATGGAATTGCACCGATAGAGGCAGCAATACCTTTTTGTCCTGCTCACGATATTTTCCAATGGTGAATATGGGCAGCAGATACGTTCCATCATTGTAGACATTCAAGTTAAATCCAGTAAAGCTAACCCAAGGGATGCTGGAAACCGGAAATGTGTTCGGCGGTTCGTTCGTGTCGGGAAAAAGCTGCTTCGCATTCTTATACGTCTCTATCCCTTGAAGGTAACCATCGTAGAACGTTTGAAAATCTTCGCTGAACGGGGTCCAAATACTTGAGAAGGTCTTATTCTCCTCATGGAAAATGGTGAAGCTGGGAGACATACAGTCCCATATTCCCAACCGCCCCTCCGAATCAAAGCAAGTTCGGAATTCACTGTGGCGATTAACTACCGTCGCAATCATGTGGATTAAAGCCGGATACAGCTTAATCCCATTGGTTTTCAGTTCAGTCCGCAACAAGGTGATGTCGAGATCGGCGGTCATGCTGTAGGTGCATCTTACTTGGTTTAAATAATGTTCAAAATAAGGTTTTCTGGGCCAACTATCCTTATCAATCGGATGAAAAATCATTTTTTGCCCTCCTAAAATTTTTTGGTTCTAGGAGGGACAATCAACTGCTTTAACCATATCCATATCCACATTCCTTTTTTATTAGGTTACTTTGGAGTCCCTGATTGAACCGCGAAGCTTTTGAACATCCGTCATCGGCGGTCGGCCGTACATACGCGCATATTCCCGGTTGAACTGGGAAGGACTCTCGTACCCGACGCGGAACGCCGCATCGGAAGCCTGTAAGATATCGCGATGGAAGAGAATTAGGCAGGCTAATACTTATTATAATCATTTTCAACATTATAGATAAGGAGGAAAGAAAATGAGTTTGAAAGGGAAGGTCGCAATCGTTACCGGTGCGTCTCGCGGCATCGGAAGACAAATTGCCATCCAATTAGCGAAATCCGGAGGACATCGCGAATGCGATCGAGTTGCTGGTCAGCGATAAAGCCCGTTGGATAACGGGCCAGACGATCCGCGTAAATGGCGGGTTTAATTGAACCATTAGAACGACTAGGAACTTCTGGGAGACTCCGCTAGGGAGTTGCATCTGCGCGCGTTACCTTTCCAAAGACGTCCTTAATAGCAGAGATAACGGCATCCGGGCGCTCCAGCTGAATGACGTGACTGGAGTCTGCAAGGACTTGGTGAGTGCTGTTAGTGGACCAACTGACCTCCTCGGCTTGCATGCTTGCCCAAGCCGCTTCCGCACGATTGAACTGTTCTTCCGTGAGGCCGCTTGCGATCTGTTCGGCTTCTGTGAAGGCCCTCCAAGGCTTTCCTCTGGAGAGAACGGCAAGGGGCAGATTACCGAGGGTGCGAAACGTGCCAGCCTCCCGTAGTGAATCTTCGAATACGGCTGCCTCCGCGAAGGCGGCTTTGAGCGATGTCGGCTGATAGGCTGTGATGGCTCTGGCCGTTTGGGGCGGCAGCTCCGGAACTTCGGCGTCGGGCAGCACGAGTCTCGGCAAACCGGTCCATACGATTGCGGCGAGCGCACGAAATGCAAATGGAATCGGATCGCTCTCCGGTTCGCCTGTGGCCTGGGCGAGGCGCGCGGTCTGCTCAGGATGCGAGGCGTCGACCAGAACCATCCCAGCAACCTCCTCTCCGTAGTTCTTGGTGTACGTCATGACGTACGGACCGCCCATAGACGCACCGACCAAAATATAAGGCGGTTGTTCATTTGCGGCGCGCAGAACCTTGTGAAGATCCTCGGCAATGGCGACACTGTTTGGCTGCTCCTTAGCCGGATCGCTCCACATTATGCCGGCTCGATCATAGGAGCAAACCCGCGTAAACTGTGCCACCTGTTCCTGCACGGGCTGCCACAGCGCAGATCCGCTTGTGTCTGCTCCCGCTTCCAGCACGACGAGCGGTGTGCCTTGCCCCTCGCAATTCAGATGAATCTTGCGACCGTCGCCGACATCCACAAGCTCTCCTGGCGCCGGAAAATCTTTGGCTGCCCTATTGCGAGCTGCCTGTTCATAAATCGCACCAATTGCGACAAGAGCGATTGCTAAGATAAAGATAGCGATAGCCACGCGCTTTACCCAACGACTGATAAATAAACGCATAATCTTCCTCCTACTGTACAAGTAATGTTTTCTCCCGTTTTCTCCTTTCATTCGTCTAGGGATACTATAAGCTTCGCTTTTGAATTGAAAATGAACTGAACGTTACAAAAAAACGGAGGCCGATGGCCTCCGTTTGTGATGTAATCAGACGAATGTGACTATGCGGTTGTTACAGATCCCTTCCAAGCGGCAGTTGCACCGTGAAAACCGAACCCCCGCCCGGCTCTTCATCCGCCCGGATTTCTCCTTTGTGCCTATCCACGATTTGTTTGACGATGGACAATCCCAGCCCGCTTCCGCTAACGGCTCGGTCACGGGCCTTGTCCGCTTTATGAAACGGCCTGAAAATATCCGTCCGCTGATCCTCCGGGATTCCGATTCCGTTATCCGCTATGCGGACGATCGCCGATCGATCGTCGATATAGGCGCGAATGCTAACCCTCCCGCGAACAGGAGTGAATTTAATGCCGTTGCCCAGCAAATTTGTCCATACCTGGCTGAGTTGATCTTCGTCCGCATGGATAGTTACCGGTTCCAAGTCTAATTCGATATCGATCTCTTTAATCGACCACTGCGGCTCCAGAGCGATGACGACGTTGCGGAGCTGTTCGTCAAGACGGAAAGCCGCCAATTGGACGGAATGACGATCGTGCTGCAAGGAAGAAAGCCGCAGCAGGTTGTGGCTGATTCTGGACAGCCTATCGCTTTCTTCCTCAATAATCGTCAGGTAATGCATCCGGCTTTCCTCGCTCATGCGCTTCTGCTTCATCGCTTTGGCGAAACCGGAGATGGATGTCAGCGGCGACTGGATCTCATGCGATACGTTCGCCACGAATTCCCGCCTCATCCGGTCAAGCTTGGCAAGCTCCCGCGCCATCTCGTTAAAGCTCGCGTTAAGCTGGCCGATCTCATCCTTGCGGCTCGTCCGAAGCTGCACGTCAAAATGGCCTTGAGCCATTCGTCCGGCCGCATCCCTCAACTGAAGAAGCGGCTTCACGATGAATCGTGCGGCGGCCAGAACGAGAAAACTTCCGATCATGAAGACGGTCAGCAGCTCCGTGTTGACTTCTCTGCTCGACTGCATCCACAATTCGTTGCTCTTCAGCATGACGAATAAGGCATAGGATTCGCCGTTAACCGGAAACGGGAGTCCGACCATCGGATACCGACCTTCGTTCTCGATGTGCCTGGCCACTCCGCCGGCCAACACGCGACGAATCCTCTCCGCATCGGGAACGACAGGCTCCGCCCCCTCTTCTAATAACGGCTTGCCAGAGGCGTCGAATAGTTGAATCGCATAAATCGATAGGTTGGAAACGTTGTTCATGAAAGGAATCAATTCCGTTCCGGAGGACGAACGGTAAGTTTGAATAATTTGCTTGCCGTTCGACTCCAGGCTGTTCTCCAGCGTTTGCTCAAACGGTTTCTGGAACAGCAGCGTAGACGCGAAGGAAGCAATAACAAGGCTGACTACGATGACGCCGATGAATAAGAGGACGATGCGGGTATAAAGCGATTTAATCCCGGTACACCTCCATGCGGTAGCCGAGACCTCGCAGCGTTACAATGCGGAACTCAGACTCATGTTCGACAAAACGATCTCTAAGCCGCTTGATATGAACGTCCACGGTCCGCTCGTCTCCTTCGTAATCCGTTCCCCATATTTCCCTGATGAGATGATCTCGGGTGAACAACTGCCCCGGATAACTCCCGAGCTTGTAGAGCAATTCGAATTCCTTCATCGGCAGGGTAATCTCCAAACCGTCCTTGTTCACCACTTGGTAGCTTCTGCGGTCTAACTGCAGATGAACAAGCCGGACGGTTTGGGAACAGGAAATCCGATAACGCTTCAACAGCGCTTTAACCCGCAGCGTAAGCTCCATCGGGTCGAACGGCTTAGCGAGATAATCGTCGGTCCCCAGCTTGAAGCCTTTGATCCGGTCGGCCGGCTCGCCTTTTGCGGTAATCATGAGAATCGGCATGTCCCCAAGCTCGCGGAGCTTGGCGCACAAGTCCCAGCCGTCCATTCTCGGCATCATGATATCCAGGATGACCAGATCGGGCGAGTGATTCTCGGCGTACTCCAGCGCTTCAGCGCCGTTTCCCTTCTGAACGACTTCGATTCCTTCATCTTCAAGGTATAGTCGTACCAATTCGCGAATGTGTGCGTCATCGTCTACAACCAGCACTTTGGGCATCCGCTTTCCCCCTTTTCCCATGTGGTCCATCCAGACATGTCCTTCGGGAAATTGCTTTATTAATGAGGATCTGAGCCACTCTTTAGCCATCGGCGTTAGTTCGGGACCTACAGTTAAAAAATCATGATGATCCTTTTCCCTGATCTTCGAACTGCCGCCCTTGTATAGAAGCTGGATCTCCGGTCTTAAAAAGGGGATGCCTTCCTGTGTCCGCGCAATGATATCGGTTATCGGCCTGCGAATCGATTGTTCCCTGCCATAAATCCACGAGTCTTGATCTGTATCTATCAGCATGATTTGGAATGCCCATGGTGAACCGCCATCCCTACTCACCCAAATATCATTAGTAAGAGGTAGGTACTCTCCCTCCTCCCAAAGTGCAAGCTTTCCCTCTTCAGCTTTGTATAACTGCCATCCCTTGGATAAATGTTGGAATGCAATTGCCTGCTGCTCGCGTAAAACGATTATGTCTATATCCGCATGCTTCCTTGATTGTCTGCCTAAATACAGATCTAAAGCCCATCCTCCAGCAATGCACCACGTAATGGGGATCTCCGAAAAAATCGCACCTATCTCCGATACAGTTAAGGGCGCCCAATTGTCGATATCCGTTCTCAAAGTTATCCTCCTTAATTCAGTGCCGAAGCTCTCCGTACCTATTTGCATCCCCAATATAGATTATCCGCTTGTTCCTACATAATGAGAAGGATAACTCAATCCTCAATAGAATTTATAGTTGTATCCACCCGGGAAGAAGGTGAACGATGTGGTTATAACCAAATGTTTTACACCCCATGTATGGAAGAAAAGAATGGCTCTCCTTCTTAGTTAGTCATAAGAATGGAGGATAAAAATGAAAATTAAAGCTTTATTTAATGATGACATGGTTAACGAAGCATGCCAACGGTTTGGCCTAATCAGAGAACAACTGGTCTTCATCGGTGGCTTTCAAAATTTTGTTTATGAATATCAAAAAGATAATCAGCCATATATCCTGCGATTCACCCACAGTTCCCTACGAACCATAGAAGGAATGAAAGGTGAACTTGATTGGATTCTTTACCTGTCTGATCATGATCTAGCCGTTTCAAGACCTATCTATTCTGCTAAAGGCCACTTATTTGAGATTGTACATTGTAATGACTCCTTTTTTATGGTCACCTCATTTGTAAAAGCCCCCGGAAAACGATCAAATTATCCTGATTGCTTAAATGATGTGGACCTGTTTAAGAACTGTGGCAGAATAACTGGGAAAATGCATAAACTTGCGATGACCTACAACCCAATAAATAGAAGGCATGAATGGCGTCAAAATTACTATTTATTGAATTTAGAAAACTTTATCCCGCTTACTCAAGCTTTGGTCATGGAAAGCTGCAAAAACCTTATTAGCAGTATAAAGAATCTCCGCCGAGACAAAGAATCATACGGTCTTATTCATGGAGATATTAACGTTGGAAATTTTATGGTTGATCACGGTGTTATCACCTTGTTTGATTTCGATGAGTGCCAATACAGTTGGTATGTCGAAGATATTGCAATACAACTATATTACATGGTCTACGTGTATAAGAATGACAGTATTCAAGAGAGAACCCTTCAATGCCAACTATTTATGGAACATTTCGTGAAAGGATATTTGCAGGAAAACAATATCTCGAGTTACTGGTTAGAACAAATGCCGCTCTTTCTAAGACTTCGAGAAATTATTGTTTATGTGGGAATGTATCGCAGTCTCGACATGTCAAATCTCAATGAATGGACAAGGGACTTCTTAACTCAAAGTAGGGCCAGAATTGAAAATGGCATTTCTGTCATTGAAGGCTATTTCTAAACATTCTGTTCCGAAGCTAGCTTTTGTGATTCTCATAAACACATTGATCATTGCCGCTGTATCAATGGCGGATTTTTTGCATCTTAAGAAGGTGACCCTTATGCGGACGACAACAGCAACACTTCGTCGGTTGACTTCCGCACGAAGATCACCTTGCACCATCTACTCGTTATTGACTCACCGCAGAGAAAGAGTCCGCCGCAGCCGAAAGATAATAAGCCAGCCCAGTTTGCTGGCTTTCGAGCATTTTAAGATGGAAGTCATCGCTTAGGAAAAATCGAGTTTGTGCCGCAAAGTCATGAGCCGTAATTTGATTCCCATGCTCATTCATAAACTCTAGATGGTTTCGAAGCAAATTATCTATTCTCTCATCGTTATGTTTGATGCCTCTCTTAGCGATCTCGCCATGTTATTCATAAATGTCATAGCTTCAACTGCCTGTTCATTCAGTTTCTGAACATCAGTCGGAGCAACCTCTAAAGACTCCATCCCATACGTAATCTGCAAATGTTGATTCTGCTCGGCCAGCGCCTCGTTCCACTCTTCCTCGTTTTGAAAACCTTTGAACATCTCCATACTATCCATAGTTTCCCCTTCCTTTGCACATGAAATGGATTTACGCAAGGTTTGAACGATGTTATCCAACCTGTATTTGCGGCTAAGAAGCAACTCCTCCTGCTGCGAAAGAAGGGATAACCGGTCTGCACGCTGTTCCATGATTTCTTTGATCTGATCCAAGGGAAAATCCAACTCTTTGTAAAAGAGAATCTCTTGCAGCCTTTCCAGCTCTTTAGACCCGTACAACCGGTATCCGGCTTCGCTTACTTTGCCCGGCAACAGGAGACCGATTTTGTGATAATGATGAAGCGTTTTGATTGTCACGCCGGACAGCTCCGATACTTCTTTTACCGTGTACAGCATTGCCCATTCCTCCCTTCCATACGTAGCTTATAGCCTCCCCTAAGAGGAGAGTCAAGTCGAACCTTTTTCCGAAAAAGGCATTGACCCTCCCCTTACAGCAGGCCTTATCATGACATTGTTACCGTTATATATGAACTCGCCGGATGCTGCTTTTTTGCAGGATTCCTCATGATGATTCCGATATTCCGAAGCAAAGGTGGCAGGGAACAGTCTTCGGCATAATACAAACTATTCACTGGGGGGAACGCCTAATCATCGTGATCAACAGTAAGAGCTGCTCCATTAACCTTAACGTGTTCCGTGATCATCGTTCCCCAATCGGGAAGATGCTGCGCCTCTCCTAGAAACTTGCTGCCTGCTAAAGACCCATCATTCATTTTTGCTCCTGCAAAAAGACATTCCTCGAATTGGCAATACATGAGATGAGCGCCGCGAAAGCTAACGTCCGAGAAGCGGCAACGGATGAACGATACGTCTCTTCCTTTGGTCCGGCTTAAGTTGCTGCCGGTAAAATCGCAATCCTCAAAGCGCTCGCCAAACGCAGCGTTCTTGAGAATGGCTTTATGAAACGAACAACGTTCGAATATCTTCGTGAGAAATCTGCCATCCAGTTTGACCCCATCGAAACGGCAATTCGTAAAAGTAGAGTAGATCAGGCCGCCGCTCGGTTCGAAAATCGCGTAGGATAGATCGAGGTTCTGTATAGTGAGATACTGCATAGGCTCGGTCAGAACGACCCCTCGAAAATCCTCTAGCCCGGAAGCGGTCTGGCCGAAAGGAGATGGAGGGAAAGCGCGGTCTTTTTTATGCAAATTTTGCTTCCCTGTTATAGAAGCCAATGCTTTGTTCATGGCAGCGATCTGCTCCGGCTCCCATCTGGAAACCCATTGCTTTTTGTTCAATTCGTAAACCTCCTCACAGCACATTTCATTCTCATTCATATTACCATGTAAATGTAAATTCGATGAAACTTCCCTACGCAACAATCGTATACCTATCAATATTTATCGGTAACTAGGGGAGGATCAGATGCGCATGAACATTACCGCCAGACTGGAGCAAAAGGTAAAAGAACGCGTCGCGCTTCACAAGCTGAAGGGTTATCGGGACAAAGCCGGAACGATAAATAAACGGGATTTGCGAGAGTGGAATGACGATCGGCTAAAAGCCGAATCCCAGCGGCTTCAAAGAGAGGCCAAGGCTGGCGCGCCGCTCGACAAGCTGCTGATCGATGCCTATGCATTAGTGTGCGAGGCGGCAGATCGCACGCTTGGCATGCGACCATACGAGGTTCAAATCATGGCGGCTATTGCCCTTCACGAAGGGAATTTGGTCGAATTGCAGACAGGCGAAGGAAAGACGCTTGCGGCCGTTATGCCTGCATACTTAAACGCGCTAACAGGCAAAGGGGTTCACGTCCTGACGTTTAACGATTATTTGGCGAACAGGGACGCGGAGTGGATGGGACCGATTTATCGCTTTCTCGGTCTATCTGCTGTCGCGGTTCAAGCGGGCATGAGCTTTGCCGAGAAAAAGCAAGCTTATACGGCGGACATTACCTACGTGACGGCCAAAGAGGCGGGCTTTGATTATTTGCGCGACTCAATTGCGATGACCGTGGACGACACCGTCCAGCGGGCTTTTCATTATGTGATCGTCGACGAAGCGGATTCGCTGCTGCTTGACGAGGCGCGCGTTCCGCTCGTCATCGCGGGTGAAGTTGCCGCTGCTGAAAACGACGGCACAAGGTTCGCGGATGTGGCCAAACAATTGCATCATGAGGAGCATTTCGTTTTCGATGAGTTTAAGCGTAACGTCTATTTAACCGAAGCCGGCTCTGAAAAGGTAGAGTCTCTATTTAACTGCGGTAATCTGTACGAAAGCCATAACAGTCATCTGTTAACGTCCCTCAATTGCGCTCTTCACGCAGAAACTTTATTGAAACGGGATATCGATTATATCGTACGAGACGACAAAATCGAGCTAATCGACGAATATACCGGACGCGTGGCGGAAAACCGGCATTTGCCGGATGGACTGCAAGCCGCGCTGGAAGCGAAGGAAGGGCTTAGCTCGCAAGCCGGAGGTCAAATACTCGGCACGATCACGCTTCAGCATTTGCTGAGTATATATCCCACAATCAGCGGAATGACGGCTACCGCCCAGGCTTCGGCGATTGAGTTCGAGGATATTTATTCGCTGCAGGTGGTTCAAATCCCGCCCAATCGACCCTGTATCCGAATCGATCACCCTCACAAAATCTATACCCACAAGGAAGCGAAGCTGAAGGCGCTGGTCGCCGAAATCGCGTCCGTCCATGCAACCGGAAGGCCGATTCTGATCGGCACTTCGAGCGTCGAAGAATCGGGCGTTTTGGCGGGGTGCCTTCGGCAAATCGGCGTGAATTGCCATGTGCTTAACGCGAAGAACGATTCGGAAGAAGCCGAAATCATCGCCAAAGCGGGAGAGATCGGCGCCGTAACGGTGTCCACGAACATGGCCGGACGCGGCGTGGATATCCGGCTTGGCGGCGGAGACGCAAAACAGGCGGAAGTTGTCGCGAAGCTTGGCGGTCTGTATGTGATAGGTACGCTAGCGAATGAAAGTACTCGAATCGACAACCAGCTGCGCGGGCGTTCCGGCCGTCAAGGAGACCCGGGAGCTTCCGTATTTTTCGTAAGCTTGGAGGACGATTTGATTTTGCGCTTCGGTATCGACAAAGCGATCCCCTCCTCCTTCCGGAATTTTAAGCAGGACGAGCCTCTCGAAGAAGCCCTGTTGCGCAGCAAGATCGGCCACATCCAGCATGTGATCATGGGCCAAAACTTTCACATCCGCAAGGAGCTTAACTACTATTCGGATATGGTGGAGGAGCAGAGGCGCATCCTGTCTAAAGATCGCCTCGCTATTCTGACCGGTGAAACGCCAATGAGCCCCTCGGAGCAGCGCGTCAGATTGTTTTATATCGACAAATTTTGGGCCGAGCAGCTCGCTTATGTTTCGTATATTCGCGAAGGCATCCATTTGGAAGGCCTTGCGAACCTCAACCCGATCGACGAGTTCCATAAACGGATTATCAAGGCGTTCGAACAAATTCCGGCGAAAATAGAGGAAGAAGCTTCGGGAATGCTGGCAAAGCTCGGCAATTCCAACGATCCTACCGAGTGGGAACGGTTGGGCTTGAAAAGCCCTTCCTCGACATGGACGTACATTATTAACGATCAGTATTCGCAAAAGGCCCTTCTATCCCCCGTCGCCGTGGGGCCAGACTTTATCGGTGCCATAACGCTTGTTCTCAAACCTGTTGCCAAGCCTGTCCTCGACTGGCTTTTTAGAACGCATCGTTGGCGGTAGACGGCGATAAAAATCTCGAGGCGCCACTTCAACCTTTGTTAATGGTTTGACCGTTTTTCTGCTTATCCACTCATCAAATAAAACAGTTGAACTGCTTACTCTTCCGTAAAATTCTTGGGGCAGAAAATAGACCATGCCGTTTATCCAAGGCTCTTTGTCCCAAGTATTTTGCGTTAGTGAGAAAAAGTAATATTTGTTATGATCTTTTCTCACTGTTAAGCAAGCATTACGAAAATTGTCCACTTTCTTGTTACGATCGAAAACTGCATAAAATAAAGCCCAAATCCCATCAGACGTTCAACGTCTTTTATAACGTCCTCTTCATCCGTAGAGCCAAAAATTTCAAAGTCAATTCCTCCGTTATATCCATTCATAATAGTACCGGCAAGGTTTCTACGATTCATTTAGAGAACCTGATACGCTGCAAACAAGTCCTTCTCAGCCTGTTCTTTTGTATTTTGACATAAGCATGCTCCTATTCAAATTCACCGAATCATCCCCACCAAACACAGTACGTACCAAGCATCCGTTTGAGCTCCTCCATCGTCGCTGCAATATCCTGCGAGGTTTCCGCGATCGACACATCTCCTATGAGAGGCATTGCGAGATATAGCTTGCTCAAGATTGCCGTTTCCGCCGCAACAGCGGGTTCTTCCCTCGTCACGCGAATACGCCACGATTCCATGAGCAGCTTTTCATATTCTTCTTTCGTCTCTCCACTGCTGCAAAGCAGCTGCTCGATTTGCGCATCCGTCATGCTAGGCAATCTAGCAACTTCAAGCGCACCATTACTAATTAAACGGCGAACCAGCTTCCGCATTATCGCGTTTACTCCAATATTAGCAGGGGATGCATGCATGCGAGCCTCTTCCCAGATGAGTTCAACGACACGCTTGCCCGCTTCCGGTGTGAATAGAAGATTCCCCTCTTTGTAATGGATCTCGTTCAGAAGCTCACCCGTAGAAAGGGACATATACCCGCCGACAAACGCGCTCCGAACCCAAGAGTCCAGATGGTCCGCATGGAGTATGCCATCCCTGTTCCTCAACAAGCTGCGCTGCGAGCCATCAATAAAGTTCATGACCTGGTCCGTATGGAGATTGGCCTGGGAGAGGATATTCACGATCTCCTCTGAAAATACCGCCTCACGCGTCCAAGGATGATGATCCACGCCTTCTAAAGATTCTAATGTATGACTAAACGGCGCATGCCCGATATCGTGCAGCAACGCCGCTGCCCTTAACGCACGGTTGTCCGGCTCAAAATAAGCCACAAGCGCAAATACGCCTAACGTATGCTGTAAGCGGCTATAGGTATGGTGGCTGTTGATAAAAAACGCGCCGCCATGCCGTACAAAATGGAGCCGTCGAACCTTTATAGTTCTCAGCAGCGCTTTTTCTGCATCGAACAGCCGGATCGGAAGCCTCCAAAGAGGTTCATAGAGCTCGTCTAGAGCTCCGTCAAGCCTTAGCCGATAGTCCAAATTCACAGAACCTCCTCGCTATGTGCAAGCCATCCCTTGACTGCGTTTGAGAGCGGCTTAATATTCGCCTGCTACCTAGTGGAAGCCGATGACTTGCCCGCTTTGGCCGGCGCGGAAAAGTAACCCCTCTCGGCGGGTGAGACGGGCTTTAGTGGCGGTTCCCCCGTTTTCTCCGAATCGCCGTCCCTGCTGTCAGCAGAACAGTCCCGGCGGTATCTCCCCTCCTCCAGCTTCATGTCGATAAAATCGACAACCTGTTGCAGCGAGGCGATTTGGCTAGCGATATTTTCCCGGTGGTTCCTTAAATTGTCCACCAATTCGGGATATTCCGCAGGATCGGCGTCGGCGGAGACCGCCAGAAATGGCCGTATTTCCTCCAGTGACATCCCGGTTTTTTTCATACAGGATATTAAACGAATCGTATCGATGTCCCTCTGACGGTAAACGCGATGTCCGTTGGCCTTGCGGTCCGCTCGGGGAAGCAGCGCGATCTTCTCGTAATAACGGATCGTATCCTCGGAAATTCCGATGGTATCGGCGGCTTGCTTTATCGTAAAAGTTAGCTCTGCCTTCATCTTGATCCCTCCCAGAAATGGCTTTGTTCGTTCATTATACTTCTTGGAGCTGACTCCAAGTCAAATCTCCTCCTTGACTTGGAGCCGACTCCAAGTTATAGAATGTGCGCTATCAAGAAAAACACCCCACTTTAGGAGGAAACGCACAATGAATGCGAACAAACGCAAAAATATTGCCCTGGTTACGGGGGCAAGCGCCGGGATCGGATTGGAACTAACGCGGAAATTGCTATCGGAGGAATGGCAGGTGGTTGCTTTGAACCGTTCCGACTTTCCGAAGGAGGATACAAAAATTCAAAATGCGGTTATGAACGGATGGCTTCGAATTTATAAAACAGCGGACCTCACGGATTATGCCAGCTTGAGAGGGACTTTGGAAGAGATCAAAAGCAAGGAGCGGCGGATCGATATTTTGTTTAACAACGCCGGCGGAGCCTTTCATGAACTAAGCTATTCGAAGCAAGGACGCGAGAAGCATTATGAGCTGCTGACGGTCGTTCCCTATATCATTCTTATGGAATTGAAGGAACTCTTAAAAAACGGAAGCTTAAAGACAGTAATCAACACCTCCTCTTCAGCGCTGAAGCATGTGAAAGAGTTTAATCTCGAAATTCTGGAACGCCCCAAATCCTTCCGCAAACTGTTCGGTCCTTATGCCGCTTCGAAGCTGGCGCTTTCGTTGTGGACTCAGGCTATAGCGCCTCAGCTTGCCCAGGAGGGCATTAAAATCCGCAGTGTCGATCCGGGTGGCAATAACACATTAAGAAAAGGAAAGAAATCCGGACTTCCTATCGTGGTTAGTTTACTGATGAAGCTGTTTTTCTCTCCGCCAACCCATGGCGCGAACCTGTTGTATAAGGCAGCCCTCGGGGAACATCGTCATGAGACGGGCGTGTTTTTGTTGAAGGGTCGGATTGCACAATTAAAATTTACCGATCAATCTGCGAATGTTCTGGAAAAGATTTATGGGATTTACGAACAAGAATTTCTTGGTAAGCACTCCTAAGGTCCAAGACAACACACCTTTGTGGCGGTAATGTCGTCATGAAATACCATTCCGGAACATCGTCAAAAGTATCGACCTCTACGCAGAGGATATAGGTATGCAATCGGATTCGCCCTGCGTAGAAGCCTCGGGCCAATTTCCTGCAATATCTGCGCGGCTCCGGCTCATAGGACAGGACAAAGTCAGTTCCTCAAAAAGTGGATAGCGAATAAAAAAATACTATCTTGACCTGATACCAACTTTCGCAGAGCCGTTTGAGCGCAACCGAAGCAAAGCTGTCGAGATGCTGGCGCGGTTCAAGGATTCACGACTGCCGTTGTTTACGGTGTTATCCTCACGTTATTGCCATGCCTTAATCTCGTAGAGAAATCCCGGCCTAAGCAGCTCCAATTCGTACACTTTGTCCCCTATAGATTGAATGACTCCCTCGTTCGCCTCGGGCTTTGCCTTGCTCTTAAACCGCAGCGTGCCGGTCCCCTTACCGTTCGTCCTGACCCGAATCAGCTTCCTGTCCGCATACACTGCAATTTCCCCGTCAGGCGTCGGCACCGTTCCTTCCAACCAATCCAAATCGCCGAGATTAGGTTCAATGAGATAATGCGAATATCCCGGTCCGTCAGGCGAAACCCCGATGAAAAATTTGCCAAGCAAATAAAGCGGCGCCGCCCCCCATGCGTGGCACAAGCTCTTGCGGAATTTATCCCCGTACATGTCGTACTGAAGTTCCAAGGGTTGAGCGGGATCATACTCCTCCCAGAAAGTCGTCGCACCGAGATCGAGCATGCCGCCCCAATAGGACCGTATTTCATCCAACACGTGCCGGTGCTCCCTGATTTCGCACAGCGCCTCCAGTTCGAAGAAACGCATGAACGGCGTCGTAATCTTCTGCACCGTCTCGTCCAGCATGACATTTTTCCTGACGAGCTCGATCCGGGCATCGTCCAAATAGCCGAACCTCAGAGCGAACATGCTCGGGTATTTCAGAATCCGGTCGATAAGCTTGCCATCGAGCCGACCGTGAATAAACGCACCTTTCTCATCTTCCCAGAACAGCTCGAAAATCCGGTCGAGCAGCACAAGCGCCAGCTCCGTGAACTTCCGTTCGTTTGCCTCATCGCCCATTTCCTTCGCCATGATCGCCATCGTTTCCAGGCTGCGGCACAATAGCAATTGTTCCGCGCACAACTCTCCGCGAAGCTCCATTTCGGCCCAATCGATGAACACCCAATCTTCAGGATAACCTTCCATCATACCTTCTTCATTACGGCGCTTGAGACAAAAATCCATCAGCGACAGCATCTTCGGGTAACAAGATTCGATGAATGCACGATCTCCGGTATGCATGAAGTAATCATGATAGGCGATAAACCAATAAAACGTATAATCCATGATCGTATTAATATGCAACTCGACTGGGTCTTTGCCTCGAAGGGCAATCAGCGTCCGCTTCGTGACATCCTGATCGAAAAACACGTAGTTGTTCATCAGGAAACTTTGATAGGCATCGCCGCTCCATACCCAGCGGTCCCTCTTCATTCCATCGTACATGAATTCTCTCGTATTGATGTGCAGCGTGTGAGCCGAAACGTCCCATATCCGGTTAAGCCGTTCGTCGGAGCTGCGAAACGTTCCTTTGCGCTCCATCGGCAAGTATTCATATTCATGCTGGATTTCCGACCAAGACAGCGCTTCGTCCGCCTGAATGCGAATGTAGCGGAACGCCCGTGTAACGGGTGTCTTAAAGGCTTGAGGCCGATCGCTGTCGACGCTCAATTCGTCGAATGTCTCCGCCAGTCTGCCTGCCAAAGCCTCCGGCAGCGATTCTCCGTAGTAGAGGCGCAGTATGCCTTTTCCCCGCATATTCATGAAAGTTACGTAGCCGAACGTCTCTTGGCCGAAATCGACGATGATTGAATCGTCTTGCTGCTCGATGGATACCGGCAGCACAGTCTCGTATGCGAACGGAAAATCTGCCGGAGGACTGCCGATGTCGTCGAATCCGGAGGAACCCGCTTTGACCCATTTTCCGTTATGGCAGGTCACCTCCCACGTCCCGTCGCTTGCTAGGGACGCACCTTCGGCGTAGACGGAAGGCACGGTCCGGTCGTTGAATACTTTGACGACCAGCTCGTGCTTTCCGGCCGGCAGCATCACCGAAGTGACCGGTTTCTTCTCATAAGGCGTCGGGGTTATGCTTCCATCCAAATGAATGACGAACGTCCCCTGCACGGATAACGTCAACCGTTCCGGCTCGTCAAGCTCGAACACCTTGCGGAACATCACGTTCGCATAAGCGGAGTCCAACCTCCAGAAAGGCGGGCAAATGTCCCCCCGGAATTGCCTTTTGACGGAAACGCTTGAATGAAGCCATATTTCGTAATCGTGGGAATACCATATCCAGGTTGCCTTTGCCTCGTTACTCATCTTCATATCAAGCCCTCAATTCTATAGTTGACATTATTTCATAGCGGCCCGATCCGGCGTTAATCCATAATACTACAGCGGCCTCCGCTCTAGTTGCCTGTTCCTGTGGAAAAAACTTATTCCGAACAGGAGGATGACTCCTCCTGTTCGAGCTTGTTCCCTGATATCATTTATTCGATAATTTTCTTGGCAAGCAGAGCCATATCCTCGATGTCGATTTTCCCATCTCCATTCAAATCTGCTCGTTTCACTTGCTCCCAATCCGGACTACTAGTGTTTTTACCGTAATTAACGGCAAGGATGGCCAAATCACCTATTGTCACTTTATTATCATGATTTAAGTCGCCATAGATGCCATCCACTGTAATTTGAATGTTGACCGAAGACAATGCTGCCGTATATTCGACACCCTGACTGTCAGCCAATGTGGCATCTGTAATCGAAATTTCGCTTGTTGTGTTCTGCCCAACATTCTTCGATCTGAACGTCAGCTCCACGATGGGGGCTTGGCCTGCAACTGCATTCCTTGGCTCCTCGCTAGCCAAAATCAATCGAATGCTTCCATTCGGCCCCTTCACAGTCTCGAGAAGGCTAACCCCTTCTTTGACAGATGCCGCTGAACTAAATTCTAGATTTGCAGGATCATACGCGAATTTAATTTCCTGAGCATACATATCCTGACTCACACTTTCCAAGCCATATGTCACCTTAAAACTTGTATTTCCAGGTATTGAACTCACATTAGATATTAAAGAAGTTACATTTGTGTCATCAGTCTCCTCATCCAACACATACAATTTACCTTCACCTGGAGCAAAGCTGCCGGAAAGCGTGCCAGCCATACTGTTGTAATTCGTGCTTGTCTCGCCTCCCGTAATTTTCGAGACTTCTTTCACTGAGCCAGGCTTGGACGGAAGGGAGAAAGCAATCATGCGAGAATTTTGAATATCTCTATTTACGACCATCACATATTTTCGGCCGTTCTCATCTGTAAACGAGCTAATGATCATCGGCTGGGAGGAGTCAGTTGGCTGCCAAAAGAAATCTGTCGGTACTGCCTTTGTCCCTTGCGGTCGTGTTCCCGTATGATAAACAGCTTCCGATTTCAATCTCTGCAGTGTCGGTCCAAGCTTGAGTACACCGGCATTAATAATTTTGGCCGCCTCGTATAATGCGCCCTTCGAGCCGTCAGGAAGGATGAGTCCGCCCACAAATGGCGATCCACTCCAATTTTGATAGAGAAAATAATTGATTCCTTTTGCACCATACGCAAGATTGGTATATACCTGATACATGAGTTCATTTTCGTTTGGCTCTCTTAGAGAGCCTTCCTCACCCACTGCTTGTATGTAGGACCAGAAATCAATTTCTGCTGCACGAGCTTGTCGACGGATGACTTCCAGGTTATTGTAATATCCAACTTCTTTTATTCCGCCACCTTGACCGAAAGGATAAAAATCAAACATCAGAACATCAGGACGTTTATTGGCCCACCGGTAAACATAATCCTCATAGCTGCGGTATTCAATGTCCTGGTTGATTGTAAACCAGAAATCGCTATTCATCGCATCGCCATTTTTATAACCAGTCCCGTCCTTCTCCCAGTCCGAGCCTGCTTCCCCATACACAACCCAACCAACTAAATTGTCAACTCCCCCTCCATCATGGGTAAGCTCCCAATAATAAGTTGTATTAGGGCTAACAGTCGCGTTGATAGAAAACTTTGGATAGCTGTAGACTACACCCGGAGCCCCCTTGGTATCCTCGCCTAAAAGTGTCGTTTTCGCTGGAGAATCCCATAATTTCAGAGTTATCTTTTCACCGTCGTCCCACTTGCCGCCTACAAATAATTGGATAGTTGAAATCGAGGTCGTTACCGCATTTGTTTTAAACGTTTGACCTAAGGATTGGCTAGGCGACACAAAATCTCCTGAGTGCGATTCTCTAAAAAGTTGTTCTTCAGAAGCATAGTTGGGAAGCAAGTTAGTATATGTCATGTGATCGGGATCAGCCTGTCTGAAATGTTCCATCGTGGCTTGCAGTCCTGTCATTCCTTTTGCCGAAGGTTCATCTACAATGGCGTATCCCATAAGCCAGGGGTTCGACTTATAGCGATTCGCAATTTCGTCGATCAATTCTATAGTTGGTCGAGGGGCTCCTTCATAAATTTTGTGATTGTAATTTATTTTAAACCACATATCATGATTGCTTTGGGCAACACCTGCCTCATAAGCGGTGCCGCCAGTGTAAGTGTCAGACGAGCTCCCTTTAACATTAAGAGGCGTGGAGCCATCACTTGTTAACTCCATATAATAGGTTGTATTGGGAGAAATCCATTTGAAAAATCCAAACTTTATATATTCACTGCTATCTGCTCCAGTAACGGTTGATCTTCCCAATAAAGTTATCTTGCTCGTAGAATCGTATAGGCTTAATGTAACTTTACTTTCTTCTGTCCAGTCAGATTTATCTATAAATAGCTCTATGGTATTGATTGCCGTGAAAGCATCTGATGTTGTTGTAAAGGTTTGCCCTAAAGATCTGCTTTTACTTAAAACCCACTCATCATCTGCGATGGTTTGTCCCACAGTGAATGGATGCATGATGAGTCTTGTATCGGTCACCACGCATTTTATTTCAACTATTTCGCACTGTGCCAGCGAATCATCATTTGCCTCAACGGAACCTTCATTATTAACGATATAGGTAACATTCATGTCTTTAATTTCTTGATATTTAACCGTTGTGGCCGGCTCTGGAGCAACAAAAATTCCGATTGGGAACGGATCAACTTGCGAGACACTGGCATGAATTGAAGGCAAAGGTGTAAAGCAGGCTAAAATAGCTACTAGTACAAATTGAACAACCATTTTTCGCATACAAAAGCCTCCCGTTATTTAATTAAAATACTTACATAAACGAATTCACGATCAAATCATCCGAAATTAAAGCGCTTTCAGTTCTGAGCTACATTTTGCCACTACTTATCTTTCGATTGGTAATGCTTGTACGCGAGTGCGATTGACGCACTATCACCTCCTTTCATCCCTTCCCGAACTCACCCTTTGACGCTGCCCAGGACAATTCCTTTGACAAAATAACGCTGCAGAAACGGGTAAACGACAATGATCGGCAGCGCGCCAAGGAAGATTTGCGAAGCTTTGGCCGTGCGATCCGAGACGTCCTTCAGTATCTCGAAATCTTTGCCCGACATCGAGGTCAGATCGATATGGACGAGAATCGTCTGCATATACGTCGACAGCGGAAAATGCTCCGGCACCTTCATCAGGATCAGACCGTCGAACCAGGAGTTCCAGTGACCGACGATCGTGAACAGCGCAATGGTCGCCAACGCCGGAGTCGACAGCGGGACGTATATTTTCCATAGAATCGTCCAGTGGCCGCCGCCGTCGATCGCCGCCGATTCGTCCAGCTCTTTCGGTAAACCGCGAAAGAAATTGAGCAGCAAAATGACGTTGAACACGGGCACGGCCCCCGGCAGCACGAGCGCCCACAGCGTATCCATGATGCCGGTCCACTTGATCGTCATGTACCACGGAATAAGTCCGCCGTTGAACAAGATCGTGAACACAAAAATCCAGGCATACAGCGTTCTGAACCGAAAAGCCGCCGCCTCCTTGGAAAGCGGATAGGCAACGAGCAGCGTCAGCAGCAGATTCACGACTGCGCCCAGCCCTACCCGCTGCAGCGTGACGACGATCGAATGCAGGAAAGCCGGTTTCCGCAAAATGAATTCGTAAGCGCTCGTCGTGAATCCGACCGGCCAAAGCTTGACAAGACCTGCGGCCGCCGAGCTGTTGTTGCTGAACGACAAAGCCAGCACGTGCACTAGCGGCAGAATGCAAAACAGCGCCAATAAAGACAAGAATATGATGTTGAATAGGTTAAACACGCGGTAACTTACGCTCGTACGCATGATCGTATCCCTCCTGTGCTAGAAAATCCGGTAGTTGGCCAATCGATAAGCCAGAAAATAGGACACGGACACCATGACGAACGAAACGATGGATTTGAATAGCCCGATCGCCGTCGCTACGCTGTATTGCGCCTGTTCGAGACCTGTCCGATAGACGAGCGTATCGATGATATCTCCCGTTTCATAGACCGAAGGGCTATACAGATTAAAGATTTGGTCGAAACCGGCATTAAGCACGTTGCCCAGACTCAACGTAGCCAGAAGCACGATGATCGGCAGCATGCCGGGCAAAGTCACGTTCAGCGTCTGCTTCCAGCGGTTAGCGCCGTCGATCAGCGCAGCCTCGTACAAAGCCGGATTGATCGAAGTCAGCGCAGCCAAATACACGATTGTATTGAATCCGAATTCCTTCCACACATCGGTTGCGACGACGGTAAAGGGAAACCATTTGTTATCCCCGAGGAAGTAGATCGGCTCGATTCCGAATGTGCCGAGCACCTGATTGACAATGCCTTGCGAAGGGGACAAAATGTCTATCAGAATGCCGCCCAGGATGATCCAGGACAGAAAATGCGGCAAATAAATGAGCGTCTGCACGCTGCGCTTCAGCCAGCCTTTCCGCAGCTCGTTCAGCAGGAGAGCAACGATGATCGGCACAATTTGTCCGACGACGATTTTGAAAAAAGCGATGTAAAACGTATTGCCCAGCACGCGCAGAAAATTCGGCATAGCCCACAAGTATTTGAAGTGATCAATCCCGACCCAGGGGTTATCGAACAAGGGGCGTCCGGGCAAAAACTTGATGAACGCCAAAGACAAACCGAAAAGCGGAACGTAGCTGTAGATCAATACCAGCACCAGACCGGGCAGCAGCATGACATGCAGCGGCAGCTGGCGAATTGTTTTTTTTGATAGCATGTTTATCCACATCCCCGAAACGGTAGAGAGAGAAGAGCCGCCAAGTTCTTCTCCCTCTCCTTGTTAGCGATTATAGGCTTATCTGGAAGACGCCCATTCGTTGACTTCCTTCGTGATTTGATCTCCGCCGAGTTGCTTCCAATTGGCGACGAACTTGTCGAATTCTTCGATAGGGGCCGCGCCCATAATGATTTTGGTGAACGTTTCTTTGACCAGTGTATCAAGCGTGCTGTTCTTCTCGCCCATCGTCGGCGTCGGCGGTCCGAAATACTCGCTGCGCAGGAACAGATTTTGATCCAGCATCTGTTCGATAACTTTGTAGCTGCCGTCCGGACCGAATACTTTGTAGTAGCCCCAGCTCTTCTCATCGCCTTCCAAATACTTGGCTACGACCGCCAGCTGCCCTTCCTTCGCCGTCTTCATGCCTTCGATATCGTTGGCCTCGAACAGCTTTTTCGCTTTGCGGTACACATCAAGGTTTTCCGTGATCGGCGCACCGGAGAGAATGACATATTTGAACGTCTCAATGCCATCGTACTTCGCGTCCGCCTTATCGCCTTTAATGTAGTTGAAATCGTAGAAAAAGTTCAACATCTTGAGAGCGGCTTCCGGATGCTCTGCGCCTTTTCGGACGACATAGTATTGATTGCTAGGCACATCGAACGGCACTTGTCCCTTTACCGGCTGACCGTCTGATGACGGCAGCTGGAACGGCTGCCAATCCATCTTCGGATCGAGGTTTCTGCCGTCCTGAATCGGCCAGATTGGGGTCCACATCGCGCCGTAATACATGCCGAGCTTGCCGCTCGTTACCGCTTCGGCGATCTTGCTGCCGTCCTTCGTGCCGAATTCCTTGTCGATCGCTTTGGCGGCGTACAGCTTCTGCAGCGCCTCCAGCGCCGTCTTCATCTCGGGTTGAATGTTGCTGTTCACCAGTTGCCCGGAAGCGTCCTTCAACCATGTATTGTAGTAAGCGTGATACCCGTTGAGGAATCCTTCGAAGCCTGGGAATCCGCCGTTCAAGTCTTTGGACAAGCCCAGGCCGTACGTATCCGGTTTGCCGTTTCCGTCCGGGTCTTGCGTCGCGAACGCTACGGCGATTTTCTCCACATCCGCCATCGTCTTCGGGTCAGGCAAGCTCAGCTTAGCGAGCCAATCTTTGCGAATCCAGAGGAGCGGAACTTCATCGATATCCGAGCCGAGCCGCGGCAATCCGAGCAGCTTGCCGCCAAAGGTCGCGGAGTTGAGCGCCACGCCCCCGTCGTCGGAAAATATTTTTTTCGTGAAATCGGAGGCATAGCTCTGATAAATATCCGTCAAGTCTGCTAATTGCCCCGCTTCGGCCAACTGCTTTAATTGACCGCTGTTGACGACCATGATGTCGGCCAGGTCGTTGCTCGCGATCGCCACGTTGAGCTTCTGATAATATTGGTCGATCGGCCCTTGCAGCGTCCAATCGTACTTGACCTTAACACCGAGCCTTTCCTCGTAATTCTGCGTCCACAGGTTGTTCGTCGCAGACTCGCCTTCAATAAATTTAACGTTCTCGTCGTAGGGCCGAATAACGGATACTTCGATCGGCGGGTCGTACTTGCCGAGCGGATCTGCGGGCTCCACTGATGAGCTTGCCGATGCGGATTCGGATGCGGCTTGCGAAGCGGTGCCGGATGGCGACTGCGACGCTCCCGCGTTGCCTTCGTTCTTCGAACTGCAACCGGACAAGATCGTAACGAGCGCGAGCGCAGTCGCGAGTCCCATTGAAACGGATTTCGATTTGTTCTTGTTCATATGTCTCCCCCATAAGTGGATATTGTCGAAGATCGCTCTTCTTGATTATCAGTATAGAAGCGCGCTCGAAGGAGCGAAATTGGACGATTTCGACTATTCTTGCTCTCCCGTTACAACTTTCCGCGGGAGGCGCGTTTGTTCATGCGGTTTCGTCCGGTTATATTCGGGACTGCTCGCGATACTCCTGGGGCGTGAGCCCGATCGCCTTTTTGAAAAACCGATTAAAATACGCCGCGGACTCGAACCCGACCTTGACTGCGATATCCTGCACCTTGTCGTCCGTCTCCTTGAGCCATTCTGTCGCGGCGGCCAGCCGCGCGGACATAATCGTATCGGATACGCTTTCCCCCGCCATCTGCTTGTACAACCGCGACAGATAGGACGGATTCAGCGCGACGACTTCGCCGAGCCTGACAAGCGACAAGTCCCCCGACAAATTCGTTTCGATATATTGCTTGATCCGATGAATTATGCTTTTGCCGTACTGCCGGGATATCGAATCCTTGCGGGAGAATATTGCGTCTCCTACTTCCGATACGAGCGCGAGCGTCTGCTCCCAATTGGCATGCGTATCGAGCTTAAGCAGCCTGTCCATCGCCGGAGAGCTCAGCATCTGCTTCAGCAATCCTTCATTGGACAACACTGTCATGAACATCGAGATCAGCCGGTACGCCGCCATGAGCTTCCACTCCGCATCCCCTCCGGCGAGCTCGGACGCCGCCAATTCCGCCAGCTTGTGCCGAAATTCATCCTTCTGCCCGCTTTCGAGCAGTACGCTCAATTCGTCAATGATTTTGCCGACCCGCTTGATGCCGTCTTCGCGAAGCGCAGTCTCGGACGGCTCATCACCGTCCGCGTCGGTCAACAGCAGCTCGTGGCCTAGACCAAAGCTTCGGCGCATCGCTCTTCTCAGCGCTTCGTGCCGGGCTGCGACTTGCAGCCAGTCGCAGCAGTCAAGCGTCATCGCGAACGACAGCTGCAGCCGCAGCAATTGCTTGCACGACTGCTGAATTCTCTCGAACGCCCCTTGAATAAATTGCGACACATTCGTCCGCTTGCCGTTCTCTCCCTCATCCGACGCTGTGGACTGGATGATCCAGGCGATGCGGTTTTTCTCGTAAACAAACGACTGCGAATTCACGGAATCCGCCAAATACTCTTGCGCGATATTTTGCAAGGCGAACAGCAGCAACGATCTGTCTGCGTCTCCATAGTCGTTCCACTCGTCCACTCGGGCAATCGCCAGCCATACGGGACGGTCGCAGGCGAGCGGAAGCTTGAGTTCGGCGAACTGCTCCTCGAGCCTTCCGCCGATTGTTTTCTCCCCTTGCAGGATGTCGGTCAAAAACTCGTTTTGCAGAAACGGCAGCGCAACCTGGAAACGGGACTGCGCTTGCGCGAACTGCGTTTCCCTGACGAATTCCGCTTCGATCTCATCAAGCGCTCTCAGAATCGCCTGCAGGACCGGTTCGTCCCCTTCGGTCTTAAGAATATAGTCTGCGGCCCGGTGATGAATCGCTTCTCGGGCGTAATTGAAATCGTCGTGACCCGTAAGAAAAATGACTTTGCACCTCGGCCACTGCTTCTGGATGTGCTTCTGCAGCTCCAGTCCGTCCATGCCGGGCATGCAAATATCGGTCAACACAACATCGATGGTCGCTCTTTGCAGCCATTCCAACGCTTCGTTCGCGGAAGCGGCCTTGTACACTTCCAGTTCGTCGAAGTTTGCCTCTTTCACCATCGCGGTCAGCCCGTTAAGAATAAACATTTCGTCATCGACGATCAGAATTCGCCGCATCGCTATCCCCTCCGTTCACAGATAAATCGACAGGCAAATGCAAAGATACTTTCAAGCCGCCTGCCGTTCCGGCCGACACGCACACGCCCCACGGCTCACCAAACTTGAGACGAATGCGCTTGTTTACGTTGATCAGTCCCGTATTTTCCAACGCGCCGAACGACGACTCTTTCAGCTTGCGTTGCAGCGCACCGATCTCATCCCCGCTTGGCGCAGCGCCGTTGTTCTCCACTGAGAAGACAACAGACCTTCCATCTTCACCATCGATGAGCGACAGCGCGATCCGACCGTTCTCCGTCACCGACTGTAAGCCGTGCTGGTAGGCATTTTCGACAATCGGCTGAAAAATAAGCCGCGGGATGCGCAAGTCGTCCAGATGCGCGGTCCGGCAAATGATCGTCGCTTCGATCCGGTTCAGAAACCGCATCTGCTGAATTTCCAGGTAAGCCAGCGTGTGGTTCCACTCTTGCGTGAGCGTTGCCTCGTTCGTGGAATTGCGGGTAATGTACACGAAATAGTCGCCTAAATATTGCGTCGCCCTTTCCACGTTGTCGATATCGTGCATCCGCGCCATCCGATGGACCATATAGTAGGTGTTGTACAGAAAATGCGGATTGATTTGCGACTGCAATTGCTTCAGCTCCGACTGCTGCGCCATAATTTGCGATTCATACACATCCTGCACCGATTGCCTGAGCTGGCTGACCATTTTATTGAATTGCCCGTACAAATACTGGAACTCATCCTGATTGCGGTGCGTAATATTCAAGCTCAAGTCGCCCTTCTCGACTTTGCGGAACGCTTGTACCATACGCCGGATAGGGGAGTGAATCGAGCGGAAAATCCAGTAAGAAAATCCTACCACCGCAATCAGCGTCGCGCCGAACAGACTCCGGAAGAGCGTGCGGTAGCTTTGTAATGGACCAAGCACATTCTCTTCAGGCGTATAGAGCGCTATCGTCATGTTGAGCAGTTGGGAGCGTTCGTACACCACGTAGTAGTCATGGTCGCCAAGCTTCAGGACAGTTCTGCCCGACTTCCGGTCCGCCGATTGCCGGTTCGTATATGCCATGATGTGATCGTTCAACCCCTCGACGGGTTCCCCCGCGGCTAGCACCCAATCCCGGTTGTCGTTGAACAGCAGTGCTCCCCCTCCCTTCTCGCCTAGCGTGCGGCGCAGGAAATTTTGCAGACTCGACTGATCGATCTCGGATTGCAGCACATAGAGAGGAGGGAAAACCATATAGTAATTCGGATCCGGGTAAATCGTGCTCAGCAGCAGCTTGCCGTTCCAGTAGGCAAACGGAGATTGCTGTTCTTTTTTCAGTAGCTGCAGTTCTTTCAGTTCGGCATCCGTCATCGGATCGATATCCGTCATGGACAGGAGATTTTTGTGAAACTGGGGAATATACAACTGGGTTTGCTTGACGTACAGGCTGGACATTTCCAGAATCCACAGCTTGTTCTGCACGCGCTTCTGCATCTGCATTACTTCGTAATAGGGCAGGATGGAGGACATGCTGCTCAGCTTCGTAATGTCGCTATCCAGCGGGTACTGCGTGTGCATCCGGATCAAACGGTCCATCTCCGCCTGGAGCGAGCTTATATTAAACTGAACTCGGGTTTCCATCGACCCCCAGATCTCTTTGCGGACGCTCTCCGCCCCGATGCTGAACAGTTGAAAAGAAACGACAAATGAAGGAACAATCGCGATCAGAAACAAGACGATCAGTTTGGGGAAAATTTTCAGATTGGCAAGCGCTGCGAATGCTCTCATAAGGCAACCGTCCTTTGTCCGCTTTTGTATGTAGTAGTTAATTATTCGTTGGACAGGGCCACTTCCCCTATATCTCCGGTCTTGCATGTGCTTGCACTATGACGACAATTCTTGACTTTTTTTTACTCGTTTCGCATTTCTGACAGCTGTGGTAGACATAAATATGCTCTACTTTCCGCAAACCCATATTCCGATAGGTCAATCCACTTAACCGGATCCTCCTTAAAATTTCGCCTACTCTATCGGGTTATCTTGCCAAGATATCCAATCGCTCCAGCTGCCATATGTTATGATGTCGGATTAATATGACGCCTATGCTACAATAAGGCGACAAAGGAGGGAGTCCTTATTGAGTCATGAATTTCAAATTCGCTTTTTGAAGCGCGTCAACTGACGGATAAAACGCTGCTTGCTGCGGAAGATTATATCGACGAGTCGGAGGAAAACGGGCCAGAGGCGGTCGGCAAGCGAGCGTTCGAGACGTTGCGTCGCAGTCTGAAGGACGGGAATCAATTGGAGCTGGAAGCATCCAGGTCGGGATGAGACCCATGTCTGAAGACGGCTATCCGATCGTGAGTTTCCATGATCGCATAAAGGGACTTTATCTGACAGTAATGCATTCTGCAATTACGCTGGCGCCGCTGATAGCGCGTCTGGCTGCAAGTGAGATAATCAATCGGAAATCACGAAGCGAATTAGTCCCTTGTCGACTCTCCCGTTTTAAGGAACACACGAGGAATGACCCCGCTGGTTCTCGCGCTCAAGGTTGTGAATCAAGAGGGATCGCATGCACGTGCAAAGCGCCTTCGATACTACGGACACAAAAAGGAGTACATCGTCACATGAGGGACGACGTACTCCTTGTCATAACCTACTGGATTCCCGACCTAAGCTGCGGACGAGATCATATGCTTATTGCAGCACGATCGTGTCGCCCTTCTTCAAACCTTCCAGCACTTCCGTCTTCTCGGGCGTCTCCATGCCGACTTTAATATCCCGACGTTCGAACTGTCCGTTTCCTTTATCCACCATTACGTAATAGGAATCCTTCTCGCGCATGACGGCAATCGTCGGCACGACCGTTACATCCTCCTTGCGTTCGGTTTCAATCTGTCCGTTGAGGCTCAGGCCTGCGATCAAATATTCATTCGGCTCCAGCGCGATGACTACCTCGAACTGGGCAGCCTGATCGATGTTGTTCTGATCGGTGCCGGTTTTGGCGAATTTCGATACACGCAGCACCTTGCCCGACAGCTTCAATTCCTTCATTGCATTCATCTTCACTTGAACCTGCATGTCCGGCTTAATGCGGAAGACATCCTGCTCGCCGACAAGCGCGATGAACTGCAGCTTGCTGAGGTCGACAATTTTGCCTATGTATTGGTTGTCGCCAACCGCCTGCGGCCGTTTGCTCGCCGTATCGTAGAGGAAGATGCCCGCAGCTGGGGAGCGGTATTCCGACTTCCCGAGCAGCGTCTGCTTCTCCGCCAGCGTCTTGCGCTGGATCGAAGTGGTTACATCGTTCAGCTCCTTCGTCAGTCGGCTGATTTCCTTCGTTGCGAGCGTCCGCTTCCGCTCCGTTTCCGTCGTGCCGACTGTCATGCCCTCTTCGTCCAGATCCTCCAAGTAGGCCTTAAGATTTGCTTCGAGATCCGCCTTGCGAAGGGAGGCTTCCTCTTGGGAGATTTCATTCTTCAGCGCCGTCTGATCAAGCTTGAACAGAATGTCCCCTTTCTTGACCTGTTGCCCGTCCTCCACGTTCCAACTCGTAACCTTCGAGCTGAAAGGCGAGTAAACAAACGTTTCCTGCTCATACAGCGACTTGCCCTTTACTTCAATCGTATTAACAAGCGTTTCGGTCGTCACTTCGAACGTAATGGCTTGCGAGTCTTCCATCGAATCCATCGGCTTTGCCGGCCGAGACATCGAGTATAAAACGTAGCTGATTCCAACCAGGACAAGCCCGATGACGAGCCATTTTATTCTCTTCTTCATCTCTACTACCCCTTCTTTCTAATCGCATCTCACTTGCTGCTAATCCTAATCCCGTCGAATGGCCGTCAGCGCGTCGGTGCGCGAAGCGCTCACCGCGGGATAGATTCCCGATATGACGCCGGTCAGAATCGCGAACGCCATACCGACCGGAATGGCCATCATGGGGACAAAGATAATGACGGCATCCTGACTGCCGCCGGACATGGTCTGGATTAAAGCATTGATTCCCCATACGATCCAATAGGAGAACAAGATGCCGAGCAAGCCGCCAAGCAGGCCAAGCAACGCCGCTTCGATAATGAACATGTTGCGGATTTGCGCCAAATTCGCCCCAAGCACCTTCATAATGCCGATCTGGCGGCGCCGCTGGTAAGTCGACATCGTCATGGCCACCACAATCGAAATCGAAGCAATGATGAGAATAAATACGCCGCCGCCAAGCGCCACTGCTTTGAAAATGCTGAATTGCTCGGCAAGCCGTTCCTTCTGCTGCAAATTCGTTTGCGTATTCAGAGTCAGCTTCCTAATCTGTCGCTCCACCTGCTCGACGTTCTCCTGACTGTCCACTTTTACGATAACGGAGTTATAGGAGGCTTCATCGGCCGTCCCGCCTCGACCCATATTCAGCTCTTGCCTCATCATCTGCGCCGTCTCAAGCGATACGTAAGCCTTCTTGTCGTAAGCAAGCGCATTCTCGCTTACGCCCTTCGGCTTCTTCAATACGCCGGTTACCCGCAGCTGCGAGGTTCGAATGGCCTTACCGTCATTCTGGTAGCCTAGAAACTGAACCTGCCGCTGGAATAGGGATGCCGGCATCCGATTCATTTTCTCATACTGCTCGACCAAGGTGCTGTCATAGGGATTGCGGCTCAATTGCTCGATCAGCTTATCCCGAGCCTCGGCATCTGCCAGCCCCAATGTCGCCCCATAGTTCAACACGATCGTACCGATGAGGTCTGAAGGTCCGCCATTCATGAACGGCTTGTCGAAAGCCTCCAGCATTTCCAGGTCCGTCCCGATCACTTCCACATAGCTCTTCCGGTTGTCCGTTGTGGACATTTCCATATAATTGATCTGCTGAAAGGGAGCCACTGCCGTCACATGCTTCATATTCTTCATAATAGCCAGCTTCTGATCGGTCAGCTTGCCGCGGTCCTTAGAATCGTCGCCAACCGCCGGATTACCGCTGCTTGCCTGCCCCCCCTGGCTCCTACTCGTCGATACGCCCTCATTGGCCGTCACCGTAATCTCGTCCATCTTGAAGAAACTGTTCATCTCGGTTTCGATATACTTCTGAGCCGACTCTCCTATACTGAGGGCGAGAATAATCGCGGCACAGCCAATCGATAGTCCTGCGGCGCACAATGCGGTCACGACTTTCCGGCGCCTCACCTGATCCCATGACAGTCGCGTAAGATCGCCAATCCTCATCCCGTCGTCACCTCCGCTAGCGGTGTAGCGTCAGATGGATCCCGATCCGTAATAAGGTAGCCGTCCCGGAGCGAAATAATGTGCTGTGTCTGAGCGGCGACTTCCCTCTCGTGCGTAACAATGACGAACGTTGTCTTCATCGTGCTGTTCAACCGTTTCAATATCGCTAGAATTTCTTCTTCCGTCTTTGTATCCAGATTGCCGGTAGGCTCGTCTGCAAAAATAACCGATGGTTCGGTAATTAAGGAGCGAGCTATACTGACACGCTGCTGCTGACCTCCGGACAATTGCGAAGGGAACAGCTCCGCTTTCTCGGGAATGCCTACTTGCTCAAGCAGCGACAGGGCCTTCTGCTTCCGGATTGAGGGCGAGACCGATTGGAACACAAGGGGCAACTCGACATTCTCACGAACCGTCAGATTCGCGATCAGCTCATATGCCTGAAATATAAAGCCGATATGCTTGCGTCGAAACTCGGAAAGCTGATTCTCGTTCATCTTTACGATATTGTGATCCGATATGTAAATATCGCCCTCCGTCGGCTTCATCAAGCCGGCCATCAGATTGAGCAGCGTTGATTTGCCCGAGCCCGAGCTTCCGAGAAGTGCGACGATCTCTCCCTGCCTTACTTGAAAATTAATATCCCGCAACACAGTTGTCGTCTCTGTCCCGTTCCGAAAAGCATGGGATAAGCCTTCTACACGCAGCATGACGTCACTCCTTTCATGATGTAGCTCTAGGTAGTAGAACCTACACCTAATCTATAATTACGACAATTCTACCAGAAAAGTTTGGTATATTTTGCGGTTCTCTATAATTATATGTCTCTTCCTTTGTCATGTTATGTCATATTCCGAATTGAGGCAACCTATTGGTCTCTTTTTGACTCTAATCATTCAGAAAAGGAGGTGAGGAAATCATTAAAAAGCAATTATGGATTTTGTTTCTGTCTATTGTGGTTCTGTTAGTTGGCTGTGTATCGCGTGAGAACGATAAACAGCCGATAAGTTCGGAAATGAGTACGAAGATCGCATTAAGTCCGTCAAAAAAACAAAGCTAACGAAGAGCTGCCGCATGAAGTTCTGCTCGATCAAGCTTCGAATGATTGGAATAAAGACGGCGAAGACGATGATATTCGGCTGGTTGGATTGGATGACCCGGGAAGCATGCAAACTGTCCTAGTTGAACCGACGATACGAAAGCGATTCAGTCGGCGTTGAATGCTGCCGGAGCCGCAGGCGGCGGAACGGTGTTCCTGCCGGCCGGGCAATACAAGATCGGCGGGACGTTATCCGTTCCTGCAGGTGTCGAACTGCGGGGCGTCAACGAAACATTGAATACGTACACCGTCAACAGCAGATTGGAGTTATACGCTGGCAAAGGAAACGATGCCGGCACTCCGGGCGTGTCGCTGGGGCAAAATGCAGGTGTGCGGGGAGCTCCGCTGAAGGAAGGAACTATACCTCGGCAAAAGCGCGACGGACAGCTGGGTCGGAAATGTCCATTTCATAAGGAAGTATCTGAACTTGTTGACTCCGGATATGCCAAGATTCCTCTCATGCTTTCTTGTTAATCACCAAATAGATACTCTCGGAATTGTAGTTCAAACTCTCCTAAACTTCGTACCGCCTCTCCTAGTGCATGCCAGTCCTCCCGAACGGCTAGGGAATGACAATTGCCGAACATTTCGGACTGCATTAATTTTAACTCGGATAGTTTAGGATTTTCAGGTTGAAAAAACTCGCTATAGTTCAATGCTCGCCTTGCACCCACTTGAAACGCAAAATGCGTTAAGTGGCCTTGAAGTACCGGGTCAATCTTTTCTCCCTCAAAGTGGCGCTGTAAGGCTATAAACGCATCGGCCCCTGTTTTCCAGCCTTGTTCCAAAGCGATACGATCAGCATCCAAATACACTTCTCGAAAGTAAAGCACGGCTTCGCGGTATATTTCGTCCGATGTTCGTTGCCGCAGTCGCTTAGGTGCTGTCCAATAATGATAAAATAGATCTCTTGGATAAAACCGGTATTGCAATCGGTTTGTTTTACTCGCTTGAATCAAGTTGCTAACAGGCAGCGTGGCAAAAGGATATCCCGCCGGATCATGCAATCGGACCCCCCCGTCCTCCAACAGCAAGGCCAGCACATAATGGTCGCAGCCATGTAGATAATTATGATTCGGCATATAGCTAAGAAAACCCATATCGAGCGGCCCCATCAAGATCGGATGTTCCCTAAGCTCCGCGGATATTTGATCAATCATTCCAATTTGATCCACTCCTGAACATTCACTGTATATAAATCCCAAGATGTCTAGTGCCTTACTAACCCCCAGATGAGGAATTCCATTAGAGAAGAAAATCATGTTATCTTCTTTAAACCAAACAGCCCCTAGCCCTACGCCAGTCAACACCTCAATAAGGCTCGGCGAAACCTGTTCTCCAATGCTATCAAGCAGCATCGATGTGGAATTTGCATAACAATACGCACTGTTCCCGACATAGGCAAACATAACATCTCATCCTTCCTCAATTGGCAAACAAAAATCGTTGCTACATATTCAGAATAACTCTCTGTATCCAAAACTTCTTGCCCGTTCTTGCGACACATTTGACTATTTTTGCTATATTGTCGACTTTGCGATACTCTCGCGCACTTACTCCGAAATGCTCGGAGAATGCCCGTGAAAAATGGATGAGGCTGAGTTGATAGAACGGACGAAGGAGAAACTATTTAAGGAGCATTCTAGTACTTTGTAACGTTTAAATTACAGGGTATAAACAAGCGACGGCTACGCAGAAAGAACAACTCTCGTGAGCCTGGGGGCAAGAAGGGCGCTCCAAAAGGATATAAAGGGCATACCCTTCGTTCCAGCCTGAAGCCTGAAGAAGTTATCATTCGCCGTGATCCAGACACATCTTCGTCAAGAACCTTTTATTTATTGCGACGAAACGGCAATGCGATTTTCCTTATTTCAATACCAAATTTTAATACCAAACTTCGAGCTCGCCATATTGATAGTATTCGCCTTGTACAAGGGCTAGCTTATATTGGATCACAGTGTTGCCGGCTATGAAGTTTTTGCCACTCCATACAAGATCTTTGCCGACGAACGGTAAGCTTTTATTGTTTTGCACGATTTTCGAATTTTTCCACTTCGATCCGTCAAGTGACATATACACATCACCTCCGGTGCAATCAATTACCTAGCTTACGACATACCAACCGTGCTTCTTGAATCCAGATAGGTGCAATCACTAGCCTTAACGGAGAAAACACAAAAAAACCGAGAAACGCGCGCTTTCCACAAGCGCCTGCTCTCGGGTTTTCGTTTTTGGCGATTCCCATCCCCGACGAGGGATGGATTCAATGGTAGATCCCAGAAAACTTAGTTATAATTCGTGTGCCCCCGGACGGGCAACTCCTGTGCATTCAGCTCGCGCATTGAGAGCTTGGCCCCGATCGATTGGAAACTCCCGACGACATCCTCATATCCGCGCTCGATGTGCTCGACTCCCGTCATGCGCATAGTACCCTCAACCGCTAAACCGGCAAGCAGCAGGCAGGTGCCCGCACGCACATCCGTAGCATGGACCCACCCGCCCTGCAGGGGAAGCCCCCCGCGGATAAAGGCGCTTTCTCTTCGCAACTCAATCTCTGCACCGAGCCGTCGCAATTGCGGTACGTGAGCGAACCGTTTCGGATAAACGCGGTCGGTAACGATGCTCTTGCCTTGAGCCTGCAGCAACAGTGCTGTCATCGGTTGTTGTAAATCGGTGGCAAATCCCGGATACATGCCGGTGCGAATCCGCGTCGCCTTGAGCTGGCCTGTGCGGCATGCCGTAATATGGGCCTCACCGCATTCCACATCCATCCCGATCTCCTCCATCTTGGAGAGGCAGGAGCCAAGATGCTCGGGAATGACGTCCATGACGGTAACCTGCCCACCTTGAATTCCGGCCGCCATCAAAAATGCCCCTGCGATTAAGCGGTCCGGAATCACCGTGTGCGATCCCCCATTTAAATACGGAACGCCTTCGATGCGAATACGTTCCGTTCCCGCCCCGTAGATCCGAGCTCCGATCCGGTTCAAGAAGGCTGCCGTATCGACGACCTCCGGGTCCAAAGCCGCGTTGTGCAAAATGGTCCTTCCTTTTGCCCGAACAGCAGCCAACATCGCATTAATCGTCGCACCGGAGGTACGCATATCGAAATAAATGTCTGCCCCCTTCAGCTCCGCTGCTTCGATGATGTAATAATCTTCGAAGGTATAGACCTTTGCTCCGAGCGCCTTGAACACTTTGATATGTTGATCGATCGGTCTCGAAACGAAATCGTCTCCCCCGGGGAATCCAATCGTGACTTTGCCGAATTTGGACAACAGAGCGCCTGCATAATAGTAAGAGGCTCTGTATTTCGAAGATTTGCCCGGATCTATTACAGCGCTGTGAACGGTTCGCGGGTCAATGACGACTGTTCCGCCTTCCTGCTTAAACGCCATACCAATGTCCCGACTAATTCCCGCGATAATACTGACATCCTCGATATGCGGGATTCCCTTTAGCGTCACAACATCGTCTGCCAGACAAGCGGCGGCAAGAAGCGCGAGCGAACTGTTCTTGGCTCCAGGGATATGTACCGTCCCGTGTAATGGCCCTGAATTTTCCACCTGTATATATTTCATGAAGATACCCACTTTCGTTAGGACGATATCAATTCAGATTCGAGCACGTAGCCGTTGCCGCGTACCGCACTAATGAGGAAGGTGTCTTTGCCGTATTTTTTGCGAATTCGGTATACCAAGGCGTTCAATTCGTCGTGCGATACGTCGGAAAACCCGTTGGCCCCCAACGATCTTTCCGGCCACACCTTCGATCGGATTTCCTCGAGCGTAACGAGTTGGTTTATTTTCTCATGGAGCACTTGAATGAACAAATATTCTTTATCCGACATCGGAATTCTCTTGTTTCCTATCAAGCATTCCCGCTTCTCCCAATGGATCTTTGGCTGCAAATCGGGAATCTCCATCTGCTTGGTCATGCTCAGAGGTTCGAACTCAAGGGTTTGCTCCGCAAACAAAAAAGAAAAGTGCAGGACGATCATTCCCTTGGCGAGCTTAATGATATCGAAGTTATTGAGAGAATATGGGGTATGCGGCGTTAGCCGCGAGCCGTTAATCTCCGTTCCGTGGCGGCTCCCCAAATCGTATAGGACCGCCTTGTCATTTTCCTTGCGGATAATGAAATGCTTCCGGGAAACGAACGCGTTCGTAAACGCGAGTTCCGGAACGACCAGATGAGATACCCTGCCGACCAGCGTTTCATCCGCCCTTAAATTCACGCAGGTACCGGAACGGTAAGGCTCTCCTCGAATAATGTAAAGACATGCAAAGTCCTCTTCCATGTTGCACCTCCATTGGCCAGAACAGGCAAGTCCATACATGTACTGATTGTACTGATGTTACCACTCGTAATCGTAACTTAAATTGAGGATGAATGAAACCACCTCTCACTGACGCCGCACTCACATTTCGGTAACGCCGGAATATCCCGCTTCAGTTGCCTCAATATGCGAGTAGAAAAAACCTAGACGGCCACTATCCCGATAATGCCAAGAAGGATAAAGCCAAATGAGGGCTGCAACAGCCCGCCTGCTGGAAACCTGTCACAGCCCTCTGACCCTCGTTAACTCTTACTCTTCTCCCGTCGCTACTCCGTCAACTGTAAAGATCGTATTATTGTCTTTAAGGTACTGTATCCTTTCCGAATAATCTTGTTCTGCTTGAGTTTTTGTCAGGATATCACTGGAAATTAATAAATCATAAAATGACTTCATATGTTTAGGCAAGAGTATAACGGGTTGAAAAACACCATAGGTGAGCGGAGCTAAAAGCACATAGAGTAAAACCAACAAGCCAAACAAGCATAAAGGGCGATAGGGTTGCACTCGGCTCCAGTGGTCGCTGTCAACCAGCTTTATGCTCATATTTGGCTTCGAGCATTAAGAAATACACCGCCACGGCCCTTGGGCTACATGGCGGTGTATTCCGCTGTTCAATTACTGCCTTATGTCGGGGTATATTTCTTTGGCTAATTGTTCCATGCCATCAATCGTATTGTAGCTATAGCCGAACAAATAGTTATAGTCTACAATATAAATTTGCTTGTTCTTAATGGCTTTCATGCTGGATACCTTCGGATTGGCATAGATTTCTTCTCTCACTTTATTCAGATCCGTCTCATCCCATTGCGGCAGGATCAGAACGTCCGGATCTTGAGCAATCAGCGTTTCGATGCTGACATCGCCTTTTTCATTCACAAATACATTGTCCAGCTTGATCATGCTAAAAGCATAATTAAAGAAGGATTCGTCGCTTGCCGGATAGACATACAGCTCTTTGGGATCATTGGTGTGCAAATAAGCGAACGTTTTGTGGTCTTTAATGCCTTCCAATTTGGCAGAAATCGCCGCTTGCTTATCTTTCAGCTCTTTGGTGAAGCGATCCGCTTCCTCTTTTACATTGAATATTTTTCCGATATTTTCGATATCCTTATAAATAGATTCGTAGGTTCCGCCTGTAATCGACGACTCCAGCACATACGTTTTAATTTTCATGCCATTGAGCGCGTCGACCGTACCTACTCCCCACTCCGCGTCTGCAAATAACCCGCTTCGACCAAAAACCAAGTCCGGATTAGTACCCAGGGTGACTTCTTTTCCGACATACTCCTTGCTCAAGATGTTCAATTTCGCATACTGATCCGCTACGGATGGATCGGGTACTCCGAAATCGGCGCCCACCCCAACGATCTTGTCAGCCAGACCTAAGTGCAGCAATAGCTCTGCCGCGGGGCGAGTATTGGCCATAATTCTTTCGGGAGCGCGATCAAATACCTGGTCCTTCTTCTCCCAGCTTGCTCCTTCATCTGCTCTGGAATAGTTTTGAATCGTCAGCGGATACTGCGCTTGCGTCGCAGATTTCTCCGCGGTCTTGGTATCTGAGCCGCCACAACCGTTTAAGAGCAGCGCAACAGACAAAACCGTACCGAATAATAACGTCTTTTTCATCCTGTTCTCCTTATAGGCCATAAGCAAAACCAATTCCATTCGTAACCGGATTGGTGTAGGTTTGGCATTTTATTTGGTATAGAGCTTCAATAGTAGTCGAAGTCAACACTTCTTCAGGCGTCCCGTGTGCATAGACTTCTCCGTCTTTCATCGCGTACACGTAGTCGCAGTATTGGGCTGCCATCTCCAAATCATGGAGGGCGGCCAAGACGCCGATGTTCAACTGTTTGACAATCGATAAAATCTCAATCTGGTAACGGATATCCAGATGGTTGGTCGGTTCATCCAGGATCATAAACTTCGGCTGCTGTGCAATGGTTCTTGCCAGAATAACCCGTTGTTTCTCCCCGCCGGATAACGATAAATAGCCGCGATGTTTATAATCGAGTAAATTTGTTCGAGCCAGCGCTTCCTCCACAATGGCAAAATCCGACTGATTATCGGACTCCAGCATTTTTTTGTGCGGTGTTCTGCCCAACATCACCATCTGCTGCACGGACAAATTAAAGCTGATTTCATTAAATTGCCCGACGACGCCCAAGCTTTGCGAAACCTTTTTTTCCGAGCTTTTTAGCACATCTAGGTCATCAAGAAATACGTCTCCTCTCTGCGGGGGCAAACTTTTATAAATACTTTTGAGCAGAGTTGATTTGCCACACCCGTTCGGGCCAATCAGCCCCACAAACTGTTTGTTTTTGACATGGACCGAAACATCTTTTACAATCTTCTTTTTGCCGATTTGCACGCCCATCCCCTTGGCAACTAATTCCATTTCCTACCCCCCAAAATTGTAGCCTCTCTTGACAATCATATAGATAAACAAAGGAGATCCGATAACAGAGGTAATGATTCCGATCGGCAGTTCGACGTTGTGGATGATCGTTCTGGAAAGAATGTCCGCCCATATCATGAACAGTGCTCCCAGCAGCAGCGTCCCCGGCATCAATCTCTTATGATCGGTGCCAAAAATCCCTCTCGTAATGTGCGGAACAACCAAACCGACAAATCCAATCATTCCCGAATAGGCAACCATCGTTCCTGTAACAAGCGCAACAACAATCATATAAAATTTCCGGTATGCGCTTAAGTTAATGCCCAGTGTAACTGCCGATTCGTCGCCCAGCAGCATCGTATTCAAGATGCGATGTTGAAAAAGAAACAGCACCGCCCCAAGCACAACGACCAAAGCCATAATCGGTACTCTATCCCAGCTCGAAGAGGCCAGACTGCCCATCGACCAAAAGGTAACCGTCTTGATGCCTTCCGCATTATTAGCAAAATAAATGATTAGACTGGAAAAAGATCCACATAACGCTCCGATGACAACACCGGATAAAACAAGCTTTACGGACGTTGCCTTGCCTCCGATGCTTGATAAAAGCAGGACTGCGATCGAGGTTAACATGGCTCCGGCAAAAGCGCCAAAGGCGACGCCCATTTGCACTAAGAATGCACCGCTGCCGAATCCCACCAAGATAGCAAAGGTTGCGCCCAACGATGCGCCGGAAGAAATCCCGAGTATGTAAGGGTCCGCTAGCGGGTTTTGCACTACTGCCTGCATAACCGTTCCGCATAGCGAAAGTCCGATGCCGATCAGCAACGCATAGACCACCCGAGGCATCCTCACCTGCAAAATAATGTTTATAAAGGAGTCGTTTTGAACTTTATCGAGCGACCCCAACATCCCATTGGTCAACGAGTGCAATACGATCTCCTTCGATTGCGCAAAGGGAATGTTCACTTGTCCAATCGACACCGAATACACGACAGATAACACGATCAAACCGATTAGGAGAAAAATAAACACATAGTAACGCTTGCCTGTGCCGAGGTTGTCCAGGTCGTCTTTACTCAACATTTCACGCTCTTCTCTAAATCGCCGTTATATATGATAATGATTATCATTATCACGTTGATAGTATAAAACGAGATAAGCAAAAATGCAACAAAATAATGATTCGCGGATAAGGTTTGCATGGACATACCAATAAACCGCCATAGCCCTCGGGCTTCATGGCGGTTTATTGGTCGTTCGGAATAGGGCTATACATGGTCGCTTAATTCTCCAGTCACCCGATTGCGACGGGCGAAGAGTTAGCGCTGAAGGCCCGGGGATAGCCACTATGTTGAAGGGCATCTATCATCCCCTGCTTCGTCACTTTTGCTTGAAGTACCCCCGGTACGCCTTCACAAAAGTGCCTTGCATGGAACGTAATTCGGCCAAATCTACTATCCTCGGAGTATGAATACTCGCCCTAGCGATGTATTTTTTCACCTCAAAGTCGACACGGAGTCAACGCATCAGAATCAACGAGCATGTTTTCCATTGCATTGGCGAGATTCTGCGGCGGCAAGGCGGGTATCTTTGGCAGAATGGACTTGTTTCGTTCCCTTAGCTTCGGTTGGTTTTATATTGAGGGGGATAATGTTCGTCGGTCGGCATTGGTGAACGACTTCGCGCCAATTAAATTCACCTCGTTGCAGGGCGTGCACGAGTAACTCTGCAGTTGCCATATTCGTGGCTACGGGGATGCCGTACACATCGCATAGGCGAAGCAGTGCTGTAATATCAGGTTCATGCGGCTGCGAGACCAAGGGATCCCGAAAAAAAATCAACAAATCCAGTTCATTATGGGCCACCATAGCTCCAATTTGTTGATCGCCGCCAAGGGGACCTGACATGAATCTCAGAATACTCAATGCTGTATTCTCCATAATCAGGCCACCCGTCGTGCCGGTTGCAAATAAGTTATGATCTTCGAATAATGCTTGATAAGCAATGACGAATTGAACCATTTCTTCTTTCTTCTGATCATGAGCGATAAAAGCCACATTCATAGCGCGGGCAACCTCCTTGATTACGTTCATGTAAACTTATATGACACAAATATACCATTTGTTTTTGGTTTAGACAACAAAAATCAAAATATAGATGGAAATTTTAATTTTATGTAATATTATATTACACAAAATAACGAAGCCCAGAGCGAGCGGCGGCTAATTCGTGCGATATAGCCCTGCCCCACTTCCTAAACCGGCTTCGTGGTATATTTCGTCCGATGTTCGTTGTCGCAGTCGCATAGGTGCTGTCCAGTAATGATAAATTAGATCTCTTGGATAAAACCGGTATTGCAATCGGTTTGTTTTACTCGCTTTAATCAAGTTGCTAACAGGTAGCGTGGCAAAAGGATATCCCGCCGGATCATGCAATCGGCCTCCCGTCCTCCAACCCAAAAGCCAGCACATAATGGTCGCAGGGCATGTTTGTAGAACAAGAGGAAAACGGCCTCGAACTTCGCGGAACCTACTGCCGGCACGTCATCATCGAAGTCTTTGGCGATGATGGTCTCCCTTACTGCTTCCCAAAGCGTGCCCGTCTCCGCGCTGCGCATTAAATGAACGAAGCCGAAGGCTTGATTCAGCAACTCAGATCTAAACGGTCGTTCGCCGGACGGGACAAATCGCTAAAAACGCTCGAAGCAATCATAATTCCTTTGTCTATAGATTTTGCCATCCTTGAAGTCGAAGAAGCAGCAGAAAAACGCTTTGAGCCGCTGCCCAGTCTTAAACACACCAGCGTCCGCTCCGACCTCGGCCGTCCAAATCACTTCTGTGATCAGGGTCTCTCCTGCTTCGTAAACCCGCTGAATATCGTACTTCTGTTCTTTCAAAAGCTTTTTTCCATTAGGTATTCGCTGCATGAGTACTTCAAAGTTGCTTACAACCACACCGGGAGTAATAAAATTCGGGAATTCGGTTTGTTCGATTTCTGGATGAAGTAAAGGCTTGAAGTCAGACTCGGAGATACTAAAAGTTTCAATCAACTCAAAAAATCGCTTCACTGTCTCCAACTTCATGCGAGCACCTTCTTTAACTTTTTTTGCACTTCCAATATTAGTATATCACTCCATCACCATCAGGTTTATAACAGAAGTATGAACTTTGACCTCTTTTTTGCAAGTTGTTGAACGAGAACGCCAAAAAGGGCTGCAACAGCCTGCCTCCCGGCAACTTGTCATAGCCCTCAACCCGCGTACAAAATCCAATCGCTCCAACATTCGTTCTGGAAGTAATTACAGAGCGGGGAGACCGCCACGCCCGCACAATTCCACTTACTAGGTAACTATCAAGAAAAAGGAGCATATAAGGTATTTGAGTTTTTTTATTTAACCTCACTTGTATCCCTGTTGGAACTACTGATAATTTTCCAAATTATTCTTCCTGTATAGGTGAAAGGTTGATAAAATTAACAAGTCCGATTTGTAACTCCGGGAACGAAAGTAAAATATGAATTGTATCGCATTCATGACAAAGATATGCTATTAAAGCAGATTATTGATAATTCAACATCGGATTCTAAACAGATTCTTACCTCTCCTTGTCGACCAGCTTTTCTATTATGATTTCTTTAGTGGAAATGGAGATCCCGTCAGCATGTAAGAATCTGAAAGTGTTATCCAAGGAGAAGTATGGGTCCATGTATTTAGATGGAGACTCCCTTTACTATTCTTCGTGGTGGCAATTGCCGAACGAAAAAGGTACATACGCTGCAAACGGCCCCGTTTATCGTGTCAGGCTTACAGGCGGTACTCCGCAAAAAATTACGGAAGGCTATAGTCGTCTCATCGCAGCCGAACAAGGCTGGATATACACGATAGTAGGCAGAGTCCTCGAACCGAGCACTTTAACCCGGTTCAAACCGATGTCTCCTTCCAAGAAAGAAGTCATCATCCCTTTAAAAAAAGACACCTACTTTCATCTATCTCAGATTATTGTAGCTTATGGAATTCCTCGCAGAAAGCCATTGAACGAGCAAGCGTTTGACTTTTCATTGACTTCGCAGGCATAGCAGATCGCCGCTCGAAGCTTCATAGCCCCAAGCGGCGCACCTGCAAATTACACCACATGCATTCGCGACACATCATCCTTTTCCACTAGCTATCGGATTCCCCTCATGACTAATCCAAATTACTTAATCCTTCAATGCTGAGGTCATAGAGGGATGCAATAGCTTGATCATTATAATGGAAATCCAAGTATACTCTAAGAACGTTCTCCTTTACTTTTTCAGTCTTGGTGATAGTTACGGGAAATCCTGCAATTTCAAAGGTTTGGTTTAGATTTGCTTTGGCTTCTGTCGAGATCCTGATTGAAACTTCATCTTTATAAGTTACACTGATCTCGGGTAAGGTTAAGATATAGAGGTTCCGTTTTTTTCCGACAGTTTGAAATAAAACTCTCTTGCAGGACTGCCGAGACCTCTAATAAGTTCAATCTCCATTTTTTGTCCTGTGGAGTCGGTGACGTTCAGTTTGTTCTCATCGTGCATATACACGCCATATATTCCGTAATCACTAATGTAAAAATCCTGGGAATGACGAGCAACCAAAGAGACTCTTGCCTTATCTTCGACTAGGTCGAGAATTGCGGTAATCATTACATCGTTTACTGTTGCAGTCTCACCCATCTCAGGATCCTCGCGATCGATTCGTTCCAAAAAGAAGTTGCAAACGTCAATCCCTGCCGACAGCCAACTGTTTTTGCGAACGCCGATGGACTCCATTTTGCGATAGGCTAACAGGAACTGCCACGAGCCCAGCGACCGCTAACGTGCCGTTCTGGTCGCACCAGCCGATCTCATAGACTCCGTTGTCGCAGATTCGCCAATCCAGGCCCTGCTCTCCGGCAACATCGTGTCGTCCTTCCGGCAACAATCCCATTCCGAATAAGATACCGCCCTCCGTTGGCGAAGCAAGAGACTCTCTAGCGAAGCGAATATCCCTGTAAAATATTTTCAGGGAGCGATTGTTGACTTCGGTGCATAAAAAATACAGAGCCACGGAGGTCATCCCACCCTGCTCTGTATTCTCTCTATGAATACTGTTATGCGTTTTTCGTTTCTTCTTCATCACCGACGGCAATCGGGTTTTCTGCGTTCCGTTTAAATTGGTTAGGCTGTAAATCCAATTGGAATGACGCGTCGCTTAACGATGATCCCATTACGTACTGTAAATTCCACAATATGAAAAATAGGAGTCCGCGTTCCTTTCAAAAATCCTTGTTTAACAAGGGGTGCCCCCGCTCCTCCGGATAGCACATAGCGGGTCCCCTGATACGTCAACTTATCGAAAGCGTGTACATGACCGACAAGAGTATGGCTTACCTTCCCGCGAATCGTAGAAAGGAATCGAGTCAATTGCCCATTTTGATTACCGAAGGTCGATTCCGGATCCTTAAAATAGTTAGGGTTGCTCCACTTTCCGATCCGGGGCGGGACGTGCATCAGTACAAGCGTGTTTTTCTGAGCTACCTTTAGTTTCCTTCTCAGAAAACTCAATTCCGTTGGTGGAAATCCGTATATCGGCTGATTGTTTTTATCCGATCCCAATTGCCGAATATTGTTCAGTCCGATGATCGTCGTTTTTATTTGTGGAAGGTTGAAGCCGAAACGCGTGGGACCGACATAGGTTCGAAAATTGGTTAGCGGACCGTTAATACCGTTCTGATCATGGTTACCCGGCACGACGAAAAACGGAATGTCGGGTACCCCCTTTTTCCGATCCTGGATTAGCTGGAGAAGGCTTTTTACCGGTAATTTGTCAGTATAGGTTCCACCTGTCTTAAATTCCTTGACCGTCCCCGTGAACACCGAATCCCCACTATGCAAGATGAATAACGGTTTTCTTTTTAAAGAGCGAACCGCCGATAGAGCCAGCCCGAAAATGGTATTGCTAGTTTGCCCGTCTCCCGCCCAACTGTCGCCCATAAAAACAAACGTGTATTCATTCGGATTTTTCAACGTTCGAACGTTTCGAAGCAGACGCTTTATGGATGTTCTGAATAGCGAGGCCTCAGCCCCCTTCGTCCCGGTTTTGATGCTCAATATCAACCACATTCCTTTCCTAACGTTTGTGCATTGTATGTAATCGGGATAGATGCAGCAACGGCATCAGTCTATTTCAGGGAAGGATCGGCCCGGCTTTGTAATTATACAAACGCCGCAAGGCATACGTACAAAACTATTTATGACCTAACACATACCATGCTTTACCAATGTTCAAAGGAAGTGATGCGTTTGGCTATTATTAAAGCTGGAGATTGTGTCGGCATCTTGTACTTTACTACGATGGGGGCACCAGCTACCGTTCATGACGGTGTACTGGTTTCCCCCATAAGTCTGAATACGGAAACTTATAACGCTCCGGTTATGATATTGCATTACAACATCAACAGGACAACAGGGCATCTTTTTCGCCAGCTCATTACCGTTACGCCGATTGAAATCAGGAAAACCCCTTTTATAAAGGGTGACCAGGCGGGGCGCTGTACCGTTGCGGTCCCTTCGCCGGGCATTCCGGCGGGATCATGCATAGCCGTCAAATTCAGAGTGCCGCCTTCGTCCGCCTTTCCGGCAGGACGGGAAGTGAAAAATGGCAGATTGCTTTGTCCGATTAAGAATGGGAACACACCTCCAAGCCAAGTATGGATATATCATTGGCTGGTAAATAATCCAAACAGCGATTCTCCAAGTTTGAGGCTTGAGCTGAAACGTTATACCGGCGTTACGTATGTAGAAAAAGCAAGGGTGTTCCCTCTCCCGAGCTCGAGAAATCGAATTATTCGGACATGACATAAATATGAATCTCATCCTCCGGCCTAACGTTCCCTTTCTCCATACTTAGGCTGCTTCTCAAGACCGATCCAATTCTTGCTACGCACGGAATTTATTCAAGCAGACTACGTACCTCGATGTCGTACTACCATCTGTTCGGAAATGTGCTGACAGAAAAAGGACTGCTGCGCCGCGAAGCAGCCCACGCCGCTCACCTTAGCGAAGAGAAGATTGGATATGGACCACACGCGATTTCAAGAAATTCGTCTGTCGCTTGGCAGCGTCACTCAGCGTCTATTATCCTTGCGATTACATGAATTTCTTGATGACGGCCTAATCTGTAAGTATATAGTGGAGGAACCTCGGCCCTCCTTTATATATCAACTGGAAAAGCAAGTTCAGCATCCGGTTCAACAACTTTCCATTGACTTTGCTTCCCTAGTTTAAACCAACATTTTTTCTAGGGTTCTTGTTTGCAAGCTGTTGACAGAAAAGCCCAAAGAGGTCCGCAACAGGGCACTCACCAGCAACCTGTCACAGCGCTCCAGTCCGCGTCCGACACGGCCTCTCGGCTCTTACTCTTCTCCTGTCGCCACCGGATTATCGCTATACGAAATCCAATCGCTCCAGCTTCTTACTCCCCCACGAACCCTATTCTTGAATAGTTCCAGAGCAAAAAAAAGTAGGGGTTCCGATCATCGCGACGGGAATGTCTCGAAGGGTGGATGGGATGAAAAACTATTGTTTGCAGCTTGTTGGCAGTTTTTTACAAGACTGATTATTTTGCTGCATTTATTAGCTGTTCCGCTTTCCAATGCAATTCCCATATATTGCAGGTTTGATTTCCGAGTATGACATTCGTTGTATCTATTCATCAAGCCTCAATTCTCCTCTATCAACAAGCTGTAAAATTGCTACTGCTGTAAACAGCTTCGTGACAGATGCCGTGTCAAACATTGTTCTGATGAATGACTTCATAGCCAGTTGCCTTGTTAATCCCTTTAATGTGCTATTCTTGTTCCAATAATACGAAAACAGACGTCAGGCAAGTTGCCCAACGTCTGTGATCTTCTCATCATCTTTATCAATCTATCTGATCTTTCCAACCAGAATTAGTCTAAGTTATAACCTGTCGGAAGCTCCAGAAGGATGCCTTCACCTTGTTTGAAGGAAAGCGTCAGTTGCCCGGTTTTCTTGTCATAGTTCGTATCAACGGCTGTCCCGTTTACTTTCGATATTTCTTTGATCCATTTAGGCTTATGTTTCAACGTAAACGTACCCACTCTCGCGCTATCGAAATCCCGATTCACAATCATTACATAGGGATCCCCATTCTGATGTTCGAAATAAGAGATAATATAAGGAGCGGTGTTATCCGTAGGTTGAACGGCCGATTTAGCTGGAAGCCGGTTCGTTGCCGCAGGTATTGTGCTGCCTGTATGATATACCGCTAGCGAAGTTAATTGTTTCAAGGTTTCTCCCAGCTGTAACAACTCCGCGTTATTCTGCTGCGCATAGTAATATTTATCCGTCTTCTCGTTATTCGAATTAAGCAACCCATCTTGGAAACCTGGAATCGGCGGCGTACCGTAGGTGAAGTAGATGATTCCTTTGACGCCATAAGCCAAATTCGTGTAGAGATTATATCTCATCTCGCCTTCATTCGGCACTCGCATCGATTCGGTTCCAACGGTTTGCATATAAGACCATAGGTCCAGATTATGCTTCAAAGATTGACGCCGCATAATTTCCAAGGTTCTATAGGTGTGTTCATAGATACTGCCGTTATGCCCGAAAGGATAATAATCGAAGCTTAACATATCCGGGTTTTTACTTGCCCATTGAGATACATAGTTCTCATAGAAAGAAGAATTGATAAAGAAGAAGAAGTCCGAATTTAATGGCGTCCCTTTCACATAACCTGTTCCCTGCGGATACCAGTTCTCACCATCCTTCGACCGTACGATCCAACCGACACTGTTGTCGCCCCCGCCTTCATGGACGATCTCCCAATAATAATCGGTATTTCCCTTGACCTTCGCATCAAAATTAAACGTTGTGAATAATCTGGCTGATTCCGGAGTGAGTGTGTTACTATCGATAAGCTTCTTCTTTTTGGGAGAATCCCAGATGCTCATCGTTAGCTTCTCATCATCCTTGAACTGATTGAAGTCGAGCCACACTTGAATAGACGTTATTTTTTTCTCGCCCGGCATTGTCCGGAAGCTTTGACCAATCGGAGAGTCCGGCTTTGCAAATTCTCCCGATACATCTTTCGAATACCCCGTATGATTATAAGTATCCCAATAACCATTCAGATTGACGAAGGTCATACGATCTGGATCAAGCGCCCGGAATAAGCTCTGTACTTGAGCTGCATTATCGATTGATTCATAGCCAGTGGGTTCGTCCACAATGTTGTAACCCAACAATCCCGGTCTGCCATTAAAATGATCTACAATATCTTGAGGAGCTGCGAGTACTTCCTCGGATAAAGGATCGCTTTTGTTGGTGAATTGATAATTGAAGCGTTCATCGAAGGCCATGACTTTCAAATGATGAGCTTCGGCAAAATCCATGACTCGATCATTCGTAGCTAAGCTATTCGTGCCATTATGAGGGACTAGAAAATTGACATTCATATTTTTGATATCTTCCATACTGGCGTCAGTAATTTCGCCAGCTGGCTGAATCCAGAATACCCCGATAGGGAAGGGGACATCCATTTTTTGCACGGGGCCGTTGGGCCTTGGAGGAATCGTCCCTTGCTTCGCTTCGGACTCATTCTGCGCGAAAAGAAACGTTGCTGCAAATGCAGCGATAAGCAGCATACTCTTGTTCTTCTTCATGTTTGAACTCGCTCCTCTTCATAATTAATTTTAACTATCCAATCTATTTGATCACCCCCCAAGAAATGACAGCGTTTTCATAAATGAATATACCATGTCCTGCTACCTGGAAATGTACACTCAGAGACTGAATATGTGCACATACAGATTTTTTGATAAATCATATGCCTGTTTGGGTACTTGAGATTTACGCATCAACAAAAAAGCCCTCGCTTCAAGGGAAGAGGGGGCTTTTTTGCTTGCGATAATCAAGGGGCGTCATGGCGAAGCTCTTGGTAAACAATCGTGAAAAGTAACGGGTATTCGTGATGCCGACAGCCTGAGCCACTTCATACACCTTCATGTCAGTCGTTAATATTAACTGCTTAGCCGCTTCCAATTGATAGGATTGAACGAACTCGTGAAAGCTCACCCCCGTTTCCTTGCGAAACAACGTTTTAAACCAGCTAGGGCTTAGATTGACGTATTCAGCCACTGAAGCGAGATCAACATCGCGATAATGTTTATGAATGTAGTGGATTGCCTTCTTGATTTCCGTACGCATCGTTAGGGAGGGGCCGTTCAACGGTTGAACCAATTCGATAAGCGCTTGCATGATCTCGTATACTTCGGAAAGGTGCAAAGCAGTAGTTAACCTTCCTATAAGTGAGCTCTTGAGTTCGGAAAGTCGTGGTTCGTGGCTTCCAACCATTTCGACATGTCCGGTAACATTAACAATGATTTCCTTGCCTAGTTCCTTGACGCGATCCGGATGCGGTTGTAATTGCTCGGTGAGCTCCAACCAATCGCGAATTCCGGATGCTGCCTCTTTATAATCCCGCTCTGCTATCGCTTTCCGTATGCTTTCGGTTTCTGCCTCAAGAGGTTTGGTGCCGTCAATGGCAAACGCTCTGTTGTCGTGCTCCTGTAACAGCTTCCCTTGATTGATATAAAAGCCGGAATCGAACAGTTCGACGCTCGTCTTATACGCCTTAAATAATTCCATTAAACGGTATTGGACTGGGATGAATGACATCAAATAATGATTCCGTTCCAGCGAATCGCTCATCATAGCGCTAATAGAAGAACATTGCTGGGCGCACCAGCTATGAAAATCGCATGTGTCGTTTTCTGCGAATGAAACAAATAGGATGCTCCATAGGCGTTCCGGCATACGTATGACGATGGAGCGATAAGGCTCTCGCGCTGTTTCCAATGAGGGGTATGCGGCAATTAGCCATTGGTCGGCGGTCAAATCGGCACGGATCGTCGCTAACGCGAATTGACGCGGCTTAAATGGAATCTGCAGAAGCTGCAATAATGCACGCTCCGATGGAAATAAGGTTAGCTCTTGCAGCATGAAGCGGATCGTTTGTTCCGCGGAGTTTCGCTCCTTGCGTAATTGGCGTGCGGCTTTGTCCAAACCGCTAAGAAGGTCCTCCTCGCTGAGCAGAAGCTTAGTTAAATAATCGAAAGCTCCTAAACGGATAGCAGTCTGGGCTTTGGTAAAGTCTTCATAACAGGTTAGCATAATCACCTTAGGCGGTTTGTTCCGCTTCTGAATTTGCATTAACAGCTCTAGCCCATCCATAACCGGCATCCCGATATCCGCGAGTATGATATCCGGCTTCAGCTTGTCTATCTGTTCCAGCGCCTGAACGCCGTTCTCGGCCTCTCCGATAATCTCGTAGCCCTGCTCTGCAAGCCTAAAGCTGCGCAATTTGCGTCTAGTCAACGGCTCATCGTCAACGACCATCAGTGTTATCGTTTCAGGCATATCGCTCTCCCGCCTTCTCCTTCTGGATCTTGAGCATAACCGTTACCGTCGTACCGACACCCTCTTCGCTGTCAATCTGCAGGCCGTACTTCAAGCCATAATACAGCTGAATTCGCCTATTTACATTTTGTAATCCTATGCTGCTTTCCTGCGGCGCTCCTTCCGGCTCAAACGCCGCCTGCAACCCTCGGACTTTGTCCTTCGTCATCCCGACGCCATTATCTTCGACGACAATCCGGATGTCGTTACCTTTAGCCATTACTGACACTATTAGCTGTCCCGCGCGATCCGTGAGCGGATGGAGACCGTGGAACACGGCATTCTCCACAATCGGCTGCAGGATAAGCTTTAATACCATGCTGTTGGTCAATTCGCCCGGATCGACCACGTTGAAAGTGAATCGATTGCCATAGCGGATTGATAAAATGTATAAATAATCTTTTACGTTATGTAATTCTTCTTGAAGCGGCCGCAAATCCGTTGCACGGTCTAAGCCATATTTCAGAAGCCTTGTCAATGCGGACATTACTTGATGCAGTTCTCTTTTCTCTCCGAAATCGATTAGCATATCGATCGTATTCAGCGTGTTGTATAAAAAATGAGGGTTGATCTGCGACAGCAGAACTTGAAAATCCGCCTGCCGCTTCTTTTCTTCCGTCGCCGTCAAATCAATGATCAATTGTTTGATTGTTCGCATCATCCGGTTGATCTCAAGCGCCAGTTCGCCGAATTCATCCTTGCGATGGATGGGAAACATATAGTCCCAATCCCCTTTAGCAACAGTTCGGATACCGCGGGAAATCGCTAGGATCGGCCTCGTAAACCACCAGGAGACTATGATATAGATGAGCGCGAGTCCTGCAATACCGATTGTACAAACAAGGATAGCTAATTGGATGACCGGATCGAATTGCTGCTCTAGCTTTTGTATATCTCCGACAATAACGATTTTCCAGTTCGGATGATCCGACAATTTCGTTATCGCATAGTACTTGCTATTGTCGGAGAAGTACTTCAGCGCTTCCGGGAGCGTTTGAACATGCTTGTCTTTGTAACTGGTCGGCTGATTTGGAGTATCTCTGCTTATGGTCAATGTATCGATTAGCTGGTTGTTACGGTCGAATAACAAAGTTTGCGTATCGTAATTGCCTGTGAAAGCGGCACTACCCTGCAGAAAGTAAGTCAAATCCACGACAAAAGCTAGCTTGCCGATGGGAACCCCGTTCTCGTTATAGACGTTTTTGCTAATGATGCTGACTGGGCTAAAAATATTTAAACGGCCTATGCCGGAGCGAAATGGATCGGACCAGGCGAAGGTGTGGCTGCCTTCCTTAGACTGCTCTTGAATCAGCTTCTGCTCCTGTTCGGAGAAATATCCCCAGAAGTGCTCGGGATATCCAGTTATAGAACCTTGCTGATCGATATATACGATCCCACGAATGAAATCGCTGCGAATCCGAATAAGCGTATTCATCGATTCCAGCAGTTTGTCCGGTGCCTTATCTTTACTGGCCGTTTGTTCGATCTCAAGCATGTTAAGTACAACATCGTCCATTTGCTTCTCAATTAGGTATGCAACCTGACGACTCATCCCGCTTAACGCTTCGACCTGTGTTTGGTGCAGGTAGCGAACAGTTTGATGCTGCGCGACATAAATGACGACAGCTACGAGAAGCGTACTCGGGATGATTAACAGCAGGATTAGCTTCATCCGCGAACTGATCTTCTTCCCGATTATCATCCATTCCTCTCCATTCGGTTAAACGAACAGTACCCCTTAACATAAGTATACTTACCGGGTACGAGCATCAACAAGATGCAACATTTCCAGTAAGTATACTTAATATAAATAATAATAATTATTTCGGCAGGGAAACCTTCAACTGTTCGGCCGCCTGTTTCACTAATGCATCGCCGCCTGAGCGCTTCCATTCATCGACATATTTATCCCACTCGTCAAAGCTTCTCTTTCCAAGGACGAAAGCAATCTCATTCTTTTTTATAAACTCCCCTAACCGATTCGTGGTTGGGCCGTCCAATGTGAGAAACATATCATAGTTCTTATACCGCGGCATCGCCATAACGTCCAGGGTATACTTGTCTCCGAGTTCGTTATAGGGAATAAGATCGGAATGCTGGTGAACCTCCCAAATCAGGGAGTACGCAAGATTTTGCCAGTCGCCAGCCCCTTTCAATTCCGGTTTATTATCGATCGGCGTGTTCTCGGGATCCTTGATGATCGTATATGTGCCATTTTCATGCTTCTCGACCTTTACCAGATCCGGATAAATTTCCGGTCCGCCCCCCTGCACGAGAGCCCAATAGTTAACGTTAGGATAGATAACCGAATCAAGGAAATGCGCGATCCTTTTTAATTTACCAGGATCTTTTGCTGCTTCTTTGGAAATCAGATACAAGCCCTCCGGAGACCCGGTAGGTAAGTTCATGCCGCCTTTGCCGTCGTTGGATTTTAAAGGCTGAATAGGGGCCCAGTAATCCAGGGTTGCCTTATCATTTTTCTTGGCGGTGTATTGTTCGCTCAGCAGGTTATACCCTGGATAATTAACCATGCCGATCTGGTCGTTCAGCGTATAGGATTTGAATTGTTCCCAGCCTATCGTGTACCAGTCAGGCGATAACAGCTTGTTATCATTCAATTTTTTTACGAACTCCAGGTATCGTCTAGTTGAACCGTCAAGCATAGGATGATTGAGCGTCCCGTCTACGACATTCCAACTCGTATGGCCGTACATGGCTCTTAAAGCATCCATCATGCCGAAGCCTTGGCCATTCGCACCGGTCCCCATAAAATAGGTATCGGCCTTGTTGTTTTTATTGGGATCTTTGTCCACGACAGCCTTCGCATAAGCGAACAGTTCATCCTCAGTAGTTGGCATACTCATTCCAAACTGCTTGAGCCAATCTTGTCGGATGAAAAGGCCCCAGTTCGGTGGAAATGTAGAGTAGCGCGGAATCCCGACCATATGGCCGTCTAGCGTTGACCAGTTCTTATAATCCTTCGTGACATAGTTCATCATCTGCGGCATGTATGGGAGAACGTCCAGCGCATCGACCAGTTGGCCTTGTTTATAGAGCGAGAAGGCTACATCTTTATCTCCGATATAAGTCAAGTCCGGGGCTTGCGCCGATGCGAAACGAACCGTTATTTTGTTGACCAGATCACCGGAAGCCATATTCGTTAGTTTGAGCGAAATGTTCAATTGTTTATTCAAGTAGTCGGCGATCGGGTCTTCCGCTGCCGGCGTATTGGTATTGCCGACCAGTGCGACCTCGATGTCATAGTGCTTGCTCATGTCGTCATAATCGTAACTTCCGGGATCAACCGCCTTAGGCACCTCAGGAAAAGCGTCCGGAAACGTTAATTCCTTCGTCGGCTCTGTATCGTTTACGGAACTGCCCGTGCTTGTGTCGGCCGTTTCATTTTGACCCTCGCTGCATGCGCTTAATAACAGCGATAACAGCAATATCATTGCCAGCGAGACTTTCAATCCTTTGTTCCTCATTTGGCTACCCCTTTTCGCATTTTAATATTGTAGGAGATTCCCGGGAGAAAATCTCATCACAATCTACCCTTTTACCGCACCTAAATACATCCCTTTGATAAAATGCTTTTGCAGAAATGGGTACACGCATAATATAGGAACGATGCCGAAGATTACAGTCGCCATCTTCATCGATTCCGGCGTGATCCGAGTCGAATCCTGCAGAATCGTTTGCCTGAATTGGTCGCCAATCACCTGTCCGGTCAGCATGTTTTTCAAGATCAGCTGCAGCGGGTACTTGTTGGCATCGTTCAAGTAAATGAGCGCGTCGAACCAACTGTTCCAATGACCTACGACGCCGAACAGACCAATCGCGGCCAAGGCTGGCGCAGCAAGCGGAATGACAACATGAATAAGGGTTTGGATTTCGCCTGCTCCGTCGATTTTTGCGGAATCCATTAAGCCATCCGGCAGATTCTCGATGAAAATTTTAATCACGAGCAGGCCGAAACTATCTACTAGCCCAGGAATGATGAGCGACCATAGCGAATCGATCAGATGCAAGTCTTTCACGACCAGGTAGGTCGGGATCAACCCGCCGCCAAACAGGATTGTCGCAAGAATAAAGAATAGCAACGCGTTCCGCCCAGGCAAGGTTCTATGGGATAGCACATACGCGCCTATCAGCGTAAACGTCAAAGTTAGAAGCGGTCCGACTACGCTGCGGGTCACGGATATAAGAAAAGAATTCCATATCAAAGGCGAGGTAATGATCCGTCTATAGGCTTCGAGCGTAGGCTCGTGTGGGATAATTACGAAATAATGGCGTGCGATAAGCTCGGGTTGCGTCGTTAGTGACATGCCAAGTACATAAATGAGCGGAAATACGGCAGAAACGGCTACAATAACCACAATGACATGCAGGATAACTTGATATAAAGTTTCCGATCTTGATCTAAAATACATGTGTTTGCCTCCTACCAGATTCCGCGGCCGGTGAATCTATTGGACAAATAGTTGCTGACCAGCACTAGAATCATCCCGATCAACGATTGGAATAATCCCATTGCAACACCAAGACTTAGCTGCAAGCTTGCCAGTCCCTCACGATAAACCCAAGTATCGATCACGTCCGCGACAGCTAGTACGGCTTGATTGTAAAACAATAGAATCTGTTCGCCGCCTGCATTGAGAATATTGCCAAGACTTAAGCACAACACAAAAGTAATGACGGGCGTTATTCCAGGAAGCGTTATATGCCATAACCTCCGCATTGGTCCTGCACCGTCTATAACGGCCGCTTCGTAAAGCATAGGATCAACCGTCGCTAATGCGGCCAAGTAAATGATGGTACCCCACCCCACTTCCTTCCATATGCCGGAACTGATTAATATGGGACGAAACCAGCTTTCATCCAAAAAAAACTCATGGCGGTCAAATCCGAAAAAATGGAGCGTATTGTTGATGAAGCCGGATCCTACCGAGAAAAAACCGAAGACGATTCCGAACACGATAACCCACGAGAAAAAGTGAGGGATATACACAAGAGTCTGCATCCATTTTTTGAATCGCTTTGTGGCCAAGTCATGGAAAATGATAGCCAAAATGATAGGAGGGAAGAAACCGAATACAATACGCAGTAGACTGATTTCCACCGTGTTTCTGATGACTGTCGGTAAGACGGGGTCGGTATACATCATTCGGAAATTGTCTATTCCGACCCACGGACTTGCAAATGTGCCGCTCCCTAACTGCAGATCTTTGAAGGCAACGACCCAGGCCAGTCCAATCGGCCAATAACGAAGGACGATATAATAAGCGGCAATAGGTAAGAACAACAAATACAAGGTGCGGTGCTGAACGATTCTCACCCATAATGTCTTTTTTCGATAAGGCAGAGACATGCGATGACTCCCTTCTGAAGTAATGGTAGCGTTTTCTTGAATTGAATATACCATGCCTCGCTGTCGGGAAATGTGCACTCAGAGACTGAGAATGTGCACGGACAGATTTTTGTAAAACCTATCGGTATGTTCGGGTATAAGCGAAAATGGGTAAAGAAAAGAATGGCTGTGAGATCAGAGCCGACAGTTGTCGTGATCTCACAGTCATTCTCGCGTTCTTTATGCCGTTATGCTACCGAAATTTCTTAATGAATTGCACCGCGTTAAGGATATCGGTCTTCGGACTATCGCCGACTTCACGTTCGATCGTGAGGTAACCTTCATACCCGATTTCCGCGAGCGCCGCGAAATAGTCGTCGAATTTGACGCTGCCCTGTCCGAGCGGGACTTCGCGATAGGCTTCTCCGATGGATGCGCCTTCGGCGATCTCCTCGTGGGACATGCCTTTGTGTCCGAGAAAGCCGTAGACGGATATCGGATCCACGAAGTCGCGAAGCTTGAGGCCGTCTTTGGCATGGGTATGCACGATGTAATCCCTGAGCGTATATACCCCTTGAACGGGATCGTCACCCGTCACCATCGCGAAATTCGCCGGATCGTAATTGACCGCGACACCTTTGGAGCCCAGCTTGTCCAGGAACTTCTTGAGATGCAATGCCGTTTCGGGACCGGTCTCGATCGCGAAGTGCGCCTTTCTCTCCGATGCGTAATCGGCAAGCTCCCTGCAAGCTTCCAGCATCGGCCGGTAATAAGGATGCGATTCGTCCGGAATGATGCCAACATGCGTAGTCACGATGTTCGTGCCGAGATCTAGAGCCAGATCAAGAATCCGTTTCGACTTCTCTATTCGTTCCGAATTGGCGTCGGAATCCTGGAAGCCGTGTCCGCCGAGATCCCCGCAAAGCGCGGCAACTTCCAGACCGAGGGATTCGATATACGCCTTTAACTCTTGCCGGTCCGTAGCCGACAGACCGTCCGGGTCCATCTCTCCGCTCACCGCGTAGATTTGTACGCCCTCCGCCCCGACTTCCGCGGCGAGCTTTAACCCTTCGCGCACCCCGACGCCGAAGCTGTCGACGATAACGCCGATTTTGTTCCTTAGCTTCATCGGTTACCCCTCCCCGAAGCGGATTTCTCTTCCGGTCTTCGCCGACTCGTAGATCCCGCATAAGATTTTCATCATTTCCACGCCGTCTTCCACCGGACTAAGCGTCCGGGCTCGGCCCAAGCACGAATCGACGAAATGGTTGATCTCGTTCGCGAAGCCTTGAATGGCGTCGAACCCCGAATTGTCGACCTGGGGAGATATGTTCAAAATCGTATTGTGGTTCTCGCTTACCAGCAGAAGCTCGGGCTCGAGCTCCGCTCCTCCTTTTTCCCCGTAGATCTTCGCCGTGATCTCGTCCTGCTTCGCATGAAGGGAAAAGCTGACGTCCACGAGAAGCGAAGCGCCGTTCTCGAACCGGATAAGCGCGTTTGCCAGATCTTCGACGTCGTTTTTGTCCGGATCGTAATCCGAGGACTTGTAGTAGGACAGGTTCCGCACGTTGGCACGATTGCCAAGCTTCTTGTACGTATTTCCGCTCACCGAATGAACTTTCGGTCTGCCCATCAAATACCAGCACAGATCGATAACGTGCACGCCCAAATCGATCAGGGGTCCTCCTCCCGAACGTTTTTCGTCGGCGAACCATCCCCCGGGGTTGCCGATCCTGCGCAGACAGGAGGCTTTCGCGTAATACACTTCGCCGATTTCTCCGGCTTCGATAAATTGCTTAACGACTTTCGTATTGCTGCCGTACCGGCGCACGAAGCCGACTTGGAGCACGCAATCGCTGGCGCGGACCGCCTTCTCTACCTCCAGCGCTTCTTCGACGGTGATGCATAGGGGCTTTTCGACCAGTACGTGTTTGCCCGCTTGGATCGCGGCGATAGAGATCGGGGCATGGGCGCTGTTCGGGGTACAAATACTGATGGCATCGAGCTGAGGATCGTTAAACATTTCGCGATAATCCGAATAGATTCGGCTTATCCCGTAGGCTTCAGCTTTCTTGGCAGCCCGCTCCTCTACGAGATCGCAGATGGCGTACAGCTCGACCTCGGGATTAGTAGCATAAGATCTCATATGAATCTCCGCAATCCCCCCGGTGCCGACGATACCGACTTTAAGCTTGGACATGACGGATCCTTCCTTCCTCATTGAAGTGTTAAGAGTCGATGAAATGTTCATCAACCGAATCGTAACAGGAAGGAACAGACAGCGTCTTTGACCTTTGGGGCTAATCTATTGTTCCTTTTATGCGATTGTCGATCATCCGTTGGTAATCCGTCGGGGATAATCCGTAGCTTTTGCGAAACGCTTTGCTGAACGTATGAATGGATTGATAGCCCAGCCTTTCAGCGATTTCCGTAATACTGTAGGCCGACTCCTTCAGCCATTCCACCGCCTTTTCGAAGCGTCTGCGATTCAAGTATTGCTTGATGGTGAACCCCGTCTCATGGGAAAAGCAGTGAGAGAGGTGGGAATAGCTATACCCTAGCGCCTCTCCCAGATCTGGCAACTGAATGATGGCCCCGTTCTCCAGATTGCTGTCGATATATTGGATGATTTCGTATGCGATTCCGCGATTGGCGTCGGCTTCGTTCCGATGGGAGTACCGCTTCTCCCAGCTATCGAAATAATTCCGGTAAGCGAGTAAAATAATTTGAAAAATATACGATTTAATGAGCACGTCCGAATATTCCTTCAGGTTGACCAGCTCGTTGAAAATGCCCAAGAACGGAGTTTCAATTCTGAATTTATCCGCGGTTACCGGCAGATCCACTTGATCGAACATTCGCTGTACGCGGGCGAAGCTGCCGTAATCGCTGCCCGAAGGATTAAAGTCGAAGCCGATATAGAAGTACCGGAACGGATCCTTTGCATCCGCATGCCCATCGTGCCGTTCTCCCGGCAAGCTTAAGTAGAGATCGCCAGCCTGGACCGGATAGCTCTTGTCGTCGGTACAGTAGTAGCCGCTTCCGGACAGGATATAACTGATTTCGTAGCAAAATTGACGATGGCTCCCGATCGAAAATCCGGAACCGCTGCTGAGATCCCCTACCTGGTACAGAAGGATGGCGTCGTAGGATCGGGGACTATTGTAATAGACATTATCGAAATGAAATTTGGTCCTTCTTCCTGCGACTTTGATTTCCTCGGACATTATCGGGGCCCCCTCGCAATCTTATTATATCCGGAAAGAGCACGAGTCTCGGCAATCCTCTCATGATAGAGATCCACCCTAGAGCTTGTCTCCCGGCATTCCAAAATGGTCAACCGCCGCTTCCCGCTGTTATCAATATAACATCTTTATTCGTACGTTGCGGAAAGAACAAAATCCATCGAAAGATCCCATTTGCCAGATCCGATGTCTAACGTTGATCCATATTTACAATGAGGTCCGGGGTTGTCGCCGAAAGAGCCTTAATGAAAGCATGTCCAACGGCTTCTCGAGAACTTGTCGTTGACTCCTTGTTGACTTCGGGGCATAAAAAAACATCGCCAGGGCCCGTAAGCCAGTTGGCGATGTATTCAAAATCTGTATACTGCTTGGCCTAACTCCTCCCCCCTCGCAACCGGATTCTCACTGTACGAAATCCAATCGCTCCAACTGTCGTATGCCATTCCAACATTACAAATTAATACAGCCAAAGGAGGTAATAACTCCTTTTTTATTGAAATACTAATTTATCCTTTTTACCTACGGGGTTTATTCATGCCGATAACAAAATACAATGAAGTCGTCCATTACACCGAACGGGTGAATATCGTCCTTAATTACATACACAGCCATTTGGACGCTCCATTGTCGTTGGAGTCCTATTCAAACTTGGCCGGATTCTCGCCGTATCACTTTCATCGGATATTTAAATTAATCGTGAACGAGACTCCCAATAAATACATTCAAAGAGTTCGAATTGAAAAAGCATCCCGACTGCTTGCCTTTCAACAGCATGAATCACTAACCGAAATCGGTTTGGAGTGCGGTTTTTCTTCTATAGCTGGCTTTTCACGCTCCTTTAGGGATTTCCATGGGATGTCTCCCTCCGACTATCGGCTTCGTTTCAACGTGTTCCAGCCGCGTCCTGTTACCTTTGCTGAAGAACGATTCCGACGAAACATTCAATCTTCTTCATACAATAACCGTTTTGACACTTCTGATCAGATAATCAACTGGGCACTAAACCAACTGAGTCACGTGCAAGTCTTACATCTTCCTCCCGTCAAAGTACTTGCAGTCCGTCATCTCGGTCTGACAGATACCCATCCTAATGTAGATCTTTCTATTGCCTTTGACGAAGCTTTCCGGCAAGCCGGACGGCGTGGCTTGCTTTTCCCGGACTCTGAGGCAATCGGCGTATCCTACGATGATCCTTACGTGACTCCCCTTGAGTTATGCAGGTATGATGCATGCACGACTGTTATTCCGCAAGCCGAATTCAATAAAGACTTTGAGCTCAAGACGTTACCCGGTGGGAAATATGCGTGCATCCCCATTTCAGGAGACATACACATGGTATGGCTGCTTAGCGGATTACTCGCGCAACACTGGCTACCGCGAAGCGGATATATATTGGACGATCGTCCTTTCATTGAAAAATTCGACAACAATCCTCTCCTCGATCCTGATCGCCGATATAACATGAAATGGTATCTGCCAATTAAGCCCAAATCGTTCTTCCGTCGATAACCAATAACATCGCAAGATTCGTTAAATAATGCGACGCTTGCTATTTTATAATAATCAAAGTAACCGAAGTCATTATCTCTTGAAGGAGCATTCAATAATGAATCAACTTGTACCAGAGTTGTTTTTTGATGGTTCTGTTATCGATACCCTATGGGATAATCATGAGGAGGCCGTTCGATGGTATCAGCAATTTCTGTCATGGCACGTTGAACAAAAAGAGAATTGGAAACCGGATCCGAGAAGTGTACAAGGCAAAATGACTCGACTAAACTGGGGAACATGGTTAATTTCAAGTTTATCTTCCGTAAGATTGCCTCATCATTTCGCCGAGCGTGGGACTGTAGAATCTAATATTCGGCTTTGTTGGCGAACACGCAATCTTCAGCAGACACATCGAAACTTTCAATCCCTAGGAGTTCGCGTATCGGACATTTATCAGGGACCCGGACATACGAACTATTTTGACTTTTGGGCAACATACGAAGGAACAAGATTAACGGCACAAGAAGATAAAAGCTTGCAGCAGGATGGGTTTGTTCCATCATGGGTCCGCATCGGCGTAAGCGATCTCGACAAAGCTGTTGAGTGGTATGGCCGTTACTTAGGAATGGAGCTCGAAGATAGCTTTAATCATGCTCACTTTGCCGTGATGAGTCTAAAGTTAAATCATCAACGTAACGACAAGTCACTATGGGTTCTCGAAAAAGTACCTGAGGATGTTCCCGCAGGAAAGGTTGACGGTCCCGTCCGTCCGATATGTTGGGTTGCTAATCGCGAACAATTTTTTAATTACCATTCGTTGTTAGTAGACAGCGGCATTGAAGTTTCTGAAGTAGGTGGTTTTATTACAAGGGGTCTGGTAAGCTTTCACTTCTACGATCCAGATGGAAACCGTTTAAACATCAGCAGCATGTAGCTAAACGGTTGACTTCATCGTTGTTGACTTCATCGTTGTTGACTTCATCGTTGTTGACTCTATGATGATTGATGGGATCAGTGACTATTTGAACAATCATAGCGGCCGGGGGCATACTATTTCGGTGTGCTGATCCGGCCCTTTGTTGTTTCTACAAAGCATTGAGAGCGTACGAGTGAACGTTCGATTCAACCCGTTCTAAAAGTATTTTCAAGAACCGCTTGTTGACTTCTAGACATAAAAAATACATCGCTAGGGCGCACGAGGACGCTTAGCGATGTATTCGATATTGCGTACTACTATACGTCTTTCCGTTCTTCCTCATCCCCGACCGCAATCGGGTTTTCACTGTACGAGATCCAATCGCTCCAGCTCCCCGCATACAGCTTAACGTTCTCGTACCCAGCCTCCTGCAAAGCTAACACGTTCGGAGTGGCCGAGATGCCCGAGCCGCAATAGACGATGATCTCCTCGTCCTTAGATAGATCGACGAAGCGCTCGCGCAGCTCATCGGCCGATTTCCAGGTGCCGTCCTCGTTAAGCGCGTCCTTCCAGAAATAGTGACGCGCTCCCGGAATATGGCCCGCAATCGGATCGAACGGAGCTTCCTGTCCCAAGTACTGGGCTGCATCGCGGGAGTCGACGAGCGCCGCGCCGACGCCTCTTCCCGCACTGGAAGCCGCTCGCACTTCTTCCACGCCGACAAGCCATTTCGACCGCACTTCCGGCACGAACTCGCGAGGCTTAGGAACCGGCGTTTCCACCGATATTGGCAGGCCTGCCGCCGTCCATGCTTGATAGCCTCCGTCCAACACATAGACGTTGTCGGCGCCCAAGTATTTCAGGATCCACCACAGGCGAGAGGCGGCCGGTCCATTCAAATCCTCATAGACAACTACAGTCGTTGTGCGGTCGATGCCGAGTCCCCCAAAAGTGCGGGCTAACCGCTCCGGAGAAGGCAGCGGGCTTCGACCGCCATGCTGCTGCGCCTGGTCCGTTAGCTCGGCCTTGAAGTCGATGAACACCGCCTCCGGCAGATGCCCTCGCCGGTATGCCTTAATTCCATACTCCGCCTCCTTCGGATGAAAACGTACATCAGCGAACACGAGCGGTCGATTCTCTGACAGACGGGCTTGCACCCACGCAACGTTAACCACATTCGAATTTGCCATTGTTTCAACAGCCCCTTCAGTCAGATTGTAAATTCCAAACTCTCCTGAGTTTTGACCTCATGAATGACGGCATAAATATCGCTTTGAATTTTCAACAACTCAATATCATCCCGCTTGCGAGGGCGCTTCTGCGGAACTTGGAAAATCCGGCTGATCCGCCCGGGACGCGGAGAGAGCAGCACGACGCGATCCCCCAGGAACACTGCCTCGGATACATCGTGCGTCACGAAGACAACCGTCTTCTTCTCGACCTCCCAGATGTCGAGCAGATCGTCCTGCAGCTGCAATCTCGTCAGATGGTCGACCGCTCCGAACGGCTCGTCCATCAGCAGCACCTCGGGGCTGTTCGCGAGCGCCCGAGCAAGCCCGGCCCGCTGTTTCATGCCCCCTGACAAGTGATGAGGATACTTATGCTCGAAGCCGGTTAGCCCGACGAGGTCCAAATATTTTTGCGCAGCCGCCTTGCGCTCCGCCTTGGTCGTTCCGCGCAGCTCAAGTCCCAGCTCGACATTCTTGGATACGGTTCGCCACGGATATAGCGAAGGGTCTTGGAACACAACCCCGCGTTCGATGCCCGGACCTTGCAGCTTCTTGTCGCCAATATAAACCTCGCCCGACGACGGCAGCTGCAGACCGGCCAAAATCTCCAGCAAGGTACTCTTGCCGCAGCCGCTCGGCCCAAGAATGCTGAGAAATTCGCCGTCCTCTATCGTCAGATCGATATTCGTCAGCGTCTCGGTAGGAGGCGTTCCGCCGTATACTTTGGACACTCCGCGAACTGTGAATCCAGCCATATGAACACCTCGCGTCTCTACTGCTGTTTCGGAATATAGCGCAGGTCAAGAATTTTCTCGACATCGTACACTTCGCTCTGGAAGCCCAGCTCGACCTGAATCTGCTGCGTCTCCTCTAGATCCTTCAGATTGACATCGGGATTATTCTCCCACAGCACCTGCTCACGCTCGAATGCGCTGTCGACGGCCTTCCCATCGATTTTGATATTCTCCAGGAAAAAAGCTTTGTACTCGTCCAGGTTATTTTTCGCGTATTCTTGCGACTTGAAGTAGGCCCGCAGCAGTTTCTCGACCAAATCCGGATGATCGGAGATAAAGCTGTTGCTGGAGATCAGCACCCCTGTGTGGAAGTTCGGCAGGTAGTCCCAGCCTCGCGCCAGAATCTTGCCCTTCCCCGACTGCTCCGCCAAGGAAGCGAATGGCTCGTGAATGATCGTGGCGTCGACTTGACCGGAAGTCAAGCTGGCGTATGCCGCGTCGTTGGCTCCATTGGCCAGATAGGTAACGTCGTCCTTGCTCAGGCCGTGCTGTTTCAGAATGACTTGAGTATATACGTCCAGCCCGCTGCCGAAGGCGGCGGCTCCGACCTTCTTCCCCTTCAAATCTTCTACACTCTCGATTCCGGGGGCGGCAACCAGATAGAAAGGCCCCTTCGTACGGAACATCGACGAGACAATTTTGATCGGCGCGCCTTTGCCTGCGGCTACGATCGCCGAAGTGGTGGCATTGTCGGCAATATCGACAGAGTTGCTCGTAACGGCTTCGATCGCGTTCTGGGCGGAGATGAACTCCACGTCCAGCCCTTCTTCCTTGAAAAAGCCTTTCTCAGCCCCGAAACGAACAGCCAGGCCGCTGACTCCGTTAAACGGCGCGTAACGGATTTTCTGCAGCTCCGGGCTGCCCGAAGCCGAAGCCGAGACATTCGTTGCCGAAGCTTGCGCGGGCTTCGAATTTTGTTCGCCTTTATTCGAGCCCCCGCATCCGGCCAGACCTATAGATAGAACGATCACAGCAGCAAGAACTCCCAGTCCATTTCTTTTTCTCATGGTTATCTCTCCCTAGTTGAAAATAAAATCAAGCGGATTTCCACTTTAGCACGACTCTCTTCTCCAGAAGGTCGATCACGGCGATGATCAGGACGGACACGACCGTCACGACGGTAATGATGGCAAACGCTTTGGCCGTATCGTACAGAGAGGTAGCCTGGATCAGCAAATTGCCCAGCCCGTCTTTGGAGGCGACCATCTCCCCGAACAACGCTCCGACGAGCCCGGTTGCCGCCGACACCCGCAGGGCGACGAAAATCGTAGGCGCCGCGGAAGGGAGAATCACCTTCACAATCGTCTGGAGCTTGGATGCCTCGAACACCTGCGCTACCTTCAGATGATTGTCCGCCGTCTGCTTGATCCCCGTAATCGTATTGAACGCGATCGTAAAGAAGCAGAACAGGAATACGATAGCGACTTTGTGCGACAAGCCTATGCCCAGCCAGAGCATCAGCAGCGGAATGATCGTCACCTTGGGTACTGCGAGCAGTGCCGACAGAAACGGACGAAAGAACGTTTCTGCCTTCGGGATAAGAACAAGTAGCATACCCGTGCCGATGCCCGCCACTGCCGAGAGCACGTAGCCTGCGGCAAATTCCTGAAGCGTAACGAACAGATGATGAAAGATTTCCCCTTGCGTGAACAGCTTTACGATCTCTTCGACGACCAGCGTGGGCTTGGACAGGTATAAGCTTCCGACGATCTCCGCCCGGACGATATATTCGATTAAGCCGAGCACGATCAGGAGTAGCGCAATCTGTCCCGTAACAATGCGCCAGCTGCTCTTGGCCGGTTTTCCGATTCCCATTGAATTCCCTCATTTCTCGTCTTGCGGCGCTCCCGGCCAATAGTCGCGTTACTCGTCAGCCGTCTGCAGGACGGCCCGCTTCGCGAACCGGTTGTCCGGACGGGACAAGCCGAAATGCTCGCGGAACGTACTGCCTTCATACTCGGTGCGGAACAAGCCGCGCCGCTGCAACTCCGGTACGACCAAATCGATGAACAGATCGAGGCCTCCGGGCATATAAGGCGGGCAAATATTGAACCCGTCCGCCGCCTCCTGAACGAACCATTCCTCGATCTGGTCGGCAATTTGCTCCGGGCTGCCGACGATGAGCAAATGCCCGCGGCAGGTGGCCGAGAAGTAGTGGAACAGCTCGCGCACCGTAATATCCTCGCGGCCGGACGCCCTTTGGGCCAGCGTCACCAAGTCTTTGGCCGCGCTTCCCGGCAGAGTGGACAACTCCAGGTCCGGCAGAGGTCCGTCAAGCGAGTAACCAGACAGATCGATGCCAATGCGTGCTGATAATGGAGCCAGATTAAAGTCCGTCACGAGCAATTCGTTCAGCTCGCGGTACTTCGCTCTAGCTTCCTCCTCCGTTCTGCCGACCAACGGCACGAGCCCCGGCAGAATGGACAGCTCGCCCGGATCGCGCCCGTACTTGGCCATTTTGCTCTTGATGCCGGAATAGAACTGCTTCGCTCCGGCGATATGAATCTGCCCGGTGAAGATGGCGTTGGAGAATTGCGCCCCCAGCTCCTGACTGCGCTCGGAAGTGCCTGCCGAGAGCAACGGGATCTGTCCTTGCGGAGGCCTCGCAACGTTCAACGGACCGGCGACAGAGAAGTGCTCTCCCGCATGATTGATCTTGTGCACCTTGCTCTCGTCGACGAACACGCCCCCGGCCTTGTCGCGGACAAAGGCATCATCCTCCCAGGAGTCCCACAGATCCTTGACGACCTGTACAAATTCGTCGGCGTAATCGTAACGTTTGGTGTTATCCCAGTGCTTCTCGCGACTGAAGTTCAGCGCAGCTCTCGTATCGGCTCCCGTAACGACGTTCCAGGCGACGCGTCCGCTGCTCAAATAGTCCAGCGACGCCGTCAATCGGGCGATGTGATAGGGCTCGGCATACGTCGTGTTCGCAGTCACGATCAAGCCGATCTTCTCCGTAACGGCGGCAATATTGGCGATCATCGTGAACGGCTCCAGCCGCACCATTTGCGACGGGAATTGATATTGCATATCCGCGCTGGATGCCAGGGCATCTCCGAGGAAGAAGAAATCGAATTTGGCTTCCTCCAGTCTGCGCGCGACCCTGTGAAGAAACTTCGGATCGAACGCACCGTCCGTTACGGCTTCCGGAAGTCTCCATCCCGCGGGATGATAGCCGGTCGAAAATAAAAACAAACCTAGGTGAAGCTGACGTTTCTGTGCGCTCATCTGTACGCCTCCCAAATTTTATTTATTCAATCGGTTAACTAGGAATTGGCTAATAAAAAAACCGAGCTTCTTGGAAATCGCGTTAATCTCCGTCAGCTCCTCCACAGTAAGACGCTCATCCGCATAGCGCAGCGAGTCGTGAACGTGCTCCGGTTTGGACGCTCCGAGAATGGCAGAAGACACATAGGAATGACTGAGCACCCATGCGAACGCGAATTGCGCTAGCGTCCATCCTCTCGCTTCCGCCAACGGCTTGATCGCATCGACCAGAGCGTAAGCCGGATTGCTGTGCAACAGCAGCTCCAGGCGTTTCTCTCCCGCGGCCAGTCGGGATTCGGCCGGCGGCTCCTCGCCTTGGCGGTATTTGCCGGTCAGAATGCCCCGGCCAAGCGGGCTGTAGACAAGAATTCCGACCTGCTCGAATTCGGCGAACGGTACCAGTTCCCTCTCGATTCCTCGCGCGATTAGGCTGTATTCCGGCTGAACGCTTTCGAAGCGGTGCAAGCCGTTCAGAGCGCTCACCCCATGGGCCTTCGCGAGCTGCCAAGCCGCATAATTCGAACAGCCGATATAGCGGATTTTCCCCTGCCGGATCAGATCGTCCAGAGCGCGAAGCGTCTCTTCGATCGGCGTCTCCGCGTCGAAGCTGTGCACCTGATACAGATCGACGTAATCCGTCTTCAGTCTTTTCAGACTGTTTTCCAACGCACGATAAATATGATAGCGGCTCTGCCCGGCATCGTTAACGCCCGTCCCTACTCGGGCATGAAACTTCGTAGCCAGAATCACCTCGCTCCGGCGGCCCCGCAGCGTATTCCCTATAATCTCCTCCGACTCCCCAATGAGGGTCGGATCGCCCAGATCCATTCCCCGACCGTAAATATCCGCCGTATCCACCACATTAATGCCAGCCTCCAGCGCTGCGTTCAGCACCGCTTCCGAGGCTTGCTCGTCAATCCATCGTCCGAACGCCATCGTGCCCAAGCCGACTTCGGATACCTTTAGGCCGGTGCGGCCCAGTTTGCGATATTTCATCTCTTAATCCCCTCTAAATCCAACAAAATAAACAGCCGGAAGACGCCCACTTATCGTGAATAGCGTCTCTCCGGCTGTCCGGTCGAGCTTAATCATTAGTTTTCCAACCTGTTAACTAGTACATTAACATAGACCACTCGCATTTTCAACCGGAATTTGTTCCGCCAAACGCAGCTTTCGGCGAATGATCGGTCGACCGCGCAGCGTCTCAGGATTTGCTTTTGATCGGGATATAAATATCCATCTCCAGCTGTTCGTTGCGGTCCTGCCAGCATCGCTCGTCGTAATGCTCGAACTCTGCGCCGCCGGAGTGCTCGTAGCCGGAGTTGGGGAACCATTCGCTGAAGATGGCTAACCATGTACTCTGAATGGACTCCGTAAACTGATCGGGAGCAGCCTTAGGCGTTGTGAACACGGCGTAGGTCTCCTCCGGATAACTGCGCTTGATCGTCCCTTCGGGCGCTTGAGCGCCTTCTCTAGCCTCGACGCCGATGATATAGCTGAATTCGCCGGATTCCATGTCGAAGTCGCCGCAGATTCCATACTCCACATTCGATGCGGCCACCCCGTACAGGGTTTCTCCTTTTTTCTCCGCCATATATTGCCCCCAGAAAGCCGGTATGTCCCGATTGTTCTGCCCGTCTTCGTTTCTCGTGCGAATCGAGTAGCCGATCACCTCGAAGGCCCGCTTGGTCTCAATACGGTACTTCATGCGAATTCCTCCTAAGTACGGATTAATCCTTGGTTCCAGCACATTGACCTTAGGGTACTCCGGAGGACGAAAGCCCTTCTTCCGGTAGTCGCCAGGCGTCATGCCGTACAGCTTGCGGAAGGCTCGACTGAACGTCTCCGGCGTCCCGAAGCCGCAATCGAGCGCGATGTCCAGAAGTCGTTCCTGCGAATAGGCAATGCGGTACGCTGCGCGCGCCAGCCTGCGGACGCGAACGTATTCCATGACGGGCAGCCCCACAAAAGTATGAAAGACCCTATGGAAATGAAACTCCGAGAAGTTCGACAGTCGCGCCAGGCCGGAAAACCTCAATTCCTCTCCCAGTCTATCCTCGATCTCATCTACGACACGCTGAATCGCTTCCTCATACGACGACACCTTGCGACCCCCTTCACTCCTTATTGTAGCCGCACAGGAACTGATGTTCTTGATGTTTTTTGCTCTTTTCGCGCCAAGCCCGTTAGCCTCGGATCATCGTGTACAGCTTGTTCTTAGAGTCGTAATTCAACTTGTATTTGTATTCCGAACTGACCACGGTCAGAAACTTGACGTCCGTATCCACTTTGGCGCCAGTCACCTTAAAAGTAATCTTTTTCGGCGGCTCCGTACGGCCCTCCGCCATTTTCCTCAGCAAATACACGCGCAGCTCCTCGGTCGTTTTCAGGCTCATGCCGTCCACTTCCGGATAAATGTTGATGTCCGGGTAGCCGTAGCCCATCCATGTCCTCGTCTTCATCATGAACATGGCGTCTTTCAGGTAGTAGGTGTAATCGATGGTTTTTTTACCGTCCGCCAGCGTTGTGTCGACATAGACCCATTTGCCGTTCAAATAAACCATATTCCAGGCATGCTCCCCGACAAAAGAAGGTCCGGAAAGCGGGATCGTCGGAATGCCCGCCCTCGTAGCCAAATAGTGAAACAGCGACGTATAGTGGGCGCATACCCCTTTGCCCTCCTCGATCGCTTTCAGCGCGTTGGCCGCCGAGATATAGTCCGCTCCGCCGGAGTATTTGATCTGGGTCACAACGTAATCGAAAATAGCTTTAACCTTCTGCTCTTCCGTCATGTTCGGCTTAAGAATTTTCTTCAAAATCTGATCCGTGCGGGCATACAGCTTGCGATGAACGGAATCCGGCTGCAGCTCCAGATTGGCCTTCTCTCCCGCCTTCAGCTCTCGCGGCTCGGCCAGATAGCCTTCTCCATGCCAGTTCGTATAGACGAAAGTGCCGTACAGAACGGAGTCTCCGCGAAAACGAAGATGTTCCAGGCCGTTCTTGAACGTGAACTTGACCTCGTGCGTCGGAGTCCACAGCTCCAAAATAGCGAAGCCGACATCGATCCTCTGCTGTTTGCCCGTCAGCTTCACGCCCTTGGTCATCTTCTTGACCTGATATTCGATGTATTCTTTGGCGTCCTTGGCCGACTCGAAGCTCACATAGGCGTAATTGGAGCCTACCGTTATGCTCTCTTGACGGTTCAAGCCGCTAAAAGGCAAAATCCCGCGGATATTGCCCGACGAGTGCGCATCCATTCCAATAACGGCTTGTTCGCGGGTAAAGGGCTTGTTCGGTTGAAAATTGCCTTGAATAGCCGGCATGACGCTGGCAGACAGGACATTCCCGACCGCATGGAAATCGCTTGGCTTAACGGAAGCGAAATCCCGCGTAAAAACGTCGGTCCCCACCGTGTAGGTCAGACTCTTCGAAATCCGTTTGGCCGCCTCTGCGCGAGTCATCGTCAGCTTCAGATCGCTCAGATCGTCGATCATTCCGTACAAGAAGGCCGCTTTGATGTAATCGGGCGTATTTTCGTCGAAGCCCGGATGGTCGATCTCGATTCGATCCTGTCTCAGCTCCTCTCGGTAATACAGCCGCGCTAGCTCGTCCACCGTAATCGCCTGACGCAAATTGCGCTGAAAAGAATCCGGAAGGATGTTTTGAGCAACCAGCTCCTCCAGCCTTTCCCGCGCCTCCTCCGAAAGAGCTTCAGCGGCAGCAGCCGAAGAACGCTCGACACCGGTCGAGTAGGCAATCGTAAACATCTTTATCGCTATCATGAAAACAAGAATGGCAGAAGTGCTCTTCTTCAACGCCCAATCCCTCCTTCAACTGGTTTCTCCCCTACCGGACGCGACAAACCGCGAAACTCGGCGCTAGCTCAAGGTTACCATACGCCGTATGGTACATAAAGGAAAATTGGAGATTGGAGAGGGATTTGAGCTCAAAATGAAATTGTACGGTTTATCGTACAGATCTATTAACCCGACCTTTCTATCGCCGTATTTTGTACGAAAAATCACATGAAATGTACGCATCGACCAACAGAATCGCGGTTTTTGGACGATTTATCGTACAGATAAATTCGAGTTCTTTTCAAAAAAACAGCGCCCCTGCCCCCTCTACAGGAAGCCCGAAGGCGCTGCTTTTTTCAACAAATCATGATTCGAACCGAACCTCCGCCGCTTCTCCATCCCGTAAGGAATACGTTTTTTCGCGGCCGTCCGCCGTCACGGTCAGGAGAAAGGTCCCCTCGCCGGAACGACTCACCTTCAGATCAAAGCTCCGTCCAAACGCCTGAATTCCCGACAGCGCCATGGAAGGCCAATCTCCCGGCAAGCGCGGAGCGCAAGAGAAGGAAGCGAGCCCTGTCGGAGAAATGCCGAACAGGCCTTCCGTCACGATCCGGCCGTACAGCGCGCTTTCGGCGGACAAGTGACGCTGGTTTCCTTCCGGGTACGCTTCAACCGCGTAGGGAACATGGTCTCCAAGTAGGCGCCGCTTCGAATACGCGGATAGCTTATCCAACGCCTTCTCGGTCTCGCCTGCCACGAACAGCGCGCGCAGTCCATACAGCGTAGAACGATCCCAGAACACGGTGTCTCCGGCCTCCGTCGCCAGCCCGTCCTCCGTCCATAGGCGGGGGGACAGCATTGCCTCGATCGTACCGTCTTTCCGCTCTGTAATGCCGAGGGACAGCGGAAGACCTATCCATGACCGCAAAACCTCGTTGCCTGCATAGTAGCGGTACGTTCGGAAGCCTTCCACCTCGGCGCCGAAATAGGCTTCGATTGCCTCGCGCAGGTCGTCCGCCGATTTCGCCGCCGCATCGGCTTCCTCTCGCATGCCCAGCTCCCGGGCGAGCGCCGAAGCGTAATGGAATCCGCCGTAAGCCAGCGCCGAAGTAGACAAGTTGGCCCCGCCGGTCGGGAATCTTCCCTCCAGCTCGTCGGAATCGGAAGCGACGACCCCCTCTGTGGTCAAGCGGCTTCTGCAATAGTTCAAGCACCACGCAATTGAGGGCCACAGCTCCTCGGCAATCTCTCGGCTGCCCGTCGCGAGCGCAAACTTCGACGCTCCGTAGGCGTACATGGCCGCATCGCCCCTGTCACCCGCCCCTTCCCAAATATCGATGCCCTCGGAGATGACGGAGCTTGGAATCGGCACATTGTCCGGTCCCATGAAGGGCATGTAGAGCCGGAAGGCGTTTAAGCTGGCCTCGATCGCGGGTCGGTCTCCCAGGTAAGCGAAAAAAGGCGCTGCGTATTCGATCTGGTCGTTTGTCCAAACCGCGGCATAGTAATGCCCTCCGCCGGGGCTGTGCAGCAGTCCGTATTTCGTGCGGAACAGACTCTCCGAAGCGCGAAGCTTGGCGAACTCGAACATGCGGCTGAGAACCGGGTCCGGCGATTCGAAACGGAGCTTGCCCCGCAGCGCTTCGACCTGCACCCTTCTTTTGCGCTCTTCCTGCGGATGATCTGGAGCTTCAAGACGCTCGCTCCATTTGCGCCCCACATACGACATGCAAAATTCGACGCTCTCGCCTGGCTTCAGCTCGACCGGTCCGGTTGCATCCACGCAGACTTCCATCGCGTAAATTCCGCCGGTGCCTCTGCCACGACAGGAGTATTCCGACGGCTCCGCTTCCAGGATAACAGGGTTGTCCGTCGCGTTCGTAATCGTCAACGTCTCCAATAGCGCGGGACTCTCGGAAGCCGGAAACAGACGACGGCGCACCGTCAATCCTTCCCCTGTCTCGCTTTCGATTTCCAGCAGCCCGTCGAAAATGACTTGTTGCGGCCGCTCCGCGGACAGAAACCGACCGTTTACTTTTACGCGGGGAATCGCTTCTTCGGGATACTCATGCGTCAAGCTTGCATGCGTATTGTTCGGTATTGTGCGAAGCATCGGCCATACAACCTGTCTAACGAGCAGAAGTTCTCCCGCTTCATTGACGCCGTATCGGACAATCGCGGAGACGCTGCGGCCGCTCATCTCAAGCTGATCGTTGTGAGGCAGTTTGGCGTCCGATCCGATCCCCCACAGGATGCCGTTCTCGTTTAATTGCCACCGGGCATTGTCTAATCTAGCGCTCATCGTATTGCCGCTCCTTATCGATTGAAATATAAAGAAGTGCTTCCATTGTAGCGAAAGCCAGCGGCCACAGGGAGCTTAGTCCTGTGTGATAGATCGGTAATTTTGTGTGTTTATTTTCGTAGAAGTCCTTAATATGATAGAGATATAGTGAGAAAAATGTGTCTCTCCGACGATTCGACGGAGAGCTGTAAGGGGGCGAAAAGATGGAGCGCGAATTCGGAGAGCATTTTATTACTACAAGCTTGCCGGGGCGGCCGATCCGGTTGTACTACTGCGGATACCATCGCTGTTCCTCCGGCCATGGCTACGGTCCGGCAATGCGCGATCACGTGCTGCTCCACTATATCCGTTCAGGCAAAGGAAAGTTTCAAGTGAACAATACGTCGTACGAGCTGAAAAACGGGGATTGTTTCGTATTGTTTCCCAACGTGCCGGGAGCTTATCGAGCGGACGAGGACGAGCCGTGGCAGTATGCATGGGTCGGATTCGACCCGGAAGCTTTCGGCGCGTATTTGACCGCAGCAGGGCTGACGGAGGAGCATCCTACGTATTCCTTTCGCGAGTCGGGACGGATTTCCGATCTGTTCAGACGGATGTTCGAAGGCACTTCGGACGAATCCTTCATCGGAGAGGCCGACGGCATCGGCCATTTATTTCGTTTCTTTGCCTGTCTAATGGAAGAGACAAGTCAGTCCTCCGTCGCGCTCGGCTCCTTGTCCAAACGCGACGCAGACGAGTCCGTGCAGCAAGCGATCCGCTTCATCCGGTCCAACTACTCTCGCCCGCTGACCGTAGCCGACCTGGCAAGCCATGTAGGACTGGAACGCTCCTATTTCTCCAAGCGGTTCCGCGCACGAATCGGCAAGTCGCCTCACGACTTCCTGACCCGCTACCGAATGGAACAAGCCGCTCGCATGCTGATCCACACTCGGGTCCCGGTCGGCACGATCGCGGCTTCCGTAGGTTTCGGGGATCTCTCGTACTTCTCGAAGGCGTTCCGCAAGCATCACGGCGCCAGCCCGGGAGCATTCCGCGAGCAGCATCGGGAGCGGCACTGATCCCGATGTCATGTCTTGGCGATTCCAATCGTAAACATAGATTAAAGAAGCCTGTACGCGGTTTAATCGCTCGGGCCTCGGGGAGGGAATCGCGATGAAAATTACGTCGGGAGGATTCGAAGCCGTCTACCACGGCAGAGTGTTCGCCTACGACATGAACCCGATCGAGATCGTTCTTTCGGAAGAGCACGATCCGCTGAAATTCGTATTCTGTGCGGAGTATGAGCCGGAGAGGAACGACTTCACGACCGACATCAGCCTTGTTCGCTACAATGAGGTGCGAATCGCCTGCGTCAACTTCCCCAGAGGCAAGCCGACAGGCAACCGCGACATGATCCGCCTCGGCGTCCTGAACAATCGCCCCCTTTCTCTTCGTTACGAGGTTACGATCAACTACGAAGCGACGAATTGGTCGCTTACGTTCACCTTTTTCGCGGGAGAGGGGGGCCCGGGGCATGAATAAACTCGAAATCCAAGATCCGAAGGTCGCCAGCAAAATTATCGCCGCCAACTCGGAAAGCGAGAAGCGCAAAGCCGAGCTTGGCTTCCTGGGCCGATTTTTCGGCTCGGGGGACAACGTCCGCCTGTATATCGTAGGCACAATCGCGCTTGTCGTCCTGCTCATCGCGCTGGCGTACACCCTGACGCCCGACAAATACCGTTCTCCCGACTTCGGCCTTAAGGAATTGTGGACGCTTGTCGTTCTGCCCGTCGAATCGACGATTATTGGCTATTTGATCGGATCTCGCTCGAAAGAGGGCGGCGGATAGAATGGGGGAGTTGGAACATTGGGATAAGCAGCGGTGGAGTTGTCTCGTAAGTAAGAACGTACAAGATTGTCGATAAAAGAGAAGGGCATCTATCTCCTGGGATTGCCTCATACGGTCCTGAAATGACCCTGTCACAGGTCTACCTATTCAAAATTTCAGGATCGTTATAGCATCGGAAGGAGATAGATGCCCAATACCCTGCATCCATCGATAATCATTCGGTACGGCTCCGTTAACTTATGAGACAGCCCCTCCGATCGCGGGAACGCCCCGCAGCTAGATCAAATCGGATTCTTTCAGCAGGCGTTGCACGAGCACGGCGACTTCGGCTCTGGAAATAAAGCTTTTCGGCGCCAGCCGGTTATCCTTCCGGCCATTGACAAGTCCCGCCTGCAAGCTTTCGGACACGCTTGCTTTCGCCCAAGCGGAAATTTGGTCCGCGTCGGCGAAGCCGTCAAGGGACGGTTGCGCGGTCGATTGAAGCTTGTCCTTCAATCCGGTCAGCTTCATCGCCTGAGCAAGAATGACGAGCGCTTGCTCTCTGGTGATTCGCTCCGCCGGGCGGAAGGCGCCGTCGGAATAACCGCTGACGAGGCTATAGGCTTTCGCCGCCTCTACCTCTCCTTGATACCAAGCCTTCGAATCAACATCCGGGTAAGAGCTTGTCCCCTGCACGGGCTTAAGCCCAAGCGCCCGGACAACGATCGCTGCAAACTCGGCGCGGGTAATGTCCATATCCGGGCTAAACCGTCCCTCGCCTACGCCGCCGATAACGAGACGCGAACCCATGTCGTTGACCGCTTCCTTCGCCCAATGATTTGCCACGTCCTTGAATTCGATCGGATTCCAGATAACGGCGTAAGAGCTGTTCGTCAAGCTATGAATGCGGGCCGTTTGTCGCCCGTTTTCTTGCACGATCTTCGTCGGAACATGCCGTACCGTGCCGTCCGGATCGACCGCGACGCCCGTCGTTACCCGATCGGCCGACGCGCCGTCGGGCAGAGCGATCTCTCGTTCCACAAAGGTACTGAAAGCCGAAATCTCAGCGGATCTGCTTCCGTTAACCGCAGTTATATGGAACTCCAAAGGCCGGGCGACAATCGTAAAACCGTCCTTGGAAGCCGCCCCATTAAACGCATTCGCGATCGCCTCGGAAGAATCCGCGATCTCGATTCGAAGCTTGATTTGCTGCAAGTCGGCCGATGCGCCCAGTTGGCGAGCGATCTTTTGAATGCCAAGCTGGGATGCGGGCAGGACGTACGACCCTTTGTCCGTCTTGAATTCAACAATCGCCTGTTTGCTTTCCAGCGCCCTAACGGATTCGCCGTTCAGCTCCACGGTTACGCTGGCTGCAGCGCCGGAGATCGGAATCGCAAGCTTGACCCCCTCGTCTCCGGACTCCAGCAGAGCAGCCAGCTTCGCCCGGTCCAGCGAGACGAGCGAAACCGTACGCCCCTTGTCCTCCGCTGTCGTCAGCGTGCCCACAATTCCTTCTTTGCCGTTGATCTTAACTTTAAAGGGGTCTCCTTCTTGTGCTGCCGGAGCTGCCGGAGCCGTCGGTCCCACTCCGCCGCCGGAGCTTTCGGAATTTCGGGACCACTTGGCGTACAGGTCCATGTCGTCGGCGATTTTATCGGAATCGAAGCTCCATGCCTCGGTCAACTGTTCATCCTTATACCAACCTATGAAGGAGTATCCCGAACGGCTGGGGCGCGTCGGGGCGGCAAACGCCGTATCGTAGTCGGCCTGTATGCTCTCCACCGTGCTGCCGCCGTTCGAATGAAACGAAACCGTGTACTTATTGACGATCCACTTGGCATACAAAGTAATCGGTTCCGTCCCAATCGTCAGAGTATCCCCCGGCAAATAAAGCGATCCCGCGTTCAGCGAATCAAGCGTCCAACCGGAGAAACTGTGGTGAGGGTTCTCAAGACTGCCTACGTTCCCAAGCACTACGACGACGTCGCCTTCCTCATAGCCTTGCGGGGTCGTCGGCAGGCTGCCGACGGTAGAGCCATTGCCGTCGTAAGAGACCGAATAGGTCGGCGCTGCAATTTGCCCCGTAAAGCCGCTTTTCACTGGAGAGCCGGGAGATGTACCGGCATTCGCCGCAGGCGTCACCTCGAAGCGGATATATTTCCCCTTGTCTGCCGGCTGCAGCGTATACTCGGTTGCGCTCTCTCCGGGGATGAGCTGTTCGTTGGCCCCTCCGGCATTGTCTGCGCGATACCACTTAAACGTGGATGCGTCTTCGGCGTCTTCTTCGTGATCCGAATATGAATACGTTCCCGTCAATGTCTGGCCAACGACTTCTGTTCCCGTTATGCTAACGTTCTCTGCAACCGGAGCGAGATTGGATGTCGCCGTGACCGAACCTGAGCGCGTATAGAACGGAGACATGGCGTTGCCTGTCGGATCTTTAAACACTGCGCCCGCATTAATAGCCAACGGCTTGTCTCCGAGCGGCGAATCCGTCTTGATCTTGAATGCGACGTTGAACAGTTGTCCGTTCACAATCGAAGTGTTATCGGCCTGGCCGTCCCACGTAACTCTTAACGCCCCCGATTCGTCCTGATAGTCGAGATTTCCACCGTAAGTCGCCGTTACGACGCTTACCTCCAGCGCATTCGGATCGTAAGGAATCGTCAGATCGTAATAGCCGATCGGTTCCGTAGAGTTGGTCGTCACGGGGACGTTCACCAGGCTGCCCGCTGTCCCGCTAACGGTGCCGACCGTCGCTTGCTTATGAACGGTGACCGTTCCGGCTACGTCCACGTAATCGTTAACCGGCTGGTTGACCGTATTGGATGTAGGGCCTTTTTTCACTACCGTGTACTCACGATCTATATACACGGAATAGTTGCCTGAAGGAGCATTTCCCTCGATGGTCAGAAACAAATTAAGCGAATTATTGTTCACCCAACTGAAATCATAGCTCGTGGTAGGAAGTTCCCAGTCTACATACGGCTCGTAGTAGTAATATAACCCGTCGGCCGGGAGATCGATCGTTATATGAACAGCGACCTCTTCTCCCGGCTCTCCCGCCGTATTGAAGACATTAAACGTAAATTTCGCCGGTGCGGCAGCCGCAACCGAGCATAACGAAAGAAATAGGCAAAACGTTAGAACCGCAATCAAGCTAGTCTTCATTCGATTGTTCATCTGAGATTCCCCCGGTGGATGTTAGTTATTCGGCTCATTATAGCGAATCGCCTCTCAACCTTTTCTAAACATTTGCCAAGGTTCCGAAAAAAAGATGACAACGACTGCGAAAATCCATTTAAGTTTCATTTAAGACTGTCCAGTTACAGTAGGGACATATCATAGTGAAGGGAAGTGCCCGATACACATGCTGAAAAGAACTTCATTCCTGCTTCTCGCCTTGGTGCTCGCGCTGTCCTGCGCCACGGTGTCCGCATCGGCCGCAAGCGCGGAGGGGGAGATCGCCATCCGGCTGTCCAACGATGGAGTAACGGTCGACGGTAAAGCGGCGTCGACCGACTCCGGATCCGCCGTATATGTGGGAGCGGATATCATCTATTACGAGGCCGGACACGGCAGTGCATACGGAGAAGGAGAGACTGCCGACGAACACTCTGCCGAAGAGGCGGCCAGACACACCGTTGTAACGATTACTAAACCCGGAACTTATCGCGTCTCCGGTACTTTGTCGGCTGGCCAGCTTGCCGTCGACCTGGGAGACAAAGCATCCAGCGATCCAACGGCGGTCGTGGTCCTGATTCTGGACGGAGCGGACATTACTTGCACGGTTGCGCCGGCCGTCATTTTCTACAATGTGTACGAGCCTTACGACGCCGCGGCTGATACGAAAGGCGTCACCGATCTGTCCAAAGCAGGCGCTCAGGTTGTTCTGGCGGACGGTTCGGTCAACAAGGCGAACGGCTCACACGTAGCCCGCATCTATAAGGAAGGGACGACCAAGAAGCTTCACAAGTACGACGGTGCGTTCTATTCCAAAATGTCGATGAACATTTCCGGAGAATCCGCCGGAACCGGCAAGCTGTATATCGAAGGAGACAACGAAGGGCTCAATTCGGAGCTGCACCTAACGATCAACGGCGGCCACATCGAGATCAAAGCTCAGGATGACGGCATCAACACCAACGAAGACCGCATCTCCGTGACGACGATCAACGGCGGCTACTTGAAAGTGAACGCCGGGCTCGGGGCGGAAGGAGACGGCATCGACTCCAACGGCTATCTGACGATCAACGGCGGGACGGTCGTGACCCAGGCCAACGAAAGAAGCCCGGACGGCGGCATAGACGCGGACATGGATATTTCCCTTAACGGCGGAACGGTCGTCGCGCTCGGCACTCGCAACGATGCAACGAGCTCCGGCTCCAAGCAGACGTTCATCGAGCTGGCTTTCGCGTCGACGCAAGCGGCCGGCAGCGTTATTAAGCTGACGGATGCGAATGGTAAAGCTCTGCTGACGCACACGGCGGATAAAGCTTTTCAGAGCGTAACCTTCAGCTCTGCGGAGCTGGCCCCGAATACCGAATACCATGTCTATATCAACGAGATCCAGCAGCAGTATACAGGTAATTCCTTCGGTATGATGGGTGGGATGGGCGGCCCCGGGGCTCGTCCCGACAACAATGGCCAAGCCCCCGGAGAAGCTCCTCCGACCGACGGCAGCGGCCCGGCGCCCGGGCAAATGCCTCCGGAAGGAAACGGATTCCCGGGAACGAGACCGGAAGGAATGCCCGATTTTCCGGAAGGATTTAATCCGTGGCAGAATGAGCAAACTTCCGATCCTAACGCCGTCGGTTCCGTAGCATTCGTCATTACCGACACAGTTCACAGCTTCTCCGGCATATCGGATTCCGCCGACGCTTCGGGCAAGCAGCGCGTGACCTTCAGCGTCAATAACGGGGCCGGCCTGACCGGATCGGCATCCGGCAGCAAGCCGCAGCTGACGTCCATCAAGGCTAGCGAGGACGTGCCCGCACAGGACATCCAGGTTACCGTGACGGACGTGCCTTCGGAAAATTATTCCGAGACCCGCTTGCTGTCCGAGCTCCAAAGCTCCCTCGCGGACATTATGCCGAAAGCGGACGGAACTTATCGCCTCACCGTCGCAGTCGTGTCCGGCAACGCGGAATATGCCGGCGTATCGCAATGGCAATTCACGATCGGTGGTCTGCCTTTCACGGACGTTAACCCGGCAGACGGCGCTTACGCCGCGATCAAGGCGCTGTACGACCAAGGCGTCATGAACGGAACCGGCGCAACCAGCTTCTCCCCGAACGCTCCGGTAAGCCGCGCCGCCGCCATTACAGTACTCGGTAGGCTACTGGGCGCGGAGACGGCCGAGAGCAATCGGTTCCCCGACATCAAGCCGGGAACATGGTACAGCGGCTACGTCGGCTGGGCGGTCGACAACGGGATCGTGCAAGGCGACAATACCGGCAAGTTCCGCCCCGACGACAACCTTACCGCCGCGCATATGCAGCTGATTCTGGACCGTTACGCTTCTCTGAGTGGCAAGGAGCCGGCGACACTGAACAGCGCAGGCAACCAGCTCACCCGCGCTGAACTGGCTGTCGCCCTGGCCGCTTTGCTGTAGCCCGCAAAAGGCAGCGCCTTCGTTCCCATACGGGAGACGCGGGCGCTGCCTTTATCATTGGCTCAGGTCTCTCCGCTCCTCCAATTGTTTGTTCATGCAATTTCCATACACTTCCTGCAATGAGCTTATTCTAAGCTATCAGAAGCACGACGACGGCAAGGGCTGGACGTTAACCTGCATCCTGGCGTTGAGCTAGCCCTTCTCCAACACGGCGGTTACGCAACGCCAGCACCCCCAACAGGATCAGGCTGGCGGCAAAAACGCCAAAGCTCGTCCATTGCCCCGCCGTCCAACTGAACAGATAACGCGGCGAGTCTCCTCTCAGCATCTCCAGCATAAAACGTCCTGTCGAGTAGAGCATGTTGTAAGCCAGAAACAGCGCGCCCGCCGGCATCCGCCGACTTTTCAACAGCAACAGCAGCACGAAGACGATCAGATCCCATTGCCCTTCCCACACCTCCGCCGGCCACAGCGGCTGTGCGCCGTATTCGGCGTAAGCCATCGTCCCTTCCGGGTACACGATGCCAAAACCCGAGCCTGTCGGCGAACCGTAAGCGTCTCCGTTCAAGAAGCAGGCGATTCTGCCGATCGCCTGACCCAATACGGCAGCCGGCGCCAGCACGTCCGCCATTCCCCAGAACGAGATGCGGTACTTGCGTGTGTATACGAACATCGCGGCCATCCCTCCAATAAGCGCACCCTGAATCGCGATGCCCCCTTGCCAGATATACGCAATCTCATGAAGATGCTTGGAATAATACGCCCATTGGAAGAAAAATATGTGCCAAGCGCGCGCGAATACGAGTGCGCCCACGATCAAGTAGACGGCCAATCGGTCAAGGTGTTCCCGATAAGGCGTACCTGCGGACAGAAAATGGGCGACTCCCCAAGCGAGCAATACAGCAAGCGCCACAATCGTTCCATAGGAATGGACATGAAAATCTCCGATACTGAATAAAACAACCTTCATCTCTGTTCATCCTCCGTTCGCTAATAAAACTACAATATGTAGTATGATTGGCTAAAAAAAATGGGGATCAAGAATCCCCGCCCAGCATCAACAGAAGCAACAGCGAGCACGACGCCAGCAGCGGTCTGAGCAGCGCCGTCGGCACCTTCACCGGCCTGTCGGGCTCCAGCACCTGCATCATCCGATAATTCATTGCCGCATCCGCGAAATGAACGCCAGCCTCGTTGCGGCTCGGATGGCCGAGCTTGGACAGCTTCAGCAGGACGCTGCCCAAATATAGTTCCGTCCCCATCTCCCGTATGGCGTAACGATCCGCGAACAGCTCTTTCCAGGTCCGATAGTAACGAAGAATCGGGTGGATAAGCGGCCAGTAGCCGAAGGCGTCCGCAAGCAGCGCGGAAAGGAACATTTTCGGGCCATCGTGGTTGCGGCAATGATACCTTTCGTGCAGCAGGACCGCTTCCAGCTCCTTGTCGTCGAACATCTCAAACAGCGCTGTAGACAGCACGATTTTCGGGCGCAGCATACCGAGCGTCAGCGCAACGAAAGCGTCGTCGCGGACAACGATAATTTCTGTTCCCCAGTCGCGATATTTGGCGTTAAGCCGCTTCGACAGCTTCGCGTGCCTGTTGGCCCGAAAGTGCTTTAGCCATTTGCGCGATAAGTACGCCTGCTTCAGGCAGCGCCACACGATTCTGACCCCCGCGTAACCGATTGCCACATCGGCCAACGCGAACAGCAGGAAGGCATCGGGCAGCGATTTCTCTCCCACTTGCTCGACGATAAATACTCCCATCTGTACGACGACTACGATCAGAAAAGCAAACAGCAGCGCCAGCATACTTCGGAGCTTAACAGCGGGATTGCTCATTTGTGGCGATCATCCTTTAACTGCTGCAGCTTACGCTCCAGCTTGGCGATCACTTCCGAATCCACCTCGTCCAAAGCGTCTATCATGTGATTCACGACGAGACTTCCGTATTCCTGAATCAGTCCCTGCGACACTTCCTTCGTCTGCTCCGACAGGAACTGCTCTCTGGATTGCAGCGTGCGGAATTTCGCCGCCTGTGTCCGGCCGGCTCCCGACTTCGACTTGGCCAAGTGCCCTTTGTCCAGCAGCCGATTCATCACCGTCATCACCGCGTTGACCGAGATCGGGCTTTCCTGGTTGAGCAGAGACTGCACCTCCTTGATTGTCAGCCCCTCGGAGGACCAGAGAATATCCATAATTTTCGCTTCCAGCGGGCCGAAAAAACGGGTCAGCCCCTCGCCGTTCATGTTTAGCCTCTTAATCTGCATCATCCGGCTCACCTCATACTACATAGTGTAGTATCGCTTCGATCGAGTGTCAACTCCTCTCTTGGTAACCCCCTATTAGGCATCCGCATAGAATGCATCATGCACCACATACGGAGGTCGTTACTATGAGTTCTCCCAGTCAGGTTCAGCCTCAGCTAAAGCCGATCTATCAATGCGGCTCCCATATTCATCGAACTCTGCGTTCGGTGAGAGAGCAGCTCCATCAGCTATGCGATCAACACGCCAATCGGCTGATCGTGATCGAGACGATGGACGGCGATGTGTTCGAGGGATACATCCGCCATTGCCACAACGGGGTTCTTTATTTGACTCTGTCGAATGAAGGCTGCGCCCGCGCCTTTTTCCCGGGGCCGCCCCCGCCTAATCCTTATGCCAACTTCGTGCTTCCGCTCGTTCTTTTTAATCTGCTTACGATTTCGCTATTGTAGGACGCCCCGTCCCGAACAAGAAAGGAGTAATCAAGTTGGCCCTTACGCCTCCACTCGGACCGCAAAGCGGCTTGCAGCCTCCGACGGCTCCGCCGCCCCAGACGATTCCTCAGCAGCCTCTCGCCTCAACGCTTGCAATAGATCCGGGCGCCATCTCCGGATGCTTGTTCCGCCAAACCTATATTTGGCCTCGCAACGGGCCGGGCTTCTGGTTCTATCCGGTCTTCGTCGGACGCACGTCCGTCTCCGGATTCCGTTGGAACGGATTGTTTTGGATGTTTTCCGGCTTTGATCTTCGGAACATTCAATCGTTTACCTGTTTTTAGCACTATTAACGGTCTGACAGACCGTTATGCGTGCGAATCCAAGCGAATGACTGCCTCTAACGGTCTGACAGACCGTTGTACGTGCGAATCCAAGCGGATGACTGCCTCTAACGGTCTGGCAGACCGTTGCGCGTGCGATTCCTAGCGGATGACTGCCTCTTGCGGTCTGGCAGACCGTTGCGCGTTGATCAGCCGTAGTGTACAGAAGAAAAGCCCCCGCTCATCCCGAGCGAGGGCTCCTCCTCATTTACGCTTGCAACGCCTCTTCATACTGCGCAAGAAGCTTGGCGAACGCCGCCGTGCTAGCGGACAAGCCGCCCTCGCGGTTGCGCGCCAGCCATAGCCGCTTAAATTCGGAGAGCGCCGTCACCAGCTGCTTCTGAAGCCGCTCCAGCCATTCGCGTTCAGCCGCTGCCCCTTCCAGGTCCTGACGGAAAATGTACCGATGAAGACCGGCGCCCTGCTCGATCAGCCGCAAAGTATTGCGCAGCTCGTCCCGCACCAGATCGGCATCAGGCCCCTGAAGATCGAGACGCTCCAGTTCCTCCTCTCGCTCTCTCAACCAAATTTCCATCTCCTCGTAGCGATAATCGACTTGAAACGACGTGCCGCTGCCGCCGATCAGCTTCAGCACTTCCGTACGGATTGCGGTATCCCGCTCCAAAGTCGCTCGATCGGACAGACCTCGGCCGAGCAGATAGGCGGTGTAGGTTCCATTTTCCACTGTACTGCGTTCCAGATGGCAATACCGGCCCAGCTCCATCAGGAAACGTCCCCCGATGCCGCTGCGGTCCTTCAGCATCTGCGATGAGACATACTTCTCCAGAAGCGCCATTTGATCCGCATTCGCCTCTACCTGCCAACTTACGCCAGCCGCATAGGCAATAGCGGGATAGCTGACAGCCGAAACCTGCCAATGTCCGCCGTCGCCCCAATCGGCCACGATCAATCCTTCCGCTCCGTAGGCTTGGTCGCTCCTTGCCGCATCGGCGATGTTGGCCAGCATATTGTCGGTCCGCCCGGCAATCGAAGACCAGGAGCTGGTGCCAGGACATACGTAGTAGCGGACCCCGCTCTCCTGAAGCTTGCGGCAATGAGGCTCATAGGGAACGGGAGCGTCATAGTTCCAATGAAGCACGGTCACGTCGGACGGCACACGCCGAATCACCTGAGGATGGTGCGCCAGCAGATCGCCCCACATCATCGCCTTTTTGCCGTGGCTGCGAGCGACCTCGAACATTTGCTCCGCATAGTCGAAGTATAGCTCCCCGACGCCGATCTCGTCGGCCCGCTCCTTGCTCCGGCCCGTTCCCAGCCCGAACGGCTCGTCCATGTTGAGGTTGACGTACTCGGACGAGAAGTTCGGCAGCAATTCGTCGAACAGGTCCTTCGCCAATGCGGCGGAGCGGTCGTCCACCGGGTTTATCGTCGTCGGCGGCAGCTTAAACGGGAGTGGAATCGGCGGCTCGATACCGTCCGGATGCTCGGCCAGGTCGCGGAACTCCGGTTTAACCAGCCAAGGACCCATTTGGCCGAGACAATTTTGATTAGGCGTCAATTCGATGTACCGGCTGCGAGCATAAGCGTCCAGCTCCCGGAATTCCGCGGTCGTGAGAGGCGTAGCTTCGGGAAAAGAGTCTTTGTACTTGGCATAATCAAAGCAGAAGCCTTCCATATAAAGCTGAAGATGGTTGTACTTCAGCTCGGACAGTCTGTCGATCAGCGCGTACAACGTGTCCATCTGCGGGATTTTGTTGCGGCCGATATCGAGCATGAAACCCCGAACCGGAAACTCCGGCTCATCCTCAATCCGGAAATGCTCCCACTCCGACGCCGATTGCGCCCGCTTCTGCTTGGCTAGCTGCTCCAAAGCAATCAATGCATAGTGCAGGCCAACCTCGGTGCCGGCGCCGATCTTGAGTCCCTCGCCGCCCCATTCCAGAACATATCCTTGCGGGTGCAGATCCGGCAACAATTCAATCTCGACTGCAGTCTCCGGCCCGAATCGAGCTCCAAGGGAGCGATGCAAAGCGTCTGATCATGATGGGTTCCCCCTGTCGTGCGGATGATGAGATTATCTATTATTATAGCCCGTCCGTCGCGCTGTCCCGCTTCATCATAACGCTTGCCCCGAGCCGCTTCCGCTCCTCATCCGACCAAAACCCTCGCATTTTACGACCTGATTTCCGAGCGGTATCCCCCGAAGTTCGTTACCGATGGCAACGCGGGTTCATTCGAGACCCACGGCAGAGAGCTGGCGGAGAAGCTGAAGGCGCTGGGCGTTCCGGTTGCTTCTTTATTCTTCCCGTTATCCGAACCGCCGTTCCCCATGATAACAGCCGAGAGCCGCAGCAGATTTTCTCTGCAGGGCTCCCGGCTGTGTCGTTGCACGGGTGCGGACCTACTTATGACGCAATACTTTGTGGACGATCGCCGCCAATGCGCCGCCGACTAGCGGGGCTACTAAGAACACCCAGACCTGCTCCAAGGCAGTGCCGCCCAATAGGACGGCCGGAGCCAAACTGCGAGCGGGGTTAACTGAAGTTCCGGTCAACGCGATGCCCAAAATGTGCACGAACGCCAGCGTTAGCCCGATGACCAGTCCCGCTACTTTGCCGTTGCTCTCCTCCGAGGTGACGCCGAAAATCGTGAACACGAAGACAAAAGTAAGTATAATCTCTACGACAATCGCCATCGCAAGCGAAATCCCGATGCCGTAGCCTTCACCGAAGCCGTTCGCGCCTAAATTAACAACGGCTGAGCCCGTCGAATCGATGATCGCGTACAGCACCGCCGCGCCGGCCAATCCTCCGGCAATCTGACAAACCGCGTACAGAATGAAGTCTGCGCCTGACAGCTTGCGTCTGATCAGCATAGCGAAGGATACTGCCGGGTTAATGTGACAGCCCGAAATCGGACCGATGACATACGCCATCGCCACGATTGACAATCCGAACGCCAGAGCGATCCCCAGGTTGCCGAGATTCCCTCCGGCCGTCGCGGCACTGCCGCAGCCAAACAACACGAGCACAAAGGTGCCGATAAACTCCGCCAATCCTTTTTTCACAGATAGACCCATACTCATCCTCCATTATCCCTTGTAAATTCCTTCAAAATAATACCTATTCAGTATAGCTTCCGAATTTGAATCATTTCTGAACAGAACCGGGATGAATGTTTCTGGCACAAAGTATAAATCGCTGAGATTTAAAGCGGATGTTCCGCCCTTCCCCCTGAAATGAGATATCCCCCGAGCGTTGCGCCCAATAGAGAAAAGGAATGGTTTTGTCCGGTGTCTAAAATCGGCAAAGCCATCCCTTATGCAAGAATCGTTTATTTAGTTGTCTAACCTACTCCAAGCTCGCAACGCTCACGTATTTTCCTTCCGTAGAGTGCCATACGATGATTTGCCGATCCGATGTCCACATGATCGGCTCTCCGGTGCCCAGTCGCGTAACCTTGTCGCTGTCGAGATCGATCAGATAGCTCCCCATCCCCGCCAGCGAGACGGCGTAATATCGAACGTGCTTATTGTGCGGCTCGGGAAGCGTACGCACGACCTGTGACGCCGCCTCCTCGCCGAGCTCCGACTTCAGTAAAGCCGACGCCTTCTCCGGCAGAACTAGCGCCTCCTCCTTGGATTGCAGCCCTTGGCGATAATGATACAGCGCTTTGCCTCTGGCGGAAGGGAAATCCGAGGTTCCGAATAGAGGAACCGCCACCGTATCTTGATCGGTCCATTCTATGGGATAAATCAAGTGCCAGCCATTACTGTGCCCCATATACGCCGCTTTGGGGAATGTCGACTCCACCTTGCCATGCGCATCCACGATCGTAAGATCGGCAGAGGGGCCGAGGTCGGAATCCGAGTCCGCCAAGACTGCGATATGCTTCCCGTCAGGGGATACGGCCATGCCGTAAATGGAACTCTTCGACTCGTAAATCGACTGCTTTGTTCCATCGGACGGATTTACGCGAAAGACCGTTTTTAACCCTCTGGCGACATAGAGCTCCGCTTTCACCGAGTGCGCAAACGAATAGATCGCGCCGACCCCTTCGTCGCTGTAGCTCCCCTCGTTGAGGTTGCTCCATTCCTGCACGGTAACATCGCCGATTTCCCTACTTTCCGGGAAAAAACGATATACGATGCCATTTTGATTATAAATCAGAATTTCCCGGTCGAGGGCTTCGGAATACGGCTGAGTCTGGATCAACGCAGCCGCATCGAAGCCGTGCTCATGCACGGTTCGCCCGGCGGTATCGACCCAGCGCAGCCCGCTCCATGCCCGGCCTTGCCGAATCGTCACTTGGCCGTCGTCTTGCGAAGAATGAACGGAGAATCGCTCTCCGTCCATGCTTGTAACCTCGTTCAGCAGCAGCTGAAATTCGGCTCCTTCCGGCAAATCAGGGAACAGAACGACGATTCGGCGCAAATCCGGCATCTTGTATTCCGGCTTCGCAAAGCTCGCGGCATCCGAACGTAGCAGCAGCGAGGCTTGTACTGCATCCCGGACAGACTGCAGATCGATATCGCGATTAGCCGTCAGGATAACCCTGTCGCTGTCTTCATCGACGGTAGCGATCAGCTCCGGCTCCGCCTTCTCCGCGGACGGATCGAGCAGTAATTGAATCCACTCCATGCTCAGTCCCCAAGCTCTCCCGCTCTCTTCTCCAGGAAGCGAACCATACAGCTTGACGCTGACGCCCCAACCGTTCGTTTTCCCCATATCCTGAATAGCAAACGTCCGAGTCTGCTTAGCCCCGCGCACCACCAACTCGTAGCCTTCGCCCGACTCCTCCGGATCGCCGATATAGGAAGGACGCGCGTTCTTGATTCCTTGCAGCAAGCGCTGAAGAACATCACCCTCCCAATGCTCGCGCAGAACGCCGCCATCGCGATTCAATACAGCCATCGATACGACGTCCTCCGGCAACGGAATCGGCACTCGGTCGTTGTTCGCCTTCTCCGGCTTGATCGGACTACACGCCGACAAGATCGCCACAACAATCAAAAGCAGCAAAATCCCTCTCCACGCCATGCCACCTAGCCCCCTGTAAGTAACCGATGCTTCTTTGCTAACTTAGACGAGGGAAGCGCCCGGAACGTTGCGACTCAGCAGCCCGTCACCAGGTTTAAAGCTCCATTCCCTTGTTTCTGCAACGGTTCTTTAGTCGGCGATCAGATCTCCTCTACCGGTCCATCCGGTTACGGTTGGCTTTTTACGATATATGCTATTAAATTAGAGTATTATCCGGATGGAGGGATAATGGTGAATAAGCCGCCAGAACAATCCAAGCTGACTTATCGGCAATATTTGCGGTGGCCGGAAGGCGCGCGGATTGAGTTGATCGATGGGAACGTCTACAAGATGACCCCTGCACCTTCTCGGATGCATCAAAAAATACTGGGTGCATTGTACTCTAGACTTGAAGCACTTCTTCGCGGTAAAACCTGCGAAGTTTACCCCGCTCCCTTTGACGTTCGTCTACCGAAGCCCGGCGCGGATGAAGATACCGATACGGTCGTACAGCCGGATATTACGGTTGTGTGCGATGTATCCAAGCTAGACGATCGAGGCTGCAAGGGAGCGCCGGATCTTGTTGTGGAAATTATTTCGCCAGGCAGCCTCAAGCTGGACATCTCGACGAAAAAGTCGCTTTACGAATCATCCGGGGTAAAAGAATACTGGATTGTGTACCCTTCGGAAAAGATCGTTACGATATATACGCTATCGGCAAGCGGCAAGTATGAGTTGCTCGAATCCTATAGCGTGGACGACGTGATTCCCGTTTCGATCTTCCCGGACTTCGTCATTCATGCGAACGAAATATGGACCTAGCGGAGGCAATTACGTAAGTTGGACCTGAATACCGGGCTTACTTGATCCACCTTCAATCACAAAGAACCCGTCCGGTTCTCCATCTCATACAACTCCGAATCAAGATCTCGCAAATACGGCGTCACCTCTCCAAGCGAATACAATCTAAGCTGGTGCATGGCGCGGGTGCAGGCGGTATAGAACAGCTTGCGCTCGCCCTCTTGGCCGTAAGCCTGGGCGGAAGCATCATAGATGAGCACGGCATCGAACTCGACGCCTTTTGCCAGATATGCGGGAATAACCGCAATCCCTTTCTCGAACGTCAGCGTCTCTTTCGTGACGAGCCGCAGCGCTTCTCCTCCTTGTTCCGTCAAAGCCTTATAAGCTTCACGACTTTCCGTCGCTGTCTTGGTAATGACGGCCATCGAATCGTAGCCTTCGGCCTGCAGCATGACAAGGTCCGAGACGATCCGCACATCCCGCTCCTTTCCGTCGCCCAACCGCAACAGGCGCGGCTTGCCTCCGAACCTCTCGAACGGGACGATCTCCTCCCCGCCAGGCAGCATCCCTTTCGTAAACGCCACAATTTCCTGGGTAGAACGATAGCTCCGAACAAGCCGAATCAGCTTTGTTTCTTCATGGCCGTACAGACGAACAAGCGGCGAGTCTTCCTCATGCAAACTGGTCGCCTGCACAAAGATCGCCTGGCCGAAATCGCCCAGTACCGTCATGCGAGCGCGCGGAAACAATCGTTTCAGAAAAGCATATTGGAACGGCGAATAATCCTGTCCTTCATCTACAAAAACATGCCGCACATCGGTATTTCTCCTCACGCCTTCCACTAGCTCCCTCATGTACAGGAAAGGTGTCGCATCCTCGTACAGCAGCTCAAGCCGCTCCAGCTTTGCCTGCGTCTGCCTGCCGATTTCCGTCCAATGCTCGGATACCTCCGTTTCGCCGGTCATCCGGCGATAATCCGCCTCCTCGCCAAACAGTTGGCCGTACAGCCCGATCAAGTCCACGAACTTGAATCGCTTCACCTCCAGCAGCAGCGGACGGAAGCTCTCTTTCACGATCATGCGGCGAAGCAGTTCCTCCTCCTGTCCGGCGAAATCGAACACATTTTCCTCGCCTTGTTCCCGGCCGCGAAGCTCTCCATACTCCTCAACATACTCTCGTGTAAAATCGAATACCACTTCTTCCCGCTGAACCTTTTTGAGCAGAGTTCTGTAGGCTTCGTCGTATTGATCGTTGTCGAGATAATCAAGCTCGTCTTGAACCCAGGTCGCCGCGCACTCCTCGCTCTCCAGAGCTTTAAGCTCCTTCAGCAGCCAATCCTTCACCAGCGCAACGCGATTGTCCAGTCGAACCGAACTGTCATAGCTGTAAAACTGCGTTTCCATCCGCTGCGCCGTAATCAGCACCCGATCTCTGAAGCGAATATCGCAAAACCTCATGCCCTCCCGGCATAGCCATGCCGCGTAGCCTTGGAGCGCCAGCAGATACGCCTCCGAAGCCTTGTAGCGGATCCCTTGCATACGCGCTTCGTTTTCCGTTGTCGGCGCCGCTGTGAGCACGTCTTCCAGTTGGTCAAACGGGCTCTCTGGACGCATGTCGGGCTCAAGCCAGTAAGCAAGGTATTCTTGGAACGTCGTCTGCTGAATATTCTCCTCGCCAAGCTCGGGGAGAACCGTAGACACATAACTGTTGAACATCGGATTAGGCGAAAACAACACGATCTGATCCGCCGCAAGTCGGTCGCGGTGTCGATACAGCAAGTAGGCTGCACGCTGCATCGCAGCGGATGTTTTGCCACTGCCGGCTGCGCCTTGTACGATGAGCATCCGGCTTTTATCGTCCCTTATTATCGCGTTCTGCTCCTTCTGGATCGTCGCCACAATGCTCTTCATTTGCGTATTCGCGCCTTGGCCGAGCGCCTGCTGAAGCAGCTCGTCTCCAATCGTTATGCTGGTATCGAAAACATTGCGAAGCTGTCCGTCGCGAATCTGGTATTGACGCTTTAACCGCATTTCTCCTGTGAGGAGACCGCCAGGCGTGGCATACGCGACCCTTCCTGGAGAATAGTCGTAGTATAAGCTGGCAATCGGCGTTCTCCAGTCGTAGACCAGGAAGCTCATCCCGTCCTCAGCGGCGAAGGACGACACACCGATATAGATCGATTCGTTGAAACCCGTGCCATCCTCTTCAAAATCAATACGACCGAAGAAGGGAGAAGGCAATAGTCGCTTCATATTGTTCCACTGCCGCAAACGCAGGCGATGGCTGCGCTCGCGCTCGGACAGCAGCGCCTCTTGCTGCCTGATGCTATAGAAGGTTTCTTCGAAGTCCTCATGCGTGCTTGTGTTGACCGTCACTTCTTCCCAGAACCGTCTGCGGATGTCCGTCACCTGATTGCGTAACCCGGTCACCTCAGGTTCCATACCGGCGATTCTCAGCTTCAGCTGCTCCGTGACCCGCTCAAGCCATTCCTGCTCTTGCTTCCAATCGTTCGCATTGATCATCGTTTCGAACACGCTCCTTTTGCGGTCTTGGGCAGTGTAAAAAACACATTTGACAAACAGCTGGCCGGCATGATAAGATAATAGTGTAGATAAAATGATCTAATTGTGCGATTCGAACGAAAATTGACGCATGGGTTTTCTAAGCATATCACATGAATAAATGCATGTAAATTGTTTTTATATATGAGGGAAGCAACCGACAGTTGTCGGTTGCTTTTTTTCTATAGATGATCCATACGCGTACACAAACTCGAAGCAATCCCGCAACACCTCTCGAACTGATTGTCTTTGGAACTCAACTTAGCCTCTTACACGCGCAAATCCGAGTACTCGACCTCCTCTTGAGGTCCAGCAGGCCGTTACGGGAGCATGTAGATATACGTCAATTGGTCCGCCGCATTTTTTATTGAACTTATACCGGAGAAACCGCGAGCAGTACCCAGAACCCCTGCCTTATCCATTCCTTTATTGCCAACCGCTCGCTTTGGACATACTTAAGAGAAGCTTTTTATGTAAATACGTAGGATTGGACAACCCGATCAAGAAATACTTAGCGAGGTCAAAATGCGGGAGGGATTGTATGGGCAGATTAGTGCATTTCGAGATTCATGTAAATGACATGGAGCGTGCCAAGCAGTTTTATGGCGAGGTATTTGGATGGACGTTCGAGGATTGGAGCGAGTACGCCGGTATGCCCTACTTTGGCGCCACGACAGGGCCTGCGGATGAACTGGGAGTCAACGGTGCCTTGGTTCAACGTCGAGGCCCAGCCCCCGAACCTGGTCAGCCATTGAGCGGTTACGCATGTACGATGGGCGTAGGAAATTACGATGAGACTGAAGCGAAAATCGTTAGCCTAGGAGGCCAGATCGCCTTGCCGAAGTATGCGCTGCCCGGCATGGCGTGGCAGGGGTATTACCTTGATCCGGAAGGCAACGTTTTCGGCATTCACCAGCCGGACAAGTCGGCCAAGTAACCGGTCTTCGCTCTAAACAAACGGTGTCCTATAAGCAACCTTCAATTTTCTTCGAAAGATAATCGATGAAAAAAGCACAAGGGGATGTACTCTACACGCTCCTGAAACTTGAATGAGGAAACCCGTTGCGTGTGATTTCAGGAGCGTATAAGGTAGTCTCAGGGCAATACTTCCGGATAATTACCTATAGTTATCCGTATAATCTATTGAGTCGCTTTAGTGCCGTACGATACAACCCATGGAATTTTGTCTATTTGTACGATTTTTCGAACAAATGTGCGCCTTTTAACCCTGATTCGAGTTACTTTGTACGACTCTTCGAACAAACCGAAACGTCCGCCAACTTGAGTCCGATTCGAGCTACTTTGTACGATTTTCCGGACATAAGTCCGCGGCTTAACCCTGATTCGAACTGTGTGGCCCCTCCGACTAATTTCCCTCGCAGAGGTCTCTTCGTAGAGCGTAAACTCATGTGTGCGAATAGGGCCGCAGATCCCTGAAACAGGATTTTGGCGCTTCATAGCGAGAAAGCGCAGCCCCGCAAGTCGACCTCTGCGACACCGACGCACCGCTTATTTCACTCCCGATATGTAGCGAGCAGCTTATCGGCCGGAATCGGCCTGGAGAAATAGAACCCCTGTGCCGTATCACATCCCCACATACGCAGCATCTCCACTTGTTCGACGACCTCCATGCCTTCGGCCACCACTTGAATTTGCAAATTGTGCGCCATCGTAATCATCGCTTTGACGAGGTTTTCGCTTTTCTTGTGCTCCATCATCTGCAAAATAAACGAGCGGTCGATTTTCAGCTTGTCGATGCTGACCTGGCTCAGTTGGCTCAGCGAGCTGTAACCGGTACCGAAATCGTCGATGCTGACCTGCACGCCAAGCGGCTTCAGCTTCTGCAAAACCTGCTCCAAACGGGCCGAATCCGCGGCACAGCTCTCGGTAATTTCCAGCTCCAGCAATTCGGCCGGCATGCCGGACAGCTCCAAAGCGCGAATCACCTTGTCCGCAAATGCTTCTTCCTGGAATTGGCATATCGCGACATTGACCGATACGGTCATCGACCGGAGTCCTTGCTTCTGCCAGTCCATGTTCTGGCGGCAAGCCTCCTGCAAAATCCACTCGCCGATCGGAATCATCAGGCTGCTAGTTTCTGCAGTCGGGATAAAATAGGCCGGCGACAGCATGCCTTTAGTCGGGTGGTTCATGCGAATGAGCGCTTCCGTTCCGCGAATGGCTCCGGTGCGAAGATCGATCTGCGGTTGGTAATGCAGCTCGAACCAGCCATACTCCAGCGCCTTATGCAGCTCGTCGATAATCGTAAGCCGATTGACCGACAATTGCTCCATCTGCGGCTTGAACATGACAGCGCAATTGCGTTGAAGCTTCGCATGGTGCAAAGCGATATCGGCCGACTTGAGCAGCTTCTGTGCGGTTGTCCCGCGTTCCGGAAAATAGGCCATTCCGATGCTGCAGGTGGAATGGATCGGCGTATCCATCAACAGGAACGGCACCCTGAACTTCGACAAGATGCGCTCGCTCCAGCAGATCAATTCGTCCTGATTTTCCACATCGAGCAGAATGAACATAAACTCGTCGCCGCTCATGCGAATGACGATGCGGCGCTCGCTCGTATACTCAACCAACCTCTTGGCTATTTCCTGCAGCATCAAGTCTCCGAGCTGATGCCCGAAGGAATCGTTGACATGCTTGAAATCGTCGAAGTCGATAAACATCAAACCTACGGAATACCCGTCCTCTTCGCATTGCTGCATCAGACGGAGCGCTTGATGATCGAACCAGCGCCGATTCGGCAAGCCGGTCAGCTCGTCGTGATAGGCCCAATGCTCAATATCGCGCTCATACTTTTTCCGCGCGGTAACGTCGCGAATGATCGCCAGAATGGCCTGCTGGCCTTCATACGGAATGGCAACGCCGGTCACTTCCACATCGAGAATTTCGCTCTCTGAATTGCGAATCCGGATTTCAGTAGGCGAGGTTTGGCGCCCTTCTTTGATCATATACTCGATACGCTGCTTCAGGACATCCCAGTATTCCGGCAACACGAACCCGAAAATCGACTTTCCGATCGCCTGATCCCGAGTCCCCTTCAGCATATTAAGCCCTCGGTCATTAACGAAGCGGATTCGGGCATCCTGCGTGTAGATAATTACGGGATCGAACGAAAGATCCGTTAACCGCGCATAGCGAGAAGCCAACTCCTGAAGCCGCTGCAGCTCCTCCATCATACACCTCCGTTGCCAGCTGAATTTTCTCGGCCATTTACAGGCTGCCGTCTTGGAGCTTTGTCCGAAAATATGGAATTCATCTTCGATATAGAATCATTCGACAAGGAATCGACAAATTCCTTTGCCTGTCGACAATCGAAAATCTACTTCCGAGCTGTAATCATAAATCGCTTGGCATTGGTCCGGATTCCTCGACTCGTCCGATACTTGGCGATAAAGCCGTGCAGCGCAGCAAAATCTCCGTCCACCCGGCCGAAATTCGGGACGATTGGCGTGTGCTTCAGCAGAAACACAAGGTCTTCCGCCGTTTCGTAATATTCCGCAGCATCGTATTCCAAGGTATGAATCTCTCGAAACCCGGCCTCGGCCAGTTCGTTAACGTACCGATCCCGTAAAGCGCCGTCTTTGGCTGCCGTCTGTCGTCTCCCGAAGGCCTCTCCCAGATTGCTCTTATCCCCTTCGCTCACCTGTTGAGTCAGGAAAACGCCGCCCGGCTTCAGCACCCTGGCCGCTTCCGCAGCGCAGAAAGGCGCATGCCGGCAAGACACTACGTTGAAAAAGCCATCCGGAAACTGGATTCGATCCGCATCCATTCGCAGCATTCGCACATTCGCTTTGCCCGCAGCCGCCGCATTAGCTTGCGCGGTTCGGACCATTCCGTCCGCGTTATCGATCCCCACTAACAGGGAGGCCGCATCGCTTAACGAAAGTAGCTGTTCGCCGCCGCCCGTGCCTATATCCAGCAGAAGATCCGACTTGCCGCACCTCTTCGCCACTTCGTTATAGAAATCCCATTTCACTCCCTCAGATACGCATTTCACGCGGCTGAAGTCCCAACCATTTTCCGCACCGACACGATTATAAAAAGCTTTATACTGCGTTTCGTCCATGTAGTAATCTCATTCCTCTCCAAGGGTAAATAAAGAGCCAAAGAAGGCTGAAGCTGCCGAACATAGAGTACAAGAGAATACACCTGTCCCATTCGCGCAACTTATGGCGTCCTTTGGCTTCTAGATAGAGTCAATTGCAAGGCTGCCGTTCAAGCACCGCAGTAGAGTAGAATCGCTTGCTGTACGCAAACCAAGTTCTTCTTGAAGTCGTAGCCGACAAAATAATCCGAGGCGAGCGCCTCTGCGCTTACTTCCTCGCCTCTGTAAAAAGGCGGACAAGGGTTCAGCAAGGCGCCCGGTCGCGCCTTCGTCATTCGCTCCAAGGTCACTTGATAGTCGCGAAGATGCTCTTCCGTTCGGAAACCCTCAGGCCATGAATCCGTCAGCACAACGTCGCTGTTCGGCAGCGCCTCCTCCAATTCCGTGTAGAAAGAGTAATTAGGCGATTGCTCCCCCAACTGATGACCTTGCGCGCTGACGTGGTTGAATTTTAAGTTCATAACGTTGGCAATCGCCGCCCACGATTTACCGATGTTTCCGGCCGGGCCAACGAACGTATAAGTCAGCTCCCGATAATTCTCCTTGCGCTCGCGGATCGAGTACAAATCCGCCAAAATCTCGCAGGGGTGATTTTCGGATGTCATCGCGTTAATGACCGGAATCGCCGAGTGCTTGGCAAGCTCTGTGATTTTGGCGAAGCTCGCATGTCTGATCACGATGCCGTCCGCCCAGTTCTCCACATATTTCGCGATGTCCGACAGGCGTTCTTTCCGATCGAGAGCTTCGGGCGGAAAGAGAATACACTCTCCTCCCAAGCTTCTGATCCCTTTCTCGAACGTGATCCGGGTTCTTAAGCTCGTCTCGGGAAAGAAAAGAACAATCGTTTTGCCCGCAAGCCGCTTGTCCTCTTGATTTCGCTGTAGTGCTTCGGCAAGCCTGAAAATACCCGCTATATCAGTAGACGACAGCTGATCCAAGTCTAATAAGTGCATCCCTGTTGTCCCCCCTTAAAATCGTAAAGCGACGAACCAGCCCTAACATCTGTCATCGCAGTTCCGATGAGTTGTCGAAGTTTTGCGCAAAAGGCGACCGTCTCTAATCTTCGGGAACGATCGCCTGCCTTGCGCTTGGCCTTAACGATACTGCGCTATTCTACTGGAATGAAGCCGAGAAATAGGCGCGTAACCATCCGAATATCTCCTACTCGTGCAGCTCTCCCTCAAGAGCCTTGATGAGATAAAGCTCGGGCTGGGCGATAAAATCGTCAAAGCTGCATAGATCCGCATAAGTCTGATGCTCCACATCATAGCAGCCGATCTGCCCCTTCTTCTTCGGATTCCACACCAGCTGCAGATGGGAGTAGTTGTCGATGTCCGCGGACAGACGCAGCAGCTTTTGACGACCCGCCTTCATCTCGATCGTATCGGTCAAAGTAAAAAAGTCGATAAATCCGATGGCATACTCGTTGGTCGGCAGTTCTATGCGCAGCTTGTCCCCTGTCAGGAAATCGATAAGTCCGTCAGGCAGCTTATACTTCCTCAGCTCGTACTTCTTGTTCTCCAAATCGTGAAATTCGGCGGGCTCCAGCGCTTTCAAATAAGCGGCCAGCTCCTTGTTTTTATTGCCGACCGCAATCGTGTAGGGGCGCTCGCCGTCTTTTTCCGCCAGGGTCGCGTCCGCTCCGCGCTCGATTAAGTATTTGACTATAGCGACGTGTCCCATGCGCGTAGCCACAGTCAGCGGCGTGGCCCGGTAGGGATACACCATGTCCGGCTCATTATAGTTAATGTCCGCCCCGTGATCCAGTAGATAGGAGATCGTATTCCTATCATAATTGGACACGGCTTGCCGCAAAACGGGACCGCCATGCTGTCTTATTTCAAGCCCAAGCTCCTGAATGAGCGGGATATTCTTTTTATTGCCATAATAAGCTTGCGAATAAGCGCCCGATCCGACGCGATTCAGCTTATCCATCTTGGCGCCTTGCGCCGCGACATAGCGAACGATGTTTTCCTTGCAGTAGCGAACGGCCCGCAAAAAGGCCGGATTATAAGGGACGTTCAGATTCGCGCCGTGCTCGACCAGCAGCTTTACCGCGTCCAGTCTTTCGGAGATCAGCGCCAGATCCAGCGGGCTTAGCGATACGTGCCGGCTAAGCGGGATATCCGCCGCCAAATCCCAACCGGCCGCAATCGCCTCCTGCAGCGCCGGGATATTGCCTGTATGAATGTGCATCGCCATTTCGGGCAGTTCCTCGAACTTTCCGATGTCCTTCAAAACGATCATGATCTTTTCCCCTCTCTCCCTATGATTCGACTGCTCTTATCGCACAAGCTCAAAGCCGATCTCCTCGTCTTCGTCCGCAGCTTCCTGAAAAAGCTCTATGATCGCGGAGTAGCGTTCCTCGCGCTCGGAATCGACGTACCATCTGATCTGCAGCGGCTTCGGCAAATAACCGGTGACGCAATCCCATAGCGCATCCAAGTTGCGGCCATACCATTCAGGCAAGCCGAGCTCTTCCTGCAGCCATTCATGAACGTCCTCGCAACGATCCGCTTCCGATTGTCTCAGCTCCACCGATACGATCATTCCGACACGCTCCCCTCCTTCGTGATATCCGTAAACGACTTATAATGATCCGTAGTCATATAAATCAAACCGTCACTGGAATACAAAATGCGGTCCGCCCCGCGCGTTCCTTGCTCGTAGTTGATATCCGCCTCGTACCAAACGCGGCCCTTGGCCTTCGGCAGAAGCCCCTCCCGATTGCCGAACCGGTCTCCCCCGATGCTCTTGCCTGGGGCGACCTTATGTAAATTCCCTTTGGAGGGAACCCAGCCGAGCGCCTCCGCCTCCTTCTTGGTTAAAAAATTATCCGGAAGTCCGCGATGAAGACGGATATAATCGGACACTTCCTTGAATCCGGTCAGAGGGGCTGAAGAAGGCTCCTCCCCAATCTCGGAAGCGATTGGTGAAGGAGACGACTCGGCCGTGGAAGAGGGAGCCTCGATAAGGCTTGCGCATCCCGTCAGCAGCATGGCCAGAATGACAACCATCGCAGCTATCCATAAGCGTGTACGGTTGCCGATGTGTCGTAAAAGTGTAAGCATTGGATATCCTCATTTCCGTTGACGAACGCATCTGCTCAGTTGAGAGATTCCTCATACGCAGAATGTTCTATTATCGTAATTAGTGTACCAAAAACTGCATCGTCCCGCGATGAATCGCCTCAAGCCGACTTAGTCGAGGCCATCGGTTCAATGTTACAAATCTTGTCATATTACGTAAACGTTTTTTTTGATATTGTGGAGTTAGCGTACTCAGACAGGAAGGGCGCGGCGCAGCCGGAGAGAATTAATTATGAGGGATGAGGGGGATTGCGATGTACTTCTACTTGATTATTGCCGCAGCGCTCATTATCGACATTGTGACCAAGCTCGCAATCCGCATGCAGCTTGAGCTTGGAGAAACGGCGGAAATTCCGGGGATCGGCATGCGGCTGATCCATCTCGTCAACACAGGCTCGACCGGCAATCTGTTCCACGGCTGGGGAAGAGCTCTTGCCGTTCTCGTTCTTTTACTCGCGGTAGCAGCGATCTACTTGCGGCGGAGAGGGAAGCTCGGCGGAACATTCGTACAAGTATGCATAGCACTCATCATCGGCGGGGCGCTTGGCAACGCCATCGATCGAATTCTGTACAATCAAGTGACGGACTTCCTCTTCTTCTCCGAGATGGCAACGATGAATTTTGCCGATATTTGGGTGTTCGCAGGGGTTCTGCTGCTGATCGTTCAACAGATCGTTCGCACATTTCGCAGCTAGAGCCGAAGCTTGCTCCGGCGAACCGCAAGACTCGGTTAGTCTTGACAGGCACGCAATGATCTTCTATGATTCACGTGATTAAGACGGGAGAATAAAGCTATTCGGATAGGAGTGCTAACCGTGGCGAAAATTCATAAACAACTGATGCATGAATTGGTGTCCCAGGAAATTCAAAAATATATCGAAGAGAAGCAACTGCAAGAAGGGGACAAGCTGCCCTCGGTAGAGGAAATGACAAGGATGTTCGGCGTCGGCCGCTCCTCGTTGCGCGAAGCGCTGAGGCACCTGGAAACGATTGAAATCGTAAAAGTTGTGAACGGCAAAGGCATTTTCGTCAGCGACGTCGGCACCTACCGCTTCGCGGGCAAAATCAAAGTGGAGAACGAGAAGCGTTTCCTGCTGTCGATTCTGGACGTGCGTCGAGCGCTCGAAGGCAAGGCGGTGGATCTGGCGGCCAAGCGCATTACCCCGGCACAAACCGTGGAGCTCGAGGAAATTTTGCGCGAATACGACAAGCTGAAGGAGGCCGATCTCGACACCTCAAAAATCGACTTGGCGTTCCATCGCAGCGTCATGCGGGCCGCATCCAATCCGATTCTATTCAGCGTACTGGAGTCGATCTCCGGCATGTACGAGAAATTTTTTAATGAACCGCTTGGCAATAAGCGGCTGTTCGACGAAACCTATCCCTACCATCGCTCGATGTTTGAAGGTATTGCCGCGCGCGATCCCGAGCAGGCGGTGGCGGAATTCAACAAGATGATGAACCGGATTGAAGAAATTATCAGAACTTATTAATTCGTTTGCTTGCAGCCATTATTAATTTGACAAGTTTAAGAATTTTTTGTTGACAGAGTTAAGCGCTTTCTTTTACACTTATACCTGTCAGACAGGATGACTGTCCGACTGCTATGGATTGAGGTCGATAAGTAAAAGAGGAGGCCAAAAGAGATGGCGGTAAAGAGAAAAACAAAAGTATTGTCCGGTACAGTAGCGGGGGTCATGCTCTTAAGCGTCTTAGCTGGCTGCGGCGGCGATAAAGCCAATAATGCCGGCAATAGCGGCGCAAGCGAAGGCGGCAAGGAAAAACAAGTCAAGCTGCGGATGATCGAAAGTCTGACCAGTCCGGATCGCACGACTTACTTGAAGGGAATGATCTCCCGGTTCGAATCGGAAAACCCGAACATCAAAGTTGAGCTGGTCTCGCCTCCGTTCGATCAGGCCGACAACAAGATTAAGACAATGATGGCGGCCAAGCAGGAGCTCGACGTGCTTGAGGTACGGGACGTGACGGTATCCGAGTTCACCAACAACGGTTATATCGAGCCGCTGAACGATTATGTGACCAATTGGAGCGATTACAGCACAATCACCGATGTCGCCAAGTCGGTCGGCTCATTGGGAGACAAGCTGTATTTTATCCCTAACGGGATGTACCAGCGTCAGCTGTTCTACCGCGCCGATTGGTTCAAGGAAGCCGGTCTTTCCGCGCCGACGAATTATCAGGAGCTCGTTGAAAGCGCAATCAAGCTGACCGATCCGAGCAAAAACCGTTACGGCTTCTCGTTCCGGGGCGGCTCGGGAGCCAACGGCGTTCCGGATACAATCATCCAGAATTACAACTTCGACAATATCGACCATGCGGATTCGCTCTTCCTGAAGGACGGCAATACGATGTTCTCCACGCCGGAAGCTAAGCAGGCAGTGGAGCTGTACATCAAGCTGTTCAAGGAAGGCTCGCCGAAGGATTCGATCAACTGGGGCTTCTCCGAGCAGGTTCAAGCCTTCACATCCGGTGTAACCGCGATGATTCTGCAGGACCCTGACGTGATTCCATCGTTGAAGGAGAAAATGGACATCAGTACGGTCGGCACCGCGCCAATGCCGAAGGGGCCGAGCGGCAAATCGTTCGTATTCGCCGGAGGAGCGGGCTGGGGCGTTACCAGCTACTCCCAGAACAAAGAGGCGGCCTTCAAGCTGATCCAATTCCTGTCCAGCGCGAAGGAGAATACCGATTTCGCGAAAGCGACCGGACTTGTTCCGGTTCACACCTCCGCAAGCGAAGATCCGTTCTTCCAGGATGCGATGTACAAATCGCTGCTGGAGATGGCGGGCAAGCCGGATGAATACGTCAACCTGAAAGCCAACACGAAATATCCGGGTACGGGGAAATGGGGACAATTCGCCATGGAAACCGGCCAATCCATGCTGCTTGGCAGCTCGTCCATTGAAGACACCTTGAAGAAGTGGGACGAGTTCTGGGCAAACGAAAGAGCGAATTATAAGGACAAATAGTTCCCCGTAGACGGGCGGTGGGCGGCGACAAGCCGCCCATCGTTTACCTTTTGCGATTGACGATCAAGGGTGGTGAACAATGATGAATGGTCGGCCGTCTTTCCTGTCGAAGCGCTTGTCGGCTTCGCGCAACTCCCCTGGCAAATTCATCGCGCTAAGCCTGCTGCCGGCTCTCCTGCTGGTGCTGACTTTTACGTATTATCCGTTCGGACGCGGTATCGTGATGGCTTTCCAAAACTATACGTTGTTCGACCTGACGAATGTTCATTTTATCGGCTTTGACAACTTCAAAGGGATCTTCAGCGATCCCAAGTTCCTCGGAGCGCTAACGAATAGCGCTTACTGGGTGTTCGTGTCGCTTTTCCTGCAATTTGCGATTGGACTGGCGGTCGCACTTATGCTGAACAAGAAATTTCGCGGACGCGGCCTATTTCAGGGATTTGTATTCTATCCGTGGGCGCTGTCCGGGTTTCTGATCGGCCTGATCTGGAAATGGCTGTTTAACTCGCAGATCGGCGTCATTAACGATCTATTGCTGCGAGTCGGCCTCATCGACGAACGAATCGGCTTTCTGTCAGATCCGAGTTGGGCCATGATTTCCGTCATCATAGCCAACGTGTGGTACGGCATTGCCTTCTTCGCCATTATGCTGCTGGCGGCGCTTCAATCGGTTCCTTCCGAGCTTTACGAAGCGGGCAGCATGGACGGAGCAGGAGGAATACGCAAGCTGTTCAACATTACGCTTCCTTATATTATGCCGACGGTTCTCACGACAACGCTGCTAAGGGCGATCTGGATTTTCAACGACCCGGCCATTATTTACGGTTTGACGAACGGCGGCCCGGCAGGAAAGACGCACATCCTGTCCTCGCTCATGCTCGACCGCATTATGTACGGCGGCGATTACGGCGCGGCTTCCGCGATCGGTATTGTGATGATCGGCATGCTGCTGCTGTATACAATCTTCTATTTAACGGTTACGAAGGCCGGGAAACTGGGGGATTTCTAGCATGAAACAATTCGCGTTGAAAGGACTTAAATCGGTCTCGTTAGGCGTTTACCTGATTCTAATGGTATTCCCTCTGCTGTGGGTTGCGATAACCTCTCTGAAGCCGCAGAAAGAAATTTTCACGTATCCTATCCGTTACTGGCCTGAAGCTCTGACTTTGCAAAACTATGCCGATATTATTCGGGTTTCCAAATTTCAGATTTATATTGCCAACAGCCTGTTCATTGCGCTGACGGCCGCGTTAATTGTCTCTGTGATTTCCGTACTCAGCGCCTATATCATGGCCCGGTTTAAGTTCCGGGGACACAGCCAGATCATGCTCGCCTTTTTCCTGACGCAGATGCTGCCCGGCTTTGTCTCGCTGGCACCGCTGTATATGCTAATGACAAAAATGGACTTGATCAACACGCATTTTTCGCTGATATTAATGTACACCGTCGGGTTGATCCCGTTTTCAACCATATTATTGAAAGGATTTTTCGAGCGTATTCCGCAAAGTCTGGAGGAGGCGGCCATGATCGACGGCTGCTCAAGACTGTCAGCGCTCATCCGCGTCATTTTACCGGTCATGATGAACGGGATTACCGCTACGTTTATTTTCGCCTTCGTTCAAAACTGGAACGAGTTGTTTATGGCTGTCATGTTTATCGACAACGAAGGACTGAAGACGTTGCCCGTAGCGATGAACTCGTTCGTCATGAAATTCGACATCGATTGGGGCGCCATGTCGGCGGGCACGATGATGTCCGTCATCCCTACCGTCGTCCTGTTTGCGATCGCACAGCGGTTCATCGTCGACGGGCTGACGCAAGGCGCCGTCAAAGGGTAATTTCTCTCGCAGTCGACCAAGCTCTGACACTGACTCCAAGAGCCGATCCGTTTAGAAAGAGGATGCGTATTATGCATAAGATCAACCAACGAGAAAATCTTCATACATCGGTCGCACACGATCCGTACGACGGCCGACATCACGGAGCGATTCATATTCCGATTTACCAGACGAGCCTGTTTTCCTTCGATAGTTACGAACGGTTCATGCAGGCGCACGCCGACGAGCATCAGCAGCACGTCTACTCCAGAGGAAACAATCCGACCGTTCGCTTCCTCGAAGATAAGCTGGCGGAGCTGGAAGGCGCTGAGATGTCCAAGTGCTTCGCGTCCGGCATGGCCGCGATCTCGGCTACCATTCTGTCCAACCTGCAGGCAGGCGATCATGTCGTCTGCGTCGATCAGGCTTACGGACCGACACGGCACTTCTTGGAACACTATGTATCCCGGTTCCAAATCGCGACGACCTTCGTAGACGGCAGCTCGCTGGAAGCGATCGAGGCTGCGCTGCAGCCGAATACGAAGCTGCTGTATCTGGAGAGTCCTTCAACGATGCTGTTCCAACTGCAGGATCTAGCCGCATGCGCCAAGCTTGCCCGCAGTCGCGGCATCGTCACCGCAATCGACGGCACTTGGGCAACGCCGGTTTTCCAACGGCCGTTGGAGCTTGGAGTCGATCTGGTCATACACTCGATCACGAAGTATATTTCCGGACAGAGCGACAGCGTCGGAGGCGTTGTCAGCGGCTCGAAGGAGCTAGTTGGCCGAATCGCCTCAGGGGAATATATGCTGCTCGGCGGTATTATGTCGGCGCATACGGCCGCTCAAGTAGAGCGCTGCTTGCGCACGCTGCCGCTGCGGCTTGAACGCCACGAACGCAGCGGATTGAAGGTCGCCGAGCATCTGTGCCAACAACCGTACGTGCTGCGCGTCAACCATCCCGGGCTGCCGTCTCATCCACAATATGAGCTGGCAAAGCGGCAGATGGACGGGACAAGCGGGCTGTTTTCCTTCGAATCGGCCGAATCCCCCGAAAAGATGAGAGCTTGGGCCGATCGTCTGCGCTACTTTAAGATCGGGGTCAGCTGGGGCGGCTTCGAATCGTTGGTCACCGCCAACCCGGTTCCGACCGGTTATGGAACCCCTGGCGCGCGCAGCCTGGTGCGGCTCCACGTCGGCCTGGAAAGCGCGGACGATCTGATCCGCGATCTGGATGAAGCGTGGGAGCAGACGGCTGCCGAAGCGGCGGAACGTTCAGAGCAATAAATAAGCAAGGGGCGCTGATACTCGACAGCGGCCCCTTGCTTATTTATTGTGCCTTTCTCCATTTCTTTTTTCCAAATATCAATCATTTTAAAACATTTATTGGAAATCCATTTTATATCATGCTAGCATTCGAAATGCGTCAAATCCTTACTAGGAATGGAGATTGAACCATGCAACTTAAAGTAGAAACACTTCCGACCTACCGCATTGCCTATGTACGTCAGGTTGGACCATACGGTCCCGCCAATGCGCAAGCTGTGGAAAGGTTAAAAGTATGGGCAGATGGGAAAAACTTGCTCACGGAGTCTGCCCTGCTCTTCGGAATTCCGCAAGATCATCCTGCAACAACGCCACCGGAAAACTGCCGATACGACGCATGCATAGTCTTGTCTCAAGCAGACCCCATCGATGAAGCCGTTGGCGAAGATCGCTTCCCGGGCGGAAGCTACGCGATTTGCAAAATCGAGCATACGTCGGAAGCCGTTCAACAAGCATGGGCAGCCATCTTCCTGGCTTTACAGAGCGGCGGCTATCACATGGACGATAGCAAGCCGATTATCGAGAGGTATCGGGGAGAACTGCTGAAGAATGGCTATTGCGAATTGTGCGTACCTATTAAGTAGTTTACGCCCTACGAATTGACTCCCGCGAGGGAAGATAGTCGAAAAATCGTACACCGCAGCTCGAATCAGGCTTAAACGGCGAACGTTTGTTCGAATAATCGTACAAAGCAACTAGAATCAGACTCAAATGACGGACACTTGTGGGAAAAATCGTACAAAGTGATTAGATTTCCAGGAGGTACATCCCCCTTACTTTGTCTATCGATTATCTCAAGCCACTTTGTTGAGGGGACAGCCCCGTCTCCTCACTTGATTTTTTTCCACGTAAGCCCGTCGCTAGAGATCGCCATTTCCGTTTGATTGTACCCGACAAAGTATTTGCCGGATTGGATCACCAGCATCTGGTTTGGCACATTCTTCAACACGGTTTCTTTCCAATTCGTCTTGTCCTTGGAGATTAATACCCTCGTATGCAGCACTCCCGGGCTGTGCCAGAACTGAGCGAACACGTAATATTGATTGTTCGCTTTGAAGATCGGCGTGCGGTAATCCGCCAAGCTGTATTTTTGGAAAATCGGTTGAGCCTTCTTAAGCGTGAACGCGACTCCATCCTTCGAGCTCAACTGGTTGGAATAGACGTCGTAGAAACGAATATTGCCCTTCTCTAGAGGCTCTTCCTCGTAAATGTGATAATCCCTTTCCGGAACCTGTTCGCCTGTTGCCTGGTTCAGCGTATACCAGTTATAACGGAAATTGCCCTCCGCTCCGGATCGAAGCGTCCACTCCTCCAAGTCCGGAGATGTGTACACGATCAAGTCCGCGCCCTCGCCGCCCTTGGGCTCGGTAAGGAAATTGTTAGGTAAAGTCGTTTTCTTGTAGTTGAAATAACGATGACCGCCCGCGATCGCTGCATAGCCTTTGCCGCTGGGAACGATGTATACCTTACTCCCGGACCACAGAATATCTGTCAACGCTCCCGCGCGGGTCCACTCCTTTCCGTCCTTCGACGTAAAGATGTACAAGCTGTCGAGTTTCTCGTTCGTGGTCACGGCAATCCACTTTCCGTTCACTTTCTGAATGTTGTTGATCCCCAACTTCTTCCCGTCCGGCGCCATCAGGTAGAACGGCGTCCACGTCGCTCCGTCTGCGGAATAGTAATGCGGTTCGCCGGAATAGCGATAATCGTTGGTTATGTAATAAAGCCCATCCAAGTAGTCCATTTCGAAATAGGGTCTCGAGGACGGCAGCCGACGCGCCTCCCATGTCTTTCCGTAATCCCTTGTAATATTCAAAAATTTATCCGATAGGGTGATAATCGTCCCTTTGCCGTCCGTCGTAACGTTATTCATCGGATCACCGGTAGCCCGCTTGAACTTGACCGGAAACGTGATCGGCTGCGAAGTTTTCATCGTCTCCTGATCTCTCTCTTCTGCGGCGGCAAGTCCCGGAAGGGCTGCTGCAACGATGAGAACTGCTATGATCAGGTACCGAACTAATGTTGCTGGCTTTCCCACTTTCATGAAATATATCCTCCTATATGTCGAATAGATGCGAAGGTGCTGAAACATATTCTACTATAAAGGCTTACGCATGGAAATATCAGGATGCCGCGGAAGCGATAAATTAAACAAGCTGAAAACAAGCAATTTCCCGCCGAGTAATTTCTCTTTTTCCGTTCCCCTGGCGCCTTTATCATGGAGTACAAATAAATGCACCAGTTAGGGTGCAGGGGGTTTCCTTGATCTTGAAATCAATCGTTCAATTGCTGTACTTCGGCTATCATCAGGCAATGAGCTGTCTGTTCCCGGTCGCGATCTTCGGAACTCTGGCTCTCTCCAATGTAGTTCATCTGCAGTTCATTTATCGGTACGACGCTATTCTGCTGGTTTTGTTAAGCGTACAATACTTTATGTATCGCAGCGGATTGGAAACTCGCGACGAGATCAAGGTCATCTGCTTGTTTCATCTTATTGGTCTGGCGCTCGAGTTATTTAAAACGCATATGGGTTCCTGGTCATATCCCGAGCCTGCGTACACGAAGCTGTTCGGAGTCCCGCTCTACAGCGGATTCATGTATGCAAGCGTTGCGAGCTTTATGTGCCAGGTGTGGCGGAGATTGAGGATGGACATGACCGGCTGGCCCGGGCTGGCGTCTGCAGCGTTCCTGGGCGGGGCGATTTACCTGAACTTTTTCACCCACCATTTTATTCCCGATTTTCGCTGGTGGCTTACGGGGCTTGTATTTCTCGTATTTCGGAAAACATGGATCATCTATCGGGTACGCGAGACGACTTATCGCATGCCCTTGACGATCTCGTTCATCCTGGTAGGCTTCTTCATCTGGCTGGCAGAAAATATTTCTACATTTTTTAATGCGTGGAAATACCCGAACCAGCACCAAGCCTGGCATCTGGTCAGCTTCAGCAAGATCAGCTCATGGTTTCTGCTCGCTATCATCAGCGTTATCATTGTGGCTCAGCTTAAGTATGTGAAGGCTCGTCGGGTATGGGGGAATTGAATCGCGACGCGTTAATCCCCCAATCCCCATCGGCCTTTTTCTTGAATTCGTCGATGCTCTCGTAACCTTGCTCATCCGTAAAATATCCTTGCAGAATAATTAGATCCGGTTTCGCTGCCAAGATCGCCTCGCCGTCTTATTACATAACAAGAGCAGCCGCGAGTCGGCGGCCGCACTGAAACTCAAGCCGCCCCTTATTCTCCGATCAACACAGATGCGATTTCTAGCAGGCGCTCCTGCGATATTTTTTCGGCAGAGAGGTCGTCTAAGCGATAATAGGCAAACCGTTCCCCTTCGCCTTCACCCCAAGCCAAACGCTGAGAGGCGCTGTTTCGTCCTTTTAAGTAGAAGACCTCCATCGCACCGATTTGAACCTTTTCCATCTCCAGACCGTTCATTTCATTTGTAAAAATAGCCCGATCCCGCACATCAAACCATACGCTTAACGAGACTTTATTCCCGCTGTCATTCTCGTAGCTTGCAGTATATCCAACCGTCTCCCCGAGCGGTATCGTCCGATAGCTGATCCCCTCGGCGGTTTCTCTGCCCGCCCAATCTTTCTCGTCCTCCATTTGCCATCTCAGATCGTGCACAAGCGATCCTGATTGAAAAACAAAGCCGTTACCGAGTTCATTTAACGGCTTACGTTGGCCGACCTCTGCGGCAAATTGCGAGTAATCAGCATACTGCCGTTCGTTTGCCAGACCGATATAGCGATTCTGGTCCTTCAAGTAAAACACGGCCGCCTCGCCTTCAGCCAACTGGCTCTGCAAAGCTCCCGTATTGACTTCATCGACAGGTTCGTCGCCCGGCTTGAAGCCTCTATATTCCAGAGCAACCGAGCCGTCCGGTGCAAACAACTTCCAGGATTCCATTGCATAGCCGAAACCGCAGGCAAAGAGAATCGTCGCCGTAATGAAGACAGCGTATCCCGCTCTTGCTCTCCTTGGCTTCCTGTCCGATCTGAGGGCCGATTGTGGCTGCATGCTCTGGTATTTTCTGCGGATTTCAGCCATAATCCGCTCCGTTCTATCGATTCGGGGCAGTCGCTCTTTCAGCGACGTCAGATTCGCTTGCCAATCGACAGGTTGACTCTTCCTCATCTTCTCCATCCTCCATTTTTTCCCAAATTCTTCTTAGCTTGGCTAGAGCTCGCTCCACCCTTTTGCGCAAGGCCGACGACGATTGGGGGAAAATCTGTCCAATCTCTTCATAGGATTTTCCCTCCATCACCCGGAGTACAATCAGCGATCGCTCATCAACCGATAGCCGCCGAAGCGCCCGCTCGCTTTGTACCAGCACTTCCTTCCGTCTCGCAACCGCATACCCTTCATCCGCATGATCCTGACTGAGCGGTTTGAGCAGTCTGGCCAACAACGCCGACCTTTTTCGCTTGCGGAGCAGGTTCAGGCAATGATGATAGGCCATCTTGTACAGCCATGCCGAGAAAGATTGACTGTAGGCATACAGCGCCAGCTTCTCGTAAGCTTTGATCAGCACGTCCTGTACCGCATCCTCCGCTTCTTCCCGCTGCATGAGGAGATGATAACAATAGACGTACAAGCGCTGCTGATACCTCTCAATCAGTTCCGCGTACAGTTCCACTTGTCCGTCCCTGACGGCACGAATCAGCCATTCATCGGAAGCCTCGCACGTTCGCTCCTGATTCATCGCTCTCCCTCCTTCCGTTTTCGTCTATATAACACCCCGGTTGGCTTTTTGTGACTGTTTGTTTTAATTATAGAAGAAGTCGATAAAAAGACCGGCCTGCAACGTCATTGAGAATGACGCAATCGACCGGTCAGTTTTAATAATCCGCCTGCTTGACGTACCTGCACAGGCTCAATCTTTAATATCCGATTTTCAAGCTCTCGCCGGCCATGTACACCCCTGGGGATCGGGTAATCGGCAGCTTCTGCTCGGCGGTAAACCCGATCGTCTCCCCATCGCGCAAAGCTACATCGTACTCGACGACGTAAGACGCGATATCCATTAGAAAATCGCGCAGCTCGGCAGGCGAAGCCTGGCTGTCGATAATTTCGATCTCGTCCTTGCCCAGCGGCTTCAAACCGCAGGTGTATGCGCTCATTCCTCCCTCGGAGCGGACAAGACCAAAGTAAACGAGATTCAGAACCGGGAAACCCTCGTCGGATTTCAGCAAATCGGCCGCTTCCACAAACATCTCCGGTTGGAACACAGTGCCGGAGGAATAAAGCCCGATGGCATTGGGCAGCCTTAAGCAGCTCGCAGCGAGCTTCGTATACATAATCCCGCTTTCAAGCGCGGAGCGTCCGCGGGGGAATACGGCTACGATCATTTGCGCCACATGGGTTCCGACCACATCCGCCGCTTCACGCCACGTGTAGTTCCCTTGCGCGTGGTGCTCGGCTTCGCCGTCCGGTACAGGGGCATCGATAAAGCTTACAGCCAGAGTGAAGCCGTCCGTTTCAAAAACGAGAGTGCCTTCCGACTCTTCGTCCTCCGGCGAACAGGAAATATTCCAGTCCTGTACGAGAATTTCCTTCAATCGTTCAAGATCGCACTCATGGGAGTTGAGAAGAACGAAGCCGGTAAACAGGCCGGATGACTCATTCGAGTCTGCGTTCAGCTTGTCTACCATCGCGATTGCCTGCCGCTCCGCAGTTGCGGGCTCGTAAGGCTGCATATCGCTAATCACATGGCCGCAGTGTTCCGTCTCGAATGCGTTCGAGTAGCCGCCGCAGACACCGAGAAGCCACTTGCCAAGCAGCGATTTTTTAAATCGAAATAAGTAATATTGCATATCATTCAACGTAAAGTGTCCGGCGCATTCTATTCTGCTCGGTCGTTTACCTAACCCGTCGTCATTTTCCAACCAATCGATCATGGCTTGTGTCGCCGCTTGCTGCTGAGCTGTCATCCTTCTTTTCCTCCTCGGTAATTTCTCTGCGATTGCGAATTCTTTTGTCTATCCAGCCTCACGCCACTTTAAACTTTTGTGACGGCCTTGACCAGCTTGATTTTCCGCAATGGATTACTAGTCTCTGATAGAATAACATAATTTACAATTTCTGAAATGCCGCTCTGGTGAGCGGGAAAGAAGACCCACTCCCTTCCTTAAATCTACCTAAAGATTCAATCTTGTTCCACGTCCTTCCAAAAATAAGGTATAATAGCCTTATTTCCTGTCGATTTATAGGGAATTCTAACTATTAGCTATGGAGAGGAGTGCAGTTTTGAAGAAATCGTTGTCTATATTCTTGCTGGTTGCTATGCTCCTTGCCGCTTGTACGGAAGGTGGCGAGCCGGAAGTCGTCCAACCCTCCAAGTCCCCAACAGAAACGCAACAAGTCCCTAAGGAAAGCATCGTTAACACGGGCGGCAGGACGGTACTGGACCTCAAAAAGAAGTACGGCTCCGACAAGGACAAGGCATATATGCCTATGTACAATGTCCCTCAGGACAAAGTCTTCCAATTCAAATTCAACAGCGAAGTCCCAACAGACGCGATCACCGTACACACGGATATTAAGGCGGAGGAGAAAAGCCGGATTTTAGCCTTCACCTGGCCTTTGGACTTCGGGGAAAATAAGAATACGATTGAAGTAAAGCCGAATGGCGCCGTGTTATCGACCTCCCAGCATCTGAACGGCTATAACGGCTGGGGCAATGCCCCGATCTACTACATCCGGATCAACTACGATATGGATGCAACGACTCCTACCCAATTGGAAAAGCCGATTATCATTCCGTTCACGATCAAATCGGAAGTAGAAGTTCCCACCCTTAAATATACCATTAGTCATGACGGCCGATTCAAGCTGACCTGGAACAAGATAGAGGGAGCAACCGAATATAAAATCTACCAGCGCAGCAAGATCGTATTAAGAGAAACGACAAATCTGCCGGTAACAGGGGCTGAAGAGGGCTATATCGGTCCTTCGCCTTTATTGGAGACCTCCTTAACGGAAACCGAGTTCGACGACTTTTTGCTCAACGGCAGCGGCGGCCTTGTAAGCGTCGAAGATGATAGAGTTTCGGTGCAAAATCAAGGCGTGAACGGCGAATACTACATTACGGCAGTAAAAGACGGCAAAGAGTCTATTTTGAGCAATGCCGTTAGCACCATAGCCTTGTCCTCCCAATTGCCACACAAGCTTGAGGGAGAGAATAACATATTGTACGACACATTCGACGGGATTTCTTCTCTACCCTCAAAAATCGATGTTACCTTTATTGATGGCTCCCTCTCTTCGAGAGACGTTATTTATGACCCTAGCAACGTAAGCATCGCAAACGTTGGAAACACCGCAATTCCTGCAGTCATTAAAGGCACAGCGCTGAAAGGCGCAGTATACGTCAAGAATCTGACCGAGGAAGATTTACAAAAGCTAGCGGATGCCCAACCTAAAGACAGCGCCACGGGCTTTGTCGCGCCTGAAAATACGACAGACTATATTCCTGCGCCGGATGTCCCGACCATTATTGAACCCTCCACCAGCGAAGAGCAGGGAAAAAGCCTGGAAGAAATCCAGAAGACAAATACGGAACAGAAGGTTGAAGAGGGCAACCAACAATCGGTGCCTGTCCCCGAGATCATTGAAGAGGTTCCGCTTAACGCGGACACGGCGCTGGAGGAGTTTCTGGCGATCAACATGATTGATGTTCAGGAGACAATTTCGTTGAAGGCTTTCCCGGAAGCACAAAACTTCGAGACCATCTCCGATGTGGTGCAGGAGGTTATGTACCAAAACCCGCTTGTCATCGGTCTTAAAGGCTGGGGCTACAACTATCGCACTTTAACGCTGACGCTGAAATACGAGGAGCCCGCGGACGACATCAAGCGAAAGCAGACGGAAGTGCTGGCAGAGGCTAATAAAATCGTGGCCGAAATTATTAAACCCGACATGTCCGCAGAGCAGAAATATAAAGTTATTTACGACTATCTGAACGATAACACGAAGTATGACGACGCTGCGCTTGCCAACGCCGAAGCCAACGACTTCCGGAATATCGATCCCGCATTCAACGATTCCTTTACGACCTACGGTATTATGGTGAAAAAGGTTGGCGTATGCGCCTCCTATGCTTCGGTGTACAAAATGTTGAGCGATCTGACCGGGCTGGAGACGATTGTCGTCACCGGAAATATGGACGGCGTTCCTCATGCCTGGAACAAGGTCAAGCTTGCCAACGGTTGGGTACATGTCGATTCGACGAACAACGCTACCAACAGCGGCATTCCTTATCTTCTTTTCTATTCCAGCGATGAGATTGCGGAGTCTTTGAACTTTAAGCTATCCAAGGAATTCTGGACAGACTCTGAGCTTTCTAACTTCGTATCCACGGACGGGTCCAAGGACTACTACGTCGCGAATGGATTGGAAGCCAAATCGTCTTCCGAATTCGGCTCCGCATTGTCTGGCCAAGTCAAAGCAGGAAACACTCATATCGTCATCCGCTTGGCCGCTAAAGTCGAAACAAACGATCTAATGGAAGAGGCACGAAAAGCCCTGAACGATCTGCCCGAGAGCAAACGCGAAAAAGCCACCATGGGCAGCCTAAGCAATTATGTGGTCGTCACATTGTAAAAAAAGCTGACTAAAGAAAGGACCTCAGCCTCCACTTCAGTGGAATTTGAGGTCCTTTTGCGTATATATTCCTATATCGCGAGAGCATTCAAGGGGTAGGCTCCCCTAGTCTCACTTTACTTCAATCAACTCGGACTTCTGCAACATCCGCTGAATAATCGCCGCGACTTCCGCGCGGGTCATGTTCGCCTTCGGCGCCAGCGTATCCGCGCTTCTTCCCGTTACGATGCCCGCTTGCACGCTGCCTGCAACGCCATTCTGCGCCCACTTAGCAACCTTAGACGCATCCCCGTAAGGACTCAGCACCTCTTCTGCCGAAGGAACAGATAACGTATCCGTCAGCCCGGTCAATATCATCGCCTTGGACAGAATCAGCATCGCTTGCTCGCGCGTGATTTTATCATTCGGACGGAAAGTGCCGTCTTCGAAACCGTCGATCAATCGATACGCATACGCCGTATTGATTACGCCGCTGTACCAGTCCGACGCCTTCACGTCGGAGAAGCTCGTCGCTCCGCTTTCCGGCTTGAGCCCGAGCCCACGCACGAGAATCGCTGCAAACTCGGCGCGGGTAATATCCCGATTCGGAGTGAACTTGCCGCCTCCCGTTCCATCGATGACCATCCTCGAACCCATGTCATTGACTGCGGACTTTGCCCAATGCTTCGCGACATCGCTGAACTCGATCGGATTCCAGACGACGGCGTACGTGCTGTTGGTCAAGCTGTTGATCTTGGCAAAATATCTTGCGCCGTTCTTGGTCACTTGAGTCGGCACATGACGCACCGAACCGTCAGTCTCGATGACGACGCCTGTCGTAATCTTGTTCGGGTCTATTCCGTCCGGAATGGCGACCGTTCTTTCGACGTAGGCATTAAACTTCGTCACGCTAACCGTTTGGTTGCCGTACACCGCTGTAATGTTGAACTCGAGCGGCGGCATAACAAGAGAGAAAGTGCCTTTGGCTGCAGCGTTCTCCGCGAGCTGGATCGTCTCTGCCTGAGAGGCGGAGATTTCAATCCGCACCTTGATGTCCGTCAGATTGGACGGTTTGCCCAGCTGTGCAAAGATCGCGTCGATATTGATCTCATGAGCCGGAATCGTATAGGTCGCATGGTCGGTTTGGAGAACGAGAACCGCTTCTTTATTCTCCATGTTTTTAACCATTTGGCCATTCAGCTCGCCAATGATGACATCCGACTTCGTTTTGACCGGAATCGTCACGACAGCGCCTTGGCCTTCGGCGGCCAGCTTGTCGTCCAGCTTCTTCTGGTCTACAGCGATCGTCAGAAGCGTTTGCTCGTTGCGCTTGCCGGTTGTCGCTTTTCCTGCGTTTTCTTCCTTGCCGTTCACTAGTACGATGACAGCCTCTTCATTCGCGTTGCCGGAAGGCGAAGTTGCGCCTCCGTTAGCACCACTGTTACCTGAGTTGCTTCCGGTATCCCCTCCGGTGCTCCCAGATGTGCGAGGAACAACCGCCGAAGATGCGGCTGAAGCCGCGCTGCTGCCCGCCGAATTAATCGCTTGTACGGTGAACGTATAGCTCGTCCCGTTCGTTAAACCTGTAATCGTAATCGGGCTCTTCGTTCCTGTAGCCGTGATTCCTCCCGGCTGAGACGTCACCTTGTATTCCGTGATTGGGTTGCCTCCGTTGTCGGCCGGCGACGTGAAGCTGATCGTCGCTTGACCATTCCCCGCAACCGCGGTCACATTCGTCGGCGCACCCGGGGATCCGGCCGGCGCCGTCGGCGTCACGCTTATTGAGGATGCTGATGCCGGGGAATCTCCGACACTATTCGTAGCTATAACGCTAAATGTATAGACGGTACCATTCGACAACCCTGTAATCGTAATCGGACTCTTCGTCCCGGATACCGTAATTCCCCCCGGCTGAGAGATCACCTTGTACCCTGTAATCTCGCTTCCGCCCGTGTTGGCAGGAGGTGCAAAGCTAATCGTCGCCTCTCCATTCCCTGCAACGGCAATCACATTCAGCGGCGCACTCGGCGCTCCGGCTGTTCCAGTTGGCGTAACGCTTGTTGTCGGTGCCGATGCAGGAGAGTCTCCCGCGCTGTTAACGGCAACTACCGTAAACGTATAGGCGGTACCGTTCGTTAATCCCGTAACCGTGATCGAGCCGGTCGTTCCTTCAGCTGTAATTCCGTCAGGCTGAGAGGTCACGATGTATTTCGTAATCGGACTACCGCCATTGTTTGCCGGCGGCGTAAAGCTGATCGTCGCTTGACCGTTTCCTGCGACGGCAGTTGTCCCTGTTGGCATACCCGGTACTGTTGAAGGCACGGCCTCGGCTTCATTGGATGCGGCACTAGAGTCGCTGCCGCTGACGGCTTTCACCACAAAGTAATACTTTGTCCCATTCGTCAAATTCTGTACCTGATGCGTCATTGCACCTGTTACAGTCTCGAAATTTTCCTCGTCAAACGTATGCGGGGTTTCGGATACGTACACGCGGTAATCCGTTACGCCCGAAACCGCGCTCCAGGTCAGAGTTACATAACCGTTGCCGCCAGCCGCAACCAGACTTTGCGGGTTGGCAGGCTTCCCTGGCAGGTTAACGCTCTGTATCACACTTGCATACACATACCCTGTTGCCATAACTGTGATCGTATGTGTGCCGCCGTTGAGCACATCGGCATGAATGGTTATCTTGCCCGACGTAATCGTATAATCCGTAGTTGACAGTGCTATGCCGCCTACTCTTATTTCTGTAATCGCTCCGCGCCATGCCGAATCATCCGTGAACGTAAGTTCAATTGAATGATTCGTGTCATTGTCGCTGTCGTCCGCTGATAAAATCGGAGCCGGAGCAGATCCGCCGCTGGACGAGCCGGATTTTATGTCGCCCGAAGACAGCACAATTTCGCTGAACTTCACGATCTTGCCGTTACCGTCCACTTCGTACACCGCGACATACTTGTTCGTTGTTGCGTCAACGCCCGAGATGTCGTTGCCAGCCGTGTAGCTGCTCGCTCCGCTTGGAACAGTATCGCCAACGTTCGGCTTCGATGTGCTGCCGGATGTTACCAGCACTTTTAACTCATTGCCGGAACCCGCCGTCACTCCAGTCACCTTCGTCGTTCCTGACTGTGTTCCCGGCCCGGCTGTTGGTGGCGTTCCGAAACCCGGTGCTGGATGAGTTCCGCCGCCACTCGCCGCGTTCACGGTTAGCGTAAAGGATTGTGTAGCGTCGTCCGTCGGCGTCCCGTTAGAGGCCGTTACGGTGAATGGATAACTGCCCGCACCGACAGTTCCGGCAACCGTTATGAGACCCGTCGATGGGTTTATGCTCACACCCGCAGGGGCTCCGTTCAGTGTATACGTGATGGTCCCGCTTCCCGTAGCGATCACTTGGAACGTACCGCCAGAGCCAGACGTGACAGATGTGCTATTCGCCGAGGTGATATTGGGCGCGCTCGCCGCTTTCACATTAAGCGTAAAAGATTGCGTAGCATCTTCCTCCGGCGTTCCGTTAGAAGCCGTTACGGTGAATGGATAACTGCCCGCATCGACAGTTTCGGCAACCGTTATGAGACCTGTCGATGAGTTAATGCTTACACCCGCCGGAGCACCTGTAAGCGAATACATGATGGTCCCGCTTCCCGTGGTGGCGGTCACTTGGAACGTGCCGCCCGAACCAGACGTAACCGATGCGCTGTCTGTTGAGGTGATCTTGGGCAAAGCGGTATAGAACACTATAATTGGCACCGCTGAGTTGCTTGGCATGGCAAATGCTGTAGAAGCCTTGTACATGTCTGCGGGGGGAATAACGGCACTCGACCACATCATGAATTTGTAGCCAACATTCGGGTTGGCGGTCAGTGTGACAATCTCCCCTGCGGCCGCTTTTGCCGGGCTTGCTTTAGGGCTTCCGCTCCCCTCCGGGTTAACGAAGAAGAGCACACTGCCCTGTACCACTGAGAGCAAAAAGTCCTGCGTGTCCTCCCCCTCATTGTTTGAGGCCTTGACAGTGAACGGATAATTTCCCGCAGCGACAGTATCGGCAACCGTTATGACGCCGGTTGATGCGTCAATGCTTACGCCTGTCGGAGCGCCTGCCAGCGAATAGGTGATGGTCCCTCCGCCAGTGACGCTCACCTGATACGTTCCCCCCTCCCCGGACGTTACGGATGTAGAAGGAAACGAAGTGAACTCTGGCGGCCCGCTCGGTTCGTTTACAGCAAGTGTAAAAGCTTGTGTAGCATCTTCCTCCGGCTTCCCGTTAGAGGCCGTAACGGTGAACGGATAACTTCCCGCCGCAACAGTTCCGGCAACCGTTATAAGACCGGTTGATGAGTCAATGCTTACGCCTGTTGGAGCACCAGTTAGCGTATACGTGATGGTTCCGTCTCCCGTAGAAGTCACCTGAAATGTGCTGACCGAACCGGATGTGACAGATGCGTTATCCGCCGAGGTGATCGTAGGCAAAGCGATATAAATCGCCGTGATATACACTTTGGTTGAGCCGCTTGGCATGGTGAATGTCGTAGAAGCGTCCGACAGATTCTCCAAGGGGATAACGTTATTCGAATTCGACCACGCACTAAATTTGTAGCCGGCATTGGGGTTGGCGGTTAGTGTGACGATATCCCCAGCGTTCGCTTTTGCCGGGCTTACCTTAGGTCTTCCCGCCCCATCTGGCTCAACGACGAGGACGACACTGCCCGCCTCCACGAAGAGCCAAAAGTCTTGCGTCTTCTCTCCCTCATTATTAGAGGCCTTGACGGTGAAATTGTAAATTTTCACCGGTACAGTTTGATCAACTGTTATAATGCCGGTCGATGAATCAATACTTACGCCTGTCGGAGCATTCACCAGCGAATAGGTGATGATCCCACCGCCTGTAGCTTTCACCCGATGCGTCCCGCCCTCACCGGACGTGATATTTGCAGTTGCCGCCGAGGTAATATTGGGCGGACCGCTCGCAGCATTCACAGTTAACGTAAAAGATTGCGTATCGTCTTCCTCCGGCTTCCCGTTAGAGGCCTTGACGATGAAATCGTAACTTCCCGCCGCAACAGTGTCGGCAACTGTCATGACGCCGGTCGACGAATTAATGCCCACACCCGTCGGAGCATCTACCAGCGAATAGGTAATCCCTCCGCCCGTAGCCGTGACCTGAAATATGCCTCCCAATCCGGACGTGACTGATGTAGAATCCGCCGAGGTAATCGCGGGAGGGAGAGGGACAAAATTCGCTGTAACCGCCACTTCCTTGTTCGGCATGTAGAATTTCGTGTTGCCAGCGGTAGCGTCGGAAAATTTAACATTATCGTTGCTTGTCCACCCCGAGAATTCATATCCTATATTTGCACTTGCGCTTAGATTGACCCACAACCCCGCATATTCCTCTGTTTTAACTCCACCGCCCCCCCAAGGCGCCGTGGCGCTTCCGCCTGCTGTCGGATTGGCGGCTACGGTGATCGTATGAGGGATTCCGATCTTGACATGACCGTCGTAAATAATCATATTTATTCTTCTATCGTGGCTAAACTGATTGGAGTCAACGTATACTGCATTTTTCACCAGTTCCCGTATTTGATCGTCACTAAATCCTGCATCGGTCCCGTCGAATAGCATATCGCCATCCTTAAACCAATCATTGCCGAAGCCGGGATATAGCCCAATGCCAGCCATTGTGTACGGTACGGAGGTATCTGCTAGCTTTACATACGAATTTAGACCATAGGTAATTGTCATCGCAGGATAAGCATTAACCCCATTTCTGGGGCCAAATTTCATGGTGACGTCAGTAACATTATCCTCTAGCCGCAGGTTGCGGACAGTGAGCGGCTCGATCATAGCCGAACCCCCAGTCTGCACGTTGAGGTTGTTTACGAGGGTGCCACCGATAAAATTCGCCGAGGCGCCGCTTTGCACCTCCACATCGATAATGCCCGTTTGGCGGTCATCCACGTCCCCACCGCCCACGCCAACCGTAATATTTGTAAAGTTCACTGTACCAGACTGTACCGAGAGCAGGATTCCGGTAAATCCTTCCTCCCAAGTTATCGACCACGGTTTGAAGAAATCATAAGGCTCTCCCTCAAAGGTGTATGACGCTAATGTAACGCTTTTGCTCAAATTGATCGGACTGGAGAGCTTCATGTCGCCCTGCAGTCCGATCGTGTCGCCATCCTCCGCTATCTCGTACGCTTTCTCTATTGTGGCGTAAGGCTGCTCAAGCGAGCCGTTGCCTGAGTTGTCGTCTCCCGATTCGCTGACAAACAAGATCCGACTTGCCGCGAAAGCTGGCACGGCCGTCGCCGGCAGCAGACCGAACACCATAACCAACGTGATCAGCAGACAAAATATCTTTTTCGTTTTTTTCATATCACTAACCTCCCCGTTGAACTTCTCTGATTGTATAATTCACCGGCCTGAACAATAGTCCGCCATACGGAAGTCCCGCGGCTTCTTTGCGCCACGCCGCACATTGTAGCCCTTGTCTCCGCTTCTGCATAATCTACCGCCCTTCTTCGTTAATGATAGTGCTAACATTTTCTTTGAAGCCATCCTAGCACGACCGAATAAACGAATAATAAACAAACCTCTACAGTATGCGACATGTCACAGTTTCAAGAACTCGAATCTTGTTTGCAACTATGCTAAGAAACGATAGGTTATGCATTCCATTCACAGCTGTATTTCCGCCACATTCTCCCTCACCACAGAAATGGACCAGTCAAAATCGCCAAAATTGGAACTTTTCATTTGTCATTTGTTTTTATATCTTGAATATTAGCCGCCGAAAACGGGAATTTGGATAGCAAAAAAGGAGATAAAGCCCATGCAGATTGAACCGGTTATTTTGCAAGGAGTGCGGGTCGTCCTCGTCCCTATGGATGCTTCTCATATCGCTCCGCTTTACGAAGCGCTGAACGAGCCGGACATATGGACGTATTCGCCGCCAGGCATGCGACATATTGAAGACATGAAGGCCTATGTGGAGACTGCTCTAGAGGAGCGATCCCAAGAAGTTTCTATGCCTTTTGTCATCGGCGACAGGGAGACGGATCGGCTGGTAGGCACGACCAGGTTCGCCGACATTTCCGTTGCCCATCGGCAATTGGAAATCGGCTGGACGGCTCTTGCCCGAGAGGTGTGGAGGACTCGCGTTAATACCGAGTGCAAGTATTTGCTGCTACGGCATTGTTTCGAGACGTTGGGTACGGTGCGCGTACAGCTTAAGGCCGATTCCCGCAATACCAGATCGTTAAGGGCTATGGAGCGAATCGGCGCTACTCCGGAAGGGGTGCTTCGAAGTCATCGCATCTTAAGAGACGGTTATATCAGGGACACTGCTTACTATAGCTTTATTGCTTCGGAATGGCCGGACATCAAACTAAAGCTGGAACGCATGCTTTCCGTGTAGCCCGGCACCCGGTGTATCGCGAATACTATAAGTAAAGTCAAGAGGCTGTCCCATAAGCAAAGTTGCATGATAAACGATAATTAAAAATGGTGTATATATCTCCTGGAGACCTAATCATGACTCGCAACGTTTCCAATTTATTGGATATTAATCTTTTACGACGGATCTATTTGCACACATGAGCTTACGCAGGGAAGTTAGTCGGAAATTCGTACAAAGCAGCTCGAACCAGGCTTAAACGGCGGACGTTTGTAGGAAAAACCGCACAAAGCAACTCGGCTCAGACTCAAACGGCGAACGTTTGTAGGGAAAATCGTATAAATCAACCAAGATCAGGGATTGTATGCCACTAAAGCGTCTTCGATAATTATACGAATAACTTCTGGGAATTATCTGGAAGTGGCCTCTTGAACGGATTTTTCGCCTCAGTCAGACGCTCCCCCGTTCGCCCAGAGGGATCGGATCGAACATTTCGAACAAAAGTCCTTCGAGTAACGGATCACATCCTCATTATACACAATTTGGACGGCGGCCGACTTGCCACGCTCCACCCAGGCAACCGCAAAATGTGAGAGCAACATTTCTAATCTTCCCCTGTGATATAACTATCTGTGAAATCCAAACAAGGGGATGAAGATATGGGAAAACTGACAGGTAAAACAGCTCTGGTCACCGGAGCGAGCCGGGGTATCGGCCGCAGTATCGCATTGCGTTTAGCGCTGGAAGGAGCCGTCGTTGCCGTCCACTATGGGAACAGACAGAGCGACGCGGAGGAAGTTGTGAGAGAAATTGAGCGGATTGGAGGAACCGCCTTCGCCATCGGGGCGAACTTGCGAACTCTTGACGGCATTCAGAATCTGTATGCGGCGCTGGACGAAGCTCTCGACAAGCTTGTCGGCGACAATCGCTTCGATATTCTGGTGAACAACGCCGGAATTGGTCAAATTCTCACGCTGGAGGAGGCGACTGAATCCTCCTTCGACGAGGTCATGACCGTCAATGTCAAAGCTCCGGTATTCGTCACCCAGCAGGCGTTGCCTCGGTTGAGGGATGGGGGGCGCATTATCAATCTCTCCTCGTTCGTGACTCGCGCAGCCTCGCCCAGCGTGTTCGCCTATAGTATCACCAAAGGAGCGATCGATACCTTCACGCGCGTCTTGGCGAAACAGCTGGGAAGCCGCAATATTACAGTGAACGCCATTCAGCCCGGCATTATTAATACCGAGATGAATGCCGGTACGCTGCAGGACCCGAACGGGCAGCAGTTTGCCGCCGGGCTTTCCGTTTTCAGAAGGTGGGGCGAGCCGGAGGACGTAGCGGACATCGCCGCCTTCCTCGCCTCGTCGGACAGCCGCTGGGTCACCGGAGAGTTCATTGACGCCAGCGGCGGCTCGCATCTGTAAGCTTCGCAGATCCGGAATGCGGTCGGAGCCGACAGCCCGTTAGCTGTCGGCTTCCGGCCTTCCCCCGTAATAGGGATCGCCCGGATCGAGATCGAGTACGACGCGGTGCGGAGCGGCCAGCGCATATTGGTGCGCACAGCGCCAGCGCATGTCCTCCGTAAAGCCGACGGTCTCCCCATCGCTAATAATATCGCCCTCTTTAAACAGGTAGTAGCCGATATCCGTCAGGAACGAAGCTACTTCGTTCGGGGTAAGGTCAAAAAAATGACACTGCACGTCCGGGACTCCTAGCGCGGCGAGCCCAATCGTATCCATCAGCGATTTGGGACGCGCACTCCCGGTCCCCTGTACATTGTAAAAACGTACATTCATCGCGCCGTACAAGATAGCGCCATTCTCGATAGCGTCCAAATAAGCCCGGGGCTCAACCAGCTTGTCGCTTTCGCGGAAATAAAGAGCATCGCAAGGAGCGGTCTCCAGCACGGCCCGGAGCGAACCCGTAAACAGCTCTAGTCTATCCTTCGGCTCCAGCCCGGATGCCAGCATATCTACAAGCAGCAGGGAGTGTCGGCATTGCTCCAACGTCTGTTCCGCTTCCTGCCAATGCCAGGCTTGCTCGATGGCCGTTTTGTATTCCGTTGGCGAACGAAGTTCCGATTCCACCAAGCTCGTTTGGGCGGGCATTTCCCCTTCTGCGTATCCAACCATGTAATTAAGATGGAAGAAGTGCAGCAGATCCTGATCCGTCTCTTCATTGGGCTCCCATACGGCAAGCCCCGCTTCGCTCTCCTCCTGTTCCGGCCGATCCAGCTTGCCCGTATATCGCTCCATATTGGCGTATAGCAGCTCCCGCTGCAATTGAGGCTTCTCCTTGTAGATCAGCTCAACCGAATACACCCGCGCGAAGCCGAAGTCTTTTTCACTTTCAACCAGCTCGTCCATTTCCTTATCCTTCATCGCTATCGCCTCCATACTATGCCACTATTATATATAGGCCAATTCAATTCTTCCAGATTCTAGGGGCCCGGAAATCCGCAAGCTTCGTATTGGGAAATATGTCACATCTATTTTGGAGTCGTTATTTGTTATAATCGAACAATGCAGCACGGGCATCGCCGACAACAGGAGGAAATACGCTTTGGTTTTTAGTTCAATTATCTTTTTATTTTGCTTTTTGCCGCTTGTTCTTGCCCTTTATTTCGCCGTTCCTTTCAAATATAAAAATACGATTCTACTAATTTTCAGCTTAATCTTCTATGCCTGGGGCGAACCGAGATACGTCGTCCTCATGATTCTATCGATTCTCCTCAATTACGGTTTTGGAATAGGGATCGATAACGCCGGCGACAATCGCGGCAAAAAACGAGTCGCGATTCTAACGATGGCAATCGTGGTTAATATCGGACTGCTCGGATTTTTCAAATACGCCAACTTTTTTGTCGATCTGCTCAATTCCGTCTTGCAAACGAATATTCATCTCCAACCGGTGCCGCTGCCTTTGGGTATTTCTTTTTATACGTTTCATGTGCTGAGCTATTTAATCGACGTCTATCGTAAAAAGGAGCAAGCGCAACGAAATCTGTTCAACTTGGCGCTCTACATTACCTTTTTCCCGCAGCTCGTAGCCGGTCCTATTATTCGCTACAATGCGATCGCCGAGCAACTCGGCAAACGCGTCTTCAGTTCCGTTCAATTCGCCGAGGGGATTCGTCGTTTTATTCTGGGCTTGTCCAAAAAAGTGCTCCTGGCCAACCCTCTCGGCTCCGTAGCGGACACCGTATTCGCGACATCGGCCATGGACCTTTCCACGGGAAGCGCCTGGGTAGGCATTATCGCTTATACTCTGCAAATCTATTACGATTTCTCGGGCTACAGCGATATGGCGATCGGCCTAGCCAAAATGTTCGGCTTTGAATTCGCGGAAAACTTCAATTATCCGTACATCGCCAAAAGCGTGTCCGAGTTCTGGCGGCGCTGGCACATCTCTCTGGGCAGCTGGTTCAGAGATTACGTCTATATTCCGCTCGGGGGAAGCAAAGTCGCCGCGTGGAAAATCTATCGCAACCTATTCATCGTGTGGACGCTGACCGGGTTCTGGCACGGAGCCAGTTGGACGTTCATTGCATGGGGAACGTATTATGGCATCCTGATCGCCTTAGAGAAAGCCGGTCTGGAAAAGCTGCTGTCCCGAATCTATCCGTTAAATCACGTTGCCGTTATTCTGCTTGTGATGATCGGATGGGTGTTCTTCCGGGCCGACGACTTCGGGTACGCAACGGAATTTATCGGCGCCATGTTCCACTCCCGCGGCAACGCCCTATTCGATTCCCAAGCGCTGTCGCTGCTGTCTCTGAATTGGCTGCAGTTTGCCGTTGCGATTATCATCGCCGCGCCGATCTACCCCAACCTTCGGAAGCTGCAGTTTGGCAAGTCGGTCACGAAGTTTCTTGCGGCAGCCGCATTGCTGCTCCACTTTTTCCTATTCGCCGAAGTCGTACTGTATTTAATTAATTCGACCTACAACCCGTTCTTGTATTTCAGATTCTGATGCAAACAGAAGGAGCTTCGAAGTGAGTAAACCTGTCTCCATCATCTATATTGTCGTATTTCTAGCGATCCTCTTCGGCTTTGCGATTGCCGGCATGGTATTACCCGATAGAGCCGTCTCCACCGTCGAAAACAGGGCCTTAAGCAAGCTGCCGGCCTTCAGCTTTGAGGCCGTTGGCACGCGTCGCTTCTTCGAAGAGATGAATCAATATTTCAACGACCAAGCGCCGCTCCGGGATGAGATGGTGCGGCTCTACCAAAGTCAGCAAAATTCCGGTATGTTCAACTCCATGCTGCTGGAAAACCTGTTTCATGTGAAGCCGCCGCAGAAGCCCGAAGAAGGAACCGTCGTCAAAGATTCGCGCGTCGTATCCAATCTGGTCGTCATCAACAAGAAGTGGATTTTTCCGGTGACGGACCCTCTCGTTCATACAGATAAAATGGACGAATCGACCGCCAAGCTGAACGACGCGATTCAATTCGCCGCGGATCAACAAACCGAGACATACTTCGTCTTTAATCCGTCGAGAACCAGAACTTTAATGCATCTCTATCCGGATTATATGCAGACCGACGCTTACGCCAAGTCGAAAGACTACTTCTTGTCCAAGCTCGCCAAGAGCGTAAATGTCGTCGATATCGGCAAGAAATTCGATGCTTTTACGAACGCGGCAAAGGAAGAGCTTTACTTGGAAACGGATCATCATTGGAATATCCAAGGCGCTTTTGCCGCCTATCAAGAGATGATCGCCGAAATTTCCGCCAAGTCGGCCCAGTTCGAAGATAAACCGATGTCTCTAGATGATATCCGCGTATCCGGACTGACGATCGGCAGCTTCGAAGGCAGCTACAACTCGCAAATCAATTATGCCGTCAATCCCAAAACCGCCGATCGAACGGTGATTTACGAGCCGAGGAAGCCGTTCTCGTTCAGTAAATTTGAAGTAATCAATAAAGACGGGACGCAAACCGTCACAAGCTTTAACGATTTCTACGGCTTCAAACGGGGCCAAAGCACTTATACCTATGGAACGATCTATGGCGGGGACAGACGGAAAATCGCTTATGAAAACCCGCAAGCCAACAATCGATTAAATGTCCTGCTGCTTAAAGATTCTTTCATGAATCCTCTTACGCCGTATTTAGCGCAGCATTTTAACAAACTCACGGTTTACGACAACCGCTATTATTCCGAATTCAGCTTAAAAGAAATTCTCGCCAGCGAACACTTCGATATGCTCATCATCGCTTTCCATGACGATAATCTGTTTAGCGGCTCATATGAGTTTGACAAACCGCTCTAATGATAAGAAGGGGAAAAGTAGCCGCTGATCCGAACCAAGGATTTGGAGAGCCCGATGGGGAATAATACAATGACTTACATTTTCTAAATGGGAGGCTCTACAATGTCAGCTCATATCGAAGTCAAGTGCCCGCTGACGGCGAGAAAATGTGGGTTCGATTTGTATACAATGAAATAATCCCTACCGAGAAGATCGTTTACACCAGTTTCTTCTCCGATGCGGAAGGCAACAAAGCACGCGCTCCTTTCGATGCACACTGGCCCATGGAAACTCTGAACAGCATGACGTTCATTGAAGATGGAGAACAAGCGATTCTTACAACGATTATAGCCCCCCTGTCCCCTACGGAGGAGGAATTCCAAACCTACTTTTCTTCCCGGGAGATGATTCACAACGGATTTATCGGAACGTATGATCGATTTGCTAATTACCTTAAAAACAATTCGATCTAGCGAATATTCTGCATTCGACGAGAACGCCAAAGAGGGCCGCGCAGCAGCTGCCTATCGGCAACCTGTCGCAACCCTCTAACCTATTGTAGGCGCGTAGCCTACAGATACAAAACATTCAGGCACATGCCTCTATGTCGATCTGTACTCCAGGTGCAGCAAAGGAAACGGCTTGCCAGAGCCATCCAATTCGGATCGCCCCGTCTGCACGAATCCAAACCGTTTGTAGAAAGCGCAAGCTCCCTCGTTTTGTTCATTAACGTCCACTTGAACGGTGCTTCTCCGTAACTTCTGGATGTGCTTGATTAAACTGCTTCCTATCCCCAGTCCATGGTATTCCGGATCGACGAACAGCATTTCGATCTTGGTTCCGTCAAGCCCGATAAACCCTGTCGGTTCATTGTTTTCATTTCTTCCAACCCATATCTCAACTTCCCTTAATGCCCCGTTCTGAACCATTGTGTGATAGAACTGGATATCTGAATCCGACAAAAAGGTATGGGTAAGACGTACGGCACGATACCAAATGTCGACTAACAGGTCGTGATCGCGTTCCTGATACGGAGTTATTTTGCCCAACACTAGTGTTCCTCCATTCGCTCCTTAGCTTTTAACCGCTGCAACTAGCAGGAACATCGGACGACGAACTTCCTCCTGCCAAGCCGGATTGCTATCCAGCATTTCTTGAGTGGGTTGCAGCTCGGAAATCTTCGTGATCGTAAACCCTGATGCGATTAATGCATTCATCTGAGTGGCAACCGTACGATGGTATTTCACAACATCATTATCGAGAAATTTTGCCTGCCTTGGACCCTCCAGATGGTAATTGTCGACGGGCCAATGCAGCTTCTCGCCTTCCGAACTATAGTACCAGTCTTGGGCAGCAAGCGCGGTGAACATAGGATGTTCAACCGAGAATACGAAGCTCCCCTTATCGGTAAGGTAGCGATAGATTTTCCGGCAAATGGCTTCAAAATCCTCTACATAGTGGAGAGCAAGCGAGCTGATGACCGTATCGAATTCACCCTCCGCAAAATCGATGTCTTCGATCGCCAGTCGTCGATACTCGATATGCGGATCGTCCGTCATCGTTCTGGCGCGTTCTAGCATATTCTCCGAGAGATCTACACCGACAACCGACTTCGCGTGGTTTTCGCGTGCATAGCGGCAATGCCAGCCAAAGCCGCAGCCAAGATCGAGCACCTTTTTGTCGCGTAAATCCGGAAGCATCGCACGGAAGGTTGACCATTCTCCAGCCGCTTCCAGCCCGCCGACCGAACGAGGCATCAAGCTATATTTTTCGAAAAATCCCGAATCGTCATATTTGTTTTGTTGCACAGCAATGCCCCCCCCCCCCCTATATCCTGCTTCAATTACATTATTGATAATCCCTCGCCTTTTTATTATAGAGATTTCCTTTGTCCCCATCCACTCAAAGCAGGGTCAAATAGATCCTTAAACCACATGACGGATTTCGGTTATTGCTCCTCCAAGAATAAGGAATAAAGCTATCAAACCTTAGCATTTGCACGAATGCTGTTTAATGAAAGGGTAAGCATGAAATTATCGAAGACACGGAGGCTGATCACTTGTCCACAAACCGGATGGGCACAGCGATACCTATTTTCCCATGTAGATCCATTGACGAGCAGTTGGATTTCTACCAAGCTTTAGGCTTTGAACTGACTTATCGGCAAGCCAAAGCTAACCTGTACGCTTGCGTAAGGCACCCTGTCGTGGAATTGCACTTTTTCGTTCTAAAGCAGTTGGAGCCGGCCAATTCCTACAGCATGTGTTATGTAAGCGTCTCTGATGTGGATGTCGTATACAAAAGTTTCTGCGAGAATCTAAAAAAGGCTTATCAGAAAATCTCCACTAAAGGTTATCCCAGAATTACCAAGCTCAATAGCCTGGCAGAGGACCGCAGATTCAACCTTATCGATCCTGCCGGGAACCGCTTGTTGATCGGTCAGAAGCATGCCTCGTCCGAACCCTCTCCCACCGATCCATACATTGTCGTGCACCCGTCGAGATTTGCTAATGCATTTGAAACTGCACACCGATTGGCGTACGCTAAAGATGAACCCGCGGGGGCGGCCCGAGTGCTTGATCTTGTTTTCGCGAAAGACGAAGAAGTACCCGTAACGCTTCTCTACAAAGCTTATGTATTGCGGGCCGATATTGCCGTTGCCATGGACGACCTAAATGCCGCAACAACGTATATCAGACAAGCGGAGAGCTTATCCCTGTCCGATCAAGAGCTTGGTGAGGTGGCCGAAGCAGCCGAACGACTAGATGAGCTTAGAACGACTTTAGAGTAGGGATAATCCTCATCACAGGGAGGGCATTGATTTTGAGAAACGAGCAAGAAATGATGAAGCTGTTTATCGATTTCGCTCAAGAGGATGAGCGTATTCAACTCGTTACGCTTGAGGGGTCGCGCACTAACGCGAACATTGCCTCCGACTCGTTCCAGGATTTTGACATTTCTTATTTTGTGACGGATTTGGAATCCTTTAAGGAGAATGACCAGTGGCTGGACGTTTTCGGCAGTCGCTTAATGATGCAGAAGCCCGAGGCTATGGAGCTTTTTCCTTCGGAATTGGGAAATTGGTTTTCTTATATCATTCTCTTCGAGGACGGCAACAAGCTCGACCTGACGCTCATTCCGGTCAATGAAGTCGATGAGTATTGGGAACAAGGCGATGGATTGGCGAAGGTTTTACTGGATAAAGCCGGTCTTGTCCAAAATGAAGTTCAAGCGAGCGATCGGCAGTATTGGATTCGGAAACCGACGGCAAAGGAGTATGACGATTGCTGCAATGAATTTTGGATGGTTTCAGCGTATGTCGTCAAAGGGTTAGCGAGAAAAGAAATCCTGTTTGCGATCGATCATCTGCATGAGATTGCCCGCCCCAATCTGCTCAGAATGATGGCCTGGCACATTGGAGCGGAGCGCGGTTATGACTTCAGCGTAGGGAAAAATTATAAGTTCATCGACCGTTATCTTCCTGCCGAGGATTGGGAGAGCTTGTTGTCTACCTATGACGGGAAGGCCTACCCGAATATGTGGCGGTCCTTGTTCGCCTGTTATGCGTTGTTTAGAAAGTATGCAGGAGCCGTAGCGAAAAGTCTCGGATATCGTTACCCCGCATACGATGAAGCCGTCACCCCGTATACGGAAAAGATCTATGCGGAGGTTTCGCGAACGGAGTCATAATCCGGGATACTTCACGACAGGCCATTTTTCCTTCCTCAAGGCATGCATGAGCTCCGGCCCTGCATTTAGATTCTCCTGTACCAATTGTTGCGGGGTCAGCGCCATCCATTGATTCAACGACACATCTTCAAAGCGGCTGCTTTTGAACATCTCCAGGAACCATACGCTTTGATCGCCGGTATTCTGGACATAATGGCCGAAGGCGCGCGGCACATAGCCTACGTCGCCCGCACGGTAATCGAAGGTGCGCGCTGTCCCTTGACCTCCGAAGACGGTCATCCGCGCCGTACCCGACATATAATACTGCCACTCGTCCGCGTTCGGATGCAAGTGCATTTCCCTCATGCCGCCCGGCTTGATTTCGACCAAAGCCGCTGCGACCGTCGTTGAGATCGGAAAATTGGTCGAATCGACAATTCGAACGGTACCGCCCGGAAATACCTGCGGAGCCTGCGCAAGCAGACGGTGCGTAAAGCTTAACGGCACGGTCCCGAAGGGGTCCTCCACCTTTTGCGATTCAAGAGTGCCGGGCGCGGTTCCCTGGAAAATGTACACCTGATCCTTGGGGATATTCCGAAAGGCATGCTCCGGCACGCCGAAATTCGCGGATAGCACGTCTTTCGGAGTATGCGCGAACCAGTCCGTTATAGATAAGGTGTTCAGATCGGAGAAGCTGCCGTCGTCGAAAACGAGCAAAAACTCGCAGCCCTCTTCCAGCCCTTGAATCGAATGCGGAATGCCCGCCGGGAAAAACCACAAATCGCCCACACCGAGATCGGCAATAAAGTTTCTCCCGTTCTGATCGACAGAGGTCACGCGGGCGCGGCCCACAAGCATAATCGCCCATTCCGATTGCTGATGCCAATGCAACTCACGTACGCCGCCGGGGGTCAGCGCCATATTCACCCCGGCCAGCGTAGTGGCAATCGGGAGCTGCCTCACGGTTACCTCCCGTGACCAACCGCCTTGATTTAACTGCATGTAAGTATCTGAGAACGAAAACTTCAGATTCGGAAGCGTTCCGGCATCGGTCGCAGGCGGGACCAGCATATCCGGGTTTTCACGGTCCCTCATCACATCCCGCGGACCTAAATCCCACCAACCGGTACCGTCGCCCCTGATCGGCTGCGGAATATCTCCATAGCGTTCTTCGTTTTGCAAAATGTACTCCCCTCGCTTCAATAACTTTGAACTGAGGCTGGGTAAGCGCCCATTTACAGGTTATGAATCAGGGCAGGTGTTTGGTGCCAGAGTATGACGGTCTATAATTTCAATTCTCGCGCCTAGTGTCCTGCCTGGAATTGTTGTCATTCAGCCCGCTTCGCCTTGCGTACCCGTTACCCGCTTCATCGCCTCGGCATCGTTTCCTATTCTTCGATTAACCGGTAATGCGGCAAGCGAGACAATGGCGCGTCTACCTCCAGGGTGCAGGGCCCCTGTACCCTGCTTCCGTCGTCCCCCAGCCACTCGCCTGCAGGGAAACGGATGGAGCGACGGAGCGCCCCTTTCTCCACGACCGGCGCAACGAGCAAGTCGTCGCCGACCATGAATTGATCCGTGACATCCTCAAGGTCGCTGTCGGGAAATACGTAAGCCAAGTGCCGCATAATCGGCTCCCCGGTCGTCGATGCGTGCTGCGCCAGCGCGAGGAACGTGTCGCCAAGCTCCGCGTGCAGCTTTGCCGCCTCGACGCAGTATGCGAGATGCTCCCGATCCAGTACGCGCCAAGGCGCCGTCGAGAACTGCATCATCGGGAACAGCGCCGAGCATTGGGCGTACCGGACGAACAGCTCTTGATCAATACGGAATGACGGATTGTTCTCGACGTCCCCGATCTGCCCTCCGCCGATCATATCCGGGCAAATATAGGCATAGCCGGCAAGCCCTTGCGCGAGCCCGTTCGGGATCAGCGAGGCAAGCCCGTTCAGATCCCAGCTGTGCTGGCGATCTCGCAGACGCTGGACAAGCGGCTGTCCGCCCATTTTCCAGCAGGCCCGGTACTCGTTAAACGCATAACGCCGTCCAACTGCCGCCCAAGCCTCGCAATGGCCGTTCGGATGCATCGGAACCATGCTCCGGTCGGACGCTCGGTAATATTCGGGATCGCCTGCGTCGAGCTTAAACCCGTCTATGCCGTAATCGTCCATCAGACGCTGCAGCTCCTCCTGGTACCAGGCCACCGCATCCGGATTCGTGCAATCGAGCACGGCGCTGTAGCCGTTCCACCACCTACGAATGGCGGTCTCGTCTCTCTCGTCTCGCAGAAGATACCCTTTGCTCTCAAGCATACGAAAATTGGCGGCATTATCCGGGCTGACGAACGGACACGTCCACAGCATGACCTGGAAGCCAAGCTCATGCAGCCTTTCCGTCATCGCCTTGGGATCAGGGAACCGATCAGACCGGAAACGCCATACCCCGTAATCCTCCATCCAGTTGTCGTCAATCATGATGACGCCCGGCGGCAATCCGTTCGCCAATACCGCCTCGGCGTAGCGCAGCGTCTTCTCCTGCGTCGGCTCATATTGCAGCTCGATCCACAGGTTATACTGCGGTACCGAGAAAAAGCGCGCGTCCGGCAGCGTACCGGTTGCCGGAAAATGCTCAGCCGCCGCCGAAAGGAATGCTTGGCGCAGGTTGTCCCCCGCCTCCCGCAAGACCGGCTCGCTCGACTCACAAACGACCGTCAGCAAGCCGTCCTCGAACCGATACCGAATTGGGTCGTCTGCCCATACATACCGGCCCTTGCTCGAGGAGAGCAGCGGCGTTGCCTGGTTGCCGCGAATGCCTGCGCTCAGATCAACCTCCACCGTCTCCCGCCCAAACGGCATTTGGTCTCCATACGTTATGTCTCCGCCCCACCAGACCTCGTTATCCAGTAGACGAATACTCAGTTTCCGATTTTCCATGATCGTCCTTCCCCTCTGCCCTGTTCTTTGCCTTGATCATAGAGTACAATCGAGGCACGAGTCTACGGGCAACCTTGCGGGATTTTTACACGATCTTGCTCATTATCTCCAGGAGGCGGCGAAAGCATGACGGACAGCGGGAACAATCAGTATTTGGCGATGCTCGGCGATACGTATCCTTTTAATCTGTTCCAGCCCGAATGTGTCGGAACGACCATTTTCCCGCCGCATTGGCATAACGATTGTCTGGAATTGATCTATGTGAGGCAAGGGCAAGTGGAATTGCACATCGGGGGACGCTCGTTCGTCGGGCAGGCCGGCGACCTTGTTCTCATCGGAGAAGGGGTCATTCACAGCGGATATGTCGTAGATGATCCACCGGACTATTACACGATTTTGCTTGACCGTAGCCGGTTAGCCAGCTCGGACTTCATGAACGTAGCGTCCCGCTCCATGCTCACGGGCAAGCTGAGCTTCCCCGTTCTTCTGCAAACCGGAGACGGCGGCTACCAGAGCTGCTCCGCCATCATTCGTTCCATCATCGAAGAGTATGTCGCCCGCAAGGCCGGCTTCGAGCTGGCGATCAAATCCTATCTTCATGTACTGCTGCTTGAGCTGGCTCGCGTATACGGGGAAAGCGCAAGAGGCAAGGATGTACGCGGCGAAGCCGCGAAGCGCAGTATGGAGCGACTGAAGGAAGCCATCTCCTATATCGAAGCCCGGTACAGCGAGAAGCTGACGGTCGGCGAAGCGGCTTGCGCGGCGGGGATGAGTCCATACCATTTTTGCCGGGTGTTCAAGCATGCCGTCGGCCGTACGTTCACGGAGTATATGCATCTATTCCGCATTGGCAAGGCGGAAGCCCTTATTCGCGACACAGATCTACCAATTACCCGGATCGCGGAGCAAACCGGTTTCGGAACGATTCAATACTTGGACGAGCTGTTTAAGCGCTATCGCGGCTGCACGCCTATGCAGCTTCGTCGCAGCCCCGACCCATCCTCCGCCGATCCGAAAAACAAGAGAATGTAAAAACCCACCCATGGCTAACGCCTTAGGTGGGTTCTGGTAGTCATTAGGAACTTGAAGGGGTACCCCATTCAAGCCGATTGTAGACCGAGTGTTACCAGCACTTCGGTCTGCCTAATTGCGATTTTAACATATGCGATGCCATTTTAACAAGTATCTCTTCAGCCTGCCGGCTAAATTTCGTTATTTTTTGACAACCGCGACCCACAGTTCATTTCTATTCTCCTCCGGAGGCAAGTAGCATTCAACGGCGGGCAAATTAGCCAAGTCATAACCAGAGGTTGGAACCCACTCCGTATACAGGCGTTTCCATATTTCCGCGATCCCCTCCGGACCGCCTTCCGCCTCGAACACAGCCCAAGTGGCTTCCTGGAAGTCTCTTCTGAGCATACCTTCCGGCGGGACTTGCTCCGACGATACAATGGACATAATGTAGAAGAATTCTTCGTTCCTGCCGAAGTCGCCATCGGCGCACACTCCAAGTATTCCTCTCATTGGGTGATCGTCTCTCCGTATTTCCCACAGCTTCTCGAAAAGTCCTTCTTTTGCAGCATTCGTCCACAAGCCGGGAACAACCTGGAAGGCATCGTTCGTATCGACGCGTTCCTGTATTCCCACAATAGAGAATCCCTGCAATTCCTCGATTCTGTAATTCATTTCCGCCGCTCCTTTAATCGAAATTTGGAAAGAGATCCGCGGATAGGCTTTGAGTTTCGTTCCATTGCTGCGCGCAGCAGTCGGAGTCGTTCCGTGCAAATTCTGGAACGCGCGAGTGAATGACTCCGGCGACTCATACCCATACTTGAGCGCAAGATCGACGACTTTAATAGAGCTATTCTGAAGTTCAAAAGCCGCCAGCGTTAGCCGTCTTCGCCTCACATACTCCGACAATGAAACCTCCGCAATAAATGAGAACATCCGTTGAAAATGGTACACGGAGCAGCAAGCGATTTGTGCGACCGCCTCATAGTCCAAATCCCCCGCGATATGATCCTCAATATACCGGATGGCTTTATTCATTCTTTCAACCCATTCCATTCGCAATCATCCCCTCCAATCTGAATATAGATCAACGGATAACCCGTGTCCGTGCATTCTGTGCACGATTTTGCAAGGTCCGCCGCATTCGCGCACAATATCCTGTGAACGAAAAGGCTTGTCCTTCGCGACCATGATCTTTCTCCTTCCGAAAGTCAAAGAGGGTGGTCTCCGCAACTCCCGATTCATGGAACCGGATTATATTCGCCGTTGAAATGAAAGCTATAGTCGTTGGCGATTCGGATATAGCCGAGGATGCAGTGCCGCCGATCTCTGTTGAAAACGCTGGAATAGTTCTGATTGTCGACTCAACGTTGTGCCCCGTATTGTGAAAATAAGACTGTAATAGGCAGGCATCCTTGACGATTTCCTCATACGGATCATGAATCCCGCCTCTGTCCTCTTGATAGAAGATCGACTTCAACATGACAATCTGCTCTTCTTTGGCGAAGAGATTAAAGTCCCTTAACAGCGGCCTCACAGCTTCGGAAATGTTAGGGCCGGGGAAATCACTTATGCCTGTTTTATAAAAGTAATAGTTGTGAAGCAGCCCAGCGATCGCCGCCAGCTCTTGGTTTAGCCTTCGTTTTACCGCAAGCATCGCAGCAATAGCAGACACTCCATACAGATGAGCACAGGCTTCTTGTTTTCGGGTCTCGCAAGAAATCGTCATAACCCTCTCTAGAACAACAAAACGAACGCTATCGAGCCTCGTATTCTTTTTCTCACCGTTCAATCCTTCTCCTCCTAACACTTCTAGATCAATGCTTACTTGAATAATGAAGTAGCCCACTATCCATGTTCAGAGTCGCAATACGTTTATGTGCTCGTCGTTACAGATTTCGCCATTATCGCGAAAACCTAAGCTTTCATAAAGTTTTTTGGCGGGGATGTTATCGGTGTTATAGGGGATCCAACAATATGTTGCAGGGCCGGCTGGAAAGGTGCGAATAAACTCAAGGATCTTCGTCATGGCTTCCTTACCGTACCCTCGGTTCTGATAGTGCTTGTCGATCATTAGTCGCAGGATGCAGTAGCTGTCATCTGCAATTGTCGGGAGATCGTACCCCGTAATTTTATAAGTTAGCATTACAAAACCGACCGGCTGTTCATCCGCATAAATAGCAAACGGAAACGGATGTCCCCCATTGGTTGTAAGGACATATCATGAAGCCACGCTCGACAGATTGGACGCCACAAAGCGGCGTTGGTCCTCTGAAACCTCCAAGTTAAATATCGCTCGTCGATTTTCAAGGGTGATTTTTCTGAGCGTAATCATGTTGGGCTTCTCCTCCCATTAGTTGTTATGCGCCGCGGTCGCTTCTATAACATACAAGCTATACTCAAAAAGAAATAGACTTATGTTGAATTTTTTAATAACCTATATAAGTTGAACCAATGAAGGGAAAGCCCATTGCATTCCAAAAGGGATGGTTTTGCTGACTTCAGACAGGTTGTTTTGGGCTGCTTGTATTGATAAGAACTTTATAGGTAAGCAGCCCAAAGCCAAAACTCGCGGCAAAACCATTCCCTTTTTCCATTCCATTGGGTTATCTCTTCGAGGTATCTTTGGTTCAACTTATATAGTATGTATCCATGGCTTTTTTAGGGGTCTCATTTTGGGAGCGACGTTATAGAAGAAGATATCACGAAATAGACCGCATCCCCTGCTACGGGAAGCGGTCTATTGCTGCTTTATAGACAGTATCACTACGACCTTGGCCCCTTGTTCAGAGCCTTAGTTTTTTTGCAAAGAATCTAAAAGCTTTATCGGAGCAGCTTCCGGATAATTCCGCTATCAACCGATTTTTCGCATCTTCAACGGACGTATAATCCTCACTTGCTTGAATCGAGCTCAACCCTAAATCAGAAGGCTGGTAACACATACTGCTCCAACCCGAATCACCTTCATTTTGATGTGCTGCTCCGGTGATAACGACATCACCATAATTTTGAAGCTCGACTAGCGATTTTTCGTACTCTTTTTTATTCTCCTTATTACTTAAATCGGTCAATTTTCGCAAATTCCGCGAATCAATATTTCCATGCTCGCACAAGACTTTATAGATATGATATGCAGTTCTTGAAATCAGACCGTCCTTATATCGTTCCTCAACGGTTTTGCCGGACGATAGGATCAACCTGACTATGGGAAAAAATTCGGTATGAATAAAACAAGCCTTATCATTAAAGAACTTCCCATATACAGCAACGCCGTCTTGAACGATCCGAATCCGCCATAGCCATGGATCTGTAGCGGTTCCTTTATGCCAATCGTTATCGACGGATGCGGCTGTCAACGACGGATATTCCGGTACAAACTCCGAAAAGGGAAGAATCTTATATTTTTCTACCAATTGTACGAATTCTTCATAATTTAAAGCAATCATTAAAATCCCCCCTACCCCACAGAAGTCTCCATATTTCAAAGTCGATCTTGCGTAACATCGAGGTGCATTCGCGGCGCCGGCCCACCCTCTGTGCTGGCGACGAAGCCAACGGATTCGTAAAACCCAATCGCGTGCGGGTTGGCTGTCACCTCTACACGCACGCCGCGCAATGTCTTCAGTGACGCACGGCGAAAGACGTCGCACAGCGTCTCGATGTGGTCGACGACTGCACTTCTAATGATGAGGTTGGATGAATATAGCGGTCTGTTATCATTCACGGCCAAGTTCCCAATCTATAGAAAATCCGCCCGATGTACGCCTACTCCCTGCCTTCTTCCCCTGTCGCAATCGGATTCTCCGGATAGCTGATCCAATCCGACCACGACCCCGCATAAAGCTTCACCTTGGCAAAACCCGCCTCCTGCAAGGCCAACACATTCGGCGTAGCCGTGACGCCAGAGCCGCAGTAGACGACGATTTCGTCGTCTGCGGACAGGCCTGCGCTTGAGAACCGCTCAAGCTGCTCGTCGGCGTTCTTCCAGCTGCCGTCGGCATGGCGGCCTTCCGCCCAGAACATATTCCGCGCGCCCGGAATGTGTCCGGCTACCGGATCGATCGGCTCGACTTCGCCGCGGTAACGAGGAGCCTCGCGGGAGTCGATCAGCACATAGCGCCCTGTATCGAGGGATTCGCGAACCTCGTCGACCTCGACCAGCATGCTGTGCTGCACCGTTGCGACAAACTGGGCGGGAACGATGATCTTCTGCTCGGCCGACACCGGGCATCCCGCCGTTTTCCAGGCCGAGAACCCGCCGTCCATCACGAAGACGTTCTCGTGGCCCAAGTATTTCAACAGCCACCAGAGCCGGGAGGCCATCGCTCCCCCCTGATCGTCGTAAGCTACGACGCGCGTTTCGTTGCTAATACCCGCCTTACCGAAACGGGCGGCCAACTCGGCCGCATCCGGCAGCGGATGTCGGCCCCCATGCTCGTCGAGCGGTCCGGACAAATCCTTCTCCAAGTCCAGGTAGATCGCGCCGGGAATATGCGACTCCTCGTATGCGTTTCTACCGGCTTCCGGCTGTCCCAGTTGGAACCGGCAATCGACGACGACCATATCCGGCTCGTACAAACGCGCCAGCACCCATCTTACGGACACGATATTTTTCATTTTAACGACCGCCTTTCATCTTTTCGTTTTTTTTCATCCTGCAGCATTTCATCCTTCAATATTTCATTTCGCTATCGGTCATTAAGCTTTGCCGGCAGCAATCGGCGCTACGCCGCGAGCCCGATCCAACGCCTTGGCGGACAGCAGCGCCCAGACGATAACCGCAAGCATCAGAACGGCAAAAACGGCGAACAGCCAGCGGGTGGCTTCCATGCCGTTCTCATCCAGGAACCAGCCCGTCAGCTTCGGCATCAGCGCCCCGCCGATTCCCCCGAACGCCATTAGCAAGCTTGTCGTGCGCTCGGTCATCCCCGGCACGACCCGGTTGGCAAAGACGAGCGCGATCGCGAACATTCCCGACATCGCCAATCCGGCAAGGCATGTCAGCGCAATCGTCGCCCAGGTGCTGCTGAAGCCGCCTAGAAGCGCGAAGACCAACGCCGCGGCTAAACAGGTCACTAGCATATACGCGCCGCCGCCCCAACGATCAGCCGCTTGCCCCGATACGATTCTTCCCACCGTCATCGCTCCCCAGAACAGGCCAAGCGACAGCGAGGCCGACGATTCCGACAGCCCGTTTTGATTCACCAGCAGCGAAGGAAGATAGTGTACGAAGCTCATCTCCAAACCGACGTAGAGAGCGAAAAACAGAGAGCAAGCAGCCAGGACGACAAACGTAAATCCGCGGTGCGGCGTACTCTGCCGACGGGCCTCCGAATGGTCTGCTCCTTCCAGCGGACGATCCAGAATTTTCGGCCAGAAGAAAAACCACGTCACCAGCGTAATCGCGGCCAAGCCGCCGACAAGAGCAAACGCCGACTCCCAGTACCCGCTGGATATAAACGCCGCTCCCGCGAACGGCATTAGCAGCGCGCCGACGCCGAAGAAAATTTCCACCCGGCTCATCGCCACGTTCGCATTGCCCATCGCCGCGCCGATAATGAACGAACCGACGAGCGCCTCCGTCGTTCCGAAGCCAAAGCCGGCGAATGGAGCCGCTGCCAGCATCAAGCCCCATGAAGGTTGAAACGCATATATAATTTCAGCGACGGTCATGACCCCAAGCGCGCCAAGCAGCAGCAGCTTCTTGCCGATCCGTCCCATCAGCCACGGAGCAAGCGTAATCCCGACCAATCCGCCTAGAAATTGATTCATAACGAGTTGCCCGCCGTCGCCATACTTGATTCCGTACGCCGCGACCATCGGCTCCATGACAGTGCCCACGACCAGTTGTCCGATCCCCACGACCAAGTATGCGATACATCCTAATAAGACAAGTCTGCCCACGATTCCTAATCTCCTTTTATCCATTCAACTTCCCTATCATACCACGTTCTTTCCTTCAGGAGGTTGTTCAAAAAGCCCGCATTTGCGCACGAGGCATCGCGGGAAGCATACCCGGCACCGGAACATGGGTTCACCCGGTTCTTCCGGTCTTCTTCTCCCTATTAGCCGCATTTCTCGAGCAAGCGCCAAACCCCCAACAAAAGTCCACTTTTCCATATAATACGCCCCGTGCGGCAATCCGATTACGTTGGAGCAGACGGCCGTTATGCCGATATCGTCGAACGCGAAATGTACAACGGAGCGCTGGCGGGCGTTTCCCTGTCCGGCGACCGCTTCTTCTACGAGAATCCGTTGGCCTCGCAAGGCGGCCACCACCGTGTCGCATGGTACGAAACCTCCTGTTGTCCGACGAACCTTGTCCGCTTCCTGGCTGCCATCGGCCAATACGTATACGTAACTACGGAGAACGGTATATCCGTCAATCAATATGTCAGCAGCGAAGCGGAACTGAAGCCGGGTCTGGGCGGGCGAAGGCGGGGGTGGAACCGTTCGGCTAACGCAAACGACTCGTTATCCGTGGGATGGCAGCATCGCTCTCGATATACAGCCGTTGTCGGGTAGCGCCGCATTCACGCTCCGGCTCCGCGTGCCGGGCTGGTGCAAAAGCTATCGTGCATCCCTTAACGGACAGGCACTTGACGAAGCTCGGCTTGTGCTCGACAATGGTTATCTAGTGATTGAAAGAGCCTGGTCCGCCGGGGATCGCGTCGTGCTGGAGCTGGATATGCCTGTGGAGAAGGTGCGCGCTCGCGAAGAGGTCGAAGCCAACCGAGGCCGGGTTGCGCTGCAGCGCGGACCGTTGGTCTACTGCGCGGAGCAGGCAGACAATTCCGGCCTTCGGTATGACGCTTTCTCGATTGCGAGCGACGCCGTTTTTGCGGCGACGCATCGCCCGGAGCTGCTCGGAGGGGTTACGGTTCTGTCCGGCCTCACCGAAGACGGAACGTCCTGCCGCCTGATTCCTTATTATGCCTGGGATAACAGGGATGCGGGCTACATGCAGGTATGGATTCGCGAGGCGACGGACCGACGGTTATATCGAGCTTGACGCGTTGTACGCAGTGCGGAGCATGCGCGATCGGCTCGTTTGAATGAGCATTAATACGGGCGCAACGCGCATGGAGAAAGGAGATCGGAAATGAGCGAAGACAACGGCGGCTTGAAATCGGGCAATCCGGTGCTGGAGGGCTGGTACGCCGATCCGGAGCCGAGAATATTCGACGGAAAGTATTGGATCTATCCGACCTGTTCGGCCCCTTATGACGAGCAAACTTGGTTCGACGCCTTCAGCTCGGACGCCGGTGCAGATGACGTTCGAAGGCGTAGCTGCAAAGCCGACTTCGAACTGGTCCGCGGAGTAACCGCCTCATGCCCGGCTGGAGAAGCGACATTTGGTCATTTCTGAGGAGAAAAACCATGAACCGTACCGTCGAAGCGCCTCCGCTGCAGCTTGCCCCGATGACCGAGCAGGACGGACAGGCGATATGTCGATGGCGATATCCCGAGCCCTACCACCTGTTTAAGTGGCCCGATTGGGACGATATGGTCAAGGATGGGAAAGAATTCGCAGACCCGGAGCTCCGCCGTCTTCAATACTTGGCCGTAAGGAACGCTGCCGACGATTCGCTGGTGGGATACGTTCAACTGTTCCCGATGGATCGCACGATTCGGCTCGGAATGGGCTTGCGCCCCGACTGCTGCGGTCAAGGTTGGGGTGCTCATCTGACCCGGCTGGTCGTGCAGGAGGCCTCCCGCAGGCAGCCCGAAGCGGAAATCGACCTGGAAGTAGAGCAGTGGAATCGCCGCGCGATCCGGGCTTATGAGAAGGCGGGCTTCGTCGTGACGGATCAATACGAACGAAGAGCCGCGCACGGAATCGTCCGGGTGAATTGCATGGTATGGCAAGGAATGGCATAACGGCCAAGCCCCCTTTCATAGAACTATAGGGAACAACAAGAATGAGTTTGCTCCTGTCAGGCAGTTTCACCAGCATGGCGTTGCCGCTCGGTTTCTCCGTCGGGAAACGAGAGACAACACTATGGGCGTAAAACCCCTATTTAAGGAGGCTGTAACTGAATGAAGGCGCTAAACGTCATTAGTCTGATCCTTGTCATCTTGGGAGGGTTGAACTGGCTTTCGGTCGGCTTGTTCGAGTACGACGTCGTCAGCGAACTCTTCGGAGGCGCGGACGAGGTAGGCTCGAAAATCGTGTACATCGTCGTCGGAATCGCCGCGCTGTACTCAATCGCCCTTCTTCCGAAGGTCGCCAAAGACAACTAGAGCGGATCGCAGGAGGCTGCGTCATCTCCCAACGGCAAGTTGCTGGGAGAGGCGCAGCCTCTTTGCCGTTTCGGCGGATTTTCTCCCTCAATCCTTATTCCCCTCGCCCCTGACTTCCCTCTCCCGCCTTGCCAGAGCTTGTCCTTGCGACGAATTTGCGAAAATACGGGTTCCCCTCTAAAGCTTTCGCCTTAATCTGTCGATAAACCTATTATGGTGTCGCTTGATGCGACAGCATTCACTCATGTACATAATATTCTTTCATATATCGGGGTGTACGATGAAAAATTCAATCTATATTGGTCTCGGTCTAGGCTTAGTCGCACTTGTGTTAGGAATGTATCTGAAAAGCGCTCCGCTTATCAACCTAGTTAACAACCCTGCTGCCTACGTCATTATTCTCGTCGGAACCATCGCGTCCGTCTGCGTCGCTTTCCCGATGTCGGATCTCGCCAAGGTGCCGAAGCTGTTTAAGCTGATTTTCTCCGAGCCCAAGCTGATCCCTCGCGAGAGAGTCATCGCTATGTTTACGGATTGGGCGACGACGACGCGCCGCGAAGGCTTGCTTGCTCTTGAAGCCCGCGTCGACGAAATTGAAGATCAATTTCTGAAAAACGGCATGCGCATGATCATCGACGGCAACGAGCAGGATTTTGTAAGGGACGTTCTGCTTGAGGATATCTCCGCTACGGAAGAGCGCCACCGCGCCGGCGCGCAAATCTTCTCCCAAGCGGGCATGTACGCTCCTACGCTTGGGGTGCTTGGCGCCGTTATCGGACTGATTGCCGCGCTGGGCAACCTGGATGATATGAATAATCTGGCTCACGCTATCGCCGCCGCCTTCATCGCGACTCTGCTCGGTATTTTCACGGGATACGTGCTCTGGCACCCGATGTCCAACCGGTTGAAGCGTCTATCCAAGCGCGAGATCGATCTCAAGCTGATGATGGTCGAAGGACTTCTGTCGATTCAATCCGGCGTGTCCACGATTGCGATTCAACAGAAGCTGCTTGTATTCCTTACTCCTAAGGAGCGTCTGGCGTTCGCTGAGAAGGAGGACGAGCCGAATGAGCAAAAAACGGCATGAACATCATGAGGAGCATGCGGACGAATCCTGGCTGCTCCCTTATTCCGATCTAATGACGCTGCTGCTGGCGCTGTTCATCGTTCTATATGCGTCCAGCTCGGTCAACATCTCCAAGCTGGAGGCATTGAGTCAGGCGTTCAAATCGGCGCTTAGCTCCGGCCTCGGCGTACTGGACGGCGGCTCCGTTACAGATGACAGCATGCAGAGACGCCTCACAGATGATACGCAAAACCGCGCCAACGACGGCCGGAAGAACAAAAGCCGTGCTGTTCTGCAACAGGAAGAACAAGAAAACTTGGAAAAGCTGAAGGAAAATCTCGATCAATATATCGCGAAGAACGGTTTGTCCACACAGCTTGAGACGCAGCTGAATCAATCGCAGCTGCTGATCACGATCCGGGATAATGCCCTGTTCGCTTCCGGCAGCGCCACCATTAAGCCTGATTCGCAGAAGCTGGCCGCAGCGATTGGAACGATGCTTGAACAATACCCGGATTACGAGGTTCAGGTGAAGGGACATACCGACAACCAGCCGATCAATACCGCCGAGTTTCCGTCCAACTATGAGCTCAGCTCCAAACGGGCCATCAACTTCATGAAAATCTTGCTCCAGAACGAAGCCTTCGATCCGAAGCAGTTCAGCGCAACCGGCTACGCAGAATTCCACCCGCTGAAGAGCAACGCCACAGAAGCCGGCAGAGCCGTAAACCGTAGAGTCGAGGTTTCCATTCTGCGCCACTACACAGAGCCGATGACAGAAGATCAGAAGATCTCGGTAGCGGCTAACGCGAATGGTATGCAAAGCGCTTCTCAATAATCTTCGTCTACTCTCAAGGAACGTCCGGGGTATCCTCCTCGCGGCGTTCTTTCTGCTCTTGCGATCGACTGCTGTTTTCCCATTGGCGGAGTAGAGCGGCCAGCTCCTCCCAAGTCACCTTGCGATCGGGGTGCGGCGCCGGAACGGGCAGCAGCTGTCGATGCAGAAGCCACTTCATCTGCTCGCTGACGAAGGACGACCAGTCTACCGTGCCGGTTTTCCGCACAGCCGTACGGATGGACGGCGTATACTCCTGCCGATAGACCGGCAGCTTTGGAGGAACGCCTTGGCCGTCCCATTCCAGCACTCCGCGCCACATGGCCACAACGTATCGGCCATACCCGACATTCCCGGAATGCGACCATTTGCCGCTCAAATCCTCCCAGCAGGCTGCTTTGCCTCGCCAGCCCGACCGTTCGATATGCGCAATCTGCCGGTCGTCCGCAACCTTCGCCTCCGAAGGAAACGGCCGGAACGTAGCCAACGCATAGAGCATTTGCATCCGGATCTCGATCGCCTCCTCGTCCGCCCACTGCGCCCTAACCTGCGGCGCCCAGTCCGGACCGGCCAACTCGGAGGTCCACCATCTCGTATCGTAAGCCGCTTGACAGTAAGCTACGTCCCCACGAATCCCGTATAGCTTTCCGAGACGAATATAGCTCTCCGACACGTCCGGCGATTGCGGATTCCTCCTTCTCGCATAAGCGAGCAAGCGATCCGCAGAGCAGACGGATTCCCCCAACATGCTCAGCTTGCCTGTCGGCTCCAATTCCGAATGCTTCCGAAATACCGCATCCAGCGTTTCCATTGAGACGCCTCCCTCGATCCCGAACAGTTTGTCCGAGCTGATCCTTCTTCTTTGTATATCTATTCCGGGAAGTCGAGGATTTGAACTTATTTCCCAACCTGATACAATTATATTCAGTTATTCACACCGTTATAAACATATTCTGTGTATAACTCTGTGGGTAACTACCTACTTATCCACAGACTTGTGCACAGCATGTTAACATCGAATGCGTGTTCGCGGAGTAAGGAGACCGATATGAGTTTGACTGAAGACGAACGTTGGATGAAAGAAGCGATCCGGCAAGCTAAACATGCCGAATCGCTGGGAGAAGTTCCGATCGGCGCCGTTATCGTTCGCGGTGAGGAAATCGTCGGGGCAGGGTACAACCTGAGAGAACGCGATCGCGACCCGACCGCTCACGCGGAGATGATCGCTATTCGACAAGCCAGCGAACAGCTCCAAGCCTGGCGTCTGCTCGACTGCACCCTATACGTCACGCTGGAGCCTTGTCCCATGTGCGCGGGCGCTATTTTACAATCCCGCATCGAACGCGTCGTATACGGAACGACCGACCCGAAGGCCGGATGTGTGGGCACGCTTATGGATTTGCTCCAGGATTCTCGCTTTAATCATGCGTCGGCCTGGACCGCTGGCGTGCTTCAAGCAGAATGCTCATCTTTGCTTACCGACTTCTTCCGGAGACTTCGCAGCCGATAAGGCTGCAGATACCGCGAAGACGCCGTTCTGCTTCCGGATATTCGATTCCTCCTTGCGCAGACGCTGAAGCTGGACGATCAAGCGGTCGGCTTCCTCGCTGACCGCCAGAATTTCCGGATCGGTCAGATTGCGAATATCGTTGGCCATTTCGCACAATCGCTTCTGCAGCTGCTCGAGGCGAGCGACTAATTCGGTTGTCTCCACGGCCTTCATCTGACCGCTCCTTTCCTCAGCCTCGATCGCAGAAACTTCGCTAGCTTCTGCACGAATCGTTAGGAGAATTGAACTACTCTCATTATAGGGCGAAAATATCCATTTTTTTGTAGAATGGTGTCGAGCTGGAATACACATTTTCAAACCATTTTTCGACAAAATTAGGAGAATGGAACTAGGAAAGGAGCATTCCAAGTTGAGCCATCGCATCTTGCTCGTCGAAGACGACGATTCCTTGCATCGCGGCATTCAATTCACCTTGCAGCAGGAGGGCTTCGAGGTGGTTGGCGCGCGCAATCTGGCCGAAGCGCGGAACGCCCTGCGCCAGCATGAAATTCATCTGCTCTTGCTGGATGTGCAGTTGCCGGACGGCAACGGCTTTGACTTCTGCGAGCGAGTTCGGCAGGAGCGCGACGTTCCGATTATTTTCCTGACCGCTAGCGATCAGGAGTTCGATATTGTAAGGGGCCTGGACCTTGGCGGAGACGACTACATTACAAAGCCGTTTCGCTTGCGCGAGTTCCTCTCGCGTATTCAAGCCGTGCTGCGTCGTAGAGGGCCCTCCCTTACCAGCCGAGGAGAGGACACGCTCGTCTCCGGATCTCTGACGCTCCATATCGGCGAGATGCGGCTGGACAAGCTGGGAAAGGATCTTCCGCTTAGCGTAACGGAATTTCGCCTGATGCTGTTGTTCATGACGCATCCTCGCGCCGTACTTTCCAGGGATCAGATTATTCAGCACGTGTGGCCGGACGGCGCCGAGGTGCTGGACGATAACACGGTGGCGGTTAACATCCGCAGGCTGAGGGAGAAAATTGAAGAAGACCCCCAAAATCCTCAATATATTGTCACTGTACGAGGAGCCGGATACCGATGGAACGTCTAGAGCGCCGGAAAGCCGAATTTGCCAGGCAAAGGCGCAACCCCGCTATGCGAAGCCTGGTCTTGATTCTGTCTTTGCTCCTGGTTCTGTCCGTTTCTCTTTCCTTGTTCTACAGCTTCTACTCCACCAAGAAGCTCAAGCAGGTCTGGCTGAGCCGGGAAGCCGCACTGCTGGGCAGCCTGGCCGAGCGGCATCCCGAGTTGGCGGAGGAATGGTTCGACCGGTTGGCCTCTCCCGATCAGGCGTCGCCGCTGGCCACGGAGGAAGGGCGCCGTTTGCTGGAGCGCTATGGAGTGGGTCAGACGATTGACGCGCGCTGGTTGCCGGCTCTGGAGGAGCATCGCCGCCGCACAACCTGGATTCTACTGCTCGGCAATAGCGCCCTTATCGCGATCGCCGCGGCGCTGCTTTATCGCGAATACGCTCGGCAGTCCCGGGTAATGCGCAAGCTGGCGGTATCGATGGAAGATGCGGTCAAACGCAACCAGCCAATGAGCTATCGTCTTTATGAAGAAGGAGATCTCGGACTGCTGGCCAGCGGCGCGCAAGAGCTCTCTCAACGGCTCAAGGAGACGATCGAGCAGCTAAACCGGGACAAAGCGTTCCTGAAGGAGACGGTCGCGGACATCTCCCATCAGCTCAAGACGCCGCTCGCCTCGCTCATGATCTATACCGATCTGCTGCAAGACGGTCAGCTCGACGAAGCGCACACCGCCGAATTTCTCGGCCGCTGCCGCCGCGAGCTGGACCGGATGGAATGGTTGATTCTGACGCTGCTGAAGCTGGCTCGGCTGGAGGCGGATGCGCTCGAGCTTAACGCGAAACCATCCCCGCTTGCAGAAACGGTAAAGCTAGCGGTGCAATCCGTTCATCGGCTGGCGGAGGACAAGCAGGTTCGGATCGTTATTGACGACTCCGACGCTTCACTGAGCCTGCTCCACGACGCCCATTGGATGGGAGAAGCGTTGGCTAACCTGCTTAAGAACGCTGTCGAGCACAGCCCGCCGGGAGGCGAAGTCGTTGTCGGTTGGGAGCAGACGCACACCTTCACGCATCTGCATGTGAAGGATCAGGGACCGGGCATTGATCCCCGGCATCTCCCGCATATTTTCAAGAAGTTTTACCGTACTTCCGGCGATGGCGGAGGAGTTGGACTAGGGCTGCCGCTGGCCCGTTCGATTATCGAGAAGCACGGAGGCGTATTGTCCGCAACCGCGAATGTTCCGCAAGGCACGGCGTTTCATGTAACGCTCCCGCTCCATCCTTTTCCGTCGCTGACGGCGAAGCTGTGAAGCTTACAGAACTGTAAGCAATACCCCCTTAGGCTTGTAAGGCAGCCCCGATATACTGGGTTCATAGATGCGGAGCTGTTGCGCTTACCGCGAATCCAACTTCGGAAGGAAGAAAGACATGAATGTAATTAACGTAGACGGCTTAAGCAAGAGCTACGGCAAAGGAACGACAAAAGTAGATGCGCTTAAAGAGGTTTCCTTCCAGATCAAGCAAGGAGAATTCGTAGCTGTCGTCGGAGCCAGCGGATCGGGCAAGAGCACCTTGCTGCACATGCTGGGTGGCTTGGATCAGCCTAGCGGCGGTTACGTTCATATCGACGGGGAAAACCTGTACGCGCTAAAAGAAAAAGAAAGAGCGGTGTTCCGCCGGCGCAAAATCGGGTTTATTTTTCAGGCGTACAATCTGATTCCCGTGCTGAGCGTGGAGGAGAACATTCAGCTCCCGCTGCTGCTTGACCATCGCCAGCCGGATCGGGCCTATATCAACGATCTGATTCATACGCTTGGACTGCACGAGAGACGGAAGCATCTGCCCTCCGAGCTTTCCGGGGGACAACAGCAGCGGGTTGCGATCGGAAGGGCGCTCGCTTACCGGCCGGCCATTATACTGGCCGACGAACCGACCGGCAATCTGGACTCCGCGAACGGGCGGGAAGTGATCGAACTGCTGAAGCTGGCCGTGCGTCAATATCATCAAACCGTGATTATCATTACCCACGACATGAATATCGCGGCGGAGGCCGACCGCGTCCTGAACCTTCAAGACGGCAGACTCCTGAGCGACACGCAAAGTCGCGGGAGGGACGTATGAGAAGCTACGGTGCAATGGCCAATCGATATCTAAAGCAGCAGCGCAAACGTACGATTCTGACGATTGTCGGCATCGTGCTGTCGGTCGCTCTGATCAGCGCGCTCGGGACGATGGGGCAGACGTTGAAGGACAATATGATTTCGAATACGAAATACACGGATGGGGCTTTCCACCTCGGCTACAGCAGCCCAACCCCTGAGCTGTATCAGACGCTGCAAAAGCACGTGCTCATTGATCGGTTGGGCTACTATCGTTCCGGTCAAGATACTCCGCTTGGCGAGTCGGTAACCGTAAAAGTTGAAGAAGGGGACAGCAACGCCATGCAGCTGCTTCCAATCCATCTGAACGAAGGACGTCTGCCGGAAGCCTTGAACGAGCTGACAGTCGAGAAATGGATTCTGGATCTGCTGCCCGGCAATCCCGGTCTGAACAGTACGGCCCGCTTAACCGCCCCCGACGGCACGCAGCAGGATTATATCATCGTAGGCGTGTTAAACAATGAGAAGTCAAGCCAGGTGAACGGAAATTCCAGAGCTTTCACGCTGGCAGATCCGGACAGCAGGAAGTTCGATAAGGATACGATGCTGTTCCTCACGTTCAAAACAGGCGTGGACATCAGCAGTCAAATTCCCGATTTCGCCAAGCTGAATCCGAACATGTTCCCGAACGATACGCTGCTGGCTCTCATGGGCGAATCGGGGGACAATGGCCTGAATTCGGCGCTCGCGATCATTTTCGGAACGTTGATCGGCTTGGTCGTTCTGTCCACCGTGGCCGTGATCTATAACGCCTTCCATATCGCTGTGCTGGAGCGCATTCGACAGTTCGGCCTTCTGCGCACGCTGGGCGCTTCTCCTTCGCAAATTCGCGGCTTGGTGCTGCGCGAGGCGACCGTCCTGTCCACCATTGGCGTTCCAATCGGCTTGCTGATCGGATGGTTCGGGCTGTCGCTCGCTCTATGGCTGATGTCGCAATTCGGCATGCAGATTCTCATGATGGATACATTTAAACTGACGTTCCATTGGTGGATTTTCGCAGGAAGTCTCGCGATCGGTTATGTTGCCGTTTATTTGGCCGCATGGCTTCCGGCGCGCAAAGCTTCAAGCGTCTCCCCGGTCGACGCTGTGAAGGGTGCGGGAAGCATCGTTCGCGAATCTTATCGGCGCTTGCGCATCCCTTCCCTGTTGAATGCAGCGGGAGTCGAGGGCAGGATGGCATCGAACAATATTCGCCGCAACCGGACGAAATTCCGGATTACGACCTTCTCAATCGTGATCAGTATTATGCTGTTTATCGTGTTTCATTATTTTACCCAGCAGACCTTGAGTATGACGATCACCACCAACGAGAACGACCGGATCGCCTTTCAGTTGAAGCGTGATGTCATTCCGGACGAGCAGGGGAAATTGCCGCCTGCCGGAGCAACGATCCCCGACGAAATGATGCAGGAAATCGCCGCATTGCCGGGCGTAGACGACGTGTACGGTGTCTATTTCAAGCTGCTGCTGTCCGCCCTCATTCCGGAAGAGAAGCTGAATCCAGACATCCGCAAAAAGACGGATGCTTCCTACGAGACAGCTAAAGTTGGCGGAAAAGAGAAAAACGTCGTTCAAACCTTCGTGCTGCAGTACGATGAAGCGCGACTGAAGCAGGCGGCCAAATATTTGCAGTCGGGAACGGCCGACCCGGTCAAGCTGGCGGCCGGAGACCAGGTATTGCTGCTGCAGACGGTCAAACCGTATCAGACCAGCGGCAAAAAAGCGATTATGGACTTGACCCGCTATCGGGTCGGCGACAAGATCGCCATTCAGACCAAACCGGCTTCAGGCTCGGCGGAGCCTGAATATCGCGAGGTGACTGTCGCCGGCATTTTGACGGAATCGCCGTTCGACGCTCCTTATCAGGGCAACATGCTGACGATTATCGGAACCAAGTCGACTTACGCCGCCCTGCTTGCAGGCGCAGCCTATCAATATCCTCCTTCCGATTATACGGCGGAACGGCGCGGTCTCGAAGTCGCGCTTAAGGATGGCGCGGACGAGAAGCCGATTCGAGCGAAGCTGCAAAGCCTTGCGCGGATGAATGCGGGAAGCAGCCTGATCGATTACGCCGAAAATCAGAGACAGACGCGTAACTTCAATGTGCAGATGCGAATTTTCGTTTACGGCTTCCTCGTCGTCATCGGCGTCATCGGCAGTCTGAACATCGTCAACACTGTCCAGACGAACCTGCTGCTGCGCCGCCGCGAGATTGGCCTCCTGCAAGCGGTAGGCATGACGATGGGGCAGATTCGGAAGATGGCCTCCGCAGAGGGGCTTTGGTTTGGAGTGATCGGCGGCTTCTGGGGCATTCTGCTCGGCGCCGGATTCTGCTACTTCCTCTATCGTCAGTTGGAGACCGTTCAAGGCTTCCCGTTCGAATTTCCTTGGGCCGCTTCTCTAATCGCGTGTGCCGCCGCCCTGCTTGTCGGGCTATTCTCGGTACAAGGCCCGCTGAGAAAGATGGAGAAGGCGAACCTGCTCGAAGAGCTGCGCGAAGAGGTGTAGCTGCGCTTGCAACAATGAATAAGGGGCTGTCCTAAACGTTTACAATTTATTGGATATTAAACTTTTACGACGGATCTATTTGCACACATGAGCTTACGCAGGGAAGTTAGTCGGAAATTCGTACAACGCAGCTCGAACCAGGGTAGCGTCAAGAAGTTTGTGTAATTATTATTTAGGGGGTTGTAGGGTATCCATTGGGACAATGGATATGATTTGCTTTCAAGGTTCAGGGGGGATCCCCCCC